>Ga0180215_1000021_pt1 | contig 275877 bp, 252 predicted proteins | sample eDN3rd37CBELigBY_FD_128871 | JGI IMG/M metagenome (GOLD analysis project Ga0180215, IMG submission 128871) | Enriched backyard soil microbial communities from Emeryville, California, USA - eDNA 3rd pass 37_C BE-Lig BY (version 2) (version 2) | ecosystem: Environmental > Terrestrial > Soil >...
CATGCCCACCACCGCGGGGTGGAGCAGTGGCAGCTCGTTGGGCTCATAACCCAAAGGTCGCAGGTTCGAATCCTGCCCCCGCTACCACCAGCCGCAGACCTATCAGGTCTGCGGCTGCTCTGTATATGCCAACCTACGTATATCGATAAAAGCCTTCGCCGCTCTTCACGCCGAGCTTGCCTTCGGCGATATAGCGCCGCAGTAGCTCCCGCGGCTCTTGCGGGATGCCGTCGCGCTCCTGCGCGTAGTGCTCCTCAATCTCCAGTACGACGTCCAGCCCAACTCGGTCCATCAGCTCGAACGGCCCGACTCCCGCTTCGTGGAACGAGCGGAAGAGGGCATCGACATCCTCCGGCGCTGCAATCCCTGTGGCCACGACCATCAGTGCCTCGCGCTTGATGGCCGCCCAGACGCGGTTATAGATGAAGCCGGTGCTTTCCTGACGCACATGGAACGGGCGAAAGCCGCGCTGCCCCAACTGCTCGATCACCAGCTCGATTAACGCGGGATCCGTGGAGCCACTGGTCATCACCTCAACGGCATTGCGCTCCGGCGGGTGATAGAAGTGCGTGTTCATCAGCCGTTGCGGCTGCGATACGACATCAGCCAGGGCGCTGCTGCGATATGACGAGGAGTTGGTCGTTAGAACGGCGTCCTCCGGAGCTACCTCGTCGAGCTGCGCAAATATCTCACGCTTCAGATCGAGGCGCTCTGGCACCGCCTCAATGATCAGCCAGGCGCTTTTTACCGCCTCGGCCATCGATGTCGATGTCGTCAACTGCCCGCGCTCGTCGTTGCCGAAGGTGCTCGTCAGCGTATCGACGCGCGCGATGGCGGAGTCCAGCTGCGCCTGACTGATATCGAATAGCTGGACATCCGCGCCATGGCCGACGAGTGTCGCGGCGATCATGCCACCCAGCGTACCGGCGCCAACAATGGCGATGGGCCGGCGTTCAACATCTGCAGCAGTCAGATGCGCGACCATGTGCGGTTGCCTTTCTCTGGCTCAGGCGCGTTTACGCGGAGAACATCGGCTACGCGCCATGCTGCCACAACTCCCGCCGTGCGTCGCCTCGGAGACAGCGATTTCTCCTCACTCTGCATCTGCGCGATACTTCAATAGAAAGGAGTGAGTGACATGGCCCTGACTGCCGAGGATATTCTCGAGATCCATTCAGTGCTGACCAAGTACGGGCACGTCGTCGACGACCATGACTGGGATCGGGCTCATGAGGTCTTCTCCGATGACTTCGTCTTCGATCGCAGCCCATACGGGTTGCCTGACCTCAATGGCATAGCCGACATCGTCAAAACGTTCCTGGGACGCAATATGTATGGCCACTTTACCGGCAACATCACCCTCGCTGAGGAGGATGACGGCACGGTTTCGGCGCATAGCAAGTTCATCGGCTTCCCCAATGAGGGTCAGCCGATAACCGGGGATTATCACGACACGCTCGTGCGCACGGAGCACGGTTGGCGGCTTCAGCGACGGCGTGCTGAGACTCGCCAACGGAAATTCTTCGACTAGGTTGTATGTGCTTAACCGCTCGCTGGTGTGCGGTTTGTCCTTGCCAATCGCGGTCCGGCTCACCTATGATCCGTCCCCGAGGCAGCAGTGCATCCTTCCAGCGAGACAGTTGAGACGACACCCGGCGTAACGAAAGGAATCGTCTGCCGCGATGAAGATCGTCGTCTGCGCAAAACACGTCCCTGATCCGAATATGCCGATGGAGGTCGATACCGGCACCAAACGGCTCAAGCGGAATCCCGCCCAGTCGATTCTCGATCCGTCCGACGAGTTTGGCATCGAGATCGCGCTGCAGATCGTCGAGAACGAGGGCGGCGAGGTCGTCGTCCTGACGATGGGTCCGGCCGCCGCCGAGGACGCGCTGCGGCGCGCCATGGCGATGGGAGCCGAGCGGGCTATCCATATCATCGATGACGCGCTGGCCGGCTCCGACGCGCTCGGCACGGCGAAGGCGCTGGCCGCGGCCATCAAGGCCGAGGGGCCGGACATGGTCATCTGCGCGGTTGAGAGCACCGACGCCTACACCGGCATGGTGCCGGGTGCGCTGGCCGAGCTGCTCAACCTGCCACAGGTCACATTCGCCCGATCGCTCTCTGTTGAGGGCGGCGCGGTCACGATTCAGCGCGCGACCGAGAGTGGCTATCAGACGGTGCAGGCGCAGCTGCCGGCGCTCGTCACAGTGACGGCATCCGTCGCCGAGCCACGCTATCCATCATTCAAGCTGATGATGCAGGCCAAGAAGAAGCCAGTTGACGCGCGCGACACTGGCGCGCTGGGCGTTGAGCCCGGCGCAGTCGGTGAGGCCGGCGCGAAGGAGGAGGTCCTGACGGTTGAGCTGATCCGCGAGGAGAAGCAAGGCGTCAAGATCACGGACGAAGGTGGCGACAGCGTTGACCAGATCGTCGCCTATCTCAAGAAGATCCAGGTGGCGTAATGGCAAAGCGAGTATGGGTCTGGACTGAGGTTACCGATGGCGCGGCGCACCGCGGCTCTCTGGAGCTGCTGACGCTGGCCCGCGCACTCGGAACCGCCGAGGCCGTCGTGCTGGGGCCGGCTGACGCCGACGCGCTGGCGAGCATCGGCAATCACGGCGCGGCAGTCATCCACCACGGAGACGATGCACGCTACGCCGAGTATCTGGCCGAGCCACAGGCGGCGACGCTGGCCACGATGGTCGGTGCTGATGCGCCGGACATCATCCTGTTCTCCAGCACGCCGTCAGCACGCGACGTTCTCTCGCGGCTGGTGGCCAAGCTCGACGTCGGCGTCATCGCCAACGCGACCGACGTGCGCTACGACGGCGACGACCTGCGGGTCACGGTGCCGTGGGGCGCGGAGACGACCGGCACGGTGACGCTGAACGGCTCGGGGCCGCACCTGGTGCAGCTGCGACCGAAGGCGTTCGCTGCCGAGGAAGTCGGCGGGCAGGCTGAGGTCAAGGCGGTTGATGTCGCCATTGATGACAGCACGCTGCGCACGCGTGTCGTAGAGAACGTGGTCGAGGCGAGCGAGGGGCCGAACCTTGAGGATGCGGCCATCATCGTTTCGGGCGGTCGCGGTCTTGGCCAGCCGGAGAACTATTCGCTGGTCGAAGAGCTGGCAAAGGCGCTGGGCGGCGCTCCGGGAGCAACCCGCGCAATCGTCGACGCCGGCTGGGTGCCGTATTCACACCAGGTCGGGCAGACCGGCAAGACGGTCAAGCCGACACTGTACGTCGCCTGCGGCATCTCCGGCGCGATTCAGCATATCGCGGGCATGAAGGGGAGCAAGTACATCGTCGCGATCAATCGCGATCCCGACGCTCCGATCTTCGAATTGGCCGATCTCGGCATCGTCGGCGATGTCATGACTGTCGTCCCGAAGCTGACCGAACAGCTCCGCAAGGGATAAGACACCAAAACGCGCACGGATGGGGAGGCTGCGATGTCCACGGTCGAAGACGCACAAGCGACGGCTGCATCCAGGCTTGATGCGGTCAGAAGCTTTGTCGGTCAGCACTTGCGGGTGCTGTCGATCGCGGCGTTTGCCCTGGGCTTCGCTGGCCTCCTGATATCCGAACTCGGTGACGTCCATCAGCTGCGCGTCTTCGCGGCCGGGCTGATCTCGCTCGGCGGCGTCGGCATCGGCATCGACACCGGTCTCGCCGATCCGCGCACGCTGCGCGTTCCCGACTGGATGCGGAGCCGCGCTGCCGTCATCGGGGTCGTCTCGACGGTCGCCGCGATTGCTCCAGCGGTCGTCGCGCTGGTAGCGATGGTCGGCGGGATCAATGGCGCGGATGGTCTGGACCGCAGCGACGTGGCCATCGCGCTGGGGCTGCTGATCGGTTTCCTGATGCTAATCGCCACGCTGATGACGGGCGGACTGACCGTCCTACGAATCGTTCGGGCGGCTGGAGAGTCTCCTGCTGATGGTCGCGAGCATGCGCCGAATGGTGAAGGAGCGGACGCGTGATTCCAACTCGCGAAATTCTCTGGAACATCGGGAGCATCTCCCGCATCGCGCTGCTCACGCTGATGGTCTTACCGTTCGCGTTCATCGCCTTCGGGCTGGCGAAACGGGTCAGCATCTGGCTTCGCGGTCAGCCGGAGGATCGCTTCGGTGACTGGGCCGTCCGGCTCCGTGGGGCACTGCAGAAGAGCATCTTCCACGGCCGGATCATTCGCCGCAACAAGCTCTACGCTGGCATCATGCACGCCTGCCTGTTTGGCGGCTTCATCATTCTGTTCATCGGCACGTTGATCGTCGCAACCGAGGACGACATCACCGTTCCGCTCTTCGGCTGGTCGTTCTACAACGGCAACTTCTACCTCGGCTACAAGCTGATGGTGAATCTCGGCGGCGTCATGCTCATTGCCGGCGTCGTCATGGCCTTCCTGCGTCGCTTCGTCATTCGACCGATCTATCAGGAGACGGCTGCTGACGACCTGATCCTGCTCACGATGCTGCTCGTCCTCAGCGTGCAGGGCTTCGTCGTCCAGGCGCTGCGTCTCGGCGTCGAGAAGGACGCCTGGGGCGCGTGGTCGTGGGTCTCCTACCCGATGTCGATCGTCTATCAGGGAATGTCAGAATCGACGCTGCGTGACCTGCACTGGATCAACTGGTGGGGTCACTTTCTGACGACGTTCGTCTTCCTCGGGTACCTGGCTTACTCGAAGATGGTGCACGTCTTCACCAGCCTGACCAACGTCTTCTTCCGCCGTTTGCGGCCGATGGGCGAGCTTGCTTCGATTCCCGATCTGGAAGAAGCTGAGTCGTTCGGCATCGCCCACCTGGAGGACTTCTCCTGGGCCCAGCTCATGAACGTCGACGCCTGCATGCACTGCGGGCGCTGCCTGGAGTACTGCCCGACATTCAACACCGGCAAGGATCTGCGGCCGCGTGACCTGATTCTGGAGATCGCTGGGTTTGCGGCCGACAACGGCGGCATCTTCTCCGGCGAGGTCGGGGAGGGCGAGAACTCAGCGCGCTTCCGCTGGGGCGCTGGTCCCGACCGCGACCTGATCGGTGACGTGGTGACACCGGCCGAGCTATGGGACTGCACGACCTGCGGTGCCTGCATGGAGCACTGCCCGGTCTACATCGAGCATGTGCCGATGATCGTCGGCATGCGCCGCAACCTCGTCCTGGAGCAGGGCGAGTTCCCCGACGAGCTCGTCACGATGTTCAACAACCTCGAACGGCTCAACAGCCCGTATCAGTTCCCGCAGAATCAGCGCGACGACTGGACCCGCAAGGTCGGCGCTCCGGTGCCGATCATGGCCGAGAAGGCTGCCGCCGGTGAAGAGGTCGAGGTGCTGTTCTTCGTCGGGTGCCTGGGCTCATTCGATTCGCGCAGCCAGCAGACGACAATCGCGCTAACGCGCATCCTGCAGGAAGCGGGTATCAACTTCGCCATCCTCGGCAAGGAGGAGACCTGCACCGGCGATCCGGCCAAGCGGGTTGGTAACGAGTACCTGGCGCAGATGCTGGCGATGCAGACGGTCGAGACGCTCAATCAGTACTCATTCAAGAAGATCGTCACCGCCTGCCCGCACTGCTTCAACGCGATCGCCAACGAGTACCCGCAGATCGGCGGACACTACGAGGTCGTCCACCACTCGCAGCTCATCAACCAGCTCATCGATGAGGGCCACATCCAGCTCGATCCGGATTCGGCCATCGCCACGGGCAAGGTGACCTACCACGACCCCTGTTACATCGGGCGCTACAACGGCGTCTACGATGAGCCACGCGGCGTGGTGAACGCATTGCCGGGTGTTGAGTTGGTGGAGATGGGCCGCAACCGCAACAAGTCATTCTGCTGCGGCGGTGGCGGTGGTCGGATGTTCATGGAGGAGACGAGCGGCACGCGCATCAATCAGGCGCGTGTCAATGAGGCAATCGACACCGGCGCTGAGGTGCTGTGCGCCGCCTGTCCGTTCTGCATGACGATGTTCGAGGACGGCATCCGCGGTGTTGGTGCCGAGGAGACGTTTGCTGTGAAGGACCTGGCAGAACTGGTCGCCGGGTCGTTGCGCACCAAGCAACCGACCAACAGCGCGACCGCAGACGACGGCGAATAGACCGCGCCCGGAACGGCACAAACGCACAAAGTCCAGTTGCCGAACAGGCACAACCCTGTTAGGTTTGGTGCAGTACGATTCGGGGGTCAGTGGGTAAAGGACTCGTACGTTCGCAATGAAAACAATGAATCTACGCGGTGATCGAGGCTTCGTTCGCGTAATTGCCGCTGCTATTGTCTGTCTTCTGATCGCAGTGATGATGCCCTCGATGGCCTCCGCCAGCGTGGATCCATCAACCGGCGTCTACTTCGATGACACCGGTCAGGTGCTCAGCAATCCATTCTACGAAGCATGGGAAGATCACGGCGGTCTGCGCGAAGCAGGCGAGCCGGTCAGCCCGGCCGTCCAGCGCGGCGGCAGTTGGGTGCAATGGTTCACGTTCACCCGAATGGAGATCGCCAAGCCGGCTCTGGATCAGGCGCAGCCGTCCGACGCGGTCTCTGCACCTGTCGGAATGTCCGTCGCTGCCAGCATGGGACTAACCGGACTGCATCCGGCGTTCCACCCACGGCAGCACATGCAGACGGACGGCACACGGGTATTCGACAATGGTCGGATGCTGGCGAACGCCTTCCTGCACGCCTGGGAGAAGGGCGACACCGGCGAGCGGCTGGGCATGCCGATCTCCGAGGAATTCTCCATTGGTGAGACGAACTACCAGTTCTTTGAGCGCGGCGCGCTGTCATGGAATCCGAACTTCGGCGTCTCGCTCGTGCCGCTCGGCATCTACGATGCGGCACTGAACTCATCGCTCAAGCTCACCGGCGCGCAGCCGGATGGCGTCCCGAGCTACGCTGAGGCAACCAAGTCTGAAGTCACCAACGCTCCGCAAGCCGCAGGCGGAGAAAAGTGGATCGACATCAACCTGTCGTCGTATCTGCTGACGGCCTACGAAGGCAGTACTCCGGTGCTGCAGACCTACATCGTCGATGGCGCCGCCGAATACCCGACGGTTACCGGCGAATTCAGCATCTACTGGAAGCTCGATGCGCAGACGATGAGCGGTTATAACGTTGACGGCAGCCGCTACGAGACGGAAGACGTGCCGTGGGTCATGTACTTCTACGCGGACTACGCCATCCACGGGGCCTACTGGCGCTCGTCATTCGGGTATTCGGGTAGCCACGGCTGTGTTAACACGCCGGTCGGGGATGCCGCCTGGCTCTACTCCTGGGCACCGTACGGCACCCGCGTCTCCGTCCACTACTAGCGCAGCGCACTGAAGCGATGAAGAACGGCCCGGACCAATGGATCCGGGCCGTTCTCCTGTCAGGCGATTGTCAGATTTCGGCCCAGGTAATCAGGGACACGTCAGCAACGGCGCTGCGGACATCAGGCCGGCAGAGCAGCATGAGCTCGGCTTCGCGTTCGCGGCGGAATGAACTGTCGGACAGGTGCCGATCGTCGTAGCCCGGGTGACACATCAGCTCACTGACGCCCTCCGGGAGCTCCGCCAGAGCCTCCAGCAGCCCTTCGCTGTCCATGCTGCCCGGCGCGAAGAACTCGCCGATGAAGAGATCGCTGGTGCGCACGCCGGCCCCGCGCAGGAATGCTCGATGCTCGTCATCAATGGCACGCAGCGGCAGCTCGTTCTCGTGGGCGATCTGGGCGATGATGCCGCGCATCTCCGGCCAGGCGTGGATGTGCTGATGGCTATCGAGATGCGTCGGATTGCGCCCGGTGAGCTTGCGGAAGCGCTCGAGTTGGGCGCGCGCCTCGGCCTCGATATCCTCAACCAGCGCGTTCGTGCGCAGGCGCTCAAGATCGCGCTCGAGCAGACCGTCGGCGCTGATGAGCGACGGCACCTGGGCCAGTGGCTCGCCGTAGCAGAAGTTCAGGTGTAGCCCAACGCCGAGCGCCGGATCGGCCTCGGCAAGCTGCGCCGCGTCGCGACTCCAGCGCTGATTGACCATGAGCGTCGTGCTGGAGACGATCCCGGCCCGGTGCGCCTCAATGATCCCGCGACTCACGCCCGGAGCGCGGCCAAAGTCATCGGCATTGACGATGAGCCGTCGCATGCAATGCTCCTCTACCAGAGGTGACCGCGAGCGGCGATCGGGAAGACTGTCTCAACGCGGCCGTTGCGGACACCGACCATCAGGTCATGCAGATTGATCGTCGTGCAGACGTGGCTCGGAATGAGCTGGATTGTGTCGCCGACGTTGAGATCGGATTCCAGCTCGGCCGGCTCGACAGCAAGCGAGCCGTGCTCGTCGGAACCACGGACGTAGCGGACGCCTGCGCGACCGGTGACCTCGGCCGGCCCGGAGTCGGCCGTCAGCGTCTTCTGACCGGCGTCGCAGACGGCGCGCTCGGGCGTGGGACGGCTGATGATGGATGAGCGGCAGAAGAGCGCATTCTCGAACGGCACACCGGCGTTGCGATAGGCCACGTCCATCAGCAGGAACGAGCCGGCCTGCAGCTCGTTCAGCAGACCGCGACGCGCATCCATCGCTGCCGTGCCGCTCCCACCGCCGCTCAGGATCGGAATCTCGTGGCCGCGCTCACGCAGATACTCGACGACCTCGCTCAGCAGCTCCATCGCCGGATCGTTACGTTCGCGACGCACCTCTTCCGGCTGCACCTGCGCGTGACCGGCATAGCCGTGCAGGCCCACCAGCTCGACGCCGTCGGTGTCGCGAATGTGATCGGCGAGCGCCAGCGCGGACTGAGCGTCGACAACACCGCTGCGGCCAGTCTTGACATCGATCTCAATCAGGAGCTTGACGACGACACCGCGCTCGCGGGCAATCGCCGCGATCTGGTCGACGGCCCAGGCATTGTCGACAACGGCCTTGAACTCGGGCAGGCGGGCGGCCAGCGCGACGAGGCGATCGAACGTACCGGGGCCGGCGACCTCCGACGTCAGCAGGATGTCGCGAATCCCCGCGTCGGCCATGACCTCCGCCTCGGAGAGCTTGGCGCTGCAGACGCCGATCGCCCCAGCCTCGATCATCTTGTGGGCGATGGCCGGTGACTTCGCGGTCTTGAGGTGCGGACGCAGCCGCAGAGACGATCCATCGAGGATCTCCATCATGCGTGCCAGGTTGCGTTCCATGATGTCGAGATCGACAACCAGGACCGGAGTCTCAAGCTCCTCAACCGGCATGCCGGGACGAATCGCGCGCATTGCTGCCATACCCAATCCCTCTCACCCTCATCGTGCGTCCGCAAAGTCTCCTCGCCAGAACGCATGCTACCAGACACCCCACGCCCCGCCGCGTTTCGCTACCTCACTCAACGAGGTGGCGACCGGTGTAAGCCGGGGCGAACAGGACGAGGATCTCCAGATCTTCGGCGAAGTCATGGAAGCGGTGATCGACGTGGGCGGCGACGAAGATGAGTGATCCCGGCCCGACCGCGATGTCCTCTTCGCCGACCTTCAGGCGGCCGGTTCCGCGCAGGACGAGGTAGATCTCATCCTCGTAGTGCGGCACCTGATCGTCAACACCGTTCGCCATCAGGCGATAAATGCCGCAGCTCATCGAATCGTGCCGCAGGAAGTTGTAGAAGTCAGTGTCTGACGTCCGAGCGCGGTCGAGGAGATCGTTCAGTGTCCATGCTTCCACCCGGAGCCTCCTTGTTCATGATGCAGTGGGTGCGTCAAGACTTCGATAGTAGGACGGACTCCGCTCCGACTCAAGGGCGAGTCGCCGGGGCCGATAGAACGTCGTATCCTTGAGCGACGGTCGGCGCGAGACTCCTCGGGGGTAGCAGAAGCATGGAACAGGCACGACTGAAGACGATCGTTCGGCGAGTTGCCGTGCTCAATGCAGCGGTGATGCTGCTGGTGCTGATCCAGGGCGCTCTGGTGAGCAACACCGGCTCGGCCGAGGGTTGCGGGAATTCGTGGCCGCTGTGCCACGGCAAGTTCATTCCGCAGTACACATTCGAGACGGCGATCGAGTACAGCCACCGCTTCGTGACATCGATCGCGGCTGTTCTCATCTTCGCGACGGCGCTCGGCGCGCTGAAGCTCTATCGCCACCGGCGCGAGATGCGCATCTACGTCCCGATCATGATCGCATTTCTGTTCCTGCAGGCCGGCCTCGGCGCGGCGGCGGTCATGTGGCCGCAGTCCGATGAGGTCAAGGCGCTGCACTTCGGCATTTCGCTGATTGCGTTCGCCAGCACAGTCCTCGTCGCGGCGATGATGTACGACATCGATAGTTGGGACAAGCTCCGGGATCACCCGGTGACAGCGCGTCTGCGCTGGGTGGTCTGGGGACTGACCGCCTACACCTACATCGTCGTCTACCTCGGCGCGTATGTGCGCCATACCAACTCGATGCTGGCCTGTACCGACTGGCCGCTGTGTAACGGCAGCGTCTTCCCAGGCTTTTCCGGCCCGGTCGGTATCGCCTTCAGCCACCGCGTCTCCGCTGCGGTCCTCGTCATCGGCATGATTGCGCTGTTGCGCTGGACTCACGGGCTACGCGAGTATCGCCCCGATCTGTACTGGGGCAGCATTCTGGCAGTGTTCTTTGTCATCGCGCAAGCCATCGGCGGCGGCATCGTCGTGCTGACAAAGGTCGACACATTCGCAACCATGTCGCACAGCATCATCGTGTCGCTCTTCTTCGGCACGATGACCTATCTGTCGGTCCACGTTCTACCGCGACCAGAGGATGCGCGCCTGATGACGCCGGCATCTGTCGAGCAGCGCTCGCCGATTCCGGCCGGCTCAGCGGCAGGATCGACCGGCGACTAGCGCGTCGCCATCTGCGGCATCAGCCGTTCCAGATGAGTGACACGCGGTTGGCCGGATCGACTGCCGACAACGAACCCGATTCCGAACAGCTCAACACCATCGGCTTGCCGCAGCCAGGCATGGAAGCATTCCGACGCAGTCGGCACGTCATTCGAGCAGCGCGCCGAGCCGATGGCGATGCGCGCATCGGGCTGCTGCGTCGTATCAAGGTCGGCGAGCGTGGCGATCAGCTCGCTGACGGTCGGCAGCAGGTCGGCGTCAGCAAACTCCATAGCGGCGTCAACCGATCGGTGACCAAGCAGCGCGATGCTGAACGAGCGGGCGACGCGCTGCGTCGGCGTCATCTCCGTCGTGGAGCTGGGCGAATTGCCGCGCCCGATATCGAGCAGATCGAGGGTCGGGATTACAGCAAGGCCGAGGACAATCAGGATCGACAGCAGAATGACCCACACTCGCCAGCCGGGACGGGCACGCTCGCGTCGGTCCAGCTCGGCGTCGTCCAGATTCTCAAACCAGTCAGGAACCTGCTCATCCATGCAGCCATTGTAGGTGTTGGCGGCAATGCCGCAGCGGTGTGATAGCCTCGCTGCCGGTGGGTGCCAATGGGGGAGGGGAGCATATTGATGAAGATCAAGGGCATCATCTTTGACCTGGATGGGACGCTTGCAAACACGCTGCCGGTCTGCTGCGCGGCGTTTCGGCCGGTGCTACACGACATAACGGGGCGCGCGTACAGCGACCCGGAGATCATGGCACTCTTCGGCCCGAACGAGGAGGGGATTCTACAGCAGATAGCCGGCGACGATTGGCAGCAGGCGCACCAACGTTTCCTGGCCGAATACGAGGCGCACCACGATGCCTGTCGGGCGACGTTCGATGGGATCGACGAGACGTTGCGGCACATCAACGAGAGCGGCGCGCGAATGGCGATCATCACCGGCAAAGGGGCCGGCAGCGCCGAAATCTCGGTGCGTCGGCTGGGCCTCACGGCGTACTTCGACCTCATTGCGTCCGGCTCGGCGACCGGCGTCGTCAAAGCACAGCAGATCCGCGAGGTCGCCGAGCAGTGGGCGTTGCCGATCGAGCAGATCGCCTACGTCGGTGACACCGCCTACGACATGGAGCACGCCACCGAGGCCGGCGCTGCGCCGATCGCCGCTGCCTGGGCCGATACTGCCGACCGCGATGCATTGCAGGTAACACGTCCGCACGAGCTGTTCACAACCGTCGCCGACTTTGATCGCTGGGTGCGGGCACATGTCAGTGGCTAATGCCCAGATCGTCCTCTCACGCTACCAGTGCGAGCCGCTACTGGCGCAGCGCGGCCAGCCAGGCGATGCAGTGACATCGCTCGACCTGGGCATGAGCGAAACAACCGTCCACCTGGGCGACGATGGTGTCCTGCTACCCGACGGCAGCACGCTCGACTGGGAATCGATCGAGCACATTGCCGCCTCAGAGAACGGCTGCTTCCGCATCGAGCCGGACGAAATCGTCCACATCCGCGTCTTCTCGGAGACAACGAACTGGGTGCGCACGCTGATGCCGACGGCCGGCGCGCCGACGATGCTGGCCTCCGGCATCCCGATGCACCGTATCAAGGGCATCGACCCGCTGGCCGACACGGCCCGCAAGGTCGCGACGATCGCGCCGCTCGCAGGCGTCGTCCTCGATACGGCGACGGGGCTGGGCTACACGGCGATAGCGGCCGGCAAGACCGCCGAGCGCGTCGTCACGATCGAGCTCGACCCAGCCGCCATCGAGATCGCCCGGCAGAATCCTTGGTCACGCGAGCTTTTCGAGAATCCGCGCATCGAGCAGATCATTGGCGACGCCTTCGAGGTCATCCGCGACTTCCCGGACGGCACGTTCTCGCGCATCATCCACGACCCGCCGGCGATGAGTCTGGGTGGGGAGCTGTACTCCCGCGAGATGTATCGGGAGATGCTGCGTGTCTGTCGACCAAACGGGCGCGTCTTTCATTACATCGGCGACCCCGACAGCGCCTCGGGACGCTCGATCACCAAAGGAGTGATCCAGCGCCTCAGCGAGGCAGGCTTCCGGCGCATCGTCCGACGACCGGAAGCGTTTGGTGTCGTGGCGCATCCGTAGTGCTGACACCCCCGGAGGGATCAGCCGACGATGCCTCCGGTCGTCTCGGCAACGGCGCGGCTACGTGCGGCCAGCCCGCGTTTACTGACCGCTTCCGGCGAGGTCATCTTCTTCGTCAGCACGCCCGGGCCGATCAGCAGCAGCGGAACCTCCGCGGCGCGCAGGACATCCTCAGCGACCGAGCCGAGTACGACCCGACCGAGTCCAGAGCGTCCGCGAGTCGCCATAACGACGAGGTCGATCGCCTCGTTCCTGACCGTGTCCGTGATCTCGCGGCCCGGATAGCCGAAGCGAACCGAGACATAGGCACGGTGGCCGTGCGCGACCACATCGCTGGCCACGTCGTCGAGATACGCTTGCGCGGTCGGCATCGCCAACCTCACATACTCACGCTCGACCAGACCACTGCGACGCACGAGCTGCTCGACCACCTCCAGCAGCACGACATCCAGAGGATCGCCGGCCAGAGCGGTGAGGCCAACCTCGAGCGCGACCTCGGCAGACGGCGACTCGTCCAGCGGCACCAGTACGCGCTCAATCTCGTACGCCTTTGGAATCTCGCCAATCGACGGTGGCACAACGACGACCGGGCACGGCGCATCGCGCACGACCTGGAACGCGACGCTGCCCAGCAGCACGCGCCGCAGGCCACGACGGGCGTGGGTCGTCATCACGATCATCGGCTCGATGGCATCGACTGCCAGCGCCGCGATCTCGTGACCCGGCTGTCCTATCAGGACGGCGACCTTGACGGGTGGGCCGTCGATCTGCCTGGCGATCTCTTCCAGCCACTCGCGCCGCTCCTGGAACGCGGCGGCGGGCAATTCGCCGCGCGAAGCGGGGGACTGCGGCTCAACGACGGTCACCAGCAATATAGCTGCGCCGGTGCGTTCGGCAAGCGCGCAAGCGACGGGAATGGCGGCCTCGCCTACGCGCGCATCTGCGTCATCGCCGGACAGTGGCACGATGATTGTCTGTGTCATCTGTAACCTCCCTGATCTGTTGAGCTGGTGGAGGCACGGGCAACCACCGCCTGTATCGATCGTAGCGCGCAGCTCTGTCGACAGACGTCACAAGTGGGATGCCAGCATTACATCGCTGTGACAATCGCGGCCCGAATGATGCCTACGGGTTACCATCAGAGGAGAACGACTCACCGACGGAGGTTCCTGTCTATGCTCCAACATGTCGATATCTCGCCAGTGCCGATCGATGATTACCGCTCTATCATCGGTGATGACGCGATCGAACGGCTGCGCACGCTCGCCAATCAGTTGCACGGCGCACGCATCCTGCAGCTCAACGCCACGGCATTTGGCGGCGGCGTTTCAGAAATGCTGCGTTCGGTCGTCGCCATCGAGCTGGGCCTCGGCCTGGATGTGGAATGGCGCGTCATCGCCGGGGACAACGCGTTCTTCGAGGTCACGAAGCAGATGCATAATGGCCTGCAGGGTGACGACCGGAGCATCGATCAGCAGCAGCTTGAGCACTACCTCCAGACGAACCGGCAGAATGCGGACGCACTTCCTGACGGCTACGACATCATCATCGTCCACGATCCACAGCCGGCCGCACTGCTGCACTTCGCCGGACGCGGATCGGCGAGCTGGATATGGCGCTGCCATATCGACACGTCGCAGCCGAACGCCGACGTCCTCGGGCTCCTGAGGCCATACATCGATCCCTACGACGCGCTCGTCTTTACGATGGATGAGTTCGTGCCGCCCGAATTGCGCAAGCGAAATATCCAGATCATTCCGCCTGGCATCGATCCCTTGTCACCCAAGAACCTCAGCTTGCCGGACGACCTGTGTCGGCGGATCCTGCGCTGGGCAGGCATCGATCCGCGTCGACCATTATTGACACAGGTGTCGCGGTTCGATCCGTGGAAGGATCCGCTCGGCGTCATCCGCATCTATCGTCAGGCTCGTGAGCAGGTTCCTGGTCTGCAGCTGGCGCTGCTCGGCTCGATGGCGACCGATGATCCGGAAGCCTGGGACCTGCTGCAGGCCGTACGCGCCGAAGCGAACAACGATCCTGACATCACTATCGGCACCAACCTGACCGGCATCAGCAACATCGAGATCAACGCCTTCCAGCACGCGTCCGATGTTGTCATCCAGAACTCGCAGCGCGAAGGATTCGGCCTCATCGTCTCTGAAACGCTCTGGAAAGAGACGCCCGTCGTCGCCGGTCGCGCCGGAGGTATCCCGCTGCAGATACCGGAATCCGGCCAGCGATTCCTGGTCGAGCCCGGCGACGCTGACGCGGCCGCCGCCCGGGTCGTTGAGCTGCTGGGCGACCCTGACCTGTCGGCGACGATTGGTCGCGACGGCAGGAATCTGGTGCGCGAACGGTTTCTGATGACGCGGCTGGTGGCCGACCAGCTGGCGCTGTTCAACCAATTGCGCAAGCCAATATCGATCGCTGCGAGCTAAATCACTGGACAATCGACCAACCTGTGACCGATACTGATATGTTGAGTGCCATGAGGTGGGCATCGGGAGAAGCATGGGGAGAGACATGGGCAGGACAGTCATCATTGGCGCCGGAGTGATCGGTCTCTGCACGGCCTGGGAGCTGCAGAAGCGCGGCCGTGAGGTCCTGATCGTCGACCAGGAAGGTCCGGGAGCAGGAAGCTCCTTCGGGAATGCTGGTTGGGTTGTGCGTGGCTACGCGACGCCGGTGCCGGCACCAGGTGTCGTCGCACAGTCAATCAAGTGGATGCTCCGGAGCGACAGTCCGCTCTACGTCAAGCCCCGTCTCGATCCGCGCTTCGCGCTGTGGATGATCGATTTCTGGCGGCATTGCAGCGACGAAGCCTTCCATGACAACATGAAGGCGCTCTCGGAGCTGAACGCCAAGACGATGCAGCAGTACGATGCGCTGGCCGCAAGCGGCGTGCAGTTCGAGATGCACCGCGAGGGCATGTTCATCCTCGGTCTCAGCCGCGAGATGGTGGAGGAAGAAGCGCACCTGCTCGGTGGCATGGAGGAGTTCGGCCTCGATAAGGTGCGAACCGTCTTCGGGCAGGAAGTGTTCGACGAGGAGCCGGGCCTGTCCCGCAACGTCGCCGGCGCAGTCGCGATCGATAGCGAACGCCACATTCGCCCCGACACCTTCGTCGAAGGCATGGTCGAGGCGCTCACCGAGCGCGGCGTCGAGATTCGCTCCGGCGTGAGCGTCTTCGGCTCGTCCCGTCGCAGCGGCAACGTCAAGCTGCTGCGCACGACAGTCGGCGACATTGAGGCCGACGAGGTCGTCGTGGCCTGTGGCGCGTGGTCCGGTCCGGTCACCAAGCGCATCACCGGTACGCATCTGCCGCTGGAAGCCGGCAAGGGCTACAGCGTCACGGTTGATCAGGATCCGCCGGCCATCTCCAAGACGATGAACTTCATCGAAGCGCGCTGCGCCTGCACACCGTTCGAGAACAGCCTGCGACTAGCCGGAACGATGGAGCTGTCCGGCATCAACCTGGACATCCGCCCGGAGCGCGTCGCCGCGCTGCACAAGGCGGGCCGCACCTACCTGGCTAACTGGGACCCGAAGGGCAACGAGCGCACCTGGGTGGGCATGCGCTCAATGACCGCGGACGGCATCCCGGTCATGGGCCGCGTGCCAGGATCGGACAACACCTGGATCGCTGCCGGACACGCGATGCTCGGCGTCACGCTCGCCCCGGCAACCGGCGCGGTGATGGCCGATCTGATGACGACCGGTACCTCCGACATCAACGTCAAGCCGTTCTCGCCGGATCGCTTCAGCCGCATCTCGCGGATCTAAGCACCGATCGCAGAACCTCATCGCCCGCCGCTATCTCATTGATTGGGATAGTGGCGGGCGATTCTCTATTGCGCCACCCGGCATGGCTCTGCAACGAGCCCACCCTGATTACCGAGCAACCCTTGTGCCGGCCATTCCAACAACTCGGCCAACGCCATGGCCTCCCGGGCACGCTTCCCGATCGCATCCAACCGGACAAGCAACTCCAACTTTCAATAGACATAAGCCACGAGATTATGATTCCGAACCCTTTCTGCGTGCTTGGAAAATGCGCTCGCAATACACGAATCAATTGACGCGAACGAGCACCTATGGATGCCAGATGGATAGCCAACTGTCCAGACATGGCATGCCGCTCGCACGAGCGTCTTCTTCAAGGGCTTCCAAGTCAATCGGTACCCTGTGAAACTCAACAGAAATCGCTGTGGCGCTGGCATTCAGGACCGCGTACTCTGCCCAGGGGAATATCCGAAATGCACCAGGCAGGAAGCGTCGATCGAACGCCGCGCCCACACTCCCAGGATTCACGATCATTCGGTCACCATCCCGGCGCAGTAACGGTTCATGCGTGTGACCACCAACGTTAATCGTCGCTTCAGAGCCCACAAACCACTCATCCAATTGCGACTGTGGAGTAGCAGCCAGAATATTGTCAGACCAGGATCGCGGTGAACCATGATAGGCGAAGAGAGTCAGATCATCCGCGAGTGCTCTCGAATGAGTCTTTGGAAGGGACGCGAGATACTCTCGGTCATCCATACGCAACTGCTCCTGGCACCAGCGATTGATTGGAATTGTCCAATGAGCGTTTGGTCGAGTTGAAGATACAGTTAGCTCAGGATCGATTGGCTCAATCAGCATCGCATCTGCGTTGCCCATGATGACAGTAGGCGCAACGCAGCGGATACGCTTGATGACCTCATGCGGTCGAGGGCCATCTGCCGCGAGGTCACCGAGACACACGATCTCGTCAACGTCTCGACGCTTGACATCATCAAGCACTGCATCCAACGCGACGAGGTTACCGTGTATGTCGCTAACCAATGCCAAACGCATAGGTCCTCCAAAGCGAGTGCCGAATAAATCTCAACACAATTCGGCAGTCATCAACACCTCTGACCAGCGATCAGTCGCGCGAAGCAACAGAAGTCCACCATGGCAGTCCGGCTCATCTACGAGACACACTCGACGTTGGGGGAGCGCCGACAAAGCGACGACCTGGCCGCGGTGTACGTCTCCGACTTGCAGCGTGCCGTTGAGACCGCTCAGATCGCCTTCAGCGATCGCGACATCCGCATTATCCGGGACGCGCGGCTCCGTGAGTGCAACTACGGGGATTTGAACGGGATGCTGGTCGCAGACCTCACCGCGCTTCGTCGCAGCTACATCGACACGCCGTTCCCGGGTGGGCAGAGCTATCGCGATGTCGTGGATGCGACCCGCGCATTCCTCAGCGATCTCGCCGCGAAGCACGACGGTCGGACAATCCTCGTCGTCGCGCACTCAGCCAACCGCTGGGCGCTGCAGCATCTGCTTCACGGTGACCCGCTGGAGGACCTTCTCGATGCACCGTTCGCCTGGCAGCCTGGGTGGGAGTTCATGGTGAAGTGTGACCCGTTGACGTAATGCGACAGTAAGAGACACACCAGATCAATTACGAAGCGAACACGTCGATTGGCAATCCAAAACGCTGGCTCAGTCCACGCATGTGGCCAAGCGTCATCTGTCGCGATCCGCTGAGAACCTCCGAGATGACAGACCGGGTTGGAAAGATGTCGAGTAGATCTGCCTGCCGCAATTCGTTTGCTTCCATCAGATGTCGCAGCACATCAACTCCGGAGACATCTGGCATCGGGAACCGCTCGTCTTCATACGCCTCAACGAGGATGCTCAACGTATTGAGATAATCCTGTTCGTTTGCGCTCAGACGCTCGCGCTCAAGCAAGCCATCCATGATTGCGATGACCTCGTCAAGCTCCTGATCCGATTGAATAGCACGCGGCGGATAGGCGGCGATGACGTCAATGTACGACGCTGACATCTTCATCTCCACACTTTCTGTCACTTCCAGCGACCACGGTCATACTCGGCATGCGTCAGAACGTGCTTGATAAAGACCTTGCTGCGGCGAAAATCAACCACCGCAATGATGCGGATGTCATCTTTTACATTGAAGACCGTAAACTGGCCGACCAGATCAGCTGACCGATACGTCATCCGCAGTTCTGCAAAGGACTGCCATTGGGCCTTGCTGACAACTCGGAACCATGTATCAAGTGCAGCTGACGCATCTGCATGCGCGGCAGCGAACTCTCGAAGACGCTTGCGCGTGATGACGTGCAATGATCGCTCCACAACAGCCTAGTGATGTTCGCATAATGCGAACATCATGTCAAGGGGTGCTTCAACGCGGAATGAGTTCCATTATCAGTCGACTCTCTCCGACGGATCAACCATCAGTTCACCCCTCGGCTCGCCGTCGGCGTCCTGCGCTTCCGTGGCATCGGTCGGCGGATCATTTGGGTCGCTGTATTCAATGACGTAGTCGATCGTCGGGCGCAGTTCGGCATCCAACTCGCTCGATTCGGCGGCGAGCTCGGCCCGTTGCTGGTCCGGCGTGATGATCCAGATGCTGCGCATCACACGCTCCAATCCATGTGGAATGAACAATCCCACCTTACCGCATTGGCTCGGCAAGATCACATAACGAACGCCGAACCGAACCCGTGGCCGATGTGGGTTTGCACGGTATCCACGTATGCCTGACGCAGTGGTTCCCCACAATCGCTGTGTTGCTGTTAGGATGCGTCTTCACGGAACAACATGCAGTCTGCCCGGGAGCGGCGCTCGTGGGCAGCAGGGGAGGCAGGATCATGGCCGGAGAAGAAACCGCCATCGGTTATCTGAATGAGAACTACAAGAAGTTCTCCCAGATGGCCCGCGCAATCTGGGAGAACCCCGAGATCGGGCTGGACGAGAAGTTCGCCTCGAAGACGATCGCCGACGAGCTGGAGAAGGCCGGCTTCGCGGTCGAGTTTGGCGCGGGGCAGATGGAGACCGCGTTCGTCGCCTCCTGGGGGGAGGGAACGCCGATCATCGGCATCCTCGGAGAATACGACGCACTGCCGAGCCTCTCGCAGGACGCCACACCGGAGCGCAACGAGCTCGTCCCCGGCGGGCCAGGCCACGGCTGCGGTCACAACCTCTACGGCGTTGGCGCGCTTGGCGCGGCGCTGGCGATGAAGGAGGCGATGCAAGAGCAGGGCATCACCGGCACAGTGCGCTACTACGGCTGCCCGGCCGAGGAGACGCTCACCGGCAAGACCTACATGGCCCGCGACGGCGTCTTCGACGATCTGGACGCCTCGATCACCTGGCACCCCGGCTACGCGAACACCGTGCCGATCAACAGCTCCAGCCTGGCGATGAACTCGTTCAAGGTCCACTTCAAGGGCCAGGCGTCCCACGCGGCGGCCGTCCCGCACATGGGACGCAGCGCGCTCGACGGCGCGATGCTAATGGACATCGGCGTCAACTACCTGCGCGAGCACATCATTCAGGACGCGCGTATTCACAGCGTCATCAAGGATGGCGGCGAGGCGCCGAACGTCGTCCCGCCAACATCGACGATCTGGTACTTCGTGCGCGCCCCGAAGCGCGACCAGGTCGAGTCGATCTACCAGCGCATGCTGGACTGCGCCAAGGGTGCGGCGCTGATGACCGGCACGACCTACGAGGTTGAGTTCCTGACCGGCTGCTATGAAATGCTGCCGAACGCCGTTGTCAGCAACATCATGCTGGACAAGATGGAGGACATCGGCGGGATCGAGTTCAGCCACGATGACATGGAGTTCGCCCGCCAGCTGCAGGCATCCATTCCACCCGAGATCATCGAGATGAGCCGCGAGCAGACACTGCAGAGCTCGATCGCCGGAACGACCGCCGACGACATCGGCGATGTGCTGTGCGAGAACGTCATCCGCCCGTCGGAAGAGTTCCGCATCGGCCACGGTTCGACCGAGGTGGCTGATGTCAGCCAGATCACGCCAACGGCGAACATGTGGGCCTGCTGCCACCCACTGGGCGCACCGGGCCATAGCTGGCAGATCACAGCGTCGTCCGGCGCGGAGATCGGATTCAAAGGCATGGATTTCGCCGCCAAGTCGATGGCGCTGACCGGCCTGGAGCTGATGGTCAACAAGGAAGCGCTCGAAGCGGCCAAGAAGGAGTTCGTCGAGGCGACCGGCGGGCGCAAGTACGTCACGCCGCTGCCGGAAGGAGCAACCCCGAAGAAGGGTGGGTGAGAGAGCGGCCCTCACCCCCCGGCCCCCTCTCCCAACGTTGGGAGAGGGGGTGTCTCTTGGTCTAAATCACACGGTCGCGGCTGCGGTAGGCCTCGATCGGCCAGGCGCGCATGCCGCCGGTGAAGACGCTGAGGATGTTGCCATCGGCGTCGCGCTCGTAGCGATAGTGCTCGCCCTGTGAGCCGTACGGCGATCCGCCCATGATCTTGAGCGTGTTGGCATCGACGACAGCCAGCTCGGCGGCCACCGTGTGCGGCGACGGGCCGACCGGGCTGCCGGCGTAGAGCTTGCCACCCAGCAGGTAGACATCGGTCACACCCCACACCGCGGCGAACCGGCCGGTGAAGCTGTTGAGATCGATCGACGGATCGGCATCGGCCGGCGGCTCCAGCGCGGCGCTGTTGGTCAGGCCGGAGCTGAGCGGTGCCTTCGAGGGCACGCTGCGGGCGTTGTCGAGGATCTTCAGGATGCCGGCAGCCAGCTCCTCGGCCGGACCATCGACCGAGTTAGTCAGCACCGAGATCGCCAGGCCCTCGTTCGGATCCCACATCGTCCGGGTGATGTGGCCCGGATAGCCGCCCGAGTGCCCAACCATGCGATGACCGTTATAGTAGTGGATCGTCGTGCCGTACCCGTATCCATCCTGCGGGGCCTCAGGGGCCAGACCGGTCCACATCGGGCGCTGCATCTCGTTCTTCGAGCGATCGCTGATCAGGCGGTCGTCGCCGAAGAAGTGCGCCGAGGCGAACTGCACCATGTCCTCGGCGGTCGAGTAGAAGCCGGTCGCCGCCGCCATCGCGTGCGTATCGACGTGCGGGATCGTCTGCCGCTCGGTCCAACTGTGCAGACCGCTGTGGCCGCCGGCATACTCGTCGATCCGCGACTCGTCCAGCTCCGGGCCGGTGTTGGTGAGCCCCAGCTTCTCGACAATCGCCGACTTCGTGTAGTCGTTATAGGTGCTGCCAGCCGCAGCACCGATGATCATGCCCAGCAGCGAGAAGCCGATGTTGGTGTACTTGAACGTCGACTCCGGCTGGCGGACGACGCCCTCGCGGATCGAGAGCTCGAGCAGCTCCTTCTCATCCGGGAACGGTCTGGCGTGCGCCCAGTAGGTCGCATCGACGCCGTCCCGAATGACGCCGCCGGTCTGCGAGACGAGCTGGCGGACCGTCACATCGGCCAGCAGCGAGCCGGCCTCCTTCAGCTCGGGAATCCACTGTCCGGCCGTGTCGTCCAGGCGCAGCTTGCCAGCCTCGACGAGCTGCATGACCGCCGTCGCGGTGAACGTCTTGGAATGCGAGGCGATGCGGAAGAGGTGCGAGGTCGTCAGGTCCTCACCCGTATCGAGGTTGGATTTGCCGTACGCTTTGCTGAACTGCAGCTTGCCGTCGTACCAGATCGCCACCTGCGCGCCGGGCGTGCGCAGCTTCCAGACGCGATAGTCGAGCCACTGGTCGACATAAGCGAGCGCCTCATTCATGCGCTCGACTGCCGACACCGAAGAATCAGTCACCATCTCACTCCAACTCCTGACCCACAACAACGCACCCGCCCACAACGACCGGGGCGAGTGCCAAGTCCGCCGTGCAGGCTAGCGGAGATGGGCGGGGAGTGCAATGGGGGGCGACGGCGATGCATAAATGCTTTAGACTAGATACAGAATGTGTACGATCACGCTGATGGGACACATACGTCATGGGCGGTTCGCAAACACATACGAAACGGATTTCGTCACTCCAGGAACTCCTTGGCTTGGCTTTGGCGCTTGGGGCCCGTTCTGTTCCCGGCTGGTCTCCCGATGAGGAGATCGTCGCCGTAGAGGCAGATCCGGTCGATAAGTCACTTGTACGAGACTTCGAGCATGCTATTCATGCCGGTGATGATCCGCTTGGAGATGCTTACTGCGAGTTGCTTAATGCAAATGTGCGACGGCCGAAGGGCCAAACTTACACCCCCAAGGTAATCGTTGACTCCATGCTGGGTTGGTCTGCGCGGCGGATCACTCCGCAGCGGGTTGTCGATCCTGGCGCGGGGTCGGCACGGTTTCTTGTCGCTGCCGGACGTCGCTTTCCTAAGGCGGAGCTAATTGCGATCGAGCTTGACCCTGCATCTGCGATCTTGGCACGTGCACATCTTGCAGTTGCAGGACTGGGCGATCGCTCGGTCGTGAAGGTGCGAGACTATCGCAATGTCGGTCTCAAGCCGATAGATGGACGAACTCTGTTCATCGGCAATCCTCCGTATGTGCGACATCATCTCATCGATAGCGCTTGGAAAATGTGGCTGGTCGCCACCGCTAAGGCATTCGGATATGGTGCCAGCCAACTTGCCGGTCTCCACGTTCACTTCTTTCTTGCAACTGCTCAGTACGCACGGCAAGGTGACGTCGGCGTACTTATCACGGCTGCTGAATGGCTGGATGTCAATTACGGTAGGTTGGTCCGTGAGTTGCTCCTTGGGGAGTTGGGGGCTGAGAACATTCAAGTGATCGAACCGAGTGCCGAGCCATTTCCAAGTACGCAAACAACGGCAGTGATCACCTGTTTTGATGTTGGGACTGAGACACCGTCAGTCGGACTACGTCGGGTAGCATCTCTGGACGAACTCAGGCTGTTGCCGGCCGAGCTAGAGATACGGCGAGAACGACTCAGCGCCGCCGATCGGTGGACACCATTGACCCGACCGGTTGTCGGGAAGCGCGAGGGGTTCGTGGAACTCGGTGAACTATGCCGTGTCCACCGAGGGCAGGTCACTGGTGCCAATCGAATCTGGGTCGACGAGGGGAACCAACACAACCTTCCGCCATCAGTGCTGTTTCCGTCTGTTACAAAGGCGCGTGAACTCTTCGCCGTCGGACAGGCGCTCGAAGACACTTCTCGACTCAAGCGAGTGATTGATTTGCCGATTGATCTAGACCGCTTCGATGCTCGTGAACGACGGCACATCCAAGCGTTCCTGCGCTACGCCAAGAAGCAGGGAGCCCACGAAGGATTTGTTGCACGACACCGTAAAGCTTGGTGGTCAGTCGGTTTACGAGATCCAGCGCCAATCTTAGCAACTTATATGGCGCGACGTCCGCCGGTCTTTGTTCGCAATTTGGCAGATGCTCGACACATTAATATTGCACATGGTCTCTATCCGCGAGAGGAGTTGAGCGAAGAACAGCTTCGATCTCTAGCTGCCTTCCTTTCCAAGAGTGTGAGCCTCCACGAGGGGCGAACCTATGCTGGCGGACTGACGAAGTTCGAGCCACGCGAAATGGAGCGGCTATTAGTGCCATACCCTGAGCTCCTGAGTGACCCAACAGCGTTAGCAGGGAGTCTATGAGTTCGTCGCGTCGATCCGGACTACTGACGCGCATATTGTGGACGCCGGAGCAACTTGAATCTGACCGGCAGGAAGCGATCAGCATCTTCCGCGTTGAGCGGATGCAGGAACCGCTAGAGGAATATCTTGATCACTTCGACGATGCCCAAGACATAATGGACGAACTAATTGAATCTACTGTTGATCTCGCTGATCTTGAGGCACAGGCACCGAGCATCGTATCTAACCGCGCTATGCTCGAAGGGCTTCGCTCGATGGCAGGTCCGCCGATATCGGCCGATGACCTTAAGATCCTGGTAGATTCAACGCTTTCCGCACAGGCGATTCGAGAAGACCCTGATTTGCCGCTTCGTGTAACCGCGACGATTCGAGCCGGACTTGATCGACGACGATTTCCGTGGGTCAGTGAACAGCGTGAACCGAGCTCGGAAGAACGAATCGTCGCGGTGATTGCAACAGCGGCCATGATCGCGGCACGGCGAACCCAGACAAGCCGAAGAAACGAGGGTAAGGAACGGCAGGAAGCGCTTGTGAGACAGACCCTACTTGATGGTGGCTTCACAGAGGTAACGATTCCGTCCAGCGTGATCTCGACCGTCTCGGAGGCACCGAGGCCGGGGCAATTCTGTCGCGAAGTGATATTTGGCGATCGCAAGGCCGATATCGTGGTCGGACTTTGGGATCATCGTCACATGCCAATCGAATGCAAGGTGTCAAACTCAGCAACCAACTCGATCAAGCGACTCAACAATGATGCAGCGGTCAAGGCCGTTCACTGGATCCTAGCATTTGGAGAACGGCAAGTTGTGCCTGTCGCCACACTGAGCGGTGTTTACAGGCTGCTTAATCTCAAGCAAGCGCAGGAGCAAGGGCTGACAATCTACTGGGCTCACCGCCTCAGTGACCTGACCGAATGGATCGACGCGACCAAGGGTCCATGGAGGAGGATCTGATGAGCGCTGAATCGCGCATGGCTATTCAGAGCGAAATACCGGTTTCCGAGTTCCTGGAATGGAATCAACAGAAGCGCCTCATCCTAAATCCTCGGTTTCAACGTCGATCTGTATGGACGGCCGATGCCAAGTCCTACCTGATTGACACAATCCTACAAGGCTTTCCGATGCCGAGGATCTATATGCGGACGGAGATCGACCTCAAGACGCGGGCCGTCATCCGAGACGTGGTTGATGGGCAACAACGGCTCCGTGCCATCATAGAGTTTTCTGAGGATAGATTCGTACTCAATCACCGTTCTGGAGAGTTGAAAGGCAAAAGATTTAGTGATCTAAACGATGATCTGCAGCGGCATTTCCTCTCTTATCCGGTTGGCGTTGACCTCTTACTCAATGCAAGCGACTCGCTCGTGTTGCAGATTTTCGGCAGGCTCAACTCATACAATGTGCCTTTGAACTCGGCAGAGAAGCGACATGCTCAGTATGAGACAGATCTACGATGGTTCGTGTATGACTTATCCAATGAGTTACGTTGGTTCTTGGAGAAATACGACATTGTTAAGACGACTGGCATGCTCCGGATGGAAGATGACGTATTCTATGCTGAGCTCGTCAACGTCTTACTAACAGGGATTGGGGATGGTGGGGCGAATGCCCTCGACCGGCTCTACAAAAACAACCAGAATGCTCTCCCGAACGCTGGCGACATGGAGAATGTCATCAGAGATTGGGTCGTATGGATGGACACAGAACTGTCCGAACTACTTCGGACAGTTACGCTCTCACGAACCTACCAACTTCATATGCTCTTCGCAGCGTATGCTCACCAAGTGATCGGTATTCCACTGGGTAGACTTGATGAACTACCGCCCGCTACAGGCATTGCACCAATAGAGGACATAATTGAGCGCCTGGGAGATCTGATCAGGGCCGTCGAGATGGACGTTCAAGGGGGACCATTTCACGAATTTGTGGAGGCGTCCTCAGGACAGACCACTCGGTTCAAAACACGAAGTAAGCGATTCCAAGCGTACACGAACGCGATTTCTGCAAGGTAGCCACTATGCCAAAACCAGATACTGCTCTCATAGTTGCTTACCGCAGATTCGCGAAACAGGTGATGCGCCAGCGAGAGATCTTTTTGCTGGCTCTTGACGGAAAGTACACGCTTGATAACCACACGCCACTCATCAACCGGTCGGGCGCTTGGTATTGTCTCATTCGGCTCCATGACGCTTGGGCCGACTTCTGTCGATCAGTAATCCTGCTGAGCGCAGGTGGAGGCGTTCTCACGCGGGGCGGCACCATTGTTGCTCGATCTCCGTTGGTTGGAGCTGGTGACGACGCTCTCACCGTACTAAAGACGCAATGGAAGCGCAAGCGGCTAGGATCTATGCAGAAACAAGGTCCACCCGTGTATCTTCCGTCAGTCGCCATAACAGCCGCTCAGCTACTGTCTATTGGCAACCTTGCGCAGTTCTCCGCTGGCATTGGTGCAAGCAACACCAACGCGCCGATAGAACTAAGGGCTTGTCGTAATTACCTCGCGCATCGCCATGTCGACACGGCGCTAGATCCCGACCTTGCATTACTACGCATCCGGATTGGATCTCCCGCCTGGATTCTGGATCCCGACCAACTTGCCGCGCGGCGGGTGGGTGGTGGTATTACGCTATTTGAGGAATGGTGTATCGATCTCGATCTTCTTGCAAGCGCCGCTATCGGATAGTTTTTCGTGCTATGGCTTTGCGGATAACGGTTCTTGTACGCAAACCCCAAAACCCCCAAACCAACCCCTCACATACCGCCATGACGACCGAGCAGCCCATGCAGGACTGGCTCGGTCGTCGCAAAGGTCTGTGCGGTGTTAACCAGCGAGGTGAAAGCGGACGGGGTCGGCGGTGACGTAGGTCTGGACGGCGGCGGCGTCCATGGTTTCGAGGCGGTCCGGTGTGAGGCCGCTGATCTCGGGGACGTCCTTGCCGAGGATCTGGTCGGCGACGGCGCGGCCGACGGCCGGTGCGATGGCGAAGCCGTGGCCGGAGAAGCCGGCGGCGATGAAGAGCGCGTCGAATCCGGAATAGCGACCGACATACGGGATCTCGTCGATGCTGATGGCTTCAAGGCCACACCAGCTGCGCGCTATGTCAAGCTCATTCAGCAGCGGGATCAGGCGTGCGCCGTGTGACCAGTTGCCCGCGACGCTCTCGTCGATGCGCTCGTAGCTGAGGCGATCGGTCGAGGGCTGGCCGGGCCAGCCACCGCCGAGCAGGAACTCGCCGGACGGCAGCTGCTTGAGCGACAGGCGGTAGCTGATGCCGCCCATGACCGGCTTGACCAGCCCGGGCGTCGTCGGAGTGGACAGCACCATCTGCAGCGCGTGCATGCGCACCGGCAGCACGATACCTAGTGGTGCCAGCAGCGCATCGCTCCAGGCGCCGGCGGCGACAACAGTCGCGTCGGCCAGGATGTCGCCAGCGGATGTCCGCACGCCGGCCACGCGATTGTTCTCGACGATGAGCTCGGTGGCGGTTGTGTTGGTCAGGTACGTCGCACCGTGGCGCTGTGCCGCGGCGGCGAAGGCGCGCGTGGTGGCTGCCGGGTCGGCGTGGCCATCTTCCGGTGAGTAGCTGCCGGCGACGACGCGGTCGTTGACCACCGGCACGATCTCGCGCGCTTCTTTGGCGTCGACGAAGCGCACGTCGGTGAAGCCGTTGGCGTGCTGAGTCTCGACGAACTGCCGGATCGTCTCAGCCTCATCGTCCGTCTCGGCGACGCGGAGATTGCCCTCGCGGCGGTAGCGGACGTCTGCGCCGAGCTCTTCCTCCAGCGTGCGCCAGCGGTCGATCGCTTCGGTCGCGAGTGCGGCCTCGGCCTGGTGGCGGCCCTGGCGGCGAACGCCGCCGGCGCTGGCCCACGAGGCGGCCGGCTCAGTGGCCGGTTCCCAGCGGTCGACGACTGTCACCGATTTGCCCGCACGCGCCAGGTGGTACGCGGTCGAGCTGCCATTGACGCCGCCACCGATGATGACGACATCCGTTGTCTCATGGCTCATTCCACATCCCCTTCCAGTTCAGTTGATCGCTGCCGACGATCAGTCGCGCCCATTGTCGCGTAATTCGGTTGTTCCTGAATACTTGCAACGAGCTGCTGGCAGTATTATGTCCACAGGATGGCATAGGGAAGGAGCCAGTTGTCGATCAGGCGGACGCCGCCGGCGATGACGGCGACGATGACAAGCGCGTCCCCATCGATTGTCCCGTCGCACTCGGCGAACGATGCGGGATCCACCAGCGTGGCGTAGTCGATGGTGATCGCAGGCTCTGAGCCCAGACGACGGTGCAACGCTTCGCGCAGCCGTGCGGCGTCCCGCTGGCCGGACTCCCAGGCAGCGCGCACGTCAGCCAGCGCCTGCGGGATGGCGGCGGCTGCCGATCGCGCAGATGGCGAAAGCAGCACGTTGCGGCTGCTCAGCGCCACGCCGTCGCTATCGCGCACGGTCGGCACCGGCACGATCTCGACTGGCAGCGCCAGATCAGTGACCAGGCGGCGGACGACCGCCAACTGCTGGGCGTCCTTCTGACCGAAATACGCGGTCTGCGGCTGGACGATGTTGAGCAGCATCGTGACGACCGTTGCGACGCCGGTGAAATGACCGGGACGCGCGGCACCCTCGAATGCGCGGGCGATTGGGCCGACATCGACCGACGTGGAATGTCCTGTCGGATAGACCGCCTCAACCCGCGGCAGAAAGACCAGATCGACGCCCTCGTTGGCCAGCAACGTTATGTCGCGTTGAGTATCGCGCGGGTAGCGACCAAAGTCGTCGGCCGAGGTGAACTGGGTTGGATTGACGAAGATCGAGACGGCGACGGACGCGTTCTCGTCGCGTGCTCGGCGTACGAGCGCGAGATGGCCGTCGTGCAGCGCGCCCATTGTCGGCACCAGCCCGAGCGGGTCTGGCAGCGCTCGTCGCGCCTCACGCACTTCAGCGACCGTCGTGCAGATGCGCACCGGCAACACTCCCCTTACCTCTGTGTCGGGCTCCCCTGCCCGGCCTCACTCGCAGTGAGGGTGCCTGCGCAGGGACGGATCGTCAAGATAGCAAACGAGGCGAGCCGCAGTGGCTCGCCTCGTTGCGTGTGGGGCTGATTGATTGAGAGGTCAGTCGCCGCTTTCCGGAACCGGAATGGCTTCGACCTCGACAGGGAATGCCGCGTGCTCGCTGACCGGGTGCGCCGCAACGACTTCGTCGTTGATCAGCTTCCAGGCAACGACTGCCGCGACCATGATGACCGCCACCGAGACGACGATCGCGCGATCCATCCCGACCATGAAGGCGTTGCTGGACACCTCACGCAGCATCGAGGTGACGTCAGCCGGGACGCCCGGAAAGAGCGTCTGATCCTGGATCACCCGCCCTCCGTAGCTCATGCCCGCGCCGAGGATATCCAGAACCGGCTTCAGCGGGCCGCCGTCCGGGCTGTCACGCAGCGCACGCACCTGGGCATCGCTGCTGAAGTAGTTCTGGTAGGCGCGGTTCATGACCGTACCGAGCAGCGCGACACCGAACGCGTTGCCGATCTCGCGGATTGCACCGTTGACGGCTGACGCGACGCCGCTCTTGCCGGCCTCGACGCTGTTGAGTACTGCGGTCGTCATCGGAGCGAAGATGAGCGACATGCCCAGGCCCATGACCAGGTAGGACGGCAGAATGTCGAGATAGGTGCCATGCACATTGGCGCGCATGAACAGCAGCGTGCCGATGCCGGCGATGACCATCCCGGCCGCCAGCAACTTCGACGCGCCGATGCGGCTGACCATCATGCCGGAGATTGGCGAGGCGACCATCATCACCGCGACCATCGGCAATAGTGCCAGACCCGAACGCACCGGCGAGAAGCCGTGGATGTTCTGCAGGTAGAGCGTGCCGAAGAACGCGATACCGGCGATCAGGAATGAGACGGCGAAGGCGACGAGGTTCGCGCCGGTGAAGGTCGACGAGCGGAAGAAGCGCATCGGCACCATTGGGCGCTCTGTGCGCAGCTCAACGAGGACGAACGAGACGAACAGCACCGCCGCCAGCGCCAGCGCGCCGACGATCAGCGAATCACCCCAGCCACGGTTACCGGCCTCGATCAGCGACCAGGTCAGGGACGCGATCGCACCGGTGACCAGAATGGTGCCGGGGATGTCGGTTGCGACCGTGCCGGACGTGTCGCGCGTCTCGCGGATGACCGCCGAGCTGACGAGCAACGCCACGATGCCGATCGGGATGTTGACGAGGAAGATCCAGTGCCAGCTCGCGTACTGCACGAGCAGGCCGCCGACGACCGGGCCGAGCGCCAGACCGGAGACGGAGATTGCCGACCAGATGCCGAGCGCCTTCCCGCGTTCTTCCGGCGGGAACGCCTCGGAGATGATCGACAGCGAGAGCGGCAGAATGAACGCCGCGCCAAGACCCTGTAACGCACGCGCCAGGATCAGCATCTCGACGTTCTGCGAAAAGGCAGCCAGCAGCGACGTTACGGTGAACAGTGCGATGCCCGCCATGAAGAAGCGCTTGCGGCCCAGCCGGTCGCCGAGCCCACCAGCAGTGATCTGCAGGGACGCGAACACAAGGATATAGGCAGACACGATCCACTGGAGCTGTGTCGTCGTCGCTTCGAGATCCTTCGAGATCGTCGGCAGCGCGACGTTCACAACCAGGTTATCGAGAATCGCCATGAACAATGCAAAGCAGGACGCGACCAGCGCATACCAGCGCGCGTTCTGCTCGTTAATCCGACCGGTTAATTTCGTCATGCCTGGCATAGGCGGCTCCGTTCGATGAGCGACTCCCGCGACACCTTTGTCACAGGCGGCTAACGATACTGAGCGCGCCCGCCGATGTGACTGTCCAGAAGGTCAGACCTGACACTGGCCGAGTGTCGCCATCGCGGAACAGTTCACAGAAACGTCACAACCCTGTAACACGCAGTCCATTGGTGTCTCGCAGAATAAGGATGTCGGCAACGGCGCCGACAACGAACGAACCGTTGAGGGGGTGTCTACGGTGAGTGCGCAGATCACCACACCACGCACAAATGGCCGGCCAGTCCGGCGCAACAAGCGGCGGCGCGAGCGCTCGGCCGAGCCGATCATCCGCGCCGATCACCTGACCAAGCGCTACGGCGCTGTCACCGCTGTCGATGACGTGAGCTTCGAGGTGCGACGCGGCGAGATCTATGGCTTCCTCGGGCCGAACGGGTCGGGCAAGAGCACAACCATCGGTATGCTGCTCGGCCTGGTTGCCCCCAGCTCGGGATCGATCGGGCTGTTCGGCAAGAGCCTGGATGAGCGCGACGAGACATTGCCGCGCGTCGGCGCGATCATCGAGTCGCCGGCGTTCTATCCCTACCTGTCCGGGCGTCGCAACCTGCGAGTGCTCGCCGATCTGCGTCCGGGTGTGACCGACAAGCGCATTGACGAGGTCATCGAGATCGTCGGCCTCAGTGGCGCGGCCAATCGCAAGTACTCAGAATATTCGCTCGGCATGAAGCAGCGCCTTGGCATCGGCTGGACGCTCCTGCACGACCCGGAGCTGCTGGTGCTGGACGAGCCAACGAACGGCCTCGACCCAGCCGGCATGGCGGAAGTTCGCCATCTCATCCTGCAACTGGCCAGCGAAGGCAAGACCATCTTCATTTCCAGCCACCTGCTGAATGAGATTGAGCAGGTCTGCGACCGCGTCACGATCATTCAGCGCGGCAAGCTGATCGCCGAAGGCTGGGTGGACGAAATGGTCAACAGCGAGCCACGACTTCTCGTCCGCGTCGACGCGCCGGAGCGCGCCGAGGACATTGTCCGCGGGCTGTTGCAGGGCGCTGACATTGTGATCGACGACAACGAGCTGATGATCAGCGCTGAGGGGCTGCGACCCGCCGAAATCAATGCGGCGCTCGTCAATGCCGGCATCGGCGTTGAGGAGCTGCACACGATCCAGCACTCACTCGAAGAGGCGTTCCTCGATCTGACGAACAACGCGGAGCAGGAGGTGCCAGCATGACCGCGACGAATCTGACTGCTGCGCCCGCGACTCCTGCGACGACGATTCCGGCCGGGCAGCCAAGCTTCCGCGATCTGGTGCGGATGGAGCTCCGTAAGCTGCGCTACCGCCCGATGACGTTCGTCATCTTCGGCATCATGGCCGCGCTGCTCTCGGGCCTGATGGCGATTGGCTACATCGCCACCCGTGTGTCCGAGCGGCCGCCGGGTGTCTCGCTTGACCAGGATGTCCAGAGCTTCCTCTTTCCGGGCGTCTTCCAGGACGGCTTCGGCATCATCGGCGGCATTGGTGCCATTCTGCTTGTCGTGATCGCCGCTGCCGTCATCGGCTCTGAGTACAGCTGGGGCACGATCCGCGTGCTGGTCGGCTCCGGTGTCCCGCGTGCGCGGCTGATCGCATCTAAGCTGGTGACGGTCGCGCTGGTGACAATCGCGCTGACGCTCGTCGGCTTCATCGCCTTCACCGTCACGTCGGTCGGCATCGCCATCTTCGGCGGTCACACGCTCGACATGAGCTGGCTGAACGGCAGTACCGCCATCGACCTGCTGCTGATGTTCGTCCGTACGATCTTCATCCTGTTCGTCTCGGCCGTGCTGGCCTTCACCGTCACTGTGTTCAGCCGCTCACTGGCGGCCGGTATTGCGGTCGGGATCGGATTCATGGTGTTCGAAGGCATTGCCGTCGGCCTGCTCGGCCTGATGGGCAATGTCGGAGAGACGATCTCCAACTTCTTGCTCTCACCGAATATGAATGCGATCAGCGAACTGAACTACATCGGCGAGCGCACCTGGTCGAGCGATGGTTTACCTGATCCGTGGCGCGCGGCGGCGCTGCTGACCGCCTACACGGTCGCGATGATCGCAGCGAGCTTCTGGATCTTCCGTCGCCGGGACGTCTCGTCCGGAGGCTGATTCAACAGATTCCCCTAAACCCCATACCCCTTCCCCTATTGAACCGGCGGTTCCCCCACAACCGCCGGTTCCCTTTGTCACCATCGCGACATTGCATGTCACCGTTTTGTCACAACTGCGCCATATCGGCGCCGCAATCTGCTTCTACGATAGGCATGTAAACGAATGGAAGCCGGACGACGATCGACCGGCACCACCACAATGACGTGGAGGCAGGACATGGCGAATCAGTCGATGATGCTGACCGGAACCGCCGGCAACGTCGCGGGCAACGCGACCGGCGCTGGACGACCGACGATGGGCGCGCAGCGGAGCGCCGCCAGCCGTGCCCTGCACACGCTCTCCGAGGTTGGCCGCATTCTGCTACTCGGCGCAGCCGCCCCGGAACTGCTGATCGAGGAAGAACGCAAGCTCACGCGGGGACATTACGGCCATGCTGCTCAGCGCCACTAGCTATACTCCGGAGACGAGCGTCAACGAGGCTGACGCAGACCGTCTCCGGGGGACCATGGCACATATCGTCATTGTTGAGGACGAACGCGAGATCGCGGCGATCATCAGTAGCGCGTTGCGCGAGGAGGGCCACGAGATTGAGGCGCTCTACGACGGCAACGCCGCGCTGGATCGCTTGCTCGATTCCAGCCGCCCAACTCCCGACCTGATCGTTCTCGACCTGATGTTGCCGGGGGTCAACGGGCTGGAAATCACCCGCCGCTTCCGCCAGCAGCACATCACGCCGATCCTGATGCTGACCGCTAAGTCGACCGAGCTGGATCGCGTGCTCGGCCTGGAGCTCGGCGCTGACGACTACCTGACCAAGCCGTTCTCCGTTCGCGAGCTGCAGGCCCGCGTCAGCGCGATGTTGCGCCGCGTCGATATGATGCGCGCCCACTCACGTGTCGACGGCAGCAACCAGCGCGTGATCGACGATGGCGGGCTGTGGATCGATCCGACCAGCCGCGAGGTACGCGTGGATGACGTCCACGTGGGCCTGACCGCTCGCGAGTTCGATCTACTGTATCTGCTGGCCTCGAACCCTGGCCGCGCGTTCAGCCGCGATTATCTGCTGGACCGCCTCTGGGGCGATGACTTCGCCGGCTTCGACCGCACAGTCGACACACACATCCTGCGTTTGCGCCGCAAGCTGGGACCAGCGGCGGATCGCGTCGCGACGCTCTGGGGTGTCGGCTACAAGTACGATCAGTCGGCCGGCTCGTCATGACCGGCGCACTCCCCGCAGACCGATGAGTCCGCTGCTCGCGCCATTCCGCTGGATCGGCTGGCCGTTCCGGCTGTACCGCCGCTACATCAGCATCCAGCTCATCACGTCGCACATTCTCGTCGTTATGTTGACCGCGATTGTCATTGAGACGCTGGCCGTCATCACCGTTGTCGTCGGGATCACCCTCTTCCTGAGCAACAACTACACCGACTTCTCGTCCGTCGATGTTGCGCAGTCGGTCGCGATCTCGCTGCGCAACGATCCGCTCGTTGAACGACTCGCAGACGGGGACGCGACGTTGACTGCCGCCGACCAGCTGCGCCTGCAGAACATCGTTGATGGCGTGGTGAACAACCGCGAATCTTCATCATCGATCGGCGTCACCTCGACCGTCGATAGCGCGCTTATCACCGATCCGAGTGGCGCAGTCGTCGCGACCTCCGATACGTCGTGGATGGTCAACTCGCCCGAGGCCGGCGAGTCACCGACCTCCGAGCTGGCCAATCGCCTCGTCGCGCGCATCATCGAACTGAACGGCACCACCAACGACTTCGGCGAGCTGTATGTAGTCGACTCCGTCGATAGCGTCACGGTCGCCGCGTACCCGATCCTCGATGGCCCACGGCTGGTGGGCGTCGTTGCGACGCGCAGCACGCTGACGACGATGCCAACGCTGCGGGCCATTGCGCAGCAACCGGACCTGCTGGCGACGTTGGCTATCGCCAACACGCTCCTGTTCGGGCTGATCCTCATACCAACCCTCGTGGTCGCGATTCCGGTCGGCATCTGGCGCGCGCGGCGCGTATCACGACGAATCGAAGCCCTGACCGAGACTGCGACGGCGATGGTGGCCGGCGACCGCGCCAAGCAGGTTTCCGTATCCGGTCAGGACGAAATCGCCCAGCTCGGTCAGCGCTTTAACGACATGCTGGCTCACCTCGACCGCGCCGACCGCGAGCGCAAGACGTTCGTCGCCAACGTCTCGCACGACCTGCGAACGCCGATCGCCATCATCCAGGGGCGCGTCGAGCAGATGCTGCAGGGCGAATCCGGCCCGTTCGATCCGGAGACACAACGGGCGCTGGAGGTTGTCCACGCTGAGACAACGACATTGAGCCGCCTGATTGACGACCTGTTCACACTGGCCCGGCTCGAAGAAACATCACTGCCGATGTCACCAGAAGCCGTCGACATCGCGGCGCTGGCTACACAGATGGTCGGGGCCATCCAGCCGGTCGCCTGGTCCCAACAGCGCGTCAGCGTCCAGTCGGTCGTGAAAGCCGGATTGCCCCCCGCGCTGGCTGACGAAACGCGGCTGCGGCAGATCCTCGGCAATCTGCTCTACAACGCGCTGCGCCACACGCCGGAGGGCGGCCTGATCGTCGTCGATGCCGAAGCGCTCGATCGCTCGATCGAAGTGCGTGTCAGCGATACCGGCATCGGCATGACCAGCGAGGAACTGGGCCGGGTCTTCGAGCGCTTCTACCAGATTGAACAGGGCCAACGATCGCACGACGGCAGCGGGCTGGGTCTGTCGATCGTGAAGGAGCTTACCGAAGCACAGGGCGGCAGCGTCGCTGTCGAAAGCACACCCGGCCAGGGCACAACGTTCCGGGTCCGCCTGCCGATAGCCCCCGGCACCACCGCGTCGGTGCGCTAAGTCGTCGACCGCACGAGCGGGTTGGGCGATCCGTTTCCCGCCACGCTCGTCATCGTTCGCTGCGTTTGACCTGCGGCAACAGCCCAAGAACAACTGCGGGCGGGGAGGCTGCCGCATCTGACAATTCGATGATCTCGCGCCGGCTCACCGCTTAGCGGCAAGAGCGTTGGATCAGACTTTGATACACGGTGAACGCCGGCTTCGCGCTGAGGTCCGAGCGCAGCAGGCCGTAGTGCGCATAGGGATTGTCTGACGACGAATCAGCGTCGCGCATGCCAAACCAACTGTAGGTGCGAACGCCGGTTTCGCCTGCAACAGCGCAGACCGCCTGCACCATCTGGCTTAGCCGTGATGCCTGATCGTCCTCGTCCAGCGTCGGAAATCCGTTTTCGAGCACCGAAATCGTCACGGCCGAACCGAAGCCCGCCTGTGCGAGGGCAGTTCGCGTACTGCGGAGATGCGCGATCATGTCCTGATACGGATCACCGGAGCCAACTGGCCATAGCCCCGGGTACACGTTGATGCCGAGGAATGACAATGACGATGAGAACTGGCGTCCACCGATCTCTCGTAATCGGCGGACGAACGCCGCGTCATGCCCGGGCTCGATGATCGCCATGCTGGTGCCGACTCCTGCCGACGACCGAATCGCAAGCAGCTCGCGTCGCGCCGCAACGATCCCCTTGGCGACCGCGTGGTCAGCATTCAGGAATGGGCCGTCAGACGACTCCGGATTGCCCCAGGTGACGTTCGCTTCATTGCCGATCACATAGGCCTGCACCGCAGGATTACCCCGATAGCGTCGCACGACCGACCGAACAAAGTCGACATAGCCATCGACATCACCATCGCGCCCAGCCGGCGGCGAGTACTTCATTGTGAGCGTGATCGTCAGACCGGCCCTGGTGTAGCGCTCGATCTTCGCGTCGAGGTCGGCGTTGTTGTGCCAGCTCCAGGCGGTATATAGATGCACATCGAACGGCTTATCACCGCGCAGCGCCTGAAGCGCCGCGTCGGCCGCCTGCCCTTCCGGCGAATCGACATAGCCGAGCTCGCCGTTGCCGGCATCGGGATAGACACCGAACACGACCGGTGGCGTCGGTCTGCGCGCGGCGACGGCATCAGATCTGTCCGCCGACCCGGTGAGGCGCGTGTCGGCGGCATCGAACGAAGAGCCAATCACTCCGGAATATCCAAACAGCTGTATCGGCGACAGTGCCAGCAGCACCAGAACACTGGTGATGATGCCGCGATTGACAACTCCCGTCACGCCAACCACCTTGCGCTTCCGGGCGTCGCCTGCCGATCATGTTCGATCGGCACTCGCTCCCCCGCCCTCTTCGACAGCCACGACAGTAAGTCCGGGCCAGCGATCGGGGACGAATGCGTCGTGAAGAATGATCGACAGCCTGAGCTATCTTACAGTCTTGTCAGTAGATTGCGAAGTCTTCATCTGCGTTCAGGCATGACGAGCCGTGCCGCTGCGCGCTTTGTAGCGGCAGCGGCACGGCTCGTCGAGGGTGGCGATTTTCGTGTTAGCGCGTAAACCAGTCCGCGCCGTCGAGCGCTGAGGACAGGATCGCACGGTCTGCCGGGCGCAGCGTCCACTGCGGCTGCTCCGTCATAATCGGCGTCACCGGATTGCGCGCATTGAAGTACACAATGGCCCGAATCTTCGGGAACGATTCCATGATCTCGACCATCCGCCGCACCGACTTAGCCTTGAGCTCTCCCGGCAAATCGATCCCGGCCTCGGCGATCATGATCGGCTTCCCGAGCGTGATGACGAGCTGGTACTTCTCGTTGATCAGATCCTTGTAGTCGCGTGGCTCGGCGTGGCCGGCTGCCGTCTCCCATCCGGAGTACTCCAGCACGGTCAGGCCAACGTAATCCACCCAGGCATCGCCGGGGTAATAGCGCAGCGCATCTTCGGTTCCGGCCGGCGACCAGACCCACAGTACGTTGGTCGCTCCTGCGGCGCGGAACAGACGGACGGTATGTCGGTACATGGCGATGTACTTGTCGGCGTCCGCATTGGACCACGGATACAGGCCGGCAAGATCCATCTCGTGACCGAAGCGAATCAGGATCGGCTGATCAACACTGCGGGCCGCAATGGCAGCGCGACGGATGATCGCGTCGTACTCGCCCTGCACGACCGCATCCGCCAGGTCGTCGCCGCCGACGCCAGCGATCGGCCACGGCTCCAGCGAGAGCATCACCGGCACGCCACGATCGTACGAGCGCTGAATGTCGTCAAGCGGCACACCGCCGGTATCGTCGTCCATCCAGCGAGTAAACAGGTGATCCAGTCGCGAGATGCGAGCAAGGTCACCGTCAGAATCGTATGCGCCGAACGTCACGCCGCTTGCGGCCGGATTGAACAGCGGAGATGACACCAGCCGGGGCGCTGAAGTCGCCGTCGGCACCACAGTCGGCGTAGCCGTCGGAACGGCAGTCGGAGTTGGCAACGGTGTCGGCGTTGGCACAAGCGCCTCAACCGGCTCCGTATCGTCGGCGAGATCTGCAACATTGGGCCGACTGGATGGATGTTCGACATTCGGGTCGTAGCGCAACGCTTCGAGCGCATTCACGCGGTTGATCGAGCCGCCCACCACAATCCCCTGTAGCAGAAGCACCGCGATCACCGCGATTGGCACAGCACCGCCCAGGGCTCGCCGCATTCCGACGCGCGCGCGCAGGTTCGAGCGGATGTGATCGAAGAACGCCGCGACGACGAGACTGGTGTAAAGGATCGAGCTAAGCAACGCGAAGGCGACGTAGCCAGCGGCATCAAAGCTCGTGCCGCGGCCGAGGAATGGATAGGCGATCACGGTGGCAATCGGCACGACGGCCAGCACGACGAACGGCACGATCACGCGAAGCGTGTCCTTCGCCTGAACCGCGCGCCGTCCCTTCGGCGTCACCATATAGGTGAACGCGCCATTGCGAAAGACGATCGAGATCACCGCGTTCACCAGCGCGATCAGGACGATCGGCCAGCGCGCAGCCGCGAGGATAATCCCCTGCCACGACATGAAGAAGTGGTTGCCAGGCCGATACCAGCCCTTGCGGTAGCCCCAGGCGACGCCAACGAGCGCCGTCAACGTGATTGGCAGTGAGTGCAGCATGAACTGCAGGAAGCTGAGATTGACGATTGGCCGGTTCGTCAGCAGGGCGAAGATCGGCAGCGAGAAGAGGATCAGGTAGCAGAAGGCGAACAGCGAGTACCAGCATTCCGAAAACAGGAACGCGATGCGCTGTCGCCAGGCAAGCCGACCCGACTCGCCAGCATATTTCAGCAGCACCTGCATGATTGAGAAGGCCCACTGATGCTCCTGCACCAGATAGTCGGACAGCGTGTGCGGCCCCAGACCGGTCGCCAGAACCTTGGAGACGAACACGCCACGGTACCCGAGCTGGGCAAATCGCAGCGAATCCAGGTGGTCCTCGGCGCGGGATGGCGCGAAGCCGCCGATCTCCTGCAGCGCAGACATGCGATAGGCGGCATGTGAGCCAATGATCATCGGCGTGCGCGCCCAGCCGTAATAGCCCATCTGGATCGGCCCCTGGAAGATTTGGCTTTGCTCAGAACTTCCGCGCGACGGCCAATCGTCCAGATTCCAGTAGACACTGGGGAGTGCCACGTAGGCGACTTCCGGATCGACGAAATAGCCGAGGACCTCATCCAGGTACTCCTCGACCGGCGCATGATCGGTGTCGAGCTGCACCAGGTAGTCGTAGCGCTCGTAGGCAACTTGTGAGAACCACGAGTTGTAGTTGCCGGATTTCGTCTTTGCCTGAAACGGCCACTGTGGCTGATTGAACTCGGGTACGCCTTTGCGGGTCCAGTAGTTCGCGCCATATCGGGCACAGAGCGCCCGCACGTGCGGGTCACCGCCTTCGTCGAGAACCCAGTTGTCGTGCGGATAGCTGACGCGAACCATCGCCGCGAGGGTGCGCTCCAGCACGTCGATCGACTCGGACGACGGCACGATCGCCGTCACCATCGCCACACGCAAGCCATCCGGCGGGCTGATCGGCTCGGGGCGACGCATCTTGAACATCATGAAGATGAACACGGCCGGCATCATCAGCAGGTCGTAGGCGAGCGCGAATGAGGCGACGATAAAGGTCGGGAGCGACAGGACGTGGTCGCTCTGTATCCACCAGCGCCAGAAGACGATGCTGGCTGCCAGCCAGGCGACGGTAATCAGGCCAAAGACGACCTTGTCACGGCCGGCGAGAACCGGATGATCGATGATCTGGGTGCGGCATTCTGTTGCCGTCTCAGAAGCGAAGACAACCCGACGCGAACGGTTGGATGAGCGCATGCAGATACCCACACCCTCTGTGATGAAGGGGTGGGTTCGCTGCTAGCTCCCCCAAGCACCAAGCGACCACGTACAGTGCTCGGGATCATCGCGTCCCTGTTCGTTATGACGATGGGCGAACCGTCCATCGGATTTTGTTAGCAGCAGAATCGCATTCTTGCGACCTGCCTCGATGACCAAGAATTTACCACAAGACATCTGTGCAACACACCTCTGAATTGGATTTGCGGTTGCGGGCTTCTCTCGTATTGCGAGGTGGTTGATTTCACATCTGTTGGGCAAGTCCGGCCACTATCGGTTGCTGGCGCAAGTCAGGAGCCATCGAACGCCGGTTGGAGCATGGCTCACCACGTTATGTGCAATGGGCAAGCGAAGGGCACTTTTGCCGCGCGGGGGGGGTGAGGCAGGCCAGACCTGCCCCATCGTCACAACGGCAAGCGGGCAACAGAGGCAGCGTGGCCAGCTCCTCAGCGGTAGCTGGCCACACCGATCAGGAGCCTATGAGCTCCAGAGCTGACTCCAGTCTGCGCCGAAGTTCATCTCGTGGTACGTCCAGCCGTCCATACCGGGCGGGTCGACGCCGAGCTGGGTGAGGATCGCCGCCACCTGCGTGCGATGCTCAAGGCCGTGGACGAGGGATTGCAGCAGCAGCACCCAGACCGGCATCGTGTACTCCGTGCCGCGATCGTTGATCGGCACGGTCGCACCGTCGGTCATGTTCTCAGCGATCTCAACGAGCCGTTCGCCGCTGGCACGGGCGGCGACACGTAGATCGGCGAGGCCGGTATACGGCATACGCTCCCGCGAGGTGTTGGCCTGCTCATCCTCAGCCAGCGCGGCAGCGAAGCGCTCCTGCGCGCCGACGAGGTGCACCAGCGTGTCGCGGATCGTGCCGAACGTGCCGACAGCAGTTGCATCCAGTTGCTCGATGCTCAGGCTTTCGCAGGCATCCAAAAGACTCTCAGTTGCCCAGACGTTATATCTGAACAACTCGGTCAGACTCTCTGACATCGTAGTCGTCTCCTTTACGTATCCGAAATGTGTCCCTCTGCGCTGGTTCTGGACGGAACCGGATTCGGAAGACGACCCGGTGTCGGTGTCATGGGATGCACTCGCCTTCAGGTCAGCCAGGCACGGGCCTCTATCAGTGCTCTCTATAAATCAGGCTACCGCAGCGACGCAACCGTCTGCGCGATGCCCTCTTCCAGCGGCACCTCCGGTGTCCAGCCCAGGACGTCGTGCGCGCGCTGAATGTCGAGGAAGATCCGGAACGTTTCGCCCGGCTTGGCCGGGCCGTAGCCCGCCTCGCGCTGGTAGCCGGTGGCTGCCTTGAGCAGCGCGAAGATCTCGTTGACTGAGGTGCCGACGCCGGAGGCGATGTTCAGCGCTGTGCCGTCGCCGCTGTCGAGCGCGGCGACGTTTGCGCGCACAACGTCGGCGATATACACGTAGTCGCGCTGCTGCTCGCCGGTGCCGTTAATAACGGCCTGCTCGCCGGCCAGCATCTGGGCGGCGAAGATAGCGACGACGCCGGCTTCGCCGTATGGGTCCTGTCGAGGGCCGTAGACGTTGCCGTAGCGCAATGTCGTGTAGCGCAAACCATGCAGGGTCGAGTACAGGCCGAGGTAGTGCTCGACGGTGTGTTTCGAGATGCCATACGGTGAGTCGGCTGCGATCGGGTTGTCCTCCGGGCAGGGCAGCGTCTCCGGCTCGCCATAGATCGCGCCGCCGCTGGAGATGTAAATGATCTTGCCGACGCCAGCCTGCCAGGCGGCCTCCAGCAGATTAATCGAACCCACGATGTTGCGGCGGCAGTCGTTGAGTGGATCGCTCACCGAATTGCGCACGCTCGTCTGGGCCGCGTGATGATTGATCACCTCAGGGCGAAAGTCGCGCAACACGTCGCCAATCTCCGGCGACGCGATGTCCAGCTCGACGAGCCGCGCCTGCGGGTTCACCTGCTCACGCCGTCCGGCCGACAGGTCGTCAATGATGAGAACCTCGTGGCCCAGCCCGACATAGGCATCCACCACGTGCGAGCCAATGAACCCGGCACCACCAGTCACGACAATCCGCATAGTCTCGCTTGCCTCTCATCCCACCGCTATCCGACACTTACCTCAACGAACACAGAATGCCACGAGAGGTCGAACGTCACGAATCCTCCCGCGCGCAGTACCGCACAATGGTTCAACGCGATATACTCAACGTTGAAGTATCCAAAATCGGAGTGGCAGCAATGGCAACCACCGACCTCCTCAATCGACCTCTTCGCGACCTGCGCATCTCGGTCACAGACCGATGCAACTTCCGTTGCGTCTACTGCATGCCGAAGGAGATCTTTGGCGCGAACTACCCATTCTTACCGCACACCGACATCCTGACGTTTGACGAGATCACCCGCCTGGCGCGCATCTTCGTGTCGCACGGCGTTGAGAAGATCCGGTTGACCGGCGGCGAGCCGCTGGTGCGCCGCAACATCGAAGAGCTCGTCGGCAAGCTGGTCGAGATCGAGGGTATCCACGATATCGCTGTCACGACGAACGGCTCGCTGCTGTCGCCCAAGAAGGCGCGGGCGCTGCGCGCGGCTGGCCTGCAGCGCATCACCATCTCGCTCGACTCGCTGGACGACAAAGTCTTCAAGTCCATGAACGACGTCAACTTCCCGGTCGCGAAAGTGCTCCAGGCGATTGACAACGCCGTGGCTGCCGACCTGACACCGGTCAAGATCGACATGGTGGTCAAGCGCGGCTACAACGATCACAGCATTCTGGAGATGGCCAACCATTTCCGCGGCACCGGCATCATCCTGCGCTTCATTGAGTTCATGGATGTTGGCAGCACGAATGGCTGGCGCATGGAGGATGTTGTCTCGGCCGATGAGATCGTGGACCGCATCAACGAGCAGTGGCCGGTAGAGCCGGTTGCGCCGAACTACACCGGCGAAGTCGCCAACCGCTGGCGCTACGCCGACGGTCAGGGCGAGTTCGGCATCATCGCGTCGGTCACGATGCCGTTCTGCGGCAATTGCACGCGCGCGCGCCTGTCCGCTGACGGCCAGATGTATACCTGTCTGTTCGGCACCCGCGCCCACGATTTTCGCGCCAGGCTCCGCGACGGTTCAACCGACGAGGACATCTCGGCGCTGGTGGGACGCGTCTGGGGAAATCGCGCCGACCGCTACTCCGAGCTGCGGTCGGAGAATACGATCAACCTCAAGAAGGTCGAGATGTCCCGCATCGGCGGGTAGGTCGCCCCTCCCGACCAGGACCCCAAACCACGTCCGTGTCGTATGCTTGAGCCGGGCTGGTTGTGAAACCGGTCACAAGCTCAATAGGGAGACGTGCATTATGTCGTTTCAGGTTCGGCGTACTACGCCGTTACTCGTCGTCATGTTGCTCGTAATCCCGGTGCTCCTGGTTGGGTGCAGCCGTGGAAATGACGAGGCGTCGGGTGCCTCGACGCAGGTTTCGTGGACTATCGATCCCTCGCCGCCCGCCGTTGGGCCGGCAACACTGACCATTCAGCTCAAAGACGCAGATGGTGACCCCGCCTCCGGCGCGACCATTTCGGTCGAGGGCAACATGAACCACGCCGGAATGAAGCCGGTCTTCAGCGACCTCAGCGAGACTGATCCGGGCACGTACGTGACCGATTCGTTCGAGTTCACGATGGGTGGCGACTGGATTATCTCCGTCAGCGGCACTGACGCCGACGGGTCCGCCGTCAATGTGTCGTTCGACATTAACGGGGTCGAGGGATGACCTCCTCGCCGGTCCGGCTATACACACGGGACCAGCGGCCATATCCACGACGTGATCTCATGCGCGTGCCACTCCTCGGTCGGCTCTGGCGCTGGAAGCATGGCCGGACGGCAATGCAGATTCCGCTGCTGATCCTGGCCGGTCTAGTCATGCTCGATGGCTTCATCGGGCCGTCGTTAGCCCCGAAGAACCTGGCCGGCGTGCTGCCGTGGGTCCACTGGCGCGGGCTGGTCGTGCTAGCGCTGCTGCTGGTCGGCAATCTGTTCTGCATGGCCTGCCCGTTCATGCTGCCGCGCCGGCTGGCGAAGAAGATGCTCCCCGGCGATCGCGCCTGGCCGCGCTGGCTGCCCGGCAAGTGGCTGGCGGTCGCGTTGCTGCTGGCGTTCTTCTGGCTGTACGAGGCGTTCGACCTGTGGTCCAGCCCGTGGCTCACGGCCTGGGTGGTCGTCGCCTACTTCGCGTCCGCATTCGTCATCGACGGCTTCTTCAAGGGCGCGGCGTTCTGCAAGCACGTCTGCCCGATCGGCCAGTTCAACTTCGTCAACTCGATGGCCTCACCGGTCGAGGTTGCCGTGCGCAATCCGACGACGTGCCTGGAATGTACGACGAAAGACTGCATCGCCGGTCAGTTCGACCCCGACTCCGGTCGACTGACACAGGCCGGATGCGAACTCTGGCTCTTTCAGCAGCGCAAGGTCGGCAATATGGATTGCACGTTCTGCCTGGACTGCATTCGTGCCTGCCCATACGACAACGTCGGCGTCCTCTATCGCAACCCGATTGCGGATATGACCGCGACCGACAACCGCTCCGGCATCGGGCGATTGAGCGAGCGGCTGGACATCACGTTCCTGATCCTCGTCATGGTCTTCGGCTCGGTCGTCAACGCCTTCGGCATGGTCAGCCCGGTCTATCGTCTGCAGCGCTGGCTCGGCGGACTGCTGAACACATCCAGCGAAGCACTGGTGCTGGCGATCATCTTCGGGACCGGCATCCTCATCATCCCAACAATCCTCACCGGCGTCGCCGCCTGGGCATCGCTACAGCTGGCACGGCAAGGCACAAGCCGCCAGGAGATCGTCGCGACAGCGCAGCGCTACGTCCCGGCGCTCGTTCCGCTCGGCTTCGGGATGTGGCTGGCGCACTACGGCTACCACTTCTTCACCGGCGCGCTGACGATCGTGCCGCTGACGCAGTCATTCCTGGCCGACCTCGGCATCGGCCTGCTCGGCGAGCCGCGCTGGGATCTCGCCGCGATCCTGCCGATGCGGATCATCGACTGGGTTGAGGTCGCGATCCTCGGCCTGGGCTTCTACGCCAGCGTCGCCGTCATCCGCTCGATCGCCCGCGAGGTGTACGGCAAAACAAACGCCGCCCGCAGCGCCGTCATCCCCTGGATCATCCTCGCCGCCCTGCTCCTCGGTGCCAGCATCCTGCTGATGTCGCTGCCGATGGATATGCGCGGTGTCGCGCTGCCAAGTTAATACACGGCCCCGACGAGCGAGTCCCGCATAAATCTGGCGTAGCGACAGCGCCAGCGCTATCCCTACGCAATCTTTGAGCGCTGTTCGCCACCGTGAGGCTGGCCTGTCCCTATGAAGGTATCTGCGGATCGCCCTTCATTGCTTCGTCGTAGCGCGCTGCGGCGTTGGCGACGATGATGTCGACGTCCTCAGCGAGGACGTAGCGCTGGCTGACGAGGCGCTCCGCTTCCTCGCGGACGCGGGCGAGGAATGTCTGGCGGTCGGGGTAGCGCTCTTCGAGCGATGGGCGCGGGTCGCCGGCTGCTTCGCGTTCCTCCTTCGTGCGGTGGAAGAAGAGCGTCGTGCCCTGCATCGGGACAATCAGGTCCTCGCCGCCCGTCTCCGGAGCGCGCGGGTTCCAGCCGAAGAGCGTCGAGACCGGCACCGTGAGATCCGGCAGCCGCAGCCCGCCGATCTCGTTGCCGTCGGCATCAACCGCCGAAACGAATGACGGATAGCGTTCGCCCTCGACCGTTGGATACGCTCCGATCCCTTCGGCAGCACGTTCGCCGAGATCGACGCGCCGGATGCGCAGGATCTTGTCCGGATCGGGCAGATGCAAGCCGGGAATCGGCGGAACACCGTCCAGCGCCGTCGCGCGGGACACGGCGGTGCCGTCCGCCAGTCGCGGATGGGCGCTCTCTGGCGGCGCGTCGCCACCACTCACCCAGGTGTCGAGATTCACCAGCGCGGCGCGCAGCAGCGGCGTGTAGTCGAGCGTGTTGAACCAGTAGCGGCCCTTCGCGCCATCCGCCGCGTTCTCGCGATGCAAAGGCAGGCCACCCGGGCCGTGCTGCGTGCCGGCGAAGTGATAGATGCGCGTCTCCGGATCCGGCGGCAGATCGCGTGAGCCGTCGCTGTCGATGTGCGTGAGCGCGCAGTCGCCGCGCCAGTATTCGGCGGAGGAGTTTGTCTGGATCACCTTCGGGCAGCCGCCGAGCTCGCGCTGACGCTCAAGCAGGCTCGCGTCGTCAAACGGTCCGAGGTGGCCGAAGCCGGGTGTGTACTGCACTGACGGCTGAGCGAAGCGGTGGTTGAACTCGCCACGCCGTCCACCGCCAACGTGCGGCATCAGGCCGTCGAAAACCTGTCGGCCCTCCTCATCGAGATTGAGGCCGAGCGAGAGAAAGTGGCGCAGCAGGCGGCCATCCTGCGAGACGCCGAAGCCGTAGGCGAAGTCGAGCGCTCCGGCCAGCGGGTTCTCGGGCGTCGCGTCGTACTTCAGGAAGGACGCGATGTCGCGGATCGCCAGCAAGCCAGCGCCGACGACGGGCGAGTGACTGGTCGTGTAGACCAGCTCGTAGATCTTGCCCGGCACGAAGCCGCCATCCAGCCAGAAGTGCTCTGTGTCCGGCACGAGTGATCCGCCCTCCTCGCGAGCGAAGCGCCACTGGTCGCGCGGGATGGTGCGTGGCGCGTCGTCATCGAAGTCCCGGACGGTCAACGTCGCGTCGGCTTCGTCGGTGTCTGCCGCCGGATAGGGATGATGGACACGATCGGCAAGCAGATGCACGGTGTGGGCCTGACTGGGCTGGAAGCGCAGAGCGATCTGGCCTGAGATCGGCTTGCCGTCCTGCTGCGCGATCGGCGGCTCAAGGCCCATCAGTGCATCGCTGCGGACAACGTCCCATTGCCAGCCGATCCAGCCAACAGCGTAGCCGCGTCGATAGAGGAATCCGTCTCCGGCCGGGATCTCGCGCGTTGGTGTCGGCGATGCAGCAGCCCGGTTGAGCTGCCCGTTCAGCAGCTTGCGTCCGCGGTTGGGCACTTCCAGAAACAGCCGTCGGTTGCCGTGTGTCGGGTCGACGGGACGCAGCAGGCAGAAGTCAGACGTGAACCTGACTCGCCCCTCATCGTCGCGCGGCGCGAGCGCCAGATCGACAATGGCCTGATTGGCTGGATTTTGCGGATCGACGGCGAAGTGCAGCCGTGCGTCGATGCGTTCGTATCGACCGGCATCGCCGAATGACTCCCCATCGGCGAACGATTCGCGGTTCAGCACCTCAAGGCGCGTGACAGGCATAGCGCTATCTCCTCCCGTATCATGGTCGCCGGGGCAGTATAAAGCCATTTGCCTTCGCGTGGACCGCGTCGGTCCGGAGGGAGAACACCGATGAGCCGGACATCCGATCCGTTTGCCGATGCCGATGCTGTCCTCGAACAGGCATCCGGAATCGCATGCAACTGGGTGCGTCGTCTGGCCGAGCAGCCGGTCAGCAAGCGCCTCGGTCCGGCGGAGATGGCCGGGCTGCTCGCCGAGCCGCTGCCCGAGCACGGCAGCGACGCAAGCGATGTGATTCAGGCGTGGCTCGATCGCGCCGGGGACGGCATCGTCGCGTCGCCCGGTCCGCGCTTCTTCGGCTTCGTCAATGGCGGCTCAACGCCGGCAGCACTCGCCGGCGACTGGCTGGCCTCGGCGATCGATCAGAACGCCGGCTTCTGGCTCTCCAGCCCCGCGGCGGCGCAGACCGAGCTGGTCGTTCTCGACTGGCTGAAGTCGTTGTTCCACTTACCGGCTGATTGGCATGGCGCGGTTACCAGCGGGGCGACCATGTCGAATCTCGTCGGCCTCGCTGCCGCGCGTCAGTGGGTCGGCAGTCAGCTTGGCTTCGATCCGGCTCTCGATGGCCTGGCTGGCCACCCGCCAATCCCAGTGATCTCGTCGACCGAAATCCACGCCAGCGCCCGTAAGGCGCTCGGCACGCTGGGCATTGGCCGCGCCAGCGTTCAGGAAGTTGCCGCCCCCGGCGGCGCGATCGACCTGGATGAGCTTCGCGCCACCCTCGGCAGGCTCGATGGCCCGGCCATTGTCGTCGCCAATGCTGGCGAGGTGAATACCGGCGCGTTCGATGCGCTCGACAACGTTGCCGAGATCTGTCGCGCGCACAAGCCGGGCGTCTGGCTTCATGTCGATGGCGCGTTCGGGTTGTTTGCCGCCGCGTCACCGCGATTCCGACCCCTGGTCACCGGCATTGAGCTGGCAGACTCGGTCGCTGCTGATGGTCACAAGTGGCTGAACGTGCCCTATGACTCCGGCTTCGCGTTCGTGCGCGACGTCGATATGCTGCGCGCCGCGTTCAACGCCATCGGCCCCTATATCGCGCCGAGCGCCGACACGGGCTGGGACCCCGCCTCGCATGTGCCGGAGATGTCGCGCCGCTTCCGCGCACTGCCGGCCTGGTGTGCGCTCAAAGCCTATGGCCGCGACGGCTATCGCGATCTGGTCGAGCGCTGCTGCGCGAACGCCGGTTCGTTTGGCGACTGGGTCGAGTCGACCTCGGGCATCGAGCTGCTGGCGCCGGTTCCACTCAACATTGTCTGCTTCCGCGTCGTCGCGCCCGACCTGTCCGAGGCAGAGCTTGACGAGCTGAACGCCGAAGTCACGGCTGTGATCCAGCGCGATGGTCGCGCCTTCGTCACTGGCACCAGCTGGCGCGGCCAGTATGCGATCCGTGCAGCATTCGATAACTGGGCGACGACGCAGGCCGATGTTGAGATTCTGCAACAGGCGGTACTCGATGCCCGCAACCGGGTGCTGCAGGAGACTCCCCGCCGATGACGCACTTCTTCGCCGACCGCAAGCGCATCGAGCGGCACTGACGATCGCTACTGTGCCTGGGCAGGCGGCCAGCGCCGGACATCGCGCTCCGGCTCGATGTAGTGGGCTTCGAAGACCGGCTCGGCGAGGATAGCGAGCACTTGCAGCGTTGTTTCGCCAACGTTGCGGAAGCCGTGGACGATGCCGGCGGGAATCAGGACGCTAGCCGGTGCAGTCACCGTCTGGCGCTCGTCAGCCACCCAGACGTCGGCTGTGCCAGCGACAATGCGCAGGACCTCCTCGACGGCGTGGAGGTGCGACGGCGCGCCATGCCCGGTCGCGCACCATTGCTCGAAGACGGTGAGCTGTCCGGCGCCCGTTTCGGCGGAGGCGTACATCCGTGTCTCGACGCCGTCGCGCCAGACTTCCAGCGTGCAATCAGCGTCAGTGCGAACCTTCACCGGCTACCTCCTCACGAAGCTCTTCTCCGGTCAGCCGGGACAATGGCTGCGCCAGCATCTCATGCAGACGTGACTGGCAGCGCCGGAACTTGCGCTCGAACCCGCCATAGCCGTAGCTCGGCGGGAACAGGTCCTCCGGCTGGCAATCGCTGGAGACGAGAAGCGGTATGCCACGGTCGTAGACCTTGTCGATGAAGTGGACGAAGCGCAGCGCCATGTCCTGATCGTTGATCGGAGCAAGCCCGTCGATGGCAAGGCTGTCGTAACGCTGAGTCAGATCGCCGAAATGGAGCGGAGGGACGGTGATCAGCATGTGCTGCAGGTCGGTCCAGCGCAGCACGCGCGCGGCATGGTCCAGCATGGCCGGCGAGACAATGCGCGGCAGCGAGTCGTTCGGACCGAAGCGGCGCTGGCGGTAGTCATCGCCATCGATGCGAATCGATTCGAAGAGCGCGGCGAGCGTGCCGATCTCGCGCTGGAACTCGTCGGCGCTGAATCGCCCTTTGCCCAGCTCACCGGGCAGCGTGTTCGAGGTGACGATCAGGCGCGATCCGCGATCCAGTACCGCACGAACAAACGACGTCGAGAGCATCGTGTTTCCGGGATCGTCCAGCTCGAATTCATCCAGACAGATGAGTTGCGCCTGACCCAGGAGCTCGACTGCAGCAGTCATGCCCAACGCACCGACCGCGTAAGTCAGGTCGGCGAACGACAGATACGCCTTCGGCACGTCTGCCGCGTGGTTCGCGGCGGCAAGCAGGTGCGTCTTGCCCACGCCGAAGCGTCCATCGAGGTAGAGTGCATGCCAGCTCGGGCCCGAGCCGGAGCGGCGCAGGCGGTGAATAAGCCCGCGTCGGCTCGCGCCACTGGACAGCTCGGAGACGGCGGCGATCAGCCGATCACGAGCGCGAGATTGGGACGGGTAGGCGGGATCGGGCTCGTAGGTGTCGAATGTCGCCGCGTCAAAGCGCGGCGGAACGACGAACGACGCCAGCGATGGTGGGACAACATCGCGAGCGTCGGGCTGGCCGTCGCTCACGCCTCCTCCTCGGCCGGCGGAAGGGCTATGCGCGGGAAGCGAACGTTGAACGTCGCCCCATTCTCACCGTCGCTATCGACCCAAATGATCCCACCGTGCGCCTCGACGATGCCGCTGGCCACGTAGAGCCCTAGCCCGAGACCTTCCGATGAATTGCGCAGCGAGCTACTGCCGCTGAAATAGCGCTCAAACAGCCGTTGGCGCAGATGGTCAGGAACGCCCGGCCCCTCATCACGTACCGAGACGACAGCAGACTCTTCGTCGGCTTGCAGATCTACCACGACGGTCGTATCGGGCGGGCTGTAGCGAATCGCATTGTCGAGCAGGTTCGACATGACCTGCGTCACGCGGGTGGCGTCGAGCGCCATCTCGACCGGCTCGTTGGTGCCGATGTACCTGACGACGTGATTCTCCGTCGTCATGCGCGCCTCGAAGACGGCGTTGGTCACGATCTGACGCAGGTCTGCCGGGCCAAGCACGAGCTGAAGCCGCTTCTCCTCGATCCGCGAGACATCAAGCAAGCGGTTGACAAGCTCCGCCATCCGGTTGACCTGTGTATCGATCGTCTCCAGTGGGCTGAGCCACTCGACGCCGGCATCGCTGCGATTCGCCCGGCGCAGCAGCAGCTGAGCGAAGCCTTTCATCGAGGTCAACGGGCTGCGCAGCTCGTGGGCAGCCACGGCCAGAAACTGATCGCGGGCGCGCGCCGACTCCTGCGCCTCCTGATAGAGCCGTGCATTGTCAATCGCGACGGCAGCTCGACGAGCGAGGTGCTGGGCAACAGCGAGATCGGCCTCATCGAAGTGATGGCCGTGCGGGTTGGTGCCAAACGCAATCACGCCGAGCGCTCGGTCGCGCGCGATAATCGGAAAGATCATCGCCATCGCTGATTGCTCAGTTCCCGGCCCGCTGACGTCCAGGATATGCTGGAATCCTTCGCCAACGAGCGTGCAGATGCGTGGCTGCTGCATACGTGCCGCGTCGGCAGCTGCAACCTCCAGTGCCTCCGCGAAGACGAAACGTTGGCGGTCGCACTCTTCGACACCTGCACCATCGAGGACTGCAGGTGCCATCGCCTCGCACTGTAAGTTCCCGGCAGCATCCGTCCGATAGACGACACACCATTCGGCGAACGTCGGCACAGCCAGGCGTGCGACGCTGTTGAGCGTCTTGTGGACGTCCAGCGAGGACGCGAGGTCACGTGTCGCATCGCTCAGGAAGCGCTGTTGCTCCTCATGTCGTCGCCGTTCGTCGATATCAAGACAGGAGCCGGTGTAGCCCCGGAAGACGCCATCGGAGTCGTAGCGCGGCATGCCAGTCGCCAGCACCCACCGATACTCGCCATCGTAGCGACGCAGACGGAACTCGATTTCGTACGGTGTCTGCGTCTCGAACGCCTGGCGATAGGCCACTGCGACGATCGGCTGATCGTCGGGATGCAGGTTCTCCAACCAGCCATCACCGAGATCCTGTTCGGCGGGACGACCGGTGAAATCGCGCCAGACGCGATTAAGGTACTCGACGTGGCCGCTCGGCGAAGTCAGCCAGAGCATGACCGGAACGCTCTCGGCCATCATGCGGAAGCGGCCCTCGCTTTCGCGCAACGACGCGAGCGCTTTGCGCCGCTCAACAAACTGGCCGACTTGCCGTCCGATCGTCATCAGCATCGCGATCAGTGAATCGTCGCGCGGCTCTGCCTCCTGAGAAAACAGCTCCATGACGCCAATCAGGCGCCCTTCAGCCTCAACCGGAAACGCAATCGCCGTCCGCAGTCCGGCAGCAGCCGCGCTCTCTGTGCGCATGAACGCAGGATCGCGGACGAGATCATCGATCCAGACCGGCTCACGCAGTCGCCAGACGCGTCCCGGCAGATCATCCTGAGCCAACCCGCGCCGCGAATCCAGCTCGAAGTCCGCGATCTCAATGCCGGGAGCACTCCAGACATCGATGCACTGCAGCGCTTCCGTCACGGCATCGGGCGACCAGAACAGGCCGGCTTGCCAATCGATCCGCTGCCCAACCGTTTCGATCACGGCGTGCAGGCCGTCGGACAGCGAGTCAGAGCTGGCCAGCACCTGAGCAGCTTCGTACTGGGCTGCGATCCGCGACTCGGTGCGCTTGCGTTCACGCAGATCAACACTGACGACCACGAAGCCGGCCAGCTCGCCGGTGTCGACATACAGGGATGAGACGGCGGCCAGGACCGGCAGGCGGCCCCCGTCGCGCCGCGGAACGTCGAGTTCACCCTCCCAGGGCTCGCGCGCCGAGAGCGTTGCCAGAATTGCCTGCGCACGCTTGTGACCGGTCGCCTCGACGAGCAGGCGTTTGAGGTCGCGACCGAACATCTCCTGGCGTGGATAGCCGAATAGCGTCTCAGCGCCGGTGCTCCAGAGCAGCACCTTTCCACCCGGATCGGTCGCAATGACTGCTGCCTGAACCTGATCGAGCAGCTGCGCCTGAAACCAGAGGCGCTGCTCAACAGTTGACCAGGCCGATATGTCCTTGAACGTCCCGATGTAGCCGACGATTGTGCCGTGTTCGTCGCGCAGCGGGCTGCTGGTCACCAACGCCGGGAAGACCGCGCCATCCTTGCGCCGATAATTCACCCGGTCGCCGGTTGCGCTGCCGCGGATATACCGATCGCCAATGGCAGAGAGCTCTTCGCTACCGCTACTGTCAATCCACCAGTCGTGCGGTGCGCGCTCGCCAATGACCTCGTCACGCTCGTAGCCAACGAGATCGAGGAAGGCGCGATTGACCTCAACGATCGTGCCATCCAGTGCCCGAATGACGAAGCCGTCCTGGATAGCGTCAATCAACGATCGCAAATAGACCGGCAATTCGAATGTACGCTCAGGCATATAGGATTGTCCGTGACTCCGCGCGTGATGCAATCAGGCTATGTCTCCACAAGACTCCTGAGACCGGCAGGACGGATACAGGCACCGAGGTCTAACCGACTAACTGTCGATCATACTACGATCTGCCTCACGATCAGATATGCCGGACTGGAGAACGCCGACAATGGATGAGCCGATGACAATTGACACATGGATTAGCGATATGGCCGTCGCCGCATCGCGACTGAATGCCCTTGGAGCGCTCGAAGCCGCAGCCGGTAACATCTCAGTCTTCCTGCCACGAACCACGCCCGGTCTGAGTGATTTTCTGTCCCGGCGCATGCCGGCTGCGACCGGCGTTGCGTCCAGTTTTGGACCATCGCTCCCGCCGGGTGTGCTGCTGATTACCGGCACCGGTCGACGCCTGCCCGACCTCACCCGCGATCCGGATGGCGTGCTGTGCGCCGTCGCCTACGACACGAGCGGCGCAGCGACGCTTCATCGCGCACATGCATCAATCCGCCCGACCAGCGAGATCGACAGCCACCTCGGCATTCACGCACTCGCGCTCGGCGGGCGGCCACGCCTGCACGCCGTCGTCCACGCCCAGCCGCCAAAAACCACCTGGCTCTCGCACATTCCGGCCTATCAGGAGACGCTGCGCATGAATCGCCAACTGATGCGCTGGCAGCCGGAGACGCTGGTCATGCTGGCGGACGGAATCGGGGTCGTACCGTTTATCACGCCCGGCACTCCCGAGCAGGGCGACGCGACGACGCAGGCGATGCGCGAGCACCGCCTGGTCGTTTGGGCGCAGCACGGAGTTGTGGCGCGCTCCGAGGGTGGCCCGAACGCGGCAGTTGATCTCATCGACTACGCCGAAGCTGCTGCGGCCTATGAGGTACTGGACCTCACCGCCAGTCGACCTGCTCCCGGCATGAGTGTTGCGCAGATGAGATTGATAGCGGAACGCTTCGGCGCTTCAACGACTGTGCTGGATCAGCTCCCGGAGGAAGCCTTGCCGGCAATGGCGACCTGAGATCATCGTGCTGTCATCGATTTGTCACGAAACCTTCACAAATGACATTCGTGGTGGTATGACAGTCGCTGTTCGTTATTCGCGGCAGGTTCGGGATCGGAGTTACCCATGCACGAGATCTTTCCCGTCGTCGCTGGCGTCCTCGTTGGCTTCATCGCGATGCGGGTTGCATCGATGAAGGTACGCGCCGTCGTCATCGCCGTTCTCAGCGTGCTGTTTGGCGTTGCCGCGTCGGCAGTCAGCGGCGAGCTGGCCATCACCTGGGAGTTCATCCTCGTTGACATCCCGCTGGTGGCGATCTCGGCGCTCGCAACCATCTTCGTCGCCCACCGGGTATTCTCCTACGGAGTTGCCCATCGTTAGCTGTTCGTTCTTGAGGGTGACCGTCTGTCGTGGCGGACGGTCACCTGTCAAACCATCGGAATCGCTCGAATTGTGACGCTCGCACTCATCACCGGCACGCTCACCATCATCATCATCAATATCCTGTTATCCGGGGACAACGCAGTCGTCATCGCCATGGCGTCGCGGCGTCTGCCGCCGCCTGAACGTCGGCGTGCGATCCTCGCTGGCGGCGCGGGCGCAATCATCCTGCGCGTGGTCTTTACGATCATCGCCGGATTGCTGCTGCAGATCCCGCTGTTACAGGCGATCGGTGGGGTGATGCTGGTCTGGATCTCGTGGCGACTGTTGCGCGACGAGGGAGATGAGCAGGATATTCAGGCCGCAACAACCGTCTGGGGCGCATTCCAGACGATCGTCATCGCCGACCTGCTGATGAGCCTCGACAACATTCTGGCGATCAGCGGTGCAGCCGAAGGCTCGCTCTCGCTGCTCATCTTCGGGCTGGTTGCTTCGATGCCGATCATCCTGTTCTCATCGACATTGATCGCCCGGCTGATGAACCATCTGCCCTGGCTGAGCCTCGTCGGCGCGATCATCCTGACGATCACGGCGGCACGGATGGTCATTGACGACGCGGTGATCGATGCCCACATCAGCCACCCCCACCACACCGTCGTGCTGGCGATCCTGGCTGTGGCATTCACCGTCGTTGCCGTCGGCCCATCACTGGCAGCGCACGACTGGCTGCCACACTCCGGACGCAGCAACACGCCTCAGACGGAAGCCTGACCGGCCGCCATCGGCGCGTGCGCGCGCTCCAGCGCAAGCAGCGCAGCCTTGATCTCCAGTCCGCCGCCATAATCCCGCAACGAGCCGTCTGCGCCGATGATCCGGTGGCAGGGGACGTAGATCGACAGCGGGTTCGCGCCGTTGGCCGCGCCGGTCGCACGCACGGCTTTCGGTCGACCGATCTGGTCGGCGATCTGCCCGTAGCTGCGCGTCTGACCATACGGCACGCCACGCACTGCGATCCAGACATCCTGCTGAAAGGGCGTACCGCGCAGGTCGACCGGCGTTACGAGCTCGCGGACATCACCGGTTGCGTAGGCGTCGAGCTCGGCGATTGTCTGCTCGACAATGATGTCAGCGCCCGGAACAGGGCCATCGACGATCTCAGCGTCTCGCCCGACCCAGCGCCGTGTCCAGGTCGTCCACCAGTCCGGTTGCACGCGACGAAACTCCAGCCGCATCAGTCCGCCAGCACCAGCGAGCAGATAGGCACGCCCGAACGGCGATTCCCAGATTGCCCGCCGCAGCAGCGATGTCGTAGCGCCACTCATTCCGCGTCGTCCAGCAGCCGCTCCAGCTCATCGAGCAGAGCCGCGAACGCATCGAGCGCCCGCTCGACCGGCGCAGCCGTCGTCATATCGACGCCCGCATCGCGCAGCAGATCGAGCGAGTAACGCGACGAGCCACCGGACAGGAACGTCCGATAGCGCTGCCGGGCAGGCTCGCCCTCTTCAATGATCTGGCGCGAGAGCGCGACCGCCGCCGAAATGCCGGTCGCGTACTGATAAACGTAGAACGCGCGATAGAAGTGCGGAATACGCGACCACTCGGCGGCAACATACTCGTCAACCACGACGTCCGGGCCGTAGTAGCGTCGGCACAGATCGGCGTACTGCTGGTCGAGCTGATCCGGTGTCAGCGCCTCGCCAGCCTCGACGCGCTCGTGCGCCCAGCGCTCGAACTCGGCGAACATCGTCTGCCGGAAGAGCGTGCCGCGGATGTCCTCCAGCGCGTTGTTCACCAGGTACATCTCGAACGCGCGGTCGTCGGTCTGTCGCCGCAGGGCGTCGTTCATCAACAGCTCGTTGACAGTCGACGCGACCTCGGCGACGAAGAGCGTGTAGTGGCTGTAGGTGTATGGCTGAGTCGTGCTGGAATAGAACGAGTGCATCGCGTGGCCGGCCTCGTGCGCCAGCGTGAAGACATCCCGCAGCCGCCCCGACCAGTTCATCAGGATGAACGGGTGGACGCCATAGACACCCCACGAGTACGCGCCGCTCGACTTCCCGACGTTCTCGTAGACATCGACCCAGCGGGAATCGAAGCCAGCGGCCAGCGTCGACCGATAGTCGTCACCCAGCGAGCCGAGTGCGCCGAGGACCGTCTCGACCCCCTGCTCGTAGGTGAACTCGCGATCGACCTCCGGGACAATCGGGACATACAGGTCATAGACACCCAGCGAATCCAGGCCGAGGACGCGCTTGCGCAGGGAAATGTAGCGATGCAGCACATCCAGGCGGCTGTTCACCGTCTCAACGAGCGTGTCGTAGACCGTCACCGGGATGTTGTTCGGCGCGAGCGCGGCTTCGATCGACGAGCCGTAGTTGTGCACGCGCGCATAGAAAGCGTCCGCCTTGACACTGGATGAGTAGATCGCCGCAAGGGCGTTGCGGTGATCGCGATACTCTTGATGCAGCTGCTCGAACGCCTGCTGACGGACGCTGCGAGTCCTGCTCTCCATCAGCCGCGAGTAGTTGCCCTTGGTGAGCGGTATCTCGTTGCCCGACTCGTCGGTAACGGTGCCGTAGTGCATGTCAGCGTCGTCGAGCATGTTGAAGATGTGGCCCGGCGCCATCGCCATCTCACCGGCCGCTGCCAGCAGGCGCTCCTGATCGGCAGACAGCACGTGGGCACGCTGGCGCAGGAGATCCTCAAGCCCATGCCGATAGAGTTCAAGCTCCGGCTCGGCACTCAGATACGCCTCGACCGTTCCGTCCGGCAGCGACAGAATCTCCGGCTCAACGAACGAGCTGACCTCGCCAACGTCGATGCTGAGCTTCACGGCGCGATCGTAGTTCGCGACCGCCTCGGCGTTGCTGTTGTCCTCGTCCTTGCGCAGCCCGGCCCAGGCAAAGATGCGGCCCAACCGCTCACCCATCGAATCTTGCAAACGCAGCACGGCCAGCAGCTGCCCCGCGCCGTCGCCGATCGTCCCCTGCGTCGCGGCCAGCTGCGGCAGGTCGGCGCGCACCTCGTCGATCGCAGCCAGCCAGGTCGCCTGATCGGGGAAGATGGCCGTGAGGTCCCAGGTGTCCTCAGCCGGCACATCGGCTCTGCTTCGTAGTGTCGTTGCAACCATCGGATACCTCTCGTATCTGCTGTGTCTGCGGCTTGCATCGTGCTTCGAGATGCGCGAACGGGTGTTACGATGCCTGACTATAGCAGCCGCCACGCGACCCACGAACAGGAGACACGAGAACTATGCTGACCCGATTCCGCTCGCTGGTGACGCTGCTCACACTGGTGCTGGCCCTGGCGGCGACGGCCGCGGCGGCGCATGGAAGCGCGGCCACGTCCGGCACAGCAAGCGACATTCAGGAGACGCCTGCTCGTGTCGGCCTTGCCACCTCGCAGACCGTGTCCCACGCTGAATCGCGGTACGCGGCCACACCGGAAGCGGACACAGCGACCCCGACCGAAGGTGAAGCAGACGAGGACAACTCCGACAGCTCACGCGGCATGCTCATTGTCAGCGCGATCGGCGTGATCTGCGTGCTGGCAGTGATCGGGTTCGCCGGTAGTCGGCGCCTGGGACGCTAGTGTCTAGCGCTGGCCGGGCGTGACCTCGCGAGCCGTCTTGCCCTCGGGATCGAAGTACAGCCGCGGCAACGTCATCGTGTTCGCGCCAAAGAGGACGAACTCGTAGGTTGGGTCGCCGCCGTAGCCCTGCTGAGCGTGGATATCCTGCGGCGGCGCAGGCAGGATGACGGCGTCGCCCGGTTCCAGAATGCGCTCCTCGACAAGCTCGACCTCGGCATGGCCATCGCCGTGGCCGTCGTCCAGCCGCTTCCAGACCTGATACTGATCGCGCCCCTGATAGACGCCGATGACGCCCCAGCTGCCGTGGCTATGGATCGGCGTCATCGCCTCGGGTCCGAAGCGCGCCCGCACCAGCGTCAGGCCAGTCTCGTCGTTGTAGAGCGGCGTCGATTGTCGACCGGTGTGAATGTTGCCGGTGACATCCTGATGATTCGCCAGCACCTCCGGCTCGCGGACGAAGGTCGCCATCCGGTCGGCGATGCGCTGCAGCCCATCGTCGCTCGATCCGTGTTCGTCCAGGATTGCCTTGACATCACCGATGAAGGCATCGACCGATGCTTGCATGCTCATGAGTGGTCACCTTTTCCAGTTTGCGGGCCGTTAGTCGGTTATCGCCGGGAAGCCATGCCGCAGCTCATCGGGCGAATAACGCGAACGCGTCAGCGGTCCGGCCGCACGCAGTCGCATCCGGCGGCCTTTCGGATCGTCATCCTCGCTCACCGGCTCGATCGCCACCGGGCCGTGCCACGGCTCATATACACCGCCATACGGATGGAAGTGGATATAGAGATCGCCCTCGTCGCCGAGCCGCTGCGCAGAGTCCGCATCGACTGCGATTTCGCCGCGCCACTCATCGAGCGGCAGGTGCTGACCAACCATCTCGTAGACGACGATGCACCAGCCACGAGCCAGCTCGTCGCCATCCGCTCCGCGGGTTATCCTGCCCGGCAGTGTCTGAGTCTCAACCGGCATCGTCTGCCCCGCCTTCCTCGCTCGATCCGAAGCCGCCGGTCATATCCTAACGCCGAATCGATCGCTAGGCGATTGACGCTGCACGCAGCCGGCCCGTGTGCCGGCTAACCGCGCTGCTCCTCAAACTCGGCTCGCGTCGCCTCGTCCGGCGGGTAGGTGCCGAGGATCGATGCGCCGTTCTGAATCTTCGCCAGCACGAACGCTTCGATCTCTTCCTGATCCAGCGCTGCCAGCGCGACCTCTTCAGCCAGGTGCTGCGGCAGGACGACAACCCCCTCGGCATCGCCGACGATGACGTCGCCGGGCATAACGAGCACGCCGCCGCAGCCGATGGGCACGTTCATATCAGCCGGATGATGGCGTGCTGCGCTCTGGCTAGCGTGGGCCCCCTTGCAATAGGTCGGCCAGTCCAGCTCGCGGAAGGCGGGCACGTCGCGCAGCGCGCCATCAGTCACCAGGCCGACCGCGCCGCGCACGCGCATGCGGGTCGACAGGATGTCGCCGAGAACACCGGCGTCGGTATCACCGCGCGCGTCGATGACGAGGACATCGTCGTGTCCGACCGATTCGACGGCGATGCGCTGGATGCTGGTCGTGTTGTCGATCGGGCCGAGGTCGAGATCTTCGCGCATCGGCACGTAACGCAGCGTGAAGGCATAGCCAACCATTCGTAGATCGGGGCGCACCGGCGCAACCCCGACCATGAACGTGTTGCGGAATCCGCGCTTGAGCATCTGCGACGTCAGGGTGGCGGTGCTGACCCGTTTCAACGCGTCGACAGCCGCGGCGCTGAGATAGCCGGTTGGTCGCCCAGTCATCGGTCCTCCCCCTCCGCCGACGGCGGGAATTCGTCGTCCATCCCAAGCCAGGTCAGCGTCTGTTCCAGGTCATCAACGATCGCCGGCACGAGCTGTGGCCCGGGCTGGCGAACCAGCGCATTAGCGATCAGCCCGCGGCGACGCAGGATCTCCTTGCGGACTGCGACCCCGAGCTTCGGCTGACCCTCAAACACAAGCAGCGGCAGGAAGTGGTAGTAGGCATCAGCAGCCGCAGCGTGATCGCCCGCCTTCCAGGCCGACCAGATACGCACCAGCACCTCAGGATACGCGAAGCCGGTCATCGTCCCGCGCGCACCGCGGCGCAGCTCGTCCAGCAGATACAGCCCACCGGCGCCGCCAACGATCGACACATCGCGGTCGCCGAGCAGCTCGACAAGTTGAGCGATGCGCTGCGGCGTCGGCGGGTCTTCCAGCTTGACGGTGACGATCGTCGGCGCAGCCTCGACCAGTCCGGCCATGTCAGCCGGACCCAGCGTCACGCCGTTCACCGGTGGAAAATCCTGGAGTGTGATCGGTAGCGTCGTGGCCTCACTGATGCGAGCGAAGTGGCGGGTCAGCGCCGCACCAGGCTGGACGAAGGTCGGCGGAGCGATCATGACGCCAGCTGCGCCTGCCCGCTCGGCGTCGCGGCAGGCCTCGATCGTCGCCTCGGTCGACTCGCGGCTAGCGCCGACGACGACCGGCACGCGATCGGCAACGGTGTCGATCGTGAGCTCGACGACGCGACGGCGCTCGGCCTCGGTCAGCTTATGCGCCTCGCCGGCCACGCCGAGCGCGGTCAGGCCGTCGATGCCGCACGCAATCGACGCCTCGACGAGCTTTCGCAGACCGACGTCGTCCAGACTACCGTTGGACTGGAATGGTGTCGTGAGAATCGTATACACGCCGGCGAGTGGTCGCATTGCGTTCCCCTTCTCCGTCCCAGCGCATCATCATTCCTGCTGGCGTGCGCATAGTAGACCAGATGCGGACGATTGTGCTGCACCGCACGCCAGCGAACGGAGCTGCCAATGCCGATGAACGAAGACCTGATCGTCCTCAAGCACGACGAGCTGTTCGTGACCTGCAACGACTTGGGCGACATCGAGCCGGAGACGACCGGCGCCGGCTTCTACTTCCGCGATATGCGCCATCTCTCGACTCTCCAGCTACGGCTGGACGGCTCGCCACTGGAGCTGCTCGATACCGGCACCGACGCGATCGATCACCTGACGGTGTATCTGACCAACGAGCGAACACTGGCATCGCGCCACGGACAAGAGTCGCCGCCGATCATGCCGCAAACGCTTGCGATCGTCCGGCGGCGCGAGCTGGGCGGGCGGCTCTCCGAGGATGTCACCATCACGAACTACAACTCGTTCCCGGTGACGCTGCGCGTCGATGTCGTCTTCGCCAGCGACTTTCGCGACATCTTCGACATCCGCGGCTTCTACATGGACCGCAAGACCAGACCCGATTTGCCGCGGACAATCGAGCGCGGCTTTGAGCTGACCTACGAATCGGCCGCCAATACGCGCTACCTCACCCGCATTCACTGTGAAGGGACGTCGCTGGCAGCTGAGATCCGGGCCAGTAAGGATTGGGATCACGAGATTTCGCAGATGGGCACGCTGCTGCCTGGTCGGGATCGGGTCGTTCGCGTCCACGACCAGCTCCCGGCACCGGTGCTGATCCTCAAGCACCAGCTGGAGATTGACGGCGGTTCCTCCGGCTCACTGCGCTTCACCGTCGAGCCGCTCGTCATCTCGGACCAACGTGCACCCGAGGAGCCATGGGATCTGACGCCGCCAGCTCGATCAATACCGCGTTGGACCCAGAATACTGCCGACGTCTTGACCGACAACGAGGAGTTCAACGCGGTCATCAGCCGCTCGTCATCCGATCTGCGAACGCTGGTGACGCCGCTGCCGAGCGGGGACCGGATCATCGCGGCCGGCATCCCGTGGTACGTTGCGGCGTTTGGGCGCGACAGTCTGATCGCGTCGCGTCAGCTGCTGCCGTTCAACCCGGATATCGTCGCTGCCACGCTACGCTACCTCGCCAGCGTCCAGGGCGAGCGGGTCGATCCGTGGCGCGATGAGGAACCGGGCAAGATCGTCCACGAAATGCGCTACGGCGAGATGGCCAGGAGCAACATCGTGCCGCACGCGCGGTACTACGGGACGGTCGACGCGACGCCGCTCTTCGTCTTGCTCGTCGCAGACTATCTGCGCTGGACCGGCGACGACGCACTGTTCGACGAGCTGCGGTCAAACGTGGATCTGGCGCTGGAGTGGATCGACCGCTGGGGCGACTCGAACGGTGACGGCCTGCTCGACTACCAGCGCTACTCGGAACGCGGGCCGCAGAATCAGGGCTGGAAGGACAGCGACAACTCCGTCCAGCACATCGACGGTCGGGAGCTGCGAGGCCCGGTGGCCGTGATCGAGGTGCAGGGCTACGTTTACGCCGCTCGCCTCGCCATTGCCGACGTCTACGAGCGCCACGGCGACTCGGATCGCGCCGCACAGTTGCGCGCAGCGGCGGCCGATTTGCGCGAGCGGATTGAACGCGTCTACTGGCAGCCGGAACGCGACTACTTCGCCGAAGCGATCGACGGCGACGGACGGCGGGTCGAGTCACTGACCTCAAACCAGGCGCATCTGCTCTTCGCCGGGGCGGTCGATCCCAAACGCGCCCGCGCAGTGACAGACCGGCTACTGAAGCCCGACATGTTCTCCGGCTGGGGCGTCCGGACGCTGGCCAGCACGATGCCGCACTACAACCCGATGAGCTACCACAACGGCTCGGTCTGGCCGCACGACAACGGCTTCGTGCTGTGGGGGCTTCGACGCTACGCGATGCTCGACGAGCTGGAGAGCGTTGCAACGGCGCTGTTCGACGCGGCCACGCGCTTTCGCTACAACCGGCTCCCGGAGCTGATGTGCGGCTTCCCCCGCGGCGAAGGGGTCCGCGAGATGCCGATTTCCTATCCTGTCTCCTGCTCGCCACAAGCATGGGCCGCCGGCGTGCCCTACGTCATCGTCGAGACGCTGCTAGGACTGCGGGCCGACGCCCATCGCAACCAGGTCGTGCTGGACCCCTGGCTCCCCAGTTGGCTCTCCGAAATCGAGGTTCGGGGACTCAGGGTCGGTGGCCGACGGATCGACGTCGTCGTATCCGGCTACCGCGACGATGTGAGCGTGCGGGTGAAGTCCAACCCGGATCACCTGACAGTCATTACGTCAACTTGACAACCGGTCGTCCCCAGGGCGCGGCATACGTTCTGCATGTGACCAGCGGTCACATCTGGACCAGCGATACGTACAGGGACTGGGGAGACATCATCATGCGAATAGCCCAGATCGCCCCGCTCTACGAGGCCGTGCCACCACGAAAATACGGTGGGACGGAACGCATCGTCTCGCTTCTGACCGACTATCTCGTCGATCGCGGCCACGACGTGACACTGTTCGCGAGCGGGGATTCGCGAACAAAGGCAAACCTGATTCCGGGTTCTGCCGAGGCGCTGCGCCTCTCACCAACAACGACCGATCCGATCGCCCCGCACATCGCGATGCTCGAGCAGGTCCGCGAGCTGGCGAATCAGTTCGACATCATCCACAACCACGTCGACTATCTCGCCTATCCATTTATCCGCCAATGGAGCACCCCGACCGTCACGACGCTGCATGGTCGGCTGGACATCCCCGAGCTGCCGCTCGTCTATCGGCGCTTCCCGGATGTCCAGCTCATCTCGATCAGCGACAGCCAGCGCGAGCCGCTGTCGCCGTTTGGGCTGCGCTGGGTCGGACGGGTCTATAACGCTACCTGCTGCGATGTTCTTGGGCCGACTGGCGACGGCGGCGACTATCTCGTCTTCCTCGGCCGGGTCAGCGCCGAGAAGCGGCCCGACCTTGCGGTCGAGGTAGCGCGACGGACAGGCTTGCCACTGAAAATCGCGGCGAAGGTCGATGTTGCCGACCGCGCCTGGCATGAGGAGCACCTCGCACCGCTCCTCGATGACCCGCTTGTCGATTTCATCGGCGAAGTAGATGACGGCGGGAAGGCTGAGCTACTGCGCGGGGCGCGAGCGCTCCTCTTCCCATCCTCGTGGCCGGAACCGTTCGGGCTGTCGATGATCGAGGCGATGGCCTGCGGCACGCCCGTCGTAGGGCTACGCTACGGCGCAGTGCCAGAAGTCATTGACCACGGGCGGACCGGTTTCGTCTGCAATTCGGTAGATGAGATGGTCGCAGCCGTGCGCCGCATCGGCGAGATCGACCGCGCCGCCTGCCGATCGCACGTCGAACGGCGCTTCTCGGTGCCAGTAATGGGCGCGGCCTACGAGTCTATCTATGAGTCGATCATCCGGGTTCAGGGGCCGATCCCCCTGCCATCAGCGTCCTAGGAACCGATGCTGATTGCGTTCGGCGGCCAGATGCTGACCATGACCTTGCCGATGATCGCGTCCTCATCAACCGGCCCGAACAGTCGCGAATCGCTGCTATTCGGCCGGTTGTCGCCGAGGACATAGATCATGCCCTCCGGGACGGTGATGTCGCAGTAGGCTGTATGGAAGCAGGTCGTATGGACGCCCTGCAGGTAGTCCTCATCCAGCGCCACGCCGTTGATCGTCACGGCACCGTTCTCGATCGCTACATGGTCGCCGGGCAGGCCGATGACGCGCTTGATGTACGGCTCGTCGCTCTGAACCGGCGGATCGAACACGATCACGTCGCCGCGATGCGGTGTCTGAAAGCGATACGCGCCGTTGAGGATGACCCGATTGCCGTTGTGATACGTCGGTGACATGCTCTCGCCTTCGATGGCATAGGTCGGCGCGACCGTGCGAATGCCGAAAAAGAGCGCAGCGCAAATCAGAGCAAACCGGATTGTCGGGAGAAACGAACGCCAACGGCTCATGGGCTTCACCGGCTGTAGTGGTTGTGTTCCCTGCTGATCGAATGAATCAGACTGGGTGATTTCGTCTGTTGGGATCACGGGGATCCCCCTTCGTCAGTGCGGAATGGCGGGGTCGCAAAGCGGATGGCCGACTGGTGACACGGCCGGATTCGGCGTGTAACTCTCAAGGTGTACCAGACTGCGCAACCGATGTGACCCCCGCGAATGTTATTCGTCGAGCGGCAGGTGGTGATCATAGTTCTCCACGGCGCGCTTCCAGTAGCCAGTGAAGCGCGTGCGCGCTTCCGGAATGCCGCGCTCGTTCAGCAGATAGCGCCGCGCCTGGCGCATCGATCCGGCCTCGCCGGCAGCCCAGCAGAAGATGTTGCCCGCCGGAAACTCCAGCGTCCGCAGCGTGTCAGCGATGAGATTACTCGTGTCGCCGGCCGTGTCGTCGCGATGCAGCCAGATGATCTGCGCATCGGCATCAGTCTGCAGCGCAATCTCCTCGCTCGCGTTGGCAACCTCAATGACAGCGATCACCGGCACGCCGGCCGGCAGATCCTCTAGTCGTCGCGCAATCGAGGGCAAGCCAGTCTCATCGCCGGCCAGCACGAAGCCATCGATCTGCCCGCTCAGCATCCGCGAGCGACGCGGGCCGCTGCAGCCGAGATAGTGGCCGGGCCTGGCGTTGGCCGCCCAGTTCGAGGCTGCGCCACCGTCGTGGACGACAAAGTCAAAAGCGACCTCGCCGGCCTCGGCATCGTGAAGGCGGGGCGTGAACTCGCGTCCTGGCGGGCGCATGCCTTCCGCAAATACGAGCTTGGAGCCATCAACCTCCGGCACCCACGATGCATCGGTCGGGTCCGGCGGGAAGAAGAGCCGTGCGCCATCGTCGGCTGCGTCGGAGCGAAAGCCGTGCACTGCATCTCCACCGAGCGTCACCCGGATCATGTGAGGCGCGATGTACTCAGAGCGGACGACCTCAAGCAAACGGAAGACAAACGGATGCTGGACGAGCTGGATCGGAGATTCGGCTTCGGACACGCTATTCCACCTTCGATGTCTCATCATGCATTCAGACGACACGTCATTGTCGCCAGACTGTCAAGAGCTCCGGTCATGTGCCTGATGACATGATCCCCGAGAGCCGGTATCCTCGCCAGCGATACAGAGAGGACAATCCATGGCAACAAAATGGGTAACCCGCGAAAGTGTCCGCGTCGACCGTGTCTCCAGCACCTGGCTGATCCTGTCGTTTGTCGACCCTGACGCGACGATGCTTTACGTACCGACTGATCAGGTCATGGAAGTCGCCGAGCGCGAGAACGCCATCCCGTTCGATGTCCCCGGCGTCGAGATGGGCCACCACGGCGACGAGTGCTCGTTCGACGCGATTCTGAAGGCGCACGGGCCGAAGGATGACGAGGCGCTGGCCGAGGTCGCGCGCATCGTCCGCGGCGCAGACACGCCGAACAAGGACCTGACGCCCGAGTCACGCGGGTTGCACGCGCTGGCCAACGGCTTCAAACGCATGATGCTCGAAGGTGGCTATGACGACCGCGAATCGATCCGCCGCCAGTGGTACATGTACAACGCGTTCTACCTCGCCTGCGGTGGCGACCCGGCCAAGCTGAAGGAGCCGATGTAGGTTCGTTCGCACCTCGCCCACCGCGAAGATGTAGGGCGTATCGCATACGCCCGGCTAACTCGTCGACCCATCGGGACGGCACGCACTGACTTGGTTGTGGCCCAGGCGTGCAGCCGTCGACCCGGTCAATCGGCAAGCACCGAAGTGGTCGGGGGCAAATGGGCGTATGCGATACGCCCCTACATTTTCGCAGTGGACCCCGTACCCGATAGCCCGTTCCCCCACGTCGATAACGCAACCGACCGGACTGTCGCCTCACATGTCTGGCCCCCGCAACATCTCATCGCCGCACCTCACTTCTCGCCTCTTGCGTATTAACGAAAAAATCGTTATCATGCGTCGCATGAACGATGGATTGAACGCCGCTGAGCGAATCATCAAGCGCTTTGGTGGACAGAGCGCGCTTGCCGCCCTGCTCGGTAAGCGGCAGAGCACGATCGAACATTGGGCCAAAACCGGACGAGTACCCGCACAATGGCAAGTGCCGCTGATGTCGCTCGCCCGGCTGAGAGGTGTGACCTTGGAAGCACGTGACTTCGTCGAAGCCAAACCGAACCCGATCCAGCCCGCCGAGGGCAAGCTCGGCATCCTGCTCGTCGGCCTGGGCGCCGTCGCGACGACGTTCATCGCCGGCGTCGAACACGCCCGGCGCGGCAGCGGCAGCCCGGTCGGTTCGCTCACACAGATGGGCACGATCCGCATCGGTAAGCGCACCGACAACAACTCGCCGCTGATCCGCGACTTCGTCCCGCTCGCTGACCTCAACGACATCGTCTTCGGCGCCTGGGATCCATTTCCTGACAACGCCTACGAAGCCGCGTTGAAGTGCGGCGTGCTCGACCGCCACGAGCACATCGAGCCGATTGCCGACTACCTGAAGTCGATCACCCCGATGCCGGCTGCCTTCGACCAGTTCTATGTCAAGCGCCTTGATGGGCCGAACGTCATCCAGGGCTCGAAAATGGACATGGCCGAGCAGATTCGCGCCGATATCCGCGCCTTCAAGGCGGCGAACAACTGCGACCGGCTGGTCATGATCTGGTGCGCCTCGACCGAAATCTTCATGGAGCAGGGCCCCGATCACGTCGACCTCGAAGCCTTCCAGGCTGCCCTCGGGGACAACGACCAGACCATTGCCCCCTCGATGCTCTACGCCTACGCCGCGCTCCAGGAGGGCATCCCGTTCGCCAACGGCGCGCCGAACCTGACATCCGACATTCCGGCGCTCGTCGATCTGGCGATCCAGCAGGACGTGCCGATCTGCGGCAAGGACTTCAAGACCGGTCAGACGCTGATCAAGACCGTCCTCGCGCCGATGCTGAAGGCGCGCATGCTCGGCCTGAACGGCTGGTACTCGACAAACATCCTCGGCAACCGCGACGGCGAGGTGCTCGACGACCCGGAGAGCTTCAAGTCCAAAGAGGAATCAAAGCTCGGAGTCCTCGAGCACATCCTGCAGCCCGAGCTGTATCCCGAGCTCTACGGCGACGTCTATCACAAGGTCCGGATCAACTACTATCCGCCCGCCGGTGACAACAAAGAGGGTTGGGACAACATCGACTTCTTCGGCTGGCTCGGCTATCGCATGCAGATCAAGGTCGACTTCCTCTGCCGCGATTCGATCCTCGCCGCGCCGCTGCTGCTCGACCTCGCGCTGTTCCTCGACCTCGCCAAGCGCGCCGGCATGAAGGGCATCCAGGAGTGGCTGTCGTTCTACTTCAAGAGCCCGCAGCACGCCGAATCTGTCTACCCGGAGCACGACATCTTCATCCAGCAGACCAAGCTCAAGAACACGCTGCGCTGGATGATGGGCGAAGACCAGATCACTCACCTCGGCCAGGAGTACTACGCCGAGGACTAGAGCGGCGAACCGGGCGACGGGTCAGCGAACCGGGCTCCTCAGTGCTCTATTCAGCATGGGGAGCCCGGTCGGCAGTCGGCCTGGCAGAAAGTCATTTTGAGTGGACTGTCAGCGCCAAAGTGGCGAACAAGTTGGCGCTGACAGACCGCACCTTGTCCTGTCATCTTGAACCGCAGTGAGAGATCTCCCACCCGTTGGATGCAGATCAACACAGGGGAGATTTTTCGCGTGCGCGCTCCAAATGACAGGACAGGGTGAAGGCTGCCGACCTCAACGATCCGACGATCTCACGCTGACGAACAACGGAGTGCTCTGCCCAGAGTGCGTAGTCTTCGGTTCGGTGCCAACTATCAACTCTCGTCAGGTCGTATAGTGACCCCACCATACCCTTGTGCGGCACGAGATACCGATATTCGAGGAATGGATGGGGAGATGACTGCCTACGAAACCGTCTTCACGATGGACACGTCCAGCATCAAGTACGGTCCGGGCGCAACGAGCGAGGTCGGCGAGGAGATGCGACGTCTCGGCGCGAAGCGTGTCATGGTCGTCACCGACCCACGACTGGCCGATAGCGCTCCGGTGCAGACGACAATGGACTCGCTGCGTGATGCTGGCATCGACGCCGTGCTGTACGACCAGACGCGCGTCGAGCCAACGGACGCGTCATTCCTCGACGCGATCGCCTTCGCGACTGAGGGCCAGTTCGACGGCTATGTCGGCGTCGGTGGTGGGTCCAGCATCGACACCGCCAAGGTGGCGAACCTGTACGCGACCTGGCCGGCCGACCTGCTGGAGTACGTCAACGCGCCAATCGGTCGCGCGACACCGGTGCCGGGGCCTGTGAAACCGCTGATCGCGATCCCGACGACCGCCGGAACCGGCAGCGAGACGACCGGCGTCGCGATCTTCGACTACGAGCAGATGCACGCCAAGACGGGCATCGCCCATCGCGCCCTGCGTCCGGTGATGGGCATCGTCGATCCCGACAACACGCGCTCGATGCCGCCGATGGTGGCGGCCTGCTCCGGCTTCGACGTCCTCTCGCACGCCGTCGAGTCGCTGACCGCACTCCCGTACAACGAACGGCCGGCTCCCGAGAGCCTGGCGATGCGCCCTGCCTATCAGGGCTCGAACCCGATCTCAGACCTGTGGGCATCGAAGGCGATTGAGATGGTTGCGAGCAACATCATCCGCGCCGTCGAGACGCCTGAGGACGACGAAGCACGCGGCCAGATGATGCTGGCCTCGGCGTTCGCCGGCATCGGCTTCGGTAACGCCGGAGTCCACTTGCCACACGGCATGTCCTACCCCGTCTCGGGCATGGTTCGTGAATACCAGCCAGACGGCTACGACATCGGCCATCCGATCATTCCACACGGCATGTCGGTGATCCTGAACGCCCCGGCCGTCTTCCGCTGGACGAGCGTTGCCAACCCACAGCGCCACCTGCTGGCTGCCCGGCTGATGGGTGCCGACACCCAAGGCGCTGCCGATGAGGATGCGGGCAACATCCTCGCCAACGCGATGATCGACCTGATGCGTCGCACCGGCGTCCCGAACGGGCTCGCAGCCGTCGGCTTTGAGGGCGATGACATCCCGGCGCTGGTGGCCGGTACGATTCCGCAGCACCGCGTTACCAAGCTCTCGCCGCGCCCGGCTTCCGAAGAGGACCTGGCCGGCCTGTTCGCCGACGCGATGCGCTACTGGTAGGGCCCGAAAATCAGCGATACTGCAACCGCTGACTACCTCGCCGCACTGCGGACGACATCGTCGATGATGAGCTGACCTACGGATGCCGCGAACTCAGCATTGTTGGCGGCATCATCACGCCACGGCTGGCTACTCAATCCCCGGACGCATCATGCCGGCCAGATCGTAGTCGCGCTGGTGCGGCTGGCCGATGGCCTGCATCAGGGCGAGGTTGTCGGTCGTCACTGCGCCGACGCCAAGCGCGATCAGGTCGTTCGCGCGGCGGACGTCGTTGACGACCCAGGCGTTGATGAAGAGGCGCTGTTCGCGGAGCCACTCAACCAACCCGGCATCGAGGAGTGTCTCGCGGATCGTCACGCCATCGAGCATGTTGGCCAGCTTCTCGTCGGCCAGCAACACCACCAGCTCGTATGTCTCGCCGATACTGAGCGCCCGCAGCGCATGCGGCGCACGCTCGGCCAGCACTTCCAGCGTTGCCGGATTGCGTGACGACACCAGGAAGATCTTATCGGCGTACGCCTCGTCATTCAGCAGTGTCACGACCTCGTCAAGGTACCAGTCTGCAGAGGATTTCAGGTCGAACTGAATCGCCTCGGCATCGGTCGCTGCATTGAGGACATCGCGCACAGTCGAGCCGCGGAACCAGCGTTCGGCAAACCGCCCCTTCGGCTCGGAGTGGCCGGCGTAGAGGCCGCCGGCATAGGGAATGACATCGATCTCAATGATGTCAGCCCCGTGGCTCATCGCATCACGCGCTGCAATGACGCTGTCGCCGGCGTTGTGAGCGACAACGAACGTCCCGTGGTGGCCAGTCAGCAGGTCATGCTCAAATGCTTCGTAGTACAGTCGCGGTCGTTGGCGATTCGCGTAGCGGTCGGCGAAGTGATCCTCGACAAGCAGGGCACAGATGACCAGCAGCGCGACAATCGCGACGCTAATCGAAAGTATTCTGAGCCTGCCGGAGCGAATGCTCGCCATTCGTCGCCCCTTACGTCACATCGCCGATGGCGCGCGTGGCATCGCGCAACACCACGACGAGGATCACGGTTGATCGATCTGCACACACATATTCTTCCAGGCGTGGATGACGGTCCGATGACAATCGACGATGCGCTGGCGATGCTGCGGCTGGCTGTCGCCGACGGCATCGCGACACTCGTCGCCACGCCGCACAGCCATCATGCCCGTGGGACAGATATTCCCCTCGCGACACAGCAACTGCAATGCGCTGCGCAGTCAGCAGGGCTACCAATCACGATCCTGCCGGGCAGCGAGGTGCGGATTACGTCCGGACTGGATCGCGCATTCCGTGCGGGCGAGCTGCAGACAATCAACGACGGCCCGTGGCTGCTGCTGGAGCTACCGCTATACGATGAGTGGCCGCTGCCTCTGGTGCTCGGGGTATTGGAGCGGCTACGGAATGCAGACGCTCGCCCGATCCTTGCCCACGCCGAACGCTATCCGTTCGTCCAGCGTCGCCCCGCTGCGATCGCCGAGGTCGTCAGGCTCGGAGTGCCGGTGCAGATTAACGCTCAGTCGCTGCTCTATCGCGATTCAGACCCCGACCGCGTCGCCGCCGAGGCATTGCTCCGTGCCGGCCTCGTCCACCTGCTCGCCAGCGACGCCCACAACCCTCGCTACCGCCCGCCCGTGCTCAGCACCGCATACAAACGGGTCGTGGAATTGACGTCGTCAGCAATCCCGGCGCAGATGCAGGACCTGGCATCCGCGATCATTGAGGGACGCGAGGTTGAGGTGCGGTTGGTGGAGGGGTGATTCGTGCAGTGTCGCGCCTGGAAGGTTGGCGCTGACGACCTATATCCCGTTTCGGCGTTGGGTGGGTATCTGAACCGGGTGTATGCAATACGCCCCTACATCACCAGATGCACTTGCCACAATGATGTTGTCCCGAAACGAGGAGCGCGGTATCAATTGCGCTGCGCGTTCCCCATGTAGGGGCGTATGCGATACGCCCGGCCAGATGCATGGCAATCCGGATGGCAAACGACCTTCGTCTATCCCCACAAAGAAAGGTTCTTCGTCTGCGCCCGTTCCTGCTCCCTACTCCCCGCGCTTCGGCCTGACCATCGCCGATGTCCAGCCCGATTCGCGCTCCCTGACCAGGTCGGAGCGGCGGATCTTGCCGGCCTCGTTGCGCGGCAAGGCAGGGAGAAACTCGTAGGTCTTCGGCACCTTGTAGGACGTCAGATCGTTGCGCGCATGCTGGTCGAGCGCCTCGGGCGTCGGCGGGCTCGCCGGGTCGCGTGGCTGGACGACGGCGTGGACGCGCCGGCCCCAGTCCTCGTCCGGCACGCCGATTACGGCGACATCGTCCACCAGCGGGTGCGTGCCGAGGACGGCCTCGACCTCGGCCGGATAGACGTTCGCGCCGCCGGTAATGATCAGGTCGGTGCGACGGTCGGCAATGTTGAGGTAGCCATCGTCGTCCAGCCAGCCGAGATCGCCGACCGACTGAAAGCCATCAGCGGTCGACTTCGGCTCCGCGCCAATGTAGCGATAAGTCACCTCACCGGAGGCAGGGCGCATGAAGATCTCGCCAACCTCACCAGGAAGCAGCGCGTTCCCGTCGGCGTCCTGAATCCGGATCTCGCTGCCCGACGATCGCCCGACGCTGCCGGGATGCGCTAGCCACTCGTCGCCGCGGATGATCGTCGCGCCGATCCCCTCCGTCGATCCGTAGACCTCGTAGACCTTCTCCGCGCCGATGAGGTCGATCCAGGCGCGTTTCAGCCACTCGGGACATGGTGCGGCGGACGACTGAATGCCCTCGATGCTGGAGAGATCGCGCTCCGCGATGCCGGGCCGCAGGTAGATGCGCCGCAGGATAATCGGCGGCATGTAGGCGTAATTGACCTTGTACTTCTCGATCAGGTCGAGCGCCCGGTCGGCGTCGAAGCGCTCCATGATGACCAGCACATGGTCGTCAGCCAGTCCGCCGTACGCACTGAGGAACGGCGAGTTGTGATAGAGCGGCGCGGCAAGCAACTGCACCGACCCATGCCGCGCACCGAGCTTGCTGCCCCGCGCGGAGTACTCAACCGGATTCCAGGTCGGATCGGTAATGATCTTGGAGCGACCCGTCGAGCCACCGGAGGCGATCGCCTTGCCCGGGTGCGGCGGATCGATGTCGAGTGGCTGGTCGTCGTACGCGTACGTCAGGATGGTTTCACTCCGGCTCATCGTCGGCCAGTCGATGTCATCCCACTCTGCGCACACTAGCGCCGGCTGCGCCAGGGCGAGGATCTGGTCGCGCTCGTGAGCCGGCAATGCCGCACGAAGTGGGAGAACCAGCGCGCCGAGCTTCCAGGCGGCGGTCGTCAGCACCACATGCTCGACCGAATTCCACAGACCGATCACGACCATCGACCCGGCCGTGACGCCGCGATCAATGAGATACCGCGCCAGTCGGTTCGTCGCCTTCTCGTACTCCCACCAGCTGACTGCCATCTCGAAGCCAGCAGTTGCAGCGAAGATGAGCGCCGGTTTGTCCGGGTGCTCCGCCGCAAGTGCCGCGATCTGACGGCCAAACGTTCGCTCCGTTTCGACGTCCACAGCCCACTCCCCATATCCGCTCACCGGCCCGTGGGCGCTATGGTACGGCGAAACCGCGTTCCCGTCGCCACTGCGCTGACGTGCAGCGATGATGGATACTGTCTCCCGCAATGAAATCTCGCAGATTGACAGGCTGCCGAAGGTGGCCGCGAAAGGGCAGTGGAATGACGGCACAGATCATTCGGAATGGTCAGCTGATTGACGGCACCGGCGCGGATCCGGTTGCCAACGGCGCGGTCCTCGTCGAGGACGGTAAGGTCAGCGCGGTTGGCGCGGACGGCAGCTTCAGCGTGCCGGACGGCGCGGTCGAGGTCGATGCTGGCGGCGGCACGATTCTGCCGGGGCTGATCGACACCCACGTTCACATCACCGGCGAAGGGATGAACCTCGCCAGCCTGTTGACGACGCCATTCTCCTATCGCTTCTACGAGACGATCGGCTACATGCGCAAGACGCTGGATGTCGGCATTACGACGATCCGCGATGCGGGTGGCGCTGACGCGGGCATCAAGATGGCGGTTGAGACCGGCCTCATCACTGGTCCACGAATGCAGATCAGCATCAGCGTGCTCTCGACCACCGGCGGACACGGCGACGGCTGGATGCTCTCCGGCAACGACATCCAGATGATGCCGCCGTACCCAGGCAACCCAAGTGGCATCTGCGACGGCCCCGAGGAGGTACGCAAGAAGGTTCGCGAGGTCCTGCGCGCGGGAGCTGAAGTCATCAAGGTCTGCTCGACCGGCGGCGTCGGCAGCCCGACCGATCATCCGAACTTCACCCAGTTCTCGATCGAAGAGCTGAAGATCATGGTTGAGGAAGCACGCTTCCATGGCGGCCTCAAGGTCATGTCGCACGCGCAGGGCGCGGAAGGCATCAAGAACGCCGTGCTGGCCGGTATCCACTCGATTGAGCACGGCATCTATCTGGACGACGAAGCGATCGAGCTGATGCTGGAGCACGGTACATTCCTCGTCCCGACGCTGGTCGCGCCGCTCGGCGTTCTTGAGTCGGTCGAGCAGGGCAACGCCGCACCAGAGTACGCGCTGCGCAAGGCGCGTGAGTCGGTCCAGGCACACAAGGACAGCATTGCCCGCGCTTACAAGGCCGGCGTCAAGATCGCGATGGGCACCGATGCCGCTGTCATGCCGCACGGCACGAACCTCCGTGAGCTCGGCCTGATGTGCGATGCCGGCATGTCGCCGATGGAGTCGCTGGTGGCGACGACGAAGGTCGCGGCCGAATGCCTCGGCTGGGAGGATCGCGTCGGCACGCTCGAAGTCGGCAAGTACGGCGACGTCGTCATCACCCGCACCGACCCGCTGGTCGACATCCGCTCGCTGGAAGATACGAACAACATCGCCTTCGTGATGAAGGGCGGCGAGGTCGTCAAGGACATCCGCAACGCCTAGAGTAATCGCAACGCCGCGCGACCGACCGAGCTACAGCTCGTCAGGCTGGTTGCGCGGTGTTGCCCTTCGCTTCACAAACCCCATCTGACATCCTCTGCGCGATTGGTTCATGCCGGACGATCTATGCGACCATATGAGCGTCGAGAGGGCGAGGCAGCACTGTGGTATCGCCCTCCCCAGAGAATGACAATCGGAGCGTAGCAGTGTCCCCGAATTTGCAGACACCACGGACCTATGTGAATACGAATGTCGTCGCGGAGTTCAGCGAGTCTCCGAGCCGCGACCCGCTGGCATTTCATCGCGCACTGGCGGGCTATGCGCCATCGCGGCTGGCCGAGGCACCGCACGCCGCAGCGGCGCTGGGCATCGGCCGTCTGCTGGTGAAGGACGAGTCGAGCCGCCTCGGTCTACCGGCGTTCAAGGTCCTCGGCGCGTCGTGGGCGATCTATCGCGCGCTCGAAGCGCGTCTGGGCGGCTTCGCTCGCTGGCAATCACTCGACGACATCGCCCACCAGATCGCACCGCTCGGCAACCTCACGCTGGTCGCCGCAACTGACGGCAATCACGGTCGCGCCGTCGCGCGTATGGCTGCGTTGCTCGGCCTCTCATCGCGTATCTATGTGCCGGACGACATGGTTCAGGCACGGCGCGACGCGATTGCAGGCGAGGGCGCTGAAGTCCGCGTCGTCCACGGTACATACGACGAAGCGGTTGCACTGTCGGCCGAAGACGCCGACGACCAGCACCTCGTCATCTCCGACACCTCGTGGCCCGGCTATCAGGACGTGCCAGCCTGGGTGATTGATGGCTACTCAACGATTCTCTGGGAGGTCGATGACGCACTTGCCGAACGCAATCTCTCCTCCCCCAACCTCGTCGCCGTGCAGATCGGCGTTGGCGCACTGGCAGCAGCCGTCGTGTCGCACTTCCGCCGCCCAGGTGCGTCGCACCCGCGCATCGTCGGCGTCGAGCCGGCGCACGCTGCTGGAACGATTGCGTCGATGGAGGCCGGCGAGATCGTCTCCGTTCCCGGCCCGCACGATTCGATCATGGCTGGCCTGAACTGCGGCGCGCCGTCGATGCTGGCCTGGCCCGTGATGTCGCGCGGCATCGACCAGTTCGTCTCAGTCGTCGACGAGCGCGCGCGCGAAGCGATGCGACTGCTGGCTCTCGACGACATCGTCGCCGGCGAGACGGGCGCGGCAGGACTGGCCGGTCTGCTCGACCTGCTCACCAGCCCGGATGCCGACCAGCACCGCGCTCGCCTCGGCGCAACGTCGGACGCAACGGCGCTCATCATCGTCACCGAGGGCGCGACCGACCCGGAGGCGTATCGGCAGATCATCGGCGAGTAGGCGCTGCCTACATCACCCCCGCCTGCTCCAGTGCGCGGAGGACGATGCCGGCTCCGACCAGCGCGACGACGAGCGCACTGAACGCTGGTAGTAGGCGGGGAACGCCCGGAGTGAGCGAGAAGCGGTCGAAGATGCGGCGCGCGTAGACCAGCAGCAGGCCGATGGCTGTCAGGACAGCCGCCAAGCCGACTGAGAACGCCACAACCAGCACCATGCCGAAGCCGAGCCGGTCGAGCGAGATCGCGCCGAGCAGCAGCACGAGCGCCGATGGGCAGGGGATCAGGCCGCCGCTGACGCCGAGCGCCAGCAAGCTGCGCCACGTTACCGGTGTGCCGTCCGCGCCCGGCGGCAGGTGCGAATGTCCATCTGCTCCGTGGTGGTGGTGATGGGCATGATCATGATGGTGATGACTGTCGTGCTCGTGCTCGTGCTCGTGCTCGTGCTCGTGGACATGATGATGGTGATGATGCCCATCTCGCCCGCGGATCCGCTGGACAAAGAGCGTCAGGCCGATTGCGACGACCAGCAGCCCTGATATGACGCTCAGCCAGGGAAAGAGCGTTTCCGGCAGGATGAAGTGCGACAGGTACAGCGTTATCAGTCCGAGCGCGAACACGCCTGCAGTGTGCGTGATCGTGACTGTCAGCCCGAGGAATGCGGCGTGCCTGGCCGTACCGCGCGCGCCGATGAGATAGGCCGCGACGACCGTCTTGCCGTGTCCGGGCGACAGCGCATGGACCGCGCCCCAGAACATCGCCACCAGAATCGAGACGACAACGACCCATGGCGTCAGCTCGCGGGTCGTAATGAGCGACGCGACCCGATCCGTCGCCTGACCACCCCGGTCGGTCGCCTCGACACGGGCGGCATTCTCGGCCGCAGAGTGCTGCACCGCACCGGCTGCTCCCGGAACGATGGAGAACGTCGCCTCGGCGTCATGCAGCGGGCTGGCGAGCATGTCCTCGGGATAGGTCCGGAGTTCGTCCGACGTATCGACCGATGACACCGACGACTCGCTGATCGCCACGCCGTCACCGCCCTGGACGACGATCTCGCGCCAGCCGAGGCGATCCTGATAGTTGCGATCAACGTAACCGCCACGGCCGTTCTCAACCCAGCTCTCGGGTAACTGCGAGGTCAGGTCGAGCTCCAGCCGCAGAATCTGCAGGCCGCCCTGGCCGGGCAGCAATTCAGCGGAACGGCGCGTTTCGGTCAGCGGCAGCACGTCGTTGCCGACCGTCAGCCGCAAGCCCCTGATGATGACCGGCACGCGCTCATCCAGCCACGACTGCTTTTCGGCTTCGCTGACCACGCCGTCGCCATCCGGATCGAGGAAACGCATCTCCTGAAAGGTCGGCACCTCGGCGTAATCAAGCACATAGGTGATCTGGATGCTGTCGGTTGCCAGCTCGATCCGGCTGTAGCGATTGGTGGTGAAGTTTCCGAGGGGATGTGCGGAGGCGGATGCCGGGAGGAGCGCCGCGACGATTGTCGCGACCAGCAGCCCAAACAGCACGAATTCAAGTCGACGCAGCGCCAACGTGATCTGCTCCCTGTAACACGTGCCGTTTCTGCCCACGGTGGCTGATTCTACAGCCGACCGAGCACATGTCGATTGGCCGCACGGCGTCTAGTACGGTACAACACAGGGTCGAGCGTCGGAGGGCGGCGCAGGTGGCTAGCTGAAGGAACGAGCGTCGATGCTGAGACTGGTCATTGTCGGGCTGCCGCAGAGCGGTAAGACAACGGTGTTCAATGCACTCACCCGCTCCGAGGCGGTCACCGGCGGATTCTCGACCGCCGAGGGCGAGGCAAACCTGGCGACTGTGAAGGTGCCGGATCCGCGCCTGGACGCACTCACCCCGCTGTTCAATCCGAAGCGGATCGTGCCGGCCGACGTGCAGTACCTCGATGTCGCTGGTCTAGCCAAGGGTGTCGGCGAATCGGGCATGGGTGGCCAGTTGCTTGGCCAGCTCGCCCAGGCGAATGCGCTCGTCCTCGTCGTCCGCGCCTTCGAGGACGACAATGTGCCGCACCCGGAAACGACCGTCGACCCACTCCGCGACCTCGAGACGCTGCTGCTGGAGTTCACCTTCTCCGACCTCGGCATCATTGAGAAGCGCATCGATCGCATCGACCAGACTGTCGGCAAGCTGCGCGGCAATGAGAAGGAACAGTACGAGCGCGAACGCGAGGCGCTGGTGCGCTGCAAGGCGGCACTCGAAGACGGCACGCCGATTCGCGAGGTTGAGCTTGACGAAGAGGAAGAGCGGCTGCTGCGCGGCTTCGGCTTCCTGACGCAGAAGCCGCTGCTGGTGCTGTTCAACGTCGGCGAAAACCAGCTCGGTGAGCCGTCCGACGAGCTGGTCGCCAGCGCCCGCGAGCAGCAGGGCCGCCCGGGCGTCGAGATTCACGCGCTGGCCGGACAGATCGAAATGGAGATCTCCCAGCTCGACGCAGAAGATGCCGAGCTGTTCATGGCCGACCTCGGCATCAGCGAATCGAGCCTCGACCGCGTCATTCGCCTGTCCTACGATCTGCTTGGGTTGATCTCGTTCTTCACCGTCGGCCCGGACGAGGATCGCGCCTGGACCATCCGGCGCGGCGCGAGCGCTGTCGAGGCGGCCGGCGAGATCCACTCCGATATCGCGCGTGGCTTCATCCGCGCCGAAATCGTCGCCTACGACGACCTGCTGGCGACCGGCAGCATGGCCGAGGCGAAGAAGGCCGGCAAGCTCCGGTTGGAAGGGCGCGCCTACATCATGCAAGATGGTGATATTGCCCACTTCCTGTTCAACGTCTAACGCAGCACAGCAGGAGCATCGATGAGCGCGTCGGCGACAACCGATTCGCAGCCAGCCACGATTACCCCGGAGCCGGGACGCGCCGCTCTCAGCGTCGTCGTCCCGCTGCTCAACGAAGTTGAGAGCCTGCCGCAACTCCACACTGAAATTACTGTCGCGCTGGCTGCGCTCGATCTGGCCGGACCCGCGGAGATCATCTACGTTGATGATGGCTCGACCGATGGGTCTGCCCGCATCCTGCAGCGCCTGTTCGAGTCAGACCCACGTGTGCAGGTCATCCAGTTCCGGCGCAACTTCGGCAAGTCGGCGGCGCTGGCGGCCGGCTTCCAGGCCGCAACCGGCAAGCTGGTCGTCACGATGGATGCCGACCTGCAGGATGTTCCGGCGGAGATCCCGTCGCTCCTTGCACCGATCCTGAACGACGAAGCCGACCTCGTCTCCGGCTGGAAGGCCGACCGGCAGGACCCTGCGTCGAAGACAGTTCCATCTGCGCTATTCAATCGAGTGGTGCGGGTGATGACCGGCGTCGAGCTGCATGACTTCAACTGCGGCTTCAAGGCGTACCGCGACGAGGTGCTGGACGAGCTGACGCTCTACGGCGAGCTGCACCGCTATATCCCGGTGCTCGCCCACGTCCGCGGCTTCCGCGTCGCTGAGGTGGCCGTGCCTCATCGTCCGCGGCGCTACGGCCATTCGAAGTTCGGCGCGGCGCGCTTCTTCCGCGGCTTCTTCGATCTGCTGACGGTGCTGTTCCTGTCGCAGTACACGCGCCGACCGCTGCATCTGTTTGGCCTGATCGGTGTCATTACCTTCGGGCTGGGCTTTCTGATCGACGCCTATCTGGCGTTCGCCAAGCTCGTGCTCGGCCAGCCAATCGGCCATCGGCCTCTGCTGACGCTCGGCGTGCTGCTCATCATCGTCGGCACGCAGTTCATCGTCTTCGGCCTGCTCGGCGAGATGATCGCGCACCACGCCCATATCTCATCCGCCGCGACCGGCCGCTCGACCGACTACTCGATCCGCCGCGTCCTGCGCCACGACCAGCCAATCGATGATTAATCTGATTCGCAGGGACAGGCTCCGGCCTGTCCATCGCCGTGACGCGAGACCCCCGCGGCGATCGAATGCGCGCCGAACGAACGACGCCTGCAAACGGCGTCGGGCGCGCGTGCATCACCCACGTGCGTTGAGGTCGTGGACATGTAGGGGCGTATTGCATACGCCCGTTTCAACCTCGTTCCGTTCGGCCGGCAGCCACGACGCCCGGATGCCCATGCTGGATGATCATGTGTCCGGCCGGGCGTATGCAATACGCCCCTATATGCCGGAACTGACACGGCGGATACCTGGCGAGACCGCCAGTATCCGCGCGGGAGGGTCGTCGCAGGGCGAGGACAGCGTTTGCGCTGTCCCTGAGAACGAGCTGACTGCCGATGAGTGAGGCCGCCTTTCGGTGTCCGGTCTGCGGCTCGCGAGATTGCACGCTGCGTCTGACGCTGACCGACCGCATGTTCGTGACGACGGACGCGGTCTTCCCGCTCGTTCGTTGCTCCGGCTGCGGCCTGCTCCGGCTCCATCCGCAACCGGACGCCGCGACGCTTGACGCCGCCTACGGCCCCGGCTACACGCCGCACGAGCGTTCAGGGTTGTCAGGCAGGGCGAAGAGCTGGCTGGAGCGACGCTCGGTTCGGAAGCTCCAGCGCTATCTGGGAGCGCCGAGAGCGGTACTGGATGTCGGCTGCGCGACCGGCGACCTGCTGCTGGCCATCCGTGACACCGGTAATCCGAACGTCACCGGCGTCGAAACCGGCCACGACGCCGCCGAAGTTGCCCGCGCGCGCGGCCTGGACGTGCGCATCGGCGATCTGCAGGATGCCGCCTTCGCGGATGCCGCGTTCGACACGGTCATCCTCTCGCACACGATCGAGCACGTCCCCGACCCGGCGGCGACGCTGGCCGAGGTCGCGCGCGTGCTGCGCCCGGGTGGCGCGCTGATCCTCTGGCTGCCGAACGTCGAATCGATCGAAGCGCGGCTACTGCGGAGCTGCTGGATCGGCTACGACGCCCCGCGCCACCTGACGACGTTCGGCGTCTCGACACTGCGGAACGCACTCGCACGCGCTGGCCTGACTGTGGCAGACGTTCGCCACGAAGCGGTCGGCCTCGAATGGGCCTGGGCGCTCCGCCTCTTCGCCCGCGACCGTCTCCCCGCCGCCGAACCGCTCCTCCGCCGCCTGCATCCCCTGCTCATCATCGCCGCGACCCCGCTCGCTGCGGTCGGCGCGCTGGTAGGACGCAGTGGGCGGGTGCGGGTGATTGCTGTGAAGGCTGAGGGGTAAATCCGGTAATCCGCTGAGCACAGCGAATCGCGGCTGCACAAATTGCGTATAATTTCGTAAGACGCTCAACGCTATGTCAGTGGCCGCCAACCCTGCTGTCACGAGCCAGCACAGATCATCACCCCGCCGGACCATCACCGCTGCCCGTACCACATCGCCCATCGATAGACCTCACGGGAGCTCGGCTTGGCCGGCACGCCGGTAATCAGCCCACGACCACGACTGCCCTTGCGTGAGGAGGACAAGAGAGCCAATGACGACACTCGCTATCTTCGGAAACCACGACGAGCAGACCCTCGCCCAACTCGCCGACGTCGATAGTCGCGCCGTGTTCACGGCATTGATGGCGGATGGACACCTCGGCTACATCATGCCGATCGGCGGCGTCGCCGCCTACGACAACCAGGTCTCGGTCGCGGGCGTCGGCTATGACATCGCCTGTGGCAACCTGGCGATCCAGACCGACCTCGTCCTCGGCCAGAGCATCCAGCAGTCGGACCTGGCTGGCATCGCCGACCAAATCGCAAGCGACCTGGAGTTCGGCATCGGCCGGACCACGCCTGATGGCCCGGTGGATCATCCACTCTTCGCATTGTCTGCCTGGGACGCGCTGCCCGGCACCGTGCGCGAGCCGCTGCGGGAGCGGGCGCGGGCGCAGATTGGCACGATCGGCTCAGGGAATCACTACGTGGATGTCTTTGCCGACGAGGACAACACGCTGTGGGTAGGCGTCCACTTCGGCAGCCGCGGACTGGGGCATACCATCGCCTCGGGCTTCATGTCGCTGGCAGCCGGACGACCCTGGGGCGAGCGAGTGCCGGAGACTGAAGCGCTGCTGGATCTGGACAGCGAGCTCGGCGGACGCTACTGGACGATGATGGAGCTCGCCGGCCAGTATGCCTACGCAGGCCGTGAGTGGGTCGCTGAACGCGTGGTCGAGGGCATCCTCGGCACCCGCGCCCGTCTCACCGTCCACAACCATCACAACTACGCCTGGCGGGAACGCCACTTTGGCCGAGACCTCATCGTCGTCCGCAAGGGCGCGACGCCAGCCTTCCCTGGGCAACAGGGATTTGTCGGCGGATCGATGGGCGACGACGCGGTGATCCTGCAAGGGTCGCACGCCGACTCCGACCTGCAAAAGGCCGCGCTCTACTCCACCATCCACGGCGCGGGCCGGGTCATGTCCAGAACGCAGGCAAAGGGATCGCGGGTCAGGGTTGACCGCCGGACTGGCGAACGGACGCAGCGGAAGCGTGGTGCCATCACGCGGCAGATGATGTCCGAGTGGACGAAACGGAAGGGCGTCATCGTCCGGGGTGGCGACGTGGACGAGAGCCCGCACGTCTACCGCAGGCTCGACGAGGTTCTGGTGGCACAGGGCGACACCATCGACATCATCCACCGCCTCCGACCGCTGATCGTCGTCATGGCCGGGGCCGACATCCGCGACCCATATAAGGACTGACGCACCCAGATGGGGAAGGCGTCAGAACTTATGCCCGAAATCCGTCGAGAAGCTGTATTCGTTCTCGCTCCACGGCTGTTCCCATGTGCCATCGCCAAAGCGGGAAAGGCGGAACGGCGTCAGATCGACGGGGCTGCCGTGGCCGTGGACGATGAGGTGGGCGAGCGATTCACCGATAGCCGGGCCTTTCTTGAAGCCCGCGCCGCTGAAGCCGAGCATCAGGTAGAGACCGTCGATGCCGTCGGCACTGCTAAGGATCGGGTGCGTGTCGGGCGTCATGTCGTAGATGCCGGCGTAGCCGAACAGCTCGTGGGCGCGTTCCATTGCCGGCATGCGGCGGGCGATGTACGACTTGACGACCTCGCCGAAGCCCGGCGCGGAGCGCTCGTCGAAGCTGAACGGATCAACGATGTCGTGGAACTCGCCGCCGCCGACACCGGCAAATGTCCGGCCCGGCCCCCAGTTGCGACAGAAGAACCCGGCGGCAGTGTCGACGTAGGTCATCGTGCCATCGGTCGGCATCTCCAGCGGACGGTTGAGGACGACGACCTGCACACGCTGCGCCTCGACCGGCACATCCAGCCCGATGCCGGCCAGCAACGGGACCGACCAGGCACCGGCTGCGCAGACGACCGTCCCGGCCGCGATCGGGCCGGCGTCGGTCTCGACGCCGGTCACGCGCCCGCCATCACTCCGGAGCGTCGTGACGGTGCAACCCTCACGAATGCGCGCGCCGCCGCGTATGGCCGCCTCAGCCATGCTGCGCGTTGCCGCGACCGCATCGACATAGCCGGAGTCGCGCTCGTAGATCGCAGCGGCAATGTCGTCGGCGCTGTCGAACGGCTGCAGCTCGAAGAGCTGATCCGGTGAGATGACCTCAGACTGGATGCCGATCTCGCGCTGCATCGCGACAACTCGCTGCATGCGCTCGATGTTCACCGCATCCTCGCCGCTCGTTGCGACGGTGACGATCGAGCCGGTGCGGGCGAACCCACAGTCGCCGCCGACAGCGTCCGACCAGTTGGCGAACATCTGCAACGAGCGATGGGCCAGCGTCGCTTCGGGCACGTTGGTGTAGTGCTGGCGGAGCAGCGCGCCGGTCTTACCGCTCGCGCCGGAGGCGATGACCCGCCGCTCCAGGAGGAGCACATCGCGCACGCCCAACTGAGTCAATGCATAGGCCAGACTGGTGCCCATAATCCCGCCACCGATGATCACGACCTCGGCTCGCTCGCTCATCGACCTCGCTCCATTCCGCAACGACCGTCCCGGCATCGTACCATCAGCGTAGCGGTGTGTCGGTGTGCGCTGGGAGGATGGCAAAGATGCAGACAGTCGGGTCTGAGCGACATACATTCGAGTTCCGCGCGGACGTGGAGCCGGTGCTGCGCGTCCGCCCCGGTGAGACGGTGCGGATGGAGACTTCGCCGCAGCCGGCTGAGCGCCTGCTGGCGGCTGGTGATGGCTGGGTTGATGCGGTCGATACGCGCGCGATCAATGCCGTCACCGGCCCCATCTACATCGAGGGCGTCCAGCCGGGCGATGCGGTCGCCGTCGAAATCCTGGAGATTGAGACGCTGGACTGGGGCTGGAATGCCAACATCCCCGGCTTCGGCATGCTGTCCGACAACATTCGCCAGCCCATGCTGCGGCGGGTGCCGATCCGCGATGGCCGCGTCTGGGTGAATGAGGCGCTGTCGGTGCCGGTCGAGCCGATGATCGGCTGTCTCGGGCTGGCCCCGGCACGCGGCGCGACCTCGACGCTCGCGCCGCCGTTCCCGTGGGCCGGCAACTACGACCTGAAGCAGGTGCGGCCCGGCAGCACGATCATCTTTCCGGCGCAGGTGCGCGGTGGCCTGTTCTCGCTCGGCGATCTGCACGCGGCGATGGGTGACGGCGAAGCGACGAGCGTGTCGATCGAGTGCGCCGGGGCGGCGACCGTGCGCCTGAGCGTACGCAAGGGACTCGACCTGCAGATGCCGCGCGTCGAGACACCCGACCGGCTCTACACGATCGGGCTGGCCGAGTCGGGCAACTACCGCTCCGCTCGCCGCCACGCCTGCGATCAGATGTTCAACTACCTGACTGAGGAGCGCGGCCTGACGCCCGACGACGCCTACATCCTGTTCTCGGCCGCCGTCGACCTCACGTTCGGCGGGCCTGCCGGTGCCGTCGTTCTCGCGAGCGTCCCGCTGGATGTGCTGAACGCTCGCGATGCAGTTGGCGAGACGGAGGGACGGCGGGCCTGAGACTCAGGCCGCCACCCGATTGCGCCGATCGACCGCCTGGGCAGCAACGTAGACGAGGAGCGTCAGCGCGAGCTTGACGCCGCCACAGACGAGGAATAGCGCTGCCCAGCCTTCCCGCTCGGCGAACCAGCCGCCGAGCGGGAAAGCGACGATCATCGTCAGTGAGAAGATCCACGAGTCAGCTGAGAGCAGCGTCGCACGCTGCTCGGACGGCAGCTGGCGGTTGAACCATGCGTACATGAGTGGTTCGAGCAATCCATAGAGGACATTCGACGCGATGTAAGCGCCGACGGCCAGCCAGATAGAGCCGGAGGCCAACCCGATGACACCCAGGCTGGTCAGGATGCCGAGCACGACCAGTTGCCGACGGAACGAGCCGTACCGTTCGGCCCGACCGGCGAACGCCGCACCGGCAGCATTTACGACCAGAGCGCCGCCGATGATGAGCCCGATAGTCGAGTTCGTCAGGCCACGATCTGAGAACGCCGCCTGTAAATAGAGATAGGCGATGGTGCCGGCCGCCCAGAAGCCGCCGGAGAAGACGAGCATCGACGCGACGCGCGGGCGTTGCCGCAGCGCGTCGCGCACATCACGCAGATGCTGGAATGCTGAGTGGCGCTGCTCGCCAGCAGCTCGGCGCGGAGGCTCGGTCAGGCCTGCGGCCAGCCACGCGCCCGCGAGACCTGTGCCAATCGCCAGCGCGTATGGCCAGGCGTAGGAGATGTCCGACAGTGCCGCGCCGATCCAGAGCGTTGCGCCGCCGACGATGTACGTTGCGCCAAGCAGCTTGCCGAGGATGCCGGTGAAGCTGTGGCGCTCCTCACCCAACGCATCGTAGAGATAGGCCTGGTCGGCACCGGAGCGGAAGCTGTAGGATGCGCCGTTCACGAACATGGCTAGCAACACCACCCAGAACGACGGCGCAGCAAACAGCAGCGTCGCCGACGTTGCAATCAGCAACGCGCCGATCGCGAGCGACCAGCGCCGGCCAATCAGGTCGGCAAACGAGCCTGACGGCAGCTCAAGCAGGACCGGCGCAAGGTGAAACGCTGACTCGGCCAGGCCGATCTGAGGCAGCGAGAATCCGCGGCTGGTCAGGTAGAGAATCCAGATACCGCCGGTGAATTCGGTGCGAGTGATGAGCTGATAGAGATAGAACCTGCGAATTGACGCCGCGCCGACACCAGTCGACGAGACGGTCGATGACTCGAGCATGCGAATAACGCTCCCACGTGCTCACGCAGGGATGGTGTCTGGTAGACGCTCCATCCCGCTGTCCTCTGCGCCTCGGTTTCAGGACAGCGGTCGGTTGTGCGTTCTCGTGTATTTCCAGACAAACCAGTCGCCGGTCAGACCCGCGACGGCCTTCGAGGCCAGCGTCATCCTTCACGCTCCAGCGGCAATTCACGCCGAACAGCCCGCCCATAATAGCGGTTCGCAGGCGGCAGCGCCAGTGCCGCCGCCTGCGAACCGCTCGCAGATCGCGAAGAGGAGCAAGTGATCCCGCGCGGGATCAGTCGGTCACTGGTGCGGCAGCCTCCTCCAGCGTCGCCGATATGGCGTTGAGATTGGCCGGCGCGTGCTTGTAGTCGCAGATCGCGTCAATGACGAAGATGGTGTCGCTGGCGAGGCCACGCGCAAGCGCTTCGGCCATCTGGTCGGGATGCTCGACGCGCATGCCGTCGCCGCCGAACGAGCGGGCGAAGGCGACGAAGTCGGGGCCGTCCAGGGCTGTCTCGCTCTTGCGGCCATACATGCCCTGCTGCATGCCGACGATCATGCCGTACTGGCGGTCGTTCAGAATGACGACCACCGGGTTCAGCCGCTGCTCGACGGCGGTCGCGAAGTCGGCACTGGCCATCAGGAAGCAGCCATCGCCGGTGACGGTCAGGACCTTCTTTTCAGGATGGACGAGCTTGGCGGCCATCGCGGCAGGCAGGCCGAAGCCCATCGCGCCCCAGTAGCCTTCTGGTGTGAACGTGTCGCGATTGCGCGTCTCGACGAGCATCCGTGTCCATTGATTATGTGAACCGATGTCGCCGAGGATGATCGTATCGTCGTCGACGCTGTCGGCCAGTGCCGCGAGCGCGACACCGTAGTGCATCGGACGGTCGTCACCGTACTCGGTTTGGATCTGCCGCTGAACGGCAGCACGCAAGTCGGTCTTGCCGCGCACAATGCGGGCGCGCAGGTCGTCGTTCACCTGCCGTTGCTGATCGCCGAGCCCTTCGATGAGCTGGTTCAGCGCCGGGCGAATGTCGGCCACGGCACCGCCAGCGGAGCGCTTGTCGGCCTGCTCGCCTTCGTTGCCCAGCCAGATACCGACGACAGGCGCTTCGGTCGAGGCGAACAGCGCTTCGGCATGGCCGGTGCCGCCGCGCTCGCCGACGGCAACGATCAGGTCTGCTTCGACGGCGAGTTGCTTGTGCAGCGGAGTGCGGTCGTAGAGGTTGAGCTGCCCGACCGCCAGTGGGTGCGTGTCAGGGATCGCGCCGGCGGCGTCGCCGGAGAGCAGCACTGGTGCTTCCAACAGCTCGGCCAGCTCGACCAGCTCATCCTGCGCGAACGTGGAGCGCACGCCCTTGCCGGCCCAGATCACCGGGTTCTGGCTAGCCCGCACGCGCTCGATGATTGCGCTGAGGTCGGCGTCGCCCAGCTTCGTCTCCGGAAAATCGAGCGGCTGGTAGACATCCATCTCGGTCTCGCCGGCCAGCAGGACGTCCTGCGGGATCTCGACGTGGACCGGCCCCGGCCGACCGCTGCGGGCGATGGCGAATGCCTTTGCCATCACGCTGGGGATATCCTCAGGCCGCTGGATCGAGACGCTCCACTTGGTGACCTCAGCGAAGACGCGAACGAGGAAGTCCTCATGATCGACGCCGTGAAACGATTCGTAGGGCGCGTTGCGCGGCACAGCACCGGAGATGTGCACGAGCGGTGACGCCGCCATGTACGCCTGCGCGACGCCGGTCAGCGAGTTGGTCGCGCCCGGGCCGGCTGTCACCAGCACGACGCCGGGCTTGCCGGTCAGCCGTCCGTAGGCGTCGGCCATGCCGCTGGCTGTGCCCTCATGCTTGACGGTGATGTGGCGGATATCCGGCGCGTCCACCAGCGCATCATAGACCTCGATGACGTGCGAGCCAACCAGGCCAAAGACAACGTCCACACCTTCTGCGCGCAACGCCTCAACGACCGCCGCGCCGCTGCGCTGCCGAACTCGTCCGCCAGATCCCTCGGCCATATGACCCGCTCCTTTTTCAGCCTGTATCTGTGTTCTAGGAGTGCCAGTATCGCTGTGAATCGACGGCACGACAAGCGGCCCGACCTTGTCACGGGATTGTTACGGACTTCGGGGATAAGACACGGGGGTGAGACGTGGAGCGGACTACAGTTCAAACAGAGAATGAAACCTGCGAGGCGAAGGAGCAGGACGATGAATGTCGAGACAACCTATCAGCCACCAGTACTTCAGCCAGATGATCCGACGTTTCACTACGAGGCTGCCCGTCGGCAGCTCGCGCGGGCGTTGACGGAATACACCAACGATCTCAGCGTTGATGACGCATCGCGCGAACTAGCGCGCCGTCGCAACGACGTGATCGAAGCCGGACTGCCGTTCTTCGGCCCGCTGCGTCGCTTTGTGCAACATGAGGTGCGCCGCTGGGCAGATCTGGATGGCTTCGATGTCACCGATATGCCGATCGACGATGTTGTTGCGACAATCTATTTACACGCTGTCGATCAGGCTGCCGATGCGCCACAGGCTCGCGCGTTCTACACATGGCTGCGCCGTATCGCGCGGCGCGAAGTGCGGACTGCACTGTTGGAGCAGGAGCGACTGAACCGGCAGGAAGTCTCTCTCCAGCAGCCGGTCCAGACCGTCGGCGAATGGCCGGATCGCGCACTGCGGCTGATCGCGGTGCTGGCTGATCCGACGGCGCATCCACCAGACGAGATCATCATCGGCGATGAGGAAGCCGTCGTTCTGGATCGACTGCTCGGCAAGCTCCCGGAGCGTTGGCGTGAGGTCTTCCTCCTGCGCGTCGTCGACGGCTGGGACGTTGAGGAAATCGCCAGCGCCGAAGGTATCGCGGCAGAGAACGTGCGGGCAATCGTGAGGCACAGCCGGGCGTTCCTCGGAGCCTGGCTGCTGGAGAACGCGGATGTCATCGCCTAGCACTGCAATGAAAGGAGCAGACGATGACTGACTATGAGCTGTTGGAGCAGATGCGCGAGATCACCGGCGAGACGGTGCCGACCTGCGATCTCTGTGGCCGGCAAGTGGAGGTCGAGTTCGTGTTCGACGGCCGTCAATACACCGATCGCGACGGCCCGGTCCACATCTGTGCGGAGTGCCGTGAGCTCTATGAGCGGGGCGATGAGCCGCTTGACGAACTCCTCGACGAAGATATCGACGGCGTCTGACATCACCGAGTCGGTGGCGGCGGGCGACCGTTGTCACCGGCTCGCGTTGTGCCGAGCGCTTATACAGCCGAATCGTCCGGCGCGCCGGATTGCGGTGGCTGCGTTGGCGCGTCCTCCGGTTCGTCGCTTTCGTTCCGCCCACGATACCAGGCGATAAGTGGCACCGCAGCCATCACCAGCACCAGGACAAGCGCCTCATCCCAACTGAATTTTCCGGCGTGGTAGATCGGAAGAATCATCCTGACTCCACCCTCTTCGACCGTCTTGACAGCAAGTATAGATCGCCTGACGAGGAGCCTCGGTACGCATCGTGCATTTGGATTTAGCGGATACAGGGATTGAGAACGAAAGGACAACCATCGATATGAACGATGAATCTTCCGGCATGCCGAGCTGGCTGCCAGTACTGCTGCCAGTCGCGATCGTCGGCATCATTCTGATGCTGCGTAAGGGCCGCTCGCAATCCAGGGTGGATAAGGCGATGCAGCCGATCAGTAAGGCCATTGGCGATTCGGGCCTGCCGGACAACGCCAAAACGATGCTGCTCGGCGCGGTAGACGAGGTTCGCGAGGCACTGAACACTGTCACCGCTTCGGCCGAGGACATGAAGAAGCGCTAATTCTGTACCTGTAGATGTGGAGACGGCCGGAGCATTGCTCCGGCCGTCGCTTTGTGTGTGCCGCTCGTTGCCCGGCGCAGCCGCTCAGGCTGCTTGCCGTGGCAGCGGCGCGGGCGTCGGTGTCTCGACGACCGGCGCAGCATCCGCCACCTGCCCCTCGATCCGTAGATCCGGCAGCCAGCGCAACCAACGCGGCAGATACCAGTTGGCATTGCCAAGCAGCGCCATGCTCGACGGCACCAGCACTGAGCGGACGATCGTCGCGTCGAGCAGGATCGCGACGGCCAATCCGAAGCCCATCTGCTGCATCTCGATCAGGCTGCCGGCCGCGAACGCCCCGAAGACGGCGACCATGATGAGCGCAGCGCCGGTGATGATCCGCGCGGTCGACTGTAGCCCGACTGCCACGGATTCACTGTTGTTGCCGGTGCGGTCGTAGTGCTCGCGGATCCGGCTCAAGAGGAAGACGTGGTAGTCCATCGACAGTCCGAAGAGGATGCAGAACAGGAAGACCGGAATCCACGACTCGATCACCGGCGATTGTCCAAAGCCGAACAGCTCGTTGCCAATGCCCTTCTGGAAGACCAGGACCATCGCGCCGTAAGCCGCGCCAACCGACAGCAGATTCATCAGGATCGCCTTGATCGGCACAATGATCGAGCGGAAGGCGAGCAACAGCACCAGGAAGCTGAGGCCGAGGACGAAGGCGAAGACGATCGGCGTGTAATCGGCGAGCAGAACGTTGAAGTCGTGATTGAATGCCGCCTCGCCAGTGACATAGGTGTTCACGTCGACGTCGGCGAACGCCGTCGGGATCGTCTCATTGCGCAGCTGCTCGATGACCTTTTCTCCGGCGGGCAGATTGCCGTCTATCGCCAGCGGCACGGAGAGGACGGTCAAGTCTCCGGCAGCATTGGTCTCAGTCGCAGCCGGGCCGAAGATGTCGTTCTCCCCCAAGCTCGCGATGAGCTTATTGACGCCGTTCTGGACAGCCGGATCGTTGGCGTTGCCATCGATCACGATATCGACCGGCGCGATGACACCGGCGTAGAACTTCTCGCTGAGGATGAGATAGCCCTGCTTCACGTCGCTTTCGGGCAGCGTATCCAGCCCGACTTCGCCGGTCTGCAGATCGAGGTACGGGAAGGCCAGGGCGAGCAGCAGGCCGGCGGCGACGATGACACTCGCCACCCGATGCTTCATCACGGTCTTCGTGACGCGGCCCCAGAACCCGGCATGGATCGTCTCGCTATCGATCTTGCGCTGGATCGCGACACGCAGCGGATCGTCGTAGTGGCGCTTGCGCGGCCAGTCGATGCGGTCGCCGAGCAGCGATAGCAGCGCCGGAATCAGCGTCATCGATGTGGCAATCGACACCAGCACGACCAGCGCGGCTCCAACCGCCAGGCCACGGAAGACCGACACCGGGATAATGAACATGCCCATCAGTGCGATCACGACCGTCAGGCCGGAGCAGACGACCGCCTTCGTCGCTGTTCCGCCAGCATTCTCGATCGCGAGGCGGCGCTCGTGCCCATGTCGTCGTTCCTCGCGATAGCGTTCGACGATGAACAGCGCGTAGTCGATCCCGACCGCCAGCCCGATCATGACAATGAGATTAAAGGTGATGTCAGAGAGCGGATGCCACTGGCCCAGCAGCGTCGCCAGACCGGTTGCGACGGCGATCGATCCTAGCGCGACGACCAGCGGAACACCGGCAGCCAGCAGCGCGCCGAATACGACGACGAGGACGAGGAGCGCGATCGGCAAACCGAACAGCTCGGCGCGAGCCAGGTCACGATCAGCGATAGCGCCGTAGGCCACATCACCACTCAGGTTGCCGACGGATAACACGTTGACGTCGGCCGTCCGCTGCGCCTCGATTGTGCTGACGTATTCCTCGCCACGATCCGCCAGCTCGTCGCTGTCACCAGCCATCACGACCGGCAGGATCGTCGTCATGCGATCTTCCGAGACGAGCTGACCCGCCGTTGGGTCGTCCGCAGCTTCGAGATCAAAGACATTCGTGACGCTCGCGACTGTGCCATCCAGCGCCCGCAACGCCACGGACGTGTCCTGGACGACCTGCTGGAACGCCGGATCGTCAATCGTCAGGCTATCGCTCGTGATGACAACCGTCTCGGTTTGCGGCTCCGCCCCCCTGAGACGCTGCTCAATGAGCCGGTCTCCTTTGAGCGACTCGGGCTCGCTGGTGAATCCGTCATCGCTGGTCGTTGGGCTCGGCAGCATACCGGATGCCGCGCCAGCGATGATGACCAGTAGCAACCAGAATCCGACAACCAGCCAGGGCCGTCGGGCACTCCATCGTGCCACCCCACGCGTCGATGGTACCGCCATTGGTGCCTCCATATCTCTGTGACGAAGCGGGCTACGATCGGCCCTACGCACGCCACTCAGACTAGGCTTGCGAGGCGGCTTCCTCGACGGGGCAGGCTTCCAAACGGCGGGTGGGGATAACCCTACTCGGGGAGTATGGGCTGCCGTAGGGACAGGACCCGGCCTGCCCCGCCGTGAGGCGGCACTCCTCGGTTCACATTGAGCGCGCGTTCAAGGCGTGGCGACGCGCTCGGACGACTGCGAAAGGGATATCTCGGAGGTGGTCGATTCGATGTACGTGTCGGCGGTTACACGGGGGATGGTCGCCTCACGGCGACGGACAAGCCGGGGCATGTCCCTACGGAGGGATCGAACGCCGTCTCTCTTGCCCAGCCCTACCCGCGCAAATACGCCAGCACGGCGAGAACGCGTCGGTGCTGGGTGACGGCGTCATCGAGGGCGAGCTTGCTGAAGATGTTGCTGATGTGCTTCTCGACGGTGCCCTCGCCGATGAACAGGCGGTCGGCTATGGCGGTGTTCGACTGGCCTTCGGCAATCAGCGCCAACACCTCCTGCTCGCGGGGTGTCAGGTCGGCGAGGCGGTCATCGCGGCGGCGACGGGTGACGAGCTGGGAGACGACCTCGGGGTCCAGCACCGTCCCGCCGGAGGCAACCTGCTGTAACGCCAGCATGAATTCGCTGACATCGGCAACGCGGTCCTTCAGCAGATAGCCGACGCCGGCTGCGCCGCTCTCAAGCAGCTCGCCGGCGTAACGCTCCTCGACGTACTGGGAGAGGATCAGGATCGGGGTGAGTGGAACGCGGTCGCGCGCCGCAATTGCGGCGCGCAAGCCTTCGTCTCGAAATGTGGGCGGCATGCGGACGTCAACGATAGAGACGTCCGGCCGTTCGCGGTCGATCGCCTCGACGAGTTCCGGCCCGCTGGCGACGCTCGCGACGACATCATGACCGGCATCGGCCACGAGTCGATTGAGCCCTTCGCGTAACAGCACCGAATCCTCGGCGATGACTATCCGCACGGCAACTCCAGGTGTATCCGCGTTGGTCCGCCGACCGGGCTGTCGACGGTCAGGGTGCCATCGACGCCGGCCACACGGTCGGCAAGACCGGCCAATCCGCCACTCGGCGTCGTGACTGCGCCGCCATGCCCATTATCGACGACATCCAGCAGAAGTACACCATTCGCGACACGCGCCGTGACTGACGCGCTCGTTGCACCGCTGTGCCGCGCAACGTTCGTCAGCGCCTCAGCGACGACGAAGTAGGCGGTCGATTCGATCGCGTCCGGCAGCCGCTCGGGCAGGTCCGTCTCGACCGTGACCGGGATCGACGTACGGCCGGCGAGGGCCGAGATCGCTGCATCGAGGCCACGATCCGTCAGTACAGCCGGGTGGATGCCGCGCACCAGGTCACGGATCTCGCGCATCGCCAGCTTGGCCTCGTCGTGAGCGTCGCTCACCAGCGCCTTTGCGCCCTCCGGATCGCTGTCCATCTTCTCCTTGGCCCTGCCGAGGTCCATCGCCAGCCGCACGAGTCGCTGCTGCGCGCCATCGTGCAGATCGCGCTCGATCCGCCGCAGCTCATCGACCGACGCGTTCACCGCTCGCGAGCGGCTCTCGGTCAGCTGACCGACGCGCTCGGTCAGGATCGACTCGATGTCTGAGCCGAGCAGATGCCGCGCCAGCCAGGCGTGCGCACGCACCATGCCGATCAGGATGTACGGGAGCGCAAGGAGGACCGGAATGCCGACCAGCGCAACACCGATCGCCTCCGGCAACGTATTAATCGTCCAATCACCCGTTGCGTCGTTTACCCAGAACCAGGACGGCGCGGCGATCATCGAGAAGGCTACTGATGTCCAGACGATCGCGATAACGAACTGGATGAGTCCGATCGGAAAGAGGATGAAGAGATACAGCAGGTCCATCCAGACATGCTGATCGCGCAGGCGGGTCTTCAGCTTGTCCCACAACCCACCGTCCGGCAGCGGCGCGTAGGGGTCCATGATCCGTTCGCCGAGCATGGAGTTGAACCGCATGCGCTCAACCCGCGCCCCCCAGATCCAGAGGAGCATCGTACCGGCCAGCAGCGGAATACCCACGAGCGTGATCACGGTCGCGAGACCGGTCGAGATCAGGGTCACCAGAACAACGAACCAGAACAGTCCGAGGACAAAGTTCAGCAGAATAAAGCCGAATGAGATCCAGGTCTCACTCGAGAAGAGTAATCGTAACGGGTTGTTCCACTGGATATGTCGGGGCGACGCACTCGACTCCAGGACATTGGCCATCTCGGGGTTCCTTCCAGCCGGCGGCGTGGGCCCATCGCCCATTCCGGATCGTAACGGTCATGCCTGTATTCTGACGACTGACCGACGATTTCAGAACGCCGCTGGCTGGAAGTTTCGAGGTAGGGTTATCCCCCCATCAGGCTTGCCTAGAGGAGCCAGTACAGGATCGCTGCGGCAGCCAGGATGATCGCCACAGCGGTGATAGCAAGCGTCATCCCGGCAGCCGTGCCGGCTGTGTCTTTGCGCCGACGATCGGGCTCCTGCTCTCGAATGCGGTCCAGATCCTCGCTCATGGTGCCAATTCCTCTCTCCTCGACGTAGCGATTCGAGTACATGGCCCTGGGCGCACGTGATGTGCCATGAGCGCGAATCTACGGCAGGAGGTATGTCCACTCTTCCGTCGAGAACTTCGAGCGAACCAGCTCGACGGCGGCCTGATGCTCGAGGTTGCTGATCTCGCCAAGCTCACCACCGGTCAGATCCATGAAGCGCTCCGTCAGTGCATGGAAGAACGCCTCGCGCGGCAAGCTCGTCTGTTGCCGCAGCGGACCAACCCGCTTGTCGGCGCTGCGCAAGCCCTTATCGGACAGCTTCTCCATCCCGATGCGCAGGACCTGCGTCATCAGCGTCGGATCCATGTCGTAGGAGGTCATCGTGTGGTGCAGCACCGCGCCGAACCGACGTGCCTGCGCTGCTCCGCCGATCTTGCCGCCGCTGGAAGTGATGTCGTTCAGCGGTGCATACCAGGCATCGATGCCCAGCTCGCGGTAGGTATCGACAACCCAGCTATCCAGAAACGCATAGGACTCCGGGAAGGACAGGCCCTTGACCAGATCCGGCGGGGCATAGATCGAGTAGGTAATATCGAGGCCTGGCAAGGTGAACATCGCACCGCCGCCGGTGATGCGCCGCACGACCTGCACGCCGTGCTCGGCCGCGTTCTCGATCTGCACTTCGTTACGAACCGACTGGAACCGACCGATGACGATGACCGGCGAGTCCCAACCCCAAAAGCGCAGCGTCGGACGCCGATCGCCAGCGCCAACACGACGTGTCAGCACCTCGTCGAGCGCGATGTTCATCGCCGGTGGCATAGGCGACGTTGGGATGATCTCCCACTCGTAATCCCGCCAGCGTGCGTCCGCCTCGCGCGGGTAGTGCTGCTCAGTCCTGCTCATGCCAGTCCCCTCCGAATCGCAATCGCGATGGCCTCGGGCGAGAAGCCGAGCATCTCTGTCCCCTCCGGCACCGCAGCCGCGACGACCTCCGCGATCTGCTCCTCGCTGGAATCTATCGACAGACCAACGAGCGACCCGACGATGTGCTCCAGCGACTCTTCCGGATACAGGAAGAAGTCGCCAGACACCATCGGCTCGACAATCTTGCCGTCGCGGACTTCAAAATCGACCACGACGAGCTTGCCTCCCGGTGTTTTGTATTCACCGTGCATTGCACATCCCTCCTCACTCAACCTGTTTATGGTAGCTGGCTAGCAGATGAGACGGTCGCGAACAGGACAACGCGCTTCGGCTCACTGCCGACGGCGAGCGCGACCTCGACCGGTGCCGCACCCTGGGCCGGCACGGAATCGACATAGGCCAGCCCACCGCCAATGATGGCATCGTTCGCGTCGTAGGCAATGGCGAACACCGCGACGGAATCCAGATCGAGATCCAGATTGTTGGTCACCTGCCCGGCCACGCGCGGCGTGAACGAATCCGGCACGTAGCGCACCTCGCTCGTCGCCAGCACGCCTGCCTCAACCTCGATCGGCGCGACAGATCGACCCAGCGCCTGCACATCAACGCGGGCCGGCTTCTCACCCTCCGGTGCGAAAAACGAGCCGCCGACGCCAAGCTCCTCATCCGGCAGCAGCACGGCCAGATACGATGCGTTCGTCGCCAGCACAGTCCCGTCCGCCGACCAGGCCGTCACCTGATAGAGGACCGGCTCGACCGCAAGATCGTCGCTCTCATTATGAAGAATGAAGCCCCAGCCGATCTCCCCGCTGCCGGCCACAACCGACCAGCCCTGATCGACAACCGCAACCGCAGTGGACTCATCGCCCTCGCGCGCGAGCGTATCCGCGTGAATGGTTGAGGCCGTGATCACCGGATAGAGCTCGATTCGCGATGGCTGTCCGACGCTGGAGATTGAGACCTCGACGCCTACCGGGTCATCGGGCGACACAAACGGCAGATAAGTGTTGCCGCCACCGATAATCTCACCGTCGCGTCCGAAGCCGACCGCATAGACGCGAAGATCCAGCAGCGGCAGATCGAAGTGTGCACTGATAGCGCCGGTCGCGATCGGGAACTGCGAGCGCTCGAAGTAGGCGACGTCGTCAACGGCGATGGTCGGCGTGATCGAGAGCGGCTCCAGCCGGCCGGGCCGTACATCGACCCGCATCGACCGCGCGATTGCGCCCTCAGCCAGGAACGTCGATCCGCCGACGCCGATCTCCACGCCGGGCAGCAGGACGTCGATGTAACCCTCATCGACCTTGACCGTCTCGCCTGTTTCATTGAGAAAGGTTAGAACATAGGCGGTGTCGAACATCGCGTTCGTGCGGTCCTGGTTCGAGATGAGAAACCCCCAACTGACCTCGGCATACGCCTCGGCCTGGCTATAGCCCCACTGCTCGATCCGCAACGAACTACCGGGCGGCGGCATCGTGGCCGTCGGGCTGGCGACGAGGGGGGTGGCAGTGGCTGACGATTCGAGGGGAGCAGCACTCGTCGGTTCGGCGGGGCTGGTTGGTGACGACTGAATCGGCGCGGGTGGCGGGATGCTGGTCGCGATCGGAGCGATCGGCGCGGGATTGTCGATCGGCGTGCTGGTTGGCTCGATCGGAGCGGGTGACGTCGTGGCCTCGGGTACGCCGACCTGAGCCGGCGTTGTCGCTTCGTCGGTGGGGACGTCCGTCGCATTGTCGGGTAGCGAGCTGCAGGCAGCGCTGAAGAGCACGAGCAGCAGGCCGAAAGTGCGCAACATTGCCAGACGCATGTGGCAGGTATTCCCATCCCCGCTCCGGCCGGGCAATCAACGCACGCCCAGCATTCTGTACAAGTGTATAGCCGCGAGCATGAGCCATGCCGCGAATCTCGCGCACCACGCCACAGTGCTTGGCGGTAAGATGCGCGGAACGACACCAACGGCACTCGCCGCAAGGACACGCGCCAGGGAGGGGATATTCCAGATGGCCAGCACGATCGATCAGCAGCGTCTTGCAGGTGCGCTGCCCGACACGAGCGGGACAGTCAGCGTCTCCGGTATCGACAAGCCGGTTGAGATCGTACGCGACAAGCTCGGCATCCCGCATATTCGCGCGGCCAGCCTGCGCGATGCGTTCTTCGGCCAGGGTTTCGCTCACGCTCAGGATCGTCTCTGGCAGATGGAGTTCGACCGCACCCGGGCAGCGGGACGCGGCGCAACACTGGCGGGCGCGTCCCTGCTGGCCAGCGATAGGCTGATGCGCAAGCTCGATCTCGTCGATAGTGCCCGCGCCGATTACGAAGCCTTCGACGACGCAACGCGCTCGATGCTCGACGCCTACGCAGCCGGCGTCAATGCCTTCATCAACACAACGAAGACGCTGCCGGTCGAGATGGACATGCTCGGCATCACACCACAACCGTGGAACCCGTGGGACTCTGGCGCGATCTTCAAGGTGCGCCACGTCCTGATGGGTACCTGGGGATCGAAGCTGTGGCGCGCACGCGTCCTGGCGGCGCTCGGCCCGGAGGCAGTGCCGACGCTCGGCGTCCGCTCCGGCAACGAGGGCGTCCTGATCGTGCCGCCCGGCGCGGAGTACGCCGACGCCATCGCCGACCTCGCCGAGCTGATGCCCGGAACGGAGGCGCTCTCGCGCCTGCCAGAGGCAGCCGGATCGAACAACTGGGCCGTCAGTGGCAGCCGCACCGCATCCGGCAAGCCGCTCGTCGCGGGGGATCCGCATCGCTTCCTCGATGTGCCGAACGTCTACTACCAGAACCACCTGACCTGCCCCGAGACGGACGTCATCGGCTACTCGTTCGCCGGCATCCCCGGCTTCCCCCACTTCGGCCACAACGACAGCGTCGCCTGGTGCATCACCCACGCCGCAGCCGACTATCAGGATCTGTATGTCGAGAAATTCCGCACCGAGAACGGAAAGCTGGAATACGCCGTCAACGACGAATGGCACGCCGCCACGACCCGGCGCGAGACGATCGACGTACGCGGCGGCGATCCGGTGGAGGTCGACGTTGTCGTCACTCGCCACGGCCCGGTTGTCATCGGCCACGCAAGCTCGGGATACGCGATTGCGCTGCACTATTCGGCGCTCGACCATCCGAATCCGGGCTTCCAGTGCCTCGTACCGCAGATGCTGGCCAGGTCCGTCGAGGAGCTGGACGAAGCGATGCGCGACTGGGTCGACCCGTGCAACAGCATGACGATGGCGGACATCCACGGGACGATCGGATATCTGCATCGCGGTCGCGTGCCGATCCGCAACCGTGCGAACGGCTGGGTGCCGGTGCCGGGCTGGAACGATGACTACGAGTGGCAGGGCGACATCCCGTTCGAGGAGCTGCCGCGCTCGCGCAATCCGGAGACCGGCTGGATCGCGACGGCCAACAACCGCGTCGTCGGTGATGACTACCCGCACTACCTCTCGCATGACTACGCCCCGCCCTACCGCGCCATGCGCGTCATCGCTCGCCTCGAAGCACTGCAGAACGCGACCATCGACGACATGGAGTCGATCCACGCCGAGCGCCAGTCGATCCCGAGCCAATGGTTCAGCGACGCGCTGGCCGGCCTGACGTTCGACGACCCGCAGGTTGCGGCCGCGCGGGATCGTCTGGTGGCCTGGGATGGCGTGATGGACAAGGAGCTGGTTGAGCCAGCGATCTACGCTGCCGCCCGCGAGCATCTGAACCGTCTGGTGGTGGAGCGGCCCGCCGCGCAGGCACTCACGCCAAACCCGTTTGTCGGCGAACCGGCTGTATTGGGGCCGGCGGCGCGTCTCTGGGGGCAGGTGCCGACCATGCTCCGCGACGACGATACGTCGCTCCTCGCCGAGGGTGAGACCTGGGCCGACGTCCTGACCGAGGCATTCCATAATGCGATCGCCGCACTGAAAGCAGATCTCGGCGACAACATCGACGACTGGCGCTGGGAGCGGCTGCATCGCACGAATCCGACCCATCCGCTGGCCGGCCTGTTCCCCGAGGATGTCGATCTGCTCAACCCGCCGTCGGTCACGCTGGGTGGCGACGGCGATACGCCACAGGCAGCCGGGACGTTCCCCGGCCAGAGCTACAACATCAACGGCACATCAGTCGCCCGCTATGGCTTCGATCTGGGCAACTGGGATATGTCGCGATGGGTTTCGCCGCTCGGCGCATCCGGCCATCCCGGCAGCCCGCACTACGCCGACCAGGCCGAGTTCTGGAGCGCGGTGAAGATGCACCCGATGCATTACAGCAAGGCAGCCGTCGACGCCAATGCCGAATCAACCCAGCGGCTCGACCCGGCCTGATACGAGCAAGGAGACGGGATGCCGAGCGCAGCGCCCATAGGTGAATACCAGTACCTGGACTACAGCCAGGCAGACGAGCTCTTTCACCTGTGGGATGCCCGGTGTCCCGCCGTCGCCGCGCAGGTTGCGGAGTTGATCCAGCGCGAGATGCCGGACGCGACCGTCGAGCACATCGGCAGCACAGCCGTCCCGGGTTGCCACGGCAAGGGGGTTGTCGACCAGCTGCTGCTCTACAAGCCGGGACGACTCGGGGCGGCGCGGGACGTACTCGACAAGCTCGGCTTTCAGCGCCAGCGCGGCCTCGACCCGTTCCCGGAAGAGCGGCCGATGCGGGTCGGCACGATCGATCACGATGGCGAGTCGTTCCGGCTGCATGTCCACGTTCTCGCCGCGGACGCCGAGGAGGCCGCGACGCTGATCGGCTTTCGCGACCGACTCCGCGCCGATCCCGATCTGCTGGCCACCTACGTCGAGCGCAAGCGCGCAGTCATCGCCGATGGCGCGCTCAACAACATCACCTACAACCAGGGCAAAGAAGCCCTGATCCGCAGCGCACTCGGCGACGAGCGAGCCTGAACAGCGAGGTTTCGGGCCGCAGGGATCGTCGCTATATGCTAACATCCACATACCTGCATATCGCGGCGCAATGGCGCGTCCGGTTCCGACGAGGCGTCGGCATGGGCACGAACTCCGGGCGCACGGGGTTAGTTTGTCGATTGTGACGCATTACGAGTAGGGGTAGTGGGCGTGCTCTCACGTACACCTGTCCTCGTCCGATTGTGGCGTGCCGAGTTCAGGGGCTATACTCGCGCGCACGCGCAAATGGACGTCATCGCCGGCCTGACGGTCGCCGCCGTGGCCTTGCCGCTGGCGCTGGCCTTCGGCGTCGCCAGTGGTTCGACCGCAGCCGCTGGACTCATCACCGCAATCGTCGCCGGCTTCCTGATCGGTGCGCTCTCTGGCGCTCCCTACCAGATCAGCGGCCCGACCGGCGCGATGTCGGCCGTCCTGATCCTCGTCAGCCAGAAGCACGGGTTGGAGGGCATCTGGGTCGCCGGCGTCATGGCCGGCCTGATCATCCTGGCCCTGGGCGTCTTCAAGCTCGGCCGGATCATCAACTTCATCCCCGCGCCGGTCATCACTGGCTTCACCAGCGGCATCGCGCTGATCATCTTCATCGGCCAGATCGACAACGCGCTCGGCATTCATACCGCGGAGGCAGATACCTCGGCGCTGAAAATCTGGGGCTATCTGACAAATCCGCTGCCATCAGTCAGCACTCACGCGATCGTGGCGACCGGCATCGTCGCCGCGACAATGTTGCTGCTGCCGCGCGTCCACCGTGTCCAGCGTGTCCCGGCGGCACTACTCGGCATCGCCATCGCCACGGCGCTGGCCTGGTCGCTCGGCTGGCCGGTCGAGACAATCGGCGCAATCCCGCGCAGCATCATCCTCGACGATCGTCTGGCGTTGGCGCTGCCGGATACGGCCATGATGAGCGACCTGATCGGCCCGGCCATCGCCATCGCCGCGCTCGGCTCGATCGAGAGCCTGCTGGCCGGCGTCGTCGCCGGTCGGATGACCGGCACGAAGCTGGCAGTCAATCAGGAGCTGGTCGCGCAGGGTGTCGGCAACATCGTCATCCCGTTCCTCGGCGGTGTGCCGGCCACGGCGGCGATCGCGCGCATCTCGGTCGGTGTCCGCGCCGGCGGCATCACTCGCATGGTCAGCTTCGTCCACTCGTTCGCGCTGCTGGCTGGCGCGCTGGTGCTGGGCAACGTCATCAGCCACATCCCGCTGGCGGCGCTGGCCGGCGTCCTGATGGTGACCGCCTGGCGCATGAACGAGTGGCACGTCATCGACTTCTACGTCCGGCGCCGACTGAAGAGCGCGACCGGCGTCATGCTGGTCACGATGGCCGCGACGGTCGCACTCGACCTGACGCAGGCGATTCTGCTCGGCGTTGGCGTCTCCCTGCTGGTCTTCCTCGGCCAGGTCTCGCGCCTGTCGATCGTCCCGACCGAAGTCGACTGGGAACGCGTGCGCCGGGCCGGCCACACGATCCAGCGCGAGGTCGAGGGCATGCAGGTCGTCTATGTGGCCGGCGCGCTCTACTTCGGCGCTGTCTCGCAGTTAACCGAGACGCTGGAAGCGCTCCCGCCGTCCCGAGTGCTCGTGCTGTCGATGCGCGGCGTGCCGATGGTCGATGTCTCCTGCGTGCATGCGCTGGAGCACTTCGCCAACGTCCAGCGCGAGCAGGGCGGGCTGCTGCTCATCACAGGATTGCAGCCACAGGTACGCCGCGTCTTCGAGCGCACGGGTCTGGTCGACGCGCTCGGCCACGACGCGTTCTACTGGAGCGCCGACGAAGCGATCGTCACCGCCAAGCGCCGCATCCTCGCCCAGCAGGACGCCGAAAGCGCCAACCAGCCACACAAGAACGACGGCGTCATGAGCGACCTGCCACTCGGGGTTGTGCCGGTGGAGTGAGGGACGGGCAGCCCTCACCCCCCAACCGCTGCCCAGAGGGCTCCCGCCCAATTCTGGGAGAGGGGGAGCTTATTGGCGGGGTTTCCTGCCTCGGACACGATGCCGCGTGTGGTGCGTCGTAGCAGCTTTCGAGACGATGCTGATGGTGCCGTCGGGCTCAAGGACGGCAAGCTTGACGTGGTCGAGGGTTTCGACGCCGTGCTCGCGGGCGGCCATTTCAAGTTCGGCCAGCGTGACACCTTCGCGGCGCATACGGTCGGGCTGCAACGCGCCGTTCCAGACGAGCATCGCCGGCTCGCTGCTGAGGCGTCGCCCGAGCCAGGCGTAGCGGATGCCGAGACGGTCAATCAGCCAGTTCAGCGCAATCAGGGAGGCGGCAGCCAGCAGTCCGCCGGTGAGCGATGTGTCCGGTCCGACCATCGCGTTCTGGACGGCGTTCGCCACGATCAGCACGACGACGAGGTCGAAGATGCTCATCTGCCCAAGTTCACGCTTGCCGGCCAGCCGGAGGAGCAGAAGCAGCACGATGTAGACAACGGCAGTCCGCAGGACAATCTCTGCCAGCACTCGCGGATCGAGCTCGATCATCGTCCGCCTCTCAGGTCGCCGGACATGGAGGACGCACCAGCGCCGCCGCGATCATAACCGGCGGGGCTGGCTCCTGTGAATCAGCGTGCGTCAGCGCTTTCGCGCCTCAATTAGTCCGCAGCTTCGCTACACCGTGAGTCGCTCATGACGTTCCGAGGTCGTCGGACCGGCCGACGGCGATACGCGACCACTGCGGGATCGGGCGACCATTCATCCGGAACGCATCGCCGGGGATGTTGGTGTCGAACGGCTGCGGCCAGCCCTCGGGCGAGTCCTCCCAGGATTCCTGCCGACCGTAGACCGTTCGATCCAGCATGCCGTACGAGTTGCCCATCGCCTCGCAGCCGCGGCCGGTCGTCCAGTACGTCTCGAAGACCTGATCGCCAACCCGCAGATAGCAGCACTTCATTCCGAAGTGGCGCCCTGCGATGAGGCGGTCAGCCGATTCCTCGGGCACGGAGTACCACGGCATCTGCCAGCCCATGAACTCACGGTAGCGGTCGCTCTCGGCAAACGGCCCTTCGCAGAACACGGCGAAGGTGACATCGCGCGAGTGCAAATAGTCGAGCTCCAGCACGTGCGCGTTATTGAAGGTGCAGCCGACGCACTGCTCGGCGGCGGGCTTGCCGGTATGCCACATGGTGTATGACGCGAAGAGCTGCGAGCGGCCCTCGAAGGCATCGAGCAGGGTGATCTCGCTGCTCACTCCAATGAGCGGGGTCGCTGGGTCAACTTCGACCATCGGCAGCCTGCGTCGCGCAGCAGCGATCGCGTCGCCTTCACGGGTGTGGGCTTTCTCGCGCTTGCGCAGCTCAGCGACCTGCGTCTGCCACTCGGCTCGATCAACGACGGTTGGCACGCCCACGCGAATGTCCTGTGTACTCAATGCGAGCTTCTCTCTTGTTATGCGGTTCGGCAACGGCTTTCGATATCTGACAGAAACTCCTTTTTCCCGATCTCGTCACTTGACGCGAACGCCTTCATAAGAGTAGTCGGTTCTGTGCTTCCAGAATCGACATTATGGGGATCGGTTCGCCTTCAAGCGTCAGGGCGAGGCCAGTCTGGCGGATCTCGGCGGCGGCACAACGACAGCACCCCTCGGGGAGCAGTCGTCGCTCGAGGGGTGCTGTCGTGCTTCGGATTCTGGCCGCTCAGGAGATCGAGACGTCCCACGTTGCCACTTCGCTCTTCTCACGAATCTGGGTGGTCGGATGCTCGGGCATCTCCTCTGCGGCAGCGTGGTTGTCGGTCGTAGTCTGGTACCAGAAGAACGCTGCGCCAATCCCGAAGCCGATCAGGGCGAAGGCGAGCAGGTAGCTGACCTCGGCCAGACGACGGCGCAGCGGCGGGTGGGCGATCTCGCGCGGATCCTCCGGGACGGCGAACTTGCGTAGCCGCAGCGAGTTGGTGACGACACTGACGCTGGAGATTGCCATCGCGCCAGCTGCCAGCGCCGGGCTGAGCATCTCACCGATCCACGGGTAGAGCGCACCGGCAGCGACCGGGATCAGGACGACGTTGTAGGCGAAGGCCCAGAACAGGTTCTGCTTGATAGTCTGGACGGTCTTGCGCGACAGAGCGATGGCCGTCACGACGCCGCGCAGATCACCGCCGACGAGCGTGACATCGCTAGCTTCCATTGCGACGTCGGTGCCGGTGCCGATCGCAATGCCGAGATCGGACTGCGCCAGCGCCGGTGCGTCGTTGATACCGTCGCCAACCATCGCGACCGCCATACCGCGGGACTGCAACTCGCGAACCTTGTCGGCCTTCTCGCCCGGCAGCACGTCGGCCAGGACACGTTCCGGTGCGATGCCGACCTGCGCAGCCACCGCCTCGGCGGTCGCGCGGTTATCGCCGGTCAGCATCCAGACTTCGAGGCCGAGTGCCTCAAGCTGCTCGATCGCCTTGGGGGACTCCGGCTTGATCGTGTCGGCGACAGCGACGAGTCCGGCCAGCTGACCATCGACAGCCACGTACATCGGCGTCTTGCCGAGTCCGGCCAGCTTCTCCGCCTGAGCGGACTGCGAAGCAGCATCGATATTGCGCTCGCGCATCAGCTTGGCATTGCCCAGCAGCAGCTCGCGTCCGTCGATCGTCGCGCGGATGCCGTGCCCGGCGATCGCTTCGAAGCCGCCGACGCTCGCCAGCGCCAGACCGCGCTCCCTGGCAGCGAGAACAATCGCCTCGCCGAGCGGATGCTCCGAGCCCTGCTCAGCCGAGGCCGCCAGCCGCAGCAGCTCGTCGCGATCGAAGTCGCCGATCGGGATGAGATCGGTCAGCGCCGGCTTGCCGCGCGTGATCGTGCCGGTCTTGTCGAGGACGATCGCGCCGACCTTGTGGGCCTGCTCCAGCGCCTCACCACCACGGATCAGAACGCCGTGCTCCGCGCCGACGCCAGTACTAACCATGATCGCGGTCGGCGTCGCCAGCCCCATCGCGCACGGGCAGGCGATGATGAGGACGGCGATCATCGCCGTCAGGGCGCGGTTGAACGTCGGCTCGGGGCCGACAGCCAGCCAGATGCCGAAGGTCGCCAGCGCCAGCACGATGATGGCCGGCACGAAGTACATCGAGATCTGATCGGCAAGCCGCTGGATCGGAGCCTTCGAGCCCTGCGCCTCGCTGACCAGGCGGACGATCTGGGCCAGCGCCGTGTCCTTACCGACCCGGGTGGCGCGGAAGGTGAACGAGCCTGTGCGGTTGACGGTCGCGCCGATCACCTCGTCGCCGGTCGTCTTCTCGACCGGCAGGCTCTCGCCGGTCAGCATGCTCTCATCGAGCGCCGAGCGACCGTCGAGGATGACTCCGTCGGTCGGCACCTTCTCGCCGGGGCGCACGCGGATGACGTCGCCAACGACGACCTGCTCGACCGGGATATCGACTTCCTGGTCGCCACGAATGACACGTGCGGTGCGGGCCGCCAGGCCCATCAGCGACTTGATCGCGCCGGTGGTCTGCGCCTTGGCGCGCATTTCCATGTACTTGCCGAGCAGGATCAGGCCGATGATGATCGTGGCGCTATCGAAGTACACCTCGGCCATCAGCCCGGAGTTCTCGATGACGTGCGGGAAGAACGTGACGAATGTGCTGTAGCCCCAGGCTGCCAGTGTGCCGAGGACGACGAGCGTCGACATGTTGGTCTGAAAGTGCTTTGCAGCCGCCCAGGCCTGGCGGTAGAACTGCGATCCGGCCCAGAACTGGATCGGTGTCGCCAGGATGAAGCTGAGCAGGAAGATGTCCTTCATCTCGTCGTACGGCCGAGCGATCAGCCACGACGGCCAGAACATCAGCAGCATCAGGATCGCGCTCACGGCCAGCGAGGCGACGATCTTGATCTTCATCATCAGCAAGTCGCGCCGCTGACGTGCTTCGGCAGCCGCCTCGGCGTCCTCGATGTCGCTCGTCTCAGCCGGGGCGCGGACGCCATAGCCGGCCTTCTCGATCGCGCGGACGAGGTCGTCACGACTGGCCGCACCCGGCAGCAGCCGGACGCTGGCCTGCTCGGTCGCCAGATTCACGTTGGCCTGCTGGACACCCGGCACCTTCTCCAGTGCACGTTCGACTCGCCGCACGCACGAGGCGCAGGTCATGCCTTCGACATCGAAGGTCAAGTCTTCGGCAGGAATGCCGTAACCGGCCTTCTCGACTGCACCACGCAGATCATCCAGCGAGACGGACGCCGGGTCGTACGACACCGACGCGCGCTCGGTCGCCAGATTGACGTTCGCCCCGGCCACGCCCGGCACCTTCTCCAACGCGCGCTCAACCCGCCGGACACAGGATGCGCAGAACATGCCCTCGACCGGGAAGCTGATATCGGTTGTGTTCTCTGGTTCGCTGCTTGTCTGATCGGGCGCTGTCGCCGTCATCCTGGTCCTCCACACTGCATGACCACCGCGCATCGGTGGCCGGACTCTGCGGTGATTATACCCCCAGGGGGTATGTGATGCAAGTCCTGCAGCAGCTTCTCTCCACAGAGCTGCGTGGTTCGGAGTGCCGGGACACTCACCCCACGGCGGCGGACAGGCCAAGGTCCTGTCCGTAGAAGGAATCAGGCGGCCCACCCACCGCGGGCTGTGTCAATCGCTCGGACGACACACGCGAAACGGCCGGAGCAGTAGATGCTCCGGCCGTTTCGTTCTCATCGCGTTCTGCGAACTACAACCGCAAGCGCGGGTCGAGGAAGTCGCGCAGCCAGTCGCCGACGACGTTGATCGAGAGCACCGTCAGCATGATGGCGATGCCGGGGAAGGTGTAGATCCACCACTGGCCAGTGATGATGTAGTCACGGCCGGCGGCGACCATGCCACCCCAGGTCGGCACATCTGGCGGGACGCCGAGGCCGAGGAACGAGAGCGACGCCTCGGCCAGAATCGTGCTGGCGACGGCGAAGCTGGCGATGACGATGATCGAGGCGAACGTGTTCGGCAGGATGTGCTTGAACATGATCGAGCCGTTGCGCGCGCCAATCGCCCGTGCCGCCTCAACGAAGTCCTTCTCACGCCACGAGATCACCTGCCCACGGACGACACGCCCATAAGTCACCCAGCCTGATATGCCGAGCGTCAGGATGATCTTGTCGAGACCCTGGCCGAGCACCGCCAGAATGGCGATGGCGAGCAGGATGAATGGCACCGCGAGCTGAATATCGGCGAAGCGCATGATGATATCGTCGACCTTGCCACCGTAAAAGCCGGAGATCAGGCCGAGTGCGATACCAATGACGCCCGCGATCACAACGGCGACGATGCCGACGATGAGCGAGATGCGCGCACCATACAGCACACGCGAGAGCACATCGCGACCCAGTGCATCGGTGCCGAGGAGATATTCCGAGCTACCGTTCGCCGCCCAGACAGGCGGCTTCTTGCTATCGATCAGCACGCCAGCGCGCGGGTTATGCGGCGCAAGGACTGGTGCGCCGACGGCAGCGACGACGATCAGGAAGAGCATGACGACACCGAAGAGCGCCAGCTTGTTCTGCAGCAGGCTGCGCACGATACGGGGTGTCTTGCGCTTGGTCGAGCGCTGTGCTTCTGCGGCGAGGGTCTGTTCCGCGCCGGTTGCGGTCTGGTCCATCGAATTCCCTACCCCTCGTCGATCAGCCGTACCGGACCCGCGGATCGATGACGCCGTACAGCAGGTCAACGATCAGGTTCAGGAAGACGAAGATCACAGCAACAACCGTCACCGCCCCAACGACGACCGGGAAATCACGCTGCTGGATCGCCAGAATGATCATGCGCCCAATGCCCGGCCACGAGAACACCGTCTCGGTGATGACTGCGCCGCCGAGGAGCGTGCCGAACTCCAGCCCGAAGATCGTGATCACCGGGATCAGTGCGTTCTTCAGCGCGTGGCGATAGGTAACGGCCGACTCGGTCAGGCCCTTCGAGCGCGCGGTGCGCACGAAGTCCAGCCCGAGAACCTCCAGCAGGCTGGAGCGGACGAGGCGCGCGCTCCGCGCCAGCGAGAATGTCGCCAGCGTGATCGACGGCAGGATGAGGTGTTTGATCGTGCTGACCATCGAGCCATCGCCCTGCCCATAGGAGGGCAACCATTTGAGCTTGCCGGCGAACACGAATATCAGGACGACCCCCAGGAAGAAGACCGGCAACGATTGCCCGAGCAACGCCAGCCCCATCACGAGGTTGTCCCAGATACTGTTGCGTTTTGTCGCCGATATGATCCCGACCGGAATCGAGATCACGACTGAAAGCACGAACGCGGTTAGTGCCAGCTTCAGTGTTGCCGGCATGCGCTCGCGAATCAGCTTGAAGACCGGCTGCCCCTGGCGCAGCGACGTGCCAAAGTCGCCACGGACCGCCTTCGATGCGAACTCGAAATACTGCACGTAGATCGGCCGGTCAAAGCCGAGATCATGACGCAGTTGATCGACTTCCTCCCGTGTCGCATCCGGGCTGGCCATCAGAATTGCAGGATCGCCCGTTTGGAACAGAATCACGAAGACGAGCACGGAAACGCCAAAGACGACCAGGATCGACTGCAAGAGCCGTCGGATGATGTACCGGGTCATCGAAGTCCTACTTCCAGACTATGGTTATGGACGCCGGAGCGGCGCTGCGAGCAGCGCCGCTCCGGACAGCCTGGCTAGCTGGTGTAGCGAGCCTCCATTGCAGAGATTCGCTCGTCAGCGCGGGCTTCCCACTCGATCTTCTTGCTTGCGCCATAGAAGTCGACCTGGTGCCACAGCGGCGCCCACGGGCAGTCGTCCATGACGATTGCCGAGATCTTGTTCATCAGATCCTGGCGCTCAGCCTCGTCGAGCGAGTTGGTGAGCTGGTCGTAGAGGGTGTTGTACTCCTCGTTGTTCCAGCGGGTGAAGTTCAGCGAGTAATCCGGGTGGACGTAGAAGAGCTCCTGCTCACCGGTGAACGGCGAGCCGAGACCGAGGAAGTGAATCTCATCTGGCTCGCCGGACGGCAGCAGCTCACCGGCGTAAACCGACCACTCCAGAACCTTCAGGTTGATCTTCAGGCCAACCGCCTCAAGGTTCTGGGCGATGGCCTGGGCCATCTCAGCATCCTTGATGTAGCGGCCGCTGGGGGCGTCCATCGTGACCTCGAAGCCCTCCGGCACGCCGGCCTCAGCCAGCAGCGCCTTGGCCTTCTCCGGGTCGTACTCGTACGCCTTGGCATCCGGCGGGGTGTGCGGCGGGTTGATGATCGTCGAGGCACGCTCGCCATTGCCATTGAGCAACGCAACCTTGATCGACTCGAAGTCGATCGCGTAGTTCACGGCCTGGCGGACGCGAGGATCATCGAACGGCGGCTTGTCGCAGCGGAAGCCGAGGAAGATGATGCGGCCACCGGTGACCGTCGAGATGCGGGCGTTGTCGCTCTGCTCAATCTGCGGGGCGACGTCCGGCGCGATGTTGGTAACGATCTGCGCCTCGTCGTTCTGCAGCGCAACGACGCGCGCCGACAGCTCCGGCACCGGCCGGAAGGTGACGGTCTTGATCGTCGGCTTCGTGCCCCAGTAATCCGGGTTTGCTTCGCAGGTGAAGTGGTCGTCGCGCTTCCACTCGACGAACTTGTACGGCCCTGAACCCATCGGCGACTCGGCGATCTTGGCCAGGTTCTCGGGCGATTCGTCCGAGAAGTAGCTCGGCGGAACGATCTCGAAGCTCGTCAGGAGCGCCGGGAAGATCGCGGCCGGCTTGTCGGTCTTGATCTCAATCGTTTTGGCATCGACGGCGGTCGCGCTCACAAAGCCGATCTGATTGGCGATCGACTGCACACGCGGCTTGTCGCCAACTTTATCCTTGGCGGCGCGCTCGAAAGTGAAGACAGCGGCGTCGGCATCGACCGGCGTGCCGTCGTGGAACATCGCGCCCTCGACCATCTCCAGGCGCCAGGTGTTCTCGTCTACTGCTTCCCACGACTGGATGATGCTTGGCTCCAGCTCGAGTGTCTCCGGGTTTCGAGCGAGGAACATGTCGTAGATGTGCAGGTTCAGGTTGAACTCAGGCGTCGAGTTCCGCAGGAGCGGATCGAGCGAGTTCGCATCGACACCCTGGATAATGGTGATTTCACCAGTGGCCTCGACGTCCTCGCCGCCCCCAGCAGGCTCGGTCGCCTCAGCCTCGCCGCCGGTCGACTCCGTCGCCTCCGGCTCTTCTGTTGACTCAGTTGCTTCGCCGCCGGTCGCCTCAGTGGCCTCCGAACCACCAGTTGACTCGGTAGCGCTGCCGCCGGACGACGGCTCTTCGTCGTCATCGCCGCCGCACGCGGCCAGCAGCGAGCCGACAACCGGCGTCGCCAGGCCAAGAACGGCAGCACGGCGCAGCAGGCCACGTCGCGACAGGCGCGAGCGCAGGGTTTGCTCCGCCAGCTCCTCGGGTTTCAGCAGATCTCCCATTACGAAACCGGACCCCTCTCCTCATGTGCGTTATGGCGTTACCTAAGCACAAACAGCATGGCCCGTCGCCAGAGGTGCCATGCCGGTTTCTTGTTTGTCGGCCTCATGTCATTGAAACGTACACGCGCCCGTCGGCCGCTGCTTCGCGGACCGGCGTGTTATTCGTTTCGTGCGGAGACCGGCTCGTCATTGAGTCAGCAAGAGATGGTATGTGACCGCGACTATCAAAGTCAAGGAAGCGCCATCCCACGGCGATCCACTTTTCCGATCTGACAAAAGATTCACGTGTGGCCAACGCGAGATGCCGTCGTTACTGACTCTGCCGACGCATCTCGACCGTGGCCAGTACGCTCCTGAGTGATGATGTGTCGTTGTGTTGAATGTGCGCTATTGCGCGCCAATCGTCGCCGTCAGCAGGGCGGGGCCGGTCGGCGCGCCGATCGCCGCGTCCGCCTCGACCGTCACGACAAGGGCTTCGTAGCTGGCAACCCAGCCGAACGGCTCAATCACCAGGGTCGCTCTCCCACCGTCAGGATCGACGCGCAACTCACCACCGCGCGCATAGTCGCTCCCGTTCGGGAAGCGCATCCAGGCAACGTAGTGTTCACCCGCCCCGGGCTCCGGCAGATCGACAGCGACGATCAACGCGCTGTTCGTCTGGCGGTTCACGATGAGCTTGGCCTTGGCCTCCGGCGCGAGCGTCTCGCTGCCGACAAACTGCGCAATGTAGGTTGAGCCGACGGTCGTCGGGGCTTCGGCCAGCGTCCGCATCGTGCGATCCTGCTCAGCCTGAATCTCAGCGATACGCTGCTGCTGGTTGTAAAGCCGAACGCCCATGACGCCGATCACCAGCAACAGGACGAGCGCCGGGGCGACGACGAAGCCAGCCAGCCGTGGCGCGACAGGTTGCCAGGCGAACGTGCGCCGCAGGCGCGGCGCGCGGGCCGGCGTGGCCTGGTCGATACGACCCAGCAGCGCCGCGCGAGCGCGCAACGGTACCGGCCGCGCGGGTGACGCATACGGCAGAAGCCCGACCATCTCCTCGTAGGATTCCAGCTCCTGCGCGCAGGAGGAGCAGGAGGAGACGTGCAATCGCACGCGCTCGCTATCATCGGGATCGAGCGCGCCGAGGACGTAGGCAGGGATCAGATCCCTGACGTGCCCGTCATCTCGATCGCCCATGCCGGACAGATCATCATGCTCGGCATCCACAGTCCATACCCTCATTCGCTGCGCTGACGATTCCGTGTCGAACTACGCCTCGTCAGCGAGTGCATCTTTCAGCTTCTGCATACCCAGCCGCAGCCGGGTCTTGATCGTGCCGAGTGGCTCATCCAGGTATGCCGCGATCTCTCGCTGTGACATCGACTGGAAGAACGCCAGCTCGATGGCGATACGTTGCGCTTCGGGCAGCGTTGTGAGCGCTTTACCGACGCGCTCCCGAAGCAGTGCTGCTTCCGCCGCTTCCTCAACATTCGCCGCGTCATCGACGAGGCCGTTCATCACTTCATGAACGTCTGTGCCGTCGACGCGTTGCGGCCGCCGCTGACGCCGGCGCAGCTCGTCAATCGCCAGATTGTGGGTGATGCTCAATAACCAGCTGGCAAAGGTTCCGCGGACTGTGCGATACGTCTCAGCCTGTCTCCAGGTTCGTACGAACGCCTCCTGCAGGATCTCTTCCGCAGTCGCTCCGTCGCCGACGATACGCACCGCAAACGAATAGACTACTCGCGCGTACCGACTGTAGAGCGCTTCCAGAGCCGCCGTGTCGCCTTCACACACACGGCTCACCAGCACCTCATCCGCTGGCTCGGCGGACGAGGGTTGATCGGCGCCACCCGACGCTACCTCTAACCGGCGGTTCCGCTCACTCAATGGAACCTCGCGATGCCGGTGCACAGGTAGCACTTCACTATACGGCGGCGATGCGCTTTCAGGATGTACCGGAATGGCGATACCCGCATAATGCTGATCTCGCTTCGTCTGAACGGGCGTGCGTACCATGTCAGGATGCGTCCATTATACGAAGCGGCCCTGCAACGCCCGCTTCGGGCTGGCTGTCGATAGTGACAGTACAACCCGGATCAGGCCTGGCGGTTATGTTGGGCTACTCGCGAACAGCGGTATCGCGCTGTACGGACATGGCGGCCGGCTCGACATCATCGGTCGGTCGGCGCAGCAGCCAGATGAGGGCAAGGCTGGACAGCAGAATGACGCCGAGCGAGACAACCTGCGCCTCCTGAAGGCCCCAGAACCAGACACGCTCCTCGCGTACGTACGAGATAATGAAGCGTGTGACACCATAGAGCAGCGCATAGGTGGCGAAGATCGTCCCGGCCGGCAGCCTACGCTTGCGCAACGGCCAGATGACGGCAAAGATGCCCAGGCACATGATCATGTCGTAAACCGGATACGGGTGCGTCGGGACATTCAGCAGACGGTTCGGGATGATCGCGTCGGGGTTGGTGTAGACGAATGCGAACGGCCAGTCCGTCTCTGCGCCCCAGGCGTCGCCATTGATGGCGCAGCCGATCCGACCGATTGCCTGCGCGACGACCAGGCCGGGCGCGATGATGTCGATCATGCGCAGGAACGGATACGAGCGCAGCTTGCACAGGATCGCGACGGTAATGAAGCCGCCGATCACCGCGCCATAGATCGCCAGGCCACCCTCATTGATCTTCAGCGCCTCACCCGGATTGTCGATGTAGAAGCCGAGATGGTCGATGAGATAGAACACACGCGCGCCGATGATGCCGCCGGCTATTGCGATCAGCACGAACGAATCGAAGCCCGCGACCGAAATATTGCGCTCGCGCATGCCGCGCTCGACGAACCAGACCGCGACGAAGATGGCGAGAACCGTGAGAAGGCCGTGCCACGCCAGCACGAACGGACCGATCGTGACGAGGTTCGGGTCCATACCGATGTGGATGCGCATTAGCCTCTTCCCTGCTCAAAGCCGAATCTTACGCTGCGGGCGAGGGAGACGGTGAGGTCATCGCGCCGTCGCATGCAGGCGAAGTGTAGCCGCCGACGGCACGCTCGGGGCAACGAATTGGAGAGCGAACGTTAGTCCCAGGTAATGAGCAGGCGTTCCAGCAGGCTGACGCCGAGGTAGCCAAGCGTGGCGACGAGCGACATCATGAGCGCCGCGACGTAGACCATCGGGATGTCGTAGGCGGTGCGGCCGAGCGTCATCATGTAGCCGAGGCCGGCGCTGGATGAGACGAACTCGCCGACCATCGCGCCGGTCATGGAGAGGGTCAGTCCCATCTTGATCCCGCCCAGCAGTGGGCGCAGCATCAGCGGGATCTCAACATAGATCAGTGTCTGCCAGCCGTTGCCGCCCATGCTCCAGGTCGCCTCGATCAGCGTCGCGTCGATCGAGCGCAGACCGACGACGGTGTTAATCAGGATCGGGAAGAAGACGATCAGCGCACAGATGATGACCTTCGGCAGCAGCCCCAGGCCGAACCAGACGACGAGCAACGGCGCGAATGCGATCACCGGCATCGCCTGCGATACGGCAACGTAGGGGCCGAACAGGGCATCAAACGTATCGAAGCGTGCCAGCGGATAGCCGAGCCCGACGCCAACAACGAACGCAACGGCGAACCCGAGCAGCGCCTCCTTCAGCGTGACGCTGGTGTGATGCCAGAGGGTGCCGTTGCGATAGAGCAGCCACCACTTCTCAGCGACGGATGCTGGCGCGGGCAGCATGTAGGCCGGGATGGTGTGACGCATCCAGAGCAACTGCCAGAACCCCAGCGCCAGCAGGACTCCTACCAGCGGCAGCCAGAGTCGCCAGCGACGATACGACGACGCAGGACGCGTCAGTGTGCGCCTGCGTCGTCGTCGAACACGGCGTGGAGCGCCGGTCGAGCTACGACCGTCAACGGTGATGCTACTGTCCGGCCTGCTCCACAAACTCATTGGTATACAGCGCCTCGGGGTCGATCGGAGCGTCAACAACGCCGACTGATTGCAACAGATCCTGAGTATTCTGCCAGGCTTCCGGGTCGGTCCAGCCCAGTGGGTGATCGGTCGGCGGCTGCTGCCACTTCTGCGCCTGCTCCAGCACCGCGCGCTGGATGCGCACGTTGTCGCCGGTGATCTCCGGCATGCGCGCCATCGACGCCTCGAAGGCCGCGTCCGGATCATCCAGTGATGCCTGCAAGCCCTTCAGCGTCGCCTCGACGAACTTCTGGACCAGGTCGGGATGCTCGGACAGCATCGACTCATTCGTCACCAGGCCGGTCGAGACCATGTTGACGTAGTCGGAGACAGCCAGCTCCTCCATGTCGTAGCCCAGCTCGCGCGCCTGCACCGGCTCGTTGACGAGATAGGTCATAGCGACGTCGATCTGGTCCTGCGTCAACGCCTCAAGCTCAGTGAAGCCGATTGTGATCAGGTCGATGTCATCCAGCGTCAGCTCGCCCGCCTGCAGCAGCGCCAGCAGGCCGAAGTAGGTCGAGCCATTCGTCTGCGAGACGCCAACGCGGCGGCCCTTGAGGTCTTCCGGCGCGGTCAGCGGATCGTGCTTGCCGCCAATCGCAGTAGCGCCAACCGGATACTTCTGGAACTGCGCCATCACATAGGTCACCGGGATGCCGGCAGCACGAGCCGGGATCAGACCATCCCCGCTGGTGACGGCAAAGTCAATGCTGCCACTGCCGACCTGAGCGAGCAGGTCCGGGTTCGGGCCCTGCTGTACCTCAACATCGAAGCCGGCGTCCGCGTAATAGCCATTATCGATCGCCACGTAATACGGCGCGAACTGCACGTTCGGGACGAAGCCCAGCGCGAGTGTGACCTTGACCTTCTCACCGGAGTCATCGCCACTGGCACCTTCAGGAGATGAGGCTGTCGTCGGTGAGGCAGCTGTTTCGGCGCGGGTCGGCGAAGCTTCCTCGCTGGTCGCAGTCGCCCGGGCGTCGTCTGCGGTCGGGCTGGCGGCGGTTTCGACAGTGCTTTCGGCGGACGTCGAACTCGTGGCGACGCTCGTCGTCGCAGTAGGCGTTGGATCAGATGACGAGCCACATGCAGCGAGCAGGACGCCGAATGTGATGAGTACGACAAGCAGGATATAGCGGTAGCGCATAGTCCCCCCAACGATATTTGGCCGATGCTCGCCTCCGCAATGCGAGCGGGGCGCATCGTAGCACGATACCCGCATTTGGGAATACACGAATTGCATTGTGAACGTTGGATTACGACAGCTCTGTCGTACATTGACGGCTTCCCGGCTGATTGCTAAGATGGCCCACAAGTTGAATCGTCCGAATGACGGTGAACGGAACAAGTACGCGCTCAGTCCAGACGCAGCGAGCCGACGAATGGTGCGAGGTCGGTGTCAACGCGGGCGCGGAATGGCTCCGGGAGTTGCGCTCCGAACCAGGGAATCCCCGCAGTAGGCAGCGCCGGTTGCTCCTCCGTTAGCAGGGAGCAGGATTGACGGGACAGCTTCGTCCCGCATCCAATGAGGTGGGTCGTCCCGCGAGGGAGGGCCAAACCGGGTGGTACCGCGGAGCGCATCAGACGCCTTCGTCCCGATTGGGGGCGAGGGCTTTTTGTTGTTCTGCTGCACGTCGGCGAGCGCCGACGCCGGATCACGGAAGGATCACACACGAGCATGGTAGTTGAGACACAGCCGCGGCCGGCAGCGACCGCACCGGACACGACCCGCAAGCGCGTCTTCTCGGGCATTCAGCCCAGCGGCGCGGTCACGATTGGCAACTACCTCGGCGCGATCAGGCGCTGGGTCATTCAGCAGCACCAGCACCAGAGCATCCACGCGATCGTCAATCTGCACGCAATGACGCAGGTGTATGACGCGCCGGATCTTCGTCAGCGCACGCTGGATCTGGCCGCCGTCCTGATCGCCTGCGGCATCGACCCGGAGAAAGCCATCCTGTTCGCGCAAGGCGACGTGCCGGAGCACACTGAGCTGACCTGGGTGCTGGCGACGCAGACGATGTTTGGTGAGCTGAACCGGATGACGCAGTTCAAGGACAAGGGCCGCGGTGACGAGCGCGCCGGCGCGGGCCTGTTCTTCTACCCGGTGCTGATGGCCGCCGACATCCTGCTCTACGACACCAACTCGGTGCCGGTCGGCGAGGATCAGCGCCAGCATCTCGAGTTGACGCGCGATGTCGCCGAACGCTTCAACGCCAAGTTCGGCGAGACATTCGTCATCCCCGAGGCGGACATTCAGGCCGAAGGTGCCCGGATCATGAGCCTCGACGATCCGACGAAGAAGATGAGCAAGTCGGGCGCGCCCGGCTCGTACATCGCCTTCCAGGACACACCGAGCGAGATCCGCAAGAAGATCATGCGCGCCGTAACCGACTCCGGCTCGGAGATCGTGTACCGCGAGGACAAGCCCGCCATCGTCAACCTCCTGACGATCTACTCGCAATTCAGCGACGAACCGATTGCGACGCTGGAGGAACGCTACGCCGGGGCCGGCTACGGGCAGTTCAAGAAGGATCTGGCGGACGTCGTCGTCAGCCATATGGAGCCTATTCAGCAGCGTCTGGCGGAGCTGGCCGCCGATCCGGGCGAGCTGCTGCGCATCCTCGATCGTGGCACCGAACGCGCACGCGAGATCGCGACGCCGAAGATGGAGCGCGTGCGCGAGGTGACCGGCATCACGCTCTTCCACTAGCGCATTCCGGACGGGCCGCACAGCCACTGCGCGGCCCGTTCAACCCCGCCGATCAAGTCGGAACCAGTGCGGATCATCGCGGCGTGCGGAATCCGGCAGACCGGCCGTATCGAACGCCAGCTCCTCCACCACCGTCCAGCCAGGATAGAGCGCCTCGATCGCCTGGCGATCCATGCCGTCCGGCAGCATCCCACGGCTGCGCGGCGCAAGCGCATACATCAGCAGTGTCGCGTCCGGCGCAGCAACAGCATCGATCAGTCGGGCGGCGGCCGCGCGTCCGGCAGCGTCAAGACCGTGGATCGTCCCAAAATCGAGGAGGAGCCGGTAGTCCTGCCTCAGCCCAAGTTCCTCTGCGAACGCTTTCGTTATGTCGCCCTGGGTAAAGCGCGCCGCGACACCGGCCTCAGCCGCCCGACGCTGCGCCGCCTTCACGCCCCGGCCAACCAGCTCGATGCCGGTGACCTGCCAGCCGCGCTGCGCCAACCGCACCGACCAGACGCCGGTTCCGCTGCCGATGTCCAGCGCTGCGCCATACGGCGGCTGTCGCTCGCGCTCAACACGATCCAGCATCGCCAGCGCCTGCTGCGCTGCCGGCAGCGTTTCGAGCCGCTCCCAGGGCGTGAAGCCGAAACGATAGGCGATCTTGTAGAAGCGTGCGCTCAGGCTGGCCTCCATTCGCAACCGGGACGACGTGCAATACCACTGTGACAGGCAGGCTGACGGCGACTCGCCACGACCCTACTCGCGAGGCAGAACACCGTTGAGGAACAAGTCGACCATCTGCTCGGCATCGCCAGACTGCGGCTGAACGTGCTCGTGATGGTTGTGGAACAGGCCCAGCAGCATCGCGGTGAGCAAGCGTGCGGCGAGCTGCACGTTGATTGGCCGAATCTCGCCCGCAGCAATCGAGCGCTCCAGCAGTCCGGCGAGCGCGACATCCGGCTCCGGGTGCTCGGTGAAGATCGCGTTGCGGACCTCGGCCGAGAGATAGCGCTCGACGTCATTGAGGATCAGCCACGGCACGCGGTCGGTCGCCATGGTCTCGGCGAACGCAGTTATCTCCAGCAGGATGTCGCGCAGCGATCCCTCCTGATCGGTGCAGGCAATCAGACCACCCCAGAACTCGTTGACCGCCCGACGAATGATCTCGGCGAACAGATCCTCCTTGTTGCGGAAGTGGTAATACAGCGCCGCCTTGGTGATGCCGGAGGCATCAGCGATCTGCTGCATCGAGACATCTGCGAAGCCGCGCGTCAGGAACTGCTCGCGCGCTTCGGCGATGATCCGCTCCCGGGCAGCGCCGCGCGGAGGGGCAATCACGGTATCTCCAGGTGGGGTTGACAAACGCACCGCTCCGTACTAACTTACTTACCGGTCAGTTAGTTCTTACCGTCCGGTTAGTAAGTATTCTAGCACGCCGGAGTCTCCATCCGGCACGAAAGGACTCAGCGATGCCCAATGTCGCACCCGCCATCGTCGCCCGTGGTCTGGCCAAGCGTTTCGGCTCAACACAGGCTCTCGATGGCGTCAGCCTCTCCGTCGAGCCGGGCACGATCCTCGGCATGCTCGGGCCGAACGGTGCGGGCAAGACGACGACCGTCCGCATCCTGACAACCCTCCTGCGTCCTGATGCCGGCGAGGCATTCGTCGCCGGTGTTGATGTCCTGCGTGATCCAGACGCGGTGCGGCGCAGCATCGGCCTTGCCGGCCAGTATGCGGCGGTCGATGAGCTGATCTCCGGTCGCGAGAATCTGACGATGGTCGGACGACTCTTTCATCTGCCCCGCCAGGAGGCCCGCCGCCGCGCCGATGAGCTTCTTGAGCGCTTCGACCTCGTTGACGCCGCCGACCGACCGGTCAAGACCTATTCGGGCGGCATGCGTCGACGCCTCGACCTTGCCGCCAGCCTGATCCCGAACGCCCCGGTCCTGTTCCTCGACGAGCCGACAACTGGCCTCGATCCGCGTAGCCGTCTGGAGCTGTGGGGCATCATCCGCGAGCAGACGGACAAGGGCGGCACGGTGCTCCTGACGACGCAATACCTTGACGAGGCCGACCAGCTAGCCGACAACATTATCGTCATCGACCGTGGCAAGGTCATCGCCAGCGGCTCGGCAGACGAGCTCAAGGATCAGGTCAGCAACAGCCGACTGGATGTCACCGTCGCCGCGTCTTCCGATTTCGGCGCGGTCGCTCGCGTGGTCGAGAGCTACGGGAATGGCACCGCGCACGTCGATCTTGCGCGACGGCTCGTCAGCCTTGCAGTCGTCGCACGGCCCGGCCTGATCCAGTCGCTCGTCCGCGATCTCGACGCCCTCAACATTGATGTCGACAACATTCATCTGCGTCGCCCAACTCTCGACGACGTCTTCCTCACCCTCACCGGCGAGATGGCGGCCGGTGATGACGCAGACAACACAAGCTCGGAGGCCGCTGCATGAGCGTTACCGCACCCGCCATTGCCGCCACATCACCGGCACCCAGCCACAGCCGCCTCTACTGGGCCATCGCCGACACACTCGTTGTCGCGCGGCGGCACATTCTGCACATCCCACAGACGCCGGAGCAGCTTTTCTCGGCGACGCTGCAGCCGATCATGTTCATCCTCCTGTTTGTCTACTGCCTCGGCGGCGCAATCAACGTTCCGGGGATCTCCTACGTCGACTTCCTGATGGCCGGTATCTTCGTCCAGACGATCGTCATGGAGGGCATGACCGGCGCGATGGGTCTGGCGACCGACCTCAAGCGCGGCATCGTCGATCGCTTCCGAACGCTGCCGATGAGTCCGGTTGCCGTCCTGGCCGGCCCGATCCTGGCGGATATCGTCCGTAACCTGATCGCGATCGTCGTCATGGTGGCGATGGGGCTGCTGGTCGGCTTCCGCCCGACCGCCGGCCCGGTCGAGTGGCTCGGCGCAGTCGGACTGCTGCTGCTGGCCGGCGTGACCGTGTCGTGGATCGGCACTGTCGTCGCCCTGATCATCCGCGACCCCGAGGCGGTCCAGATGATGGCGTTCGTCGTCCTGCTACCGCTGTCATTCGCCAGCAGCGCGTTCGTTCCGATCGAGTCGATGCCCAGCTGGCTCCAGCCCGTCGTGCGCCATCAGCCGGTGACTGTAATCGTCACGACAGTCCGCGGCCTGCTGATCGACCAGCCCATCGGCAGCGCCGGCTGGCAAGCGCTCGCCTGGAGCGCCGCCATCATCGCCGTCTGCCTGCCGGTGTCGGTGATGCTGTATCGCAGAGTGCAGGCGGTGTAGGGACCTCACCCCCCAGCCCCCTCTCCCGTGGGGAGAGGGGGCAGGGGGTGAGGTCTCCCCGTCAGTCCGCCGCTACCTCCGCAGCCTCTTCGTCCCGGAACTGCTGGCGGTAGAGGGCGGCGTAGGCACCGTTGGCGTTCAGGAGCTCGGCGTGGGTGCCGCGCTCGATGATCCGGCCGCTGTCGATGACCAGGATGAGGTCGGCTGTACGGATCGTGCTGAGGCGGTGAGCGATAACGATGCTGGTGCGGCCAGCCATCAGCGTCGCAAGCGCCTGCTGGATCAGGCGCTCGGTGCGCGTGTCAACGTTACTGGTGGCCTCGTCGAGGATAAGGATGCGCGGATCGGACAGGATCGCGCGAGCGAAGGTCAGCAGCTGCCGCTGGCCGCGACTGATGCTGCCGCCACCCTCGCCGAGCTGCGTCTCATAGCCCTCTGGCAGATCCCTGATGAAGCGCGCTGCGCCGGTTGCCTCGGCGGCAGCTTCGACCTCTTCGCGAGTCGCGTCGGGTCGGCCGTAGGCGATGTTATCGGCGATCGAACCGGCGAACAGGAACGGCTCCTGGAGCACGACGGCGACGCCGGCACGCAGGCTCTCGCGCGTGATCTCGCGGACATCGTGGCCGTCGATCCGCACTGCGCCATCATCGACATCGTAGAAGCGCGGGATCAGGTTGGCGATCGTCGTCTTACCCGCGCCAGTCTTTCCGACGAGCGCCAGCGTCTGGCCTGCCGCGACCGTGAAGCTGACATCGCGGAGGACATCGTTGCCGGGCTCGTAGGCGAAGCGGACATTGCGGAACTCGATCTCGCCACGCATGTCGTCCAGCCGGGTAGCTGTCGCCATGTCGACCGGCTCCATCGGCTCATCGGTCATCGCGTAGATGCGTTCCGCGCCTGCCAGACCGGCCTGCACCTGCGCGTACATCGTCGAGAGCATCTGCAAGGGCCGGAAGAACTGCTGGACGTAGAGGACAAACGACGTCAGGACACCGATCTTCAGATTGCCCTGCACCACCTGATAGCCACCGTAGGCGATGACGACGGCGGTCGCGATCGTCGAAAGCACGTCGATGGCCGGCGCGAAGGCCGATGACACGCCAACCGCCTGGACGTTGGCATCGCGATTGGCGGCATTGCGCGCGCGGAAGCGGCTGATGTTCTGGTCCGTGCGATTGAACGCCTGCGCCTCACGAACGCCAGCGATCTCCTCCTGCAGGCCGGCTGTCACATCGCCGGTCGTCTCGCGCGCCTTGCGATAAACGACGCGGGCACGTCGGCCGAAGTAGGACGTCGTCAGCAGCATGACCGGAATCACGGCGAAGCTGACGAGCGCCAGGCGCACATCGAGCAGCAGCATCGCGATGATGATGCCGGACAGCGCGAAGAACGAGCCGATCGTCTGCGACAGGATCTGCGAGAAGAACTGGTTGAGCGTCTCGACATCGTTGATGACACGACTCATCAGGTCGCCGGTCGGCTGGCGATCGAAGAAGCGCAGCGGCGCACGCAGGAAGCGGCTGAACAGCCGCTCGCGCAGGTCGGCGAGGAGCGATTGGCCGATGACGCCCACGACGCGGATCTGGCCGCGCATGGCCAGCGCGTTCAGGGCGTACAGCCCGAGCAGCGGCAGCATCAGCAACGCCAGCTTGCGGCTGTCGCCGGTGAGCATGGCGTCGTCGACGGCACGCCCGATCAGCCACGGCGCGCCGGCCTGGGCGATCGCGCTCATCACGACCAGCAACAGCACGAGGATCCACTTGCGGAAATATGGCCGCATCTCGCCGATCAGGCGGCGTGCCACAGCGCGCTGGTTGGCTGCGCTTTCGTGGTCAGCAAACGACTCGAGCCCCGGTCTCACTGGCCACCTCCGACCGCTGACGACGATGGCTGCCGGTCATCAACCAGTTGCGACTGGATGATCTCGTTGTAGATTGGGCTGTCCTCCAGCAATTCGGCGTGCGTGCCGCGCGCAACGATCTTGCCGCCATCAAGGACGACGATCAGATCGGCGTCACGCACGGTGCTGATGCGCTGGGCGATGACGACAACGGTGCGGCCACCGGCGCGCATCAGGCGGTCGAGCGCGTCCTGGATGGCAGCCTCAGTGCGGGTGTCGACCGAGGACGTGCTGTCGTCGAGGATAAGAATGCGCGGATCGACGAGCAGCGCGCGAGCGATGGCAATACGCTGGCGCTGTCCGCCGGACAGGCCCAGTCCTCGTTCTCCGACGACGGTGTTGTAGCGCTCAGGCAGGACATCGATGAACTCAGCGGCCTGGGCCGCGTGCGCCGCCGCCTCGATCTCAGCATCGGACGCATCCGGCCGGCCGTAGGCGATGTTGTCGCGGATCGTCCCCGAGAACAGCAGCGTCTCCTGCATGACGATGCCGATCTGGCCGCGCAGGCTGGAGAGCGTCACCTCGCGCACGTCATGACCGTCGATCAGGACGGCGCCATCGTTGACATCGTAGAAGCGCGAGATAAGGCTGACCAGGCTGCTCTTGCCGGAGCCGGTCGTGCCGATGATCGCGGCTGTCTGGCCCGGCTCGATCGTCAGGTCAATGCCGCTGAGCGTTTCCTGCTCGGCGCCCGGATAGCGGAAGTGGACACCACGGAACTCGATGCGGCCGTCGATCTGCGGCAGGACGTGCGCATCCGGGCGCTCGGCGAGATCGTCCGGCTCATCGAGAACATCGAAGACGCGCAGGGCGGACGCCTGCGCGCGCGAGATCGTCGCCATCTGGAAGCCGATGGTCAGAATCGGAAAGAGCAGATAGTTGAGATAGGCGGTAAACGCGACCAGCTCACCAACACTCAGGCTGCCACCGATCACCTCGCGACCGCCGTACCAGACGACCGCCAGCATCCCGAGGTTCGCCGTGAGGAAGATGAGCGGGAAGTTGTTACCGAACGCGTTCAGCGCCTCGACGTTGCGTCCCAGCAGATCGCGGTTTGCCGCGCTGTAGCGCTGCTCCTCGCGCCGTTCCTGCCCGAAGACGCGGATCACACGCATGCCGACGAGGTCTTCCTGCAGCACGGCATTGAGCTTGCCGATCGCAATTTGCAGCTTGCCGAACACCGAGAAGACAGAGCGGACAAAGTGCAGCAGGACAAGCAGAATAATCGGGATCGTCGTTAGCGCGACGAGCGCCAGCCGCCAGTTGATCAGCAACAGCAGCGCCGTCGTCCCGAGCAGCATCAGCAGCGCGGACGTGATCTGGATGACGCCGGTGCCGGCGAACTGCCGCACCTGCTCGACGTCGTTGGTAATCCGGCTGATGAGCTGGCCCGCTTCAACACGGTCGAAGTAGGCGAACGAGAGCCGCTCGATGCGCGCGAAGAGCGCCTCGCGGAGGTCGTAGGCGACACCCTGTGACGCGCGTTCTGAGAGGTACCCCTGCAGGAACGAACCGAGGCCGCGCACGAGCGCCAGGCCGACCAGCGCCAGCGCAGCCAGCACGACAATCGTGCTGTCACCGTGCTCGACACCACGATCGACTGCGATGCGCAGCGCCTGGGGCACTGCCAGGTTTGCGAGCGACACGACGATGAGCGCGACGAGCGCGCCCAGCGCGTCGAGCCGATAGTGCCGCAGATAGCCCAGGGAGCGCATCAGCGCGCGCCCAGCGCCGGGCTGGAAAGACATGCGGCCCGCTCCGCTACCTTGTCGTTGCACCAACGCACTCCTTCGGGCCATGCCCGGCGCTCGGGGATCGACTCCATCGTCGGCGTCCCGATTGCGCCCAACGCAAGATGGTACCACCCGTTTTCCCACTCGCAGAACCCCGGCGATGGACAGTAGACATTCGGGTTGTCTGGTGTCACGCTGAGGCGGCTAGACAACCCAGCACATACAAGGAGGCAGCATGGCCCTCATGTCTCCCGTCATCATTGGCGAGCTGTCCGTCTGTAGCACGAACGTCCGGGTGGCCGGGCAGGTACAGGGTGCGCGGGTCGATCTCCTCGTAGATGGAAATCCCAACCCGATTGGCGGCGGACAGGCCGACTGGCCCGATCAGTGGTTTCCGCTCAACGCTGGTGTTTCGCTCCAGCCGGGACAGCTGGTCCGCGCGCGGCAGCAGCGGCGGAGCGATGTCAGCGCGGTTTCGAGCATCCCGGTCACCGTTCAGGACCGCTCGTCGGAGCGCCCGCAGTTCGCCGGCCCGCTCGTCGCCTGCACGAATATCGCCGTCGTGGACCGCCTTGCGCCCGGCGCGACCGTCTCGATCAATGAGCCGAACGGCACGTTCCTTGGGAAAGAGACAGCCGCCGGCACGCGAGCGGTTGTCCATCTGAACCGGGTGTTGTATCTCGGCGAGGTCGTCGTCGCGATCGCAGATGCGTGCGGAGGGGCGGCATCCCCGAGGGTCGAATCGCTACCTGCCGAATCGGTGCAGCGCGGGCCAAACAACGAGCTGCCAACGCCGTCTGTCGCGCCGCTGTTCGCCTGCATGCGCGTTCTCCACTTCAGCAACCTGCAGGTCGGCGCGACGCTCTTCCTCGAGCGCAGTGATGGCACCGTCAGCTGGGAAGCCACCGACACCGAGCTGTTCGGACGGATCGATCCGCCGATGCACGGGAGTGAGGTGGTGACGTTCTGGCAGGAGATGTCAGGACACGAGTGCGAGTCGCGGCCGAGCGACCGGGCCGAGGCAACGGTCGATCCGGGACCGCCGCCTGCGCCGTGGTTCGATAGCCAACCGTGCCCCGGATCGTTCCGGATCACGGCGCATGGGCTGATACCGTCGGCGACGGTCAAGCTCACATCAGGCGCAACCGAGCTGCTCGTCTTTGAAGCCGGCGCAGAGACGCAGGACATCGACCTGGCGGGACTGACGCTCACGGCCGGGCAGCGGCTCAGCCTCGTCCAGGGGCTCTGCGATGTCTATGGTCCGGCCTCGGCGGTCCCAGCGATCGTCACCCAACCTGCCACGGATATCGAGCCAGCGTTCCCTGAGCCACTCATCGCCTGCGCCGGCGTCGTTCGCGTGGCGGGCGTCGCCGACGGCTCGTTCGTGCAGATCTTTTCAAAGCTGCTGCAGGGCCGCATCGGCTCCGCGTGGGCAACCGGCAGCGTGGTCGATGTGCCGGTCGCCCCGCCGCTGCTGCACCCACTGCCCAACGGGCAGAAGGAGCGCATCCGGGCCGAGATCGGCGGCTGCGCGGCGGGCAGCGCCGAGCGCGAGGTTGACAACGAAGTCGATCTGCGCGGATTCCGCGTCGAGACGCCAATCGACGGCGACCGCTCGGTGACGGTCACCGACATGACGCCGGGGGCGCTGGTGACAGTCAAGGTCAACGGACGCCTCGTCGGTGAAGCGTGGGTCGCTTCACCGACCGCGCGCATCGCCGTCAAGGATCCGCTGCGCGTCGAGCAACGCGTGGACGTCACGGCGCGTCTCTGCGGGCAGCACCGGAATGCCGAACCGGTCTATGTCCAGAACGGGCTGGAGCTGCACTGGACCCGCCCGACCGACGGCGGTCTGGAGGTTGGTGGCGGCTTCTTCATGGGCGGACGCGTCCAGGCAGTCGCGTCGCTGGGTCCAACTCCGGGCGACCGTCTGCTGGTCGGCACCGAGGAGAGCGGCCTCTGGACTGTGCAATCCGGCGGACCGTCGTTTTCGCTCAGCCTGGAATGGGCTGAAGCGCGCGTGCGCAGCCTTGCCTCCGGCACACGGGGCGACAACCACTTCTTCTGCGGCACAGCGAACGGAATGATGGAGTCCGATCCGACTGTGGCGCTGCCATTACTCTCGTGGAAGCGAGTCAACGGGCTGCCCGGCGTCGTCGGCGGCATCTTTGCCGGCACCCCACGACCCGGAGCGTCGATCAACGACATCCTGGTCCTGCCGTCGCGCGGTCTCATCGTTGTTGCGACGAACTCTGGCATCTGGTGGTCGGCGATCCCAGCGACGACGGCCACTGGGTACGTGTGGTCATCAGACCCGCTGGTCAATATGGGCAACATGCTGGCTCTGTGCGAAGGGCCAAACGACGGGATCGTCTGCTATCGCGCCGGATCGCCGGGGGGCGCGTTATTCGTTGGGTCGTGGACGCCCGCCGGGCTGCAATGGACAACGACCACACCGGGTACGACCGGACCACCGAGCGATACACGGCTGACGACGGTCGTCGCGAGGATGGCGAACGGGGCGCTCTCGTCATGCGCCGCCGATCGATCGCGGGTCTACGCGGCGGTCGAGGATGGCATGGATAACACCTGGCTGGCGGTCATGCGCTCGGACGACGGTGGCCGGACCTGGTCGATCCCCTATACCGACCCGGGGCTGGTCTACTTCAAGCCGCCTGGGCTGGGCGGCACGGTCGACATGGGCTATCAGGCCGAGCGCAACATGAAGGTCGCCGCGCATCCGACAAACCGCGATCTGGTGCTCCTGGCCGCACGGCGCAGTGGGCTGCTCGGCTCGACCGATGCGGCGCAGACGTGGGACACGACACGCTGGCCCGGCATCAGCGACAACTCGTTCCACGCCGACTGCCTCAGCATCGCCTTCGACCGCTTTGACGGCGCAAACCAGACGGTGCTGGTCGGCAGCGACGGCGGCATCGTCGTCAGCCGCGACACTGGCAGCACCTGGGACACGACGTTCAATCAGCGCTTCCCGACGCTCATGTTCGACGGCCACAGATCGCCTGCTGCGCCAGCGCTGAGCGCCAGCTCTGCCTATCCCGGCGTCCTCGTCGGGGCAACGCAGGACAACGGCACGATGTACCTGAGCGCCGATGGCGAGCCGTGGCGCGAAATGTTCGATGGCGGGGATGGCTTCCGCGCGCTCTTCGTGACGCCCGATGTCGTGCTGCGTGGCGGCAACGATGCTGTCGACCTGAAGTGGTCGCGCTGGGATGGCACGAAGTTCAGCGACCCGCTGCCGCTGGAGCCGCCCGGCTATCCGGCTGGCAGCCAGTTCATGCCGATCATCGCGCGCGTGCCGTGGCCGGGCTGGAAGGATCCCGGCACCAGCAACCTGATGATCGCAATTGCCGGCGACGATCCATCGACCGGCGATGTCTTCGGCATGTTCGACAAAGGGTCGGCGACGAACCCGGCCAGCGAGCGGTTCTACTGGAAGAAGCTCGGCACCGTTCCGTTCGACATCGGCGGGCTCGGAACGACCGACGGGCGCTGGCTGATCGTCGGCACTATCGGTCCGCACCTGTACCGTCTGGACGTGGCGACCGGCACCGTCGATGAGCTGCCACTGCCGACCGGACTGGGCAGCGTTTACATCCGGCGGGTGTTGCTGGCTGGCGGCGGTCTGGGCTTCTGCTTCGCCGGGCAGCGTCTGCTGCGCTCGACCAACCTGATCAATTGGGAGATCGTCAACGGGCCAGCCGGAACGACGAACGAAGCGATCGAGATCGACAGGGCGCGCGATCCGGTAGTGCTGCTGCTGGCTGGTCGTGGTGGCGCATGGTTCAGCCGCGACAACGGCGATACCTGGCAGACAACGAAGGGACTGCCGAAGCACACCCAGGCGAATCACCTGGAGATTGTCGACTACGGCACCAGCCGGGTCGTTCATCTCGGCTCGTGGAACTGGTCTGCCTGGCGCGCGAAGCTGACCTGACGCACGAGGACGGGGTGGCATTGCGCCACCCCGTTCTCGTACGTGCCTTGAATATCAGTCGGTCAGGCGCGGATCCAGCGCATCCCGCAGGCCGTTGCCAACCAGGTTGATGGCGAAGACCGTGAGGTAAATCGCCAGACCGGGCAGGAAGACGACGAGGATCGACTGGGTGTAGGAGAGCTGCGCCTGCGAGAGCATGTTGCCCCAGGAGGCGGTCGGCGGCTGAACACCGAGGCCGAGATACGACAGTGATGCCTCAACGAGGATCAGCGCCGGCACGGTCAACGACGCCCAGACGATGACGACCGGCAGGACGTTCGGCAGGATATGCCGCCACATGATCCGGCGGTCACTAACGCCGATGACGCGAGCCGCCTCAATGTAGTCGCGGCCCTTGACCGACATGACCTCGCCACGAATCAGTCGCGACAGCGTCACCCAGGAGACGGCCGCAATGACAAGCGCCAGCATGACCGGACTGAGTGAGAACATCGACGCGACCAGCAGCAGCAGGAACAGCGTCGGGATCGACAGCATCATGTCGACGAAGCGCATCAGCAGCGTGTCAGCAAGGCCGCCGTAGTAGCCGGCGACGACGCCGACGACTGCGCCGATCGTGATTGCGAACAGCATCGCCAGACCGGCGACGGCGAGACTGACGCGTGCGCCGTAAACGAGGCGCGTGGCCGTGTCGCGGCCGAGATTATCGGAACCGAGCAGGAAGCCATTCTCGTTCAGGCCTGAGAACTTCAGCCGCAGGTTCTGCGCGTTTGGCGTATGCCCGGTGATGTGCTTGGCGACCAGCGGCGCAGCGATCGCGATAATAATCATCAGGATGACAAACGTCAGGCCGATCATCGCCATCTTGTTGCGGCGGAAGCGCCGCCAGGCCATGCCGAGATAGGTTCGCGGCTTGCTCGACATCTCAAACGCGGAATGACCTGCTTTTGATGTTGCCTCGCCGGTTGCTGTTTCTGGCGCGGATTGAACCGAGCTCACGAGTCTACTCCTTATGTCGGATGCAAATGCGGCGCGGAGATATGGCTTCCATTACTCCAGCCGAATCCGCGGGTCGAGCAAGCCGTAGCAGACATCAGCGATGAGATTGCCGAGAATCACGAGCGTTCCGGCGAAGAGCGTGATGCCCATGATCATCGGGTAGTCCTTGCCCAGCGCCGAGTTGTACGCCAGCAATCCCATGCCCGGCCAGTTGAACACTGTCTCAAGAATAAGCGCGCCGCCAAACAGATCCGGGATAGCAATACCCAGCAATGTGACCAGTGGCAACACCGCATTGCGCAGACCATGACGGAAGATCACGACCTGCTGGCGCAGACCCTTCGCCGTAGCGGTCCGCATGTAGTCCTGGCTGAGGACCTCCAGCATTTGCGACCGGATGTAGCGGGTCCAGGCGGCGGTCTGAACGAAGGCCAGCGCAAATGCCGGCAAGATCAGGTGATGGACGCGGTCCCAGAATCCACCACCGCCGCGTAAGTCATACGCGCCGCCTGCCGGAAATGACGGCAGGCCCCACTCTCTGAATTTCACCGCGAAGACGATGATGAGCATGATGCCAAGCCAGAATGTCGGCATCGAGAAGCCGGCGACTGCGCCAGCCGTCGACACGTTATCAAACAGAGAGTTGCGTTTCACCGCGGAATAGACCCCGATGGGTATCGAGATGATGAGTGACAACAGGAGCGCCGTGCCGGTCAGGAGCAACGTGTTCGGCAGCTTCTCCATGATCTGCTGCCGGACCGGTCGGTAGTTCTTGAGTGATAGCCCCAGATCACCCTGCAGCACGTTGCCGGCCCAGACGAAGTACCGCTGGTAGAGCGGGTCGTTCAGACCGAGGCTTTCCTTGATGCGCGCGATATCTTCCGGTCGCGCGCGCGGATTGAACTCCAGCCCGGTCACGGGGCTACCCGGGACAAGGTTGGCAATCGCAAACGTGATAATCGTGATCCCGATGATGAGCGGGATCGTCTGAAGTAGTCGTCTGACTATGAACCGCCCCATCGGTCGGCCCTTTCCCCTAAGCCGAACGCAAACGGTCGAAGCACACCTGCGGCGGTGTATTCGCAGCCTACGGCTGCTGCAAGGACACCCCAAACCCGCGATTCACCCTTGCAGCAGCCGTCCGGCAGTTCCCCGTACCGTACGCTGTACCGTCGCCATAATGGTAAATCAGCTTGCGAACTACGCAAGACACGCGACGGGACGAGCGATTGCTCGTCCCGCCACTGACACTTCTCGCTGCCAAAAGGGAGACGGGACGCTGCCCGTCTCCCTGATGTTCCGATATGGTGTCTACTGCTCGACCCACCACTGGTTCACGCTCCAGTAGACGTTGATGTCACTGGGGTAAACGTTGTGGAGCCGCTGGTTGACACCAGTTGGCATCTGCGGGAAGTCGAGAATCGCGACTGGCGCATCTGCCAGCACCAGATTCTGCATCTGGGTGTACAGATCGATGCGCTTGTCCTGATCCGGCTCCGACAGAGCCTCGGCGAGCAGCTTGTCTACCTCGGGGTTGGAGTACTTGCCGAAGTTGAAGCCGCCCTCGTAGCCATCGGTCGAGAACATTGCCGACTGATCCGGCGTAGCGCTCCAGCCGAAGCCGAGGAGGAAGATGTCGAAGTCATGCGTCTCGGTGACGCGGTCGACCAGCTCAGGGAATGGCTCGAGCTGCGGGGTCATCTTGACGCCGATCTCGTTCCAGTATTCCTGGGCGGCCACGAGGTACTGCTCGCGAACGTTGTTGCCCGCGTTGGTGTACATCGTGAACTCGAGCTTCTTGCCGTCCTTGGCGCGGACGCCGTCCGAGCCAAGTGTCCAGCCGGCCTCATCGAGAAGCTGGTTGGCCTTGTCGACATCGTACGGGTACTTCAGATCGATGCCGTCCGGGTTATAGGCCCAGGACAGCGGCGGCATGGTGCCGATGGCAACCTGCGCAAAGCCGTACTGAATCTCATCCACCATCGCCTCGCGGTCGAGGGCATAGATGAGCGCCTGGCGAACAGCAACGTCCTGGAAGACGTTGTCGCGCGCCGGATCGACGTTATAGCCGAAGAAGGTGAAGCTCAGGCGATCGGCGGCGACGACGTCAACGTCCGTGCCGTCGAACTCCGTGGTCGCCGACGGCGGCAGACCCTGGAAGAAGTCGATCTCGCCAGTCTTCAGCTGCTGTGAGCCGGCAGCCTGGTCGGGAACGACCTTGTAGATGTACTCATCCAGCGCGGCAGCGCCGCCCCAGTAGTCATCATAGCGAACCGCTGTCGCGTGATCGCCGGTGATCCATTCCTTGAACATGAACGGGCCGGTGCCGACAACGCGGGACGGATCCTGACCGGTCGCGCCGCCATCCGACTTGACGTCGGCAGCAGCCGTATCGCCCCAGATGTGCTCAGGGATGATGTTGTAAATGGCGAGGTCAGCCAGGAAGTCGACCAGCGGCTGGTTCAGGGTGAACTGCACGGTTAGATCGTCGATAACATCGACGCTCTTGGTCTTGCCCGAGATGTCCGACGTGTAGCTGGAGCCGGAATCCGGGTTCATGTGCAGATCGTAGGTGAACTTGACATCGTTGGCGGTGAACGGCTCGCCGTCCTGCCAGGTCACGCCATCACGCAGATAGAGTGTCCAGACATCAAGCGTCTCGTTCGACTCCCAGGCCTCGGCCAGCAGGCCGACCGGCTCCAGGGTGAACGGATTGATCGTGATCATGCTCTCGAAGATCAGGGACGCGAAGTCGCCCGATGCATCGTCGTCGATCACGACCGGCATCACGGACGAGATATCCGAGATTGAGCCTTCGATAACAGTGCCGCCCTCGCTGCCGACTGGCTCAAGGGTCTGGCCGAAGGTCAGGTCGCCGCCTTCGACGCGGCCGGTGCCACTGCCCGACGGGCTGGCTACCGGCGAGGCAGCAGTCTGCTCAGTGGCTTCCGGCGAGGCGTCAGTCTCTGCCTCGGTCGGCTCAGCTGCTGGCTCGGTCGCTTCTTCTGCAGGCTCGGTTGCAGCTGCAGCCGGCTCGGTGGCGACAGTTTCCGTTGTCGCCGTTGCCTCTTCCCCATCGTCGCCACCGCACGCCATAATCAGCGGCATCACCAGCGCGATGAGCATGAGGAGCCCGGCATATCGCAGCCATTTGGGCATGTGTCGCAAAACACTCCTCCATCCATGGAACTCATGGGTCGTATGGCACACGCCATACGAGCGGATTTCCCCCGCATCATCTCCGGCAACAAACGATCACCGGGACGCTCTGCAATACAGCGTCAACAGGACGTTTCCTTGTTGTCGGTTGGGTGTCGCGGGCGCCACGCCCCCCGTGAACGTGGCGAATTTACCGCGCCCGGTCATAGGCGCAGCAACGTCATTTGAGCGACTCACCACCTCCTTTGTGCGTCAGGCAGCCGTGCGACGCTGCACGAAATACCCGGTCGCTCGGCTTCCGCACGACGTATTCCTCGCCCTCTGCGCGTCGCAGAATCGTGCAGGCATACGCCGATACGTCAGACTGAGACGGATATTGCCCACAACCCCCCACGCGTGGGCTTTGTCTCACTATACGCACTCCGCCACGATTTGGCCGTCTACACGAGCAGGGCCAATATCGCCTGCGTAACTGCGCATAATGACATACCACACCAGGGCATATCGCGGCGACCTTTTAGACGCACGACGCAGGAACACAAATGCGTAATCACGCGCTGGAAATCACGACCGCTTTGTCATCTGGAACGGGCCGCAGGCCGCAATATCCCAGCAGAATCGCGATTATCAGCACACCGACCGCCACGCGATAGGCGCTGTGACCGAGCCCGGCAAACCGGGAGATCTCAACCGTCGCGGCCCAGACAAGCGGACCGACGACGCCAGCCAATTTCCCGGCCAGACCGTAGAGCCCGAAGAACTCGCCGATATGCTCGGCCGGTGCCAGGCGCGTCAGGACGACACGGTCCGATGTCCAGGTCGCGCCGAGCAGGATGCCGATCAGCGGCCCGATCGCGTAGAACATCGTGACGCTGGTCATCACCATCGCCAGCCCGAGCGTGATCAGCCAGCCGACCAATACGACACCGAGGACGCGACGAGCGCCCCAGCGCTCGACGAAGAAACCACCGCCAAAGCCACCAACGACTGCAAAGACAATGGAAAGAGCCAGGAGCGAGTCGATACCAGTGTCACTCATCCCGACCGCGCGCTCGGCGTAGATCGCCATCACGACAATGATCGTGTTCATCGCGTCAGCGTAGAGAAAGCGGGACAGGATGAAGCGCCGCAAGTTCGGGTAGTGGCCGGCATGGTCGATCGTCTCACGAAGCTGCCGAATCACACCGCGCGCCGCTCCCCAGGCCACCCGTCCCTGCCGCTCGCCGCGCTCACGAATGAAGAGGAACGCGGGCAGGGCAAACAACAAAAAGAGCAGCGCAGTCGGGATGAACGCACCCTGCCGCTCATCACCCTCGCCGGCAAACGGCTGAACCAGATATAGTCCGATCACCGCTCCGAGGTATCCAGCGCCAATACCGAACCCGCTGATCCGTCCGCGGTTCTCCGTCCGGCTCACCACAGGCAGGAGCGCGTCGTAAACGATCAGGCCGGCTTGATAGGCGACATTCGCCAGCGCGAAAAGCAGCAACGCCGACCAGACCGAGCCAACCATACCGAGGCCCAGCGTCGCGGCAACGCAGGCGAGGGTGCAGACGATCAACAACGGCTTGCGCCGTCCGAGCTGATCGGAGACGACGCCGAGGAGCGGCGAAACCAGCGCGACGATGAGTCCGGAAGCTGCGATCACCGCGCCGAGCGCCAGATCGCTCGCGCCACGATCGAGGATCCACGGCCCGAAGTAGCGCGAGACAACATTCAGCGAGAAGATCGTGTTCGCAAAGTCGTAGGCGATCCAGCCCAGCACAGCCGCCAGCGAGATGCTGCCAGTCACGACAGCACTGGTAGGCGGAACAACAGCGCGCTCGCTCACCGGCGGTCCAATCTGACGACCCCACCCGGCAGCATGTCCAGCGCCTCAGCCAATCGCTCATGTCTCATATCGAAAGCAGGCGCGTTCAGCATCTCAAAGATCACAATGTCATCTCCGTTGTTATCCAGCGGACTGAGACAAATGCATCTGCTGCATCTGCGACAATAGCACAGCGCTTCAGCGCCCGAGTTGCAGAATCAAGGAGGCCAGTTGAACATCCGACCGGCGCGGATCGAGGACGTGCCGCGGCTACGCGAGCTCGGCATAGTCGGCTGGGAGACGACCTATGCTGACTTTGTTCTCCCGCACAACCGCCAGGCCTACCTTGAAGGGCATTTCTGGAGCACTGCCCGCCTGTCTGCCATTGTCGGCGACGCGGACGCGCTGGCGCTAGTTGCCGAGCTTGACGGCCACGTCGTCGGCTTCCTGACGCTGGAGCCGACTGAGGATCGACAGGTCGAGCTGACGCGCCTGTATGTCGACCCCGAAGCGAGACGCGGTGGCATCGGCAAGCAGCTGCTGAACCAGGCGCGCGACGCTGCCAGGGACTCTGGCGCGACGGAAATGCTGGTCAATGTCTTTGCCGACAATCAGATCGGACGGGCATTTTACGAGCGCGAGGGCTTCCGACTTCTGCGCCTTGAGCCGACGCAGGTGGGTGACCAGCAGGTGGGCGATGCGTGGTATGTATTAGCGCTTGACAGTGGCGCGGAGTTGTCTGAACGGCTGTCAGATACGTAAACTCCCATTTGGCACCGTGGTGGTGACCACCGACCCGACGGCTGGCGGAGTCTGTACTGTGGGGAAAAACGACGCCGGACGGCGTGGCTGGGTTGTTCGGCTTTTGCTGAGCCTCTGCCTCATTCCAACCCTGACGCTCTCACTCTCGTTGATCTCGGCGAGCAGCCCGGCTGGGGCTGTCGAAGAGCCGGAATCGCCAGGAACCTATTCCGAGAGTGCCGTCGTCCTGTCCGATTACAACGAAGTCCTGTACGACAAGAACGCGCACGTCCGCTTCGCGATGGCGTCGACGACGAAGATGATGACGGCCATCGTCGCGGTTCGCTATGGAGACCTGAATGCGCAGGTCCTCATCGATGACTCGGACATTGTCGGCGAAGCGTCGATGGGCCTGATCTCGGGAACGACGATCAGCCTGCATGGCCTGCTCTACGGCCTGATGCTGCCGTCCGGCAACGACGCTGCCCACGCCATTGCGCGCTCGATCGGCGAAGCGCGCGGGGCAACGACGCCGGAAGCGGCCGTCCAGGTGTTCGTCGACCTCATGAACCAGACGGCGCAGGAATATCAGCTCCGCGACACGCACTACATGAACCCGCACGGCCTCGACGAATGGGGACACTACTCGACCGCATTCGACCTGGCGATCGTGCTACGCGCTGCGCTGAACTACCCGGTGCTTCGCGACGTGATGCAAACGCCGGCGATTCACGTCGATGGCTACGACATCTGGAATCACAACCAGCTGTACGCCATTCGCGATGATGTCATCGGCGGCAAGACCGGATTCACCGACAACGCAGGATTCTGCCTCACCGGCGCAGCGGCACGCGACGGCCGCTTCGTCATCGCAGTCGTCATGCGGGATGATGGCGAGAACTGGTATTACGACGTCAGCGAGCTGCTCGAGTGGGGCCTTCAGGTCGAAGCCATTCGCGGTATCCCGACGAACGCCATTACGAAGACCGTCGGCACCCAGCTGAACCAGCAACCGGGCCCGAGGTTCGGCGGGCCGTAAGAGCGGCCCTCACCCCCCGCCCCCTCTCCCAACGTTGGGAGAGGGGGTGTCCTTTGTGACGGGGTTTGGGTGCCGGGTTGAGGGTGTTTGCAACCGGCAGACCCCTCTCCCAGCCTCTCCCCTTCGAGGGGAGAGGAGCACGGAACGGCAGTCAACTCGCCAGGGCGATGACACCCCCTCTCCTCAGAGGAGAGGGGGCAGGTGGTGAGGTTCCCTACCGCCGATACGCCACAATTCCATCGACAATCGTCAGATCGACAGACACCGTGTCCAGGTCAAGCGGATCGAGGGCGAAAAGGTCGGTGTTGAAGACAGCAACGTCGCCAAGAAGACCGAGGCGCAGCGCGCCTTTCAGATGCTCCTCGTTGCTCGCCCATGCACCGTTAACGGTATAGGCCATCAGCGCCTCATCAAGGCCGATACGCTCTTCGGGCTGCATCGTCAGGTCGCGGTCGTGCTCGGCGCGGCTCGTGACGATCGCCTTGAGGTTACGGGCCGGATCGGCCGTCTGCACCGGTGCGTCGCTCGATACGGCCACCGGCACATTGCGCTCCAGCAGCGAGTTCCAGGGTTGATACCAGCGCACGCGCTCGGGGCCGAAGCGCTCGATCAGCACCTGGTAGTCGTTCGATGCAAAGCGCGCGCCCGGCACCGGCACGATACCTTCGTGGGCGAAGCGCTCGACGAGGTCGGGGCGCAGAAGCGACGCGTGCTCGATGCGATGACGCAGATCAGGGCGCGGGTTCTGCTTCTGTGCATCGCGGTAGACATCCAGGACCAGCTCAATTGCAGCGTCGCCAATCGCGTGGGTGGCGCATTGCCAGCCGGCATTGTGGGCGCGCAGCACACGCTCGCGATATTCCTCCGGCGGGAACATCCACATACCGGTGTTAGTCGGGTCGTCCTTGAATGGCTCGGAGATCTTCGCTGTCGACATGCCTTCGGTGCCGTCAATGAAGAACTTGATCGCGCCGCAACGCAGCCACCGATCGCCAAATCCCGTCCCTATCCCGACCGTCGAGAGCGGATCGAGCATCTTCCAGTGATCCAGCATCAGGTTGAAGCGCACACGTGGATTTTCGCCGTTCATCGCCAGACGCTGGTAGCCGGCGAACTGGCCGGAATCGGTCAGGTTTGCCTCGGTCGATGATGTCGTGCCATAGGACAGCAGCTTGTCGGACACCGCGCGGAGCAGCGTATCGTAGCGCTCCGGCGATAGCGGCGGACGCAGGCCATGCACCGGGTCCATCGCATTCTCGACGAGCCGTCCGGTCAACTCACCATCAGCGTCGTGCTCCAGGTAACCACCAACCGGATCGGCCGACGAGCGATCGTAGCCAACACGCCGCAGCGTCTCGCTATTGACCAGCATCTCGTGCCCGGAGCGGTGCCGCAGAACGACGGCGTGGTTCGGCGCGACGGCGTCCAGCTCGGCCAGCGACGGCACGCGTTCGCCCTCCAGATACGGTGGATAGTAGCCCCAACCGGAGATCGGCTCGCTTGTCGGCACAGTCGCCACACGCTCGCGGACGACATCGAGGATGTCGTCGCTTGACTTCGCCTTGGTCAGGTCGATACCCAGGAGCTGTTCGGCGTACATGTATGGGTGCATATGCGCGTCAATCAGCCCGGCTGTGGCTGTTCGACCTTCCAGATCGATGACGGGCGCACTGGTGCCCACTGCGGCTCGCGCCTCATCGGCGTCGTCACCGACGTAGGAGATCAGGCCGTTCTGAATCCCGAGCACCGTTGCGCGGGGACGCGCCGGATCCGAGGTAAACAATCGGCCATTGACGAGTACCAGACTGCCGCGATCGTAGATCCCCATCCATCTCCCCCTCTCGATGTCCCCCAAATTGTGGGGACATCATGCCATAGCGGCCCTCACCCCCCGGCCCCCTCTCCCAACGTTGGGAGAGGGGGTGTCCTGGGTAGGCAATGGCATCTGCCGATCCATGCTCCCCTCCCTTCACAGAGAAGGGGCTGAGGGAGAGGTCCGCCGCACGGCAGCCAACACGCCAACAAAAAGACACCCCCTCTCCCAACGTTGGGAGAGGGGGCCGGAGGGTGAGGGCCGCTCTTACGCGTGAACCCCCAGATACGAGCGCAGGAAGTAGATCAGGAAGGCGATGCTGACGACGTAGAGCGTCGGGTGGACCTCACGCGCCTTGCCGCGGAAGACCTTCACGAGCGTCCAGACGACGAAACCGGCGCCGATGCCGTTGGTGATGTTGTAGGTCAGCGGCATCATGATCATCGCCGCCAGCACCGGCAGGCCGACTTCGATGTCACTAAAGTCGATGCCGCGAGTGCGGACGGTTCGACCGTCGGAAGTAACCTCTTCGCGGTCGGAGAGCACGCTGGTCATCATCCAGCCAACGACGATCAGGGCCGGCGCGGTCGCCTGCGTCGGAACGACGCCGACCAGCGGGGCGAACGGCATGGCCAGCAGGAACAGGATGCCAACGACGACAGCGACGAGCCCGCTGCGCCCACCGTTGCCGACACCCGCCGCAGATTCGATATAGGTCGTTGCCGACGATGCTGATGCCGCGCCGCCAGCAATGGCCGCAACCGAGTCAACCAGCAGCGGCTTCTGCGCGTCCGGCAGCTCACCCTTCTCATTGAGGTAACCGGCCTGGCTGCCAACGCCAACCAGCGTCCCCATCGTGTCGAAGAAGTCGGCCATCATGATCGCGAGAATGGTCAGGATCGCGACCCCGATGCCCATTTGAGAGAAGAAGCTGAATGAGAATTCGCCGAGCAGGCTGAAGTCAGGCGTATCGACCCAGGTGGTCGGCACCTGCGCGACGCCGGGCCCGAACTGACCGGTACTCAGGATCTCTTCGAGGATGATCGCGATGACCGTCGTCGCGACGATGCCGATCAGGATCGCCGCGCGATAGCCGCGCGCCAGCATCGCAATCGTGATCGCCAGGCCGATCGCCGTCACCAGCACCGGCAGACCGCGCAGGTTCCCGAGCGCCAGCGGCGTCCCGGCGCCAGTCGTCACGATCCCGCCATTGACCAGACCAATAAAAAGGATAAACAGGCCGATGCCGACCGAGATCGCCTTCTTCAACTCCAGCGGCACCAGGTCCATGACGTAGCGCCGCAGGCCGACAACCACGAGGATCGTGATCAGGATACCCTCGGCCACGATCACGCCCATCGCCTGCGGGAAGGTCAATCCTTCGCCGAGGACGAGCGTGAAGGCGACAATCGCGTTCAGCCCGAGGCCAGGCGCGATCGCGAACGCGCGGTTGGAATACAGCCCCATGATGATCGTCATGACGCCGGCGACGAGACAGGTCGAGGTCGTCGTCGCCTGAATGGGGAGGCCGGTGCCATCCGGCAGATTCAGGATCTGCGGGTTCACGAAGATGATGTAGGACATCACGATGAAGGTCGTCAGCCCGGCGAACATCTCCGTCCGCATGTTCGAGCCCATCGACCGGAAGCGGAAGAAGCGATCGAGCGTCGCTTCGAAGCCCCCCGTGTCGGCGATATTCGCGTTTTTCGCCCGACTACTCACGCGCGTCACCCCCAAGTTCGGCGACTTCCCGCCGCGCTACCCCGATGCCATGAGCCAGAAGCGAGCTCACGACCCATCCTGATGCGCTCCGAACGCCAGACAGCGATGCCCCCACGACATCGCCAGACGTATGTACGTACGCATCGCCACTGTATCGTAGAGCCGAGGCGGTTATTCGTCAACCGAGCATCTGATCAGGTGTAGAGCAGCGCACGCTCATATGTTGGAGTCTCGGCCAGCCCGAGCGCCTCACGCGCCTCGGCCACCGCATAGAGTGAGCCGGTCACGACGATCAGGTCATCCGGCGCAGCCTCGGCGCGAGCGCGAGCCAGCGCGGCGTCAACATCGCCGCCGTCCTCGGCCGCCATGCCCTGGCTGGCTGCCGCCTCGATGATCCTGGCCGGATCGGCCGCGCGTGGGTTATGCGACGCAGTCGCGATCAGACGCGGCTGGAGCGACGCCAGCTCGGCCAGCATGCCCTCCAGATCCTTGTCGCGACTGATGCCGAGGATCACGATCGGCGGACGCTGGATGCGCGGCGCAAGCGTCTCAACCAGCCGGGCGATCGAATCCGCGTTGTGTGCGCCATCAACGTAGATGTCCGGCGCTGTCCCTATGCGCTCGAAGCGGCCCGGCCAGCGCACCGACGCAAGCGCAGCGCGGGCACGCTCCTCATCGGCCAGGATGGACGGGTCGAGTTGCCAGGCGGCCATCAGCGCGGTGCCGGCGTTCTCAATCTGGTGCGGGCCGGCCAGCGCCAACTCGACGTTACGCCAGTCACCCCACGGTCCATCGAGACGCGCGCCGCACTCATCCGACCCGGCCCGCCAGTCGACATCCCAGCGCAGCAGCAGCGCGTCGCGCTCGGCGGCAATCCGCTCCAGCGTCGCGAGCGCCTCCGGCTTCTGCGGTCCGACAACCACCGGGCGGGCTGGCTTGATGATCCCGCCCTTCTCAACCGCGATCTCCGGCAGTGTCGAGCCGAGGATGGCGGTGTGGTCGAGCGAGATGCTCGTGATGGCGCTCACCGCCGGGGTGACGACGTTCGTTGCATCCAGCCGGCCGCCCATGCCAACTTCAACGACAGCAGCATCAACCTCAGCGCGCGCAAACGCCAGCAGCGCCATCGCCGTGGCAACCTCGAACGCCGTCGGCTCGCCGATCTCCGGCCGCGTCTTGCGGACCGCCTGGTCGACCGGCTCCAGTGCGTCAGCCAGCGCGGCGAACTCCGCTTCATCAACCGGCTGAGCATCAATCTGAATACGCTCGCGGAAGGTATGCAGGTGCGGCGTGACATAGAGACCGGTGCGCTTGCCTGCCGAGCGAATCAGCGCCTCAACGGTCGCGCTCACCGAGCCCTTCCCCTTGGTCCCTGCGATGTGGACGATCGGATAGGATCGCTCCGGATTGCCCAGGCCATCGAGCAACGCCGCGGTTCGTCGCAGGCCGAGCGCGGCCACGTCATCGCCGATGAATGGGTTGGCGACGAAGCCCTTCTCGTACCCCGCCCGATCGATAATCCAGCGAATCGCCTCGCGGTAGTTCATTCAGTAATCTCTTCCAGCAACAGCACGCCGACCAGGTTGCTTCGCCGGCGACGGTCGTGCAATCACGCGGCCATGCCGCGCGATCAGCATCGTCTCGCCGGACTCGATGTCATCCAGCAGCTTCGGCAGGTGCGTCTTCGCTTCACATGCTCCGACTGTGCGCATGTGCTCTGCAACCAGCTGCCAACTGGCTTGCAGTCGTCATGCTCGCCTAGCATAGCGCCCAATAGACTCGCGTGGTATCGTGTGACGTTATGGCACGTCCTGCCGCACAGGGGATCGGTTGTTGTATTACGACCGGGTGCGACGGGATGATGGAGCGGAGAAGGGGGCAGCACTGGTGCTGGTTGACGTTGATTCCAATCTCGATCTGGCACAGGCGCTGTTTGACCTGGGCGGGGTGCAATTCGGCACATTCGATCTCGGCCCGACAGCCGGCACGTCGCCGATCTACATCAATCCGCGTGTATTGATCAGCGAGCCAAAGATGCTGCGGCGCGTGGCGCGGCTGATCCACGCCGAGATTCAGGCCGATCAGGCGCGCCGACGCTCACGCATCCACTCATTCGCCGCCGTCGCCGGCGTGCCAATGGGAGGACTGCACATCGCCACCGCCTATGCGCTGGAGAGCGATACACCGCTTATCTACCTGCGGCCATCGCGGAATGCAGAGCGTGATGTCCAGCCAGTGATCGAGGGCCGCATCCTCGTCGGGCAATCGGCGCTGATCATCGACGACCTGATGACCGGCGGCAGCTCGATCCTCTCCACCGCCGAACGGCTGGAGGACGCCGGCATGGCCGTCCGCGACGCGATCGTCCTGATCGACCGTGAGCAGGGCGGCATCGAGCGGCTCCACGAGCTGGGCTACAACGTCATGCCGATCCTGCGGCTCAAGACGATGCTCAACTACTATCACTCGTCGGACCTGATCGATGACACCACGTTCGAGCGCTGTATGACCTACCTGCGCGAACAGCACAATCGGGCCGACGAGGAAACTGCCTAGCCGCTGACGCGACCGCGCCCGGCCAGCATCGCGGCAGCCTTCATGGTTGCGCCGTTCGTCCCAACGATCGTCACGACATCGCCCGGAGCGAGGGTCGAACCACCGTGTGGGATCAGGCGCGTTCCGCCACGCCGAATCAGGAGTACCAGGCTATCGCCCGGAAACTCCAGCTCACGCAACTGCTTCCCGGCGATCTCCTCATTCCCAACGACAATCTCAGAGATATCGGCGTCATCCTGATCGGCGAAGCCGGATAGCAGTCCGAAGATGCCCGGTCGGCGAACCAGATTGGACAGGATCATCGCCGTCGCCGCCGCCGGGTTCATCGCCCGAATACCCAGCTCCTGAAAGCTCGACAGCGTCTCGGGGTCGTTCACCCGCGAGACGACGTGTTCGCGCCCGTACCGCTGGCGGGCTAGTTGGCAGGCAAGCAGATTGTCCTTATCTGATGTTGTCGTCGCGACGACCGTGCGGGCGTACTCGATACCAGCCTGCTCCAGTACTGCCGGGACCGTGGCGTCACCAACGACCACATGCGCGCCAGTCTTGCGCGCCTTTTCAGCCTGCTCGTTGTCCAGCTCGATGACTGTGACGTCCTCATTGGCAGCGACGAGTCGCTCGGCCAGCATCAGCCCGACTCGACCGCCACCAACAATCAGCACTCCCATCGGTCTCACCCCCAGCTTGTCCGCCATCCAGTCGGCATAGGTCGCCTGGACGGCAATCGTGATCGTAATCATCAGGAAGACCAGGCCCAGCAGCGACGCCGCACCCTCAGGATCAGTCTCGCGCAGCCGCAGCGTGACGAACGTCGCCATCGATGCGGCGATGACACCGCGCGGGCCGATCGCTGCGACAAACGTACGCTCGCGCCAGCTCAGCGGCGAGCCGATCGACGAGGCGAAGACGGCCAATGGCCGGGCGATCGCCATCATCACCAGCACGGTCGTCGGCCCGCGCCAGCCCAGGCGCGTGAGATCCTCCGGATGCAACGTCGCCGCCAGCAGCAGATAGACCGAGGCGATGACGATCGCGGTGATATCGCCCTTGAACTGATGCGCCTCCTCGCGATGCGGGAACTCGGCGTTGCCCAGCACGATGGCAGCAACAACGACGGCAGTCAGCCCGGACTCGAACATCAGGCTATCGCTGACGGTGAAGATCGCGACCGCGCCGGCCAGCAGCGAAATCCGCGCCACCTGCCCTTGTGCTGGCACGAAGCGCCGCATCCAGAGCAGCAGTAGCATCCCACCGATTACGCCGAACGCTGCGCCGAACCCGATGCGCTGCAGCGCCCAGGTCGCACCATCACGCAGGCTCTCATCCGGCGCGTTCAGCAGGATCTCGAACAGCATCAGCGTCACGATCGCGCCGATCGGGTCGATGATGACGCCCTCGCCGGAGAGTGTCGCGCGCGCCCGTCCGGTGACGCGCACGCGCTGCAGCAGCGGTCCGATTGCCGTTGGACCGGTCACCATCACCAGCGCGCCAAACAGCGCCGCCAGCTCCCAGCTCAACCCGCCGATGTAATGCGCCGCCAGCGCCCCACCCGCGACGGTGATCGCTGCGCCGAGCGTGATCAGATTGCGGACGACCTTCGAAACGATGCGGAGGTAGGTCCACTCCAGCGAGAACGCACCCTCGAAGACGATAATCGCGACCGAGATTTTGATCGCCGCTTCCAGCGTTGGGCCCAGCTTGTCGGACGCGATCAGCCCGAAGCCGATCGGCCCCAGCAGCACACCGGCACCAAGGAAAAGCAGGATCGACGGGATCTTCGTCCGCCCGGCCAGCACCTGCACCAGCACACAGGCCACCAGGACCGCCGACGCCGTCACGATCAGGTCGTGCGCACTACCCACCGCATCTCCATCCGCTCAATGCCACCACCACACCGGAAGGGACGATCGTACCGCCTGAGTCAAGGCGAGAAGAGGCACGGAAGTTCCTTGCCACGCTCATCCGCGAAAGCCTGAGTGGGTCGTCGACGCCAAAGTGTCAGGCTGTGTGATGCGACAGCCACCTCCGCAAACTGTCATTTCGAGCGCGCACGCGAGAAATCTCTCCCGGCTCGATACAGACGACCGCAGCCGCACCCCGTCCCCTTCTTCTGTCATTCTCCGTTCCCACATGTTGGGCTGCATCGAACGGGTGGGAGATCTCTCACTGCCGGGTGCCCACTGGGCGGCAGATGACAGGCTGCGGGGGTGGCTGCCGATCGGGCACTTTGGCGTTGACAGCCCACTGAGGACTGCGAAGATGAAGCTGGAGATTGGATGTGCATGGCGGAGATTCGCCACGGGATCGGCGAACTTTGCGTCGACAATGCCTGACGACGCTCCATAAAATGTCTGTACCGCACCCCATCAGCTGGCAAGTGAGTAGGGCTCTATGCGCCGATGGTTCCGACAATCCCAATCGCGTGCAGCCATCAGGCTGACCGTCTTTGCCTGCCTCGCGATGATGCTCGCAGCCTGCGGCGGTTCCGGCCAGCAACCATCTGAGATTCCGGCAACATCTTCGCCATCAGTCAGTCCCGAGGCAACGCAGGTACTCGGCCGATGTGCCGCGTCCCTGCCTCTGGTAGAACTCGCCGCACCTGACATCTTCCGCAGTATTCAAATCCCTGACGACCGCGAGGCGGTGCGGGAGTTGTTCGAGCAGATTCCACGTGAGATCGACGGGAAAATGCTGCAACTGCCGTTCGTCGGTCCGCCGGAAATCTTCGTCGCTCAATACGGCGAGGACGGCATGCTGGTCCTGACTGCCAAGCAACTCGCACCCGGAGAGACGGGACGAGCAGCGATTGAGCGGGATGTCGCAGCAAGCTCGGCGAACTGCGAGGCAGGGCGCGATGGTCGTCTCGTCTGGGCGACCCTGACCGAACCGGAAGGTGTCCAGATCATCTGGGCCATTGCCGACGAGGGTTGGGCGTTTAGCGCGCTCGCGCCCGATCTAACTCAAGCGGAAGCATTGTTGGCGACCGCGATCGGAGTCCTCGTCGACAACGCGACCGCGCCACCTTTGTCGAGTGAAGGGTGCACAATAACCGGCGTTTCGCTCGCCCAGATCTCCGACATCGCCGCGCTCGCCTGGGCGTCGGACCAGATCGTTGTCGGCGAGGTCATTCGCGCACACCCAACGACGCCCGATCCGCGTGCGGCACGGCTGCCGTTCCATACCGACTTCGATGTCCGGGTCGAGTCGTTCGTCCGTGGGCAGCCAATGGAGACCGTCACTATCCGGCAGCCGGGTGGCGAGATCCCCGGCGGCTGCACTGATCGGATGGGTCAGCTTGAATTGGCAACTGGAGACCGCTTCCTGCTCTTCCTCGATCACGACGAGCGCACCGAGTTTGGCGATGCGTACCTGGTCGTCGGCGACCGGCAGGGCTACTGGCGACTGACCGATAAGGACACCTTCGTCGAGTTTGTTCCACACTATCAGGAGGCGTTCGAGCACCAGCCGCTGACCTCGGCCACCGCTGCCATCCGCGATGCATTGCGCGGCGAGATGCCGACACGACCCATCGGCGGCGTTGCGCCGGTCGTGCCGCTGGATGCCGCACCACTCAATCCGGCGCTGGACGAGTAACGGTCGGAGGCAGGCCATGACGACACGCCAACTGGTTCTGGGCATCGCCATCGCTATCGCATGCGTGATCGTCATCGTCGCATATACAGAACGCGGCACTGCAGAAACACCGTCGCTGCCGTCCGCCGGACCGACCGAGCAGGCTGCATTCGCCGAGCTTGTCCGCGCCGAGCAGCATGTCCTCCGCGACGCCATCGTCTCTGGGGACCCATCGCTCTATCCAACCGTCTACTACAACGATCCGACGGTGAAGATGCATCCAGACTATGAATACTCACTCAGTTTGCACGGTGACGAGGCGCGTGCAACGCTCGCGACGCTCTCCGGCGGCCCGATCGGCGCGACAGACGGCTACCTGACAGCTCGCATCGCGTCGCTCATCTACGGAGAGCGCAACACGATGGCATGGGAACACGTCATCGCCACGGCCGAGGCGGACGGTCGCCAGCCATCGATCGACGACCTGCCGGACGGATTCGTGCCGATGGAGCGGGTCACGGCGGATCGCTGGATTGAGCCGGATTACCACCTGTTCGATGTCCGTGCTGCGGGCGACCGCGGCAGCGCGAAGGTTGCGTTCGGCCCGCCCGAGGCCGGCGGCCAGGTGCTCTCGTACGACTTCGAGCGCGTCGAAGGGCGCTGGTACGTGAGCTACTCCGAGTCATCGTGGAGCCAGGGCGATCCGGACCGGAAGCCGTAGCAGCCACCACGAGAGCAGCTGGCCCTCCTCTTCATGGGCACAACTCCTGCATGGCTGCTACAGTTGGAGGCACCACAGCAGACAAGGCGGTCGCGCATGACACCGCAGATGGTGCTTCTCATCCCACCGAACGACATCGGCTGGCTCTCGCTCCAGCAAGCGGTCGCGAGCCTGCCGGACGTGCAGGTCGAAACTGCGGGCGGGGATGCCGCGGCCATCACGCAGATCGCACTCGATCTGCGTCCCGCCGCCATCATTACCGCCGCGAGGCTGGATGGTGCCTCGGTCACGCCAGTCCTCCGACACCTGCGCCGCCGTCTGCGCAAAGCGATCTTCATCATCGTCGATCACGACGTTGACCCGGATGCGCTGCCGGATCTGGCCCAGGCTGGCGTCTCGGCCTATCTGCTCTGGTCGCAGCTCGACAACAACCTGCGCCCAGCCCTCGAAGTCGCGCTGACCGGCAAGACCGTCGTGCTCTCCAACGAAGTTGCCGAAACGTACGACCGCATCGTGCGCGAGCCATCCGGCCCCGCCTCAGCCAGCCCGCCGCTCTCCGACCGCGAGTTCCACGTGCTGCGACTGCTGGCCACCGGCCAGGCCCGCCAGGACATCGCCGACGCGCTCAGCATCAGCTCTCGCACCATCGACCGGGTCATCGACGATCTCAAGGCAGCCTTCGACACCCCGACTCGCGAAGCGCTGATGGTCGCGGCGGTCAGGCTGGGGGTTGTGTGCTGATGGTGGATGGCGGAGATTCGCCACGTTTCTGGCGACTTCTGCGTAGACACATTCGGATTCGGCCGTTACCATAGCGGCATAGTGAGTCGAAACTCTATGCTGAAATCCACTGCGCGCATTACCGCCTATCGACCAATGTCCGACACACAATCGGCAACGTCATTCCCGGCGAGAACCCTTCTGAACACATGGTCTGTTGTCACCATCAGCCTGTTTCTGCTTTCGGCGTGCGGCAGTGAAGCTACGCCGACACAAAGCTCGGCGGCATCCTCACCTGAGACAAGCACCGCGCTCGTTCAACCGGCCACACGTACGAGCCAGGTGCTGCCGACGCCATCATCGATGCCACCCGAGACGCCAGGCGCACCTGAAGCGGCTGGCGGTATCGCCACTCATACCTCCGAACAGATTGCGGAGTTCGTGCCAGAGGCAACGACACCAGCGCCACTCGCCAATATCTCGATTCCAACCTCATTCACCGATGCGAAGGCACTCATCGATCATCTGCCCGAGCAGATTGGCTCGCTCACGCTCAGCCCGGAGCGTCTTAGCCCGCCGGGATACTACGGACTGGCATACCTTGAAGCCGATGGTTCTGCCCAAGCGCCAGTCACCGAAACGTTCGCCGTCGCATCAATTCCCGATCTCGATCCAGCGTTCATGGACTGGACCGTCGCCGACAAAATCACCAACGACGCCTCAGCTGCGGCGAACGCAGCCAGTGGGGACGGGCGAGAGAACGCATTTCAGGCTGGTCGGAACGGCCAACTCTTCTGGCTCCAGCAGGAAACACGCGATGGGCAGTGGCGCATGGAATGGGGAGTCGGCGATAGCGATGTTCTATTCCAGGTTTCTGCTCATTCCGAGATGGTGCTGATGGACCTGCTTGATGCGTTCAGGCAGGCCGCGAACAGTGTCTGATGTCGGTTCAGGAATCCGACAAAGCTAAGGTTGAGGCGCTGCAGTAACTACGCAGGGATGAATGGAGGTGTGTGCAGATGGGAATCAGGCGGCTCGCATCACCTGCCGTCCTCGCAAGCGTCACCCTAGCCCTGTGCATCGTCAGCATGACGGTCTTTGGATTCGCGGCGACGCACCGAGGCAACGCCGCTGACGCATCCGAAACGTTCGGCGTCTACCTGCAACCACCCGAGGCGACGACCTTCGACGATGCTCAGGTGGCCGACATCGCATCGCTGGCTGGTGGCCGCCAATTCGTCATGGTGACCGATGCGAACGCTCTCGAAGCGACGGTTACCGCCGAACACCCACAGTCGATCTGGCTTCACCAGTCAGCGCTATCAGCTGTCTCACCGGCCTGGCTGCGCGAACAGCTCAACGCTGGAACGATCATCGTCGGTATCGCCATGACTCGCGGTGAGCTTGCCAACGTTCTGCGCGTCGATGGCGGCAGCATGCCCGACTGGCGCCCGCCCAACACCAGCACGTTTGTCATCGTCGGCAAAGTGTCGGCTGTGCCGCGCACCAACGCCGCTGGAGAAACGACGACCCACGGCGGCTCTACCATCGTCAACGACATGTTCGACCCGCAAGACCCGACGTACCTCGTCGCCATGGTCGATCGCGTGATTGAGGATGTGCGCGATATGGGCGGCAGCATTCCTCCATCCTCTTCGCGTTAGATTTGCAGTCCCGTTTGGAACGTGCCAATGAAAAAGCTCGCTGTTCTCGCCATCCTGTTGATCCTTGGACCGGCCATACCGCTGGTGTTCATTCCGGATGTCCAGGCTGATACTGAGCCTGCAACGGAGCACGCGCCACGCTACGCACTCGTCCGCGTTGGCAACGCCCGCGGGGCGGTCGAACACCTCGTCGGCCTGAAGATGAGCGTTGTCGATATTCGGCCCGATCCAGCGCAATGCGACTGGGGCTATCGCGAGCCAATCGCCGCCATCGTCACGGTCCGCGTCTACACGCTCTGGGGCATCCCGATCGACACGTGGGAAGTCACCTGCGACACCGAGCAGCGCGTCAGTTGATGTCTTGCGGTGTCATGAAGCGCGAAGCTGGCGCGAGCGTCGCCTCACGGCGATGACAGCGCCAGCGCTGTCCCATACGCAACGGCAGGTAATCTCGTCGCAAAAGGACACCCCCTCTCCCTGCGGGAGAGGGGGGCAGGGGGGTGAGGTCCTACTTCACATACTCGTCAAACCAGCCCAGCACGCGCTCCAGCAGATCGCGCTGGTGGTGGTATTCGCCGATACCGTGCGGCTCGCGCGGGTAGACGACCATCTTCGTCGGGACGCCGGTCGTCTTGAGGGCGTTGTACATCTCCCAGCCCTGGCTGACCGGCACGCGGTCGTCGTTGCCGCCGTGCAGCACCAGCGTCGGCGTGGTGACCTGCCCGACGTAGCGCATCGCCGAGCCGTGCCAGTAGGCGTCCGGGTCCTCGGCGAACTCCGCCGTCATCCAGGAGCCAGCCCAGACGATGATGTCGGTCGTGCCCTGCATGCTGACCCGGTTGGTGACGCCGGCACCAACGATGGCGGCCTTGAAGCGGTTCGTCTGCGTAACCGTCCAGGCGGTCGTCAGGCCGCCGTAGCTCCAGCCGCCGACGCCGAGACGCTCCGGATCGGCGATGCCGCGCTCGATCAGCAGGTCGAGACCGGCCTGCGAGTCGCGATAGTCAGCGCCCATCCAGTCGGCGTGGTTGGCGATCTGATAGGCCGAGCCACGACCGGTGCTGCCGCGCGGGTTCGGCATCAGGACGGCGTAGCCGTTGCCGGCCAGATACTGCCCCCAGTCGTGCCAGTTGGCGTACAGGTGCTCGTCCCACGCCCAGGACGGTCCGCCGTGGATGTGGAGGATCGTCGGGTAGGCGGTGCCCTCCTGATAGCCGACCGGATAGATCAGCAGGCCCTCGACCTCAAGGCCATCGTCGGCCTTCCAGCGCAGTACCTCAGTCTTGCCCAGCGCGCGCTCGGCTAACGCTGCGTTGAAGTTTGTGATCTGCCGCGGTGCAGCACCGACGACGCCGGCCCAGACTTCCTCGGGGTGCGTCGAATCGGCCCAGGTGGCGGCGAAGCGTCCGCCGTCGGCGCTGAACGCCATGCCCAGCGGTGTGCCGCTGCCAAACGCCCCGCCGGTTGACCAGACGCCGCCCTGCTCGGTATGGAAAAGAGGTTCCGTCGCGCCGCCATCGAGCGGGATCGTGACGACCCTGGCATTGACACTCTGCAGGCGCAGCGCGGCCAGATGGTCTTCCATCGGCCAGGCGATGCCGAGCGTTGATGCGTCCTCGTCGCGGAGCAATTCGCGGACGTTGGACGGATTGGCTGCGTCAACCAGGAAGATCGCTTCACCGGCGTCGCGCTTCATGTCGAAAGCGGCCAGCACGGCCAGCTGTGAGCCATCCGGTGACCAGGCCAGCGAGCCGGGCGCGCGGAACGGCGGCTCCCCGCTACCGACCGGCGTCAATTCGCCACCGCTGGCCGGAACAAGGCCGAGCGTCATCTGATTGAAGGAGACATCGAAGCCGAGATGCGGCGCGACGGTGACGGCGATCTGCGTGCCGTCTGGCGACCAGGCGTGCTGCCAGACATGCCAGTCGCCCTCCAGCAGCCGCTGCGGCTCGACCGGCTCGACCGTCGCCGCACCCAGCGGATCGTCCGGGAGAGTCACGACGGCCAGGCGCGCGAACTTCTCGTCCTCCTGATGGACGAAGGTGTCGTCGCGATCTTCCTTGCGCTTCTTCTCTTCCTCGGTCTCGGGATCGACTGCCAGCACCGCGACGCGCGTGCCGTCCGGCGACCAGACCGGCGACGAGATGGCGGCATCCCACTCCGACACGCGCACGGCCTCGCCGCCGTCCGGGCTGATGACGAAGAGCGCGCCGGTGCCGCGCTTCTCGCGGTCGGAGATGAAGGCGACCAGCGAGCCGTCCGGCGACCAGCGCGGCTGCGTGTCGTTCGATTCGCCGCTGGTCAGGCGTCGCAGCCCGGACCCATCGGTCGCGGCGATCCACAGATCGGCCTCGGCATGCTCGCCCTTCTTCGAAATCCAGCCCAGGCTGAAGATCAGGCGGCTGCCATCTGGCGACATGACAATATCGCCGGGTGCGCGTTGGGTAATCGCATCTTCAATGGAGATGGGACGCAGGTCGTCGGTCACTTCTCAAACTCCTCATGGTGTTGGCCGTCCCGGCAGCATCGCCGAGCCAGCGAGCAGTATCGCCGAAAACGAGAGATCGCGCGAGTACTGGCATACTTGCGCGTATGCTGACACTCCGGCGCAGGCTCAGGCAGCAGGCATTTGTTGCGGCTGTCATCTATCTGGTGATTACCTGCTGGATGCTCTGGCCGCTGCCGCGCTACGCCGGCTCGGCGGTCCAGGATCCGGGCGATCCGCTCATGCAGATCTGGGTGATGCGCTCGATCCAGCACAATCTGGTGCATCAGCCACTGCACCTGTTCGACGGCACCGCCTTCTATCCGTTCCAGCTCTCGCTCGCCTACTCCGAAGAGGCGATCTCAACCGCGCTCCTTGCCTGGCCCGTCTACCTCGTCAGCGGCAACGACATCCTGGCCTACAACGTCCTCTTCATCGCCACCTTCTGGCTGATGAGCTTCGCCGTCTTCCTGCTGGCGCGCGAGCTCGGAGCGCTGCCCGGCGCTGCGTTCATCGCGGGCATCGCCGCCGGATTCGCTGCCGGCCGCTACGGGCACGTCAGCCACCTGAACCTGTCGACACTCTGCTGGCTACCGCTGGCGCTCTGGGCGCTACTCGTCTTCGTCCGCACGAAGCGCTTGCGTTATGTCGTGTTATGTAGTGTCGCGTTGGCGATTCAATTGCTCGCGTCGTTGCACATGGCCGTGCTGGCGACCGTCGCGCTCGGACTGCTGCTGCCGTTCGTCATCTGGCGCGAACGCGAACGGCTCGTTCGGCGCGACTGGATTGCTGCCGGGCTGGCGCTGGCGATCCCGTATCTCCTGCTCGCGCCGACACTGCTGCCACATCTGCGCGTCGGCGAGCTGTACGGCTTTGAGCGTGACCGCGATGATGTCCAGAAGCTGGCTGCCGAACTGAGCAGCTACCTGTCGGTCTTCCCGACAAACCACGTCTGGGGACGAATCCTCGATACCCGATCGGACGCGTTCTTTCCGGGCGCGATTGCCCTCGTCGGTGCTGCGCTCGCTGTGCTCGCATGGCGGCGCTGGCCGGTGCAGTACACGCTGTTGCTGACGATCGTCGGCGCGCTCTTCTCGTTCGGCCTCTGGCTGGAGATCGCGGGACATCAAGTGCCGATGCCGTGGGCGCTCGTCTACGACGCCTTCCCGCCGATCCGCGCGATCCGCGGCGTTGCGCGCTTCGGTCTGCTGACGGCGATCGGCGTCCCGCTGTTGGCGGCCTTCGGCTACAGCGCCGCCTGGCGTCATCTCGCACCGCGCTTCCGTCAGCACGCGGCCACGGCCGGTCTGGTGCTCACCGTCGCGCTCAGCCTGCTGACGGCGATCGAGCTGCGCAGTGGCGTGAATGCCTACCACGTGCCGCCCGATCCGGCAGTCGTCGCCTGGCTGCAGGAGCATCCCGACGGTCCGGTACTGGAGCTACCGGCTGATGGACTGATTACGCACTGGACGACACTGGAGAACGGTATCTTCGAGCCGATCCGCTCGATGTATCTCTCGACGCATCACTGGCACCCGGTCGTCGCCGGTTACAGCAGCTTCGTGCCTGAGCCGCACTACGCCCTGCTGGCGCTGCTCAGCGACAACGAAGGCAAGCTGTCGGCGATTGGCCCGCGCCAGATCGGTGTCGTGCAGGACCTCGGCATTCGCTGGGTCGTGATTCACCATCGCGATGACTACGACTGGCAGCAGGCGGTCGAGTTCGCCAACACGCTCCCGGAACTGCGCCTCGCTGGAGAGCCGGAGGGCACGTCTGTCTTCGAGGTGCTCCCGGCTGAGCGTGAGCCGCTCGCGCTGGATGACATCCGGATCAGCCTGCCGGAGTCATTCGGCGTTGGCCTTCCATTGCAAGCGACGCTGCTGATCGACAACCCGAATCCGAACGCGGCCTTGCTGCGCACCGTCCCGCCGCCGGATCTGCACCTGATCTGGCGCGCTGACGACGGTTCGTCTGTGCTTGAAGAGCAGGTGCAGACACAGATTCCGCTGGCGGCTAACGCCGGGCAGTCGAGCGCGGTCGTGCCGGTGACGACGCCCGAGCAGCCCGGCCGGTATCAGGTCGAAACATGGCTGGACGAGCATCCGGCGACGCGCTCGACGCATATAGTCGAGATCACCGAGGCAGATGTCGGCGAGGAGCCGGCTGCGCGACTGGTGCACATCGAGTGGGACGCCGCATCGGCGCGACCCGGCGCGACGATCATGATCGACGTGACGTGGGACATCCTGCGGCCGCTCGGCGCAGATTACGCCTCGACCGTGCAGCTCCTCGACGCCGCCGGGGATCGTCGCGCCGCCTACGATCTGATTCCCGGCGGCTACGATCCACCTTCCAGCACCTGGCAGGCGGGCGATAGCGTCACGCTGCACTACCCGCTCGTCATCCCGGCCGACCTGCCGACCGGCAACTATCAGTTGCTGACCGCGATCTACGCCTGGCAGGGGGACTATCCGCGGCTGCCAATTGTTCGAACTGATGGGACGACTGGCGGTGAGGAAATCGCGTCGCCATTCGTCGTCAAGTGATGCGATCTCGCATCACAGCGCTGGCTGGTATCCTGCGAGTCGATCGACTGGCGATGGGAGGGGATATTCAATGATTGCCGTACTCGTGCTGTTCAAGAACGATGGCACGCTCAGTCTCGACGACGCGATCGCACGCTTCAACACGACTGCGCCGAACTACGAAGGCCGCGTCGGTCTCATCACCAAGACCTATATCTACGAAGAGGACGGCACCGCGCTCGGCGGCTTCTATCTCTGGGAATCGCACCAGGCCGCCGAATCGCTCTACACCGACGAGTGGAAGGCGAAGGCAACCGCGCTCTACGGCACCGAGCCTGTATTCCGCTACTTCGACGCTCCCGTGCTGGTCAACAACCTGGCCACAGCAAAGGGGGCTCGGTGAGCGACGAGGAGCGCTACGCGCGCTATCACCAGGGCGGCCGCTGGCAGGGACTACCGGTGCAGGTCCGCGACGACGCCGCACCTCACTTCGAGCCGGTGACTGCCCACGTCTTTCAGCGCGACGATGCCGAAGACACCGCCGAGCCCTTCCCCGACGACGCGCCCGACATCCTGATGTTCGGCGTGCCCAACAAGGGCATGATGGCCGGCCAGCCGACGAATGTGTTCCTCCTGGGATATGTCGCGGACGGCGGCCCACTGATGCTCGTCGATACTGGCGACCACGGCAGCGAGGCGGCGTTGCTCGACGCCATCGCCGCCAGCGACATCGAGCTATCACGGATCACCCGCATCGTCCTGACGCACTGCCACCCCGACCATGTCGGCAATGCGACGATGCTGAAGGAAGCGACCGGCGCCCCGGTCTGGGCGCATCCGCTCGAACGCGAGCAGATCGAGCGCTTCCGCAGCGACCTCGTTGTCGATCACTGGATCGAGGACGGTCAGCAGATCGATGGCGACGGCTTCTCGGTCGAGACGATCTTTACGCCAGGTCACTCGCCCGGCCACGTCTGCCTCGTCGAGCCGCGCAGCCGCGTTCTGATCGCCGGCGACATGATCTCCGGCTTCGGCAGCGTCGGCATCTTCCCGCCGAATGGCAGCATGCGGCAGTACATCGACAGCCTCCGTCGCCTGCTGGCTGCCGATGAGGCGCGTCCGTTCTCGCTGACTTGCCCCGGCCACGGCCCGGTCATCCCGGCGACGCGCGCCAAGATCAAGGAGTACATCGAGCATCGCCAAGCGCGTGAGACCGAGGTCTACGACGCCGTTGTTGGTGGCGCAGGGACGATGACCGAGCTTCTGCCGATCATCTATCCCGGCATCCTCGACCATCTCTCGTTCGCCGCGCGCAGCACGCTGCAGGCGAACCTGGACAAGCTCGTTGAGGATGGTCGCCTGACGCGCGACGGCGAGCGCTACATGGTTGCAGAGTGAGGTGAGCAGATGGACGACACACTGACGACAGCTCCGGCCGGCGGCGCAACATTCCTGAATACAGCGCTGGCCACGGACCTGACAGATCTCGAAGCTGACATTGCAGTGCTCGGCCTCCCCTACGGTGTGCCGTATGGCATGGCCGGCGTCGCCGGACCCTGCTCTGTGGCTCCAGCGGCGCTGCGGGCGCAATCGCTGAAGTTCGGCTACGGGCGCTTCATCGAGCACTACGACTTCGATCACGATGGTCCATTGCTCGGTGGTCGCGACGTTCGCATCGTCGACTGCGGCGACGCAGTGGCCGACCCGCTCGACATTCCCGGCAACTCGGCCCGCGCGACGGCGGCGACGCGTCAGATCCTCGCGAGCGGCGCAGTACCGATCATGCTCGGCGGCGACGACTCGGTGCCGATCCCATTCTTCCGCGGCTTTGAAGGGCATGGACCGGTCACGCTGGTGCAGGTGGACGCGCACCTCGATTTCCGCGACGAGCTGGACGGCGTCCGCGAGGGCTTCTCAAGCCCGATCCGCCGCGCGTCCGAGATGCCGTGGATTAACTCGATCGTCCAGGTCGGGCTACGCGGTGTGGGCAGTGCCCGGCCATCCGATGTACAGGACGCTCGTGATAATGGCAACCTGCTGGTGACGGCCGGCGAGGTACGCCGCGACGGCGTTGGCGCGCTGCTAAGCCGCATCCCGTCAGAGTATCCGTACCTGATTACGATTGACCTTGACGGACTTGACCCGTCGGTTGCTCCCGGCGTCTCCGGTCCAGCACCGGGCGGGCTGAGCTACGACGAACTGGCCGACCTGCTAACCGGACTGGCAGCGCAGGGCCGAGTTGTCGGATTGGACATCGTCGAATACGCGCCCGAGCTGGACGTTAACGGCCACACCGCGCTGGTGGCGACGCGGCTGATCCTGACACTGATCGGCGCGCTGGCTCGCTCGGGGCAGCTTGGCCGAGCGTAAACCGCAGCCGGTCGGCGCTGCCTGGCGCCGACCGGGCTGACTCATTTCGGGTGCCGGGCCAACGTGTCGGGGGCCAAACGGGCGTATGCGATACGCCCCTACAAGAGCAGCGCACCGCACCAGATGCCACTATCCGTAGGGCGGGAATGCAACGCGGAGGATGCGGCTATGTAGGGGCGAATTGCATACGCCCGTGATTATCGCCAGCCCGGCCGAACGGCACGCACAAACGTCGTGACATTCTGACCGGTGCGTATGCAATACGCCCCTACATGCACCACGAATTTCAGTCGGTTACCAACGCCTGTGTTGCGGTAGACGGTCGATCAGGACGCGCTTTGCTCGGCCACTGTGTACCAGCGGTCCGGTCCGCTTGACTCGGATGCCGCGTTGAGGACGGAGCGGCCACGCCGGAACTCGTCCGTCTCATGCCAGCGCTCCCAGGCCGCCTTGTCGCGCCAGGTGCCGACGATGACCCGGCGCATCGGCTCGTCCTCCGGGATCAACAGGTGCAGATCAACCCAGCCGTCCTGCCGGCGCGCATCGGCTGCGCGTTCGCGATAGGCGTTGTCCCAGGCGGCCTCGTGGCCAGCCTTGACGGTCGATTCGGAAATCACAGTCATCATCGGGCACGCTCCTCTCGTCCTGGCCGCCAATGCAGCACGGCGAGTGCCACGACCTGAAGCGTGTCCGAGAGGCCCTACGCCTCGCGCCGATCGGCCGACCGATGCCGATTTCTATTCTTTCAGTTACCACGCGAGGGAGCTTAAACCGACTTTCCGGACAGTCGAAAATGACTCCTATGATGGGTAACGTGATGAGTCAGAGACGATCCTTGCCTTTCGTTACACGCACAATTAGACTGTAGGCGGCGCGAGATGTACTAGCGCACATGCAATAGTCGAGGCGGTGACCGTGGACCCTTTTCAGGCCTCTGAAGTTCCCAGCCCTGTCCAGCCCAAGCGGTCGAAGAAGACCTTGTTCATCATTGGATGCGGCGGACTCCTCGGCATTTGCGTCATCCTCGCGATTATCGGATCGCTCATTAGCAACAATGAGGACGACGAGCCGACTGTTGCCGCTATTGTGGGGCAATCTTCTGCAGTTGCAGGAGATGAATCGACCAACTCGACATCAACATCTGAGCAATCAACTCCGAATACAGTTGCGGACATTCCTCTAACACCCACTCAAGAGCGCGTCGAGCCAACTGCGACGCTCGCCAACGAGCCGACACCGACAGACGAGCCTGAGCCAACTGCCACAGCAGTACCCGAACAGGTTGGGACAGGCCGGTCGAACCCGGTTCCGCTTGGCCAAACTGCCACGACTGATGATTGGGAGATCCAGGTTCTCGAGGTCGTACGTGGTAACGACGCGATGCAGCGACTGATCGATGCGAATCAGTTCAACGACGCTCCGCCGCCGGGCATGGAATATGTACTGGTGAACGTTCGAGTGAAGTATCTTGGTAACGAAACGGAAGCTCAAGGAGTGGACTTCTCATGGTTTCGCGCCACGGGAGATGCCCGCGTGAAACACAGTTGGGCATCTGTTGTCGAACCAGAGCCCGAGTTGGATGCGGAACTCTTCCCTGGCGGTGAGGCAACCGGGTGGACGACTGTACTGGCGCGTCAGGACGAAACCAACCTCGTGCTGATCTTTGAACCGCTTCTCTCCGTGGTCGAAGGCGATGAGCTGTTTCTCGCTCTAACCGACGGCGCTCAGATTCAACCACAGACAGAGCGCTTGGCACCCGAGAATGATCTTGGGTTTGACCGGAACTCACCGGTTGCTCTGGGGGAACATGTCGTCGGGGATACGTGGGAGATATGGGTCATCGAGTCGGTCCGCGGTGACGAAGCGCTTCAGCGAGTTAAAGAAGCGAACATGTTTAACGAGGATCCAGCCCCCGGTATGGAATATGTCCTCGTGCACGTCAGCGTCCGAAATGTGAAGGCCGACTCAGGTTCGGATCGCATAGACGAATTCTCATTCAAGCTGACCGGCGACGCCGCACGAGTCTACGATAACCCAATCGTCGTTGACCCCGAACCGCGCTTTGACTTCGACATTTACGCGGGTGGCGAAGCGAGCGGCTGGATAACGTTGCAGGCTGCTGAAGGTGAGCAGGGTCTCAAACTGGTATACGAGCCAGCGTTCTCATTCACGAGCAAACCGCGATACATGAATATCCAGTAGATAACAATCGAGATGGGTGAGAAGGTTCTGGCGCAAAGCACCCTAACCGTGACGACTGATAGCGTGCGCAGCACGCAGTCTGGATCTCTCGGAAACACAACGACCGGCCACCTGGTGTGGCCGGTCCCGAGATAGCTGACAGTGCAGTCCTGATCTACGCCTCGCGCCGATCAATCACCCGCACCGCCTTGCCGCTGTCGATCCGGCCGACTTCGCCCGGGCCGACGAGGCGAACGTGCATGTTGAGATCGAAGCGGCTCTTGAGTATCCGCTCGACCTGGCCAGCCAGAATGCGCATGTCTGCATCGGAGACGGTTTGGGCGTATTGCGGTGTGATCTCGGCGATGACCTGAATCGTCTCGCGACCGGACTCGCGGTCGAGGACGATCTGATAGAACGGCGCGATCTCATCGAAATCGAGCAGTGTCGCCTCGACTTCTGAGGGATAGACGTTGACGCCATGCAGGACGATCATGTCGTCGACCCGGCCCCGCAGCCGCGCGATCCGGCGATGCGTCCGCCCGCAACTGCACGGCTCGTCGATAAGTGCCGTAATGTCGCCGGTGCGGAAGCGTAGCATCGGCATCGCTTCCTTCGTCAGCGTTGTCAGCACCAGCTCGCCATACTCGCCGTCCGCCATCAGGTCGCCGGTCGCTGGGTCGATGACTTCAGGCACGAAGTGATCTTCCATGATGTGGAAGCCATCGCGCGCCTCGGCGCATTCGCAGCCGATGCCCGGGCCGATGACCTCACTGAGACCGTAGATGTCGATGGCGTGGATGCCGAGACGCCCTTCAAGGTCGAGCCGGATCGCCTCCGACCACGGCTCCGCACCAAACACGCCGATGCGTAACGGCAGCTCGTCGGGCGTCACGCCCTCACGCTCAAGTGTCTCGGCAATGATCAGCGCGTACGACGGCGTGCAGCACAGCACGTCCGCGCCGAGGTCGCGCAGCAGCTTGACCTGACGCAGCGTGTTCCCGCCCGAAATCGGCACGACAGTCGCACCCAGGCGTTCAGCGCCGTAATGCAGGCCCAGGCCACCGGTGAACAGACCGTAACCGTAGGCGTTCTGGACAATGTCGCCCGGTCGCGCGCCAGCCAGTGCCAGCGAGCGAGCGCACACCTCGGCCCAGGTTTCGATGTCGCGGCTGGTGTAGGCCGAGATCGTCAGGCGGCCACGGGTTCCGGACGATGCCTGCACCCGCGCGAGCTGCTGGCGCGGAACGGCAAGCATGCCGAACGGGTAGGTGTCGCGGAGGTCACCGCGGACGGTGAACGGCAGCCGGCTGAGATCGTCGATGCTCTGGATCGACCGCGGGTCGATATCGTATTCATCGAACCGCCGCTGGTAGAACGGAGAGCGGTCGTACGACCAGCGCACGATCGAGGCGAGGCGATCCGACTGGAGTGCCCGAAGCTGGTTGCGGGGCATCTCATCGATTGCCCCATCCGGGTAGCCTGCGGTCATCGTCATCCCCCCTTAGTGCCGATCGTGGTCCACTCGTCTGGCGGCAGGATAGCGCAGCTTGGCCTGGCGTGCCCTAGCTCGCTCGTCGCCCACCGCAGCACGGGCAACCCGGCGGGTGATCGGGCGGCGCATCGGCAGGCGCTTCTGGCGGCAGCGCGCCGCGGTTGATGTGTACCATCGCCATCTGGCGCTCGCACAAGCCGTGGCAGACCGGGCACTCCACCGGCGGGAAATCTGCGAGATCCATCGGGCGACGCTCTTCAATGAGAACGTCGCACTGCGGACAGGCGTAGATGTAGATCGGCATGTATCACTCCCGAAGGCTTCCGAATTCGCCGCCAGGCCGGTCAACGTTCCGGAAGAACCATACTGTAGTTATCGTCGCGGATGACTGCGCACGAGACGCTGACCCACATGGGGGCTCGGATTGGCTAATCCGCTAGCCATCCCCGCAGCCGGTCATGGAATGAGCCCGCATCACTGCTTGTTTAGCACTGCTTGTTTAGCCACGGCAGCCCCCCCGCAGCCTGTCATTTCGAACCGCAGTGAGAAATCTCTCCCGGCCATCACTAATAACCTGCGAAACGTGATTACTCCTCGAACCAGCCCGCGCTCAAGTCCTCCCAGTCAGGATTCTCCGACTCAATCAGCTCGAGCTTGCGCGAACGACGCCAATCCTTCAGCTGCTTCTCGCGGCTGATTGCGTCATTGATGTATTGGAACTCCTCGCAATGGACAAGGTGCGTGATGCCATACCGGCCAGTGAACGTGTCCGGTCGCACCTGTGCGTGCTCCCTGATACGACGCTGGAGGTCGTTGGTCACGCCAATGTAGAGCGTTCCCGATCTTCCGAGGACGTTCGTCATGATGTAGACCCAGTAGGATCGCTGCTGTCGTGGTGACATATATCTGTGATCCAGATGCTGCTGGCGCCTCGCTGGGACATGCCACGAACCTGGCGGTCTGTGCGATGAGCAACGTAACAGACGCTCTGTCATTTGACGACAGGAGAATGCCCGACAGCGTATGGCCTCTGCTGCGTGAGACTGGTGCTGGTCGGGGGAGATTTCTCACTGCGGTTCGAAATGACAGGCTGCGGGCGTGGCTGCCGTGGCTAAACAAGCAGTGATGCCAGCGCCATCCATGTCCGGCATCGTTGGTTGCTGCCGCGCCCGCCATTTCAAGCTCTTCGGACCGCGCGAACCACTCGGTTGACCGTAACCGTCGACCAGGCCGGTGCTTGTCATCCATGTACGTACAGTATTCGCAGTGCGCGAAGGGAGTGTGTTGGTGAAACCGATCCTGACCCTGGCAGCCGTCGTAGCGATGGTGCTGACTCTTGCTGCACCGGTTGCGGCGTATCACGAAAGCGACGAGACCCATCCATTTGGCAGCGATGCCTTCGAGCGGACATGGGCACGGACCGACAAGCCGGTGGCCGATCTGAACGTCAGCCGCACATGGATGTGGGGACCGAGCCCATACACACAGATCCTGCAGGAGGAATACGCCGAGTCGCCTGCCGGACATCGCTGGGTTCAGTACTTCGACAAGAGCCGGATGGAGATCAACAACCCCGCCGGTGATGAGAGTTCGCTCTGGTATGTGACCAACGGCCTGCTGGTTAGCGAGATGGTTGACGGCTTCTATCAGACCGGTGATAACCAGTTCGACTCCTCGCCCGAGCCGGCTGCCATCGGCATCGCCGGTGATCCCGACTCCGGCGCGCCGACCTACGCCGACATCCATAACCTCGGCCTGCGCGATGTCGCGCCTGCGGCAGCCGGAGCGCCACTCATCACGCGTCTGGAGAGCGGCGGAACGATTGGCATGACCGTCAACGACGAGTCGCTCATTGCTGAGGGCGTGACGGCTGGGCCGCTGGCTGAGCCGACCCAGCATCGGGTCGCATCGGTCTTCTGGCAGTTCATGAACTCCGAGGGGCTGGTCTACGACACGACGGCGGCCGCGACGATCACCGACGATCTGTTCGTCAACCCGTACTACGCCACTGGCTATCCGATCACCGAGGCGTACTGGTCGAACGTCGCTGTCGGTGGAACCGAGCAGGACGTGCTCTGGCAGTGCTTCGAGCGCCGCTGCCTGACCTACACGCCGGGCAACGACGCTGGTTGGCAGGTTGAGGCCGGCAACGTCGGTCAGCACTACTATCGCTGGCGCTACACGACGCAGCCCGCCACGCTGTTCTTCGTCGCGATCGAGGATGGCGGCCAGAGTGGCACGCCGATCGGTTGCGGCGATAGCCTCATCCCGACCGCTACGCTGATCGAGAAGAGCGCCACAACAGCGGACGCGATCACGAACACGCTCCAGAAGCTGTTTGCGATGCACGATCAGTACTACGGCGAGAGCGGCCTGTACAACGCGCTCTACACGTCCGACCTGGAAGTAGCTAGCGTCTCAATCAGCGGTGACGCTGCGACGGTCGCGCTGACCGGCCAACTGCTCATCGGCGGTGAATGCGACGAGCCGCGCATCGAGGGACAGCTGGAAGCAGTCGTCCTCCAGTTCCCCGGCATCAACTCGGTCACCTTCACCCTGAACGGTGATCCGCTGCTGCCTGTCGTCTGATGACACACCGCGGAGCAGGCGCTAGCCTGCTCCGCCATATCCCCCTTTCGCAATCCAGCGCAAACGTGTATGGTCGCCAGATGCCGCGATCATTGCGCGATTCAGCATTCGGAAGCGTTCAAGGAGGGGGAGATGGCGACAACACCGGCTACCCACAACATCGAAGATCTGTTCTCCGAACATGGCAAGCACGCTCGTCCGGGGATGGTCGGGTTCAACCCGCGGTCGGTGGCGGATGTCATCGCCTTCAGCGGCGGCTATCCCGATCCATCATCGCTCCCGATCCAGGATCTGATCGAGTCGACCCGCGTCGCGCTGGAGCGTGACGGCGACTGGGCGCTCGCCTACGCGTTCGGCTCGGGCGTGCCGGAGCTGGTCAGCGAGCTGAGCAGGAAGCTGGCGCGCGATCAGGGCATCACGGCCGGACCTGAGAACATCCTCGTCACGCACGGCTCATCGCAGGCGCTGGCCCTCATCTTTGACTTGTTCGTCAATCCGGGTGATGTCGTCATCGCCGAAGCGCCGTGGTTCATGGGCGCGATCTGGCGGGCACGCGCGGCCGGTGCCGACATCCGCGAGGTGCCGCTCGACGATGAGGGTCTCAACATCGAGGTGCTGGAGCAAACACTGGAGCAGGTTGCGGCCGAGGGCAAGCGCGCCAAGCTGCTCTACTGCGTCCCGACGTTCCAGAATCCATCCGGCATCACCTACTCACTGGAGCGGCGCAAGGCGATCGTGGCAATCGCCCAGAAGCACGGCCTGCCGATCATCGAGGATGACGCCTACTTCGACCTGCGCTACGAGGGCGAGGCTATCCCGACGATGTACTCGCTCGATGACCAGGGGCTGGTCATGTATTGCGGGACATTCTCGAAGACGATCGCCGCTGGCATGCGCCTCGGCTGGTGCGTTGCTGCGCCGGCCGTGACGGCCCGGCTGACCGGCCTGAAGAGCGACTCCGGCAGCAACGCCTTCACCAGCCACATCGCAGCCCAGTTCTGCTCGACCGGCAACTTGCAGGAACATATCAGCGAGTTGCGCCCGATCTATCGGCACCGCCGGGATGTGATGCTGGCGGCGCTCGAAGAACACATGCCGCACGGCACCTCCTGGACCCACCCGGAGGGCGGGTTCTTCATCTGGGTGACGCTGCCGGAGGGCGCGACCTGCGGCCCGCTGGCCGAAGCGGCCAACGCGCGCGGCGTCGGCATCAGCCAGGGGATGATGTTCTTTGCCAACGGCGGCGGCGAGCGCAATGTCCGGCTCTCCTACTCGTTCAACAACGACGAAGAGATCCAGCAGGGCATCGCCATTCTCGGCGAGCTGGTGAGCGAACAGCTGGCCGACTAGCCATTCGTCATTGACACCACGAGATAACCGGGAGCACACGCATATTCACGGTTCGATGTTCAACACAGCTGCCTACCTGAATCGAATTGGTCTCAGCCACCAGGGCGCGCCGAATGCAGAGCTGCTCGGCGCGCTCCATGAGGCGCACCAGCTGGCGGTGCCGTTCGAGAACCTCGATATCCATCGTGGGGTGCCAATCAGCCTCGATCCCGAGGCCATCTACGCCAAAATCGTCGAGCAGCACCGCGGCGGCTTCTGCTACGAGCTGAACGGGCTGTTTGCGATGCTGCTCGATAGCCTCGGATTTAAGGTCACACTGCTCTCGGCGCGCGTCTCGCGGGCCGACGGATCGTTCGGCCCCGAGTTCGACCATCTCGTCCTGCGCGTCGATCTCGATGAGCCGTGGCTCGCCGATGCCGGCTTCGGCGATTCGTTCCGCCGTCCCATCCGCCTGGCTCCTGGACTGGAGCAGACCGACGGACTCAGCCGCTATCGCCTGACGAACGACGGGCATGATTATGTCCTGCAACGTCATCGCGAGGACGGCGGCTGGACACCGCAATATGCGTTCAGCCTGACGCCCCGCACGCTCGACGAGTTCGCCGAGATGTGCGTCGTCCAGCAGACCTCGCCAGAGAGCCACTTCACGAAGCGGCGCATGACGACACTGCCAACTCCGACGGGTCGGATCACGCTCGTCAACACGATGCTCATCACGACCGGCCCGGATGGTCGCGATGAGCAACAGCTCGCCGGTGAGGACGAAGCGCAGGCTGTCCTCCGCGAGCGATTCGGCATCTTCCTGCCATGACGATGTCGAAGGAGCGCGAGGTGAGTAGCGGCGCAGATCGCAACGCATCGTCATCCGCTCGTCCGGTGACGGTTTCGATAACACGGCGGACGGTCGTGATCGGTCTGTTCATCATCGCCGGGCTGCTGCTCGTGGCACACATGCTCGTCTCCCTGAACCGCTTCATGCTCGACCTGCGCTTTTTCGCAGCGGACAATCTCTTCGTGCTGTTCGACATGTGGAGCGAAGTGTCGATTCCGAGCTGGTATTCGGTGACGCTGCTCCTGATTGCGACCGCGATCCTCGCAGTCATCACCGTCGCCAAGTACGCTGCTCACGATTCGTTCCGGCTGCACTGGGCAGCGCTGTCGGTCATCTTCCTGGCGCTCTCGGTTGACGAAGCGGCGGACATTCACGGTCAAGTGTCCTACGCCCTCAACGAAAAGCTGAATACGAGCGGCTTCCTCGCCTACGCCTGGATCATCCCGGCGGCCGTGCTGGTCGTTGTCGTCGGGCTGGCGTATCTACGCTTCCTGGTGCATTTGCCGGCCAGCGTCCGCATTCGAATCATCATCGCCGGTGCGATCTTCCTGTCCGGTGCGTTGGTCATGGAGGCAATCGAAGGGCGCTACGACTCCAGCCACGGTGTTGAGACCATGACCTACCGCGTAATGGTCGGCATCGAGGAGACGCTCGAAATGGCCGGCGCGATCCTGTTTATCTCGACGCTGCTGGCGTATCTGGCATCGCTCGCAGAGGCGGTCGAGCTGCGGATTCATCCCGACTAACGCGCCGCACAGTCAGCCCGATGACGAGCAGCCCAATGATCCCCATCACAACCGAGAGTATCGTCAGGCGCACATCCGCGTAGCGCACGGCGGCGACATCGAGCGTCACGCGGCCGTGCAGCAGATCCCGCATGGCGACGACGATCGGCGAGTCACCGACGTGCCAGAGCGCGGCATGGAGGCGGTCCGCTGACGCGGCGTACTCACCGACATAGCGATCGAACGGCACGAGGAGCGGCAAGAGCGAGATGAGCAGGCCGGCAGCCGCGATCACGCCGACCGCGACCTGCCAGATACGCCAATACCAGGCGCGCTCGACGATCTCCGCGGCAGGCAGAAGCAGCAGCGGCAGTAGTGGGACGAGAAAGCGCGGCCCCCAGACGCCACCGCCCCACCAGACGTAGTAGCGCCCGTACAATAGCAGCACGCCAACCAGCATGCCGAGGATCGTCAGCGCCAACGCGGGATACCGGCGGCCAAACCAGACCGCGCCAACGAGAGCAAGCAGGAGTGGCGGGTTGTACCAGAACATCCCGCGCCCCGGTGAGAGCAGCAAGCCTTCGAGGCCGGTGAGCAGGGGCGTTGTGTAGGCGCTGGCTTCCGCGCCGTAGCCGCTATCGAATGGACTGCCGAACCTGACCGCGTTGTAGACGCCGACGACGATCAGCCAGAGTGCGATCGGCCCACTCCAGGCGAGACACATCCGCATCGCAGCCCTGCCAATTGAGCGCTCCCAGCGCAGCGCGATCCAGAGCAGCCAGAGGCCGGGCGCGACGAGCGCAACGCCAATCGCGAGCTTGGCCGCCAGAGCCAGACCGGCCGCGAAGCCGGAGAGAAGCAGCCAGAGAATCGCGCGGTCGGTGCCGGCCACGCGATTCGCCCGCAGCAGCCCGTAGACGACAGTCGTCAGCGCCAGCGCCGTCAGCGGCTCGCTGAGAAACGTGCCGGCGTAGTGCATCAGGAGCGTCCCGACTGCCAGCATTCCGGCGAGCACAAGCGCCGTGCGCTGCCGATAGCCGAGCTCGACGACCAGCAGAAAGAGCAGAGCGACGGTCGCTCCGCCAATGAGCGGATTGATCAGACTGGTACCGTAGATGACAGTGCCGGTGAGCTGGTTGCCGTATGGATCGACCATGATCTTCAGCACCAGGAGGTGCGGCAGCGGATAGGTGGCAAACAGGAACGCCGGAATCGCGACGAGCGACTGACCGATGCCGTATTTGGCGTAGCCACGACCGTCGTCGCCAGGGATCGCTGATGCCGTGAACCCGGCTGCATCGAGCGTCGGATTGGTAGCGACAGCATCGAAGGTTGGCGAAGTGACGGCAAATGAGCGTCGCTCGACCATGCTTTCGGTGACCTGGAACATGATCGTGTCATCGCCGAACAGGAAGACACCGCGAGAAATCGCGGCATACAGCAGCGTCACGCCAACCAGCATCATCAACGCGACGGGCACCACGCCATTCGACCGGGTATTACGCACTCGACGCCTGCCTTCCCACACCGCGCAAGCATAATGCGAACGCCCGGCCGGTGAAGGCCAGGCGTTCGTGGGAAAGGGAGTGAGGGCGTTGTATTCGCGCTAGTCGTCGCCGGAAGTCGCCGGGGCGAAGGCCGGCTCGACGTGGCGCTCTGCGCCTTCGACCCGCAGGTCCGGCAGCCAGTGCAGCCACTGCGGCATGTACCAGTTGCGCGCTCCGAGCAACCGCATCGTGGCCGGCACGAGGATCGAGCGCACAACTGTCGCATCGAGCAGGATGGCGACTGCAAGGCCGAAGCCCATCTGCTGCATCATGACCAGGTTGCCTGCTGAGAAGCCGGCAAAGACCGCAACCATGATCAGCGCTGCGCCAGTGATGATCTTCGCCGTCGCCTGCAGGCCGACCGCCACCGACTCGCGGTTCTTCGACGTCAGGTCGAAGTGCTCGCGGATGCGGCTCAGCAGGAAGACGTGGTAGTCCATCGACAGCCCGAACAGGACACAGAACAGGAAGATCGGGATCCAGGATTCGATCGTCGGCACCTGCTGGAAGCCGAAGAAGTCCGCGCCAACGCCCTTCTGGAAGACGAGTACGAGGATGCCGTAGGCCGCACCGACCGAGAGCAGGTTCATGATGATCGCGGTAATTGGCACAACGACCGAGCGGAACGCCAGCATCAGCAGCAGGAAGCTGAGACCCAGGACGAAGCCGAAGACGATCGGCGTGTAGCGTTCGATCAGGCTGTTGAAGTCAGCGTTGAAGGCCGAATCGCCAGTCACGTAAACGTTCGCATCGGTACCACGGAAGTTGTCAGGCACGATCTCGTTGCGCAGCCGGTCGACTGTCGCATACGCCGCTTCCGAGTTCGCATCGACCGACATTGGCGCTGACACGAGCGTCAGGTCGCCGGCGTCGTTCACCTGCACCGTCGCCGGACCAAACTCTTGCGAATCAGCCAGCGCGGCAACGAGCGAATCGACGCTCGCCTGCACCTGCGGATCGGCCGCTGGTCCATCGACGACGATCTCAACCGGCGTCAGCACGCCCACGTAGAAGTCGCGTTGCAGCTCCAGGTAACCGTCCTTGACATCACTCGGCGGCAGTGTCTCGACACCGGCTGCGCCGGTCTCGATGTCGGTGTACGGCAGCGCCGCGCCGACCAGGATCGTCAGCGCCAGGGCGATGGCGATAACCGGGTGATTCATCACGACGCGCGTGATCGTGCCCCAGAAGCCACGATGAATTGTCTCCGTGTCGTACGACTTCTGGCGCTCGACGGTGGCAGCGTCATACGAACGGCGTCGCGGCCAGTCCAGCTTGTCGCCGAGCAGCGACAGCACGGCCGGGATCAGTGTCAGCGTCGCAACAACCGACACCAGCACGACGATCACGGCACCGGTGCCGAGCGATCGGAAGATCGTTGTCGGGATCAGGAACATGCCCATCAGCGCCAGGACGACCGTCATACCGGAGAAGACCACGGCCTTCGAGGCTGTGCCGCCGGCGATTGCGATCGCTTCGTGCTTCTCGACGCCGTGTCGGCGTTCCTCGCGGTAGCGCTCAATGATGAATAGCGAGTAGTCGATTCCGACCGCCAGGCCGATCATCGTGATCATGTTGGTGACGAAGAACGACAGCTCGAACGCCCGCCCGACGATCGCGGTGATACCGAGCGAGACGGCAATCGCGACCAACGCCAGGATGATCGGCACACCCGCAGCCACCAGCGCGCCAAAGACGACGATCAGGATGAGGAGCGCGATCGGCATGCCGAGGACTTCGGCCTGCTGCAGGTCCTTCTCGGCAATCGAGTTGAACGCCTCGTTGATCGACAGATCGCCGACCGTCTTAACGTCGATACCAGGGGCACCCTCGGAATGAACAATGGCGAGGAAGTCATCGGTATGCTCCTCGGCTTGGTCAATCTCGCCAACCATGGTCACCGGAATGACCGTTGCGTGTCGATCCTGAGAGACCATGCTCTGCGCGCCCGGGTTATCGGAGGCGAGCGCCTCGTAATAGTTGGCAACGGAGCCGACCATGTCCGAACGGGAGCGCAGGTCAGCCGTCGTCTTTTCGACCACCTCGCGGAACGCTGCGTCGTCAACGGTGATGTCATCCGCGCGGATAACGATCGTCTCGCTGACCGGCGCTGGGCCGCGCAGGCGCTCCTCCAGAAGCTTTTCGCCCTTGGCCGACTCTGGCGAGTTCAGGAAGTTCATCTCGGTCGTCAGAACATCACCAAGCCCGGAAGCGGCGACTGCGGCAAGGATGAGCAGCAATACCCAGGCGGAGAGAACACGCCACGGATGACGCGCACTGACCTGAGATATGCCTCGTGTAGAGAAGAGATTCGCCATTGGCGACTACTCCATTCCAGGAGTTGCACCGGCTCAACGCCGAGCCGGCTTTCACACTACGCGGCCCAGCGACTACTTGTCGTTGAACATCGACCACCATCGGCGGTGGCCACGGGAGCGAGCGAGCTCCTGCTGGGTGTAGTTGGCCATGTACTTCATCGTGACAGCGTCCATCGTCGGACCTCCCTTGTCGCGCCGGAGCGCGAATCGCCAGCTGCCTCATTGCATCGGCCGGCAACGTCGCCAGCCCACTGACTCCATCTAGGCTATTCGTTGACCCGCGCTGCAACTTCCGGCGATAGGTCTGGATCAGCCCTGTCCGACCGGTCAGGCAAGGTCAGGGCCGATGGTCCGCCTCCTTGCCCGATTTATTAGGATTAGAACGGGTGGGATTTCTGTGGTGCTGTGTCGGAGTACGCGATGAACGAGCTGGTCATGTTGTGGCGCGGATTGACGATGCGCTGCCCGGTCTGCGGCAGCGGTCGCCTGTTCCGTCGCTGGACGCAAATGGTGGACGAATGCCCTCGCTGCGGTTGGAGCTTTGAGCACGAGGAGGGCTACTGGGTCGGCGCGATGGCCTTCAACATCGTGATCACCGAGCTGATCTTCACCGCGATGTTCGTTACCGTCACGATTCGGACCTGGCCGACACTGCCGGTCACCGAGCTGATCATCGCTGGCCTGGCCCTGAACCTGTTCATGCCCGTCTTCCTCTACCCGATCTCGAAGACGATCTGGGCCGCCGTCGACCTCGCCTTCTTCAACCGCCTGCCGCCCGGCCGCCTGCAGCGCTGAGGAGCTGATCGCAGGGCTGTTTCAGGCGCGAGGCGAACCCGTTGCCCTGCCATTCTGGCAGGTCTGTCAGGGACACGTTACCTATGCGGCAGCAGCATCCTCGTCGTGACGCTCCTATGTCATTTCGAGCGCGCGAGAAATCTCCTTTTCGTTCGTTCGCCATCAGCGCGGGACAGATCTTTCGCAGCCGGTGCCATCGGGCTGTAGGTGACAGGACAAAGAGCATGTTGCCGCGCCGGAGTTCTCGCCACACTGGCACAACAGTCGCTTCCGGCTTCAGTCATGTATGCTGCCGGCCTTACAAAACACGTTCACCATTGCACTGAGCGAGAAAGCACAGCGATGTCCACGACGACGGCGAACCAGCAGATCGGCCGACGCATCATCGTCATCGGCAGTTCCGGCTGCGGAAAGTCGACGCTGGGGGGCGCAGTCGCTGAGCGGCTGGGCATCCCGTTCGTCGAGCTGGACGCGCTCCACTGGGACGCGGGCTGGACCCCGGCGCCTGATGAGCTGTTCCATCAGCGGATTCGGGACGTGATCGCAGAGGATGCCTGGGTGCTGGCCGGCAATTACACAGGGAAGCAGCAGCATGTCAGCTGGCCACGCGCCGACACCATCATCTGGCTCGACCTGAGCCTCGCGACGGCCTTGCGTCGTTCGTGGCTACGCAGTTGGCGACGCTGGCGGACGCAGGAAGAGCTGTGGAACGGCAACCGTGAGCGCATGCGCGAGCACCTGGCGCTCTGGGATCCCGACCAATCGCTGCTGGCCTACACCGCCCGGACGCATCGCCGACGCCGCGAGCAGTTTGAAGCAGCGATGCGCGACCCGCGCTGGTCACACATCACATTCGTGCGCCTGCGTTCGCCGGATGCCGTGTCCCGCTGGTTCGCCGAGCTTCCCTCGCGGCCGGCTGAGGACGGTGGCTAGGCAGCGAAGCAGCCTTCAGACTCAGTCGGTTCGGATTGTGCGCCCACGAGGTAGCCCAGATGGGCATCCTCGTGGATCGTCAGCGCCAGCAGCACGTCGCGCAATTGCACGCGCCCGAGGTGCGGATCGGTGATCCGCCGCTCCAGATCAGCTTCATCGGCTGTGCCGAGCACTTCCAACAGCTCGCGGTCGATGTCGTCGAGCGCGGCCAGCGCTTCAATCCGCGAGAGGCGCTGCGGGGCACTGGCGCGCCGCGGCAGACGTTCCACGGCCGGCAGGCCGAGGATGTCGCGAGCCACGCGCAGGTACAGACCGCTCGACGTATCGCAGAGCCGGGCGACAACGCGGCCGGCCGAGGAATCGCCTGCGCCGTCGCCGTCAAACGCACGCTCCGGGAGTGCCAGGATGCGCTCGCGAATCGCACGCCGGATATCGGTCAGCGTGATCTCGTAGTCAATCATCGTGTAGCGAGACGCCTCATCGGCGAGCGAACCCTGCCGGTGACCAAAGACTCGCGATCGAATCCGGCGCAAGGTGCGACTGTCGATCACCGTTACCCAGATCGTCATGCTTCCCCTCCGATGAAGCGCGTTGGTCGCGGATAGATGGGGCTGGGCGTCATTGCCCGCTGCAGGATGACCTCATCGTCCCTGCCCACCCCGGGCGTATGGTTCGTGACTACATTCCACTGCCTTCGAGCGGGGTGAACAGCGCAACCCGATTGCCCGATGGATCGCGGAAGACGCCCATGTAGCCGACACCGGGGATTTCGGCCTTTGTCGACTCGACCGTCGCCCCAAGCGTCTCGGCCTGCTTCAGCATTCCGGGGATGTCGTCGGTCCCCACGTAGAGAAGAACACCGCCGTTGCCGGTTCCGTCACTCTTATTGACCGGGAAGCCGCCACCGACGCCATCGCCGGGATCGAACGACACGTAATTCGTCTCATCGTGGTGCGCGATCTTCCATCCGAACAGCTCGCCATAGAAGCCGCTGCCGGTGTCGGTATCCTTGACTGGAATCTCGATGTGAACGATTGGATGCGTCACGAAGGGATCTCCTTTGATCTGGCTTCCCGAGTGCCGGGAGACACGAACGAATCTGTAGTACGTACACCGGTGCCGACACTCATAGTAGAACATCTGTACTACGGTGTCAAGCAGTCATGGGCGACCACTTGGGGGCCAGAATGAGGCGTTTCAGGAGACCACTCTTCGCCGAATCATGGTGCGTACGTACGCACCTGGCCTGGCGCTTGATGAGGTCCGGGTAAAAGGCGCTACCCGATGGCGTCACGCCGGGTGAACAGGGCCACGGCGGCGGCGATGCAGGCAACACTGACGGCCAGCAGAATGGCGAGGCCGCCGAGCTGCAACGAGCCGTCCGCGAGCGCGGACTGGGGCTTGTACACGGTGAAGATCGAGAGGTAGCGAAGCCAGCTCATCGTGCTGCTCATGCTGGCGATTATCCAGGCCAGGTAGCAGCCGATCGTGACGGCCGCTGCCAGGCCGGCAGCGCGGCCACGGTCGCTCATGAACGACGAGAACAGCACCGAATACGACAGCATCGTAACCAGCAGAACGAGCATCGTCGCGAACGCTGCCAGGTAATGACTGACCCCGAACGACTCATCGACGAGGACCGCGCCGACCCAGATGGCTGCAATCGAGATGGCGACGATGATCGCAGCGACGACGATCAGCGCCGCGACCTTCCCTAGCAGCAGCCGCGAACGGCGCTCCGGCACCGACAGCCACAGATCGACCGTGCCGTCGGCGATCTCCTGCGCTACGACTGAGCTACCGGCCGTGATCGCGAAGACGCCAACGATAATCGGCCAGATGACGTTCAGCGCCTCGGCGCCGAGGAAGCCGGCTAACGTCGAGATGTCGTCAACGCCAAAGGCTTTCTTCAGTGCCTCGGGGTAAATGTCCATGAGCTGATTCAGCTGCTGCGAATTGTCGCGGACGGTTGGGAAGACAGAGACGATGACGAGGATGTAGACCGCCGCGCCGACGCCGTAGCCAAGCGCTGACCAGCGTGATTCCTGCAACCAGCGACGGAACATGACGGTGCTCATTCGCGGGCCCCGCTTTCGCCAGTCCCGCCCACAGCCACGGCAGCCTCGTCGCTGTTGTAGTAGCGCAGGAAGACGCTCTCCAGATCGGGTGGGCCGTAGACCAGATCCTCGATCGGCAGCGTGCTGAGCGTGCCCAGCAGCTCGCGCGGATTGCCGCTGACCGCCAGATCAACGTGCAGTCCATCCGCATGAGTCGTCAGGACGCGCACGCCGGGCAGGCTATCGAACACCGCCGCGTCAACTGGTCGCTGCAGCAGCACCTCCATGCGGCGCTCGCGCGTCTCGCGCAGGCGGTCGACATCCTCGATCGCCACGATCCGGCCTTCGCGGATGATCGCGATGCGATGGGCAACGCGCTCGACCTCATTCAGCATGTGGCTGGAGAGGAACAGCGTTTTCCCGCGCTTCTGCTCATCGCGGAGCGCCTCGATCAGCTCGACCTGCATGAGCGGATCGAGACCGCTGCTCGGCTCATCGAGAATGAGGACCGGCGCGTCGTACATCAGCGCCTGAATGATCGCCAGCTTCTGGCGATTGCCCTTCGACAGGTGGCGGATGCGGGCGTCGAGATCCAGCTCGAACCGCTCAGAGAGCTCGGCACGCCGCGGCGCGTGTCCGGCCCGGAAGCTGGCGAAGAAGTCCAGAAACTCCGTGCCGGTCATGCGTTCGTAGAGATGGATCTCGCCGGGAAGGAAGCCGACCTTCGTCTTGACCTCGGGTGCCTGCGACCAGCAATCCATCCCAAAGATCCGCGCTTCTCCCGCCCCGGGTCGCAGCATGCCCATCAGCAGCCGGATCGTCGTTGTCTTGCCTGCGCCGTTCGGGCCGAGGAAGCCGAAGATCTCTCCGGAGCGCACGCTGAAGTCGAGGTCGATGACACCGCGCCGCTTGCCGTAGGCGCGAGTGAGGTGGGTAACTGCGATCGGTGCGTCCTCCACTCAACGCCTCCTCCGACGATGCTCTACTCAGTCAGACGCCGCCTCGATGGCTGGATCGTGCCTCCGAAACCGCCGAAACCAGATGCGCATTGCGCGCCACCGGAGGCGGATGGCCGCGACCAGCCGCTGCAGAAGCTGCAGCCGCCAGAACAGCCGCAGCATCGACGCCCAGCCGACCACGACGAACCCAATGATGAGGTACGACGAGAGCGACAGGCTGGTGATCTCGTAGAAATCCCGCGCCATACGGACGTTCAGCCCGACTACGAACAGCACCAGCAGAGCGCCTGCCATCAACGTCGGTCGCCAGTCGCCGGTCAGCTCATCTCCACCAACCCACGCTTCCGTCGGTGGCGACAGGAACGGCAGGAGCGTCAGTCCGCAGACGATCGAAACGACCGTGATCGCCGTGCGCGCCTCTTCAAGCGTCCCGCCCAGCGAGAGCACGGCAGCGTAGATTGCCAGTCCGGCGATCGCGATGCTCACGGCCGCCGGCACGACAAAGTATCCGGCGGATGGGATCAGGCGGCGCGGCGTTGCGCCCGGCCGCGCCCAGATCGCCAGGAAGAGGACAGGCACGCCGACCGTCACGAGTGCCACCAGTCCGCTCTGCTTCGGTGTGGTCGGGAACTCCAGGCCCAGACGGGTGGCACCAAAGATCATCAGCGACGTATAGAGCGCCCGCACCAGGAACAGCCGGATGATGTCCTGCATACCCTTGAGGATCCGTTGTCCTTCGCGGAAGGCCTCCGGCAGCGCGGCGAATGAGTCCTCCAGCAGGACGACATCGGCGACGCTCCGCGCCACCTGACTACCGCTGCGGACCGAGATGGCCAGGTTCGCCTGCTTCAGCGCCAGCACATCGTTGACGCCATCGCCGATCATCGCGACGTAGTGCCCGCGCTTCCGCAGCTCGCGGATAATCCTCTGCTTCTGCTCCGGCGAGATGCGTCCGAACACTGTTGTGCGCTCGACTACGTCGCCGAAGTCAGCGTCCGATATGTCATCCAGCTCCATGCCGGAGACGAGCGCCAAATCGCCCGGCATGCCGGCCTGCTTCGCCAGCGCCGCGACCGTGTCGGGATTGTCCCCGGAGATGATCTTCAGCGCGATGCCTTCCTCGGCGAAACGGGCGATCGTATCTTGCGCCTCGGGCCGCAACTCGTCGCTGATGCAGATCAGTCCGGCCGCGGTCAGGCTTTCAGGCAACTCCTGCCGATCGCTGCCTCGTGCCAATTCACTGTCATCACCCGCCCGCGCAAAAAGCAGCACGCGATATCCCTGAGCGGCCCACTCCTCAACACGCGGCGCAATGTCCGACTCATCGTCGAGCGCTGGCAGCAGCACCTCCGGCGCGCCGAGCACCCAGGCGCTGTCGTCGAACGCGACCGCGCTCCACTTCGTCTTCGACGAGAACGGCACCTCGACCTGCACGTCGCGACCGGGGCTCGGGCAGGCCGTCTGGATCGCGGTGCTTGTGCGGTTGCCAGACGAGGCGCTGGCGGCGAAATCGCCCAGCGCAGCCCGCAGCGTCGCTTCGTCCATGCCGATCGGCACCAGCTCGCGAACCTGCAGCTCGTTCGTCGTCAGCGTGCCGGTCTTGTCGAGGCAGAGCACACCCACCTGGCTGGTCGATTCGACGGCGTTCATGCGCTGAATCAGTGCGCCCTTGCCGGACATCCGTACGGCTGCCATCGCGTAGGTGACCGTCACCATGAAGATCAGCCCCTGCGGGACAAGCGCGACGATGACCGCCGCTGCACGGACCGACTCCGTCATTGGCACATTGGTGTAGATATGGCGGAACGTATCGGCGACCTGCACGCCGAGCAGCAGCATCAGCACCAGCATGATCCGCACGGCCAGCGTCACCTCATGCTGCAGGGGTGTCTTGACGGAGCGATAGGCGCGCGCCTGCTCGGTGATCGCGTGAGCCATGCTGCTCGCGCCGACCTTCTCGGCGCGATAGATGCCACTGCCAGTCATGCAGAAGCTGCCGGAGTAGACCGGATCACCGACCTTTTTCGCCACGAGGTCGGATTCGCCGGTCAGCAACGACTCATCGACATGCAATGAGGTCGAGCGCAGGACGGAGCCATCGACCAGCACCTGATCGCCCTGGCCGAGCACGAGCAGATCATCGACGACGATGTCGCCCGGCTCGATTTCCTGTTGCTCGCCATTGCGCAACACTGTCGCAACCGGCCGCGTCAATAACGCGATCTGGTCCAGCTTACGCTTGGCCCGCGCCTCCTGGATGGTCCCGATTACCACGTTGGCCACAACGAGAATCGCCGTCATGAACGCGTCGCCGTAGAGGCCAAGCGCCAGCAGGAAGCCGACGATGACGTACAGCAGGACGTTGACGAAAGTGATCGCGTTTTCAAAGAGGATACGGCGATAGGAACGGCTCGACTGCGACTCGACGACGTTGACCTCGCCACGGGTGCGGCGCGCCTCAACCTCGGCATCGTTCAAGCCAATGAGGTGCTGCCGAGTATCGAAATCAGCCGAGGCAGCCGGGATTGTCTGCGAAGCCAAGTTCTATCCTCCGGCGCGACCAAATCTACCCCTTGAGTGTACCCCGCATTGACTTGTGTCTCTGCCGACAACGCCATCTTCAGCCCGATTTCAGGTCGGCTTCAAGCTCACTTCAGGTCATTGGCGCACGGTGGCTGTGCTCCCGGTTGGGAGCGGGGCTTATGGAAGCCGGGGTCGGGGTGGAGCGCCAGTTCCGGCGCTGCCCAGAATGCGCGATTCCGACGTTCGAGCAGTGCCTGTGGCACTCGGACACGGAGGCTCGCCGCGATGATTACACAGCCGGACACACGCAGCCGCCGCCAGCGCTGGCTCCGACGAGCCGCAATCGCGCTCGGCGTCCTGTCGGTCGCCAGTGTGGCACTCGGCGCGTGGGGCTATAGTCAGGGCTGGGACCGCTACATCCACTATCGACATCTGCCCGACTGGAACCGTTCTCACGAGAAGGCGCTGCTGGCGACGCTTACCACCACTCCACCAACGAGTGCCACACCGACGGACACCGGGGTGGCCGCCGCGCCGTCTGCCACCGCCGCACCACCCAGCCGGGTCGACATGATGTCGCTTGGCAACGGCGCGGTCCATCAGGAGAGCATCGAGAGTCCGACCCTCGGCAAGCGCCTGGACATCAGGATCTACCTGCCGCCCGGCTACGACGACCCGCGCTTCGCCCACACCCGCTACCCGGTCGTCTACCTGCTCCACGGCTCGCCGGGCGGCGACAGCGACTGGATCGACGGCGCATCGGCGAACCAGACAGCCGACGCGCTGATCCGCAGCAGCACCATTCGGCCGCTGATTATCGTCATGCCGGACGGTTCGCTCGGCGACCCGCACCACGACACCCAGTGGGGCAACTCGCCCGTCACTGGTGAGCGCGTCGAGGACGCGATCGTCAACGACCTGATCCCGGCGATCGACCGCCAGTACCGCACGCTCACCCGACCAGACGCGCGGGGCATCGGCGGGAACTCGTCCGGCGGCTACGGCGCGATCAATATCGCCCTGCACCACCCGGACAAGTTCGGCGTCGTCTTCTCGCTCTCCGGTTACTTCAACGCCGAAAACACGTACGACAAGCGCAATATCTGGGGCAGCGACGAGGAGCGGAACGCCAACAGCCCCGCGCTCTACGTCCACTCGCTCTCCGAGCCACTGCACATTGACATCATCGAAGGGCAGGACGAAGGGCAGGGCGTCGCCGACACGAAGGCGTTCGATGCGAAGCTCACTGCCGTCGGGATTGATCACCAGACGCAGTTCGCTCCCGGCGGGCACTCGTGGGACTTCTGGAAGGCGCACCTCCTCGACGCTCTCGAGTACGCCAACCAGCACTTCCCAGCCACCAGCAACGGCGCAGCATCCACAACCGGACAGCCGCGCGACGACGGGAGAGGCGCGACATGATGCGACAGGCGAAGCACTCCGTCGTCGCCGGGGCAGCCTGGGTGAGGGAAACCGGGCGAGCCCGCGGATGGCGGCTGCCGTTTACCACCGGCCTGCTGGCGACGATGCTCGTGGCGAACGCAACCGGCGGCTCGCTGACGCGCAGCATCGCCGACGAAGCCCTGCTGGGCAGGGTCGGCTACGGCCTCGACGCGCTGAGGGCAGGCCGGATCGATACCCTCATCACGAACATCCCCTTCGCGCTCTACCCCTGGATGCTGGCAACGATCGCCTTCCTGGTCCTGATCGGCGTTGCGCCATTCGAGCTGATTGCCGGCTGGCGGCGAACGGCGATTGTGTTCTTCGCCGCGCAGGTCGGCGGCTACCTGCTCGCCTCATTGCTGGTCGCATGGCCGCTGGCGGCGCTCGGCAGTAGCTGGGGGCAATCGCTGGCGACGGCGCGAGATGTCGGGCCCTCGGCCGGCGCATTCGGCTGTCTGGCGGCGCTCGCCTGGTACCTGCCACGCCCGTGGCGCTGGCGCGGCATCGTCGCGCTCAGCCTGTACCTGCTCGGCTTCCTCCTGCTGACGCACCGCATCTGGGACGTCGAGCACCTGATCGCCGGACTGATCGGGCTGGGGGTTGGCTGGCTGCTGGTCGGGCGCGACATCACAAGCTGCGCGGTACGGGAGCTTAGTCGGATGCCACGACCACATCCGCGCGACATCGCGGCAGGCCTCGTCATTCTGGTCGGGCTGATGAACGTCGTGTCTGCGCTGGCGACGACCGCAACGGCTCGCGTCCAGTCGTGGGATAACGATGTCCCGTTCGCCTTTCTGCACGGCTCGCGCACGTTCGTCGTGCTGTCGGGTCTGGGGTTGATCCTGCTCGGTCGCGGCCTGCGTCAGGGCCGACGCATCGCCTGGTTGGCAACGCTGGCACTGCTGGCCGGCGGGGCCGTCTCCCACGTCATCAAGGGGTTCGACATTGAGGAGGCGACGATCGAGGTCATGCTGCTGACCTGGCTGCTCTGGCGTCATGGCGACTACCTCGCCCGGCCGGATCTGCCAACGGTTCGTCGCAGCCTGATCACGTCGGCGCTGACCCTGCTGATGCTGCCGCTCTACGCGGCGCTCGGCTTCTGGCTGCTGCGCGGCGAGCTGAACCGACCGTTCACCGCCGGGGACGCCGCCCGCGAGGTGCTGGCGCGCGTACTCCTGACGACGACCGGACAGTTCAACGGGGTGAGCTTCGAGGCGGCGTGGTTTCTCGACTCCATCACCTGGATCTGGGTCGCGGCGCTCGTCGTCTGCATCGTCGCGCTGCTCCGGCCGGTGCTACACCCGACGACCGAAACGGCCACCGACCGGCGCGATGCGCTCGACCTGCTCCATCGTTACGGCGGCTCACCGGTCGCCCACATGACGACATGGCCGGGCAATACGCTCCTGCTCAACCATCACCGCGATGCCTACATCGCCTACCGGCTGATCGGCGACGTCGCGCTTGTCCTCGGCGACCCGATCGGCGCACCAGCCGGCCGTGCAGCAGCGATCCACGAATTCACCCAGCTGGTTCGGCGCCACGGCTGGACGCCGTGCTTCTATGGCGTCGGCCCCGCGCTGCGCGACGAATATGCTCGCAACGGCCTGACGATGATGCAGGCCGGCGAGGATGCCTACATCGACCTGCCGGCGCTGGAGCTGCGCGGCAAGCACTGGCAGGATGCTCGCACTGCGCTCAACCGGGCCCGCCGGGAGGGCGTCGAGCTACGGATGATCGACCCTGGCAACGCTGACCCCGAGATCATGCGTCAGCTCCGAGAGATCTCGGACGACTGGCTACGGGCCAAGCGGCTGCCGGAGATGGGCTTCACGCTGGGCAGCCTGTCTGGCGCTCCGGACGATGAAGTACGCCTCGCAGCGGCGGTCGATGGTGACGGGCGCGTCCACGGCTTCGTGAGCTGGCTGCCGGTTCACGGCACCGGCGGCTGGGTGATCGACATCATGCGCCGCCGGCCGGATGCCTTCAACGGCATCATCGAGTTCCTGATCATCGGCTCGGCGTTCGCCTTCCGCGACGAAGGTGCGCCGTTCGCCAGCCTGGCCACCGCGCCGCTGGCCCGCGTGGCGCGCGAAGGGGACCAGGCCGGCGCAGTCGAGCGCGCAGTAGCCGGTATGGCCGGGCTGATCGAGCCGTTCTACGCGATCCGCTCGCTGTTCGAGTTCAAGAGCAAGTTCTCGCCGCGCTGGGAACCGGTCTACATCGCCTATCCCGGAGCGAGCGCGCTACCGAAGATCGGCTACGCGATCATGCGCGCCTACCTGCCCAATCTCGGGCTGGACGAGCTCCGCGCACTCGTCCCCCGCCCCCGCGAGACCCCCGCGCCGCGTGCCGAACCCGCGCCAAGCGAGCCGACCGCATCCGGTTGATGCGCTCACGCCTCCAACTCCGCAACCAGCGTCGACAGATCGGCATCCGTGGCCGATTCGCCGCCCTCCGCAAGCGCGGCGGCCGCATTGCCGAGCGTCGCCTGAAGCGTGGCGATAGTCGCCGCGTGGGCGTCCCGGCGATTAGGAGGTCGCGGGCAATCAAAGCGCGCCCGCAGCGTCTCGGCGGCGCCGATCATCCGTGCCGCTCGTAGCGCCTCATGACCGGCGATCGCCTGCGCGAGTCCGTCCAGCGCATCCACCATCGAGCGCGGATCGGAGAGCCCGGCGCTGATCGCCAGACTCTCGCGCTGTAGTTCGGCCGCACCAAGCAGGTCGCCCTGCACCAGCGCCGCGTCTCCCAGGCGCGTCGTCGCCAGCGCCACTCCCCAGGTGTGGCCGATTGCGCGGAAGCCATGGAGCCCGGCCGTGATGTGCGCGATTGCACCTGTGATCTCACCGCTCGCGAGCAGCGCTTCGCCGATGCTCGTCTGGATGAATGCGACCCCGTTCTGTTCGCCAGTCTCAACAGCCAACTGAAGCGCATCCTGATAGCACCTGAGCGCCGCCTCGTGGTCGCCACGCTCAGCCAGAACGATGCCGATGTTGTGGAGCGCGGCGACGATCCCCGGTCGATCGTCGTGAGCACGACGGATCGTCAAGCACTCCCGATAGAGCGTCTCAGCCCGCGCAGTGTCACCCTGAACACGGGCGAGGTTGGCCGTCACGTGCATAAGCGTCGCCAGACGCAGCGGAGGGACGGTTCGCGGAACGGATTCGCGGGCGAGGGCCAGCATCTCCTCCAGCCAGCGCCTGTCAGCGTCAGCAGCCTGACACTCTGCTCATGCAGCAGGCGACTGATCTCGTCAATTTCCTGCGAACGTCCGATAAAGCTGGTTGAGGGTATCGGCAGCATGCTGGACCTGCCGGATGCGGCGGGAGGCTGTGCGCGAGCAGCACGCGTCAGCGCTGCGCCGTCGTCGTCGCCCAGATCCAGCGCCGCGACGAGACGCCGCACTGTATCGCGGCGCGGCAACCGGCGCGCGCCGCGCTCGAGCAGACCGATCGCGTCAACGCTCAGTCCACTCCGCTCGGCAAGCTCCTCCTGAGTCAGCCCGGCCGCACTGCGGTATGCACGCAAGAGGTCACCGAACGGTCTGCTCGAATCCATCGATCCCCTACTGATCCGCCGCGTTGTCAGCGTCGTTGTCAGGGTTGTGTCACTGGCCCGAGGCGCGTGAATTCAACATTATCGTCTCACGAGTCAAGCGCCAGTACCCGAAAGGACAGCCACCATGACCGCTGAGCAGATGATCGACACGTTCCGGATCGTGATCGACAAAGGCTTCAACAAGGGCAACGTCGCGGCCCTCGACGACTGCTTCAATCCGACGCTCACCGAGCATCAGTTCGACCTGCCATCAACCCGGGCCGAATTCAAGAACACCATCCTCTGGCTGCGAGCGACGATGGCCGACTTCCAGCTGACGATCGAGGACATTACCGTCGCTGATGACACCGTTTGGGCGCGAATGACGGCGCGTGGCACGAACGTCGGCGAGTTCATGGGTCGCGCACCGACCAACAGGTCGTTTGCGATCACCGTCTTCGACGCCTGCCGCTTTGAGGACGGCAAGATCGTCGAGCATTGGGGCGTGCCGGATCGCTTCCACATGCTGATTCAGCTCGGTCTGATCCCCGGCCCGCCAGTGCCGCAGCACTGACGCTCTGGCCGTCTCGCGTCGCTCTCTGCCCGGCGGCTCCGCCCGCCAACCTGCCCTGCCTCCACGTTTCCGACACGCTGACCGAGGCTGTATCTCACTGGTCTGTGGCCGTCGGGCAGAGGGCGACGCGACCGTGCCAACCTGCTATCGTGCCGCCAGACAGCGAGTGTGATGAAGCGGAGGCGGCACGATGGCACGGCTGGCAGGCAAAGTGGCGATCATTACTGGCGGGGCGTCCGGCATCGGCGCGGCGAGCGCGCGGTTGTTCGCCGCCGAGGGCGCGAGCGTCGGCATCATCGACCGGCAGGCTGACGAGATCGACCGCATCGTCAACGAGATTCAGGCCGCTGGTAGCAAGGCATGCGGCCAGACCGCCGATGTCTCCCGCTCCGACGAGGTGCAGCAAGCCATCGACGCTATTGCTGCGCAGTTTGGCGGAACACATGTACTGTTCGCCAACGCGGGCGTGTCGGGTCACGGCAGCGTCGTCGAAATCCCCGAAGACGACTTCCGTCGCACAATCGAGGTCAACCTCTTCGGGGGGTTCCTCTGTGCCCGCCACGCTATCCCGCACATGACCGATGGCGGCTCGATCATCTTCACCGCCTCGGAGCTCGCGCTTGTTGGTTCAAAGCGCAACGCGGCCTACACGGCCTCGAAGGCCGCGCTCATCGGCATGGCGCGCTCGATGGCGCTCGATCACGCGCCGGACGGCATCCGCGTCAATGTCCTCTGCCCCGGCCCGATCGACACGCCGATGCTGCGTCGCTCAATCGACGGGCACGAGGACAGCGCCGCCTACGCGCAGATGATCGTCGACGAAACGCCGCTGCAGCGCATCGGCCGACCCGACGAAATCGCCCGCGTCGCGCTCTTCCTCGCCTCCGACGATTCGTCCTACATGACCGGCAGCACCGTCGTCGCCGACGGTGGCGCGACCGCGCAATAGGTTTTCCACCACCTGGAGGTGTGCCGTGAGCCACAGTGATCCGAGCCACGCTGGACGCATCAAGGTCGGTCATGCTGAGCTGGCTTACGAGGTCAGCGGCAGCGGCCCGGCGGTCGTGCTGGTCCACGCCGGCATCGCCGACAGGCGTATGTGGGATCCGCAGGTGACGGCGCTCGCAACGCACTATCGAGTCGTGCGCTACGACTTGCGCGGCTTCGGCGAGTCGACGGGCGGCACCGATGACTACGCCCATCACGAGGATCTGGCCCACCTGATCGCCGAGCTGGATCTCGGTCCGGTGGGTCTGGTCGGCTGCTCGTTCGGAGGCCGGGTGGCGATTGACATGGCGCTCGCCTACCCGGCGCTGATCGAGCGGCTGGCGCTGATCAATCCGGCGCTGGGTGGCTATCCGTGGCCGGCAGAGCTGGATGCGTCCGAGGAGGCCATCGAGGCGGCTGTGGAGGCCGGTAATCTCGACGCTGCCGCCGAGGTGGACCTGCGCGTCTGGGTCGACGGCCCCTCGCGCCAACCCGACGAGGTGGACGCGGACGTCCGCGAGCGCGCGCGAGTCATGGCTCGGCAGGTGTACGACGCTGGCGAACCCGCCGGTTCGATGGTCGCACTCGCTCCGCCGGCAATCGAGCGCCTTGGCGAGCTTCGCGCTCCGACGCTCGTCATCTCCGGCGAGCTCGATCAACCGCTGATGCGCGACATCGCCACGCTCATCGGCGAGCGCGTTGCCGGCAGCCGGGTTGTCTCGCTCCCGGGAGTCGCGCATCTGGCGAGCATGGAAGCGCCGGATGCCGTCAACGACCTGCTGCTCGACTTCTTCAACGAACAGGACACCGAGCATGAGTACCGTGGCGCTGCGCGAGATCACGACTGACAACTGGGAAGAATGCATCCAGCTGAAGATCAGCGAAGATCAGGCCGGTTATGTCGAGCCGAACGTCGTCTCTCTGGCCGAATCGCGCGTGCATCCCTGGATGCTGCCACTGGCGATCTACGCCGAAGACAACATGGTCGGCTTCGTCATGTACTCGGACGAACGCGACCCGCGTCTGCCGCGCTACTGGATCCACCGACTGATGATCGACGAGCGCTATCAGGGCCGCGGCTACGGGCGTGCGGCGCTGCAGGCGGTCATCGCCCGCCTGCAGCAGAAGCCCGATTGCGACGAGATCTGGGTAGGCTATGTCAGCCACAACCAGCCAGCAAAGCGCTTCTATGCCTCGCTCGGCTTCGTCGAGCAGGGTCCAGCGCCGTGGGGCGACCATGAACTCGTCGCTCGATTGACGATCGATGCCGGATAGCGCGAAATCTCCGTCAGTGCGGCTAAGATAGCGGCAGTTCGATTGACTGACATGGGGAGGGAACTGCAATGAAGATTGCCCGCTATCAGAAGGACGGCGCAACCGCCGTCGGGATCGTTGAAGGCGACGATGTCTACGCCGCCAGTGGCGACGTGTTCGGTACGCTGACGAAGGGCGACCGCGTCGGCAGCGTCGGCGATGTCGCGCTCGACATTCCGATCGTGCCCGGTAAGATCGTCGCGATCGGCCTCAACTACGCCGCCCACGTGACGGAAAACGACCCGACGCGCGAGGTCCCGACCGAGCCGGTCATCTTCATGAAGCCGACCAGCGCCCTGCTGCCGCCGGACGGCGAGATCCAGTTGCCGGCCGAAGGCCGGATCGACTACGAGGCCGAGCTCTGCATCGTCATCGGCAAGCAAGCGTCGCGCGTCTCCGAGGCCGATGCGCTGAGCTACGTCCTCGGCTACACCTGCGGCAACGACGTCTCGAACCGCGACCAGCAGCGCAAGGACGGCCAGTGGATCCGCGCGAAGGGCCACGACACGTTCTGCCCGCTCGGCCCGTGGATCGAGACTGATCTGGAGCCAGGTAACGTCGCGATCCAGTCACGGCTGAACGGCGAAGTCCGTCAGGACAACCACACGACGAACATGATCTTCAATCCCGCGTTCCTGGTCAGCTTCATCTCCGAGGTCATGACGCTGGAGCCGGGCGACGTGATCATGACCGGCACGCCCGAGGGCGTCGGCGCGATGAAGCCTGGCGACACGATCGAGGTCGAGATCGAGGGCATTGGCACCCTCAAGAACACTTGCATCGCCCGCGACTAAGCTGTTGTAACTCTCCGACCCGCGTCAGAAGCGATTCTTCAGGCGCGGGTCGATTGCGTCGCGCAGCCCGTCACCGAGCAGATTGAAGCCCAGCACGGTGACCATGATCGCGACGCCGGGGATCGTCGAGACGTGCGGCGCGATGCGCAGGAAGTCGCGCCCGCTGGCGACCATCAGGCCCCAGCTGGCGTCCGGCGGTTGCACACCCAGGCCGAGGAACGAGAGCGCCGCTTCCAGCAGGATCGCGTTCGCCATGTAGAGCGAGGCGAAGACGATGACCGGCGCGATCGTGTTCGGCGCGACGTGGACAAAGAGCTGCCGTGTCGTCCGCGCGCCGAGCGCTTCGGCGGCCAGCACGTAGTCACGCTCCTTGATCGTCAGCACCTGCCCACGAATCACGCGGGCGAAGTTCGGCACCGCCCAGATCGCGACCGCGATCGTCGTCTTCCAGACACCTGTGCCGAGCGCGGCCACGACTGCTATCGCCAACAGGAGGTACGGAAACGCCAGCAGGATGTCCATCAGGCGCATCAGCACCTCATCGACCCAGCCACCGAGGAAGCCGGAAACCAGCCCGATTGCGCCGCCGATGACTGTCGCGATTCCGACCGCCAGCACCGCGACCATCAGCGCCACCCGACTGCCGTAGATCAGTCGGCTGAGAATATCGCGCCCGAGCTCGTCGGCACCGAGCAGATACTCGCGCGATGGCTCCGCGCGCTTGTCACTCAGCACAGCCGTCGCTGGATCACGCGGGGCAAGCACCGGTGCGCCGATGGCCGTGACGACGAGGATGCCGACGATGATCAGGCCGGCGAGCGCCAGCTTGTTGCGCAGAAAGCGCTGCCAGGCATCGCGCATCGGCGAGCGCGGGCGGGTCATCTCGATCTCGTGAGCCAGCTCAGTCATAGTGGATCCGCGGGTCAATGTAGGCATACGACAGGTCAATCAGCAGATTGATGAAGACGAACGCCATGGCGAACGTCAGGACCGCGCCCTGCACCAGCACGTAGTCGCGGGCGAAGATGCCGCGCACCGTCAGGCGGCCGAGCCCCGGCCAGGAGAAGACCGTCTCGGTCAGCACCGAGCCGCCCAGCAGCTGGCCGAACTGCAGGCCGACAACGCTCATGACCGGAATCATGGCGTTGCGCAGCGCGTGGCCGGTGATGATCTTCGCGCCCTTGAGGCCCTTGGCTCGGGCTGTCCGAATGAAGTCCTCGCCCATGACATCCAGCAGGCTGGAGCGCGTCATGCGCGACAGGACGCCAATCGACGGCGTCGCCAGCGCGACGGCCGGCAGCACGTAGTGCCGCGCCGAGCCGGTGCCGCCGACCGGGAAGATGCGGAAGTAGTAGGCAAAGGCGTAGAGCAGCACCAGACCGAGCCAGAAGATCGGCATCGACAGGCCCACTAACGCCAGCACACGCGCGACCGTATCAACGATGCCGTATGGGCGGATGGCCGAGATGATGCCAACGGCGATGCCGACGACGATCGCCAGTGCCATCGCCGCGATGGCGAGCAATAGCGTGTTCGGCCAGACATCCATGATCTCGGCCAGCACCGACCGGTTGGTCTGGATCGAGCGGCCCAGATCGCCGGTCAGAACGTTGCCGACGTATTTCACGTAGCGCACCGGCAGCGGCTGATCCAGCCCGAGATGCGCGCGCAACGCCTCGACCTGTTCTTGACGCGCATTCTCACCGAGCATGATTGCCACCGGGTCGCCCGGAATCAGCTCAATCGTCAGCATCGTGACGAAGATGACCCCCAGCAGCACCGGTATCAGTCCGATGAGTCGACGGATGACGTACCTGCGCACGGCTCCCCCTCGCGGTTATGTCGGGTCGCAGGCTTGCAGCCTGGCAAGCCTGCGACCGCTCCGCACTTAGGACTTGTCGATCGACACCTTGTCCAGCCACAGGTAGTAGTCGATCGGGTGGATCACGAAGCCCTTGACGTAGTCGCCCGTGATCACGCTCTCGACCGAGTTGTAGACCGGCACCCAGACGGCGTCCTCAGCCAGGATGTCCAGCATCTGACCGTAGAGCTCCTTGCGCTCGTCCTGGTCGGTCGAGATCTGTGCCTGATGCGCGAGATCGTCAAATTCGGGGTTGGCGTAGTGGTGCGAGTTCCAGCCTTCCGGCGGCAGGTTCTCGCTGCCGAACAGCGGACCCAGGGTGTAGTCGGCGTCGCCGGTTGCCGTCGACCAGCCAAACGTCAGCAGGTCGGCGTCAACCGTCGGTTGGCGCGACTGCTCGAAGAGCGCCGCCCACTCCATGATCTCAAGATTGATCTGGACACCGATCTCCAGCATTGCCGCCTGAAACGCTTCGGCGCACTCGGCATCCTTCAGGTAGCGACCGCGCGGGGCGAGGTGGCGCAACTCCAGCTTCTGGCCGTCCTTCTCGCGAATGCCATCGGAGCCTTCCACCCAGCCGGCCTCGTCCAGCAGGCTCTTGGCTTTCTCGACGTCGTACTCCCAGGACGCGCTGATGTCCTTGTAGCCGAAGATCGCCGGGGAGATGTACGACGTCGGCACGCTGGCAGCACCCTCAAGGATGTTGTCGACGAAGTCCTGGCGGTTCACGGCGTGGTTGATCGCCTGGCGCACCTTCACGTCACTGGTGATCGGTCGGTTGAGCACAAAGCCGAAGTAGAAGACACGGACGCCGTCCGTCTGGACGACATTGAAGTTGTCGTCGGACTTGAACGTCTCCAGCTGGCTGGGAGCGGGCTGCATGACCATATCGACCTCGCCCGTCTCGACGGCCAGCATGCGGGCGCTCTCCTCGGGGATCACCCGATAGACCGCCTTGTCGAGCAACGCCTTGTCGCCCCAGTAGTCATCGTTGCGCTCGATTGTGATTGAGTCGTTCGAGCGCCACTCGACGAACTTGAACGGGCCGGTGCCGACCGGATTGCGTCCGTAATCGTCGCCAGACTTCTCAACTGCCGCCGGGCTAACGATGCCGGTCGCGTAGATGAGCGAGATGATGTTCAGCAGCGGGCCGTATGGGCCGTCAGTGATGATCTGGACGGTGTGATCATCGACCGGCTTGACCTCGGTGATGGCCAGCAGATTGGACGCGCTGCGGCCCGGGTTGTCCGGGTCCTTGATTCGGTCGATGCTGAACTTGACGGCGTCGGCCGTGAAGTCGGTACCGTCGTGGAACTTCACGCCCTGCCGGAGCTTGAACTCCCAGACGGAATCCTCAACGTGTTCCCAGGTCTCCGCCAGCCGCGGCTCGAACTCGGAGTCGACGTTCAGCACCACCAGGTTCTCGTAGAGGTTGCTCATCACCCAGTTGCCGGGGGACGTCGATTCGGCGTGCGGATCGAGCGACACCGCATCGGACGGCCGACCGATGGTCAACGTCCCACCGCTCGCCCCGCCGCCATCGCCTTCCGCCGGCTCCTCGGTCGCGTCACCTTCCGGGGCTGCGGTTGCCTCGCTGCCACCGGTGCTGGTCGTCGGTTCGCTGCTTCCGGAGCTTTCTGAATCGTCGCTGGAGTCGTCATCGTCGCCGCCGCAGGCAGCCAGCAATCCGCCGGCCGACACAACCAATGCGCCCGCTCCGACCGCTCGCAACAGGTGTCGCCGAGAAACGCTAACGCTCAGACGTGTCGTGAAGTCGTCGCCCATCTTCACCCCTCCTTGTGCTGCGCCGTAGCTGACGCAGTTCCTGCTGGTAATAGGATTGTAACGTACAGTCGGACTCTCTCTCATCCAGGACGCTACTTCGCCGTTTCCGTGCGTCTGGCTGGCGGTCGAACGCTGACTGCTGCGTACATGGAACCGAGAAATCGGCTCGGTCTGGACGCGAGCTTTCGCGTCCCGGTATAGCCAGCACGGTCGGCAATGACTCGCCACGTAGAGAACGACAGCGGCCAGGGAACCCAACGATTTCCGTGGTCGGTGTCGTACTCAACGATGATCAGGCGGCCACCAGGGCGCAGAGCGTTGCGCAATTGTCTGACCACCGCTTCCGCGTCCGGCTGGAAGTGCAATGAGTTGGCTAGTAGCACCCCGTCCAGCACCGGCAGGTTGAGCGGCTGGCTGAAGTCTGCGACGCGATAGCGCACATCCACGTCCGGGAAGTCGGCGCGCATGCGACGCTCCTGCTCGCGCAGGCTCCGAGGATCGCGGTCGATCGAATAGATCACGCTACCCGGCCCGAGGAGGTCGGCCAGTGCCAGCGTGAATGCACCAGTACCAGAGCCGAGATCGGCCCAGACGCCGCCCGGCTCGACGCCGGATCGAATCAGGGCGACATGATCGTTGTGATCCACCGATGGCTCCTCAACTTCGCCTGTATCGTCATCCGGTTTCTCAGTCGCAAGACACGCGTCAGCGCGGTAAGGTTGGTCGCTGGGTGGATGCTCATTCGCAGAGAACGACGCGAGGACACGCATGGTTCGATTCAGCCCAGGTCACGCTATCACGCTCGTCGCGGTGTTGCTGATCTCGTCCGCGTTGGTCGCCTGCGGTGGATCGAATGACGACGACGCGCCGGCAGCGCTTGCCGAAGACGGCGGGATCACAGTCGTGGACGCCTGGGCGCGGCCGGCCAACATCGGCGACGCTGGGCACGACCATCACAGCGCCGACGCCTCACCGGCAAGCGAGCACGACCACTCCACATCCGTGACCAGCGCCATCTACCTGACCCTGGAAAACACCGGCGATACCGATCAGCAGCTCGTCAGCGTCCAGACCGATGCTGCTGACATGGCCGAAATTCACGAGACGACGGACAACGCCGGGACGATGCAGATGCGGCCAGTCGAGGGTATCGATGTCCCTGCCGGCAAGCGCGTCGAGATGACGCCCGGCGGGCTGCACATCATGCTGATGGGCCTGCATGAGTCGCTCGAAGCCGGGGACGACATTGAGGTCACGCTTGAGTTCGCGTCCGGATTGACACTGACGATCGACGACATCGAAGTCCGCGACCAATAACCTGGAAGAAGAGACCGACGACTCATGGCTGAGACGACAAGTACACCAGCCGAAGCAATCCACACCGGACCGAGTCGAGCTGTTCGGTTTGCGCTCCTCGCGGTCATCGGCGGCCTCATCATCGGGCTGTCGGCGTTCACGACCTGGACGTATCTGGACCGTGGCAACGATGTGCTGCCCGGCATCGGCTCGAAGCAGGTGCTCGAGCCACCAACCCAACTACCGGACTTCACGCTCACTAGCCAGACCGGCCAGCCGCTGAGCCTGAGCGAGCTGCACGGTAAGCCAGTGCTGCTCTTCTTCGGCTTCACGCACTGCCCGGACATCTGCCCGACGACGCTCGCCGAGTTTCGCTCGATCAAGCAGGATCTCGGTGACGCCGGCCAGGAGGTTGCGTTTGTCTTTGTGAGCCTGGATGGAACACGCGACACGCCGGAGATCATCGCCAATTACGTGGGCCGATTTGATCCCACATTCATCGGGCTGACAGGCGAAGAGGATAACGTTCGGGAGATCGGCAAAGACTACTTCCTGCAGTTCCAGCGCGTCGAGCTTGGCGACAACGCCGCCGAGGGCGACTACACGGTCGACCACACGGCCTACACCTACCTGATCGATGCGGATGGCCGCCTGCGCGTTGTCTACCCCTTCCAGACTGCGCCATCAACGATCGTCGACGATCTGAAGTCATTGCTCTGACGCTGACACTACAAACGAGCTTCTGACACGGTATCCTCCGACGCTGGAGGGTAGCTGGTTGGAGACGACATCCGTGAGCGACGTCGGGGCGAAGCATGTGCTCTGGCTGCTGTCGCTGGGGCTGATCTGGGGCTCGTCGTATCTGTTCATCAAGGTGCTGGTCGATGCCGCCAGCCCGACGGTCATGATCGCGGTCCGGCTCGCGCTGGGTCTGCTCACGCTCGGCGTCGTCATGCTCGTGCGAGGTGAGCGCCTGCCCGCCTGGGGGCGTCCGTGGGGGCTGCTGCTGGTCATGGCGATCGTCGGCAACGTCATCCCGTTCACACTCATCACCTGGGCGGAGCAGCACGTGACCTCGGCGCTTGCGGCTGTGTTGAGCGCCACGACGCCGTTGTTCACGCTGCTCGTCTCGGCGCTCGTCTTTCGGCAGGACCGGCTGTCCGGCACGCGGCTGGCAGGTCTGGCCATTGGCTTCGTCGGCGTCATCCTGCTGACCGGCCGCTCGGTGCTGGACATCGGCAGCAGCGATGCGATCGGCACGCTGGCGTTGCTCGGCTCCAGCGTCTGCTATGGGTTCTCGTTCGCCTTCGCGCGGCAGTACATCCGCGGCAACCCTGTCTCGAACGTCACTGCGCAACTGATGATGGCGCTCGCGATCATGACGCCTTTCGCGCTCCTGCAGGGCTGGGTTGAGCCGGCCGAGCTGCATACCGGCAATGTCGCTGCCTGGATCGTGCTTGGCGCGGTCGGCACCGGCATTGCCTACCTGTTCTATTACGCGCTGATCGGGGAGATCGGCGCAACGCCGTCCTCGCTCGTCACCTACATCATTCCGCCGGTCGGCGTCATTCTCGGCTGGCTGGTGCTGAATGAGGGGCTCGGCGTCAACGGGCTGGTTGGCATGGTGCTGATCGTCGCCGGTGTGGCGGTCGCCTACGGCTGGCATCGGCGTCTGCTGCCGCGCGTCGGCTGAACGCGCGAACCGCTGCGCCGCCGCAGGTTCGCGGTGGCACAGCGGTTCGTTATCGTCAGATCAGGGTCAGGCCGGCTTGTCGACGTTCTCGTCGGCGCGGCCTTCGTCCTCGCGCTGCGGCTCCTGCGCCAGGTCCTCGAGGACTTCCGGCTCGTCGGGAGCTACGTCCGCAGCCTTGTGCGCGATGTCGCCACCGTTCTCACGCATCGGCTCGAGCGTCAGATCTTCGAGCGTCTCTTCTGCCTCAGGCATCTCCGCAGACTGCCCGAACGAACGGGCGGGTGGCTTTGGCGTGTCGGCCTGCTCGTCGCTCTTGCGAGGCGGCCTGGCAGGGTGGCCCTTGCGGGGCGGATTCGGGACTCGGGGCATCGTTGCCTCCTTCGATACTGCACTCCCTGTCCGGTCGGTCGCCGGTCAAGACAATCTAGCAGACCAGAGCAACCGCGACGATGTATCGGCTAACCGAATCGCGCCCTGCGACGCCTTCCAGCCACATCCTGTCGCCGCGGTCGAGACGCCGTGGAACGCAGCACGACCGGCGGCAGTGCGCTATCGTTCGGTCGGGTGTGTCGTTCCGACGGATCGCGGTAGGATTCCGCGCGCTCGATCGGACAGTCGGGCACGGGATGAGGGAGGCTGGCTCAGCGATGGCAGGACGGATCGTGGCACTGGCCGGTGGCGTTGGCGGGGCGAAGCTTGCCCACGGCCTGCAGCTTGCCCTGCCTGACCCACGTGCGCTGGCTGTCATCGTCAATACCGGCGACGACTTCGAACTCTACGGACTCCACATCTCGCCCGATCTGGACACGGTCATGTACACCCTCTCCGATCTGGCCAATCCGGAAACCGGCTGGGGCATCCGCGACGAAACGTTCGCAACGCTGCACATGATCGCGCAGTACGGCGAGGAGCCCTGGTTTCAGCTTGGCGATCGCGACTTCGCCACCCACATCCTGCGGACGGCCGCGATGCGAGCCGGCACACCGCTGAGCGAGATCACCGGCCAGATGGCACGCAACCTCGACATCGTTGCCGATCTCATCCCGATGACCGACGACCGCGTTGCCACGCTGATCGATACGCCGGACGGCCGCCTCGACTTTCAGGAGTACTTCGTCGCGCGGCATCACGCAGATGCGGTCCACGGCATCATTCTGGACGGCATCGAGAGTGCCACACCAACACCGGCCGCGCTCAGGGCCATTGCTGAGGCGAAGGCGATCGTCTTCTGTCCGTCCAACCCCTTCGTCTCTATCGGGCCGATCCTGGCGCTGGCGGGACTGCGCGCGGCGCTGGACGATGCAGCAGCGCCGGTCGTCGTCGTGTCACCGATTGTCGGCGGTGAGGCGCTGAAGGGTCCGGCGGCAACGATGATGCAAGGCCTGGGGCACGAGGTTTCGGCGCTGGGCGTGGCCCGCATCTACGCCGGGCTGGCCGATGGAGTCGTCATTGATAGCGTCGATCGCGAACTGTCCGACGCAATTGAAGCGCTTGGCATGCGCGTGCTGATAACCGACACAATCATGCGTAATACCAACGACCGCGAGCAGCTGGCGCGTGAGACGCTGGCCTTCGCGCAATCCCTGAAGACAACGTGACGCGCCCGATGACGACGTGCGCCATCGACCAGCCCGTGTCAGCGGGGCACTGCGGCACCAGCCTGCGCCTCTTCGCACTGCTGCCGTTTCGCGGACTGACGAATCCGAAGAGCCGACTGGCAACCCAACTCCCCGAGGCTGAGCGTACGGCGCTGGCGCTGCGCCTGCTCAATCGCGCGATCGCTGCCGTCACTGGCGCAGGAATCGACCGGGTGGCGGTCGTCACGCGCGACCCGGCACTCCAGGCTGCCGGCCTCGACCCGCGCGCCGAGGTGCTGCTACAGGAGACGGAAGGGTTGAACGCCGCCGTGCGCCAGGGGCAACGCTGGGCGCTCGCCGGGGAGGCTGACGGGCTGCTGATCCTGTTGCCGGATTTGCCAGTGCTGGAGATCAACGACATTCGGGCGCTGGTCGATGCCGCCTCGTTGGACGGCGCAGTGATCGCACCAGACCGCCACGGCACCGGCACGAACGCACTCCTACTGGTCCCGCCCGATGCCATCGCACCATCCTTCGGGCTGGGGAGCGCCGGCCGGCATCGTCGCAGTCTGGCGCTGGCCGACATCCCGGTCACCGACATCGAACGCCGCGGCACCCACCTGGATCTCGATACGCCCGAGGACTACCGGGCGCTGGAGACTGCGGTCGGCGATCCGTCCTTCTCGGACGGCGTGTCGAACGTAAACCACCACTCATCGGGCGTATAGGGAAACGGCGTGCGCAGCCACTGGCGCACGAGCAGCGAGATGGTCGTTACCAGTGTCGCCAGCCCGAGCCCGCCCGACGCAATGCCAACCAGACGCGCCGTCCCGATAGATGCGAGTCGATTCAGTTGTGGTGCCCGCACGATGCACCTCCTCATTACGGCTTCGGTGCCGCAATCGGCGCCAGGAGCTTATGGGCCATCTCACGCGCGGCCATTCGCAACGCATTGATGTCGGACGGAATGCCAAACGTCAGACATGAGTACGCCGCATCCTCGATGGCGCTGGAAATCAGATAGGCGAGCAATTCGGGATCGCCACCCGGGACGGCTGCTTCACCACGATCAACTGCCCGACGGATAGCCTGCACGAATGGAGCAACCGCATGCCGCCGACTCTCAGCGAGGCTGCGAACCGCCTCCGGCTGCACCTGCCGCCGGAAGAGATCGAGCTCGCGCTGGTAGGTGATCTGGAGATCGAATGAGACATCGACAATTGCGTCGAGCAGTGCGGCAAACGGGCCGTCCCAGCGATCGATGAGCGACGCGACCTCATTGGCCATCGCCTGCCGAAACCGCGCCCGAACGGCGCTGATCAGCGCCTCTTTGCTCTCGACATAGAGATAGACGGTGCCACTGGCAATGCCTGCGCGCTGGGCGATCTGAGCAATCGTCGTGGCCTCGATGCCCTGCTGCAGGAAGAGCTCCAGCGCAGCGTCCAGCAGATCGGTCTGGCGCTGCTCGACACTCACCAGGCGTGGGCGACCGCGTCGTCGTGGTTGCGCCATAGTCGCGCCCTTCTTCGCGCACGCTGATTGGTGACGCGAGTTCATTATATCACCGACCGCACGAAGCGTCTCAGATATTCGCGCAATCCCCTTCGTATGTTACAACGCAATACCATGCCGCTCTGTTCCGGTCGGGACACGGGATTCCCGCCTGTCAGCCGGGGAAAAATACCGGCAGTAGTTCGGCAGGAATGCGCCGTGGGCGGCCATTCTTGTCTGCCCAGACCCACAGCGTCCGGGCGCGAACCAGTAGATCACCATCCGGCTCGGCATCTGCCGACCAGAAGTGGTCTGCCGGAACGGGCGTGTCTCCGGCCGCGGCCGCAGTCGCAACGAGCCGAACCTCGTAGTCGCGGATCGCCTTTGCGCCAGCGAACGATACCGGCCAGGTCAACACGACGAGCGTATCCCCCGGCGCTGCCGGACGCAGATACTCAATCTCGTGTCGCCGGACAATAAACGCGCCACCGAGCGCCGCGAAGCGCTCCAGCGTGTAACCCAGCGCGCCGGAATGCTCGATCGCCGCGTGCTCCAGATAGTGCAGCCAGGTGGCATTGTTGACATGCCCCAGCGCGTCCGACTCGTAGTGCCGAACGCGGAAGTAGACAGCGAATCGTGATGCCGTGTCCTGGTTTGCCTGAGCGCTCATTCTTGGCCCTCCCCCAACGAGCCAGCCACTACGCGTATGACAATCCTGTGCATCTGCCAGCAGCAGACGAACCGGCTCTGTTATCCTCTAGTCAGACAATGACGTCCGATGTCGGCTCTCCGGCCGCGTCGCAGGATCTCGAACAGGAACGGACCCGTCCATGCGCCGCGCCGCCGGCCTGCCACTCATTCTCCTGCTGGTCACACTCATCGCTCCACTCGGGCTGCCCGCGACCGACGCGCGCGCCGAGCCGGCCGGTGTTGTTGTCGTCCTCGGCCAGTGGTCGGATCAGATCCAGCAAGCAGCCGCTGCAGCAAACGTGCCGTGGCAGGTCGTCGCCTCGATCGTGATGGTCGAGTCGGCCGGTGATGCCAGCCTCGTCGGCCCCGCCGGTGGGCAGGGACTGATGCAGATTCGGCCGGACATCAATAGCGTCGACCCCACTGTCGACCTGCTCGATCCAACCGCAAACCTGAGTACCGGCGCACAGATCCTCGCCAATCTCTACGAACGGTGGGGATCGTGGTCACAGGCCGCAGCAGCCTACACTGGCCGCATCGACGAACGCGGCAACGTCATCGAGCGCCTCGACGATCATGGCCTGACCGGCCGCGAATACGTCGCGCTGTTCGAGCGCCAGGCCGCCAGCCTGGGCTACGCCGTTGGGCCGGTCGCCGTGCCATACAGCCTGATCCCGCGTGAGGTCGACATCATCCGCATCGCGACGACCGCGCTCGGCACGCCCTACGTCTGGGGCGGCGAGTCCTACGAAGAGGGTGGCTTCGACTGCTCCGGCCTCGTCCAGTGGGCCTGGGCACAGCTTGGTGTATCGGTCGCACGTACGGCAGCCGAGCAGTTCGACACGACCGAGCGGCTCGATCCGGCTGACGTTCAGCCCGGCGATCTGATCTTCTTCGCCAACACCACGCCGGTCGGACGCCAGGCGGACGCGCTGGCTGGCGGTGAGCCAGTCTCGATTATCACCCACGTCGGCATCTACGTCGGCAACGGCATGATGCTCCACGCACCGGATGTCGGCGAGTTCGTCCGCGTCGACAAGCTCGACACCCCATTCTGGCGCACCCACCTCGCAGGCTACGGCCGGGTGCAGACCGGCGAGTAAGCGGCAGATCGCACATCCATCGGCGACAGATTCCTGACCACGTCTGGACGACAGTTATGCGACAGCTATCTTCGTAGCCTGTCATCATCAGTAGATCGTCAACGTCAACGTGTCAACCACATTGACACGACAGCCGCCCCCGTCTTCTGTCATCTCGAACCGCAGTGAGAGATCCCCCACCCGCTGGATGCAGTTGAACACAAGGAAGATTTCTCGCGTGCGTGCTCGCCCCGCAGTCCACGCCAATTCAAGCATTCTGTTGACAAGTGACTCGACGATGTACGTCAACCTCGTATCCTTGACAGATGCGCGCCCGGGCACGTGTCGGCGCGGCGAATGGAGCCTACTGGATGCGACTCCGCCTGCTTCCCATCTGCCTGCTCTGCCTGCTCCTGCTCAGTGGCTGCAGCGCCTTTGATCAGACGACTGAGCCGACGACAACGCCTGTAGCCACCACAGAGTCGGCGTCTGGTCCGACAGCGACAGAACAAACCGCCGAGCCATCGCCAGCAGAACTGCCAACGCGCGATGAAGCGTCGCGCGAAACAGCGACAGCGCCTGCGTCTCCGACAGACGAGGCGACAGGGCTGGATGCGCAGTTCGCCCAGATACTGGAGCGCGTTGTCGAGCTGAACGGGCTGCAGCCAACCGCGCCAATCACGCCACAGTTCATCTCGCGCGATGAGCTGCGCGAGAACCTCATCCAGATGCAGACCGAGGAGTACAGCGCAGAGGACGCACAGAACGACGCGACGACCCTCTGGCTGATGCGCTTGTCGGACGATCGCGACCTCGATCTGTTCCAGCTGTACATCGATCTGCTCTCCGAGCAGGTCCTCGGCTACTACGACCCGGAAACGGACGAGCTGTTCGTCGTGACCGATGGCGACGAGCTGTCGGCGCTGGCGGAAATGACGCTGGCCCACGAGATGGTCCACGCGCTGCAGGATCAGCACGTCGATCTGATGGCACTCTCCAGCCCGGCAATCGACACCGACCGCGCGATGGGAGCTAGCGCCGTCATTGAGGGCGGTGCGGAGGTCGTCGCGACGCGCTACGTTCTCGAATACTTCAGCGCGTCCCAAATGCTCGAGCTGACGATGCAGGCAAACATCGCCACGACCGACGTGCTCAATCGCGCGCCGGCCTATATTCGCGAGACGCTTTACTTCCCCTACATCGACGGTGTCGATTTCGCCACACAGGTCTATGAGTCACAGGGCAATGATGGGCTGATCGCCCTGCTCAACGATCCGCCGCAATCGACCGAGCAGATCCTGCATCCCGAGAAGTATCTGGATGACCGCGACGACCCGCACACGGTGGTCATTCAGGATCTGGAGCCAGTCCTCGGGGCAGCCTGGAGCGCAGTCCAGGGTGACACGATAGGTGAGCTCGATCTGCGCATCATGCTGCAGGAGAACGGCGCTGCCGATGCGGTCGCCGCTGCCGCAGGTTGGGGCGGCGGGGAATACATGCTCTACACCGCAGCGAACGACGCACTGCTCGTCATCTCGACCGTCTGGGACAGCGAGGACGACGCCGACGAGTTCGTTACTGCGCTCGGCGAGACGCTTCAGACGGCGGCCCCGACCTCAGGCATCATGACCGACGACGCTGGACGATTCCACGCCGTTGTCGCTGACGGTACATCGGTTACGCTGATCAGCGGCACCAACCGGGCAACGGTTGACGCAGCGCGTGCGGCTCTGCGGTCGCTCATTAGCTAATGTCGCAGCTCAGACGAGAAGGACACCCCCTGATGGAAGAGATGACACAATCGACGCTTCTTGCCCTCTTCGCCCATCCCGACGACGAGTCGTTCGGTTGCGGCGGCGCACTGGCGCGCCTGGCCGACGAAGGTCACCGCGTCGTGCTGGTCTGCGCAACACGCGGCGAGCTGGGCGAGATCAGCGATCCGGCACTGGCAACACCGGAGAACCTCGGCGAGGTTCGCGAGCAGGAGCTGCGCAACGCTGCCGATGCGCTCGGCATCAGCGAGGTGATCTTCCTCGATTACCGCGACTCGGGCATGGCCGGCACCGAGGGCAACAATGACCCACGGGCGTTCTCAGCGCAACCGCCGGATGTCGTCGTGCGCCAGCTGGTCGGGATCATCCGCCGCGAACGACCGGGCGCAATCCTGACCTTCGAGCCGAACGGCGGCTACGGCCATCCCGATCACATCGCGATGCATCACAACGCGATGGCGGCGGTCAGCGCAGCCGGTGTCGGAGCCTATGCGCCAGACCAGGGACAGCCGTGGCGGACTCCGCGTGTCTGGTGGTCGGTCATCCCACAGCAGGCATTGCGCGGCCTGCGTGACGCGATGGTCACAGTCGGAATGGAATCAGATTGGGCCGAAGAGCTGATCGAGAGCGGCGCAGGCTGGCCGGACGACGACGTCGATCTCAACCTTGATGTCGCAGCATGGGCCGACAAGAAGTGGCGCTCATTCGAAGCCCACGCGACGCAGTTCGGCGAGGACAGCCTCTTCCGTCGCGCGAAGGATGCGCTGGGCGACGCGATTCTTGGTCAGGAAACGTTCGTCCTCGCCATCGGCGATAAGGAACCGACCGGTACGCTGATCGCCCCGCCCACGGGCACGCCATCCTAGACGATGGCGAAGGCTCGCACCGGAATCGCCGAGCCACCACCGATGGCCAGCGGCGCAGCGTAAAACCGAAAGCCGCTGGTTGGCAGTTGGTCAATGCGGCACAGGTTCTCGACGATGGGAATACCGGCCCGCAGCAGCCGTGAATGAACGGGTCGGTGTCCATCGTTCGTATCGTCGACGTTCCAGCTATCGATGCCGACCAGCACTGCCCCGCGCTCGATCAGCAGCCGGGCGGCCGCGTCGGTCAGGTGTGGGTTGGCAGCGAGATAGTCTGGGCCCGGCCAGTGCGCGTCCCAGCCAGTGCGCATCAACACGGCACGCCCCTCAACTGGTATATCGATCAGATCGTCGGCATCGACATGCAGACGACCGACGCTAACCAGCGCAGTGGCGTCGAACACAACGCCCGGCAGATCGACGGTGTGCGCCAGCGGCAGGCTCGCGAGATCGTCCCCGTCGGCATAACGGTGAAACGGCGTATCCATGTAGGTTCCACTGTTACCGACCAGATGGTAGCGCTGAATCAGGAAGGTCGTGTCACCAGCGTAGTGTGACCGCGACGCCTCGCGCGAGACAAGCTCCTCGCTCTCCGGTGCCGGCAGGCCAGGGAACATCGGGATGTCCGCATCGAGGCGGTGCGACAGATCGACAATACGTCGGTCGTTCGCGGATGTTGTGGAAGTTTGCATTAACCTGCCCCTCTTTCAGAACGCTAGAAAAGACTCTTTGCCGGGCCGAGGCGACCATCACTGAAGCGATCGTAGGAGAGCTGGCTGATATCGACCGATGTCTGCCCTTCGGTGATCAGCTCCGACATCAGCCGACCGACAATCGGCCCCATCGCGAACCCGTGTCCGCTGAAGCCGGTCGCCAGCACAAAGCCCTCAACCTGACCCGCTTCGCCGAGGACCGGCAAGGCGTCCGGCGTGGAATCGATCCAACCGGCCCAGACGCGCCGCAGGCGGACATGGCCGAGCGATGGGAAGAGCGCCATGAAGTTCTCGACAGTGGCCTGCGCGATCTTCATGTCCGGCTTCGGCTCGCTGTCACCCGCGTGCGCGTATTCCGGCAGCCTGTCGCCCTTGCGCAGCCCGGTAGCCTCGCCGATGTCGCGGAGCAGGCGCGTTCCGGCTCGCATCTGGAACACACGGCGGTTCTTCAGATAGTTCGGCACGAAGTAGCGCGCGTAACGGAGCGAATCGAGGGTGATATCGATCTGGCCGCGCGCTCCGCCGGCTATGTAGACGCGCCCGTTTGGCCGCTGACGCAACGCACAGCCATCAGACCAGACGGCGGTATTGGTGATCTCGCGCACCGGCTCCGTCTCGGCGGCCGTCGAGAGCACCGCGACCTGCGGCAGATCGATCCCGATCGTCCGGGCGATCCTGGTCGACCACGCACCGGCGGCGCAAATGACGATTGGCGTCCTGATCGTCCCTCGCGGCGTCACGACCCCGCTCACACGGCCCGCAGAGAGCTCGATGCTCTGCGCAGGACAGTCGGTGTAGATCGTTGCGCCGAGCGACTCAGCCGCCCGGGCCAGCGCCAGCGAGACCTTCGTCGGCTCCGCGTGACCGTCGCTCGGCGTGTACATGCCGCCGACCCACGAGCCGCGCATGTCAGGGATGAGATTCGACACTTCCTGACGAGACAGCATCTGCGTTTGAACGCCGAAGTCCTTGACCGACTTCAGCCAGCTCTCGTGGCGCTCGTACTGCTCGTCGTTAGCAGCGACGGTCAGGACGCCGCCCTGCACCCATTCGATATCGGCCTCAAGCTCGGCAGACAGGTTGCGCCAGATCTTGTTGGCTTCGATGACTAGCCCAAGCTCAGCCGGATCGCGCCGCTGTTGCCGCACAAAACCCCAGGCGCGGCTGGATTGCTCGTTGCCGATGCTGCCCTTCTCCAGCAGGACGACGTTCGCCTTCTGCTTGGCGAGGTAATAGGCAGCAGAGACGCCAACAATCCCTCCCCCGATAACGACGACATCGGCGTGTGTTTCAACTGGCTGAGCGCTCATCGCCTGGCCTTTCACTTTCGACGTCGAACTATCGTGCACCGGTCGCTGGCACATCTGAACACATATGCGTGCGAATCATTGTGACTCTCAGCACATCGTCGGCAGGCAGCGTAGCAGCATCGGCGCGGAGGGCAAACAGCGCGGCACAGAGAACAGGGCAGCGTGCTGCATGAATGCTCGCTGCCCTGTTTCCTGAAGCCATCTGGCGATCCGGCGACTGCCGGTCAGTCGCGAGCGCCCGGCACCGGTCGTTGAACCAATGGGTCGCTGTCGCGATTGATCGGCGTGTTTTGCCCACCGGCCAGTGATGACGGCATCTCCGGTGAAGCGCCGGCCACCGCTTCGCCAGTCGTCGCGACTACATCCTCGCTGAAGCTCGATCGCAGCGGGATCTCCTCCAGGAAGATAACCGACACGAGCGCGACCGCCATTGCGACTGCGCCAACCATGAACAGGTCGCCGATCGAGGCCGACAGGCTGTCGCGAACCGTCAGCATGAACTGATTGAACAGGTCGTTGCCGTTCGCCCCGACCGAGTCAAACAGCTGGCGCAGATTCGTTGTCGTCTGCTCCGAGAGCAGCACCTGCGGGTTGCCAAGCTGCGAGAGCTGGTCCTCAGGGATGACCGCCCGAACCTCCGGCGAAAGGCTGGCGTTGAACGACGCGTGGAAGCGGTTCGTCATAACCGTGCCGAAGAGCGCCGCGCCGATCGTCCCACCAATCGAGCGGAAGAAGGTCAGGCTGGCCGTCACCTCGCCGAGCTGGCGGAACGGGAACGCGTTCTGGACGATGATCGTGAACAGGCTCATCGAGACGCCGATGCCGAGACCGAGGATGATCATGTTGCGCACGACGACTCCGCTGGTGACATCAGCCGGCATGATCGCCAGCAGCACCATGCCGATCGTGCCAACGGCGAAGCCACCCAACGCCAGGAATTTGTAGTGGCCGGTGCGGGACATGATCTGCCCGGCGACGATGCTGCTAACGATGAAGCCGAGCATCATCGGCGTCAGGACCGCTCCGGAGCTGGTCGCGCTCTTGCCGAGCACGCCCTGAATGAACAGCGGCAGATAGAGCGTCGCGCCGAACATACCCGCCGCCGTCAGGAACGTGGCCAGCGACGAGACGGTAAAGATCTGATTGCGGAAGAGATGCGGGCTGATGATCGGCTCGGCTGCCTTCGTCTCGATGAAGACAAAGGCGGTCAGCATGATGACAGCGAACGCTAGCAGGCCAATGATCTGCGGAGACGTCCAGGCATATTCGGTGCCGGCCCACGAGAAGCCGAGCAGCAGCGGGACCGTGCCCGCCACGAGGGCGGCGGCACCGTAGTAATCGATCGTGTGCGCCCGCTTGCTGACCTGCCGCGGGAGCGCCAGCGCCGCGACGATGATCGCGATCGCGCCGACCGGCATGTTGACGTAGAACACCCAGCGCCAGCCCCAGTTGTCGGTCAGCCAGCCACCGAGCGTCGGACCAACGATTGTCGTCAGCCCGAAGACGGACATCAGCAGGCCCTGCCACTTACCACGCTCGGACGGCGGGAAGACGTCGCCGATGATCGCCATCGCAATCGGCATCATCGCGCCAGCGCCGAGGCCCTGGATACCGCGGAACAGGATGAGCTGCGGCATCGTTTGCGCCATACCGGAAAGCGCCGAGCCGACCAGGAAGATCGCCATCCCGAGGACATAGAACGGTCGGCGACCGTAGATGTCGGACAGCTTGCCGTAGATCGGGACGCTCACCGTCGACGCCAGCATGTAGGCAGTGAAGACCCAGGCGTAATGCTCCAGGCCGTTCAGGTCGGCGATGACACGGGGCATCGCTGTGCCGACGATCGTCTGGTCGAGCGACGAGAGCAGCATGCCCAGCATCACCGACGCGACGATCGAGATCAGCTTCCAGCGCGACTCGTGAGCTTCGCTAAAGGGTGATTCGACGTCATTTGCTGGTGGGGAGAATGATTCCAAGCTCTGGGTGCCTCCGAAACCGCCGGGCGTTCCCGGCTATCTGCCGACTTCCGGTACGACGACCACGGGGCGATCGGCGTGCGCGATCAGCCATTCGGTCGTTCGACCAGCGAGAGACGACGCGCCGCGGCCGATGCCGTGTGAGCCGACGACGATGAGTGCCGCGTCTCGTGCTCGCGCGGTCCGCATCAGCACGCGGCTGGCGAGTCCGCGTGCTCGCACGCTGCGCGCCGCAACCTGCGGCTCAAACGCGAGAAACGCGGCTGGTTCGACCGTTTCGGGCTCAACCGCCTCGACCTCGATCACGTCAACCGCCAGTGAATGCGCAATCTGGCGCGCAACACGCAGCACTGCCTCCGCCAGCGCCGAGTGATCGTTCCCCACGACAATGCGATGAATCTGCGACGGCGGAGCCGCTCCCGGCGGAATGACAACGAACGGCGTTGTTAGCGCATCGAGCTCCTGCAAAAACCGCCGCGGCTCTTCAGCGTCGCTCACATGTCGATCCGGGTCGACCAGGATCAACAGCGAACCGGGTGTTGAGCGCCCGATCTCCGGGATCACCGCCAACGGATCACCAGCGAGCACGCGAGTATCGACGGCGATGCGCGCAAGACGGGCATCCGACGCGAGGATAGCCAGTGTGTCTTCCGCAACGACCGCAGGCTCCGCGTTCGGCGGGCCTACCGCGTCAGCAACCCGCACCAGCGTCAGCGGCAGGTGCAGCGACGCTGCCAGCGCCGCCGACCAGGCGATGAGCAGATCGTCCGTCCGCTCATCACCGGTCACCGCCAGCAGGTGTGTCAGATATCGTGGTCGCTCGCTCATGACGCCTCTCCTGTTCCACTCAGCTCGGCACGTGGCGTCGGTCGGTCAGTTGCCGCACCTTCGCCACGACGGCGGCGCAGCCGCTCACGAAGCCCGTCAAACAGGCTGTAGACGACCGGGATCACTAGCAGCGTCAGCAGTGTCGAGCTGAAGAGACCGCCGATGACAACTCGCCCGAGATCGCTAGCGATCAGCAAGCCCTCGGTCAGGCCAAGCGAGAGCGGGATGAGCGCCAGCATCGCCGCGAAAGCCGTCATCAGGATCGGGCGCAGGCGGGTCTGAGCGCCCTCGATCAGCGCATCCTGGAGCGTGTAGCCGCGCTCCTTGCGCAGCATGATGACGAACTCCAGCAGCACGATCGCATTCGTCACGACGATGCCGACGAGCATCAGGATGCCGATCAATGCGCTCAGGCTGATGGCTGAGCCGGTGACGAGCAGCGCGACGATTGCGCCGATTGCCGCCAGCGGCAGGGTGAACAGGATGACCAGCGGATCGAGCCAACTACCGAACAGCAGCGCCATGATCAGGTAGACCAGCGCGATCGAGATGATGATCGCGATGAACATGTTGGTGAAGCCTTCGTCGATGTCACCGGCGACGCCTCCAACGAGGACCTCGATGCCATTCGGCACTTCCAGCTGGTCGACCTTCTGCTGGACCTCGGCCGAGACGCCGCCGGTGTTCTGGCTGGTGATGTCGGCCGAGACAGTCGCGGCTGGCTTGCCGTCGACCCGCGTGATCGTCACCTGCTTATCGACGACCTCCAGGTCAGCGACATCGCCAAGCTTCACGCCGCGCGCAACCTCAAGCTGGGAAAGTGCATCGACATCGTTCGCCTCCGCGCCGGACACGATCAGACGCACCGGATGCGTGCCCGTGTCGAGCGCCGCCATCGTCACGGTCGTGACCGACGAGAGGCTGGTCAGCGCGCTGGAGATCTGGGCCGGAGCCAGCCCGGCTTCAGCCGCGCGCTCCTGATCGACCCGAATCTCGACCGATGGCTGGACAGCGGAGAGGTTGCTACTGACATTGGCGGTGTCATCGACACTCGCCACTGTATCAGCGACCTGCGCCGCGAAATCCGGCAGCGCCGCGACACCTTCCGGCGTCTCTGCCGACAGCGTGATGCTCACGCCGGAGCCGAAGTCACCACTCGATGCTGAGACGGAGATTGTGTCGGACTCAGGCATCTGCTCGGCAAGCATCCGCCGCAGATCAGCCGCAGCCTCCTGGCGATCCATGCCGGACGGCAGGTCGGCCGTGATCGTGGCGCTATTGGGTGAGTTGCCGGTGATGATGTTGCCGATCGCGCCGATGTCGCCCGACGCGCCGGTGATCACCGTCTGGTAGCCGGTCGCTCCGAGCTGATCGAGCAGACCTTCGACGCGGATGGCCTCGTCGAGAACCGACTCAGCCGTCTGCCCCGGTCGGGCATCGACGCTGATGGTGATGGCGTTCTCGCCCGAATCCGGCAGGAACGCGACCGGCAGCAGCGGCGTCAGCGCCATGCTGCCGATGAACAGCACAGCGGTGATCGCCAGCGTCTTCCAGCGGTTGCGCAGCGCCCACTTCAGCACAGGGGTATAGATGCGGCCCAGCACGGTATCGCCGGGGCGCTTTTCCGGCTCGATCTTGACCTTGTTGGCCAGCGTGAAGCGCGACATCATCGGCACGACGGTCACGGCGACGAGCAGCGAGGCGACGAGCGCCGCGACAACCGCGATGGCGAACGGCAGGAACAGCTCACCGATCAGGCCACCGACGAGGCCGAGCGGCAGGAAGACCGCACAGGTCGTCGCCGTTGCGCCGAGGATCGCGATTGTCACCTCGCGCGCGCCGTTGATGACCGCCGCGAACGGCGGCTCTCCTTCCGCCATATGGCGGTAGACGTTTTCGAGAACGACGATCGAGTCGTCAATAACACGACCGATGGCGATCGTCAGACCAGCCAGCGTCATGATATTGAGCGAGTAGCCCATCTGGTCGAGCACGATCACCGCCATCACCAGCGAGAGCGGGATCGAGACGGCGGTGATGAGCGTCGTCCGCCAGTTGCGCAGGAACAGGAAGACAACGACGACCGCGAGGATTCCGCCGATGACGCCCTCTTCGACCAGGCTCCGAATCGACGCCGTGATGAAGTCGGCCTGATTCTCGAAGATCGACACCGACACGCCATCAGGCAGCTGGCCATTCAGCGTGTCGAGCTCATTCGCGACGGCATTCGCAACCGTCACCGTGTTGGCGTTCGTGTCCTTCGTCACCCGCACCGACACGGACGGCTGGCCGTCGGTGCGGCTATAGCCCACCGGAGTGCCGGACTGCAGCTCGACCGTACCGATCTCGTCCAGCCGCACACTCGAACCATCGGCTGTCGGGATACTGATGGCGCTGATCTGGTCGATGCTGGTGAGCAACGCCACCGTCTGCAGCGGCAGGACGGTATCGCCGGTCTGGAGCTGGCCGGACGGCAGAATGACGTTGTTCGCTTGCAGGATCTGGCTGACCTGCTCATAGCTGATGCCGCGCTCCAGCAGCTCGCTGCGGTCGAGCGTGATCAGGACTTCATCGATCGCGCCACCAACGACATCGACGGCAGCGACGCCATCGAGGTTCGAGAGTGCCGGGATCACCTGCGACTGCGCAATCTGCAGCAGCTCGGACTGCGACCGATCGCCCTGCAGGTCAAAGGTGAGGACCGGCAGCGAGGCCGGATCGAAGGTCAGGATCATCGTGTTGGCGGTGCGGCCAACCGGCGAGGCGGCGATTGCCTCCCCGAGGAGCTGCTCCATCTCGTCGAGACCGGTCCCGAACTCGAAGCTATAGAGGATGACGCTCAACCCGGAGACTGATGTCGATTCGATCGACTTCACGCCTTCAACGTTGCGTGTGGCCGCCTCGATCGGCCCGACCGTGCTCTGAACGAGCTGCTCCGGCTGCTCACCGGGGCTCTGGACGATGACGGTCGCCAGCGGGAACTGGATATCCGGCAGCAGCTCCTGATCGACGCGAGTCAGGGTGATTGCCCCGAAGCTGCTGAGAAGGAGAACGATAGCGATGACATACCCGGCGCGGCGATAAGACAGCTCGCTCAGCCAGGAGATAATCCGACTCACAGAGGGTGCTCTTCCGTTGGCGCTTCGGTGACACGTGAGGCGCTGCCGGTGACGTCACCGGCTGTTGCGCTCTCATTGCGCTCGATAGCGGCGGCCAGAATCTCGAAAGCATCGACAACGACGGAGAGATCGTCGTCGCTCAGGGTGGTGACCAGATCGTCCATGCGGCTGCGCCCAACGGCGTAGAGCTGATCGATCTCGGCCTGACCTGCCGGCGTCAGCCGACAGAGGACGACGCGCCGGTCGGACACATCGTGATGGCGCTCGACGAGCTGCTTGTCGACCAACCGGTCGATCAGGCTCGTCGCCGCCTGCATGCTGATGCCCATCGTCGCCGCGATCTCGCTCATGCGATACGCGCCGGTCGACAACAGACCCAACGTGCGGAATTGCGGCATGGTCAGCTCCAGCGCCGACCACTCGGCGGCGTAATGCGCGCGCGCCATGCGCGTCTGAATCTCGTGCGATAGCTCGATCAATCGCTGACGCTGCTGGTCTCGATCGCGGTGAGGCATTGTCCTCCGACTTTGGCTCTGCACACTGCACTACATAATATTCGGTCGAGCCGAATACTTCCACGGCGCGGAACTATACCAGACGCATGGAGCGATGCACAGGGCAATCTGCGAGATCGGATTCAGGGGAGGAGCGGTGGCGAAATGTTGCGCGTTATGCCGATTTCAGGAGATGTGGCGAGACACCCAACGGGAGCGCCGTCGACGCAGGAGCGTGGCCTCACAGCCAGGACTGACCGCGGTCAGTCCCTACGAAACGGCAGGAGATTCGCCAGACCCATGACACGGGGGTGAGGGCCGCTCCCCTCACTCAATCCACCCCACCTCATCAGTCATCACCCACGCGCTGAAAACCGCGCGGGCGTGTTCCAGCACCTCCGGGTCCACACGCTCAAGGTCGGCTTCGGAAGCAACCGACGCCGCAGCAACAGCATCTGCGAGCGAGCGGGACGCAGCAGCCATCGCAGCCTGCATCGCCGGCTCGGCGTCGGCCCACCAGCCGCGCGCCTCAACTGCCAGCGTGCCATCGCCGATGCGCCGCAGGCCGGCACATCCGTCAATCTCTGCGGCACGCTCGGGTGCCATCGAGACCTGCAACGTGAACACGGCCGGAAGTGTCGGCACAGGACATTCAGCCGCCCGTCGCATGCAGCTCGCTGCAAACGCGCGAATCGCCTGCTGCGCGTCGATGGGGTCCGTCCACGCGCACTGCGTTGTCGCGCGCCAGCTACTGTGTTTGACGGCCAGGAACGGCGTGCCCGTCAGTGGCCCGTCGAGCTGCGCCGCGAGGCGGTCGTCGCCGGTGATACCAAGGAGCGGCACGCCGGCGCGATAGGCGTTGAGGTGGCTCTCGGTGATCGGCACGTCATCTACTGCCAGGCGTAGACCGGCTGCCTGCGTGTGCGGGATGAAACCCTCGTTCGTGCCACACCGTGCATGCCGGCCCACCTGAAACGCGGCGTCGAACGCGCCGGCGCGCAACTGCGCAAACACGTCTTCTTCGGGTAGCAGCACGACGCCCTTGGGCAGCGCTGCGGCATCAAGGTTGGCCGCGCCGCTCCAGTGGCCGTCGTAGACGAGGACCTCGTCCGCGCCGCCGTCGAGGAGGCCCTGAGCAGCGACTGCGGCGTCGGCCGCCATGGCGGCTCGGCCAGTGCGCCAGAACTCCGGCCAGATTGCGGCGATCTGCCGGTAGTCAGTGACACCGGAAGCGCCCTCCATGTCCGCCTGAATCAGGACCCGCACGCAAGGCACCTCCGATTCGACGCAGCATCATTGGCTGAGCGTCTCTTGATGACGTTCATGTCCAGGGGATGTATGCGGCTACTCGCAGCGCAGCAACCCGACAACCAGAAGCGTGGCTGCCAGCACACCAAGTGTCAGCGGCCTCCAGATGCTCAGGAGCGTCGCTCCGAGGCTGGAACTGGCTGATGTCTCATCGAGTAACCGACGGGGAATAAGATAGGTGCGGCCCTGCCGCTGGACGCCAACGACCGGTTCCTGGTCGTCACGATGTGATCCAGAAAGCACCATCAGGATCGCCCACAACGCGGCGAGGCCTGCGAGTGCGATGCCGATGACGACGATCATGTCTGCAATCACGTCATCCTGCCTGTCATCTAACGCGCGACACGTCATCAATACAAACGGTTGCAGACGCCGTGCCACTCATCTACATCATACCCCGAGGACCTGAAGTCGCGATGATACAACCGTGACAGCAACGTGACGGATGCCGCGATGAGTCGGTGGCAGGTGTACTGTTAGCGAGGCACGCACGCTCACTATCGAGAGGGCCACATGCAGGAGATCCGAGTCGCTAGCTGGGACGAACTGATCGACACACTCTACGCCAACTCGTGGGAGCCCGGCATCGAGCGCTTCCGCTCCAACGATGTCTTCCGCGGCGTATCGAACGCGTCGTTCTCAACGCTCAACACGACCTTGATGCGGCTCGGCGGACCGTACCACCAACTTGAGGGCCATCTCCTGCGCAACTTCCGCAAGTACGCCCACCTCGAAATGATCGACCGGATCCCGATCGATTCCACCTGGCACTGGCTCGCGGTCGCCCAGCACCACGGCTTGCCGACCCGGCTGCTCGATTGGACCTACTCGCCGTTCGTCGCGATGCACTTCGCTACCTCGGCGCTGGAGCATTTCAATGTCGATGGGCTCATCTGGTGCGTCGATTATGTCGCGGCCCAGCGTCTGCTTCCCCCGCCTCTACGCGAGGTGCTGAGCGATGAGGGCGCGAACGTGTTCACCGCTGAGATGCTCCAGCGTGCCGCAGCGACACTCACTGACTTCGACGCACTGACCGATAGCAACGGTCCCTTCGTCGCCTTCTTTGAGCCGCCTTCGCTCGACAACCGGATCGTCAATCAGTTCGCGCTCTTTTCGCTGCTCTCCAGCCCGCAGCTCAGTCTCGACCGCTGGCTTGGCGACCATCCAACCCTGCTGCGCCGGATCATCATTCCGGCCGAGCTGAAGTGGGAGATTCGCGACAAGCTCGATCAGGCAAATATCACCGAGCGCGTCCTCTTCCCGGGGCTGGAAGGCCTGAGCGCCTGGCTCCGCCGGCACTACGGTCCGCGCCGACACCTGACGCGGCAGCACGCCGAGGGACTGGATGGCGTTCAGAGCACATCGCTACCGGTGCCGACGGAGCAGTAGCCGTCGCTACGCTACTCGTCGACTGGCAGGCGCGCCTCAGCCGCAGCGGCGCGCGCAGATGGGTAGCCGATCGTCAGCAGGAACGCACCCGCCTCAGCCGCACGAACGGAATGCCGCACGCCCTCCGCGAAGGAGATGACATGGCCGGACGGCAGATCGATGTCCCCCTGAGCCGATCCAACCGTCATCCGCCCACGCAGGGTGTGGATCGTAATCGGGCCGGGCGCTGTGTGCTCCTGCAGCTCAGCGCCGGCGTGCATGGTTACCAGCACGACTCGCAGCCGGTCGACCTTGACCAGGATCTCCGCCCGACGGCCGCTCTGGTTATCGTTGGGCGCATAGCGCTCGATTTCCGCGTCCAGATCGAAAATCCCCAGTACCGCATCGTTATCCATAACTGCGCTCCTGTTCGCACACTAGCCTCATCAATCCGCTACACAGTACCGCAGATTTCGCGTTCCAGACAGCAAGTCAGAAATGGCAGTCACAAAAAGGCGCGTTAAATCGTCTCAGTTCTGGAAGGCACAGCAGTCACGCAACAGACTGGCAGGAGACATGATCGACACACGCGATCGCACCGCTATCTACGAGCACTATCGCTCGCATCTGTTTGGTGTCGCCTATCGCATGCTCGGCACAGTGTCCGACGCTGAGGACATCGTTCAGGAAGCATTCCTGCGCTGGCAGGATGCTCCTGACGACATCGATTCACCGAAGGCGTATCTGACGACGATCGTATCGCGCCTGGCGCTGGACACGCTCCGGGCGGCGCGGACGACGCGCGAAACCTACATCGGACCGTGGCTCCCCGAGCCGCTGCTGACCGAGCCTGAAGCCGATGCCGCTGCAATGGTGGACCTCAACGAGTCGCTCTCACTGGCGTTCCTGACGTTGCTGGAGCGCTTGAACCCCGTCGAACGGGCGGCGTTCCTGCTCCACGATGTCTTTGGCTACGGTTTTGACGAGATCGCGACGATTGTTGAGCGCAGTCCCGCCGCCTGCCGAAAGGCGGCGCAGCGCGCCCGCGAGCGAATCCGCGAAGACCGACCGCGCTTCGAGCCAACGCCGTCCGAGCAGGATCGCCTGACGAACCAGTTCATCGCCGCCTGCATCACCGGCGATGTCCCGGGGCTGGTCGCGATCCTGACTGAGGATGTGACGGTCTGGGGCGATGGCGGCGGTGTTGTCGCCGCGGCACGGCAGCCGATGAGCGGTGCGTCGCGCGTGGCCCACTTCCTGACCGGGCTGCGCAAGCTCATCCCGGCCGACGCTATGATCCGCGCCGGACGTGTGAACGGCGGCCCAGCCGTGATCGCCCTCGACGGCGACCGAGTGATCGCCGTAATGGCGCTGGAGATCAGCGCGGGCCGCATCCGACGCATCCGCAGTGTCGTCAACCCGGAGAAGCTGCGCGCTGTCGAGCGCGCACTCGCCGGAAATACCAATACCCAGGACTAACCGAGGAAAGGAAGGTCGAGCTATGCCACGCATCGAACCACTCACCGGATCACGCCAGCCTTTGATGCTGCGTCTCATGCAATGGTATTCGCGTCGTCGCTTCGGAAAGGAAGCCTTGCCGCCGCGGATTCTGGCCCACAACGCCCGCTTCCTGCTGCCGTATACATCGCTGGCGATGCTGTCTACCGGCAAGTCGGAGATCGACCCGGGTATCCGGCAGCTGGCGATGCACCGCGTCGCCGAGGTGAACGGCTGCGGCTGGTGCATCGACTTCGGCAACAAGATCGCGCTCGATATGGGCTTGACGCCTGAGAAGCTGATGGCTGTCTCCGACTTTGCGGACAGCCCGCTGTTCAGCTCGTCCGAACGCACGGCGCTGGCCTGTGCCGACGAGATGGCGCGCAATCACGGCCAGATCAGCGAAGCGACGTTCGACGAGATGCGACGACACTTCTCCGACCGCGAGATCATCGAGCTGATCGTCGCCGTGGCGGCCGAAGGACTCTATAACCAGGTCAACATCGCACTGGAGATCGAGTCCGAAGGCTTCTGCGCCGTGCCACTCCGCCAACTCGCGCACGCTGCCGCCTGATCGACGCACAAGCCATGGCACCGCGCCTGCGCGCTCCGGTTGCAATGACCGGAGCGCCAATGTAAAGGAGCATCCTATGGCACGCTGCGATGTCTGCGGCAACGACTACGACAAGGCCTTCACCGTGACGCTGTCCGATGGCTCCAGCCATACTTTCGATAGCTTCGAATGTGCGATCCACGCCGTCGCGCCAACCTGTGTGCACTGCAGCTGCAAAATCATCGGCCACGGGGTCGAATCGAACGGCTCCATCTTCTGCTGCGCGAGCTGCGCGCGGATGAGTGGTGTCGACGGACTGCAGGATCGCGTCTGAGCGGGCTGTCAACGCCTAACTGTCTATGCGACAGCCTACCTTTTGTCCTGTCATCTGCCGCCCAGTGGGCACCCGGCAGTGAGAGATCTCCCATCCGTTTGATGCAGTCGGTCGGGGGGAACGGATTCTTCACTTCGTTCAGAATGACAGAGGAAAAGGATGGGGCGCGGCTACGGTCGTCTGTATCAGGCCAGGGGAGATTTCTCGCGTGCGCGCTCGAAATGACAGAGGACGGGGATGGCTGCCGCACTGAGGTAGCGGACTATTTGACGTTGACTGCCCACTGAGCGCCGCGGTCATCCACTACCCGTCATCTGCCGCCTTCGGCTCGGGAGACGTTTCCCAGAGCGGGTAGGGCAGGCCAGCGAGCCGATTGATGACGATGGCCTGGATCGTCAGCAGGACAACGGCAACCATCAGGATGGCGATCTGGTCGAGATCGCGCAGGATACCGAGCGAAATGATGAGCGTTGTCGCGCCGGCCGGCGGATGCGGCGCGCGCGCCAGCACCATCAGTGCGCTCGTCAGGCCAAGCGAGAGCGCAGCCGCGCCAACGCGCCCGGACGTCACCCCGGTCGTCAGCGCCGGCCCCTCATGCAGCAGGCCGAACGCCGCCAGGCTGATGTACCCGGCAGCTGCACCAATGAGGTGGCCGATGAATGCGTTGCGCGGGCTGGCCGGTGGGGTGAGCGGCGCGTAAAAGAACAGGAACGCCGTCGGGCCGAGCGACGGGAAAATGAACGGCTGGCCGGACACCAGCGCCGCCGTCGCCATGATCGCGATCGACAGGCAGCCATTGATGAAGCTGAAGATCGCCAGCATCCAGCGTGCATCGTGGCGCTTGACCATTGAGGCGAAACGAAAGCGCACCAGCAGGCCGTCGAGGATGTTGGCCAGTTGGCCGCCGATCGGCCCAGGCGCGTTCTCGCGACGACTCGGTGCGGTTTGGGATGGCCGAACGCGGGGTGCGCGCGTCACGGCATCACCGCTGTCGTCGTGGCGGCTTCGGCGAGCGGTCGATCACTCGCAGCATCGCCAGGCCACCGACGAAGACGAGCCCCGAGAAGACGGCGACGAGCAACGTGTCTCGATCCTGATCCAGCAAATAGAGATCAAACGCCAGTGTCAGGAGCCAGAGCTGCAATGACACGAGCAGAATGCCGAAGGCGAGGCCGAGCATGACGATGCCGGTCTGCCCAACGGCCGGATGCCGCCCTTCCGAGCTGGTCGGGATCGCCAGACGCTGGTCGTCGCGGTCAGATTGCTCGATCATGGCGTTTCCTCCAGCGCGTAGATCACGCCGTTGTCCTGCCGCACGGCGATCTTCGGTAGCGGTCTGGTCGGCGGACCGGCGATCGGATCGCCGGTCTCCGGCTCAAAGACGCCCTCATGACACGGACAGTGCAGGATCTGGCGATCGCTGTTCCAGTAGACGGCGCAGGACAGGTGCGTGCACTTACCACTGTAGGCAACGAAGCGATCATCGGTCAGCCGCAGGAGAATGGCGTGATTGTCCTGACCGGGATAGTCGAAGTAGTGGACGCCACCAACTTCAAGCTCGTCGGCACTGACAATCTGCCGCATTTGGACCGTGCGCCGGTCGCGCAGAATGCCCAGTCCGGCGAGGCCAGCTGTGGCGGCGAAGAGCGCGCCGGATGCCATTACCGCCCAGCGCAGCAGGTGGCGGCGCGACACGGCATCGTCGGCGTCCCAGCCGTAGGGGAACTCCACTGCCCAGCGTTCAGCCCGCTCGCGATTGCTGATCTGGCGCCCGTCAGCCTGCTTCATAGAACCCATGCCTCCTCGCCGGCGGCACTGGTGGCCGCGACCTCGTTTTCGGCTTCCAGCAGGAGCAGCGTGATATCGAGCCGCGGTTCGTCCTCCGGGACGACGTGGTAGTTCTTCGTCCGCACCGACTGCGAGCCGAAGACGGTCACGTCGACGGCGCGGCCCTCACGCTGGTTGACGAATTCCTCGTAATCTCCATACCAGATCGCCTGTGTCGGACAGGCCTGCGCACACCACGGCTGGAGCCCCTGACTGGTGCGGTCGTAGCACAGGTTGCACTTCTTCATCAGCCGCGCCTCGATGTCGAACTTCGGTACTCCGAACGGGCAGGCGTAGACACAGTTGCGGCAGCCGATACAGCGCGACGGCTCGGCTTGCTGCACGACGCCATCCGGCGTGATGAGGATCGCCATCACCGGACAGACTTGCGCGCACGGCGCGACCGGGTCCTGGCAGTGCATGCAGAGGGTTGGCTGGGTCGCGACGCTCATGCCGCGATCGATGAAATCGACCATGATCATGCTCTCGCCCTTGTGCGTATCGCACTCGCGACAAGCCGCCTCGCAGGCTCGGCAACCGATGCAACGACTGGGGTCCATGAAGATCGACTTTACGGCCATAGCTGGACCTTTCCGTGGTGTGGTGCGTGGGTATGTGGGGATACGTGCGCGTACTCGGACAGCCCGCCGGTTCGGCAGTCGCCCTCTGTCATTCGGAGCGGGATATCAGCATCAGCATGGCGAGTCGTTCGGAACGACAGCCGCTCTCGCCGACTGGCATATCGGGCGCTCACGCGAGAAATCTCCCCCGGCCCTGTCCAACCGAGCGCAGCCGCACCCCGAGCCTTGCCGCTGCCATGTTGAGCAGAGTGAAACATCCGTTCGGACGTTCCGGGCTTCCCAACAAGGGAAACGGATTCTTCACTGCGTTCAGAATGACAAAGAAGGAGGGGGCTGCCGTCATGCCAGCGCGTGCTATCCGAGGGATTGAGCGGGATATCACCGCCAAATTGCCGGATCACTCGGAACGGTAGCCATCCCCGCAGCCTGTCATCTCGAACCGCAGTGAGAGATCTCCCGCCCGTCCGATTCAGTCCAACGCAGGAGAGATTTCTCGCTGCGGCTCGAAATGACGGGCGGCGAGAGCGGCTTTCGCATAAGCGCACTCGACACTCTGACGTTAACGTCCCAACCATCCTCATTTCGCCTTCACTTCACCGACAGCGTAGGGGAACATGGTCGGGGTGGTCGAGGGCGTGAAGTTTTCGACGACGCCGTTGTCGCTGGTGGTCGGCGTGACACTGATGCGCTCAACCGCGCAGGCGCAGGCTTTGTATTCGGGGATCTTGACTGTCGGATCGACAGCCGGGTTGGTGAGCTGATTCGCCGCCAGCCGATGGCCCCAATGGTAAGGAATGAAGACCGTATCCGGCCGGATCGTCGGAACGACTAGCGCCTTGACGTCCATCTGGGCACGCTTGGTTCGGACACGAACGACCTCGCCATCCTGAATACCGAGCTGCTCAGCCGCGCGCGGATGGATCTCCAGCCACGGCTCGGGCGCCTGACTATTGAGGAAGCCGAGGCGGCGGGTCTGGTTGCCGCTGAGATAGTGGTAGACGACGCGCCCCGTCGTCAGCCGGAAGGGATAGGCATCGCCAGGCTCTTCTGCCGGTGGCTGATAGGGAATCGCGAACATCTTTGCGCGGCCGTCGGGGTGCCCGAACTTCTCGGTAAACAGGCGCGGCGTGCCGGGATGATCGAGCTCCGGGCAGGGCCAGAAGACGCCCTGCTGATCCTCGATCTTCTCCCAGGTGATGCCGTAGTAGTCCGACACACCGCCGCGCGACGCTTCGCGCAGCTCGTCCCAGATTGCCCGCGCGCTGCGGGCCGGGAAGAGATGGCCGCGCCCCATTCGGTCTGCGATGTCATTCATGATCGCCCAGTCGGTGCGCGCCTCGCCGGGAGGCGCCTGTGCCGCATTGATCTTGATGACGCGCCCCTCAAGGTTCGTCGTCGTGCCCTCATCCTCGCACCAGACCGTGCCCGGCAGAACGACATCGGCGAGCTCAGCTGTCTCGGACATGAAGAAGTCGATGACGACGAGTGGATCGAGGTTCTCCAACGCCCGCTGGACGACGTTGAGATCCGGCAGCGAGACCATCAGGTTCGAGCAGAGGACGAGGCAGCTGCGAATTTCGCCCTCGGCCATGAGATGGACCATCTCGGTCGCAGCCGCGCCGGGGCCGGGCAGCTCTGGCTCGGGGATGCCCCAGAAGCTGGCCATGTGCTGCCGCTCCTCGGGGACATCGATGTGCCGGTAGCCGGGCAGCTGGCTCGCCTTCTGGCCGACCTCGCGGCCGCCCTGGCCGTTGCCCTGGCCGGTAATCATCATCGCGCCACCGCCAGGCTTGCCCATCTGGCCGCGCGCCAGCGCCAGGTTGATGCAGGCCAGGCAGTTGTCGACGCCATGCGACGAGTGCTCGATACCGCGTGCGTGCATGATCAGCGATGGATCAGCGCGCCCGTAGAGCCGCGCAGCTGCGAGGATGCGCTTGGCCGGCACGCCGCAGAGCGACTCGGCGTACTCCGGCGTAAACGGCTCGACCATCTCGACGACATCGTCCCAGCCGCTCGTCCGCGCGCGCACATACTCCTCGTCGACAAGGCCGTCGTGGATGATGACCCGCAGCATCGCATTGAGCAGGGCGATGTCGGTGCCGGGCTTGACCGGCAGCCAGAGATCGGCGGTCCGCGCCAGGGGCGTCTCGCGCGGATCGACGACGATCAGGCTCGCGCCGCGATCGCGTGCTTTCCAGAGCCACTGCATCATGACCGGGAAGCACTCGGCGACGTTCGAGCCAACGACGAGCATCGACTTTGTCAGCGGGATGTCGGTCATCGGCAATGGCGCGCGGTCGATGCCAAACGCCTTGGAATAGGCACCGGCCGCCGAGGACATGCAGAGCCGCCCGTTGTAATCGACGTGACGCGTCTGCAAGCCAAGCCGCGCGAACTTGCCGGCCAGGTAGCACTTCTCGTTCGTCATCGACGAACCGCTGTAGACCGCGACCGCGTCGCGCCCGTGCTCCGCCTGAATCTGCTTCCAGCGCGAGACAACATAGGACAGCGCCTCGTCCCAGGTCGCGCGCTCCAGTCGGCCACCCCGACCGCCGCGGCGGATCATCGGGTAGAGCAGCCGGTCTGGATGGTTCGCCTGCTGATAGGCGACGACCCCCTTCGGGCAGAGCGAGCCACGGTTGTGTGCGTAATTACGCGGCTCGACGCCGACGACCTTGCCGTTCTCGACGCGCAGGTTCATGCCGCACTGCACGCCGCAGAACGAGCAATGCGTCGGCACAAGCGATTCCGGTACGTGGGTCGATTCAGCCCACTCGTCCTGTGTCTTTCCTGTCTGTTGAAAGTCGTAATTGAAATCGCGGTCGGGGACGAAGATGTCCTTATTGACCGACATAGCATCTCCTCGTCCGAGACTGAACGCAGGGCTAGAGGAAGCGTCGCCCCATCATCTCGTAGTACGCCTGCCCACGTAGAACACGCTTGCAGGTTGGGCAGTAGTCCTGCAGCCGTCCCATCTCGCCGCCCAGGTCGTAGTCCTGACCCAGGTCACCAAGCACACCCTTCAGGTCGGTGATGAACTGCTGCGAGGGCAGCGCTTCGCCGCAGCGCCGACAAGTTCCGGTGCCAATTGCCCGAGCAGGCTCAGCCGTATCCGACGCGCCATAGTGCTCCATATCCTGATTGACGCTCTGATACAGGGTGACCCCGATACTCGCCGGCCGTTGGATGATGTGGAAGAACTTGCCGAACGGCAGCGAGAGCAGCCAGAGAACAACGACGACTTCATGCACCAGCGCGATGAACCAGTAGAACTTGCCCTCCCACCAGCCGGATGATGCGGTCAATGCCAGACCGGTTATGGCGATCGAGAACAGCAGGATCAGCGGCATCAGGTCGAAGCCGAAGCGCTGGCTGGTGAGCAATCCGAGGTCCGTCACGCGCCGCCAGATGGCGATCGACAGGCCGATGATGAGCAGGATCGCCGTGAAGTCGAGGATGTGGAAGATGGCGAAGCCGGTGCGGGCTTCAATCGGGAAGCTGATTGTTGGGAAGCCAAAGAACCAGGCAGTGTACTGATCAGTGCCTTTCAGGGTGAAGCGCACCCAGCCGAACGTCAGCGGGAACGTCACGGCGACCGAGAGCAGGACGCCCCAGAAGATCGCCATGTGCATGATCCAGCGCGTCATACTGCGCTTGCGGATGAAGGTCTGGCCGAAGATATCGGTCCACCACGCCTTGGGGATCATCAGCGTGTAGCGGCGGAAGTTCTCCATTGAGAGGAAGTGCGACCAGCCGGCCCGGAAGTAGCGCCAGGTGGGCGGGCGACCGAGCCAGAGCATGTAGCGATGGGTCATGGCAGCGATAGCGAAGATCGAGGCGACGCAGTAGCCGATCAGGGCCGAATCGAAATCGCGCAACCCACGCGAGCCGATGTAGATAAGCGCCAGCAATACCACCGTCACAATCGCGGTGACGATCCATGCGCGCTGGCGAACATTCTCCATCGATCGCCTCCCTCACAAACGCTGTGTCGGTCGATACACGAGAGCGCGGCAAGAACCAGGCCACTGGCCAGCCGGCCAACAGCACTCAACCCCGGGGGAGAACAGGGTCGTCAGAAGGTCGTGCTGCGATAGTAGCACGATTAGCAAGAAGCGAAACCTCCTTGTGGGTGCCTTAGTCGCCACTCGGCAGGTCGTCCGACAATATGCGTCTGATCAATAGGTCCGATCAGGAAGCTGAGGGATTCTCCAACCAGTCTGCGATCGCATCAACCTGGTCATCCACTCGGTAAAGACTGCATCCGTTCTCGTACCATGCGCAGGAAGGACAAAGTGGATTTGAGGAAGGCTCCCAGAAATCGTCTTCGATGATCGACCTAACGATCGACTTGACTTCGTTCCATGTCTCCACAACAGCCTCACGCTCAAGCACGTCCGAATTTACCGTGCCAGATTCGAGGTAGACGGTTGTGCTTCGGACAGTTCGGCCATGAAAGGCATTTCCTACGACTATGCGCGAACAGAGAGTCTGGATCGCATCATGCCAGTTGCTCGAACCTGTCTTCCAATCAATATGCTCGATGACTCCGTCCCGGTGCTCGAGGACAAGATCGACCTTCGCTTGAAGGACAAAGTCCGGGCAATCAGCCCTCCCACGGCAGACATATTCGTAAGTCCGCTCCACGGCCTTTATCGATGCCTCGCGACCAAAGTCGACGATCGCTTTATTCACCAATGAATTGGCGCGTTGAACCTCTGATTCCAAATGAGATTGGTCGATATACTCCCCGACGGGAAGCTGTCGTTCAAGTTGGCGCTCAAGATTATTTGGAAACGTGTGAGAGCGCCGATACTCACTGAATGCTCGTCCAATAACGTCGTGAACAGCAATGGCGAGAGTCAGGCCAGGCTCAAACGTTGATGGGCTACGGAGCTTCTGCCGATAGCGGAAGTCGTACTGAGCGGGACATCGCTTGTACATGTTTAGCTTCGTCGGATTGAAAACCATTAAGCGGGGACTGTTTCCAGGCATGCAGCCTCCCAGAAAGCTAGCAGCCACGGCGATAACGACGCTTTGAGAGTGAACGCGGCGGACTTAGCAACAGACCACAAACAGTTTGCAACCACATCCGGCCAAGTGAGCGCCAAACAATTGTCTCTAGCCGGATCTCTAAGGCGTTAGAATCCTCGCAGGTGACAAATATTAACCCGCCGAGGTAGTCATGTTCAAGCCATGAGCTAGGCAGATTCTATGACTTACAAAGATGCGTTCTGCACGCTATGTCGCTGCATGCTTTCTGTCGGCAGGTTGCTCCATCGACTTGACATTTGATTAGCGTGACACCTGTCGGCAGCAAGACGCGCTTGTGAAGAACTCTTTGCAGACACGAGCCCCTCGTGATTGAAAAGGACTCGTATGGATTTCTATGAGCACCCGAGATGAGGAACTGTATGACCGCATCACTCACATTCGAAGGACAGGTTGTGCTGGTGACCGGCGCGAGCGCCGGGTTGGGGTTGGCAACGGCGCGGGCGTTTGGTGAGGCCGGCGCGATTGTGGCGCTGAACGATCGCGACGAGGAACGCGTGAACGCGGCCTGCGCGACGCTGGAGGCGGACGGGATTCGCGCGTTGCCGGCCACGGCGGACGTGCGCGACGCGGAGGCTGTCGAGGCGATGTTCGCGCGGGTGATCCGAGAGGTCGGTGCACCGCGCGTTGTCGTCGCCAATGCGGGTATCTACCCGAACAGCCGCTTCCTCGATATCAGCCACGACGAGTGGGATGCGGTGATCGGCACGAACCTGACCGGCATGTTCCACACCTGCCAGAGCGCCGCGCGAGCGATGGTCGCTGCCGGTATTGCCGGGCGGATCATCACGCTCTCGTCGGGCGCGGCGAACCGGGCGCTGCACGGCTGGGCGCACTACAGCGCCTCGAAGGCCGGCGTTGTCGCGCTCACCCGCTCGATGGCGATGGAGCTCGCCCCGTGGGGCATTCGCGCCAACGCGGTGCTGCCGGGCTACATCGACGTCGGCGAGGGCGGCGCACACCTCTCGCCCACCTATCGTGCAGCCATGCGCTCGTCATCCCCACTCGGACGACCGGGCAAGCCCGAGGACATCGCCAATGCAATCGTCATGCTGGCTTCACCACTGGCTGATTACATTAGCGGCACGACGCTGGTCGTCGATGGCGGAGCCAGTGCCGGAGCCGCCGGATTGTGGCCGGTCGAGCCGGAGGAGACACACGAATGACCGATGCACCCGACAACGGACGCTGCCGTGCCCGCGATCTGGGCATCACCATTGGCAACTATCGGACCGGCCCGCTGAACGCGATCACCGACGTCGCGGGCGTCGAGGTAGGGCACGCGACAGTCAGCTGGGGCGACGCCGACCTGCCCGACCGCCACGGACCGGCCCGCACCGGTGTCACCGCGATCTGGCCGCGGCGCTACGACGCCAGCGGTGGGGACGACGACCTCATGACGCATCCAGTCGCCGCCGGGTTCTTCGCGCTGGCGGGCACCGGTGAGATGACCGGTCGCAGCGAGATCGAGGAGCTGGGCCGGATCAATACGCCGATCGTCCTGACGAACACGATGGGCGTCGGGACAGCCTACGACGCCATCTGCCGCTACCTGGTCGAGCACGACGAGCGCGTCGGCGGCAGCGAGGGTGTCGTCATCCCGGTGGTTGCCGAGTGCGACGACGAGTATCTCAACGACTCGCGCGGCTTCCACGTCACGGCTGCGCACGTCGCCGCCGCGCTGGACACCGCCAGCAGTGGGCCGGTTGCCGAGGGCTGCGTCGGCTCGGGCACCGGCATGATCTGCTTCGGCTTCAAGGGTGGGATCGGCACATCGTCGCGCCGGGTCGCCGACGGCGACGCAACCTGGACGGTCGGCGTCCTGACGATGACAAACTTCGGTCGCCGCGGCCGCCTCACCGTCGATGGCGTGCCGGTCGGTCGGCACATCCCGTGGGGATCGGAGGCGGAACTGCCCGAGCAAAGCCATCGCGGCGACCGCGTGGATGGCTCGTGCATCGTCGTCGTCGCGACCGACGCGCCTCTCGATGGTCGCCAGCTGGCACGGCTGGCGAAGCGCGCGGCGCTCGGGCTGGGCCGCACCGGCTCGGCCGGCGAGAACGGCAGCGGCGAGCTACTGGTGGCCTTCTCCACCGGCTACCGGCCGCAGCAGGGACCGGGCGTCGCCGTGCAGCAGATCATCGAGGGCGAGTCCATCAACGACCTGTTCGCCGCCACAGTCGACGCGACCGAGGAGGCTGTGCTGAACAGCCTGTGCATGGCCGAAACGACCACCGGCCGCTTCGGCCGCACGATCCACGCGCTGCCGCTGGAGCGTGTGCGCGGGCTGCTGGCGGAATACGGAAGGGCGACGCCAGCGGGTAGGTAATCGTCACTCCAGTGATCAACCTTGCGCGTGCTCGGCAATTTCAGATCGGCATTGCACAAGATGCGCGGAGCAGACCGGCCGCCATTCTGGCACGGTGCAGACATTTATCGTATAATGTCCAATTAGAATACCCCTACGGGGTATTCTTTGGTGTTCGTCGGATTCTACAGTTCGGCAATTATCACTGGAATATCGTCGATATGACGAGTGCAGTATGTTCGAGTGACAGCGACAAAAAGGAGATGCATTTCCAGAGAAAAGACAAACGGTGAAAGCCTGTGACACCTGATATGCGAAGATCCAATGACGGTAACACACGCGGCGCGCTGCTAAGAATGCGTTTCACATCGCCTGATACGCACGGCAATGTATCGAGTGTGCCTGCAATTACTCGCAACAAGGAGAGACATGTCTGACCTGATTGATCCAACAATCCCATCGACGAGCCAGAACGGTGCTCCGGCGGAGAGCGATCGCAACTCGACGACCGTCGGCAATAACGGTCCGATCGTGCTGCACGACTTCCACCTGATCGAGACGCTCGCTGCGTTCAACCGCGAGCGGGTGCCCGAGCGAAACCCGCACGCCAAGGGCGCGGGCGCGTTCGGCGTCTTCGAGGTCACGCACGATGTCTCGGCCTACACCCATGCAGCGGTGTTCCAGCCGGGCGCGACGACTGAGACACTCCTGCGCTTCTCCACCGTCGCCGGCGAGCAGGGTTCGCCGGACACCTGGCGCGATGTGCGCGGATTCGCGCTGCGCTTCTACACGGAGGTCGGCAACCTCGACATCGTGGGCAACAACACGCCCGTCTTTTTCGTGCGCGACCCAATGAAGTTCCCGCACTTCATCCGCTCGCAGAAGCGGACGCCCGATAGCGGCGTGCGCGATGCCACGATGCAGTGGGACTTCTGGACGCTCAACCCGGAATCAGCCCACCAGGTGACGTATCTCATGGGCGATCGTGGCCTGCCGCGCTCGTGGCGCACGATGAACGGCTACGGCTCCCACACCTATGCGTGGATCAACAAGGCCGGTGAACGGTTCTGGGTGAAGTACCACTTCATCTCGGAGCAGGGTGTTGAGAACATGACCGGCGAAGAAGCCGAGATGCTCGCGGGCAAGGACGCGGAATACCATCGCCGCGATCTTTTCGACGCGATCGCCCGCGAGGAGTTCCCATCCTGGACGCTCAAGGTGCAGATCATGCCCTACGACGAGGCAAAGACCTATCGCATCAACCCCTTTGACCTGACGAAGGTCTGGCCGCACGCCGATTACCCGCTGCACGAGGTCGGCAAGCTGACGCTGAACCGCAATCCCGAAAACTTCTTCGCCCAGATCGAGCAGGCAGCCTTCGCGCCGTCGAATCAGGTACCGGGCACGGGCATCTCGCCGGACAAGATGCTGCTCGGCCGCGTCTTCGGCTATGCCGACGCGCAGCGCGCCCGCATCGGCACGAACTACCAGCAACTGCCGGTGAATCAGCCGAAGAACAAGATCAACTCGTACACGTTCGACGGCAACATGCGCTTCGAGCATTCCGGAAATGCTCCGGTCTATGCGCCGAACTCGTTCGGCCGTCCGTGGGCGGACACGCAGGGGCCGGTCGAGAACTCGTGGGAGGCCGACGGTGAGCTCGTGCGCCGCGCGTATGACCTGCGTGAGGACGACGACGACTTCTCGCAGCCGGGCGCGCTCGTCCGCGACGTATTCGATGACGCCGCCCGTGATCGCTTTGTCGACACGGTCTCCGGTGCGCTCGACGGCGTCCGGGAGCCGGTGCTCTCGAACGCCATCCAGTACTGGAAGAACGTCGACCAGACCATCGGCGAGCGCATTGAGGCGCGGGTGAGAGCGGGCAGCAGGGCTGAGGCTGTTCCGGCAGACTAGCCTGGTGCATCAGGAGTGTGACGATACGGGCCCGGCGCGAGGATTCTCACGCCGGGCCCGTTTCCTTTGGCGCAGTGTCCGTGTCAGGTAGGGCATACGTCCGTCAGTTCGTCAACGCCTTGTCCAGCAGGACGTGTCGGTTCGTCATGACAGAGTTCGGTACCGGTCGACGTGATACACCTCAATGGTCACAGAACCTGGCCGGCCACTCTCTCCGATAGTCACCCTGCCGCGCCGCTCAATTGGCGTACTGCTTGACCGTCACCTCGCCAAAGATCGCGGTGGCCTGAATCGCCAACGTCGGCTGCCCCGGATCTTTCCGGGGCGCTGTTCGGTCGTTCACCTCACCGAGGACTGCGGTACCGTTCACGATCACGTTCCAGCCAGGTGGTGCAATGATCGTCGCTTCGGCGAAGACTGCGGTTACGTCAACTTCGGCACCTGCCGGTGCGACGTGGGCTCGCGACAGGTCGAGATCGACCTCACCAAAGACGGTCGTGACCGTCACCTGCTGCAGATCGGTCGCGGTGCTCACTATTTCGCGTTCGCTGAAGATCGTGGTCAATTCAATGCGATCGTTGGCGCTCGTTTCATTCTTCTGCCCCGAGGAGAACACGCCAATCGGCGGCAATTCCCGGCGCACCAGGATCGACAGGCCGAAACCGATCAGCACCAGCGCCCCAACGATGCCCCAGACGGATCCGGAGATGATATCCAGGCTCTGTCCCAGCAGAATGACGCCGAGGCCCGTGATAATCCCGCCGACCAGCCGCGCAGACGGCCCGGCCATGAAGGTTGAAACACCACCGGCGATGATCAGGATCGGCCAGAAGCTCCAGACACTGAATGACCCGATCACCCCAGCGCGCTCCAGCACCAGCGCGGTACCGAGGACGATCAGGACAACACCGAGGATGAGCGGGGCGGGATCGCGACGCATCATGTCTCCTTCCTCATCGGTTCGTCTGAACGGCGGCCAACGAACACGCCAGCGTTGGTAACCAGTAACGGGTTCATGGAGAGTGCCAGACTAATCCAGCAGGAACAGCACACCGAATATCATGAGCACCACGCCGGAGACGAGCAGAACGATGGCGAGGATGCGTTGTCCGGGATCATGCCGCATCTCGTCTCTCCACACTATGGCTCGTCTGAGCGGCGGCCACCGAACAGCACGGCGACACCGGCGCCGATGACAAGCAGCGGGATCATGTAGTAGGCGTCAAACGTCAGCACGTCGAATTCATCCAGCAGAAACAGTGCGCCGATGACGATGAACAGCAGCCCGAGGATGACGGCGGTGAGATTCCAGCGTTCAGCGTACATCGCGCACCTCCAGCTGTCCGAGACCGACAGACGCGTTGATTCGCAATTGGCGGCTGTTGCCCTCGTTGCGTTTCACGATGCCATCGTTGCCCACGCCTGATTGTTCCTGATCGAAGATGTCCGCCTCACCGACGCCGACGCGCCAGTCGATCGTCACGCCAATGTCGCGTGGGACGATGATCGTGAGATCACCGACGCCCAGCTTCGCGTCGATCACAGTCTCTCCTTCAGGGAAATCGACTGCCGAGAAGTCGATGATCTGCTCACCGACGGTGAGCTTGTAGGGCGAGTTGACCTCAGCTATCGACGTCGGGCGATGGTCGCGATCTCCGACGCCACCGCCGATCGGAATGTCGGCGATCGACGAGATGGACAGGACCAGGGTCAGGAGGACGCCGATCGTCACCAATCCGCCGTCCAGCCGACGACGCGCCTCGATCAGGATTGCGACGCCGACGGCGATCAGCACGCCCGGCAAGGCCGCCCGCCACGGGGAGGCAATCACGTCGGCGCGCTGCAGGAGCCAGAGAACACCGACGACAATCAGCACGCCGCCAAGCAGCAGCGTGCCGGTGGATATCCCCGATTGCGGCGGTCGCGCCGGTTGACTTTGATCGTAGGTCGGTGGCGGAGTGTCGCCTTCGAACCGTCCCGGGTCCATATTCATGAGCGCACCGCCTTCACGAGTATCCCGACACCGACGCAAACGAGCAGAACGGCCCAGACGATGCCATCGTCAATCCACGGGAGGATCTCCCGCAGCAACAGGATGGCACCGATGAACACCAGCCCAACGCCAAAGATCACCCGCAGCGTCTGGCTAGATGCCGGCGATGCCACCGGCTCGACCATGCCGGCCGGCGCTTCCGGGATAACGATCCAGGCAACGATATAGATCAGGAATCCGGCACCGGTGAACAGCAACGCGACCCAGATCAGGCGCGACAGAATCGGATCGATACCGAGGTAGTTCGCGAGACCACCGGCAACTCCGCCGATCATCCGGTCGGTACGACTCCGGTAGAGCCTGCGCACCTCCGGCTGTGGCGGGCCAGGCGGCGGCTGAGGCGCTTCGCGTGGCTCGAATGGTTCGTCGTGTATCATCGCCACCCTCCAATCACTGGCCTCGTCCTGCCTGCCATCTTACCCATATGCTCGTGCATGTTGCGCGAACAGTTGCGCCCCCAGCGCGACAAAACCATGACATCGCGGTGCAGCCAACGCTCAGAGTGAGACAAGCGCTCTATCCGGAGACCCGCTCTGCGAGCAGGGTCGGCTTGACAGAGGGAGCGAATCGCTCATACGGTGCCACGTCAACACGTCGGAATGGCCCCGACGATTCGGCTCTATGAGGGAGAGTGTGTCCGTGGAGAAGCCCGAACGGCAGATCCTGCCGCCCAACATCTACGCCCACAATCGTGGCGTCGTCACCCCACAGTATTCGGTGATGCCGCCGGAAGGCATCCTTGCCAGTCGTCTGCCCGGCTTCGCCGACACGACGATCCGCTTCCAGACCTCACCGGCGATGGGCGCGCGGTTCGCCCAGGCGATGCTTGAGCTGACCGCAGGGGGCGGCACGACGGCCGACCGCGACGACGGGCTGCAGCACGTGTTCTATCTGGTCAGCGGCGCAGTCGAGATCACGATCGACGACGCAAAGCACGCGCTGATCCCACACGGCTACGCCTACGTGCCGGTCGGCACGATCTATGGCATTCGCGCGACCGAAGAAAGCCGCCTGATCTGGATCAAGAAGCCGTACGAAGCAATCGACCTGCCGGTTCCGGCACCAATCGTCGGGCATCGCGACGACCTGGAGCGTAACCGACCGCACACCGAGGGGCGCTACTGGCAGTATCTGCTGCCAACCGACGACATGGCGTTCGACATGCACGTCAACATCCTCGGCTTCAAGCCTGGCAACTATTTTCCGTACGTCGAAACACACATCATGGAGCACGGGCTGTACATGCTGGAGGGGCAGGGCCTGTACCTGCTGGCCGGCGACTGGCACGAAGTTCAGCCGGACGACTTCATCTGGATGAGCGCCTACTGCCCGCAGCACTTCTACTGCACCGGCTGGGACGAGGCTGCCTACCTGCTCTACAAGGATGTGAACCGCGACGTGCGCTTCGACTGACTGGGGGCGGACCTCACCCTCCCCGTCCCTCCCTCTCCCGTGGGGAGAGGGAGGGTGTCATGGGTTAACGAGCGCGCGTGTAGTTTCGGTGAAAGCGGCCGCGCCCTCTGCCGAGCTTGTTCGGTTACCCGCTCACACCAGCCCGAACGCCTCAGCAATCAGCTCATACGAGCGGACGCGGGCGGCGTGGGAGTGGATGCTGGTGGTGAGCATGACCTCGTCGGCCTGCGTCTCCTCAGCCAGCTCCAGAATCCGCGCCTTGACCGTCTGCGGCGAGCCGATGGTGAAGCGCGCCCGGTTAGCCCGGATACGCGCCTGCTCCTCCAGCGTCGGCTGGTAGGCTGCGGCCTCCTCCAGGCTGGGCAGCGGCGCGCGCTCGTTGCGCTGAATGCGCAGGAACGACAGGTCGATCGATGCGGCCAGCTTCTCGGCCTCCTCGTCCGTCTCGGCGCAGAGGACGGACGTCGCCAGGATCGCGTGCGGCCTGGCCAGCTTCTCCGATGGTTGGAAGTTCTCGCGGTAGGTCTTCATCACCTCGGCGGCGTCGCGGTTGTTGATGTGGTGGGCGAAGGCAAAGCCGACCCCGATCGCCGCCGCGTAGTGGCCGCTGTAGCCACTCGATCCGAGCAGGAAGATCGGCGGTAGCGGGATGTCCTGCGGCATCGCGATGATTGAGCGGAACGGGTGGTTCTCCGGGAACGCGCCGGTGTCGTAGGCCAGCAGCTCGGCGAGCTGGGCTGGGAAGTCGTCGCCGACGACCGCTTCGCGCGATCGGCGCAACGCCAGCGCCGTCATCTGATCGGTGCCGGGAGCGCGCCCGATGCCGAGATCGACGCGACCGGGGAACAGCCCCTCCAGCACGCGGAACCACTCGACGACCTTCAGCGGCGCGTGGTTCGGCAGCATGATGCCGCCCGAGCCGATGCGGATGGTTGATGTCTCGCGGCCGATCTGGCCGATCATGATCTCCGGCGCGGAGCTGGCCACGCTCGGCAGATTATGGTGTTCCGCCAGCCAGACGCGGCTATAGCCCAGGCGCTCGGCGTGGCGGGCGAGGTCGAGGGTATTCTCCAGCGCCTCAGCGCCGGTCGAGCCGGATGGCACCGGCGTCAGATCGAGGACAGATAACGGCAGGCTCACAGAGGACGGGCCTTTCAGTTCGGCAGAAGAGTCCAGTATTGGGGCTTATCGTAGCAGCCCGGCAGCGCTGCGCCGCTCGGCGACCAGGACGCCGATGCCATCCAGCACGCGCTCCAGCCCGAAGACGAACTCGTCGTCCGGCCCGTCCGGCTCAGCGAAGACGCCAGCGTCGATTGCAGCCGTGAGCGCCGGAAAGCGTTCGGCGTCGATCAGCGACAGCAGGTTCTGTCGGTAGATCGTCATCACCGATTCCGGATCGACCCCGCGCGCCATCGCGGCCGTGTCGATGTCATCCATCATCGTTGCCTCGTTGCGCACGAAGCCGGTGACCAGCAGGAGTGACGAGAGCTGCTCGACTTCCGTCAGTCCGGAATCGCGCAGGCAGGCGACGCCGCGCTCGAACCAGCCGACCTGGTTGGGTGTCAGCGGCGGCCCGCTGATCGGGACGCGCAAGATCCAGCGGTGGCGTTGCAGGGCCGCTCGCTCGGCCCACGCCCAGGCAGTCAGCCCGCTGCGCCAATCGGCATCGGGCGCGATCTCCGGCGGCGCTCCGTAGGCGGTATCAACCATCAGCGTCAGCAATTCGTCCTTCGAGGCGACGTAGCGGTAGAGCGCCATCGTCGAGACCGGGATTTCGGCAGCCACCCTGCTCATCGACACCGCCGCCAGTCCGTCACGCCCAGCCACACCGATTCCGGCAGCGACGATCTGCTGGAGGCTCAGCGAGCGCTTCGGCCCGGCGCGCGTCGGCTCGTCCCGCCCCCAGGCTGCCGCAATCGCCGGTGACAGCTCGGCTCCGCGCTTTTCATCCATGCCTCCGCCTCCATCACTTGACACCGGATTCTGAACTGTGTATACCATACACCAATCTGTGTATCTCATACACAGTTAGTCATCTGGGCGGACGAATGGAGCATCACCGCATGACGATTCCACTCGCAATCTCAGCCACCAGCCTCACCAAGTCCTATCGTGAACACCAGGTCGTACGCGGCATCGACCTGCGCGTCACTCCCGGCAGCGTCTTCGCGCTACTCGGGCCGAACGGTGCCGGGAAGACGACGACCGTGCGTATCCTCGCGACGCTGACCCGCCCAACCAGCGGCACGGCGCTGGTTGCCGGCCACGACATCGTTGACGACCCCCGCGGCGTCCGACGCTCGATCAGCGTCACCGGCCAGTACGCCGCCCTCGACGACCTGCAGACCGGAGCGGAGAACCTGCGCATGATCGGCAGGCTAGCTGGCCTGACCGCCGAGCAAGCGCGGCAGCGCGCGGCGGAGTTGCTAACGCAGTTCGACCTGACCGAGGCTGCCAAGCGGCGGGTCGGAACGTGGTCGGGCGGGATGCGTCGGCGGCTGGACATCGCCGCCAGCCTGGTCGTCGAGCCGCTCATCGTCTTCCTCGACGAGCCCACAACCGGACTGGATCCGCGCAGTCGTCTGGCGCTCTGGAATGTCATCGCCCAGCTCGCCAGCGCCGGTATCACCATCTTTCTGACGACGCAGTACCTTGAGGAGGCCGATCGACTGGCTGCCCGCGTCGCATTGATCGACGGTGGTCGCATCGTCGCTGAGGGCACCCCGGCCGAGCTGAAGCGCCGCGTCGGCAACAGCCGCCTTGACCTCGACCTCGTCTCCGACGACGCGTTCATGTCGGCGATCGACCGGCTCGGCGCACGCGCCACCCGGACCGATCGCGCTGCGCTATCGATCAGCGTCCCGACGGATGGGAGCGCTGCCCAGGTGCGCGCGCTGCTGGACGAGATCGACCCAGGCAACCGCCTGCTGAGCCAGTTCACCGTCCACACCGCGACGCTCGATGACGTCTTCCTGTCCCTCACCGGGCGCGTCGGCGGACAGCCAGAAATGGAGCGTTCCAATGTCTGAGATCGTCATGACCGCCGCGCCACCCAGCCGAGTCACGCTCCCCCGCGACGCGCTGGTGATGAGCGCGCGTTGCCTGCGGCTCTCCGCGCGCACGATCGACGCGCTGCTGACGGCGCTGCTGCTGCCGGTGATCCTGATGCTGCTGTTCGTCTACCTGTTCGGCGGCGCGATCCAGACCGGCACGGAGTACGTCACCTACGTCGTGCCGGGCGTGCTGCTGCTGTGTGCCGGATTCGGCGCGGCCACGACGGCGGTCAGCGTCAGCAACGACATGACCAGCGGTATCATCGACCGCTTCCGAGCGATGGATATCTCTGGCACTGCCCTGCTGGCCGGACACGTCGCCGCGAGCCTGGTGCGCAACGCCATCTCGACGACGCTGGTCCTCGGCGTCGCGTTCCTGATCGGCTTCCGCCCTTCGGCGAGTCTCGCTGGCTGGCTGCTGGCGATCGGCATTCTGCTGCTGTTCGTGCTGGCGATGTCGTGGCTGTCGGCCGCGATCGGCCTGCTGTCCGGCTCGCCGGAGGCCGCCAACGGGTTCACCTTCCTGGTGATGTTCCTGCCCTACCCTAGCAGCGCGTTCGTCCCGATCGAGACAATGCCATCCTGGCTCCAGGGCTTCGCCCGCCACCAGCCGGTGACGCCGATGATCGAGACGATCCGCGGTGCGCTGCTCGGCACGCCGATTGGCAATAACGCCTGGCTCTCCGTCGCCTGGTGCGCCGCCATCATCGCCGTCTCGGTCGTGATCGCCGCCGTCGTCTTCCAGCGCCGGACTGCCTGAGCCATCCCGGTCAGCGCCAACGAGTCACCAGCTTCGCGGCCTCGCGCAGCCAGAGGACCGTGCTGCCGACGCCGACGCAGACGAGCCAGTCGGACGGCGACAGATCAACGGTGCCGAAGGCTCGTTGCAGGAACGGCAGATAGACGACGGCGATCTGCAGCAGGACGGAGAGCACAAGTGCGCCCCACAGCCAGCGATTGGTGAACAGGCCGGCGAAAGCGCTGCGTTCGTCCGAGCGGGCATTGAGGACATTGAAGAGCTGGGCGAAGACGAGGGTCGTGAACGTCATCGTCTGGGCGTAGCGCAACGTGCCGTCGCCTTCGAGCAGGCCGCCCGGCAGCGCCCAGTCAGCAACGAGCAACGTTCCGACCGCCATGATGACGCCGACATAGATGATGTCGAACCACATCGCCCGGTCGATCACCCGGCGGCGCGGATCGCGCGGCAGCTTCTGCATCAGGCCTGGATCGCCCGGCTCGACACCCAGTGCCAGCGCCGGTCCGGAGTCGGTCACCAGATTGATCCAGAGGATCTGGGTCGCCAGCAGCGGCGCGGCGACGGCCGACCCTGCCTCCGGCAGCAGGCCGATGATGTCGGCCAGGACGACGCCGAAGAACATCACCAGCACCTCGCTGGCATTCGAAGAGAGCAGGTAGCGCAGGAATTTCTGGATGTTGGCGAAAATCGAGCGGCCCTCTTCGACGGCAGCGACGATCGAGGCGAAGTTGTCGTCCGTCAGAATCATGTCGGCCGCGCCCTTAGCCACATCGGTACCAGTGATCCCCATCGCGACGCCGATGTCAGCCCTCCGCAGCGCCGGAGCGTCGTTCACCCCGTCGCCGGTCATCGCCACGATCTCGTTCTCGGCCTGCAACGCCTGCACGATGCGCAGCTTGTCGCCTGGGGCAACCCGCGCATAGGTCGAGGAGGTCCGAGCGACCCGCCGCAGCTCGTCATCGTCCAGCCGATCCAGGTCCGCGCCGGTCACTACCACGGTGTCTGAATCGACAATGCCGAGCTCGGCGGCGATCGCGGCCGCGGTCGTCGGGTGGTCGCCGGTGATCATCACCGCCCGGATGCCCGCTTCCCGGGCCGTCTGAACCGATGCCCGCGCCTCATCCCGCGGCGGATCGATCATCCCGACGACGCCGAGGAAGACGAGCTCCTGCTCAACATCCTCCGGCATGTCATCGGCCACGGTCGCCACCTGCACAACACGTCCGGCCACACCGAGAGTGCGGAGCGCCTCGCTGGCGAGATCTTCGACAACCGCGAGAATCGCCCGGCGGCGTTCGTCCGTCAGCCGACGCGGCGCGGAGCCGACCCACTCAGCCGAGCAGCGCGCCAGCAGAACATCCGGTGCGCCCTTTGCCAACACCACCGCGCGATCCTCCTCGCGAGCGTCGGCGTAGGCGGTGCTCATCAGCTTGCGTTCGGAGGAGAATGGGATCTCGCCGACCCGGCTGAGGTGCGCTTCCTCCCCCGGTCGCACGATACCCAGCTTCTGGGCAGCGACAACGAGCGCGCCCTCCGTCGGATCGCCCTGCACCTCCCAGCGCCCATCAACCTCGTGCAGTGTCGCGTTGCTGGCCCGCTCGGCGGCATGCAGCAGACGCCGCACTTCCTCCACCAGCGCCGGATCAGCCAGCGGTCGGCCGTCGTGAAGCGCCTCGCCTTCCGGCGCGTAGCCGACGCCGGTCAGGTCCACTCGTCCGCTGGCGGTGGTGACGACGCGGACGGTCATCTCGTTCCGCGTCAGCGTGCCGGTCTTGTCGCTACAGATCACCGTCGTCGATCCGAGCGTCTCAACGGCGGCGAGCTTGCGCACGATCATTCGTCGGCGCGCCATGCGCTGCGTGCCGAGCGAGAGGACGACCGTCGTAATTGCGGTCAACCCCTCCGGCACGGCGGCGACGGCAAGTGAGACTGCCAGCAGCAGCACCTCAACAAAGCCCTCCAGCGAGCGGATGTCGTCGACCAGCACGATGGTTGCGCCGATGATGACGGCAACCATGATGACGGCGATGCCCAGCATCCGCCCGACCCAGTCGAGCTCGCGTTGAAGCGGCGTCGCCGGGGCTTCCGCAGCCTGCACCGAACCGGCAATCGCGCCAATCTGCGTCGCAGCACCGGTCGCCGTCACGACGAATCGTCCGCGGCCGGCAGCGACAGCCGTGCCGCTGAAGACCATGCTGGACTGATCGGCGAGGCCAGCTTCGTCGACGACCGGGTCTTCATCCTTCTCGACTGGCGTGCTCTCGCCGGTGAGCGCCGCCTCGGCAACGCGCAGCGCGATGCCAGCGATGATGCGGCCGTCGGCTGGGATCGAGTCGCCTTCCTCAAGCAGGACAACATCGCCCGGGACGATCTCGCGGGTCGCGATCTCGCGTGACTCGCCATCTCGCAGCACCGTCGCCATCTCGGCGGCCATCGCCTGCAGCGCTGCGACAGCCTGCCCGGCGCGCTCCTCCTGCACGTAACCCAGTACACCGTTGAGGATCACGATTGCCACGATCGTCAGCGCTTCATAGGGAATCAGCTCGCTGCCCTCGATAAGCCAGGCGACGAACGAGAATCCCGCCGCAGCCAGCAGCAGGATTGTGAGCGGATTCTGAAACTGGGAGAGGAAGCGCCGCCAGACCGGGGCTATCGGCTGGACCGGCAGCTCGTTCGGGCCGACCGAGGTCAGCCGCGTCTGCGCCTCGGCGGTCGTCAGCCCACGCCCGGCATCGCTGCCGAGTTCAGAAAGAACGTCTTCGGCCGGCTGCTGGTAGGCAGACAAGGAGGTCATCTTCCCCGTGATGCTCCCCTCTTCAACGGCTCGCGGGACCACTCGGGCTGTCCGGTTGAGCGACGTTTACGCCTCAGCCGGCACAGACTCCACGATCTGCAGCGCACCCTCGCCGCACTGGACGACCAACGTGTCGCCGTCTCGCGTCAGCACCGAACCTGCGTCGGCAGTCGGGTTGCCATCGGTGACGCGGGTGCGCAGGATGCGCAGCGCCTGACCGTCGACGGTACCGACCGCGCCGGGGATCATGCCGCGACCGCCACCCATCCAGGCGCGGCACTGGTTGTGGATCTCGCGGGCCGAGCGCGACCAGTCGATCGCGCGGTACTCCTCGTCGAAGATGTTCGCGTAGAACGCGCGCGACTCATCCTGCCGCGTGCCGGGATCGCCGGCAGCGACCTTGGCCAGCGCCTCCATCAGCAGCCCCGGGACCTTGGCGAAGACGCGCGGCAGCAGCTCGTCGAGATAATCATCACCGATGGGCTCGCGCACCTGCGCCAGAATCGGGCCGGTGTCGAGACTGGAGTCGAGCCAGTGAATGGTGAAACCGATCTCCGGATCGTTCTCGCGAAACGCCCAGCCGAAGCTGTTCGGCCCGCGCCGCTCCGGCAGCAGGCCGCCGTGCAGATTGATCGCGCCGAGTCGCGGCAGGGCGATCACATCATCGGGGATGATCCAGGGGAACGACGCCGAGATGATGAGATCGGGCTGCAGCGGCGCGAGCATCGCCGCCCAGCGCTCCGGATGGTTCGACACCAGCACGTCCACACCGCGCGGCGCGGCGGCAACGATATCGATGTGCGTCCCGCGTCCGCGTCCGCGTACCCCCGGCGACGTGACGACGCCGACGAGCTTATGACCGGCCGCCGCCAGGATCTGCTGCGCCAGCACCACGGCATCGGCGGTGAAGTCGGTGAATAAGACAACGCGCCAGGAGTCCTGCTGCTCAGCCATCGCAACCCCTCAATGAAGCATGCTCATTTGTCAGGCACGCATCGTAGCACCGACACGATGGCGCTTCGTAAGCCCGGCTACCGACCCTGTGGCCGCTCGTTGACAGCCAGGCTGAAGACATCCGGGCGCGCGTAGTGGCCGACCGGGTCGAAGTCAAAGCGGGATGCTGCGAGATCGTCGCGGTCGAGGTCGGCGTAGAGGATGCCCTCCTCGCCGTAGAGCGGCTCGGTCAGATAAGCAACGAGCGGAGGGCACGTCACAGCAGACTTCTGTCCAGCTCATCTCCTGGTGTGTGCTGATGGCTCCCGAGCTCGTTCCAGAAGAGCGAAATGGCCGGCCTGCTCAAAGCCTGGCTCGAACCTGTGTGTACTCACTGAAGAAAACTCGGCGCTTGAACTGATTGACACGATTTTGTAACGCCCGTTGTCATCACACTCACATCGATGGCAGGTCGCGGTCCGTATCGTTAGTTCCGACGAAGTGCCAGCAACGTGGGATCGAGGTCAGGTGTGAAGGTAACGTTCATCGCATTGATGCTCGCAAGTTTCGCCATGATGATGGCTGCCGGAACCGCTCCTCGCGGCGACGCAGCCGACATCCCTGCACTGATCCCGGCAGCCAAAGGCACTCTGCCAGCGCACGTGCATGCGGCAGGCCCGATGGCCGAGATTGCCTATCAGGCAGCGATCGATCACCCCGAAGTTGTCTCGTCGGTACCGTGCCTGTGCGGCTGTATTGAATCACTCGGCCACCAATCCAACCTGGACTGCTATATCGAGCAGGCAACGGCGGAAGGGCTTACGGTCTACTCGTCTCACGGACTGTACTGCGGCGTCTGTCAGTTGATCACCCGCGACGCGCTCGATGGCGCGGCACGAGGGATGACCGCCAACGAGCTGCGGGCGATGATTGTCGATCGGTACGGAAGCTAATCGCCGGACGTCCCGGCGGAGAATGGGTGGCATATGAGTAAGCAGGCCAACGCGCGACACCGACGAGCCACGGAAGCGATGAAACGGCATCAGCAGCGCCGGATCCTGTACGGGGTGTTTGGGCTTGTCGGACTGCTCGCCGCCGTCGCGATTGTTCTGTTAGTGACGGGCGGCGGCGAGAAGAATCAGACGGCGAGCTCGCAGCAACCATCGGTCGCGCCAGCTACCTGGAGCGCCGAAGTCTATACCGGAGGAGCGCGACTGGCAGTCGACAAGACTAGCGTCGACGAGGGATCGGTTGCGTACGGTCACGAGGTGCAGGCGCGCTTCCGGCTCCGCAACGTCGGCGACCAACCGATGACGCTCGGGACAGCTGAGGTGAAGACACTGGAGGGGTGTTGACCGCCCCAGCCGGTCGTCGGTCAGACGACCCTGCAGCCGGGCGAAGAGACCACGCTGGATGTCGCCTTCAGCATGCACGAGGGCATGGGTGGCCCGCATAAGTTCGAGATCATCGTCCCGAGTAACGACGCCGTGCAGCCGTCGACGTCGCTGATTGTCGCGGCCGAGTATCCGAAGCCGTAACGCCCGGGTGGGGATGTCTGGGGAGCCATTGTGGGGGGTGGCTCCCCCTTATCATTTCGCGAAGCGATGACCAGCGACAGGAGGAAACATGACACCATCCGCCCCAATCGTCCTCGTCATCGACGACGATCGGGGCATCGTCGACCTCGTCGGCCGCTACTTGCGGCACGAAGGATTTCGCGTCCACGAGGCCACCGATGGACTCACCGCGGTCGAGATGGCACGGGAGGACCCACCGGATGTCATCGTCCTCGACATCATGCTCCCTGGCATCGACGGACTGGAGGTTACCCGCCGGGTGCGGGCGTTCTCTGACGCTTACATCCTGATGCTGACCGCGCGGACTGAGGAGATCGACCGCATCATCGGCCTGACGGCCGGAGCCGACGACTATCTTGTGAAGCCGTTCTCGCCGCGCGAGCTGGTTGCACGCGTCCGGGCCATGCTGCGCCGCCCACGCACGGCCGCTATACGGCCCGGCGAGCATGAGGTCGCCAGCTTCGATGGTCTGGAGGTCGATGCGGATGCCCACGAGATTCGTGTTGATGGTGATCCGGTCGACGTGACGCCGCTGGAGTTCGAGCTGCTGGCAGCGCTCGTCTCGCGTCCCGGCATGGTGTTCAGCCGGGAGCAGCTGATCGAGAGGGTCTGGGGCGAGTTCTACGGCGACGAGCACGTCGTCGATGTCCACGTCAGCAACCTGCGCCGAAAGATCGAACCCGACCCGGCCGAGCCTCGCCACATCGAAACGGTGCGCGGCGTCGGCTATCGTCTGCGGAGGCCCGGACGATGAAGCGCTTCACCGCCTGGCGCCTCCAGTCCAGGCTCCTGCTCTCGTACCTCATCGTGCTGGCCGTCGGGATTACGGTCGTCGCTGTCGGCGTCCAGCTTGTCGGCCCGCCGATCTTCGACCGCGCGCTGGGCGAGCACATGGTCAGCGGCGGCGCGATGCACGAGCGGATGACGGCAGCGCAGCAGGACGGCACCGTCGCTGTGTTCCGAACTGCCGTCTTTCAGACCGTCCTCCTTGCCGCGCTAGCCGCCACCATCGTCGCGGTCGCCGCCAGCCTGTTCGTCGCGCGGCGGATCGCCGGTCCGGTCACGGCGATGGCACGCGCCTCGCGGCAGATGGCCACCGGCCAGTACAGCGTGCGCGTAGAGGCCGTCGAGCCGGTCGAATTGGCCGAGCTCGCGACCAGCCTTAACCACCTCGCCGCAGCGCTCGAGGAGGCCGAAGGGAGGCGCGTCACTCTGATCGGCGACGTGGCTCACGAGATTCGCACGCCGCTGACGACACTGCGCGGCAACCTCGAAGGGCTGATCGACGGCATCATCGAACCATCGCCGGAGCTCTTCGCGACGCTTCACGACGAGACCGGCCGGCTCACTCGACTCGTGGACGACCTGCAGCAGCTTTCGCGTGTCGAAGCCGGGGACATCGCCCTGAAAATTGATCGCACCGTCGTCCGGGCTGCGGTGGACCGCGTCGTCACTCAGGTTGGAGCATCGTTCGCGGCTAAGGGGGTGGCGCTGCGCCTCGAGATGCCGGCCGAACTGCCGCGCGTACGTGCCGACGAAGACCGCCTCGTCCAGGTACTCACGATCCTGCTGGCGAATGCGTTGCGCCACACGCCCGCCGGCGGAACGGTCACGATCGGCGCTCGCGAGCGAGGCGGGCGGGTCGAGCTGTCGGTCGCGGACACCGGCACCGGCATCGCCCCGGAGCACCTGCCGCACGTCTTCGAGCGCTTCTACCGGGCAGATGCCGCACGATCGCGTTCGGGCGGCGGGAGCGGAATCGGCCTCACCATTGCCCGTGCGCTCATCGAAGCGCAGGACGGCTCAATCCGCGCCGAGAGCCCCGGCTCTGGCCGCGGTGCGACGTTCACGGTCTCTCTGCTGATATCCGTATAGGCCCTCGTCGCTGTTGTCCTCGCGATCTTGACCAATTCTTGACCTGGCCAATGGCCATCCCTTCATACGCACTGTCTACCATGAGAGTGCCACGGTGAGGACGATCCTCCCGAACAGGTCTGAACAGCGAGGAGATTCGACATGATGCATGGCAACGGTTGGGACCATATGGGGTCCTGGGGCTGGATCGGGATGTTGCTGATGCTCGCCTTCTGGTTCAGCGTGATCCTGCTCATTGTCTGGGCGCTAACCGGGTCGCGCGGAAGCCGCAGCCAGACGACGGGCGAGCCTCCCTCGCGCGGTGATCGATCGATGTCGATCCTGCGCGAACGGTTCGCGCGGGGAGAGATCACTGTTGAGGAGTTCGAGCAGGCGCGTCGAACGCTCGAGCATAAGTAGCCCTGGTCGGGGCAGAACGAGGTTGACATGAAGCGCTGGATTATCGGAACCGCCACAGTAGCGGTCGTTCTTCTGGTGTCCGCGTTGATCCTGACGGGACCGGCAACCGCGCAAGCCGACGACGTATCGACCGACCTGGCGTCGGCGACGTCGAACGACTTGACCGCAAATGCGGCCCGCGCTGCCGTCGACGGCTATCTCGCAGACAACGGCCTCGACACACTCAACGTCGATGCAGACTGCACGGTTCACCACCAACCGACGCTGATGTGGAACGCGACGTATCACAGCGTCCTTACCGGCCAGGCTGAGATGGCTCAGCACGGCATGGGCGGCATGATGAACGGTGGCCAGCACGGCCAGATGCACGGCCACCATGGCACGATGCGGCACGATGGCGCGGGCATGATGACTCACCACTGCTTGCACGTCATGGACGGCAGCGCGACCGGAACCGCAGACCAGAATCGGCTGCAGATGATGGCCCCAGCCGAGTGCCAGCAGTTCGCGACACCGGCCGACCCAACGACGACACTCGCGCAGTGATGCCGAGCGCCCGCTGGGCATCGACCGTACTGGCCACCGCACTGGAAAGTCAGTCTGGGCCGTGGCACGCTTGGCCGCATGATTGCTGCACGCGTCCGCGTCACCATTGAGCGCTCGTCCATCCTCATCTGCCTCGTCGTCCTGGCGCACGTTGCTATGATCCACTCAGGGCATGCTGGCCAGCCGTCTCAACATGTCGATATCCATGCGCAGCATCGAGGGGTGAGCAACACGGAGGCGATCGCCGTCGCACCTGCTGACATCGTTGCCATGGTTGCCTGGGATGACGATACCTCGTGCCCGTCTCCTGCCTGGGTCGCGCAGCGAGTATCCCTTCTGGCCGACGCTGGACTAGTCGCCAACGTATCCGTAAGCGCGGAAATCGCCGCGATCGCACCACCAGCGTCACCAACCATCGGAGGCGAACTTCCGTGGCCCGATGGACCAGACCGCCAGGCAGCCCTCCAACGCTTCAGGTTATAGACACTCCGCGGCGCGTTGACGCTGCCATGCAGCCGTTTCCTCGAAACACAATGACAAGAGGTATCCATGATGTTGAACCATCTGAGATGGATTCTGCTGCTCGTCCCAGCCCTGGCACTCTTGCTCGCCGCTTGTGGCGGTGACACGGATAATGCCGCCGAATCCGTGTCGACTTCAACGCCGGCCGAGACAGTAGCCACAGGCACCACCATGCACCAAGGCCACTCGATGGCATCGCCCGAGGCCGGAGAAGATGCCGACCTGCACTTCATTGACGCGATGATCGTTCACCACCAAAGCGCCGTCGCAATGGCCGAGGCGGTCAAGGACTCGGCCGAGCACCAGGAGATTCGCGATGTCGCCACCGCGATCATCGCGGCGCAGGAGCGCGAGATCGAGCAGATGCGCAACTGGCGCGACGCATGGTTCCCAAGCGCACCAGAGAGCGATCTGTCGGCCATGATGGACATGCCCGGCATGAACATGTCTGATGCGGACATGGAGATGCTGGCGCAGTCCGACGCGCCGGACGAGATGTTCATCGACATGATGGTCCCGCACCACGAGTCGGCCATCGATATGGCGAAAGAGATTCAACAGACGACCGAGCGATCGGAACTGCGGCAGCTGGCAGCGGAGATCATCACGGCTCAACAGACCGAGATCGACCAGCTGAAGGAGTGGCGAGCGGAGTGGTTCGGCGAGTAACGCCACCGTGTACTCCGTCTTCAGCCCAACTGCGACACATGGCTCTGCGGATTCGTTCCGCGGGGCCATGTGGATACCCAGGTCGGCAGCCTTGTCAGATACGTCAGAAAGCACGACGCTTCCTGCGACTCCGCCATGCGGATCCTCATCAGGCGATGCTCAACAGGGAGATCCTTCTCCACGTAACGACCGTCCGTCACGAACAACGTTGACCTGCGCTACCTGCCCTGAGCCTGCTCGTTGACGGCGAAGCTGAACACGTCCGGGCGCGAGTAGTGGCCGACCGGGTCGAAGTCGAAACGCGCTGCGGCCAGGTCGTCGCGGTCCAGGTCGGCGTAGAGGATGCCCTCCTCGCCGTAGAGTGGCGCGGCCAGATACGCGCCGAGCGGTGAGACGATCGCGCTGCCGCCGCGGCACATCTCTTCCGGTGCCTGCTCCAGGTCGCTGAGCGCCTCCGGCCCGAGGTCAGTTGGGTACATGCTCTTCGTCACATACTGGTTGCAGGCCAGCACGAAGCAACGCCCCTCCAGGGCCACATGCTGCAGCGTCGCCTGCCAGGCATCGCGCGCATCAGCCGTCGGTGCGAGGTAGATCTCGACGCCCTTGCCATACAGGTCGGTCCGCGCCAGCGGCATGTAGTTCTCCCAGCAAATCAGCCCGCCGATACGGCCGATCTCCGTGTCGAAGACTGGCAGTGTGCTGCCATCGCCCTCACCCCAGATCAGGCGCTCGGACGCCGTCGGCTTCAGCTTGCGGTGCTTACCGAGGATCGCGCCGTCCGGCCCGAAGTAGAGCAACGTGCAATACAGCGTGCCGCCGATGCGGTCGCGCTCGATCACGCCGATCGCTACCCAGACGCCCGCCTCGCGTGCTGCCTGGCAGAGCCGGTCGGTCGCCGGTGAGGGGATCTCGACGGCGTTGTTGAAGTAGCGGGCGAAGAGCCGCCGGCCTTCGTCGCTGCGGCTGCCGACGAGCGCGCCGAAGCTGAGACCGCGCGGGTAGGCCGGCACGAACGCCTCGGGAAAGACAATGAGCCGCGCACCGGCATCCGCAGCCTCGCCGATCAGCCCGACCGCCTTCTCGATCGTCGCCTCGCGGTCGAACAGCACCGGTGCCGCCTGCACGACGGCGACTCGCGTCGGATTAGCCATCACCTCACCCCGCTTGCACGTATTCTCGTACCTATCGATCGCAGCCTGAGCGCATGCTACCATCGCGCAAACACGCCGATACCCGGAACCGTATCTTCATCAGCATTCATCTCAGGAGGTTCCGATGAGCATGTTCAGCAGTGGCCTGTCCTACGAGCCGTACGTCGGACGCTGGAGCCGTATGGTCGCCCCTGAGCTATTGCGCTGGCTCGCGGTGGATCATGGCGCGCGGTGGCTGGATGTCGGCTGTGGCACCGGCGCGTTAACCTCTGCGATCCTGGCCATGGCCAACCCGCAGTTCATCACCGGCATCGATCGCTCGGCAGCCTTCCTCGCCTACGCCCGAACACTCATCAACGACCCGCGCGTCACATTTCAGGCGGGCGACGCGCAAGCACTCCCAGTCGTTGACGGAACGTTCGACGCCACCGTCTCCGGCCTGATGCTCAATTTCCTGCCCGATCCCGACCGCGGGATGGCCGAGATCGCGCGAGCCACCCGCGTCGGTGGCACCGTCGGCATCTATGTCTGGGACTACGCTGGCGGCATGGAGATGATGCGCATCTTCTGGGACGCAGCCACCGCGCTAGATCCCGACGCCGTGGCCCACGACGAAGGCAACCAATACTCGTCACTCTGTCATCCCGACGAGCTCGAACGGCGCTTCAGCGCAGCAGGCATGACCGATGTCGCCACGCGCCCGATCGACATCCCGACCGTCTTCCGCGACTTCGACGACTACTGGTCGCCCTTCCTCGGCGCGCAAGGCACGGCACCCGCCTACGTCGCCACCCTCGACGCCGACCGCCGCGACGCCCTGCGCGACCGCCTGCGCGCCGCCGTCCCCTTCTCCAACGATGGCAGCATCCGCCTCACCGCCCGCGCCTGGGCCGCGCGAGGGGTTGTTGGGGAGGGGCAGGGGGACGCTGATTCATCAGTTCCGTACGTCCCTGTAGCGACGCGCATGTGCTAATCAATTCGCGAATTGTTCATCGCATCATGTGTTGCAACGGGACGGATCGTGTCTCTGACAGACGCGCCGAGCAGTCCATAGCCCTGTGTCCTCGATGCACACTGCGGCGGCTCGTGTACAATCCGTCAGCGTACCGACGTATACAGGGGTTCCAAACGCCGTACAACTACATGCCTCGGGAACCGACGGCTTGGTGGGGGAGAGAGGCCGATGGTTCGGTATATCGCACAGCGACTTGTGTCGCTGATTCCCGTCCTGATCGGGATTTCGCTGGTCACGTTCTTTCTGATCCGTCTCGTGCCGGGCGACGTCGTCGACCTGATGCTCGGCAATGAGACGACGATCGACGAAGGACGCCGTCAGGAGCTGCGCAAAGTCTTCGGACTCGACGAGCCAATCTATGTCCAGTACATCAACTGGGCCAGCGACGTCGTTCGCGGCGATCTCGGCACGTCGCTCCGCACCGGCCAGTCGGTCCGCGGCGAGATCTTCTCGAAGATGCCGGTGACGATTGAGCTGACGATCTTCTCAGTCGTTATTGCGCTCCTCATCGCCATACCGGCCGGCATCATAGCCGCCGTCAAAGTCGGCACAACCGCCGAAGCTGCCGCTCAGGGCGTCAGTCTACTCGGACTATCGCTACCCAACTTCTGGCTGGGCACGCTGCTGATCCTCGTGACATCGCGCTACTTCCACTGGTTCCCGGCGGCGAACTATGTGTCGTTCGTCGATGATCCGTGGAAGAACATCCAGATCTTCATCCTGCCCGCCATCTCGCTCGGCGCGGCGCTGGCAGCCATCACGATGCGCATGATGCGCTCGTCGCTGCTGGAAGTACTGCGTCGCGAATACATCACCACGGCGCGCGCCAAGGGCTTGTCCAACAACACCGTCATCTCACGCCACGCCATTCGCAACGCCATGATCCCGGTCATCACCGTCGTCGGCATTCAGATTGGGCGTCTGCTGGGCGGGGCGATCATTATCGAAGAGCTCTTCAACCTGCCCGGCATGGGGCGGCTGGCGATCGACGCGATCGAGCAGCGCGACTACCCGATGATCCAGGGGGTCGTGATGGTCACGACGATCGCCTTCGTGCTGATCAATCTCGCGGTGGACATCTTCTATTCCTACATCGACCCCCGCATTCGATATTCATGATCAGCCGAAGTAGCAGACCTGACGCACATCAGCCCTCGGCCGCGAGGAGGAGCGCATGAGCCAGACTCAGGAGATCACCCCATCAACACTCGGGGAAGCGAGCGTGCCGAAGACGCGCTCGCTTCCCAGCCGGGCACTCCGGCAGTTGCGCGGCAGCGTGAGTGGCAAGATCGGTTTGGCGCTCGTGTTGCTGGTGATCATCATGGCGCTCTTCGCGCCGATCATCGCGCCGCACAGCCCATACACGATCCGCAATGAGCACCGGCTGCTCGGGCCATCGTCGTACTACCCGCTCGGCACCGATGAGTTCGGGCGCGACATCCTGAGCCGCATCATCTATGGCGCGCGCATCTCGCTGCAGGTCGGCGCGATCTCGGTCATCATCGCCCTGATCGTTGGCGGCATCCTCGGGCTGATCTCCGGGTACTATGGTGGTTGGACCGATACGATCATCAGCCGCCTGCTCGATATCGTCTTCGCCTTCCCGGATATCCTGCTGGCCATCGCCCTGCTGGCCGTGCTGGGTCCGGACCTGAGGAACGTCATGATCGCGATCGGCGTCGTCTACACACCATCGTTCGCGCGTGTCGTGCGTGGGCCGGTGCTGGCGGTCCGCTCGCAGGAGTACGTCGAGGCGAGCCGGGTGATCGGTGCCAGTGCCGGACGGACAATGTTCCGCCACGTCCTGCCGAACGTGACGGCACCGCTGATCGTCCAGGCGACGATCGCGTTCTCGTTCGCCATCCTGACTGAGGCGGCGCTGTCGTTCCTGGGCCTCGGCGCGCAGCCGCCGGAACCGTCGTGGGGCTCAATGCTCAACGCCGGCAAGCGCTTCATGGAGCTAGCCCCCTGGATGGCGATCTTCCCCGGACTGGCGATCATGATCGCTGTCCTGGGCTTCAACCTGATTGGCGACTGGCTGCGCGATGTGCTCGACCCGCGCACCGCATCGTCTCGCTAGCAGATGTGAGAAGGGAGAGCAACTCGCAGCAGACAGACGTTGGAAAGACATTCTGCTCGGTCGCGCGCCCGGCCGGCCGCGACAGTAAGGGAATCGTACGGAGGAGTGATACTCGATGAGTGACCAACAGACTCGCATCCTGGACCAGCTGGTCCGCCTGCGCAACGATGGCAGGCTGAGCCGCCGCCAGTTCGTCAAGCTGACGAGCGGCGGCGTCGGTCTGGCGGCGATGAGCGCCGTCGTGGCCGCCTGCGGCAGCGAGCCAGACTCGCCAACCGCCACAACGACCGGCTCCGGCGCTGCTGACCCGACCAACACGGTCGAGACCTTCAGTGGCGGCAGCACCGGCCTGGCGACCAAGGAAGCGACCCCTGAAGCAACCGCTGAGGCCACAGCGGCAGCAACCGAAGCGGCTGCCTCAGCAACAACGGGCACGGCATCCAGCACGCCGAAGATGGGTGGCAAGCTCATCTCGGCGCTCGACACCAACCCGGTCGGCATCGATCCGCATACCGGCTCCAGCTTCGCCGGCCAGATGGTCTTCGAGCAGGTCTACGACACCCTGTTCGAGTTCACGCCGACGCTGGAGATCGTCCCGGCGCTGGCCACCAACCTGGAGGTCATCGACGACCTCACGTACAAGATCACCATCCGTGATGATGTCACGTTCCACAATGGGCGCAAGTTCGTTGCGGAGGATGTCAAGTACTCGATCGAGCGCGCGGCGGATGCATCTATCGGCAGCGTCCGCGCGGCCTGGTACACCCCGCTCGATGGCATCGAAGCGCCGGACGAGACGACCGTCATCATCAACCTCAAGAGCGCGTTCGCCCCGCTGGTCTCCTACATGGCGATGCCCGGCTCGGCGATGATCCCGCGCGAAGTTGTTGAAGAGCACGGCGACCTGACCGCTGTTGCGGTCGGCACCGGCCCGATGATGCTGGAGAAGTTCCAGAACAACGAGTATGCGCTGCTGAAGAAGTTCGCCGACCACTGGCGCGAAGGCATTCCGCTGGTCGACGAGCACGAGATCCGCATCGCGACCGACGAGCAATCGCGCGTCGCGGCCATCCGCGCCAAGGAGCACGATTTCTCGCGCATGTTCGACCCGCAGAACGCCTGGACTCTTGAGAGGGAAGGATTCAAGCTGTTCAAGGGTCTGACCGCATCGCGACCGCTGACCGTGATCAATTGCCGGCAGGGACCGCTGTCCGACAAGCGCGTCCGCCAGGCGCTCTCGTGGGCGATCGATCGCCAGGCCATGATGGAAACGACCATCTTCGGCGATGGCGTGCTCTCCGGCTACATCCCGGTGGCCGATGAGACCTGGGGCGTGCCGGTCTCCGAGTTCGAGCCATATAGCGGCCCGGATCTCGACCGCGCCCGCTCGCTGCTTGCCGAAGCCGGCTATCCGGACGGCTTCGAGTGCGTGATGAAGGCGTCGCCGCAGTATGCGTTCGACCTGTCCAACGGGCAGATCATGCAGCAGCAGCTCGCCGCAATCGGCGTCAACATGAAGATCGAGCAGCTTGAGTGGGGCAACCTGCTCGACACGTATCGCTCGACGCGTGACTTCGATCTGCTCAACATCATCCTGACCTACAGCCCGGACCCGGATGGCTACATGTACGACCTGCTGCACAGCGCGTCGACAACAAACCACGCCGGCATTGCCGACCCGCAGCTCGACGATCTGCTGGAACGCGGCCGCACAACGGTCGACCTGGAGGAGCGTAAGAAGATCTACCGCGAAGCGCAGCTTCTGCTGGAGAACGATCTCTGCCCGATCCTGACGACCTTTGAGTACAACCAGTACTGGCCGGCCCAGCCGTATGTCATGGACTACAAGACCATCCCGTCGATCTCGCGCATCTACATGCGGGATATCTGGCTCGATAAGTAACAACGGGGCCAGGGGGTAGAATCGAACGGGACGGGCAGCATGCGTGCCCGTCCCGTTCGCATTATCTCGGGAGGCAGACAATGGAGCTCGTGGCCGATCCCCGCAAGCGGATCGTGATCGAACCGGCTGTCGTCGGCCCCGGCGCGATGTACCACCTGATGAACGCCGCGATTGCACCACGCCCGGTCGCCTGGGTCTCGACGCTTGCACCAAACGGCACCCCGAACCTCGCCCCGCACTCGTACACGACGATCTTCTCGACCGACCCGCCGATCGTCGGCTTCGTCTCCGTCGGTCGCAAGGACTCATTGAATAACTGCGAAGCAACCGGCGAATTCGTGCTCAACATCGCCAGCCAGCCGCTGCTCGAGCAACTGAACACAACTGCTGCCGACTTCCCGCCCGCTGAGGATGAATTCGGCTGGGCCAATCTCAGTCGGGTTGCCTGCGACGTGATCGCCGCCCCGCGCGTTGGAGAGGCACCGATATCGTTCGAGACGCGCGTGGTGACAACGCAGCCGGTCGGCAACTGCTTCCTCATTCTCGGCGAGGTCCTGCGCGTCCACATCGCCAGCGACATCTGGCACAACGGACGCATCGATCCACTACGGCTGGATCCGATCCTGCGGCTGGCCGGCTCCGGCTTTGGTCGCCTCGGCGAGACATTCAACCTGCGCCGCCCAACCTGGCAGGATATCCAGAACCGCACCGCCAATCGAGAGGAGTCATCGTGAACGCAATAGAGCCACTGGCCGGCTATCACCACCTGACGATGGTCACCCGCGACGCACTGCAGAACGTGCGCTTCTACCGCGACCTGCTGGGACTGCGACTGGTCAAGAAGACGGTTAACTTCGACATGCCGCAGACCTACCACCTGTACTACGGCGACGAGTCCGGCACGCCCGGCTCGCTGCTGACCTTCTTCGAGTGGCCGAACGCGAAATCGCCCGGACAGACCGGCTGGGGCGGCACCGAGCACATCGCGCTGAGCGTCTCCAGCGGTGCGTCGATTGCCTGGTGGCGCGGGCACCTGGAGCGCGAAGGGGTGGAAGTCTCCGACCCGTTCGACGACCACGGGCGGCCCGCCATCCGCTTCCGCGATCCAGAAGGGCTGATCATTGAGCTGGTCGCCGCGCCGGGCGAACTCGTCCCGGACGGCGCGCCGTCGCTGCGGATACCTGGCATCGAGATCGGCGCAATCGACCACGTTGGCATGCTGGCCACCGAGCGCGACACCGCCATCGTTTACTACGAACAACTGCTCGGCTTCACGCTGCTCGGCGATCTGCCGAACCCGCTCGACGCCGACCGCACCGACCTCATCTTCGAGCTCGATGATGACGAGGAGGGGCAGCGCCTCATCGTCACGCTCGTCGATCGCGAGACGACCGAGCGTGCCGTCGATGGTCCCGGCCAGACCCACCACGTCGCCTTCGGCGTGCCCGACGATCCCGCCGAGCTGAGCTGGCAGGAGCGGATCGAATCGGCCGGCGTGACGTCCTCCGAGGTCCGCGATCGCCAGTACTTCCACAGCATCTATTTCCGCGATCCGGACGGGCACTTGCTGGAGATCGCGACCGCCAATCCCGGCTTCGCCGTCGATGAGCCAGCGGAATCGCTGGGCACAGAGCTGATGTTGCCGCCGTGGCTGGAGGAGCGCCGCGAGCAGCTCACCCAGCGCCTGCAGCCGCTCGACGGTGGAGACGCATGAGCCGACGCCAGATCCGCTCGGCGATCATGGTCGTCGGTGTCCTCCTCGCGCTGGTGCTGCTGGTCGCAATCGCTGCCAGCGTCTCTGGCGCGGCGCGCATTGTCGTCCTCGCCCTGCTTGCGCCGGTGCTGGTATTCACGATCCTCCTCGTCGGACGCAGCCTCAGCGTGGCCGGAGCGCAGGAGGCGCGCCGACTGGCGATGGTGGCGGCGCTGCAGCGTGACGGCATTGTTGGCGTGCTGGCCTGGCCGTCATCGCCGCGCTGGGAAGAGCGCATCCACCGCACGTTCATCCTGCCCGCCGGGCGACACCTGCTCGTCCTCGACCAGCGCACCGAATCGACGCCGACTGGCGGTCGCGCCCGCGCCGCGCTAGAGGCGCTGCTCGGCCCAATCGACGGCCCGGAGCGCGCCGTCCTGGCGCTCGTCGAGGCGGACGGCGCGGTCCACGGCTGGGATATCAGCGCGATCCTGCGCCGGATCGAGGCCGGCGACACCGCCGCAGATAGGGAACTCTCCGAGTTGGCCGCGCTCGTCCAGCAACGCGCACTCAACCACCTGACCGGCCCCACCTAACCACCATCGCTCCCTCGTGACAGATAGTCACAGGCGTGGTATCCTGATCTGTACGTACACGGTGGATGTTCAGGCGGGGGCGACCGATGGCGCAGGCACGGCGAGCAGGACGATCAATGTATGGCTACACCGTTGACGAGGTGTCGCGGTTCTTGCAATACGACCCGGCAGCTGTGCGCTACTGGCTCCGCACCGGCCACCTGGCCGGCGCCTTCGACCCCACCATCAACGACTGGCGCGTCACCGCCAACGACCTGGTCATCTTCCTGCGGCAGTCCAGTGAACCAATGCCCACCGGCGTCGTCATCTACGACGATGTCACCCCCGCCACCGAGCCAACCCACACACCAGTCAACGAAGCAGCCCTGTCGGCAGTCTGATATTCCGCTCGAGCCGACTCGCAACCTCCCGGAAAGAAGATCGAAGCGCCAAACCCTCCGTACAGACAGGACCCGGCCTGTCCGTACGGATGCTCCCAGCCTGCATAGCGCAACACACCTAATACGTGATGCGGATGTTGTCGAACCACGAGCGCCACTGACCGCTGCCGTTGGGATCGTCGTAGACAACGAAGATGTGCTTGATGTGCTTGTTGACCAGCGAGCCGAGATTGATCGAGATTGAGCGCCAGCCCGAGAAGCACGTGCGTTGCGCGGGATGGACGCTGACGCCGTAGTTGTCAACGAGCGGCTGGTCGCGCAGCGCCGACCCGTCGGTGAGCTCGATGTCGAGTGACACCTTGCAGGAGTACTGATTGTTCTGCTCCCAGCGTAACACCATCCCCGACTGCACCCGAAGGTAGCACCCCGCGCCACACGGCGCGCCGACCTTGCCGTTGCCATCCTCGTTCGCGCTGGCAAGCTTCATGTACGCAAAGTTCGGATCGCCGCCATTCGCAATGGCGCAGCCGGAGAAGCGCATCGACCGCGATCCACCGCTTGGCGGCGTGTTCCCCTGGCTGTAGGTCCAGTAATCCGGGACTCCGGAACTACAGTTGAATTGTTGTACACCAAAAATGTGTTCCGGAAAGGTTTGATACAGCCCGGGATATTGACCGACTTCGAAGCGCGTGTCCGGGCCGTACATCATGTTGGCCGCTTCCTTGTCGTCCGTACAGAGGCCGTTCAGCAACCCGACAGAACCCATCATGACTGCGCCGTAACCCACACACTCCCCGGGAACGGTGAACTTTGTCACGGGATCATCATTGAGTTTGAGCCAGTGTCCGAACTCGTGGAGAGCGATTGAATAAATGTCAGGAGTTTGACCATCATTAATGTGCCATGTCCAGTCTATGTCAAATTTTGTGAATGAGCGAGTGATTGTGCCTGGAGTAGCTGTTGCTTTTGTATATGTCGTTGCAACCCTTAATGGGCTCAGGTGGTTCTCAGTACTCCAGTACCAGTTGTAATCATCACCGCAATTTACAGAACATGTTACTCCTGGATAAAGACGGAGTTGCGAAACACCCGACCATTCTGTTGCGGAACGAGAAATCTGGGTTTTCACGTCGGCGCTGCGACCAACGAGACCTGGCAGTGTACCGAGCTTCCCATCGCTCGTGTCGTAACCAAATCTGTACGTCATAGATTTGACGCCATACGCAGGACGATTGTTTGTCGAATAGGATCGAGCTGGATTTGGAAGGAATCCCATTGCAAGACTGATACATATCCACACGAGGAGAATGCGTCGTTTCTCTCGCAGCATTGCCTTATCCTTCCAAGGGTGTCATCGCCCAGATGTCTTTCGAGCGAGCTCATCGAGAATCCGGCTAACCATTTCCTTGGCCGGGAGCGTCTGGTCATAGAACGTCGCCATACCGTCGTCCTGAAGGAAGAAGCGTGTCAGCCCCCACCATCCGGGCCCCGCGTCTGTGACGAACTGGTGCTCAAAAGCCGGGTCTGGCTCGATCGATTGCGGGTCAAGCAGCCCGATCAGAATGCTCTGACCAGGCATCAGCGGCTCGGCAGGTAGGTTCACAACGGAGTCCTTACCGACAGTCCCGCCCTCGATCAGAATAACAACCTGTGTAGCATCTGCGGCGAGCTTCGCTGCTCCCTGCTCGTTCAATGGGATGACTGCGTTGGTCAGAGAGCGCAAATAGTCAGGCACTCCAAGCTCCAGCACAAACGGGGTCACAATTGTGTAGGGATGTGGAACTTCGTTATCAAGGCTCGCCGGCCGCAGGCCGTCTGGCGTCGTCCAGCGCGCAGGCAACTCCTCAATAACGCTCCCAATGACAAACAGATCAAACGCATTTACCAGTCGCTCGGGACGAAACGTTGGGTCGTCATGTCCATTCATGGTCAGGACAAAGCCATCCGACCAGCCGGGATCCGTCGCTCGCGCAGCCGCAGTGGCCACCACTTCCGTGACCTCCGGCGACGCCACCACCTCTGGCGATGCATCCGTCACATCGCCGACGGGCCCAGCGTCAGGCGCGCCGCACGCAGCGACAAGAGGCATCGCCACGATCACTGCCAGCAATACCGAACGCCTCATGGCCTCCGCCTCTCATCCAGCCGGCGCGTTGCACTGCGCAAATGTTGCCTCTATTGAGAGAGACGCTGGTAACCGGTATCCGGTTCCATCAAGGCGGAATCATCACGAGTGGCACACACCAGGCAACACGCCCCGACCACACGACCAAGCTGCTGGATCACGAATCCAGCCCGACAACACAGTGCCAGATTCAGTTGGTTGTCAACGTCAAGTTGTCCGATCGGCAATATCCCATTTCTTCTGTCATTTCGAGGCCTCAGCCGAGAAATCTCTCCAACGTTGGACTGAGTCGGGCGGGTGGGAGATCTCTCACTGCGGTTCGAGATGACAGGCTAAAGGGTAGGTTACCGATCGGACAACTTGACATTGACAACGCGCTCAAGATGGCAAGAAGAAAGGGTGGCTGTCGCTCCCGAGAGTACGACAATCTGACGCTGGCGACCGATACAGAATGACAGAGTCACTGGGATGCTGCCGCTTAGATACTTTGGTATTGACGACCGAATCAGGCGCGTCCAGTGGGTTATGTCGCCGCGTTCGTACGCGGGAATTGAGGTAGGTCGAGGGTTGACGGTATAGAACATCCGTGCTATTCTGGTGGTCATCGTTTGGGCGGTTCGTCGCCCGCGCGGAGAATGGAAAAGGACCCGCAAGAGCGGGTCCTGACCAGTCAGCGGAGTACCCCACCGACGCTGCCGCCGGCTCGGGCCCAAGGACCCAACGGTGTCCCCGCTTCCCTGGCCAACCGGTTCCCCACAACCGGTTGGCCTGCCTCTCACCCCTCTTTTCGGAGGCCGCGCGTCCTGCAACGTCAGCGCGGTCTCCGTCCCCCACTCCGGCCCCGTTCCCCCGTCCCGCGGTCGGAAAAGGATTCAGATGATGGTCGCCGTCAGGCGGCGAGTCCCCGCAGTTGTGCCAGATGATCGGCGTCGTGGTCAACCATGCCTTCGACGATTTGCGAAAGCGTCACGGCGCTGCCGCCCTCTTCGGTGACGCCGGGGCGCTCCCAATCGCGCAACGACAGGCCCATCAGCAGCGAGATCGTGTCGCCGCGCGAGCTGGCGAACGCGTCGAGACTGGCATCGACCGGCTGTTGCTGCAACCGCTCCTGCTCGGCGAAGTGCGCGGCGTTGGGAGCGCGTAGCAGCGGATCGTTGCGCTGCATCAGATCGTTCAGCCAACCGAGGAACATCGTCTCGCTCGCGGCGAGGTGGCCGCAGATCTGCGCCGCCGACCATTCGTCGCCGGACGGCTCGCCCGCCGTAGACGCCGCCTCGCGCAGATCCGGCAGCGCGTGGGCCAGCAGGTCAATCAGTTCGCGGTAATCATCGAGCATCTATCGCCTTCGTTCTGCGCGTCAAAACGGACGAGGCGGCCAGATCGGCCGCCTCGGTATGGGTTCGTTGTTATGAGCCTGTGGCGATCAATTGCCAGGTCAGGCCAAAGGGATCGACGAAGCCGAACGAACGCGGCGTGTCCTCGGTGATCGTGTAGGACGCGAACAACGCGCGTCCACGGATCGCATTCACCGTCTCCGCCGGTGCGCTGACGCTGATGTGCGCCACGCGGTTTTCGTGGATAACTGCGCCCATGCCGATGTTGATCAGGACGATCGCGATCGGGCCATTCTCCAGCCGGATGATCTCCGGCTCGATGCCGCTGTGGACAGCCTCGTCCCAGGAATAATCGGCCGGCAGATGCTGCCAGCGACCGTGCTCGCGTCGAGCGCGATAGATCACGTCCATGCCGAAGAACTCGCGATACCACGCCTCGGCCTTGCCGATGTTGCGCACGCGGATGGCGACATGGTCGATCCCGCCGAGCGTCACCTGCGTCTCAGCCGGCAGAATCGCCGAGCTACCGCGGCCACCGTATGGAACTTCAGACACGAGCGCTCCCCCCTCCATCAGCATGTCCGGCGGATAGTGGATGTTCGGCATCGTATTCGCCAGCCAGTATTGATCGCCCTGAATAATCGCGCGCAGCTCCGGGGCGGTGTAATCAGGCAAGTGCAGCCGATCACCCTTGTGCGCGTCGACGTAGACATCGCTGTTGATGTCGCGCTCCTTCATCCAGACATAGAGCGCGTCAATGACATCCAGCGTATGCGCGACGACCGTCAGCTCGGCGCGGCTGTCGACCACGTCGGCTTCCGTCACCACCGGATCGGGCGTATGTGGGCGTGGATGGCGATCGATCAGAATCTGCGCATTGCGCACGCTCTGGATCGCCGTCTTGGCGTCATCGTGTGCCGCCTCCGGCACGTCCAGCACGAAGCGATAGGCCATCGACTCCCACCCCCGAACTCAGCACGGCCAAACGCCGCGCACGTCCTGCCGCGACCCGCAAGTCGCCCGTCCCCTGCATTGTAACCGAGCGGCGGATGATACGGGGAGCGGGGCGCGAAAACGCTCACAGCAACGGCGCGGAAACGGCGCGGCATGCAAGTCTTTTGTACAGGCAGGGCCGGGCCTGTCCTCGCCATCCGCTGTGCAGGACTCTTGCTATCAGTCGGCGCGCACGCTACACCCAACGTGGGCAAGAGATAAGTCATTGCAGAGAGACTCTAAACGAAAACTCAGATCAAATCAGATCTATGGGTTGTCTGGATCAGATATAATGACACGAACAAATACCAAGAAATCCACGAGCGTTGGTGTCCATCAACACACAATCAAGCAGATTCTGGAGCGGTGTGGCAACGGCTCTACCATCACATCGACCCACGATTGGTTCGAGGTCAGCACAGGCACGTTCTGGCAATATGACAGCATCATCGACCATTGGACTACCGGCGGAGTTGGCTGGGGCACGTACCGTGTCCATCGACAGGCATACTTCAAGTATTGTCCTCCCCTACTCCCGTGCCCGTCTCAAAGCCATTATCCTGTCGTAGATCAGCAGGGTAGCGGCGATGGGAGCTACTGGGAGAATTAGGAGTTCAGCTCGTGATGAAGGAGATGATTACATTCCTCTTTCATCACTGTTCTCACTCGTAGACCAAACCAAGCCTCGAACGGATTACAAGAACATGACACTCAACCGCTTTATCCTGACGCTCGTCGGCATCGTGCTCGTTTACATGCTCGTATTCGGGGTTATTTTCCCAGCGTTCTCTACGACGCACGATAATCCATCGCCAGGGCCAACTCCCACGGCGGATATCACGCCGCGTCCATGAGTAGCTGAGAGGGAATCGGTGCGCTTCGTCATCCGCTTCGCCGGGCTCTTGCTGCCAGCTATCGCGCTCGTCGCGATGCGGATTCTCGCGCAGCCGCGGAGCGATGAGCCACGTGGTGCGGTATTCCTCGTGCTCTACGTCGATCTGGTGGCGGCAGCCTTTGGCGGTGGAGTCTTGCTGCGATCGTGCCTCGGCGTTGCGTTGATTCCAATCGTCATTCTGCTCGTCAGCTTGCTCTGGAACGCGTTCGACTCTGCGGAGCGCACCAGCGATGTGACGGCGCTCGGCGACGTGCTCTACACGCTCATGTTCCTGCTGCCGATCGCGATTGCCGCCGGGCTGGGATCATTCGTCGGCGCAGCGCTGCAAGCGCCGCGATCGAACGAGCGTTCGTGAACCACTAGGGAGCCGGCACCATCACCACACCGGGATTCGTCGTGACGTAGAGGTCGGCGTTCGCCAGGCCGTACTGGATCCCCGTGACAATCGCGTCGGCCGGGATCTCGTCGTAGCGCACCCAGGTCAGGCCGTCGTCCTGCGAGACGAGCAGTCCGTTTGGCGTGCCGGCGTAGAGACGCTTGATCGTGCCTTGCGCGCCGATCAGCAGCGCCAGCACGTTCCCGAGTGGCGTGCGTGCCGGCGTCGCGTCGCTGTCCGGCGTCTCAAACGAATCCTCCTCGATCGTCGCGACCGTCTGCGTCCAGGACTGCCCGCCATCGGCTGAGATGTGGATGATGCCCGCGCCCGCGACAACAATCTGCTCGCGGTTGGCGTCCATCCTGTTCATCCCATCGGCAATCAGCAGCACCTCGCCAACCTCCGGCGTGTGTGGATCGGTGATATCGACGGTCGTTAACGCGCTGTTGCCGGCCGGGTTAACACCCAGCACGAGGAGCCGCGTGCCGGTCAGCCGTACATCAACGACCGAGTATCCCGGCAGCGCCCGGATCCGATTCCAGGTATTCCCGGCGTTGGTCGAAATCACCAGGCTGCTGCAATCAGCACCATAGAGCACATCGTGGTCGTTCGGATCGAACATGATCGGCTCGATATTTGAGCCAAGCGTGAGCTGCCGCCAGTGCTCTCCACCATCGCTCGACACCTCCATCGGGATGTCTTCTTCGGGGGGGCTGGAACCACAGACACGATGCCGACCGCGAAAGATGCGGTCCAGATCTTCGGAATCAACGAGATAGCGGCGAGCATAGCCGTCGACGCCGATCTCATCCCACGACTCGTTCTCCATCCGAAAGAGTCGGTCGCCGGCCAGCGCGTAGAGCGGCCCAATGTCCGCCGATGGGATCACCACCTGACGGACCGGCACGCCATTGATCCGCAGAACATCACCGGCCGGCGTGAGCGTGCCGGTCGGGCTGGCACCCGGCACCGGCGTTGCGGCCGGTGCGCCGTCGACATCGCAGGCCGCCGTCATCGCCATGAGCATGAGGACGAGCAGGGAGACCATGAGCGGCACGCGCCGCGCACGCACGCGCGAAGAGCTGCTGCGCGGCCTGTTCGAGATCGTCAGCATCGGTTGAGTGCCCTTACACCATCAGCGTCAACCCGCATTGTACTGGCATCGGTTACTATCGACGCCACTGTTTTGTGGAGGAGGAAAAGATCATGTTCCAGCGCCCCGAGGATCGGTTCGGCTTTCGGATGGGCAGCGATCGCAAGCTGGTGCGCTGGCCCGACATGCTGGCCTACTTCCAGGACATCGCCGCCGAAAGCGATCGCGTGCACTACGAGCAGCTCGGGACGGCGACTGAGGGACAGCCATTCGTACTGCTGACGATCTCGTCGCCCGCCAATCTCGCCCGACTCGATCACCTGCGCGACGTCCAGCAGCGGCTGTTCGACCCTCGCGGACTCTCCGATGAGGAAGCCGAACCGCTCCTCGCTGATGGGCGCACGATTCTGCTGCTCACCTGCTCGATCCACGCGACCGAGGTTGGCGCGGTCCAGATGACACCGGAGCTGGTCTACGACCTCGCCACCCGCGACGATCCCGAGGTGCAACGTATTCTCGACGAAGTGATCCTGCTGCTCGTGCCATCCCTCAACCCGGACGGCATGGAGCTGGTCGCCGACTGGTACGAGCAGACGCTCGGCACCCCGCACGAGGGCTCCCAGCCACCAACGCTCTACCACACCTACACCGGCCACGATAACAACCGCGACTGGTTTATGTTCACTCAGGCCGAGACGCGGCTGGCGATCGAGAAGATCCACAATGTCTGGCATCCGCACATCGTCTTCGATCAGCACCAGATGATGCAGGACGGCGCGCGCTATGTGCTGCCGCCGTTCATCGATCCGTACGACCCGAACGTCGATCCGATCCTGCGCTCGCAAGTCGCGCTGATGGGCCAGGCGATGGCCGCCGACCTGACGGCGGCCGGCAAAGCCGGCGTGGCAACGAACATCATCTTCGACGCCTACTCGCCCTCCCGCGCCTACCAGCACTATCACGGCGGCGTTCGCATTCTCTCCGAGGCCGCCAGCGTGCGGATCGCCTCGCCGATCCACCTCAACCGCTCCCAGCTCGCCGAGCGGCGCGGATTCGATCCGCTAGTTGCCAGCTGGAACCATCCGCTGCCGTGGAAGGGTGGCGACTGGACCCTGCGCGACATCGTTGACTACAACACGATCGCCAGCTGGGCGGCGCTGAACACCGCCGCAGCCTGGCGGGATCGCTGGGTACGCAACTTCCTGAGCATCCAGCGCCACGCAGTCGAGGGATCGACGCCGTACGCCTTCGTCGTGTCGTCCGAGCAGTCCGACCCGGTGCGAACGGCCGAGATGCTGGAGGTCATGCGCTTCGGCGGGGTTGAGGTGCAGCGCGCGACCGAGCCGCTGACCGCCGACGGTGTCGAGTTCCCGGCCGGTTCACACGTCATCCTGACCGGCCAACCGGCTGGCCGCTTCGCCAAGACGATGCTTGAGACGCAGCAGTACCCGGATCTGCGGCTCTACCCGGGTGGACCGCCGAAGCCGCCCTACGACATCACCGCCCACTCGCTGCCGATCCAGATGGGCGTGAGCACGACGCAGGTCGAGCATCCCTTCGAGGCCAACCTGGCACCGGTCGACGAGATCGCGCTGCCGGAGGGCGGCGTGGTCGGTGCCGGCAATGTCTTCGCGCTCGATCCGCGTATAAACGCCAGCGTCCGGGCGGTGAACCTGCTGCTGGCGGCTGGCGGTCGCGTCTCGCGTGTCGCCACGACCGACACGGATCTCGCACTCGGTACCTGGGTGGTCGACGGTCTGGCTCGTGAGACGGTCGAGCAGATCGCGCGAACGACACACGTCGTCGCCAACGCCACCAGCAGCGCCGACCTGAATGGCAGCCTCGCCAACCTCGCCGCGCCGCGGATCGGTCTCTATCGCTCCTGGCGTCCGAACGGCATCGACGAGGGCTGGACGCGCTTCATTTTCGAACAGTACGACATGCGCTTCGAGACGGTTCGCGACCGCGACCTCCGCCAGGGCGGCCTGGGCGAGCGCTTCGATGTCATCCTCCTGCCGCAGCAACCGGCCCGCGAGATTCTGGAAGGCAACCCGATCTCCGACTATCCGGCCGAATACGCTGGTGGCCTCGGCGAGCTCGGCATCATGAACCTGCGCCGCTTCGTTGAGGGTGGCGGGACGCTCATCACGCTCGACAGTGCCTGCGATGTCGCGATCAAGCAACTCTATCTGCCGGTCACGAACGCGCTGGAAGGTACCCGCCCGGAGACGTTCTACAATCCCGGCTCGCTCCTGCGGCTGCTGCTCGATCCAACGCACCCAATCGCCTGGGGATACGAGCGCGAAGCCTCGATTCTGTTCGTCAATTCACCGGCGTTTGAGGTCGCAGCACCACAGGGCGAGGTCGCTGTTGTCGGGCGCTACCCGCTGCAGAACCAGCTGCTCTCGGGCTGGATGCTCGGCGGCGAGCATCTGCGCGGCAAGGCTGCGCTGCTCGACGTGCCGGTCGATCGCGGTCGCACCGTCCTCTTCGGCTTCCGCCCGCAGTTCCGCGCCCAGGCCCGCGGCACCTATCGTCTGCTATTCAACGCGCTGTTCGCGGCGGCGATGGAGTAGCCAGCGCCGTCCATCGAGGAGGTCAACACCAGTGGCCACGATCCCGCACGACTATCACATGCACACCGCGCTCTCCTGCGATTCGCAGGCGACGATGGCCGGCCAGTGCGAGGCAGCCATTGCGCTCGGCCTGCGCGAGATCGCGATCACCGAGCACGCCGACTGGGAGCCACTCGATGACTGCTCCGGCTACTACCAGCCGGACGCTTACTTCGCCGAGCTGGCGACGTGCCGCGAACGCTACGGGGATCGACTGACGATCCGTGCCGGCGTCGAGATCGGCGAGGCGCATCGCTTCGGCAGTGAAGCCCACCAGCTCCTCGCGACGTATCCCTATGACTTTGTGATTGGCTCGCTGCACTGGGTCACCGGACGGATGACGCTAACTCCGGACTACTTCGAGGGCTGGGACGCGCGTGCGGCTTATGAGGCGTACTACAGCGAAATGCTGGATGTCGTCGCAGCCGGTGGCTTCGATGTCATCGGTCATATCGACGTGCCGAAGCGGGCCGGATTCAGCGTCCACGGCGGCTACGACAGCACCGCCTACGAAGAGCCGCTGCGCGCTGTCCTGCGCTGCGCCATCGAGCGCGGCATCGGGATCGAGATCAACACCGGCACCGCCCGCCGGGCAGTCGGCATCCCGTCGCCCGATCTGCCGGTGCTGCAGTGGTATCGCGAGCTGGGTGGCGAGATCATCACCGTCGGCTCCGACGCCCATCGCCCCGAGCACATCGGCTACCACTTCGACGACGCCCGGGCGCTGCTGGATGCGGCAGGCTTTACCGCCATAACGTGCTTCGAGGCACGCAAGCCGGTGTTTGTGGATTTGTAGGACCTCACCCCCGGCCCCTCTCCCGTGGGGAGAGGGGTGTCATGGATCGAAGGTCTGTCCTATCGCTTTTTGCTGCCTTCCACTGTCGGGGGATGTTCCGGAGGATCTGGCGAACACCGTAACAACATGACACCCCCTCTCCTGTGAGGAGAGGGGGCGGGGGGTGAGGTTCCATTGGATCGCGACCAGCTTCTGGCATTTGAGCGGATTGTGCGAGTCGGCAGCTTCAGCCGGGCCGCGGCGGACCTGGGTATCGCCCAGGGGACGATCAGCGCGCGCATGCGGGTGCTGGAGCAGGAGGTCGGCGGCGAGCTGTTCATTCGGATGGGCCGGTCGATCGCGCTGAGCGAGATGGGCCAGGCATTCCTGCCGTTCGCCCGCCGGGCGCTGGAGGTGCTGGACGAAGGCATTGCCGCCGCGCGCGCGACGGCCGCTGGCGAGCAGGGGTCGCTGGCGCTCGGGCTGCTCGATTCGCTGGCTGGCGGCTTTGCGGCCCGCGCCATCGCAGCATTCCGCGACGAGCATCCAGCGGTCGATATCGATGTGCGGGCAGGGAACAGCGATGAAATCGCCCAGCTCCTGCGTGACGGCGTCCTCACACTCGGCATCGTCGGCTGGACACCTCCACCTGCGGGTCTGCAGGCGTTGATTGAGTTTCGCGAGCGGCTGGTGCCGGTAGCTTCGCCGGCGCACCCGATGGCACGCGGCGGTGCGGTCACGTTCGCCGATGTCATCGCGTCGGCCAATCCGTTCGTCCTGATCGGCTGGGATGAGGCGTTTACTGACGCCGTCCGCGCGATCCCGCACGGCTCAGGGGCGGTAATCGAAGCGCCGTTCAGCACCGCCCGACGGCTCCTGCGACGACGGGGTGGCGTCGCATTTATGACTGAGGACCTGGTTGCCGACGATCTGCTGGATGGCTACCTCGCCGAGGTCGCTGTCTCTGACGCGCTGGCGTTCGAGCGGCGCACTACGCTCGCTCGCGCCAACACCGATGAGCCGCTATCGTCCGTCGCCGAAGCGTTCATCGCAGCGATCCGCCAGGCGGCCGGGACGCTCGTCATGTGAGTCATTCACTCGTCGACCAAAGATCGATTCTCGAATCGGCCGGGAAGGCATCCCGATCCGCACTGTCGCGATACTATGCGTCGTGTGGAATTGAGATCCGAGGGGAGTGGGTTGATGAGTGAGGTCGTGCGGGTCGGGGTGATCGGCACCGGATTCGGGGCGCACCACGTTGAGGTGCTGCAGCAGTTGGAGCATGTCGAGGTCGCCGGCGTCGCGTCCGCACAGCCGGAGCGTGCGGCGGCGTTGGCCGAGCGCTTCAATATCTCGCAGGCAACCGGCGACTATCGGGAGCTGCTCCCGAACGTCGATGCCGTCGTCATCGCCAGCCCACCGGCGCTCCACGCCGAGATGGTCCGAGAAGCAGCGGCGGCCGGAGTCCATCTGTTCTGCGAAAAGCCGATGGCCACGACGGTTGCGGAAGCACGGGAGATGCGCGATCTCGCCGAGGCTGCCAATGTCGTCGCGATGATCAATTTTCATCAGCGTTTCATGGCCCACTGGCGGCGGGCGCACGACATCGTCGCTGAGGGGCAGATCGGTCGACTGGTCGCGGCCGACATGCGTGTGACGATGAACCCGGTCAGCTATCTCGCTTCGCCGCTCTGGAGCACCTCGAAGGCGGCCTGGTTCAGCAACGCCGCGCAGTCCGGTGGCCTGCTGGCCAGCTCGGTCGGGCCGCACCTGGTCGATCTGATGCGCTGGATTGGTGGGTCGGTCATCGATGTGGCAGCGCAAACAATCACGTCGCTGAAGGAGATCCCACTCGCTGATCGCGCCGCACTGAAAGATGTCGATGCGGATGATGGCTTCGCTATCCTTGGCCGCTACGCCAGCGGCGCACTCCTGACAATTCGCGGCGTGCCCGTCACCTACAACGGTGGCGAATGGGATATGTCGTTGCATGGCGATAAGGGCTCGCTGATTGTAGCCGGTACCGAATTGCTGATGGCTGGCCCCGGCGACGCACGCCCGCAGCCGATCGAGCAGCCGAACGCAGTGAACCCGCGCACCGCCATCGCCGGGCTATTTGTCGACGCCGTCCGCGCCGGTAGCCCCGCGCCGGAGCCGACCTTTGTCGACGGCATCGCAGCCCAGGCGCTGCTCGATGCTGCGCTGCGAGCCGGGCACACAAACCAGTGGGAGCAGGTTGAGCAGGTCTAGCGCAAGCGCTCACCGTGCAGCCGGACGGCACCGGAGATCAGCGTGAATCGGTCGCCATCAACGACGAACTGGCGCTCCAGGCGCTTGCCAACGTTTGCCGGGTCGGCGTGCATGTCCGGGATGTGGAAGACGCTCTCGCCATCGACCTCGTATGTGCCGCAGTACTGGACGGTGAGGACGTTGCCGTCCGCTCCACGGGTCGAGAAGGACTCGGCGAACCAGCCGCCTGCGTCATAGAGCAGGAATCCATGCGGCGCGTCATCGCGATGTGCCGCACCGTCCGCGGCTGGTCGCTCAATGGCGACCAGCCGCCAGATTCCCACGATCTCGGTGTTCGCCATTGCCTGTCCTCCCGTATGCCCTACTCTGTAACCGCCAGCAGCAGCTCCGCGCGCAGGCCGTCACCGTCCGGCGCGACCGACCAGGCGAGGCCGCCGAGTGACTCCAGCGCAGTCCGCGCTTCCGGCGAGACATCGCTCCACTGATCCTCAGGGATCAGCGCGATGAGCCGATCGAGCGCAAGATACCCGATCATCGAGGAGTCGTCCTGCACGTCGTCCATCAGATCGACGAAGTGCGGATCGTCGGCGAGCGTACCGCTGCCGGCACCATCACCGAGACGCAGACCGACCGAGAGGTTGTCGCCCACCGCGACATCGCCGAAGACCGGCACGCCAGAGCCGGAGATGCTAAAGCCGTTGTCCGTGCGCGTCATCGGTACGCCGATCTCGCCCAGCGAATCAGCCACCTCGTTGACCAGATCGGTCACGGCGCTTGCGTCGTCGACGCCACTCTGGAAGCCGGCTGCACCGCTGAAGCCGAACGGGCTGGAATTGTCGGTCAGCGCGGCAATGCTGAAGGAGTACTGGCCGACGAGGTGGGACAGCAGGTCGTCATCCACGCCGAGGCCAAGCTGCGCAACGCTGCCGGCGGCCTCGGAGCCGTCTGATAGCGGAGCTTCCAGCGCCCCAGCCTGATCGATGGCCGGCTTCAGGAACGACTCGTACAGATCAACGCCGGTCATCGCGAAGACGGTCGAGGCCGGCATCTCGTCGGCCGCAATGCCGTCCGTCGCGGTCGTCGGGAACGCTGCCGGTCGTCCTTCGGTCAGTGTGGCAAAGCGGATGGTGTCGCCAGACGCTCTGACGGTGAACGTCATGGCTCCCGCGCCATCCCAGGTCTCCAGCGCTGTGTCGTCGAATCCGAGGCCCATCGCGGCGTCCGGATGCGTTCGCGCTAGCTCAGCGATGGCTGGTCCGTCGACGTAGCTGAAGATCAGCGGATCATCGGCAGCGCGATCAGCGGCGCTGGTGAACTGCTCGACAGCGTTGAGCGCGCCATCGCGCCGCGCATCGATAACGTGCTCGAACGCATCGCTGCCGGTCGCAACGATCATCGCGTCATCAACGATGCCGACCGCCGTCTGCTCGTCCTTCACCTGATAGGTTATGTCACGGTAGGTGTGTGCTTCGGGGGTCTCACCGTCGAGAATCCGCGCAATTGTCTGTTCGGCAGCGTTCTCGTCGGCGACCATCACGACGAGCGCCACGTCCGGCTCATCCTGGCCAGACGACTGCCAGACCGCCAGACCGACCTCGCGGCCAATCGCCGGGCGAATGAGGTCGTCCCAGAGCGACGGATCCTGGCCTGCATCGCTCAGCCCGTCTTTCGGAAGCTGAGCGAGATCATCGTCAATGCCGGCGCTGCGGGCCAGCCGCCAGGCATCCAGCCACGCCCTGCTGGTCGGGTCGGTATTGGCCGCGACGTAGACGATGCTATCCTGCGGCGCGTAAGCCGCCGTGGCCCGGTCATCGTGGCCAAGCAGCATACGGAAGGCGAGCACAGCTCCGCCGCCGACAACAAGCAGCGCGAGCAATCCAATGACAAATCCACCGATCACCTTCGTACGGCGACGGTTCGGCTCCGGCTGATCGCTGGCGTAATCGAGCACAGATGGCGATGCAGTCATCGTCATGAAATCCATTCGTCTGGCTTCGAGCACACGTTTGTCGCCGTACCCTGGCGACGAAAATCAGGCTACCACCCGTAACAATCCAGACACACCGACAGTCGGTACACCGCGACCTGACCGTTTGGCCAATCGGTGCATCAGCGATTGCGCGAAAACTGCCGCAACCGCTCGCCGCGCGTCGACACGTCGATCAGCTCGGCCAGGCGACGGCTGCGGGTGTCCTCGCGCTTGGCGCTGACGACCCACCAGGTCGCCGACCGCCGATACGACGCGGGCTGGGCGTTGAATCCGTCCCAGGCAGCCGGGTTGGCGCGGAACTCCGCTTCCTGCTCGGCACTCAGCTCGGGATTGCGTTCGTAGGAATAGGACGCGCCATCGGTCTGCTTGCGCGCCTCGTAGGCGGCAATGCCGGCCGGACGCATCCGCCCCTCGGCTGTGAGCTCGGCGACGCGGCGGATGTTGACCTGACTCCAGGTGCTACCCGGCTTGCGGGGCGCGACGCGGATCATGTATCGCTCGTCATCGATCGTCTTGCGAACCGCGTCGATCCAGCCGACCGCCAGCACCTCGTCAACGAGCTCCGGCCAGCGCAGCCCGGCCTTGCCGGTGCCGACCTTGTACAGGCCCACCCAGAGGTCTGCGGCGGTTGCCGCATGCTCGTCAAGCCAGGCACGCAGGGCCACGGCGTCATCGAAGAAGATCGGCTCAGGCTGTTGACTCACTGAAAGCTCCCCGGCTCGGACTCACGCGCGACCAGCGCGGCGGATAGCAGATCGCCAACGGCGGCGTGAAAGCGCTGCACCGGCTCGCTGGCATCGCGAGCGCGATTGCGCGCCAGTCGGCGGTATGAGCGAAAGAGATCCTGGATATCGCGTCGCTCGAGCGACGCCATTGTCTGCTCGATGCGCTCGATGGTCGGGAGCGGGATCGCACGGTGACGACGCTGCTCAATAATGAGGTCATCGATTGCTTCGAGGACGGCGGCGACAGCAGGGCGGGTATGCCAGTCGAGATGTGTTTCGACCCAGTCATATTCGCCAGCCAGCTCGTCAAGCTCGGCTGGTGTCAGCAATCCGAGCCAGACTGCCAAAGGATGATCTGCCTGCATCACGCCTCCTCCATCCCACAGGCCAGTGGATAGCCGACGATCAGATGATGATAGAGGGCGGGGCTGGCGATGTCATTCGGGGCCAGAAAGCGACTGCGGGGCTCCGGATTTCCCGGAGCCCCACGCGCTGTTCGGCGATAGGGACTGGAGTGAGAGGAAACTGTAGATTCCGTCTACGGAAAGCCTTTGGCGCTGACAGCGACGGTAACTGCCTTGCGCATCCGCGAATCACAGCTTGATTCGCGCCACGATCGAGGTCGATCGATTACGGGGTATCCAGAGGCTCCAGCCTATCGTCCAGTCGATCTATGGTTCAACGTTCGCAAGGTGCGTGCCGCTATACTCAGATCAAGCCACGATTGGCGGTCGGGTACCGGCATCACGTTGAACGATTGTGATGTTACGCACGAGCCCTGACGCTCCGATGACAGTAAGATGAAGATTTGATGACATATTCAATCGCGCATATGCAGATGGGGTGATATGGCCGACAAAGTGCTCGTCGTCGACGACGACTCCAAGATTCTCGCCATGATGCGACGCGGTCTGATCTTCGCCGGCTACGAGGTCGATCTCGCCGAAACCGGCGAGCAGGCGCTCGACAAAACCCTCGGCGAGCTGCCCGATCTCGTCATCATCGATGTCATGCTGCCCGGTATCGACGGGCTGGAGGTCTGCCGCCGTCTGCGCGCGGCCGAGCCGCGCCTGCCGATCCTGCTGCTGACCGCCCGCGACCGCGTCCCCGATCGCGTCGCCGGCCTCGACGCCGGTGCCGACGACTACCTCGTCAAGCCGTTCGCGTTCGACGAGCTGCTGGCCCGCATCCGCGCGCTGCTGCGCCGCGCCGGAGACGAGCATCAGGAAGCGCTCGTCTTCGCCGACCTGCGCCTGAACTCCACGACGCACGAGGTGGTGCGCGGCGAGCGTCCAATCGACCTGACGCTGACCGAATACCAGCTCCTCGAATATTTCATGCGCCACCCGCGCCAGGTCCTCTCGCGCGATCGCATCCACGACGCCGTCTGGGGCGACAGCTTCTTCCCCGAATCCAACGTCATCGACGTTCATATCAAGCGGCTGCGCGAGAAGCTGGAATCTGAAGGCGAGCCGCGCCTCATCCAGACGATTCGGGGCGTCGGCTACAGCCTGCGCCAGCCGAGCGACTAGGCGCGGGACCGTCCAGTGTCGCTGCGGTTTCGCCTGGCGCTGATCTACACCGTCGCGTTCCTGATCGCGCTCGCGATCCTGGGAAGTGCGATCTACCTCGTCCTCCGCCAGACACTGACGACCGGCATCGACGACGAGCTGGCCGATCTGGCCGGACAGATCGAGCGCGCCGTTGTGATCCGCGGTGGCGACCGCCTCGACGCCCAGCACCTGCTCGACGAGATGTTCGTCCTGTCGCCACCGACGCCCGGCCAGGAGCTGCGTGCTCAGAACATCCACATCCATATCCTCAGCACCGATGGCCGCTCGCTGGCCAGCTCATCCCTGACGGCCGAGACGGTCCCGCTCGACCCTGCGGCTGTCGCGGCGGCGGCCTCCGGCGAAGACGTGTACCAGACGGTCCGTATCGGCGGCGTCCGCCTGCGCTCGCGCTACAGCCCGCTCACGATCAACGGCGAGACGGTCGCCGTCGTACAGCTCTCCGAGTCGCTCAGCCCAATGATGAAGACGATCGCCGAGTTCCGCACACTCCTGCTGGCCGGCGGCATCCTCGCTCTCCTCGGTGGGCTGATCGGCACCTGGTCGCTGACCCGCCAGGCTCTGCAGCCCGTCTCCGACCTGACGAACCGCGTCGCGCGCATCGCCGAGACCGGCGAGTTCAACGAACGGGTGCCCGAGGCTGATGAGCCGGACGAGATCGGGCGACTGGCGCTGACCTTCAACGCGCTGCTCGACCGCATCAGCGTCATGCTTGATCGGCAGCGCACGCTCGTCGCCGACACGTCCCACGAGCTGCGCAATCCGCTGATGGTTGTGCGCGGCAACCTGGAGCTCCTCGCCGCCGGTCTGCCGCCCGAGGAGCAGCGCGACGCCGCCCGCGATGCAATCGAGGAGGTCGACCGCATGACGCGCCTCGTCCAGGATCTGCTCTTCCTGGCCGATGCCGACGCCGACCTGGCGATCGAGCATGACGATGTCCCGCTGGAGGCGCTCGTCGCCAACGTCGTCGAGGACGCGCAGCGCATTACGACGCGCGCCGACGGTGTCCGCACACTGGAATTAACGGCAAACGATCCGCTGATCATCCGGGGGGATGCCGAACGTCTGCGCCAGCTCGTCTGGAACCTGGTCGAGAATGCGCTGCGCTACACCCCGGCCGGCGGTACGGTCAGTGTCAGTCTGCGGCGGCACGGCCAGGTCGCCGAGTTGACCGTCGCCGACACCGGCATCGGCATCGCCGCCGAGCATCTGCCGCACATCTTCGAGCGCTTCTATCGGGCGGATACCGGCCGCTCGCGCGCCGTCGGCGGCACCGGCCTCGGCCTCTCGATTGTCCGCCAGATCACCGAAGCCCACGGCGGCCAGGTCCGCGTCCGCTCCACCCCCGGCGAAGGCTCGACATTTACCGTCGCGCTGCCGATTAGCGAGGAGTGAGCGGGGGCGAGCCACGCCACCATTGACTGCACCATCCGGCGCACGTATCGTGCTTCGCGACCGAGCCATGCAAAAAGGGGATGAAAACGATGGTACAGACACCACCGACGGCTGCCGAGCTTGGGTTGATGCAGGGTTATCCGGCCCCGCCGGACAAGCGCGTCACACAGGAAAACCTGTTGGACCCGCCCAATAATCGCTGGGCGTTTCAGCATATGCGCGAGCTGATGGCGACGGCGGAGATCTCTCGCGGCAACGGGCCGGTGCATGCGCTGCCCGAGCGACGCCGCGACCTCAGCGATCTGTCCTTCACAGCGGGGGACGGCACCAGGCGCACTGTGGCCGAAATGCTGGCGCTGAGCTATGCGGATTCGCTGGTCGTCCTGCACAACGGCGAACTGATCGACGAGCAGTACTTCAATGGTATGGGGCCGGCCAGCCAGCACCAGATGATGTCGGTCACCAAATCGTTTGTCGGGACGCTCGCGCTCCAGCTGGCCAGCGAGGGGCTGATCGATGAAGATGCGCTGGTCATCGACTACATTCCGGAGCTCGTCGGCAGCGCCTGGCAGGATGCCACCGTCCGTCACGCGATCGACATGTCAACCGGCATTCGCTTTGACGAGGTCTACGATTTCGGCGAAGGCGATGTCGCCCGCTACGGCATCGCCAGCGGGTTCAGGCCGATCCCCGAGGGCTGGAGCGGACCGCGCAATCTTGAGGAGCTCCTTCCGCAGTTCCTCAAGGAGGGCAACCACGGCGAAATGTTCCACTACGTGACGCCGAACACCGAAGTGGCTGGCTGGATCATTGCGCGCGTCACCGGCAAGCCGGTCTCGCAGGTCATCAGCGAACGCATCTGGTCGCAGCTCGGGATGGAGCGCGACGCCTACATGATCCGCGACCGAATCGGGATGGAGATGGCCGGTGCGGGGCTGAACGCTGCCGCTCGCGATCTGGCGCGCTTCGGCCAACTGCTGCTGCAGGACGGCGAGTGGCACGGCCAGCAGGTTCTCGCGCCGGAGGTGGTCGCAACGATCCGGGGTGGCGGCGACCGCGAAGCGTTCGCGCGTGGCACGACCGAGTACGGCCCACTCTGGGAGGGCTGGTCGTATCGCGCGTTCTGGTGGCACACCCACAACGCCCATAACGCCTTCACCGGCATCGGCATCAACGGCCAGTGGCTCTACGTCGACCCAACGGCCCAGGTTGTCATCGTCCAGCAATCGAGCTATCCGACAGCAGATCAGCCGGATGCCGACGACGTCTGTATTCCAGGGTTCCACGCTATTGCGAAGGAGCTGATGGGGTAGAGGCCCTCACCCCCCAGCCCCCTCTCCCAACGCTGGGAGAGGGGGTGTCAAGTGCGACGGTGTTCGGGCAAGTGTGAGAACGTGTTGGCTTTCGGCAAGTGCATTGCGCGTTGCCCCGCTTCGTCTCCCCCCTCTCCCAGCGTTGGGAGAGGGGCGGTGGGTGAGGGCCACGTCTCAGTCGTCTCCCACCCTCTGCGTGTTCACCTTGTCTGCCACAGGATAACGCCGACCATCCCAATGTGGCTGATACCGCAAACCTTCACCCGTGCTTCATGCCCTTGTCATGCACGCGGCGCATGATCACTATGTCGGATTCAAATGCCGACGCGAGCGTACACAAACCCATGGAGGCTGTCCGGCAATGACAACCGGAAATACATTAAAGACTGTCGGACTCTTAACCGCCCTGACGATGCTGCTGATGCTGATCGGACAGTTCGTTGGTGGTCCGCGTGGCGCGGCCATCTTCCTGCTCATCGCGCTCGTGCTGAACTTCGGCGCATGGTGGTTCTCCGACAAGCTGGCGCTGCGCATGTCCGGCGCGCGCGAGGTGACGGAGGACGAGGAACCCGAGCTGCACAGCATGGTCGAGCATCTGTCGATGCTGGCCCGCCTGCCGAAGCCGCGCGTCTATGTCATCGAGAACGAGAGCCCGAACGCCTTCGCCACTGGCCGCAATCCTGAGCATGCCGCCGTCGCGGTAACAACCGGCATCCAGCGCCTGCTGAGCAAGGATGAGCTGGCCGGCGTGATGGCCCACGAGCTGGCGCACATCCGTAACCGCGACACGCTGATCAGCGCAGTCGTCGCGACGATTGCCGGTGCGATCACCTGGATCGCCAACATGCTGCAGTGGACGGCGATCTTCGGTGGCTTCGGCCGCGACGACGAAGAGGGCGGCAACATCATCGGCATGCTGGCCCTTGCGATTCTGGCGCCCATCGCCGCGATGATCATTCAGTTGGCAATCTCGCGATCGCGCGAATTCTCGGCTGACGCCACCGGCGCGCGCATTCTTGGCGACCCGCTGCCGCTCGCCAGCGCGCTGGAGAAGCTGCAAAGCGGCGTTCAGCACCGACCGATGGCGCAGACGAACCCGGCGACGCAGCATCTCTTCATTGTCAACCCGATTGCGGGCGTGAAGGTCAGCAAGCTGTTCAGCACGCACCCGCCGACCGAGGAACGTGTCGCCCGACTGCAACAGATGGCGTTGCAGCCCAGCCAGTCGGCCTATCTTCGCTAACTCCTTCCCCTACCCCCTTTTCCCAACCCCCTCGTCCTCTCTGGACCGGGGGGTTGCCCATTTTTCGCGGTATGGTGGTTGCGGGCATCTGGGAGGCACGCTGAGCGGAGAGGGACGCGACGATGTGGCGAATCCTGGCACTCATCATCGTCGTTGGGCTGGTCGCCTGGCCGGATCAGGCAGCGGCGATCTGCAGGATCCACACACCGGATGTGGCATTTGAGCAAGCCGATGTCATCTTCAGTGGCCGCGTGACATCGACCGACGATGCCACCAAGGACCCGCCGTGGATTTCGACGATCAAAGTCGACCACGTTTGGAAGGGCGAGGTCGCGCCAATCGCGCAGGTTTCGGTTAGTGGTATGTACCGGATTCCATTCGAGTCGGGGACAGACTACCTGGTCTATGGCACTCATGAGCCTAATACAATCCGCATCCACACTGACTCGTGCACCGGCACGGGGCGACTGGACGAATCCAGCGCCTATCTGGAACATCTGAACCGCACCGTCCCGACGCGGAAGCCGTGGGTGGCGATCGGCATCGCCCTCCTGCTGCTGGCCGGCATCACGCTGGTCATCCGCGCTCCGCGCATGACGCGGATTGGCCCACCGGCATCTTCCTGACCGGCGACCTCAGCGTTCTTCCGGCGGTCGAACCGACTTGAACATCGCCAGCAACAACAGGTCGTAGGTGCCCTTCAGTGCGCCAGCGATCACCAGCGGCCAGCCGAACGGCGAGGCCGAGAGCATCCAGCCGGAGAGTAGTGGACTAGCTGCCGACGCCAGGCTGCGCGGCACTGATGTGAGGCTGGCCGCCGCCGGTCGTTCGGCCGGCGTGACCACCGCCATGACATAGGAGTTGCGGGTCGGCACGTCCATCTGCGACAGCAGGCTGCGCGCCAGGAGCAGAGTGATTGCCAACTGCAGGTTGGGCATGAACGGCACCAGGATCAGGAAGATATTGGCCGGCAAATGGCTGAAGACCATCGTATTGACCAGCCCGATCCGACCGGCAAGCCAGGCAGCAATCGGGTACGAAATCGCCGAGAGCAGCCCCGACCAGAAGAAGATCGTGCCGGTCGTCGCGATCGACAGGTCGAAGCGCTGGAACAGCCAGAGCGCCAACAGCGACTGGACGACGAAGCCGCCGCCGAAGGAATCGAGCGAGAAGAGCGCCGCTAGCGTGTAGACGATGCGCTTCGATTCACGCAGCGGCGTCGGCGGCGCGTCCGCCGGAGGCTCGATGGCGGGGGAGAGGTGGCGGTAGAGCGCCATCGCGATCAGGGCCAACACCGCATACGCAACGAACATCAGCGAGAGCGCGTCCTGCAGGCTCAGCGCAGTAGTGCGGGCGATCAGCGACGGCAGGCCAGCTGCAAGCGCGCCGCACGCGCCGATGAGCGATGCGACCAGGCCATAGCGCGCGAAGAGCGATGTGCGCTCGCGATCGGCGACCGTCTGCGGCAACAGCGTCTGCTCCAGCGGCAGGAACACGCTGACATCGCCCGCCGACGGATTGAGCGTCCCGACGAACGCAATAAGCAGCAGCGGCCAGAAGGTGTGGATCGTTGCGAAGGCCACGCCGGTGGCCGCCATGATGAACGCGGCGGCGAGCAGCAGGCTGCGACGACGCAGGCGAAAGGCGACCAGACCGACGAGGATCGTCAGGACGGCGGAGCCGAGCAGCGTCGCGGTAGAGATCGCGCCAACGCGAAACTCACTGAAGCCAAGCTCCAGCAGATAGACGGGCAGCAGAACGCTGATGAACCCGTCAGCAAACGCGCGCACGCCACGCGCGAGCACAAGTAACAGCGCATCCGGCGACGCAGTCGCCGGAACGAGCCTGAGTGATTGCGGCACGAACCCTCCCGCCCGCTGGTACCGTTGGTGCATGATACGTGCGTGCACGGCTGCGCGGAACGGAGAGCAAGAAAGGTCTGACGTATGACATTGCCCTCACGCCGATGGGTCTGGTGCGCGACGCTGGTGGCTCTGGTGCTGGCGCTTTCCGCGCCGCTCGTTGCGCTGGCTGCCGACTTCGGCGAACGTGTCCCCGGCCAGCGTGTCTACGACCAGACCGGGGCACTCACTGCTGACGACAAAGCTCGGATTGACACACAGGCGGCCGCAGTCGAACGGGCCGGCTCGCCGGTCGTCGTCTTTCTGGCAGCGCGTGATGCCGATTACGACGAGACTGTCGCCGATGGCCGCGATCTGATGGAGACGTGGGACATCCAGTCCGCCCCCGATCAGCGTGATGGCGTCGTCATCTTCTTCAATCTTCAGCCGGACAACCTCGAGCACGGAACCTATGCGCTCATCGCCGGGCAATCGCTGATCAACGGCAACCTGCCGCAGTATGAGCTGGAGCGCATCGCCGACGATATGCGACCGCAACTGGAAGACGGCGACATCACCGGCGCAACGCTCCTCGCGCTGGAGCGGATCGAGCGCGACCTGACGCTCGGCCCGCCGCCGCCACCGGAGCCGAGTGCTGCCGAGCGTTTCGCCAATTCCGTCGCCGACGGCCCGTTCAGCATCGTCAATTTCCTCGGCGTCGTTCTGGGAGCCGCCGCCGCGTTCATGCTGACGCAGCGCGTGCCGGCACGAATGACCTCGAAAGCGCCCGTCAGCCAGGCCGTCTCGCCACCGACCGATCTGTCGCCAGCGCTGGCCGGCTCGCTCGTCGCCGGGAATGTCTCGGATACGGCAATTGGCGCGACGCTGCTCGACTTCGCGACGCGCGGCGCGATCGCGATTGAGCCGGATGGCAAGAAGAAGATCCGCATTCGGTTGTTGAGCGAACGAGGTATCCAGCCGGGCTACGAGCAGATGATCTGGAGCGCGCTGGCCGCGCAGGCAGACGCGGACGGCATCGTCGGTGACAAGCAGCTCGGAAAGGTGCGCAAGTCGTGGGGCGCTGTGCGCAAGCAGATTCGTCAGGATCTGCTCGACCGCGGCTGGTTCGCGGCCGATGCGAATGAGCGACGCAAGCCGTACTGGATCTTCGCGGCGGTGCTCTATGGGTTGGCGGCCGTCGTCATCATTCTGGCGATCATCGCGCAGAGCCCCTGGGCACTGATCGGCTTTGTTCCGCTGGGGATCGTTGGCTCGATCGCGATCATCGTGGCGTCGCAGATCCCGAACACGACTGTCGAAGGCGATCGGATCGCCGCGCCGTGGCGTGGCTATAAGCGCTACCTGAGCTCGGCCGGGAAGAATCCGCAAGTGGATCTCGACCTCGATACTGCCGTGCCCTACGCGCTGGCGCTCGGATCGGGGCAGGCATTCAACAAGCGCCTGGAGAAGGCGAGCGAGGCCGGCTATCTGCCGGCCTGGCTGGGCGGCCCGCAAGCCAGCTCGGCCTACGCAGCCGGCTTCTATCCCTACTGGATTGCGTTCAACAGCAGCGTCGCGCCAACCAGCAGCGGCACAGCTGGAACAGGCGCTTCGGCGGGCAGTGGCGCGGCCGGCGGCAGCTTCTAACGCCGGGCTTCTCATCAACTGGATCTGATCCGGCGTCGTTGACACAATAGACGGCGTCCCCCTATACTGCGCGCACGTTACAGATCTCCCAACAGGTCACGCGCAGGCAAACTATGCGCAACGAGAGGAGTCCGCACACCGGCCTTCCGTGACTACAATTGACCCTCGCGGTACAGCATGTTCCCAATAAACCTATAGAAAGCGATGTGCCCCATGACAGCGATACACCGATTCACGGGCCGCTTATCCAGCCGACCCGCCTGGATCACCGGAGCACTCATCGGAACCGCGCTCCTGACCCTGGCCGTCGCCCAGCTCGCGATCCTTTCCGCTGCTGCCGAAGCGCCGGCAACCGACGCGTTCCAGCGCACGTGGGCACGCACCGACCAGCCGGTCGCCAACGGCAACGTCGTGCGCACCTGGATGTGGGGACCGGACGCCAACACCGGCGCGCTCGAAGAACCCTATGACGAAGCTCCCGGTGGTATGCGCACCGTCCAGTACTACGACAAGTCCCGCATGGAAGACGCTTCCTGGACCGGTGCCACCGATCCGTGGGATGTGACCAACGGCCTGCTCGTGGTCGAGATGGTTACTGGCCAGCTCCAGCTGGGCAACACCCACTTCGAGGCCCATCCACCCGCCACAGCCAACATCGCCGGAGATCCCGGCAGCCAGCCGACCTACGCCGACATCGCCGCCTTC
>Ga0180215_1000022_pt1 | contig 264716 bp, 252 predicted proteins | sample eDN3rd37CBELigBY_FD_128871 | JGI IMG/M metagenome (GOLD analysis project Ga0180215, IMG submission 128871) | Enriched backyard soil microbial communities from Emeryville, California, USA - eDNA 3rd pass 37_C BE-Lig BY (version 2) (version 2) | ecosystem: Environmental > Terrestrial > Soil >...
GACTGGCAGTTCACGGCTGCGGCCGCCCGCGTCAAGTTTCATCGGCGCTATCCATCGGTCGACGTCAACCAACGCCAGACCCACGGCGGCAACTCGACATGATCACCATGGTCGACTACTGAGTAGTGCACCACAATGATCTTGCCGGATGACATGTTCGGGAGTGCTGTCCCGTTTCCCCTGTCATCCCGACGCAATCACTGTGGTGGACTACTGAACCGCAGCGAAAGACCTCTCCTCGTTAGACCCGCTAGCGGTCAAAGCAGGAGAGGTCTTTCGCTGCGGCTCAGGACGACAGGGTAGTGCTTCTGAGATCCGCTCTAACTCTAGAGGAGCCGTGCCTCTGATCCTTGGCGCCCGGTGAAACGTTGGCGTGCCCGCCACGGATCGCCAACGTGTGCGCCCGCGTTCACACGCCCATGTTGTTACGAAGGCGCCATGGCCCAGAGGGCACCCCGCGCCGGGCCGGCACGGAGGCACAGTCCCTATCGAGAACATGGAGCGGCCTCGCCCACGCATCACGCATCACGCATCACGCATCACGCGTCCCGCGTCCCGAGCGCCGGATCCCATCGCCGCTACTCCCACTCGATCGTGCCGGGTGGCTTCGAGGTGATGTCGTAGACGACGCGGTTGATGCCGCGGACTTCGTTGGTGATGCGGGCGGACATCCTGGCCAGCAGGTCGTAGGGCAGGCGCGCCCAGTCGGCGGTCATCGCGTCCTCGCTGGTAATCGCGCGGATGGCGCAGGCTTTGGCATATGTCCGGGCATCGCCCATCACGCCGGTCGACTGGACCGGCAGCAGGACGGCGAAGAACTGCCAGATGTCGCGCGCGAGCCCAGCCGCTTCGATCTCCTGACGGACAATCGCATCGGCTCGGCGCAGAATCGCCAGGTCTTCCGCCGTGATCTCGCCCAGCAGCCGGACGGCAAGGCCCGGACCGGGGAACGGCTGGCGATCGACAATCTCCGGCGGCAGGCCGAGCAAACGGCCAACCTCCCGGACCTCGTCCTTGAAGAGGAAGCGCAGCGGTTCGATCAGGTCAAAGGCAAGGTCTTCCGGCAGGCCGCCAACGTTGTGATGCGTCTTGATCTTGTCGGCGGCCTTGTTGTCGGCAGTCTTCGATTCGATCACGTCCGGGTAGAGCGTTCCCTGGGCAAGGAACTGGAACGGCTTCGTGCCGGACTGCTCGACGGCCGCCCGCTCGAAGACGCGGATGAACTCGTCACCAATGATCTTGCGCTTCTGCTCCGGATCGGTGACGCCCGCCAGACGCCGCAGGAAACTCTCGGTCGCATCGACGTAGACGAGGTTCATCCCGAAGTGACGTCCAAAGACCTCCTGCACCGTCTCCGGCTCGCCCTCGCGCAGGAGGCCGTTGTTGACGAAGACGGGTGTCAGTTGGTCACCGATGGCGCGGTGGATCAGCGCTGCCGCGACCGACGAGTCGACTCCGCCTGAGAGCGCCAGCAGGACCCGCTCGTCACCAACGCGCTGGCGGATGTCGTTGATCGTCGCGTCGATGAACGACTCGGAACTCCAGTTCCCCGTGCAACCGCAGATGTCGTAGAGGAAGTTGCGAAGAATGACGCGACCGAGCGGCGTGTGGGCGACTTCCGGGTGAAACTGGACCGCCAGGTGCCGTTCGGAACCCATCGCGGCGTAGGGCGAGTTGTCGCTCGACGCCAGCGTCTCCCAGCCGGGTGGGAGTTCCTCGATCCGATCACCGTGGTTCATCCAGACATCAGTCTCGTCCGGCAGATCGCGGAAGAGCGGATGGTCGGACGTCCGGCGAATGCGAGCCGGGCCGAACTCCTTGTGGTCGGCCCCGGCGACCTTGCCACCAAGCGTATGGGCCAGCGCCTGCATGCCATAGCAGATGCCCAGCACCGGCAGGCCGCTCTCGATAACCCAGTCCGGCAATTGCGGCGCGCCTTGCTCATAGATCGAAACCGGCCCGCCCGAGAGGATGATCCCCTTCGGCTGGAGTTTCTTGACCGTCTCGTAATCGACATCGTGCGGCAGCAACTCGGCGTAGACGTTCGCCTCGCGGATGCGACGGACGATGAGTTGGGCGGTCTGGCTTCCGAAATCGATGACGACGGCGGAATCAACCGGTACCGATGCCTCGCTCAACAATGCGGTAGCGGCGTCGATCTCTTCCCGGACCTGGCTGGACGTATTCAATCTGGCTCCTTCGTCGGCTGGCAGAGCGGCGGTTGTTGGAGTGAATTGTACGTGCCGAGGCACGGGGGGATGTAGGGATCAGGTGTCGGCTGTCAGGCAGCAGCAGTACAGGCAGTAGAACTACCGTGATTGGTCAACGCCTGGGTATTTTCGCGCAGTAGCGGCTACGTAGGCGGCGAGTGGGAAATAGACAGTTTCACCGATGGCACCTGAGACACCTGACGCGATACTTCGACAACTGGCAATGTGGCCAGCGCGACGAAGGAGTCGAGCGAGATGGAAGCCCGATCTATGGAATCCCGAGCGAATTCATCCCAAAGCGCGGTAAATGACGAATTGCCGAATCAGTTGGTCCCCGTCTACCTTGAGTACCCACCGGCCGGCTGGCCCGATGCCCTCCCCGCGAGACGGTCGCTGGTCCTGGGACGCCGCCTTCGCTTCTGGCTTCGCGGCTCCCTGCTAGCCACCAGCGTCTACATGTAGGTACTCGCCAGCCATTCGACCAGTACGACGCTGGCAACCCGAATCCCAGCCAACAGATGCGTTCTACAACGTGCGGGTGGCCCTGACCTGGGCTACCCCGCAATCCCCCGCAGGATCAGCCCAACCCCGATTGCGATCAACGGCACACCAACGATCGCACCCACGACGGTCAGGGTCAGCACGACGCCAACTGCCGTCAGCACGATACCGATCAGGACCGCAAGCAACCGCCCGGTCACGTTGACGATCGTTCGCGCCAACCACCAGACCAGCCGAAACGGGAACAGCAGGACGTTTCCGATAAAGCTCATTGATTCTCCTTTGCTTGGTAGCTGGTCAGTCTGTCAGTCTGTCAGTCTGTCAGTCTGTCAGTGGGGATGGTCCCATTTGATCAGTCGTACTGACCTGTTGCCCGGTGCTGCTATCCCGGCCACGCCGCCAGTTCGCGGCCGTGTTTGCGGAGCCAGGCGCGGTGGGTTTTGAAGTCGGGGCAGAGCGTTGCGACGTGTGCCCAGAATGCAGGAGAGTGGTTCAACTCCTTCAGGTGCGCGACTTCGTGAGCGACGACGTAGTCGAGAATGGCAACCGGCGCGAGCATCAGTCGCCAGGAGAAGTTCAGGTTGCCCTTCGACGAGCAACTTCCCCAGCGCGAGCGTGTGTCCTTGATCGTGATGCGGCCGAACTCGACGCCGAGGGTGGCGGCGTGGACCGCCGCCAGATCGGTCGCGTGTGTCTTCGCCTGCGCCCGATACCAGCGTTCGATCGCTTCGGCAGGTACGACGCCAGCCGCCAGCGACGTCGTCAGCGTATCACCGGCTCGGCGAGTACTGGTGCGGCTTGCGCCAGTCACGACCCGCAGCGTCAGCGATTCGCCGAGGAACGGCACCTCCGCGCCATCGACCAGATCAACGCGGACGGCGTCGGCAGCCTTCATCCGGTCGAGCGCCCGCAGGACCCAGCCCTGATTGCGCCGCACCAGCGTCGACGCCTCACGCAGCGAGAACCCACGTGGCAGGACGACTTCCAGCCCAACGACCGGCAGGACACGCAAACTCATCCGCCGCGCCCGCGCGCTCCGACGAATGCTGTAACGCACCTCCCGCCCACCAAGCGTAATCACATCCTGAATCGTCCCAACCGGCCCCGCACTCACGGACTGTATCTCCTGTCGAGCTGTTAGCCGTTAGCTGTTAGCCATTAGCGAGTTGATCTGTGTCATATGGGCCGACCCGCCCGATATGCACGGACAGGCTAATGGCTAATGGCTAACAGCTCACACCTACCCGGCACCTGACTTGCGGAGCCGGACCTGAACGGACACTGAGTCTACCGGAGGGACGAATCAATGAGCACACCATTCCCGACTGAAGGCGGCGCCCACAGCGAGGAAGGGATGCCGGCCAGCCTGACATTCAATGACTTCCCGCTCCATACGACCGATGGTGTTCAGGCGGCATGGACCTTCATCCAGGACCCGCGCAACGCCGACCAGTACGAGAAGGACGAGGTCGAACGGTTCAAGCAGCGCGTTCAGGAGTACGCCCGCCAACTCGGCGTGACACTGCGCTGACTCGGGAGAGGACCATGAGCAACTACATCAAGCGCCGGGAGGACATCGACCCGGAGGACGGCCTTCGCGAATACGGCGATGTTGACTTCGCCGATCCGACCAACAACAAGTATCCTGTTGATACCCCGCAGCATGTCAGAAGCGCGTGGTCGTATATCAACCACACGGACAACGCCGCCGAGTATGAGCCGGACGAAGTCGAGACGATCAGGAACAGGATCCGTCGCGCCGCAAAGCACCATGGGGTGGAGATCAGCGAGGAATGAACTGGGACGGAAGGATCACCCATGGACGACCAGCGGCGGGGCCTGGAGGATGACGACATCGACGAACCGGACGACGACGGATCGCGCGGCATCTGGGCCGCATTCGAACGCGAATCGGCCCGGCCACTACCCGAATCCAACGAGATCAACGTCGACACCCTCAAGGAGCGACTCAAACAACGCGCACGCCTGCGCGCGAGCCGCGACGACGCATCGGAGTTGAGGGACTAGGGATGTAGGGATGTAGGGATTAGGGACTAGAGAGATCGGACAAGGCCAAGAACCTACTCCGTATTGCCTAATCCCAATATCCCTACATCTCTACATCCCTACTCCCCGTCCATGATTACGACCGAGAGGATGACGTAACCGGCGATGACAATCGTCTGTCAACGCATCGGTCCCTGCCTGGCCGAGTCCGACGCAAACCGGCGACCTGGTTGGGAAGTCCCTCCAGCCCCGCATGCCCACGCAGCACCCGCTGTTCGACCGGATTACCCAGCCCCCGGACACGCGAACGGGCGGCCCGAGGGCCGCCCACGTACACGGATGCTGTGCTGCCGGGTGATCTACCCCGGCATACCGCCGCACCCGATCACACTCCGGATCTGCTGCGTCTGCGTGTAGATCGCCGCCGCATCGCGTCGGTCGATCCGTCGGCGCGACTCCTGTGACGTGATCTGCAGATCCAGGTTGGTCAACTGCACGCATGTCAACCCCGGCTGGCTCCCGTTCGCCAGCAGCTCGGCGATATTCACCTGCGTCAACAGTGTCTGCTGCATGCTGCTGTCGAGCCCCAGCGCAGCGATCATCGACCGCAGTTCGCCAAACAGATCCCCAACACCCTGTACCGTCACCGTGAAACTCGTGCTGGCCGTGTTCCCGGCCAGGTCGGTGACGGTACAGGTAATCGTCGTCGTTCCAATCGGTGCGTACTGACCACTGGTGAACGGGTTGTCGAACTGATCGACACAGGTTACGAGCAGATCGTCGGTCGGCGTCAGCAGATCGGCGACGATCAGCGTGAAGAATACCGGTGCTCCTGCCGGGCTGACGGGGTCCAGCATCTGGCTCTGGATCGGCTGGATCGAGGGAGCCGTGCTATCGACCTTGACCGTGAGGGTCTGGTCATCCTCGACATTCTCGAACGGGTCAGTCGAGCGGTACGTGATCGTATGCTCCCCGTCGGGCAGCGGGAATGGATCGGTGTACGTCTGCGTTGCGTTGGCATCGACCTCGTAGGTCGTCGTGGCTGGCTCGTCGGCGATCAGCGTGACAGTGGCTGACTGGTACCAGCCATCGTTCGGCGCCTCACCGTTGACCGTCGCCGTCGTCGTCGGTGGGGTGAGATCTAAACTGGCGAGTGAGTGGTGCTCTGCGGCTGCGATTGTGGTGAAGGTACGCGTTGATTGCACCGGGGTTGGCGCCCGTCGGTGGGACGTCGTCCCATCGCCAAGTTGGCCGAACTGGTTGCTGCCCCAGGCCTGGATCATCCCGTTCTCGTCGAGCGCGAGCGAGTGGGCCGTTCCAACTGCAATCGCGGTCGCGCCGGTCAGGACGAGTGTTGGCGTCGCAATCAGCACGTCCTCCGTGCCGGTTCCAACCTGTCCAAAAGTATTCTCGCCCCAACCATAGACCTCGCCGGTTGCGGTCAGTACAAGCGTGTGTCTGTCACCGCCACCGACATCGACCACGTCATCGACGCCAGCCACGACGGCCGGGGTCAGTTGGTCACTGGTTGAACCAGGGGCTGCCTGGCCCCTGAAATTGGCCCCCCACCCATACAGCGTCCCGGTCGTCGTGATAGCGAAACTATGGTTGGCGCCTGGTCCGGCGGCGACACGGTCGATGTTGGTGTCGGGTGGGAAGGTCACCGGCGTCGGCGCTGGCTGGTCCGTCGTCGATCCATCGCCCAGTTCGCCTCGGCTGTTGTTCCCCCAGGCGTAAACAGTGCCGTTCGTATCCAGTGCGAGGGCATGAGCTGCGCCAGCAGCGATGTCGACAATCTCGATCGCATCGAATGCGACAATTCTGGTTGGTGTGGTTGCAATGGATGGCGCGCTCGGACCAAGGCCGAGTTGGCTATTTCCATTGCTGCCCCAGGTCCAGACATTGCCGTCTACGTCCAGTGCCATACTATGCGCCGCGCCAGCGCTGATGGCAGTGATGACCGGCAGGCCCTGCACCAGGGTTGGGACGAGCGAATCGCCAGCAGCATCACCATTGCCAAGTTGGCCCACGTTGTTCCAACCCCACGCCCAGACCGTCCCATCAGCCAGCAGCACCAGCGAGTGGCCGAAGCCCCCCGCCATCTCGACGACCTCGTCCGGAAAGTCCGGCGTGACACTCACCGGGAGAGTCCGGGTGTCAGTCGAGCCGTCACCGAGCTGACCATGGGCGTTATATCCCCAGCTGACGAGATCGCCGCCAGCCGCCTGTACCGGCGACGTGACACCAACGAGCAGTCCCAGCAGCAGACTCAGCACGAGACCAAGGCGGAACGCAGGACGGGCATGCGGCATCGGGCATCCTCTTTCTGATTGTGGCAGTGCATTCGTGATTGGAGGATCGTACATGCGAGGGGATGGATCCACAAGCGCAAGCGAACCAAGGGCACACATGCCGCAGTGATCGCGCTCTATGCACCGGTTGTGGACGGGACCCACCGGCATCACGTGGTGATGTGCACTCACCCAGCTGCCCGAAGTGGATGCCGCATCCGGAGCACCTCCAGCCCCGTCTGCCCCCGCAGCACCTGGTGCTCGGCCGGATTGCCTGGACGCCACTCCAGCCGCCCGCCCTCCGGGAACGCACCCGAGATCACGTAGCCCATCACCCGCGGCCCCCCATTGGCGTGTATCCAGTCGACGAACGAGTTGAGGACCCAGAACGGTTCGCCATCATTCCACGTGGCCGCGTCGTTCTTCGGCGCCGCATCAAACCGGCACGGGTCGAGCTGCGCGCCAGGCACGGCCGGGACCGGCTCGACAACCGGTAGAGCAATCGGACCCGCCGAACGTTGCCACGCCAGGAACGGTCTGACGAAGTCGCCCAACGGCGCCTCCGGGTAGTTCGTCCTGGATCGCTACCGATGCCTCTTGACCGCGTCGAGGCCTTCGGCGGTGCGTCACGGCTCCATGATGACGACGACCGACCCGGGGCAGTTTCGCGAGATGAGAACGCGCAGCGGTTCGGTGTCGCTGAGGTTGTCCTCGGTGTGGACGGCATGGGCGGGAATGTAGACAAAGTCTCCGGCGCTGGCCTCGACCGACTTCGAGAGGCCTTCGCCGTAACGGAAGCGCGCCTGCCCTTCGAGGATGTAGATGGCAGTCTCGCACTCGCGGTGGTGGTGGACGGTCGACTTCGCGCCGGGGCCAGTCGAGACGATGGCCGCGTAGATGCCATCTGAACCCGTCGTATCGGCGGAGACACCGATGTCGCGGAACATGTCTGGCGTCTGACCTGGCGTGATCTGCCGGTCAGCCTGCCTGCGGACGACGACATCGGCATACAGCGCGCCGTGATCGTGCCCTTCTTCGTCTGCTCGAACCTGAAGGTTCGGGTTAGCAGGTGTTGTCCGCTCGTAATGCTGCATCATGTCATCCTTCCGGATTCACGCAATCGTTAACGGCCATCTTGCCGATTGTGACAACCGGTCACCATCTGGCACCTCGCTTGCGTCATACCCATCAGACGAGGTGCAGACGCGCCTCTGGATGTTCGCATACGATGCACAGACAAGGGAGGTCAGTCTGATGACTGCAGGAAACTATCCTCCGGGCGGTACCTGGGAAATCGACAACGGCTGGGACGTGATCACGTCCGATGGGGAGAAACTCGGCGACGTTGAGGAAGTCCATCCGCACTACCTCGTGGTCGGCAAGGGACTCATCTTCCACAGCGAACGCTATGTGCCAGTCTCGACGATCACCGCTGTTGACGACACCAAGGTCCACATCAGCGTGACGAAGGACGAGGTCGATCGGCTCGGCTGGGAGACGATTCCCGAAGCAACCGACACAACGACCACCTACGACACCACAACCTACGACGACACGATGGATACGACCAGGACAACCGGTCGCACGGATGAGGATCGGCTGCTGACCGACCGGGCTGACAGGACCGAGTCGGTTCGGCGCGATCGTGATGAGATCGATGTCCCGGTGGTTGAGGAACAACTCTCCGTCGACAAGCATGAGGTCGATCGCGGTACCGTTCGCGTCCACAAGGATGTCGTGGAAGAAGAGCGCACCGTCAACGTTCCGGTCCGCGAGGAGCACATTCGCGTCGAGCGACACGCCGCGTCCGGCGACCGCGCTGCTGACCTGGGCGATCACGCCTTCCAGGAAGAAGATATCGAGATCCCGCTGCGTGGCGAGGAAGTCGATGTCAACAAGCGCGCCGTCGTCACCGAGCATGTCCGCATCAGCAAGGATGTCGAGGAGCACGACGAGCGCGTGACCGGCCGGGTACGCCGCGAGGACGTCATCGTCGAGGGCGAAGACACCATCGAGCGCGGCGATCGCCCATAGCATCGCGGCCGATCAACACCCAATGCAGAACACAATCTATGACAACGCCCCCGATGTTTCGGGGGCGTTGTGTGTTGCCTCGATGCCTGATGGCAAACGCTAGTCCAGCCACTCCCGAGCTGCAAGGGCGGCACTGGCCCAGTAGTCCAGTTCGGCGCGCTCGCGAGTGCTGATTGCCGGGTCGTCGCTGGATGCGCCAAGCGCTTTCGCCCAGCCGAGGCGCAACGTCCCGGCAAGGAGCGAGAGCGTCAGTTCGCGCTCCCACTGCTCGCCGGTCACAGGCAATCGACCGAAGTCCGCGCGCGCGGAGCGGTAGCGCTCGATGGCGTCCTCGCGATCAACCGGCAAGCGGGCGGAGTTGACCGCCAGGTACCAGCCGAGATCGAGCGCACCCGGAGCCCGTAGTGTCAGGCTCCAGTCGAGCAGGATGACGCGGTCGCTCGTGAACGCGAGATTGCCGATCTTGGCGTCGCCATGGACGAGCGTGTCGGGGCAGTGGCGCAGACCACGAACGAGCGGCAACGGATCTGCCAGCAACGGCTCGACGATGGCCCAGGCGTCGAGCGCGAGCCGCGCAAAGGCGTCCCAGCCGGGCAGGATGCTCGGCGTGACCGGATCAGGCGGCATCGTCGCTGCTTCACGTTTAGCAGTCGATGGCGCCAGCAACGTCAGCCAGTGCATGGGAGTACAAAGACCCAACCCTGCGAGCAGCCGGGCCGGGAAGCCAAAGAACGTCGAATGCAGCCGGGCAAGCGCTTGCAACGAGCGGTCGAGTTGCTGTGTACTGATCGGCTCGTCGCCCGCCGGGACGAGGGCCGCCGAAATGTCATGCATGACCAGCGCGGCACCATCAGCCAGTTCGACGGTGCCGATCACGGCCGTCCCGATCTCAGCCGGTAATGCCCGGTAGATGCCGCCAGCGTCCAGCCGGTACTCGCGTATCCGCTCGTCGTTGGTCGCGCGACCGATCCAGTCTCCGCGAGGCTGCAATCGTTTCACGACATAGCGAGAGGATCCGTCGAGCGTCCCGGGCAGCACCAGCCGCTCCAGAATCGCACCCGTCGCCGAATCGACCGATGCCATCACCTCACGCTTGACCCCAGCCAGCGCGCCATCCCCATGCCGCCGCTCAAGGAAAGCGATGATCTCCGGTTCTAATGGCGAGAGAGACATGGGCGAGTGCTCCACGACGTGAGTGCCGAGTGCCAAGTGCCGAGTGCCGAGTGCCCTGTAAGGATACTCCGATTAGGGACGACTGCCGCAGCGCAACAGCCGCGCGAATGATCACTCGGCACTTGGCACTCGGCACTCGGCACTCGGCACTTCGCACTCGGCACTCGGCACTCGTATGCCCAATTGCCCAAACCGTCGAGTGCTGGCATCATCGCGAGCGTTCGTTCGATATGGGAGGAATGGGGAGAACATGTCTGAGATTGAGTTTTTCAGCCAGCCAGCCGGTGGGGAAGCGCGGCCATTCTCGCGCGCGACGAAGGCGGCAGGGCTGGTCTTCGTGTCAGGAATCTCCGGTGGGGTTGCCGGAAGCGCGACCGAGGAGGCTCGCGCTGCTCTGGAAAACATGAAGGCGGTCCTGGAAGACGCTGGCACGACGCTGGAGCGCGTGATCCAGGTCACGCTGCTGATCACCAACCCGGCTGACTATCAGGAGATCAACGCCGAGTACGTCAAGCACTTCCCCAACGGCCTGCCGGCCCGCCACACCGCCCGCTTCGGTGTGCCGACCCAGGCCAAGTGCGGCTTCGCCTGCATCGCGCTGGCCGGAGATTCGTAGATCAGCTCCAGGGGCGGGGCACTGCCTCGCCCCTGCCGGACACTCAATCGCCATTCAGCACTTCACGCACGAATGCCTGAACAACTGGCGACGCCTCATCGTCCCGCCAGGCGATGGCAAGTTCGACATGCGGCGGATCGCCCGCCAGCGGGAGATACCGAACGCTGTCCCAGCCGAGGTTGCGAATCGACGCAGGGAGGAGCGAGACACCAATGCCGACCGAGACGAGCGAGACGATCGTCGGCAGTGCAATGGCCTCCTGAACGACCCGTGGCGTGAAGCCCACCTGCTGGCAAGCGCCAACGATCCGTGCGTGCAGCCCCGGCCCGAATGAACTCGGGAAGAAGACAAATGGCTCCCCCGCCAGTTCGGAGAGCCGGAGAGTGTCGGCGTCCGCCAGTCGGTGGTCGGCCGGCAGTACCGCGACCACCGGCTCGCTGGCGATGATCTCGATCGCGAGATCGGTAGCCACGACCGGTGGACGAACGAAGCCGATCTCAATTCGCCGCTCACCCAACGCCTCGACCTGTTGCGCCGTCGAGAGTTCATACAGCGTGAGTTCAACGTCGGGATAGCGCTGGCGAAAACGCCGCAGAATCGGCGGCATCACGCCGAACGTCGCCGAGCCAACGAAGCCAATTCCCAGTTGGCCGACTTCGCCGCGCGCTGCGCGCTGGACCGTCTCCATCGCCCGCTCCGCCTGACGTATCGTGGCCCGTGCCTCGTCCAGAAACGCCCTGCCCGGCTCGGTCAGCGCAACGCGCCGCCGGTTGCGGGTGAAGAGCTGGACGCCCAGTTCCGCCTCGAGCCGCTGAATCTGTTGCGAGAGCGGTGGCTGGGCGATCCCGACCCGCTCGGCTGCACGCCCGAAATGCAGTTCCTCCGCTACCGCCACGAAGTACCGCAACTGGCGTAGTTCGACCATGCTACTCCCCTGACGCCCGGACGGTCCCGACAAGGATCAGATCGCAGGACGTTGACATGCCTGAAAACTCATTGCTGCATTCGGGCAGGCGGTCTTGTCAAATCGAATGGTTCGTACTATTGTGCGGCACGCGCATATGGCAAACTACCGCGCACGTGGGGAAAACGACCGATCCAACTGAATAGTTGCACACGTCGGAGCAGCGGCTGACGCTGAATTGCCCATCAATTGGCGATTCCGTCACCGCGATCAACCGGCGTACCTGACCGATCGTGCTGATCTAAACGGGATGGCTACCGTGATCCTTCGGATGATTGTCAGACGCCTGATCTTCCTCGTTTTCGTGCTGTTCGGACTCTCCCTGATTACCTTCAGCCTCTCCCGCGTCATCCCCGGCGACCCGGCCCGACTCGTTGCCGGTCCACGCGCCAGCAAGGAATCAGTCGAGATCATCCGCGAGCGCTACAACCTCAACGATCCGCTCGTCACCCAGTACGTCAACTACATTAAAGGCGTAGTGACGCTCGACTTCGGTGACTCGACCAGCACCCGCCGACCGGTCATGAACGATCTTCGCGAGTATCTTCCAGCCACAATCGAACTGACACTGTTCGCCTTCTTCCTCGCCGTCGTCCTCGGGTTACCGCTCGGGATTATCTCGGCGGTGAAACCCAACAGCATCTTCGACGTCATTGGCCGCGTCGTGTCGATCACCGGCCTGGCAATGCCCTCGTTCTGGCTGGCGCTGATGCTCCAGTTTGCCTTCTTCTCGAAACTCGGCTGGTTACCCGACGGTCAACGCTTACCCTCAACAACCGAAGCGCCCGGGCAGATCACCACGATGTACACGATCGACTCGTTGTTACACGGCGACTTCGGCCTGTTCTGGACAACCATCAAACACCTGATCATGCCGGCCAGCGTCCTCGCCTACGGCTCACTGGCAGTCGTCACCCGAATGGTGCGCGGAGGCATGCTGGAAGTGCTGAATCAGGATTATGTCAGGACGGCCCGCGCCAAGGGTCTGACCGAGCGGATCGTCGTCATCCGCCATGCACTCGGCAACGCGCTGCTGCCGACGATGACGGTGCTTGGGCTACAGGTCGGCCTGCTGTTCGGCGGGGCCGTCCTTGTTGAGATCGTCTTCTCGTGGCCGGGGATTGGGCGCTACGCGGTGAGCGCAATCAACGGCTTCGACTACAACGCGATCATGGGAACGACGTTGCTGATTGCATTCCTCTATGTGGTGGTGAATCTGATCGTCGACGTACTGTATGTCGTCATCGACCCGAGGATTAGCTACTCATGAGCATCGAAGAAACCCGCGCACAACCGATCCGTCCGGTTGCCGACAGCAGCCCACCGGCGACCGCGCCGGCCGAGTCCCTTGCCGAGACAGGCCGAACGGTACGCCTCTCGGAGGATCGTAGCTGGCGCGGCAAGTGGCGGCGCTTCAACCGGCAGTTCTTCCGTGGCAAGCCACTCAATATCCTTGGCGTTGCCATCATCCTGATCTTCATGATCCTGACCGCGTTCGGCGAGCCGCTGGCGAAGTTACGCGGTGACGCATACGATCCGACCAAGCCGAACATTCAGGCGAAGTTGACCGGGCCGTCGTGGGACCACTGGTTCGGCACCGACGACCTGGGCCGCGATGTCTTCTCGCGAACGATCTCCGGCGCGAAATACTCCCTCGCGATCGCGTTCGTCATCCTCATCATCGCCGTCACGGTTGGCACGATCATCGGTGCAGTCGCCGGCTACTTCGGCGGAATGGTCGACGAACTCCTCATGCGGCTGACCGACATGTTCCTCGCCTTCCCGGCGCTGATCCTGGCGATTGCGATTGCCGCCTCGCTCGGCCCCAGCCTGCGCAATACCGTCATCGCCCTCTCGGTCGTCTACTGGCCATGGTATGCCCGGCTCGTCCGCGCCCAGGTGCTGAGCATCAAGACGCGTGAGTACGTCGAAGCAGCCAAGTCGATCGGCTCACCAGGTGGTCGCGTCCTGCTGCGGCACATCATGCCGAACGCCGTCAGCGTCGTCATCATCCAGATGACGCTCGACGTTGGCTACGCGGTGCTGGCAACCTCCGGTCTCTCGTTCATCGGCCTCGGCGCCCAGCCACCGACACCCGAATGGGGACGCCTCATCACCGACGGTCGCCAGTTCTTCCGCGACTCGTGGTGGTTCATCACCTTCCCCGGTCTGGCACTGACACTGACGGTCCTCGGCTTCAATCTCGTCGGCGATGGCCTGCGTGACTACCTCGACCCACGAACGCGCAAGGCGTAGGCAGTTGGTCAGGGGAATAGTCCGCACCCTCGGGACGCTACGATCCACAGGCTACAGGGATCGAGCGATCGCAGAGGGAGAATGACGATGGCGATAGAACGCGTACCGGCACTGGTCGAAACAGAGTGGCTGGCGGAGCATCTGGGAGACGCAGATCTGCGGATTCTGGAGAGTACCGTCTTCCTCAAGCGCGACCCGGACACCGGGGCATCGACGATCGAGAGCGGACGCGAGCAGTGGGCGGCCAGCCACATCCCCGGCAGCGTCTTTGCCGACATCATCGACGATCTCTCCGAGACCGATAACCCACGTTTCCGCTTCGAGGCACCGTCGGCAGAGAAACTGGCGCAGGCGTTCAGCGCGCTGGGCGTCGGCGATGACTCGCGGGTCGTGATCTACGACCGGGCTGGGAATAGCTGGGCCACCCGCGTCTGGTGGATGCTGCGCTCGGTCGGCTTCGACAACGCAGGTGTCCTGAATGGCGGCTGGGCGAAGTGGACCGCCGAGGGGCGTCCGATCACAGCCGAGCCAGTCAGCTACCCGACAGCGACGCTGACGCCGAACCCGCGCCCGGAACTCTTCGCGCAGAAAGAGGACGTGCTGGCCGCAATCGAAGACGGCGCAACCTGCATCGTCAATGCCCTCTCGCCAGCGAATCACAGCGGTGAGGAACTCACCTACCACGGGCGACGCGGGCACATCCCGACAGCCGTCAATGTCCCATCGGCAGGATCGACCGGCATCGTCGATCCGGAAACGATGACCTACCTACCAACCGACGAACTCCGCCGTCGATTCGACGAGAGCGGCGCACTCGCTGGAGAGCGAATTATCAGCTACTGCGGCGGTGGCATCGCCGCCTCCAACACCGCCTTCGCCCTCCACCTGCTCGGCATCGACGACGTCGCCGTCTACGACGGCTCCCTGACCGAATGGGCCGCCGACCCGAACCTGCCGTTGGTGACGGAGTAGCGGTTAGCTGTTAGCCATTAGCCGTTAGCCTGTTGATCTGTATGAAAGGTATTGACCCGTTCGATACACGCAGGCAGGCTAACAGCTAACCGCTAACGGCGAATAGCTAAAGGAGTCTCCATGCAAGGTCCGTTCGGGCGCTGGGAAGATGTCGAGGAGTGGACCGGCCATGAAGGTGGCTGGCGGGGACGACGGCTCGTCTTCGAGGGGAACTGGGTGCTCCACATGACCGTCGAGCAGGGCTACCACTGGGCACACAGTCACCCACAGTCGCAGGTCGTCTGGCTGACGAGCGGCGAGTTGCTGGCGAAGATCGGCGATCCGAGCAAGCCCGACGAGATCAGGGAACAGGTGATCCGCCCTGGCGACCTGTTGATGATCCCCGGCAACGTCCACCACGACATGACCGCGCTGACTGACCTCGAAGCATGGGAGACGCGCGGTATGGAGGGTCCGGATGGCTGGGAAGAGTTCTCAGTCAGGATCACCCCCAATGGCGACTGAGCGCGATCGGCGACTGGCTGAGGCGGTCGCGCTCCGTGAAGGTGGCCAGGCTGAACAGGCACAGCCGCTGCTGGTTGCGCTCGCGGCTGAATACCCCGACGACGCCGAGGTGCAGTACCAGGCAGCCTGGGTCCACGACTATCTCGGGCTGGAGGACGACGCCGTTCCGTACTACGAACGGGCACTCGCGCTGGGCCTGCCGGAGCCGGAGATGGAGGGGCTGGTCCTCGGACTCGGCAGCACCTACCGCAATGTTGGCCGGATCAACGACTCGCTGGCGCTGCTCGAACGGGGCGTCCGCGATTACCCCAACAACTACGCCATGCGCTGCTTCCTCGCCCTCACCCGTCTCTCGAACGGCGACGGACAGGAAGCCCTCGCCCTCGCCTTCGACGTGATCCTCACCACCAGCGTCGACGCGTCGATTGAGCGCTACCGACGAGCCTTGTCCTCATATCGGGATGAGTTGCGGGGCGCGTGATGCGTGATGCGTGATGCGTGGATGCGTGGATGCGTGATGCGGGACGCGGTATTTCGGTAGGGGCCGTGCCTCTGTGCCGGCCCTGCGCCCGCAGGCGCTCGCATCGATATATGGGCGTTTGATTCACAGGCGCAGACGTTGACGACCCATGGCACACTCCACCGTTGTGATACCGAGCGCCTGCGGGCGCGGGCCGATACAGGATCGGCCCCTACCAGACCATCGCATCACGCATCACGCATCACGCATCACGCACGCCGAAACACTTCAGCCGTCGCTGCATCAGCCGGGAAGAACGATTCGATGGCCAGTTCGTCGAGGGTGACGTCGATTGCGGTACCAAAGACGGTCGTGGTCGTGAAGAACGAGAGAACACCGTTCGATGTCCGCAAGCGGATCGGGACGACGAGGTTGCCGTAGCGGGCATCATCGAGCCGGTGGCCCGTCCTGTCGGGTGCAGAGTAGTCGCTCAATTCCTTGTAGAGGTCGGCGAGTACCGGATCATGGCTGATCTCGACCTGCCGTGCCAGCCTCGTCAGGATATGGTCGCGCCAGAAGCCGAGGTTAACCGTCCGGGGCGCGAGACCGTCCGGGTGGAGACTGATACGCAGGACGTTGATGGGCGGCTCAAGCAGATCCGGCGCGATGCCATCCAGCAATGGCTCGACGGCCCGGTTCGCCGCGACGAGGTTCCAGTGCCGGTCGATCGCCAGCGCAGGGTACGGCTCATGCCCAGCCAGCACCAGATCAACCGCCTCACGAACGACGCCCATCGCTGGATCATCGAGTGATGTCGCTGCGTAGATTGGCGCGTAACCAGCTGCGACGAGCAGCGTGTTTCGCTCGCGGAGCGGAATCTCCAGATGCTCCGCCAGCCGGACCAGCAACTCTCGGCTCGGCGATGACCGACCCGTCTCGACGAACGAGAGGTGCCGGGTCGAGACGTCCGCACTCAGCGCGAGGTCAAGCTGGCTCAGCCGCCGGTGCTGCCGCCAGTCCCGTAACTGCTCTCCGACCGATCGATGTGTCCGCTCTGCAAGTGCCATGCATAGATCGTAGCCTGTCGGGCGCGGCATCGCCATTACCCAACAGGTAATCGACGCTGGTTCGGGATCGTCGCAGAATGTGGACACAGTTCCGGAGGCGACGGATGTCTCCGGGTGAGAATGGACAGAGGAGGTCCAACGTGTCGACGACGACGACCGACATCACCACGACGGTTGATACCTATATCGCGATCTGGAACGAGCGCGATCCGGACGCGCGGCGGCAATTGCTCACGACTGCCCTCACCGACGACATCACCTATGTCGATCCGCTGCTGGAAGGCGCAGGGATCGATGCGCTCGACACGATGGTCGCCGGAACGCAGAAGCAGTGGGGCGACGCTGTCCTGCGCCGCACGAGCGACGTCGATCAGCACCACGACCGCGTCCGCTTCAACTGGGACGCTGTCAACCCGAGCGGCCAGCAGGTCATCGCGGGGATCGACTTCTGCGTCGTCGCGCCGGACGGTCGGCTGCAGTCGATCACCGGTTTCTTCGACCTGATGCCGGAACTGTAGCGACAGACGAGGTCCGTGGGAGCGCGTCCCACGGACCTCGTCCCATCGGGAGGAGACGCTGATGAGCACCATTGCCGTCAAGACCGACGCGACGCATCCCGATCGCCTGCGCCAGACGCTGCTGGCTGACGTCGTCGTGACCGGTGCGGCGGGCTTGTTGCTGACGCTGGCAGCCGGTCCGCTCGGCGACCTGTTCGATCTGCCGGTGACGCTGTTACGAGTCGCCGGGGTGGCGCTGATTCCCTGGACAGCCTTCGTTCTCTACGTCGCGACCCGTCCGGTGATCCCACGAGCAGGTGTCTGGACGATCGCGATTGGGAACCTGGCGTGGACGATTGCCAGCCTCGTGCTGATCGTCAGTGGCGCGGTCGATCCCTCTACCCTCGGAATCGGCTTCGTTATCGTGCAGGCCGCGATCGTCAGCGTGTTCGCCGCACGACAATTCGCCAGCCTGCGTCAAACTGGCTGATGTCCCGTGATCCAGCAGCGTTCCCACCGGCCTGTGGGGTCGCATCACTGTCGGATGACGACCCTCGCAGGTAGACGAGCCAGTAGACGGCGCCAACCAGCAACCCGCCTCCAATGAGATTCCCGAGCGTGACAGGGAGCAGGTTGTCAAACAGGAACCCGAACCACGTCAGGTTGCCCGTTACATCCGCAGCCGGGCCGCCAGCAGCCTGAATCGCCGCCTCATCCTTCAAAAGGATCCCGAGCGGGATGAAGTAGAGGTTGGCAATCGAGTGCTCGAATCCTGCCGCGACGAAGGCAGTGATCGGCGGGATGATTGCGAAGATGCGATCGACGTTGCTGCGGGCCGAGAAGCAGAGCCAGACGGCCAGACACACCAGCGCATTGCAGAGAATCCCCCGTGCGACCGCCTCGGTAAACGTCAGTTCGACCTTTGCGTTGGCGATCGTGGCGGCGCTCGCACCAACTCGGCCACCAGCCAGTCTCCACTGGCCGGCCGCATAGACCAGCGCGACGGTCGCCAGCGCACCAATCGCGTTCCCGACATAGGCGAGACCCCAGTTGCGCAGGAGCCTGGCGGCCGAGACCTGCCGTCCAAGCCACGCCATCACGATCAGCGTGTTGCCGGTAAACAACTCCGCTCCGGCAATGACGACAAGGACCAGCCCGAGCGAAAACGCCAGGCCAGCCAGCAACCGGGTTGGCCCCCAACCGAGAGTCGAATCGACGCCGACGACCGTCGAGAATACTGCTCCGAGCGCGATGAAGGCACCGGCCAGGACGCCCAGCGTCAGCAGCGTCAACGTGTCGAGGTGCGCCTTCGCCACACCGACCGACTGTGCCCGGCCGGCCATCTCCGCCGGACCATACGGGTCGATCTTCAGATCCGTACTGGAAATGCGTCGCGGAACGGTCTCCTTCATCAATGAGGTTCACCCCCGTTCGATGCGAACCAGCGGCAGACTGTTTCGAGCGGTAGTCTCGCTACTTCACTTTGACCGATTCCGCATCGACGTTCAGACGCACATACCGCTTGGTGATTGCGTCGACCTTCGACATCGGGACAGTGATGTCGTAGTGGTGAAAGCGCCCGGCCTTGATGACGAAGCCGGTCAACTCGCCACTCTCGTCGTAGAGAATGTCATCGACGGTGCCGATCTTGTCGCCGTCAGCGTCAATCACGTCAGTACCGGTGTCGATCACGACCGCGCCATCCGGCAGATCGGAGCGGACTGCAACAGGAATCGCCGAGGCGACGGCCTCCAGATATTCCGCCTCGCTCGATGGATGCATCGTTCGGCCAACCGGGCCACTCCGCGCCATGGTTGGCGCAGACATCATCGGCCCACGTCCAACCGTGAAGGGAATGGCCTCCTGGCTGGCGCCGCTGGCGACGACGTAGTCGCGCGTTACCAGTGGTGGCATCTGCTCGGCCACGGCTGCATCGACGGTCAGATAGACCGACCCGTCGTCATCGACATGATCGACGTACCGCATATCGATGATCCGATCAGTCGAGAAGACGAACCCCTGATGGACGATGATCTCCAGCATGTTCTTACTATCGGGATCGATGACCAGGCCATCAACCTTCCCGACCCGCTTGCCATCACTGCTGACGACCATTGATCCAAGCCGAATATCGATTGTCATGGCTGGCCCCTTTCGTCCTCGCGATGGATTCTGAGACGCATCAGCATCCGCCATCACCAGACTAGGTGACATCGCGTGGCAAACGCCCATGATCTGGACGAAAGATGTCGCAGTACCGTGACAGTCCTGGCCGTGGTGAGCGGGGTTTTCGGATCAGCCTCTTCGTTCGCGCCAGTCAGACGCGAGAATGGCGTAGATATAGGTGTCCCACCACCGGTCGCGGAAATACTGATGCTCGCGGAAGTGGGCTTCACGCCGCATGCCGACCTTCTCCAGGACACGGGCCGAACCGGTGTTGTCGGCGACGCATTCAGCCCAGATGCGGTGCATGTCGAGTTCCTCGAACCCATAGCGCAGGATTGCTGTTGCGGCTTCAGTGGCGTAGCCGTTGCCCCAGTGGTCAGGGTGCAGTTCGTATCCGATGTTGGCCTCGGCCAGTTCGGGATCATTGATGCGGACGCCGCAGGTGCCGATGATCTGGTCGTCACCACGAACGGTCACGGCCAGTTGCCACTTCCGGCGCGGCTCTTCTGCCTGCGCCGCGATGAACATCGCGGCCAGATCGCGGACGGCACGGTCCAGGTTGGCAACGACTGGATAGAAGCGCTGGTAACGCGGATCGCCCCACCATTCCAGCATGCGTGGGATGTCATCCTCGCGAAAATCCCGCAGGATGAGCCGTTCCGTCTCGATCCGCATCCAACCTCCTCCAACCGAACGCCAGTTGCTCCGTTCGCAACCCAACCCGCCACTGAATCACGACGATCATAGAGCGTGTCGCCGTATCGGCAAGAATGCGCTACACTGGGCGACCTTAGGGCGAACGAGCGTGAGCGGGAACGGTCCGAGATGGTCTGTCCCAGGTGCGGGCTTTGGAACCCACAGCACAACACGACCTGTGAGTCGTGTGGAGCGTCGCTGCGTCCCGCCGCCCCAGCCGATCCGCCCGTCATCCCGACATCCGCCGCTGCCATCGCCAGCACGCTGCAGCCCGGACTCTCGGGCATCGCCGCCCCACCAACTGAGCCACAAATCGTTCAGACGGCACCATCGCAGCCACGCAGCCGAATCGATGAACCGTCGCTCTACGCGCCGGTCCTCGGGCCGGTCAACCGTGAGAGTTTCTTCGCGGCCCAGCGCAGGCACCGCCGCGCGACCTGGAAGTTGACGGCAGGCTCGGCGGTCGCAGCCATCATCACCGGCATCCCGCTCTCGCTGGTGCTCGCGCCGATCATCTTCGCCGTTGTCCTGATCCTGACGCGACTGCTGCACATCGTCATCCCGGTGCCTGACGGCGTCTGGAACGCCTACCGCGATGCCAGCCTCGTCCTCTTCGACGCGATCGATGCGATGGATGATCCCGCCACACCGGGCGTTGTCGAAGGTGACGTTGGCCGTATCCCAACCTCGCTGATCCTGAAGACGGCAGCCGTCTGGTTACTGCCGGGCATCCTGCTGATGCTGGCGATCTGGCCAGTGCTGATCCGGCTCTTCCGGCATGGCGGAGCCGGTGGTGTCCTGCTGTCGCTTGGCGCCCGCGAACCGGTCATGACCGACCTCGAAGAGCGCCAGCTCGTCAACGTCATAGAGGAACTGGCGCTGGCGGCTGGTGTTCGGCCACCACGGGTGATGCTGATCGACTCGGACGTCACCAACGCCGCCGCTGTCGGCTCGTCGCAGGAGGACGCGACCATCGTCGTCTCCCGCGCGCTGCTGGATGACCTCGGCCGCGATGAGACGCAGGGAGTTCTGGCCCATCTGGTCGCATCGATCGGCAACGGCGACCTGCGCGGGGCGATGTCGATCATCGCGATCTTCCAGACGTTCGGCTTCGCCTCGGCGCTCGTCAAGGTGCCGATCTCCGGCCCGGCCCGGACGACGGTCTGGAAGATGCTCCGCTACGTCTTCAGCCGCCACAAGCCACACGAGCGCGCCGCCGAAGCACACGTCATCTCGGAAATGCTGACCTCGGGCATCTGGGATACGCAGGAGGACGACTTCTCGAAGATCGACGAGACGGATCGTAAGGTCCAGGAACGGCCGGGGCCATCGGTGCGGCTGCTACTCTACCTGCCGATCACCCTCATCGCGGTCTTCATGGCGACGGTGCTGCTGGAGTTCCCCGATGCGCTCCGCCGGTTATCGCTGCTTGGCGTCGTCGGGCTGGCCGGGCTGATCGTCTGGTACCAGCGGGAGTACGTCGCCTACGCGATCCCACGCGCACTGATGTGGACGCGCATGATCATCATGCTCCCTTATTACATGGCAGCGACATTCCCACAGTTGATGATCTCGATGATGACGTCCTACATGCTGGAGCCGCTGCTGGCGTGGCTCTGGCGAACGCGCCGCTACCTGGCCGACGCAACTGCCGTCCAACTCACCCGCCAGCCCGACTGGATCGCAAAGGGGTTGAGCGAAATCTCCAGCCGGGGCGGCATCTTCCCCGGTGGGAAATGGGCCGGTCCCCTCTTCATCACCGGTCCGGCCTACGGCTCCGGCTTCAGTTCAGCCGGTGGCGGTGTCGGATCGTTCCACCCACCAATCCCGAAGCGGCTCAAGAAACTCCGCCGGATGGGAGCCTCGGTATCCGAAGTACAGCAGTCCCGGGCGCCACAACGTCCCGCACGCGATGTGCGCCGGGGCAACCCGCTACTGGCCATCTTCCTGACACCGCTCCTGATCGTCCTGATGCTGATCGTCGGCATCCTGATCATCGTCGCACTCGTCCTGATGGGCGCACTGGCCCTCTTCGCCTGCATGTTCCTGATGGCTGCCGTCTATGGGCTGTTCGAACTGATTGCGCCGATCTGAGGAATGAAACGAGTTGAAAGGAGTCGCGTATGTGGGTAGCGATCGCAGTTGGTGTCGTGCTGCTGGTGCTGGCGGCCATCCTGATCATCATCTACAACGGGTTGATCGGGAAGCGAAATCAGGTCCGCAACGCCTGGGGACAGATCGATGTTCAACTCAACCGGCGGCATGATCTGATTCCGAATCTCGTCAACGCCGTCCGAGGCTACATGGAGCACGAGCGTGGCCTGCTCGAGCGCATCGCCGAGGCGCGCACCCGGGCAATCGCGGCCGGTGGCAATGTCCAACAGCGGGCCGAGGCCGAGAACCAGTTGACCGGTGCGCTGCGTTCGTTATTTGCCGTCGCCGAGAACTATCCGCAACTGCGCGCAAGCGAGAACATGCTGGCGCTGCAGGAAGAACTCTCCAGCACCGAGAACCGGATCGCGTTTGCCCGCCAGCATTACAACGACAGTGTTATGGAGTACAACACGGCCCGAGAGACGGTTCCGGCCGTCTTCTTCGCCGGAATGCTCGGGTTCTCGAAGGAACCGCTCTTCACGCTCGATGCGGCTGCGCCGGAACGGGCTGTCCCGCAGGTGGCGTTTTAAGATCGTGACGCGGAGATGAGCCATCTGCTGTGATACGCTCGACACATGAGTGAGATACACACAACGAGCGGATCAGGATCACAATCGGCGTCCCGTGCCCTGCGTCCTGACACGCTGCTCGTCCTTCCCCGCACTGTCGCGCGGAAAGTGGCGGGTCTGATTACGGGTCGAAGTGATGCGGAACTCTACCGGCGCTCGATCGCACTGCTCGATCTGCAACTCGAAGAGAGCGTGCTGGAAGTCGGGTGCGGTGACGGCGTCGGCATCGAGATGGCCGCCGACATCGCCGCGCTGGGCCGGGTCTGCGGCATCGAGGCATCCGAACGGTTGCTGGAACTCGCCCGCGTCCGCAATGCCGGAGCGATCGAGGGTGGCTACGTCGAACTCCAGCAGGGACTCGCCTCGCGACTCCCCTGGCCAGCCGAGACATTCCACAAGGTGCTATCAGTCGATAGCCCGCGCGACTGGCCCGACCCGGTCGAGAATCTGCGCGAGATCCATCGTGTCATGCGCTCCGGTGGCCGGCTCGCCATCGTGATCCAGCCTCCCTGGAGGACGCCGCGCGACGAGGTCCGTGACCTCGGAGAACTCTGGGCACACCGCGTCGACGAGGCCGGATTCTCCGAAACGCGCTTCGGTATCATCGCGGTTGGCCGCAGCAACGCCGCTGCAATCGTCGGCATGCGATAACCACGTGCGCCTGGTCACCCTCGGCGGCGCATCGGCTGGTCCCGGCCCGCGTCAGGGCTGCTCCGGCTATCTGGTCGACACCGGCGATACCCGCATCGTCCTCGACCTCGGTCCCGGGACGCTGGTCGAACTGCGCCAGCAGACACCTCTTGAAGCACTCGACGCGATCGTCATCTCCCACATGCACGTCGATCACATGCTCGATCTGGTGGCAGTCTGGTGGGGCTGGATTCACAACCCGAGGCCGCTACCGGCGCTGCTCCCACTCTGGCTACCGCCCGGCGGACGCGACAGGCTACTGGCGACGCTGCGAACACTCGCCAGTGAAGACGACGTCGCCAAACTCACGTCCAGCGTCGCCACACTCAACGAATACGATCCCAGCCAGCCACTCTCGATCGGAGCAGCGGCACTCTACTTCACGCCAACGCGCCACTACATCCCATGCTGGGCAATCCGCGTCACCACGCAGGACAACCGCTGCCTCGTCTACACCGGCGACAATGGCGACGCGGCCTCACTCGTCCCATTCGTGACCGGCGCGGATCTCCTCATCGCCGAAGCCTCGCTTCCGGCCCCGCCCGCCGATCCCGACGCATGGCGCGGCGTCTCGACGGCTAGCGAGGTCGCCACCCTTGCCCGCGACGCCGGAGTTCAGACGCTGGTGTTGACCCACATCTGGCCAGAACACGACGCCGAGGCATCCCGCAAACAGGCAGCGGCAGAGTTCGGAGGGCGGGTTGAAGTAGCAAAGCCTGGGCTCATAGTCGAATGGTAAGCCTCCCGTAGGGACAGGTTTCAAACCTGTCCCTACGAGGGGCACGTTAAGGGGCGGCGATCCACCCGGCACACCACTGCATCGTCACGACATCGCCGGGGACGTAGAAGACAATCCGGAAGCGGGCGTCGCGGGTGAATGGCTCGGAGGCCAGCCTGAACTGGAGTGTCCCGGCGGCGGGAACGTTCAGCCGCAGCGGGACAAGCGCACGGGCGGCACTGACCGGGGGCGGAGATTGTTCGACGACCTGCCAGTAGTGCCGGAAGCGTGGCGAGGCAAAGAGTTCGTCGAGAACCTCCGCGTACCACGGTTCGTGGCCGAACTGCCGCATCTCGTGCTGAAAAGCGCGGATGACAGCCGGCAGGATGATGTCCGGCTCGGCAACACGAGGCGGAATCGGCGAGGACTCGTCGAACCACGCGACCAGGTACGATCGCCCCGCAATCCGGCCGAACGTCAGATCGTCCGGAACGATCCCGAATAATCGTGGAGCGATCTGGTTCCAGGCGATCAGCCGGTGCGTGCAATCCAGCACGAAGGCCGGGAAGGGAACGTCCTGCAACTGCTGACGGCAGGCGTCCCGCGCCCAGGTGATCTCGTCGTCGTCCGGTGGTGGTGTCGAGACAACGTAGCCGAACAGTTCCAGCACCTCGCGCCGCTCACTGTAACGCGTGTCGAGTGCGTTGAGGATGCGCTCCAGCGTTCCCCGCTCTGGCTGCGCAACCCGTCCAGACTCCACCCGCTGCAGGTAGCCGGTGCCGAGGTCGGCTTCGGCCTCGACCCAGAGTTGCGTCCGGCCAGCCGCCCGGCGAATCGCACGCAGCCGCGCGCCTCCCGATGTACCGGACTCCTGCATCTCTCTTCCCGGTGATGATCGTCCAGCCAGAATTCGACTCCGATGACGATGACGCGACCGCTCTGCCTCTCTAGCATAGATGAAACGGGCCGAGTTACCGGAGAAGCGAGCACAGCGTGAGCCAGCACCTCCCAGCCATCGAGCAGACGCAGCAACGAACGACGGCGCACCCAGCAACAAACCGTGCGCTCTTCATGCGCGGGTTCCTTGCAATGCTGCCAATGTGGACCGGTGCGATCCCGGTTGGCCTCGCGTTCGGGCTGGCGGCGCGCGGGGCCGGGATCGATGCGCTCGACGCGCAGGTAATGAGCCTGCTGGTCTTCTCGGCCGCCGCTCAGATCAGCGCTGTCTCGCTGATTGACGATGGCGCACCGGCGATCGTCCTGCTCGCCACGACGCTGCTGCTCAACGTGCAACTCCTCCTGCTTGGGCTGGCAGCGGGGCGAGAAACACGGCCAGGCTGGCTGGGCCGCATCTCTGGCGCGTTCTTCCTGACCGAGGGGTCGTTCGGAGTCGCGGCAGCGATTGGCCGCCTGACGCTGCCGAGTCTCGTCGGGGCTGGTGTCAGCATGTACACCGGCTGGAACATCGGCACCGCGCTCGGCATCACGGTTGGCGACGCCATCCCCGACCCTCGCAGCATCGGAATCGATCTGGTCGCACCGCTGGCGTTCCTGGCCGTCCTCGTCCCACTCGTCCGCAACCGACCGGCGGTCGTCACCGTCGTCGTCGCGGCGGCGATCGTCCTCATCCTGACGCAGATCGTGCCGTCGGGCGTCGCGGTCCTCGGGGCAGGTGTCGGTGGCAGTCTGGCCGGTGCGTGGTTCGCCGGTCGACCGGAGATGGCGGCACGGCGATGACGACGCTCGCGATTGTCCTGCTGATGGCGGCGAGTGTCTTCGCTATCCGGATCAGCGGCTTCGTTGCAGCCCGGGCGACGATCCCGCCTGGGTGGGAACGAGCGCTAGGCTATGTCCCAATCGCGACCTTGACCGCGCTCGTCGTCGCCAGCGTGACGAACCGTAGCGAGCAGATGTCGATCGGTATCGTCGCGGCGATGATTGCAGCCGCCATCTCATGGCGCGTGCGAAAGACCTGGGCCTGTATCGTCGGTGGGATGCTGACCTACTGGCTGCTGGCGTTGGCCTTCTGATGGATCGGAGTCGAGCATGACAAACGTGACGTTGCGGACCGACCTACGCTCGGGCGACCTCGGCTGGATCGTCGAGCGGCACGGTCTGCTCTACGCCGAGGAATTCGGCTGGAACATCGAGTTCGAAGCCGTCGTCGCCGAGATCATCGGCGACCTCGTCTCCGGCTTCGACCCGGCACGCGAGCGCGGCTGGATCGCTGAGCGCGGCGGCCAGCGGCTCGGCTGCGTCTTCCTCGAATCGAGCACTGAGTCGGTCGCAAAACTCCGGCTCCTGCTGGTCGAGCCGGACGCGCGCGGCATCGGCCTCGGCACACGGCTCGTGAACGAGTGCATTCAGTTCGCGCGCGACGCAGGCTACAGTCAGGTGACGCTCTGGACGATGCACGTCCTGATAGCCGCCCGCCACATCTACGAGCAGGCCGGTTTCCGGCTGGTCGCTGGTGAGGCAGGCCGGCACTTCGGCCACGACCTCGTCAGCGAGACGTGGGTGCTGGACCTCTAGCGAGGGGTTACCGCGCCCGTACCTTGCGCGGGTCGAGCATCTGGCGCAGGCCGTGGCCGATCAGCAGGAAGCATGAGACGGTAATGACAATCGCGACGCCGGGTGCAAGCACCGTCCACGAGGCAAACTCCATGAACTGGCGGCTCTGACTGAGCATCGACCCCCACGAGGCGGCCGGTGGTGGCGGCCCCATCCCCAGAAAACTGAGCGCCGTCTCGGTCAGAATGACCTGGCCGAGTGCGAGGCTGACATCGACAATGACCGGCGACGAGACGTTCGGGAGGACGTGGCGCAACACGATCCGCAGATCGTTGGCACCAATCGAACGGGCCGCCTCGACGAAGTCGAGTGACTTTGTCGATAAAGTCGGTGCGCGAACGATACGCGCCATCCGAGGTGCGTACAGGATCCCGATTGTCAGAATCAGGTTGCGAATGTTCGGCCCAAGGATGGTAACGATCACGAGCGCCAGCAGGACACCTGGAAAGGCGAAGAACACATCCAGCACACGCATAATCGTCTGGTCAACCTTGCCGCCGAGGTAACCGGCCGGAATACCCAGCAGTAGTCCCAACACCAGTGCCAGCGCAACCGAAGGAATGGCGACCATCAGTGAGACTCGACCACCGTAGAGCACACGTGAGAAGACGTCGCGCCCGATCGAGTCGGTCCCCAGCAGATGCCCCGACTGCGGCGGTGCCAGCGAACCGGTCATCGTGATCGCGTTCGGCTCGTGATCAGCGATGAGCGGCGCGAAGATCGTCACCAGCAGGATCAACACCAGCAGGACCAGCCCGAGCATCAGCTGCACGTTCATCCGACGACGCATGCGCCGCCAGAACGATGGCTGCGTCACCAGCCTGCCACCGACGACATTTGCCTGCTGCGATTGCTGGTCGGACACGGCGGGCGAGCTTGCCATCCGTACTCCCCTAACTCACACGGATGCGCGGATCGAATAGCGCGTACGCGAGATCTGCCAGCAGGTTGGCCAGGACGACCATCAGTGCAATGACGAGGACGATCCCCTGCATCAGTGGATAATCCCGCAGATTGATTGCGCTGAACGCGAGCCGGCCCAACCCCGGCAGCGCGAAGATCGTCTCGACGATGATCGTCCCACCCAGCAGAAACGCCATCTGCAAGCCGGTAATCGTCGTGATCGGGATCATCGCATTCCGCAGGATGTGACCCGTAACGACGCGCCGCTCCGCCAGCCCCTTCGCCCGGGCGACCCGGACATGCTCCAGGTTCATCGTATCGTTGACGGCCGACCAGGTGTTCTCGGCAATCACGGCCGCCAGTGACGTGCCGAGCGAAACGACCGGGTAGATCATCGTCAACAGGTGTGTTTTCGGGTCGTCGCGGAAGCCGACGTACTGCAACGTCGGAATGAAACTGATGTAGCGACTGCCATAGAGGATGAGGATCGTGCCGAGGAAGAAGCTCGGGATGGCGACACCCAGCAGGATGTAGCTGCGGACGATCACATCCCAGAAGCCACCCTTGATCGCCGCCAGCGTCCCCAGCAGACCGCCGACGACCAGGCCATAGATGACGGAGAGCACCGCCAGTTCCGCCGTCAGCGGCAACCGGCGCAAGATCTCTCCCAGAACAGGCACGTTGAGACGCAGTGATTCTCCGAAGTCTCCCTGAACTGCCGCGCCAAGCCACTTCAGGTACTGCACCGGAACCGGCTGATCCAGTCCGTACTTCGCCCGAATGTTAGCGAGCACTTCCGGATCCTGAGCGCCCTCGATCCCAACCATCGCGACCGCCATATCACCCGGAATCAGGTGCATGGCCCCGAACGTCAGGATCGAGACACCCAGCATCACCGGCACGAGCATGATGAGACGACGGAGAATCACCTGCACCATTGGCTAGACGTCCAACCAGGTCTTGCGAACGGACATGCGAGAGTTCGCGGCCGTTACGTCGTACCCCTGAACGTAGTTCCAGACCAGTTCCCAGCGCAACGGATAGGTGTAGGGAACGATGACATAGACCTGCTCGAGGACGTGCTGCTCAATCTGCTTGTAAATCGCCACCCGCTTCTCCGGGTCGATTTCCTGCGTTCCAGACATGATCAACTCGTCCAACTCGGCGTCGCTGATCTCCATCGCCTTGCCGGTGCTGCCGGTCGAGAGGAATCGCGACACCTCATTGCTCGGGTCCGGCTGCCAGACGCCACCGATCATGATCATTGCGTAGTTTCCGGCCCGGCTGTCGTCGAGGATCGCGCCAACTTCCATTGGGTTGATCGTGACATCGATGTTCGCCTCGGCCCACTGCTCCTTCATGATCTGCGCGCACTGCACATCGAGCGCATTGGCTGCAACGACCTTGAACTCGGGAATCTCCAACTTGTCGTATCCCGCTTCCGCAAGCAGGGCCTTGGCCTGATCGACATCGCGCGTGTAGTACGGGAGGTCCGAGCCGTCACCGGTGTAGCCGGCCAGTTGCGACGGCGGCAGGAACGTGCCGACCTGACCGAAACCGCCCAGCACGCCTCGAACGATTGCCTCACGGTCGAGCGCCAGGCTCATCGCCTGCCGAACCCGAACGTCGTCGAACGGCGCCTGGGTCAGTTTGAAGATGATCGGCAGGTAGCGGCTGCTGACGCCCGGCACCGATTCGAGACCATCGGTCGACTTCGAGACGTTCTCGGCGACCTTCGGGTCCTTCAACCAGGCCATGTGGACCGTCTCAGAGCGCAGTGCGGCACTGATCGACGTGTCGTCCGCCAGGAGCTTCATCGTCACGCCGTCGAGGTAGGGCAGCCCTTCCTCGTAGTAGTCCTCGAACTTCTCCAGGATCACTTCCTGGTCGAGTGCGTGCTCGACGAAGCGGAATGGCCCGGTTCCGGGCGCCTCGTCGTTCAGTTCATCGTCCGTTGCGCCAGCCGGCACGATCGCGCCACTTGGGATCGTCGCCATGTTGCGCAGCAGCGGCGCATTGGGCTGCTTGAGATTGAACTGGACCTGGGTCGGACTGACTGCCTCGATCGACTCGATATCGGCGTAGGTCGTCAGCCGCGGGCTGGCCGTGTCCGGATTGAGGATCCGCTCGAAGGTGAACTTCACGTCCTCGGAACTGAAGTCCTTGCCGTTGTGGAACTTGACGCCCTCTCTCAGGTTGAAGACGTAGGTGAGTTCGTCAACGATCTCGTAGTCGGTCGCCAGGTCCGGCTCGATCTCCATGTCAGCCGTCCAGCGCAGCAGGCCGGTGTAGACGAACTCCATCACGTTCGTCGACGCCCAGGCGTTCGTCAAGGTCGGGTCCATCTGCTGTGGGCCGAAGTCCTGCCCGATCAACAGAATGCCGCCACGCTTTGGTTCGCCCTCGTCCGTCGATGCTTCGGTCGATGCCGGCTCGGCGCCAGTCTAGGTCGCCTCGCCTTCATCGCTGGCGGCCTCCGTTGCATCGCCACTGGACGAAGCAGGAGTCGTAGCGGTCGCCTCGCCACCAGTCCCAGAAGCCGTCGTTGCCGGCGTGTCGTCATCATCATCGTCGCCACCGCAGGCCGCCAGCAATCCGACACCGGCTAGCCCAGCCGTCGCGAACAGCAGCCGTCGTCGATTTATCGTGATGTCCAGATTCGGTCCCATTGCTCCTCCAACCACCAGCATGCCGTCAGACTGCCGCTCACGTCGCCGAACGCTGCTCCACCCTTTCTTCTTCATGCGTGCTATCACCAGCGGTCGATGAAGGCACTGATCCAGGATCGAGCGGCCAGATACCGCCCAGTCGCTGTGTAATGTTTGCCGCCGCGTCGCGCACCGCCATCGCGATCCGCTGTGCGCGTTCGTCGTTGGCGCGACTCTCTGGACTCGAGACGCTGATTGCAGCGATGACCAGCCCCTGATGGTCGAAGATCGGCGACCCAAAGCAGCGCGCACCCGGTTCGTTCTCGCCACGGTCCTCTGCGAAGCCAAGCTTCCGGATCAGCGACAGTTCGGCCCGCAGGTGGCTCGGATCCGTGATCGTTCGTTCGGTGCGCCGGTCGAGCGGTCCGGCCAGAATACGCTCCTGCTCGGCTGCCGGCAGGAAGCCGAGCGTCGCTTTGCCAAGCGCGGTAGAGTGCATCGCGTCGGTACTACCAACCCTGGCTGTCATCCGTAACCCCTGATCGCTCTCGATCATGTCGACGTAGGTCACATGGTCCTGATCGAACACGGCCAGGTTGACGGTCTCGTTGAAGCGCAAGTGCAACGCCTCTAGCACTGGCCTTGCCCGCGAACGAAGATCCGACGACTCCAGCGCACGTTGACCGAGCCGGATCAACTCGCCACCGAGTTGATACTTGCCGCTGTTCGCGTCCCGAACGACGTAGCCCCGACGTTCGAGATTGACCAGCAGCCGGAAGACTGCCGATTTGGTCGCACCGATCTCGCGTGCCAGTTCGCTCACGCCAAGAGGTGCGCTGCGATTACCGAGAATCTCCAGCAGATCGAGCGTCCGATCGACGACAGCGATGCGGTAGTCGTTTCCACTCACAGTGGTTCCCTACGACTGGCGTCCCAACTCGGCCGAAACGTCATCGATGATCGTCAGTGCTTCGGCGAGTTGCTCGGACGTGTGCGACAACGAGAATCCACAGTGGCCGGGCGCGCCCTGGCGAGTGAACGCATGGAAATAGAGCCCGCGATCGAGACAGCCGACGACGAACTTGCGATTGAACTCATGCTCGTGGCCAAATGCATCAGCGTAGGTGCGAACCGGCTCGGTCCGTCCGAAGTAGAGACCAAACCGCGCGCCGAGTCCCTGAACGACGACCGGCAGGTTGTGTCGATCGAAGATCTGCTGCATGTCGCGGTAGAACGTCTCGCTCGTCTCCAGCAGGCCATCGTAGAGACCCGGCTGGCTCAGTTGCTCGAGCGTCGCAATCGACGCCATCACACTCAGCAGGTGACCGGAATAGGTGCCACTATGGGCGACCGGGCCCGTCGGTGCCAGCGCCTCCATCAGGTCTGCCCGGCCAACCAGCGCTGAGAGCGGCATGCCGTTGGCCAGCGCCTTCGCCCAGGTGCTGAGATCAGGCGTGACGCCGTAGTACGCCTGTGCGCCACCGAGGTCCATCCGGAAACCGGACAACACCTCGTCGAAGATCAGGATGACCCCTTCAGCGCTCGTTCGCTCGCGCAGGTGCTCCAGGAAACCCGGCTCCGGCGGAATACAGCCAGCGTTGTAATGGACCGGCTCGACGATGACAGCCGCAATCTCGGCCTTGTGCCGATCGAGCGCCGCGTCGAACGCGGCGATGTCGTTGAACGGGACGAGGATGACATCATCAGCGCCCGACCCCGGAACGCCTCCGGAAGACGGCACCGAACCGCCGTCATCGCCGGCCTTGAACAGGAACGGCTCGGTCAGGCCGTGGAAATGACCGTCAAACTTGAGCAGCTTCGACCGGCCCGTGACGTGCCGCGCCAACCGGACAGCGACCAGCGTCACCTCGGAGCCGGTGCTGGCGAAGCGGACCCGCTCGGCTGACGGGATGATCTCGGTCAACCTCCGGGCGAGTTGCTGGTGGTAGGTCGTCTCGGCCGCCGAGATCGTGCCCATCGCCAGACCTTCGGCGATCGCCTGGTTAGTGGCTGGATGGTTGTGGCCGAGCATCGTCGCGCCGTTGGACATGTTGAAGTCGAGGTAGCGTTTGCCATCGGTATCGACGATGACGCCACCGTCGCCGCGCGCCAGATACAACGGCCGTTCGAGATACGGGTGCAGCCGCATTGAAGCGGACACGCCGCCAGCCAACACCTCCCGCGCGTCATGCGCCAGTTGCTCAGACGTTGACGCAAACGAGCCGTGGTTCGACACGATACCTCCCGAAGACGATACGCCATCCCGCGAAACTATGTTGTTTCATCTAATGAAACACAGTAGCAATGTGTGAAGAGACTAACAGTCAATCGGCATCGTTGTCAATACGCCCGACATCTCGCGACAGTCGTTCCTGACGGATTCCGTCGGCACACGCATCCTCTACGCTTGATCCAGCTCACCAGACGGATTGCCACGCCGCATCATTAATCACGACGACACGTTAATGGCCAGGCAGGCTTGACACGCCTCAGATGCATCGCTAGGATATTTGCACCATCTGAATCAGTGTTTCATACAATGAAACAGACCCAACGTGCGACGATAGCCGACACGGCGCTGGTCAGGCTCATCCGGAAGGAATGTTGGTCATGAAGCGTATCGCGGTTGCCCTGTTCTTCCACGAAACCAACACCTTCGCACTGGAGCAGAACGACGAACCTGATGCAGCCCTCTTTACCGGCCAGGCGTTGCTCGACAATACGCATCCGAAGAGTTTTGTCGGCGGCTTCATCGAGGCAGCGACCCGTCCTGACATTGAGATCGTGCCGACGGCACACGTCTGGTACACGCACGGCGGGTTGATCAGCGCGCCGATGTTCGAGCACTACCGCGACCTGATCGTGGACGCGCTGCGCGGGGCTGGCCCGCTGGATGGCGTCTACTTCGCCCTCCATGGCGCAATGGCGGCGGACGATCCCTACACCGACGCCGAGGGCGAGTTGCTCCGCGCCGCACGCGTGGCCGTTGGCGAGGGCGTTCCGTTCGTCGCCACCTATGACTTCCACGGCATCATGACCCATGCCGAGGTCGCCCAACTCTCGGGCGCATTTCCAAACAACTCCAATCCGCACATCGACAGTTACGAGTGCGGTCTCGAAGCCGGTCGCTGCATGTTGCGGATTCTGGATGGCGAGATCAAGCCAGTCACCCGGCTCGTCCATATCCCGATCATCGGCCCCAACATCGGTCAGAGCACCTGGTCGCATGATCCAGACGAAGAGGAGCGCCTGCCGCTCTACCAACTCAACCTGATCCGCGAGTCACTGGAGGACACACCCGGCGTCATCGACATCACGATCATGGGCGGCTACGGCTATGCCGACACACCGGAAGCCTGCATGTCGGTCATCGTCACGACAGACAACGATCCCGATCTGGCCGACCGGATGGCACGCCAGATGGCGAATCTGGCCTGGGACCGGCGCCATCAGATCCTCGATGCCCGCCCAATCTATTCGATCGATGAGGGCGTCCAACTGGCAATCGACAGCATTGAAGAGTTGCCGGTCGTCCTGGTTGATCTTGGTGACGACCCTGGCAGTTCGACGCCATCTGACAGCCCAGCTGTCCTCGAGAGTCTGATCCGGCTCGGCGCCCATGACTGTGTCGTGACGATCCGCGACCCGAACGTCGTCCGGGCCGGGATCGAAGCCGGCATCGGCGCGACGCTGGAGATGGAGGTCGGCGCCGCCATCGACCAGCGCTTCTACACGCCGCTCAAGATCACCGGCACCGTCAGGAAGATCGACGACGGGAACTACATGATCTGTGGCCCAACGCACGGTGGCTGGGGCAAGGAGGTCCACCGCGAAGCATGGCGCGAGTCGAACGCCGGTCCGAGGGTCGTCCTGCGCCTGGCGAACCGGATCGACGTGATCTTCTGCGAGGACAGGACCCGCAACGACCGGGACTACTTCAAGAGCGCCGGCATCATCTTCGACGAGAAGAAGATCATCGTCGTCAAGTCGAACCAGGCCCACCGGGCATCGCTACGGCCGGTTGTGTCCCGCATCATCGAACTAGCCTCACCGGGCGCGAGCACCGTCGATTACGAGAGCCTGCCGTTCCGGCATATCCAGCGCCCACTCTGGCCGATCGATCGCGACTTCGCATGGAGCGCGGAAACCGGCCTGTCGTCCTGAGACGATCTGGCAGACCCGGGGAGAGAGGAGACACGCGCGTGAAGCGAATTGCGATCGCAGCCATCTACCATGAGACGAACACGTTTGCGCTCGAACACAACGACGAACTTGAGGCGAATGTCAAAGTCGGCCAGGAGGTCATCGACAAGAATCCGCCCAAGCACTTCATCAGTGGCTTCATCGAGGCGGCCAGCCGGGAGGACATCGAGTTCGTTCCGATCGTCGATATCCACTTCACGAAGGGTGGGCTGATCCACGCCGATGTCTACGACCACTATGTCGGGATGATCGTCGATGGCATCCGCGAGGCCGGCAAGCTCGACGGCGTCTTCTTCGCGCTACACGGCGCGATGGCGGCCGAAGACCCGTACACCGATGCTGAAGGTGAGTTGCTGAAACGCGTCCGTGCTGTCGTCGGCGAGGGAGTGCCATTCGTCGCCACCTACGACTTCCACAGCATCACCAGCCACGCTGAGTGCGCGCAACTGTCAGGTGCGTTCCCGCATAACACCAACCCGCATGTCGACGCCTACGAACAGGGGCTCGAAGCCGGAGCCTGCATGCGTCGAACGCTTGACGGCGAGATCAAGCCGGTTACCCGTGTCGTCCATATCCCGATCATCGGCCCCAACATCGGCCAGAGCACCTGGTCCCCGAACGCTGATGACGAAGAGCGCCTGCCGCTCTACCAGCTTGGTCTGGTCCGCGAGGCGCTTGAGCAGACACCGGGTGTCATCAACATCGCAATCCAGGGTGGCTATGGCTATGCCGACACGCCGGAGTCGTGTATGTCAGTCGTCGTCACGACCGACAACGACCCGGACCTGGCCGACCGAATCGCCCGCCAGATGGCCGAAGAGGTCTGGCAGAAGCGCGAGCAGATCCTCAACGTCCGCCCGATCGTCAGCATCGACGAGGGCGTGAAGATGGCCATGGAGTGTCCGGAGTCGCCGGTCGTTCTAGTTGACCTCGGCGATGACCCCGGCAGTTCCTGCACTGCCGACAGCCCGGCTGTCCTGGAGAGCCTCATCCGCCATGGTGCCAAGGACTGCGTCGTGACGATACGCGATCCGAACGTCGTTGAAGCAGCTCTCAAGGCAGGCATCGGTGCGACGATTGAGATGGAGGTCGGCGGCGCGATTGATCAGCGCTTCTACAAGCCGATCAAGATCAAGGGCGTCGTCAAGTCGCTCGACGACGGCAACTACATGATCTGCGGCCCGTTCCATGGTGGCTGGGGCAAGGAGGTCCGCCGCGAGTCGTGGCGTGAGGCCGACCTTGGCCCACGGGCGGTGATCCGGATCGGCGACAAGATCGATGTCATCTTCTCGATCAGCCGTCGGACCGGCAAGGATCGTGACTTCTTTAAGAGCGCGGGGATCATCTTCGACGAGAAGAAGATCATCGTCGTCAAGTCGAACCAGGCGCATCGTGCCTCTTTCGACTCATTCGTCGAGCGCACGATCGATCTCGCCAGTCCCGGCGCAAGCACGGTCGACTACGCCAGCCTGACCTACAAGCACATCCAGCGCCCGCTCTGGCCGATCGACCGCGACTTCGAGTGGAGCGCCTACGCCGACGCGTAGGCACTTCCTCAATCTGCCGCGGTTGCCCTCGCAGGCGACGCCAGCCCGTCCAGCAGCCGCTGGGTCGCCTGCGCAATCTCGTCGACGGCTCGGTCGAACACCTCAGCGTTACGCTTCGATGGCTGACGGTAGCCACTGACTTTGCGAACGAACTGCAACGCAGCCGCCCGGACCTCTTCCTCAGTCGCTGGTGTCTCTTCATTGCGAAGCTTGATGATGCTACGGCACATGGAGGGCTCCTTCGTGATGCGTGATGCGTGATGCGTGATGCGTGATGCGTGATGCGGACAAGGATACCTGTCCGGTAACGACGCGACAGTGCCTCAGCGCTACCGTATGAACGGCTCTGTTTGCCATTCCCCTCTTCCTTTCCTATCATCCGCTGGGTACTCGATCAGAATCCGCCAGGCGAGTGTCATTGCATGACACCGCAGCACGCGTCACGCATCACGCGTCACGAAAGGGACTTCCATGACTCAGCTAACCGGTGGGCAAGCGATCGTCAAGTCGCTACAGGCATATGGAGTCGACACGATCTTCGCGCTGCCGGGCGTCCAGCTCGACAACATCTTCGACGCGCTCTATGACGAGCAGGATTCCATCCGCATCTACCACACGCGCCACGAGCAGGCGACGGCCTACATGGCCTTCGGCTACGCGCAGGCGACCGGCAAGGTCGGTGTCTGCCTCGTCGTGCCGGGGCCGGGCCTGCTGAACGCCTCCGGCGCGCTATCAACGGCCTGGGCCTGCAACTCACCGGTTCTCTGCCTGACCGGCCAGATCTTCGACCACCAACTCGGCCTGAAGATGGGCGCATTGCACGAGATTCCCGACCAGATTGGGATGATCAGCCACATCGCCAAGTGGACGGCGAGTGTCAACACGCCGCAGGATGCTCCTGCCGCCGTTCAGGAAGCCTTCCGCCAGTTGACGACTGGCCGACCTCGCCCGGTCGTCCTGGAGATGCCGCCGGGTGTGATGGGCGAGCAGGCCGACGTCACGCTGCTCGACCCTGCCACCAGCACGACGCCAGAGATCGACGAGGACGCCATCGACAAGGCCGCGAAGCTGCTCGGTGAGGCCCAGTACCCGGTCATCTACGTCGGTGGCGGCGCGCAACTGGCCGGCGAAGCGATCCAGCAACTGGCCGAAACGCTTCAGGCACCAGTCATCCTGACGCCGTCCGGCAAGGGTGCGCTCTCCGACCGGCACCCGCTGGCGCTCTCGCTGCTCGGCGGTCACAAAATCTGGGCGAAGGCTGACGCTGTCCTGGCGGTCGGCACCCGCTTCGAGCGCCCGCTGCTCGACTGGGGCATCGAGGGCATGCAGGTTGTCAGGATGGACATCGACGCCGAGGAGTTCGACCGCGTCACGCCACCAACGGTCGGGATCGTCGCCGACGCCGCCGAAGGACTTTCGGCGCTGGCCAACCGGGTCGAGCGCTACAACGGCAAGCGTGAATCACGCAACGACGAGATCGCAGCCGTCAAGGAGCAGGTCAGCGACGAACTGTTCGAGAAGGGGCAGCCGCAGGCGTCGATCGCCGAGGTGATCCGTCAGGAGTTGCCGGACGATGGCCGCTTCGTTGGCGATGTCACCCAGGTGGCGGCCTTCTCCGACATCGGATTCCCGGTCTACCAGCCACGGACCTTCATCACCTCCGGCTTCCAGGGAACGCTCGGCTACGGGTACGCGACCTCGCTGGGTGTCAAGGTCGGCTGCCCGGACGTCCCGGTCGTCTCGGTCAACGGTGACGGCGGCTTCCTCTACACGATGCCGGAGATGGCGACAGCCAAGCAGCACGGCATCAACGTCGTCGCGATCGTCTTCAACGATGGCGCCTACGGCAACGTCAAGGCCATCCAGCGCACCCGCTACGGCGGCCGTGAGATCGCCAGCACGCTCGAAAACCCCGACTTCGTCACGCTGGCCAAGGCCTTCAACATCGCCGGGCGCCGTGCCGAAACCCCCGAACAACTCCGCGAAGCCCTCAAGGAAGGCTTCAGCCTCAACGAGCCAATGCTGATCGACTACCCCACCCCGCCAATGCCTATGGTCCGGCAGTTGTCACGCGGGAAGGTGCGGTAGTTCTTAGCAGTTAGCCATTAGCCATTAGCCATTAGCCATTAGCCGTTAGCCTGTGGGTGGGTGCGAACGAGTCGCCCCACCCACAGGTTATGTGTTTGTTGTACGTGCGTCATGCACGCGAGTGACGATATCGAGTCGGTCGGTGGTGATGCCGTCGACGCCCCAGGAGAGGACCTGCTCCAGTGTGGCCGGGTCGTTGATTGGCCAGGTCATGATCGTCGATATCCGCAGCTTGAGGGCATGGACCGTCTCGGCGTTCAGGAGTTTAACGTGAATGCTGACGGCATCGTGATCGTCGCGCTCGAGTCGCTGCCAGGCGCGTGCCAGTTGACGGCGGTTGCCGATCGAGTGGACAAGTAACGCTGTCGGGAACGGACGAAACGCCTCGAGTAGCGTCCAGTTCTGACTGCAAACCAGGAACGGCGTGCCCGGCCGCGCCACATCCATCTGCGCGGCAATCCGGGCGGCGATTGCCGGATCACTGCCGGGATATCCCTTCAGGTCGAGCATGACCTCGACCTCGGGCGCGAGTGAATCCAGCAGCGTCGCCAGTTCCAGTTGTGGCCGATGGCCAAACTCCAGTGACCAGCGATCCCAGAGAATCGGCAGCGGGCCGAGCGTCTTTTCGTGCCGCAGTTCCAGCCTGTCGCGATAAAGCCAGATGTCGGCCTCAAGGACATCGGCACCGGCATCGACGGCTGCCTGGGCGAGCGTGAGACCGTTCCCCGCCCGGTGCGCGACCGCAAACGGCCGGGGGATCGACGCCCAGCCACCGACCGTCATTCCTGTCTCCGTCCAGTCAACCCATGCCAGGTCAGCCAGCGCTCTCCGTCCCGAGGTATACGCATCGCGATCAACAGGCAGAGGGTGGTGAGGACGCCGCCAACCACCCCATCGAGGATGTAGTGGTTCGCGGTCAGGACAATCGCCGTCAGCATTAACGCCGGCATGATGAACCCGAAACTTCGTGCCAACGGGTGCCGGGCTTCGCGCACAATCGCGATCCCGACCAGCAGGTTCCAGCCGAAGTGAAGACTTGGCATCGCGGCGAACGGGTTCGTCAACCCTGGTGGCTGGAGGACCCGATATGAGTGTGAGTGAAGCGTCACGGTGTCTTCGAGACCTAACTCCGGCATCAGTCGTGGCGGCGCAACCGGGTAGAGCGCGAAGATCACCATTCCGATCGCGGCCGAGAGCAGGAAGGCATTGAGGTAGATCCTGTACCGCTCACGCGGTCGGCTGGTCACCAGCCAGATGATCGTGGCGATGACGACCGGCCAGTGCATCCAGATGTAAATCCAGTTCACCAAAGTCTTGATCGCGCCCGATCGCAGCAGTTTCTCCTGCAGGTCAATCTCGACGAAGATGCCCAGTCGCTTCTCAAGGTCGATGATCCGCTGCGCATTGGCGAACGCATCGCTGGCGCGCGCATCAACGAGCCCGCGGACCAGAAAGTAGAGCAGAATGGCCGGCAGGAGCAGCAGAAACTCCGCAGTGAAACGCTGCCTGGCTGATTGAGGCGGCGGCAGAAAGAATCGCAGGAGGAGGCTGACGACGATAACGACGACGAACGGCCAACTCTCCCAATGAAGTGGATTCCAGTCGATCGCGCCAGTCAACGCATGGCCCGGCCCCCGGAGTTCATCGAGCACCAGGCTCGCCTCCTCAGTGGGTGAAGACGGATCGACTTCGGTTGTCGCGCATATCTCAGGCCGGAAGCATCGTCACCAGCGTCATTGCCTGGATGCTCATCAGCGCCAACCGGTCGAGTTCAGCCAGGACGGCCAGAGGAACGATACCAATCGCAAGCCCCCCTGTTGCAAACCGGACCGAAGGATGTCCGCGCCACGGCGCGTGGGCCAGCATTGCGCCAACCGCCCCAGCCGCAACAGCGAGCACCACCAATTGCGTCGATGGCAGCCACCCACCACCGGACACGACCAGCCAGCAAAGCGCAACAGCGCCGCTGCCAGCAGCAAGTCCAGCCAGGTGCCGGCTGACCCGCCGAACCTGCTGATACTGCCCTGCCTGCGCGAGCATTCCCAGCATGAGTGGCAGCCAGACATCGGCGACGCGATAGAGCAACGTCGCGCCGAGCGCTGCCGTTCCCGGAATACCGAAACTCTGCAGTGTCACGGCCATACTGGCCTCGACGACGCCAACCCCCTGAAAGACAGGCGCGACGATCGCGAACAGATTCCCGGCCGCAAACGCCGCCAGAACCGACGCCAGCGAAACATCCTGCCCGACCGCCCGCAGGCTAACGAACAGCATCGCGACGCCGGTCGTGTTCAGCAGCATCGCCAGCAGATACGGCGTGACGAGATCGCTCGCGCCAAGCCGATGCGCTCGCGTCTGCGATACGAACCCTGCCGCACGCACCGGCAGCCAGCCGGGCAAATCGTCGTCAGCCTCGCCACGCAGCACCAGCATCGCGCCGATGAGCAGCACAACCAGCATCAATCCCAGCAGCCCGGCAGCACCGAGGACGATTGGCGACGGCCTCGCGATGATGAGGCCCGGAATCAACAGCGTGATGAACGCCGCGTACCCGCTGACACCACGCAGCGCCAGTGCGAGCAGGCTGTCCTCGGCCGGGACACGACGGCTCGCCAACCCACGAACGAAGACATACGCCGATGCTGGACCGCCGACCGGCGTCAATGTCCCGGCAACGTGCCGTTGGAGGTGAAGGAGCGTCAGACGCGGATGGTCGAGATCATGCCCGAGCCGCCCGAGCACGACGCGATAGGTAACGACCGTACAGCCAATCGCCACCGCCTGTAACGCGATCAACGCGCCAAGCCAGCCAGGACTCGCGGTAGCCAGCGCCCCGCCGAGCGATCCAATCTCATCCTGCTGACCGTGCGCGAAGGCAGCGAATCCAATGACAATGATGACGGTCCAAAGCGGCAACGCGTGACGACCGAAGGCCGATTGAACGCCTCGGCACACAGACAACAGTTTGGAGACTTCCACCGATCCCATATCCCCTGCTGAGCCGCCGGCAGGCTCCACCCGGCCTGCCACGGCTCGACTCCGTGGTGGTACGGTCATAACAGGGCAAGATGACCATCGCCGCCAGTCTCAAAAGGCTGGCGGCGCTATGTTTCCATCCCTGACCCGCAACCCCAGTGCTGATTTCGCCAGTATACTCGCCCTCCGACGAGGACGACTACTGAAACGTTCGCAATTCACAGACCCAGACGCGGTTGCCTCACGCGAGCGCAACCAAACGCCACCATCCTGACGAATAGTGCGCAACGCCAAACGCTCAGAGTACTCCAAGTTGACGGCGAAAACCCAACTCGTCCCAGCCATCAAATCCGGCAGCGATCATTCCGTCACGGATGTGGTCGAGGCTCATGCCGCCGACGCGAATCTGCGCGCCGCTGGCCGGCTTGCCCTCGAAATCAGCGCCGGTGTGGGTGCCGGTCAATGTCCAGCGAGTCGCGACGACATCGCCCTCGGCGACGATCTCCTCGACGGCGAAGTGCAGATCGGGAAATGCCGCCTGCCACTGGCGCCACTGCCTGCGGAACGCCTCCCGGCCGGCGCCAAACGTCGGATCGTTGCCGGCTGCGTCCTCGGCGATGAACCGGTCGATCGCCGACTCATCCCGGCCGTTCCAGACTTCCTCGAAGAACCGCCGCGCCAGTTCCCTGTTCTCGTCCGCAGACATCGACTCACCTCTCCCCTGCAAATCCCGATTCCTGTATCCCGAGTATTGAGACAGCAGCATAGCCGATCCCACCTGTAACCGATGGTACAGTGTCCTCTGAACCGTTCGAACGACAGGGAAGGGTGACGATGACACGCGAAGAGAAACTGAAAGAACTTGGCTACGAGTTGCCGACGATCGAGGTTGGCGATCGACCGCTGATCCCGTGGGTTCAGGTCGGCAACCTGCTCTACACCTCGGGCCGGACACCAAGCGACGCCCACAAGACCGGCCAGGTCGGCTCGGATGTCACCATTGAAGAGGCATACCAGGCAGCGCGAGAGATCGCCGTTGGCCAACTCGCTGTTGCCAAGACGGCCCTCGGTGACCTGAGCCGCATTAAGCGGGTCGTCAAGGCGCTCGGCATGGTCAACAGCGCGCCAGGCTTCGGTGGCCAGCCGGCTGTCATCAACGGCTTCTCCGACCTGTTGGTCGAGGTCCTCGGCGAGGAAGGCCGCCACGCCCGTTCGGCGGTCGGCATGGCGGGTCTGCCGGGCAACGTCTCGGTCGAGATCGAAGTCATCTTCGAGATCGCTGACTAACACCGCACGTCGAAACACAGGGGCCGGTCGCGTATCGGCCCCTATCCTTTGAAGAACAAGTCGATTCCACACCCGCTGTCCAGCCATGAACTGTGCGGGGCATCGGGATCGTTCCGGAGGGCCTCAATCCCGGCGCGGGACATCTCACGGGATTCGTCCCAATCGACGGATCGATGCCGGAGTGCAGCGATCTGACTCGCCGCGAAGCGCGCCGCCAGCAGATCGCGACGGACGTAGCGACGATATGGGTCAGCCGAGCAGGCATCCAATGCCTGTTCCCCCAGCGCAATGACCTCCTCCAGCAGGCTTGCGGCGCGGTCAAGTTGGGCCTTCCACTGTGACGGCGGATCTGGCGCGAGGTCAATCTCGCCAGTCGTAACGACGTGTGCCATCGCCTGCTCGAAGCGGTCGAAGAAGGTGACCATCGCCTCACCAGCCGGGCCATACCGGTTCCGGCAGAAATCGGCCACGATCTCCTTAACCGGCTCGTCGGCATCCCAGGCGAGCCGGGCAACGACATAGAGGTTCAGCGAGTACGCCCACCAGCAGTACCGGCTCATAAACAGCACGCGCAGCCAGGCTGTCGCGCCACGATCGCGGTAGGCACGCAGGTCGGCGGCGATGACCCGCGTCAACGGGACCGGAAGCGACGCGAAGCGAACAGCGTCGGTGTAGTACTCGATCACGGCGACGGTGTCGTCGCCGAGCAGCGCTGACCAGTTGGCGAGATGCTCTGCATACTCGCAATTCACGCCCGTCATCAGCGGCTCGGCATACGAGCGCTCGCGCGGCGCGAAGTGGACGAAGCAGCCGTCCGGCAAGGCAGCAGGGCTGATCGACGGTTCGATCGTCGACTGATAGGCGGCAAGGCCAACCCGCGTTCTGTCGATCCCGGCCTGCGACAGCCCGTCGGCGACGGCCCGGCAGAGCAGGACATTCTGCTCCAGCGGCGACATGGATCGACAGTCCGGACAGCGGCACCAGCTTCCTTCGGGCCGGTCCTCGCCCTGAATGGAGTACAGCTCGATCGGACGATCTGCCGCCCGAATCTCCGCGACAGCGTTGCTGATGAGAATCGCGACGGCGTCGGGATTAGAGACACACAGGTTTCCATCCGTCCTGCGCTGGCCGTCATCATCCATCCGGAAATACTCAGGATGGTCGAGGAAGAGGTCACGCGGCAGGAGCCGTGGGATGTTGTGGCCGGTGCCGTAGCTGCTGACGATGCCGCGCTGGGCGAGGTCGTCCTGAAGTGAGGGAGCATCAGCGAGCGCGTTGGCCGTAGTCGTCAGATGACTCATCCGGTTCTTCGCCATCCAGTCGGCCAGCCGGCGAGTATCGGTGAGCAGATCCGCGAACCAGTCAGGTTCGTCCAGCGGGACGGCGCGGGTGTCCTCGCCCAACCCACGACGCCGGAAGTCGGGCGACGACATACGCGTCCCGACCGGCAACCGGACTGCATCAAGCACCGGGAGCACCTCGCCATCCTCATCCGGCGTCAGCCAGCGGCAGCCGAGGTCATGGAGAACGGCATAGACGCCATACAGCACGCCCCGAGGATTCGTCCCGCTAATCGCGACACCCGACGAGTCAACGACGATCGCATAACCATCTGGCGTAAGACCGTTCGCAGCATCCGCTGCCCGGGCGGCCAGAAGACGATCTCCAATGGCGACCGTATTCGGCGGCAGATCGCGATCGATGACAACATCGATCGCTGGAGCAGCCAGCAACGCCGGGAGGTAGCGAGCTAACTCACGGGCCGCATGGGTGACCGGCGCGTCGCAGCCTGCCGGGTATCGAACACGCATGTTCGGCGCTGCAGCGCGTGTCAACAGGGTAACGTGGTCGTTGTCTCGATGGGTCATGCCCTCGTTGCCATTCTGTTACTCACGCCTCAGTAGTCCACCACATCGGAATGACAACGGGGGAGTCTACAAACACGAACGCCCCCGCCGTTGGGGCGGGGGCGTTCGCGAGCGTTCGAGTTAGCCGGGACTACTCCCAGGTAACCTTCAGAATCTCACCCATGCCTGGCATCAGGCCATAGTTCGAGATGTACAGCGCGCCGTCCGGACCAAACGCCATCCCGGCCGGCGTGACGAGGTGGTTGCTGACCTCAGTCATCTCCGAGACGGAGCCGTCGGTGCCGACCTTGTAGAGCGCACCGGCGAACGTCGCAGGGTCTTCCGGGTTGACGTTCAGCAGGCCGTTGGCCGTGATCTGGAGGACGAACAGGTTGCCCTCGTCATCGAACGCCAGTTCGATGATGTTGGTGAACCCTTCGGCGTAGACCTCGGGCTCCTCACCCTCGGCGATTCGCCAGACCTTGGCAGCTCCCGGCACGAACGGGAAGCCCGTCAGTTGCCCGACGTAGTAGGCACCGTCCGGTCCGACAACGACGCCGGTTGGAACAGCCTGCATCGGAATCTGGGTGCCTGGCGGCAGGCCAAGGAACTCTGGCGCGTCGACCATCGTGTCGGGGAAGACAGCGATGGTAGAGATCGTGTTGTCTTCCGCGATGTCCAGCAGCGCGTTTGCGCCCGCATCGCTTACAACGCCACCTTCGCCGACAGCGATAGCCGAGAACGGATTCGAATCCGGTAGACCACCGTCGGGGTTGTTGTCCGCCTCGTACGCCGCCACGTCAACAATCGTCTCCCAGCCGCCAGAGCCATTCGCGACGATGATCGTCCCGAGCCCATCGGCTGGTTCGCCCGCCTGATCGCGGAGCGCGGGATCCATACCCAATCCGACGACGCCGATCACGCCGCCATCCTCGACGAGGACGTCCTGTGCACCGATGTACTCGCCTTCGGAGAACAGGAACGACGGCAGACCACTGATGATGTCAACGGCCGTGCCGTCCTCGATCATGCTGATCGAGGAACTATCGCCGAAGCACAGTTCGCGCTCATCCTCGCCCTCGCCGACGGTGACGCACTCGTCACCACCAACTCCGGCCTGCGCGACGTAGACCGTCCCGTCATCAGCGACAGCGATGCCGCGCGGGCTGTTCAGTCCGGACGCGACCTGCTCGACGACCGGCTGGGCCACGTCGACTCCGGTCGGAGTCCAACCAAGCGGCGCGAGTTGACCGCGAACGGCGCCCGGCGGGAAGGCAGCCGTGTGGACGTTGACGTAGTAGCTGTTCGGGTTAGCGACGATGTCGGCCGCCAGCGCAGGATCAACATCGACACAGCCCTTGCTCAGGCCGGTCGTCGGGGCCTCGAATGGCACGACGACGGGACCATTCTCGCCCGGCCCGCCGGAGTGAATGTGGGCTGCTACTGGTGGATCGGTCTGCGCGACACTCAACTGATAGCAGACCGTGTTGTCGTCGAGGTCTATCGTCACGCGCGCGTAACCAAACCCATCCGGATCGCCGGGCGGGATGTCGTTGTCGCCGCGCAACGTCGCAAAGAGCGAGTATGCGTTCCCAGGCGGAGTCGGTCCCTGCGCCAGTACGACTGCCGGAAGAAGTAGTGACAAGGCCAGGACGACCGAGAACGTCAAGCGCCGAACCTGCATTCCGCAACTCCCTTCCCATAGCCAGCCGGTGGCCAGGATCGGCCCACCGGCACAACCAGACCTGACGACACACAGGTTGTATGCGTCTTGCCGTCAAAGTACGCGCAAATGGTTGAGAATGGATCACGGTCAGATTCGCTATCCACCAGTTGTCCTGCGATATCCCCCTTAATCTGCTGTTTCCCCGATTCACGATTGCCCGCAAATCCGCAATCAGGGAATGCGGCATAACGCCTCGCTGTTGTCAGCACTGGAGAAATGGATGGGCAAGCAACGTCAATGTGTTCAGTTCACGGGTCCGTGTTGGGGTGACGCGTGCAATGCGAGGGGTTCACGCACGACACCTTGTGATTACCGTACGCATCGGGCCCTGATACCGTAGGACTGCGCATGTTCCGGTTCTGACAGTGGGCTAGCATAAAGACGCAACGCCATTGACGGCGTCCGCTGGAGTGTCAGAACCCCGAACGACGAAACATGACGATTGCACCCATGCCTGACCGGCGGCCGATTCCGGCACGCTACGGAGGATGATGGGCAAGCAGCGAAGATGAACGAGCCTTCGGGCTGCAATCGTCATGCTGCAAGCAGGGAGTGTTGAAAGATGAACGAGCCTCTCAAGATTCTGACGATCCTCGGCAGCACCCGCGAAGGGCGCTTCGGAGATACGGTGGCTGCCTGGTTCAACCAGATTGCCGGGGCGCGCGAGGACTTCCAGAATGTCCCGGTCGACCTGCGCGACATTCGGCTGCCATTCCTCTCCGAGCCGGGAGTGCGAATCGAGGACTACGACCTCGATCGCTGGCGCGAACTGGTCGGCGCGGCGGACGGTTTCGTCTTCATCACGCCGGAGTACAACCACAGCATCCCGGCGGTGCTGAAGAATGCGATCGACCACCTCAACAAGGAGTGGAACAACAAGCCGATGGCGGTGGTCTCGTACGGCGCCGGAGCCGGTGGCAGCCGCGCTGCCGAGCACCTGCGCCAGATCGCAATCGAGATGCAGATGGCACCAATCCGCGAAGGCATCCACATCGTCATGGCCCGCCTCAACTTCACCGAGGATGGCCAGCCCAAGGACGAAGCGATGAACGGCCGCGTCGATACGATGCTCACCCAACTCGTCTGGTGGGCGAACGCCCTGCGGACAGCGCGGAGCGCGTGAGGAGCGGAGGGATTAGGGATTAGGGACTAGGGACTAGGGACGTAGGGACTAGGCACTGGGGGAGAAGGACCGGGCCGCTTGCCCTGTCGTCCACCGCCCAGAGGGCACCCGGCAGCGAAGGACCTCTCCGGCGCAGGGAAAAGGGAAGAGGTGACAGGGAACAGGAGTTGGCCTACGGAGGTTCTCGCTCCTGATCCCGCGCCCTATCCCCTGTTCCCTAGGTAGGAGAGGTCCTTCGCTGCCGGGTACCCTCTGGGCGGTGGACGACAGGGTAGTGCTTATGAGAACCGCTCTAATCCCTACATCCCTAGTCCCTAATCCCTAGTCCCCAATCCCTACGTCCCCTGCTAGACTGCCGGGGCCGAATGGTGCAGAACGTGCTGCTGCGAAGGAGGAGCAATGCCCCGGTTCTCCGCGAACATCTCGCTGATGTACACCGAATTCCCGGTCGTTGAGCGCTTCGAGCGGGCCGCGGAGTCCGGCTTCCGGGCAGTCGAGTTTCTCTATCCCCTGGACGATGATCTGGCCGGGATGCGCGCCGCACTGGACCACACCGGATTGACGCTGCTGCAGATCAACGCGCCCCGTGGCAGTGGCAATGGCGATCGCACTGGTGCGAACAACCCACACCAGCGCGAGGAGTACCGCTCCCAGATGGAGCGCGCGTTCGAGATGGCTGCTTACCTCGGGGCATCACAGATGCATTGCACATCCGGCGCGGCACAGCCCGACCTGACGTTCGACGAGCAATGGGGCACGCTGGTCGAGAACATGGCCTGGGTCGCCGAACGGGCGGCGACGTTTGGCATCACGCCGATGATCGAGCCACTCAATACGTACGACAACCCCAACTACATGGTGCCGACGACGGCGACCGCCATCCGGCTGATCGACGCGACCGGCCAGCCAAACCTGCGCCTGCAATACGACCTGTATCACACGCAGCGCATGGAGGGGAACCACACCGACAACCTCACCAACCTCCTCCCACGGATCGCCAACATCCAGGTCTCGGAGACACCTGGCCGGAGAGCGCTAGGGGATGGCGAACTGAACCTGCCCTACATCTTCCGGCTGATCGATCGCCTCGGTTATACCGGCTGGGTCGGCGTTGGCTACCGCACCGACCCGCCAACCGATGCTTCACTCGCCTGGCTGCGATCGTCCGGCTTCTGGGAGCGGTAGCCGTCCGCCACCGTTGTCGCTAGCCTCGACTCGGGTGCAGCCCTCGTCCGACACGTGCCCACTCCTCGCCCTCCGGGCCGGGGGAGATGATCCGAACGCCCCAGTCGAGCAGGAAGCGGACGTTCTGTTCGATCGTCTGGTTCGGGTCGTTCCAGGAGGAGAGGAACGCAATCCCGGCCGCGTCGCAGGCGTCCTTGACCGTCTGCCGGGCGGCTTCCATCTCTGGCGGGTACGGCGGGTCGTGGGCATCGGGATGACCGAACGAGATGCCCATGTCGCCCGGTCCCCACTCAGCGAACCCGATGCCCGGCACGGCGGCGACCTCGGTTGCGTTCGCGAGACACTCGCGATCCTCAATCTTGACGCCCAGCAGCAGTTCGCCCTCCGGATTCAGCGGCCACGGATCGGCCAGCCGCATGTACTCGACCGGTGAGACGCCCCAGATGTCGGCTGGTCGCTTCTGCCCGCCAGCGCCACGTTGCGGCGGAAACGCTGCATCGTTGGGCGACACCGGCGCGATCCCGATGTAACGCGTCTCGGCGACGAACGCCGCGACGGCGTCTGCGTGCTTCGCGTGCGTGTGGAGGATGCCGTGGACACCGGCCGTCAGCACCTGACGCACCTGCCAGGCGTTGGCACGTACCTCATCGACCGTCCGGCAGTTCGAGGGCAATGTCGTGATGACGGTTGGGGTTCGGTAGCCGTCCGGCGTCGGGCCACCGGCGGCCAATCCGCGCATGAACGCGGTCAGCCCGACGATGTCGAACGCCTCGTGCTCGAAGTCGATCAACAGAATATCGGCCCAGGTGGATGCCTGGCGCCGCCCATTCGCCTCGGTCAGTTCGCCTGGGTGGGTGTAGTAGAGCACCTCACCACGCTCCAGCAGATCGATCGCCCGGTTGATACGCGGCATGATGCCCTCCCTGCCCTGAGTGCTGAGTAACGCGTGTGGATAGCAGACAGACGATACCTCCCATGCTACCTTACGCGCTGTTCACTACTCGCTACTCAGGATTCAGGACTTAGCACGCAGCACTCGGATCAGGGAGGCCCGAATGGACGATCTGGAACTCCTCTATACACCGGCTACCGAACTTCGCGAGCGATACAAACGGAGAGAACTCTCGCCGGTTGAAGTGGTCGAGGCCGTGCTGGCCCGGCAGGAACGACTCAACCCGATCCTGAATGCCTTCCTGGCGACGACGCCGGACCTTGCGATCGAGGCGGCCAGGGAAGCCGAGCGGGTGTATGCGTCCGGTGAGGAGCCGGGCCTGCTGGCCGGTATTCCGATCTCGATCAAGGACAACCACGCGCTGAAGGGTGTTCGCTGGACGGCAGGGTCGCTGCTGTATGCGGATCGGATCGCGGACAAGGACTCGCTGTTCGTCGAACGGGTCAAGCGGGCAGGCGGCGCCATCATCGGCAAGACCAACATGCCGGAGGGTGGCTGGAAGGGTGCGTCCACCAACCGCCTTGGCGAGCCAACCCGTAACCCGTGGGACCTCACGAAAACGCCGGGCGGCTCGTCGAGTGGCGCGGCGGCAGCCGTCGCGAGCGGGATTGGCCCAATCGGACAGGGCGGTGATGGTGCCGGCTCGATCCGGATTCCAGCAGGATTCTGCGGGCTGTTCGGCTTCAAGGCCTCCTACGGAACCATCGCCTACCCCGGCACGGCCACGACGCAGATGGCCCACGCCGGACCACTGACACGGACGGTCCGCGACGCTGCACTCGTGCTGGCGACTGTCGCCGGAAAGGACGTCCGCGACCGGCTCTCCTACGACGCCGGTATCGACTTCCTGGCCGCGACCGAAGGCGGAATCGACGGTCTGCGCGTCGCGTGGTCGCCGGACCTTGGCTATGCCGCCGTCGACCCGGAGGTGGCCGAGATCACGGCCCGTGCCGCTGCCCGGCTCAGCGAACTCGGCGCGAGCGTCGAGGAGGTCAATCCCGGCCTGCCCGACCCGCTCGACATCCTCGATGGCCACTGGGAGCCGTCTCAGGCGAGCGGCCACGAGGACGATTTCGCGGAAATCCGCGACAAACTCGATCCGGGCCGCGCCGAGATCATCGAACGCGGCCTGAAGATGCGCGCCACCGAGGTGATCCGCGCCCTCCAGCGTCGCGACGAATACCACAACGCGATGCAGCAGTTTATGTCGGGTTACGACCTGCTCGTCACGCCGCAGTTGCCGGTGACGGCCTTCCCGGTCGAACTCGATTTCCCGCCGGAGATCGCAGGCCGTCCAATGACCTACCTCGGCTGGACAGCGTTCACCTACCCGTTCAACCTGACCGGCCAGCCATCCGCGACCGTCCCATGCGGCTTCGCAGCCAACGGCCTGCCAGTCGCGCTCCAGTTCACCGGACGCTGGCGCGACGACGCGACCGTCCTGCGCGCAGCGGCCGCCTACGAAGCGGCCTTCCCGTGGGCGCAACATCGTCCGACGGTGGATGGGGATAGGGGATAGGGGAATGGGGAATGGGGATTGGGGGGCTTGAAGGGGACTGTGCCTTTCGATGCCCCCCAATCCCCATTCCCCATTCCCAACGTTTACCGTACCCACACTACCCCGATACCGTAAGACTGCGCATGCTCCAGTTCCGGCCGGGTCCTAGCATTTGAACACAACGCCAGATGCGGTGTTGGTTGGAATGACAGGAAACTGGAGCATGCGATATGACGATGACGACGACGACTCCTGACCTGGTTGCGGTCAAGAGCCGGCAGCAGAAGATGTGGGCATCGGGCGACTTCGCGCAGATCGGCGCGACGCTGACGATCGTCGGTGAGACGATCTGCGAGGCCGCCGATGTCCGACCCGGCCAGCAGGTTCTCGATGTCGCGGCTGGTGCCGGGAATGCAGCCGTTGCAGCCGCCCGCCGCTTTGCGGACGTCACCGCCAGCGACTACGTGCCGGACCTGCTGGAGCGGGGCCGCGAGCGGGCCGCAGCCGAGCGATTGCCACTTACGTTCGTGGAAGCCGACGCCGAGGCATTGCCATTCGCAGATGCCAGCTTCGATGTCGTCCTCTCCACCTACGGCGTGATGTTCGCGCCGAACCAGGAAAAGGCGGCCAGCGAGCTCTTGCGGGTCTGCAAGCCGGGCGGCACGATCGGGCTGGCCAACTGGACCCCGGAAGGCTGGCTCGGCGATGTCTTCCGCACCAACGCCAGCCACGTCCCACCGCCAGCCGGTGTCTCATCGCCATTGCTCTGGGGAACCGAGCGGCGACTGCGCGAGTTGTTCGGCAACGATGTCCGTGAGATGCGGACGACCCGCCGGCACTTCATCTTCCGCTACCGATCGCCGGAACACTGGCTCGCCTTCTGGCGCGAGTACTACGGCCCAACCGTCACGACGTTCGCTGCGCTCGATCCAGATGGGCAAGCCGCGCTGGCCCGCGATCTTCTCGCGGTCGTCGCCGAGAGCAACCGCGCCACCGACGGCACGGTGGCCGTGCCGGCCGAGTATCTGGAAGTCGTTGCAATCCGCGCCTGATCGGCACTGTTCGCCGAACTCGCACACTCGCGCCAGACAACGACATCCACAATGCAATCGCACCTTGCAACGAGGCAAGGCAATGTCCAACGAAGGAACACGACAATGCAGTCCATGGAATACAAGCGCTTCCCGTACCAGATGGTCGGCCTGCTCGTCGCGGCGGCGGCAGCAACCGTCGTCATCCTGACCGCCACTGGCACCATCTTCGATAGCGACGATGACACGGTCGACAGTCCCCGTACCGACGTTCTCACCAATCCCGCCAATCGACCCATCTCCAGGGAAGAGGCCATGTTCCTCGAATGGAACACGAACCTCCCCGGTACGACCGTCGTCGGCGACCCGCTGGAGATGACCTCGGCGCCACCGGTCACGACCGATTCGAGAATCGGCACCGACCGTGGAACGCAGTCGATCACAGCACCGAACGTGATTCCCTACGAGCGGATGACGTTCCTCGAAGCCAATCAACTGCCGGGGGATTACACGCTCCCATACTTCCCAGAACCGTCGCAGCCCGGAGCAACGATGACCGATTACTAATCTCCTTTCCCTTTCCCTTCCCTTTCCCAACCCCCCTTCCCCACAGGGCCGCTCGTCCCACCGAGCGGCCCGTTTTGCCGCGTGAGCGAGCGTCTGACCAGCGTCGCTGACTCGTGCAGGTTGCCCAATGCACCGGGGCGACGTGGGCAGGGATGGGAGCGTCCCACGCAGGACGAAAGGGTTAGGTAGGCCGCGCCGTTTTTCAGCAATGATGGTGAGATGAGAACCGGGAGGCTGGTGTATGATCCCGTTGACCGTTGGCAGGTTTGGGTAGATGACGATGGCACTGCAAGGCGTGTCGAGCGCGCGTGGAGTGGAGCGTCCTGACGACCGACTCCGCTCATTTCGCCCGGGTGCGCGACTCCTGCCGCGGCCCAACTTACCGATTCGACAAACCAGTTTCGTCGGCCGCTCGACTGAGTTGAGCGAATTGCTGCAACTGCTTGCTGCGCCGGATTGTCGCCTGCTGACGATCATCGGGCCGGGCGGCGTTGGCAAGACTCGGCTGGCGCTGGAAGTCGCTGACGCTGCTCGCGAGCAGTTCGCCGACAGCGTCGCATTCGTGCCGATGCAGACTGTCACTGCAGCAGAGTCGATCGCGACAGCCTTCGCGGTCGCGATCGGCTGTACGCTGACCGGGCCGGGCAACGCACGCGAGCAGATCGCGCGCTTTCTCCGCAAGACCCAGCTACTGCTCGTCATCGACAACTTCGAGCACTTGATCGGCGAAGCCGCCTGGATCGGCGAACTCCTGGCGGTCGCCCCGGACCTGCGTATGCTCGTGACCTCACGGGAGGTCCTCAACCTGCGCGAGGAGTGGCGTTATCCGCTGGCCGGGCTATCGGTGCCTGCTGAAGACCGCGATGACGTTGCGCAATCCGAGGCGGTCCGGCTATTCGTCGAGCGCGCCCGGCAGGTCCGGCCCGATTTCTCACTGGCAAACGAGCAGCCCGAGGTCGTTCGGCTCTGCCGGATGACCGAGGGGCATCCGCTGGCAATCGAGTTGGCAGCCGCCTGGACACCGACACTCTCCTGCAAGGCGATTGCCGGCGAGATCGAACGCAACATCGCCTTTCTCTCGACCGGGCTGCGCAACGTTCCCGAGCGCCACCGCAGTATCCAGGCGACGTTCGATTACTCCTGGGTGCTGTTGAGCGAGGACGAGCGCCGGATCTTCCAACGGCTGGCGGTCTTTCGAGGCGGGTTCTCTCGCGAGGCGGCCGAGCAGATCGCCGGCGCGACGCTGCCGCTGCTCTCGTCACTAGTCGACAAGTCGCTGGTGCGGGTCGACGCGGATGGCCGCTTCTATCTCCACGAACTGCTGCGACAGTACGCCGACGACCGGCTCCGTGCCGATCCTGACGATGCAGCACGGACGATCGCGGCCCACCAGGACTACTACATCACGTTGGTCGCCGACCGGTTCGGGCCACTCACGGGTGGGGGCCAGGTCCAGGCGCTGACCGAGATCGGAGCCGCGACTGGCAACATCCGGGCGGCATGGCGCGGCGCGGTCGCGGCTGGCGATGTCACGGCGCTGGAGCGAACCTTCCACACGCTCTCGCTGTTTTTCGATTTCCGGGCGCGCTATCGCGAGGGAATGGAACTGCTGGACGAAGGGATCAGGGCGCTGCGGCAGGCGGAACCGTCGCCACAGGTTGACCGCGTCCTTGCCGCGATGCTGGTCGACGCAACACGCCTGAATCACAAGTTGGGCCAACTCGCCGCAATGCGCGAGACGCTGGAGGAGGCCGAGGCGCGCTACGCACAGATCCCTGGCCCACCATCTCCCGGCCTGGCAACCGATCCCCAACTCTGGCGCGCCCTGATTGAACTCGTCGACGGACGCTATGCCGAAGCTGCGCAACACGCCGAGGCCGTCATTGAGCGCAATGAAGCAAATGGCCGGCCCGGCAACCTGCCGCTCGCGTGGTGGGCGCGAACCGCAGCAGCGCTCTGGCAGGAAGACCCTTCCGCGAGTGACTTCGCCCCGCGCAGCACTGAAGCAGCGCTCGCCATCGGAGATCTCTGGATGCTGGCCTACAGCTACAACCTGCAGGGCCACGTCGCGATCGCCAACGGTGCCTACAGCGACGCCCGGCAACACTATGAGGCTAGCTACGCCCTCCGGGAGACGTTCAACGATCCCGAAGGGATGGGCACCAGCCTCGTCCACATGGCCAGAGTCGCGACGCTGCAGGGTGAATGGGACGAAGCGGAGCAACTCTATCGCCGGAGCCTGGCGATGGCACGCGAGATTGGCGACCTTGTCACGATGGCGCTCGCGCTGAATGGCCTGGGTTTGAAGGCCTGTTCCACGGATGACTACGCAGCCGCCGGAGAGTACTTCGCCGAGGGATTGCGCCTAACGGGAGAAAGCGGTTTCGTCCGCCTCCTGCTCACATTCCTGACGAGCACAGGCGACTGGCTAATCCAGACAGGACAACCGGCCGCTGCGGCAGGGCCGCTTGCGCTCGCTCAGACGCATCCGGGCAGCGACCACGAAACGCGTATCCGCGCCGGCAAACTGCTTGCGACGGTCGAGGCGACCCTGCCGGCCGCGGAATACGCCAGCGCCATCGAGAATAGCCAGGGGGCCGACCCGACCGAACTTGCAACCACCCTGATCCCGTTGCTGACAGCCCCGGTTACCGCACCAGACGACCAGCAGGAGCCTGACGCCGCATCATCGGCGCTCATCGAGCCACTGACGACGCGTGAACTGGATGTCCTGCGGCTGATCGCTGCGGGACATTCCAACCGCGAGATCGCCGAGGAACTCTACCTGGCAGTCAACACCATCCGATCGTACAGCCAGCAGCTCTACGGCAAACTCGGCGTCAACAGCCGGACGCAGGCCATCGCCCGCGCCCGCGAACTCGGGCTGATCTCCTGATCCTCCACCATGACCGGTTGAAGGTATTCGCCGTTTACATTACCTGCATTTGCAGGTAGCAGGTGACCTGCATTCGGCTCTACCGTGATAGCCCCACCACGTCATACCGTGGTGGGACAGGACAGTGGCGTCCTGCAATCGGCCATGCGACATGCGCGCCAACACTCAATCGAGCAGCGATTGTCGTCGGGTGGCGAACCCATGGAAGGGCATCATGGCAGCGAAGGCTGAAACAGTCGAACTGATCGGTCGCGACCAGGAACGAGACCTCCTGGCGCGTGCCGCCGCCGCGGCTCACGACGGCGATGGCACCTTTATTCTCGTGAGCGGTGAAGCCGGAATTGGCAAGACGAGTCTCGTCCGCCAGGTGATCGCCGGTTCGGGCCTGCCGATGCTGGCAGGCCAGTCGTACTACGGAGTCTCGCTACCGTACGGTCCGTTGGCAATGGCGCTGCGGGCATATCAGGCGAGCGAACCGGACGAAGCAATCGCAGTCGGACCGTCGGCGACCCATTTGGCGCTGGTCCTGCCGGAACTCGGCGCGCCACCGGCCATCAGCGACCGGGCGGCGCTGTTCGAGGCGCTGCGTGCCTCGCTGGCCGCCATCGCGGGTCGCAGGCCGACGGCTATCTTCTTCGACGATCTGCACTGGGCCGACCAGGCGACGCTCGACCTGCTGCCTGCGCTGGCTGGTGCGCTGGAACACGAGCCGCTCCTCATTGTTGCCGCCTACCGGAGCGACGAGGTCCAGCGCGGCCACCCGGTCCGCCGGTTGAGGACCGAGATGCGACGTGCCGGACGACTGCGCGAACTGACGATCGGGCCGCTCGACCAGCAGCAGACCGGCCAGATCGTCGCCCGTGTTCTCGGTGCCGCACCGAATCCGTCGCTGGTCGCTACGATTTACGACCGGACCGAAGGCGTGCCCTTTTATATCGAGGAACTGACGGCCGCGATTGCTGATACCGACCGGCTGAGGGAAACCGGCGATGGCCTCGAACTGGCCGACGCGGAGTCGCTCCCACTTCCCGAGAGCATCCGCGACGTAATCGGGCTGCAGGTTGAAGCGTTCCCCGACCAGGCTCGCCGCGTCCTCGAAATCGCTGCCGTGGCGGGTCAGGAGTTCGACCTCGACCTCATCACGACGCTGGCCGGTGAGGACGAACCGGGGTTGCTGCTGCTCCTCGAACACGGTTTCCTGATCGAGGGCGACAGCGGGCGAGGCTCGTTCCGTCACGCACTCAAGCGCAAAGCCTGCTATCTGGACATCCCTTGGGCGCGGCGTCGAGCGCTACACGAGCAGATCGCTGGTCACCTTGAAGCGAGCGGTGCACCAGCAGCGATCGTCGCCGAGCACTGGCTGGCCAGCCGCGACCAGGACCGGGCTCGCCGGGCATTGATCGCCGCTGCCGAAAACTCCTGCCACATCCACGCCTACCGCGACTCGGTCGGCACCTACCGGCGCGCACTCGAACTCTGGTGCGAGGGGCACGAGGAACGCGAGCGCATCGATCTGATCGAGCGTCTGGCGTCCTGCGCCGAACGAGCGGGCGACTTCTCCGAGGCCGCCCGTGCATGGCGCGAGGTTGCCGACGCGCGCCGGGAGTCCGGCGAGGCGACCCGGCTTGCCAACGCCGAAAGCCGGCTGGCCGGGGCGTATGAGATGCGCGGCGACTGGGTCCGTGCGCTGGCGGCGCGGGAAGCGGCTGCCAACGCCTTCGCGGCCGCCAACCAGCCAGCCGACGCAGCCAATGAACGCATCCTGGCAGCATCGCACCTGCGAACCGCCGGCAACTTCCATGATGGCCTCGCGTTGCTCGATATGGCCCGCGACGATGTCACCCGCTCCGGGCGCTTCGATCTGCAGGCGCGACTCCTCGGGATGGAAGGCAACCTCCGCGTACGGCTGGGCGAGAGCAAGGTCGGGCTGGAACTGGCAAGAACCGGTCTGGCGCTGGCGCTCGAGCGCAACCTCGTCCCGACCGTCGCCGTCGTCTACCAGATGCTGGCCGACGCGCTGGAACATATGGGCGACTACACGAGCGCCAAGGAAACCTACCTGCGCGCCTACGACTACTGCCAGCGCAACGCTGCCGAACCGAACGCCTACACCTGCCTCGGCTGCCTCTCGGTCGTCGTCCGGCAGATGGGCGAATGGGATCGCGCGATCGAAATCTGCCGCGATGTCCTGACAACGGGCGGAACACCGGTCCTTCCGCGAGCAGCCGCCGGTGGGACGCTCGGCATCATCCACGCCCTGCGCGGTGAGGCGCGAACGGCTCGACCAATCCTGATCGAGGCGTCGATGCTCTCGCGACGGCTTGAACTGGCGCCGATGGAGATGCTGACCACCTGGGGGATGGCGTTGCTCGACGAGCAGAACGAGGCAACCGAAGCCGCAATCGCACGCTGCCGCGATATCCTCGACCGCTGGCGGCAAACCGACGACCGCCACTACGTCGTCCCGGCGCTCAGTTGGGCCGCAACTTACTGCGCCGAACATGGCGCCGAAGCCGAAGCTCGCGCCTGTGCGGCTGCCCTCGCGACGATCGCAGCCGGAACCGGACAACCGGAGGCGATGGCGGCCCTTGCCCACGCCCTCGGTGAAACGGCCCTGCTGGATGGCGACGCCGAGCGTGCGGTCTCGAAGTTCGAGCAGGCGCTGGAACTGCTGCGCGACATTCAGCTACCGTACGAGCGGGCCATGACCGAACGACGAGCCGGAGCGGCCCTCGCGCGGGCCGGTCGACACGAGGCCGCCATCGCCCACCTGACAAGCGCCCACCGGACGGCACGCAAACTCGGAGCGCGGCCACTGGCAACGTTGATCGCCCGCGACCTGAAGACGCTCGGAGAACCGGTCGAACGCCACCTCGGACGCCGCGCAGCCGGCCACCTGGCCCACGCTGGCCTCTCGCGCCGCGAGATGGACGTCCTCCGCCTCGTCGCCGTCGGCCGCACCAGCCGCGAAATCGGCCAGCAACTGTTCATCAGCCCACGGACGGTCGAAATGCACGTCCAGTCGATTCTGGGCAAACTCAACTCCCGCTCCCGCGCCGAAGCAACTCGCAAGGCGTCTGAACTGGGCCTGCTGGAGTCCGTCGCTTAGCGCGGTTATTGAAAGCCTGCCCCTGTCGTCCTGAGCCGCAGCGAAGGACCTCTCCGCGCTAGCATCACGGGCGGCCAGTTCAGGGGAGGTCCTTCGCTGCGGCTCAGGACGACAGGGGCAGGCTTTCAATAACCGCGCTAACGTAACCATCCTCTAAACTGGAAAGGGCGAGGCAGTGCCTCGCCCTCGCTGCATTGCGCAGCCTGTCGTCATCGCACCCACTTGCGCCCTCCGCAAAATACGCGATGATATGTCCAGCACGACAACAGCCGAACCACAGCTCCTGTTCCCTGACACTGATCCCTGTTCCCTCGCGAAAGGATCGAGCGATGGCGACGATCGCACCAGTAGCGCCAACTCTCAGTATCAACCTGTATGACGAGTCACTCTCTTACGTCCACGGCGCCAGCGATGTGCCGCTGATCGGGATGACGATCGGCGACATGTTCGACCGCGTCGTCGAGCAACTCCCGGAACACGAAGCGCTCGTCTCTCGCCACCAGCGTATCCGCTGGACCTACCGCGAGTTGCAGGAGCAGTGTGACCGCTTCGCGCGCGGGCTGGTCGCGCTCGGAGTCAAGAAGGGTGACCGGGTTGGCATCTGGTCGCCGAACTACGCCGAGTGGATCGTGGCGCAGTTCGCGACGCCAAAGATCGGCGCAGTCCTCGTCAACATCAATCCCGCCTACCGGACGCACGAACTCGAGTACGCGCTGCAACAGTCCGGCTGCTCGACGCTGATCATCGGGCCGCCATTCAAGACCAGCCGCTACGCCGAGTTGCTGGCTGAGGTCTGTCCGGAACTGGAAAGTAGCACGCCGGGCAAACTGAAATCGGCCAACCTGCCCGATCTACGCTGCGTGATCGCGTTCGGCGACCAGCAGGTGCGCGGAGCGTTCCACTGGAACACCGTCCTGGAACGGGGTGAGGCGATCGAACCCGACGAACTGGAGACCATCCAGGCCGAGCAGCAGTTCGACGACCCGATCAACATCCAGTACACGTCCGGGACGACCGGCTTCCCGAAGGGCGCGACCCTCTCGCACCATTCGATCCTCAACAACGCCTACTTCATTGCCGAGGGGATGCGCTTCACCCACAAGGACCGCCTCTGTGTCCCGGTCCCGTTCTATCACTGCTTTGGGATGGTCCTTGGCAATCTGGCCGCCGTTACCCACGGTGCGACGATCGTCATCCCCTCGCCGGTCTTCGACCCGTACGACACGCTGGCCGCCGTCGAGGCCGAACGATGCACGGCGCTACATGGCGTTCCGACCATGTTCATCGCCGAACTGGGTCATCCGGAGTTCAATCGCTTCGATCTCTCGACGCTGCGGACCGGCATCATGGCCGGCTCGCCCTGTCCGATTGAGGTCATGCGCGAAGTCAACAGCCGGATGCACATGGATGAGGTGACGATCTGCTACGGGATGACCGAGACATCGCCGGTCTCGTTCCAGTCCACGACCGACGATCCGCTCGACAAGCGCGTCAGCACCGTCGGGCGGATTCACCCGCACGTCGAGTGCAAGATTGTCGATCCCGAGACCGGCGCCGTCGTCCCGCGTGGCACGACCGGCGAACTGCTCTCACGCGGCTACATCGTCATGCTCGGCTACTGGAACAACGAAGCCGCCACCCGCGAGGCGATCGACGATGGCCGCTGGATGCACACCGGCGACCTGGCGATCATGGACGAAGAGGGTTACGTCAACATCGTCGGCCGCGCCAAGGACATGATCATCCGTGGCGGCGAGAACATCTACCCGCGTGAGATCGAGGAGTTCCTCTACAAGCACCCCAAGATCCGCGATGTCCAGGTTATCGGCGTCCCCGACGAGCAGTACGGCGAGCAGGTGATGGCCTGGATCATCCTGCGCCCCGGCGAAGGCGCGACCGTCGAGGAGTTGCGCGAGTACTGCAGCGGCCAGATCGCCTACTTCAAAGTCCCCAAGTACTGGCGCTTCTGCGACTCCTTCCCGATGACCGTCACCGGAAAGGTCCAGAAGTACAAGATGCGCGAGATGGCCATCGAGGAACTTCGCCTTGAACGGGCGGCTAACATCCGGACGGCATGATGATCTCCGGTGAGAGCCGGGCCAGCGGCTTTCGACTGTGATACACATTGTCTGAACGGATCGCTGCCGCACCATTAGTGCGCTAACTGCTGGAGCACCATGATGCAACATGCCGAGGAACCAGAATCAGAGTTGGCCGCTCGTGTTGGGCACAATCGTCCAGTGTCGATGACCGCAGCCGAAATGCTGAAGATCATGGAAGAAGAAGGCTTGATCGGCATGTGGAAGGACCGTGACGACATAGGCGATAGCGTCGAGTTTGCCCGCAAACTCCGCGAGCGCACGTGGAAACGAGAGCCAGAATAGAACGTGCGCTTGCTTGACGCCGATGTCCTCATCGACATTGTCCGAGGCTATTTGCCAGCGGTACGCTGGCTGACCACGTTAGACTCCGAGACAACTGGCATCCCAGGCCCAGCCGCGATGGAAGTCATCGAAGGCTGTCGCAATCTGCAGGAAGCTCGCCGCGTCGAACGCATCCTTCGCCGCTTTCCTGTCTATTGGCCAACCGCCGACGATGGAAACCAGGCGTTGGACTCTTTCGCGAACCATCACCTCACGCACAATCTGAGCGCGGTTGATGCACTGATTGCCGAATGTGCCATCGCACTAAGTGCGACCCTGGTTACATTCAATGTCAAGCACTTCCGCGTGTTTGCCAATCTCACGACCGAACAACCATACCAACGGTAACCTGCGTCCCATCGACACGGAGTGGCTATATGGCGGCACTTGGCGGACGGCTAGAGGTACGGGCAGTCTTTCTTGAAGAGATTGTCAAGATCCTGTCGGCCGGACAAACTGCTGACGTCGATCGAAAGAATCACCGCCAGAACGGCGTGATATGGCTCGCTGGTCCCAGGTCACACACCGAAGAACGTGATGAACGCCGCCAGCGTCTCCTCGGGTGCTTCTTCCGGCAGGAAGTGACCACAGGGTAGCGCCTGTCCCTGAACGTCATCGGCCCAATCGCGCCAGATGGCGAGCACGTCGTACCAGGTGTTCAGGAAGTTGTCGCGTCCCCAGAGGGCAAGCAGCGGACACTCGATGCGCCGTTGGCCGCGCTCTGACTCGTCGAGGGCGTAGTCGAAGGTCGCGGCGGCGCGGTAGTCCTCGCACATCGCATGGATCGTGGCCGGGTCGTTCCAGCAACGGCGATACTCGGCGAGCGCTTCGGGGGAGAAGACATTACTGGAGTCCGGCCCACGCCGGTTCAGGTAGAACGTATCCGGGTCCGCGCCGATGACCAGTTCCGGGAACGGGTGCCGCTGGGCGAGAAAGAACCAGTGCCAGTACCCGAGCGCGAATGAGGCGTCCGCACGGCGCAGATGCTCACCGGTCGGGACAATATCCAAGACGGCCAGTTTCTGCACCCGCTCCGGGTGATCGAGCGCCATCCGATAGGCGACACGCCCACCCCGGTCGTGACCCGCGACAGCGAACCGCTCGAAACCCAGCGACTGCATCAGCGCGACCTGATCGCGAGCCATCACCCGCTTGGAGTACGGCTCATGCGTGTCAGTCGTCGGTGGCTTCGCGCTATCGCCGTAGCCGCGCAAATCGGGAGTGACTACGGTGAACCGCTCGGCCAGCGCCGGGGCGATGCGGTGCCACATCACATGCGTCTGTGGGTGGCCGTGCAGCAGGAGCAGCGGTGGGCCGCTGCCGCCCTGGCGATAGTGAATCGTCGTTTCGCCGGTGTCGAAATCGGATACCCGGAAGCCCTCGAACATCGGCTCTCCTTTGAAACTGATCCTGAACGTCGCCTGACGTAATCGCACGCAACGTGGCGGCCACGCGAAACCCGCAGGCTGTGGCGATCTTACAACTCGATCGTTCCCCGCAGGACCGTCACGGCCTGCCCCGTCAGGATGACGCGGTCGCCGTCGATCCGGACGCCGACGACGCCTCCGCGCCGTGACGCCTGGTAGGCAGTGAACTCGTCCTTGCCCAGTTGCGCGCGCCAGTAGTCAGCCAGACTACAGTGGGCGGCACCAGTCACCGGGTCCTCCGGGATGCCACGATGTGGCAGGAAGTTGCGCGAGATGAAGTCGTAGCCGGGCGTCTCGGAGCGGCAGGTGATGACACAGGCCCGGTTGAGTGTGCTGAGTAGCGCGAGGTTCGGCTGGAGCGTTCGCAGCGCGTCCTCGTCCGCCAGTTCGACGACAAATCGGCCCTCATTGATGGTCACGGCAACGAGTTCGACACCAAGCCCCTGCCGGAGCGCATCGGGAACGTCCGTGTCCGCAACACGCTCGACCGGCTGGAGAGGAAAGTCCATCGTGATGCCGTCAGTCGTTTTCCGGGCCGTCAAGCGGCCGCTGAGCGTATTGAACTCAGCCAGAGCATCGGGCGAAAGGCTGCCAATCTCATAGAGCACATGCGCACTTGCCAATGTCGCGTGACCGCAGAGTGGTACCTCGACAACCGGCGTGAACCAGCGCAGGTCAAACGCCTGCCCGTTGGTTGCGCGACGCAGGAACGCCGTCTCGGACAGGTTCATCTCGGCGGCGACCGACTGCATCCAGGCGTCATCTGGTGGTTCCGGAGCGTCGTCGAGCAGGCAGACTCCAGCCGGGTTACCGGCAAATGGCCGGTCGGTGAACGCATCAACCGTGAAGATCCTGACGGCCATCTGCTCTGCTGTCCTTTCGGCTGCGATGCGATTCGTCCTCAGTCAGGTCGATTCGGGTACAGGCGTGGATCGCGGCTGCCGACAATCTCCAACTTCGCATCGTCGCGCAACTGGCTGGTGAAGACAACCAGATTGTCACCTAGCGCTGTCGCGGATGGCACGAGCAGTCCTTCCAGTCCGGCGGCATAGGCGGCTGCGCCGAGATCCTGGGTCACGCTGTAGTCGAAATCGTCCACCATCGTAGCAGGTGGAACTCCCAGCCTTATCGCATCGCGGCAGTCAGCGATATGGGACAACGTGACAGCAATCTCGCTGATGCGGAAGCCATTCAGGTGTGGCAAGAGCTCAGGAGTGATGTGCCGGACCAGTTCGCCGAGAGCCGCCTCCGGGCTAAGTGCCAGATAGAGCGCCGGCCAGGTCTGCTCCGGCGCGAAGCGATCTGCGCCACGGTGATAGCGGCCGGAGACCTTCAGTGAGCCACCCGGATCGGTGGCGGCGTAGCGCTGCCGGTGTATCCGCCAGGCAGGACCACGCCACGACACGATGGGGCAACTTGCCAGAGCGGCAACAGCATCCCAGTCGTTTGAAACCACCGTTAGATGAAGATACCGGAATCGAGGGCTTCGAGCGCTGCCTCGGCCCGATCGATCCGACCGGCGCGGACCGCCTCGGCCGGCGTCAAGCCACCGAGATAGCGATTCTCGGCGTTGAGCCAGGCGCGGATCGCCGCTGGAGAATCGAAGGTCTCGCGCAGGCGCGCCTCAAGCGCCAGGAGCGTTGCCAGCCTCCGGCGAGCGTCGCGCTGCGGCAGTGTCTCACCCGTGCGCCAGCGCTCCACCGTGCGCGGGGACGTCCCTGTTGCCTGCGCCAGCGTCGCAGTCGAGAAACCGAGATCACGGCTCAGGCGGACGACGGCCTGGTCCGGAGTTAGTTGCAACATCGCCATAGAGCGCTCCCTTCGACGCCAATTCTGGCGTCAGAGTTTGACGTCATTCTATCATGTCAGACCAAAATAACTGGAAGAGTCATGCGATGATTGGAGAGATACAGGGAGGAGTTGCCAATGTCGGTCAACCGCGACACGCGCATTGCCCGTCAGTTCCACGACTACACCAAGTACACGCTCATCAACGAGGGGCGCGACGATGCCAATATCTTGGTCGGCATCCCGCCCGACCTGGAGCCGGCCATCTGGCAGGAAGACTGGTCGATCGAGCCTCGGCCGTTCAAGTCATACACGACGGCTGATTCGATTGAACTACCCCGCGAGTTCGAGCCGTTCACGCTACCGATCCTCGACGCCATCGCCGCTCCCGGCCCACGTCAGTCATCGGCGACGCCCAGCCGCGACATACTGGCGCGAATCTGCCTGCTCTCGAACGGCATCCTTAAGACCGGGGGACACGGAACTGGCCGCGTCATCGAGTACCGCGCAGCGGGCGGGACCGGTGCCCGTTACCACGTTGAACTCTATCTGGTTACCGGTGATCTGCCGGGGCTGGATGCCGGGGTCTACCACTACGACGCCAAGGACCACACGCTGCGCGTCCTGCGTCGTGGCGACTACCGGGCCGCGCTGGCCGAGGCGACCGCCGGTGAGCCGTCGGTCGCCAACGCACCAGCCGTCCTGATCTCGACCAGCACCTTCTGGCGCAACGCCTGGCGCTACAAGGCGCGCGCCTACCGCCACGTCCTCTGGGACACCGGCACGACCGTCTCGAACATCCTGGCCGTCGCGGCAGCATCCGAGGTGTCGACGAAGGTTGTGATGGGCTTCGTCGAGGACGAGGTTAACGGTCTGCTGGGTGTCGATGGCGAGCGTGAGTCGACGATCTGCCTGATCCCGCTCGGGCAGGATGGCACACCGGCAGCGTCTCCCGGCACGATCGAACCGCTGAACCTGGAAACCGTCCCGGTCTCCGCCAGCGAACTGGAGTTCCCGCCGCTACCGGCCATGAACCGTGGCACGCGTCTGGAGAGCCGCGAAGAGGTCGCCGCGTGGCGCGCCAACCCGCTGCGCCGAACACTACCCGAGCCAACCGGCGAGGTCATCCCGCTCCGGCCAATCGCGTCCGACGCCGCACCGGGAATGGTCGTCGACGACGCGATCCGCCGTCGCCGTTCAACGCGCCACTACGACCTCGACACGCCGATTCCGTTCGACGCCATCTCGACGCTGCTTGAACGCAGCAACCGTGGCGCAGCCTTCGACTGCCTCGACATCACCGCCCCGGCGCTGGCTGATCCGTACCTGATCGTCAACAACGTCGAAGGGCTGACGGCAGGGTCGTACGCCTACCACCCGCAGCAGGGAGCGCTGGAACTGCTCGAGGCCGGCAACATGCGCGAACGGGCCGCCCGGCTGGCCTGCACCCAGCAGTACGCCGCCGACGCCCACGTCAATCTCTACTACATGGCCGACCTCGAACCGATTTTCGAGACGTACGGCAACCGAGGGTATCGCGTTGCCCAGTTGCAGGCGGCACTCTACGCCAGCCGCCTCCACCTCGGCACCCACGCCTTCCGGCTTGGCGCCGTCGGCTCGACCTCCGAGGACGACCTTGTCACCGACTTCTTCTCGCCCCATGCGGCAGGCAAGAGTTTCATGTTCATCCTGACGTTCGGGAAGCGACGGCCAAAGGCGACGTAGCATTCGCCGGTTGCGGTTCGCGAACGGCTATGGTGGACTGAGGCAGGCACGGCCGCCACGACAGATGGAAGGGAAAGGGACGGTATATGAAGGTCGCATACGTGTTCAGCACGTCGGGACACACCGCCAGCTACAAGCTCGGCAAGATGATCCTGCCGCAATTGGAAGAGGGTCGCCACGGAGTCGAGGTTGTCGGGATGATGTTCTTCGACGACAACACCTACATGCTCCGCGCCGGGGACCCGATGGGCGAGCGACTCGCGAAAGTCGCCGCGGAACAGGGCATCCTGCTGATGCTCTGCGACCAGTGCGCGCTGGAGCGCGGTCTGGCAGAGGGCGAGCCAGGCGACTGCAAGGTCTCTGGCACTGTCGAGGGTGTCCACGTCGGCTGCTTCCCGGACCTCTACGGCGCGCTGGCCGGCAACCCGCCCGATCACATCATCACCCTCTAACCCCGTTCATCAGGCCGGACCGGGCGTCCCGATCGGGACGAATGGTCCGGCTATTCTGCGCCGTGGGATTTGCAGCGAGCCGTACAATTCCATGTGGTCCCGCAGATCGCGACGGGCCTGGGCTGACACTGGAAAAACTGACAGAGCATGACATCAGACCCCGTCCCGACGGTTCCGCCAATCAGCAGCGAGGTACAGACCAACCAGCAACCACGGACACCCCTGATCGGCCGCGAGCAGGAATTGGCGGAGGTCAACCGGCTGCTCGACCAGCCAGATACACAACTGCTGACGCTGACCGGACCGGACGGCGTCGGGAAGACCCGCCTGGCGGTGGCAGCGGCACAGTCGCGCGGCAAGCCGTTCTTCTTTGTCCCGCTGGCCTTTGCGACGACCGAGACGCTGGTTATCTCGGCCATTGCGGAAGCCCTGGGAGCCAGCGAGCAGGACGCCGAATCGCTGCTCTCCGACCTGCTTGCGGCCCTCGCGACGCAGCCGACCCGGCTGATCCTCGATGGCGCCGAGCACGTGGGGGCCGTCGCACCAGTCATCCGGAGGCTGCTGTCAGTCGGCCCGGACCTTCACTTGCTCGTGACCGCAACCAGCCCGTTGGACATCGACATCGAACGCGTCTACCAGGTGCCGCCGCTGGCGTTGCCGATTGCCCGTAACTGGCCGCTACTCAACGAGGCCGAGCGTGGCGCCGCCGTCGCGCTCTTCATCGAGCGAGCCAAGGTCGCCCAGCCGGACTTCGCGCTGACGATGGCCAACGCGTTCACCGTCGCCGAGATTTGCCGCCGGCTCGACGGCATGCCCTTGGCAATCGAGATCGCGGCTGCCCGTGCCCGGTTGCTGCCGCCGCAACCGATGCTGAACCGGCTCGATGCACGGCTCCCGAAACCCAGCGCCGGCCCGGCGACGCCCGACGAGCAGGAGGAGATCCTGCGCAGCGTCATCGCCTGGAGCTACGACCTGCTCGATAGCGAGGAGCAGGAACTGCTCTGCGCACTCGCGGTCTTCGCCGGCAGCGCCCCGCTGGATGGGATCGAGCGCGTCTATCCACAGCACGACCTCGACGCCACGCTCGCCGCACTCGTCTCGGCGGGACTGGTTCAGGAGGCCGCCCACAGCAGTGAGCGCCGCTTTCGACTGCTGGAGCCGATTCGCACCGTCGCCATCGAGCAACTGGCTGCCAGCGGCGAGGCAGGCCTCACCCGCCAACGTCATGCTGAATGGGCGCACGATCTGGCCAAGGAAGCCGCAGACGGACTGCGTGGCAGCATGCAGAGCGACTGGCTGGCGCGGCTCGAACTGGAGATCGACAACCTGCGCGCCGCCCTGCGCTGGTTCTACACCAGTGGTCAGCCGGAAGCGGGAGTGACCCTGGCCGCGTCGATCACGCGATTCTGGTCCACCCGCGCCCAGGTCAGCGAGGGCTGGCTCTGGATCGAACGCGGGCTAACCCACCCGAACGGCCTAGCCCCGGCCACCCGCGCCCGCGCACTCAGCGAAGCGAGTTGGCTCTCACTCCTGCAGGGCCGGATCGACGACGCGAGCAGGCATGCGGCCGAGGGACTCGAACTCTACCGAGAGGTCGGTGACCCGGACGGCATCGCCACCAGCCTCGACAACCTTGGCGAACTCGCCCTGACGGCTGGCGACTTCCCGGCCGCCATCGAGCGCTTCGACGAGAGTATGGCGATCTGGAACGAGCACCAGCGCCACTGGAACGCGGCGATGTCGCTCATCAGCCTCGCCTGCGCCACGCTCAACCTCGACGACCTCGACCGCTCGCGTGCCGCCTGTGACGAAGCACGCGCGATCCTGGAGACGACCGGCGACCGGCGCGGTTCGGCGCTGGCGGTCATCAGTCTCGGTTGGCTGGAACTGCGGTGCAACGCAATCGACGACGCCGAGAACCTGTTCCTCGACGCACTAACGACGCTGCGAGAGATCGGCGCCAACGTCGAGTCAGCCGAAGCAATCGAGGGGCTGGCAGCCGTCGCTGACGCCCATGGCGACCGTGACCTCGCGATCGATCACGCCGAAGCCGCCCGTGAACTCCGCGAGGCAACCGGCATCCACCCGGACTTCATGGCCCGGATCGGCCACCTCGCCGACCGCCGAGCGCTACGTGCCCGACTCGCTCCAACGGCGGGCTAGCGTTGCCAACCAGGACCGGGAGCGCGACAATCCCTCGAATCGGCTGAGACGAGGGAGGCGACGACCGTGTACACGATGGCAACGATCGACGACGAGCGACTCAACCACGCGCTGGCGCTGAACGCGAAACTGCTCTGCTCGGGCGTCTTCGTCGTTGGCCGCGAGCCGGAGGAGTTCATCGCCAACGACCTGCAGGAGACCGACTGGTTCGACTGGGACGCCGTCGATCTCACGATCGACCGCCAGAACCCGTCCGTCACGCTCGCTGCCCGTGGTATCAGCCGCACCGCCGTCTACAACGGCCGCCAGGGTTGCACGATCATCCCGCAAGGTGAGAGCAGCCTGCACTTCACGCCGGTCGATTTCGAGCCGAACCTGCCTGACCCAGACACGACACCTTGGCCGATGGGCGACCTAGAGCCGGACGACCCAGCACCGAGCGTCGATCGCGACCGGCTTGAAACCGCCTTCGACCGCGCCCTCGATGACAGCGTCTTGCCGGTTCCCCAGATGACCCGCGCACTGGTCGTCGTCAATGGTGGCCGCGTCGTCGGCGAACGTTACGCCGATGGGATGGGTCCACGAACCCGCCACGTCAGTTGGTCGAGCGGCAAGAGCATCACCTCCGCGCTGGTCGGGATGCTGGTTGGCGAGGGCGTCTTCAGTGTCGATGATCCCGCACCGGTAGCCGAGTGGCAGGGCACGGACGACCCGCGTCGGGAGATCACGATCGCCGACCTGCTACGGATGAGCAGCGGCCTGAAGTTTGTGCGCCACCTGCAGGGCACATCCCGCTACCTGTCGGCATCGAACGACCACAACATGGTCTACCACGGCGCAATCGATGTCTTCCGCCATTCGATCGAACGCCCGCTGGAATACCCGCCCAACACCGTCTGGCGCTACCACAATTGCGACACGCTGACGCTCGGCGCGCTCGTCCGCCGGACAGTCGAAGCACGTGGCGAGGAGTACCTGACCTACCCGCAGCGGGCGCTGTTCGACAAGATCGGCATCCGCGACCACATCCTCGAAGTCGACCCGTGGGGCAACTTCGTGATGACTGGCTTCGACTACGGCACCGGCCGCGATTGGGCACGCTTCGGCCTGCTGCACCTCTGGGACGGCGTCTGGAAGCCAACCGGCGAGCGCATCCTGCCCGAGGGCTGGGTTGACTTCGTCCGCACGCCCGCCCCGGCTGACGACACACAGGGCTACGGCGGCCAGTTCTGGCTCAACGCCGGTGGCCGCCACCCGAATATCCCACGCGATGCCTTCTGGGCCGCCGGTGCCTGGGGCCAGCTGACGATGGTGATCCCCTCCCGCGACACCGTCATCGTCCGCCTCGGCCACACCAGAAACTCCGAAAGCCTCGACCCGTACATCGACGAGACATTCTCAAGCATCCTCGCGGCACTACCAGACTAGCAACGCAACCGGCGCACTCACCGCGATCACGAGTTATGACTTACTGGCTATGCCGCTCCCCGATGGGGAGCGGCATAATTGGTGGCTAATCACGTCGTCACGTTCACGAGAGGCAGTGCGTCAGGTGACGTGGTCGGAGACGCCCGAACGTCCCCGCAGACTCAGGGCATGGGTCATAGAAATCATCTACGGATTACTCGCGCTGGGTGTCATCTTCGTCGGCCCATGCCTCTTCTTGCTTGCACTCCTCCTGCTCGATACAGCGACGTATGTCGCCCTCTGCACGGCAGTCATCATCGTCACACTCTCGCTCATTCGCACAGTAGATCGAGCGTGGTTTCCGTATGTCTTGGCTACGGAACTTGCGGTTTTCGAGTTTGGCATGTTGTTGTTCGGGGTCGCCTCGGACACACCACTACCCAGCGAAGCAATGGCGGCGGTCTTCGGAGGGATTATTTTCGGATTGTCATCCGGATCAACTGGGTCGATTGCCGAGCGGAACCTTACCCTCATCAACGCCCGTTCGACCGAGCTGCGCTGGGCAGCTCTCACCCTCGTCGCTGTGTCCGCGTTGTTCGGAGTCATCGTTCCGCGGTTTCCCTCCTGGATATCGGTCGCAATCGGCGGAGCGCTGGTTGTCAGCGGTCTCGCGCTCACGTGGCGTGCGCCGAAGGTCGGATCGCCGCACATTGCAATAGCGATGATGACCGCCGCTGGCGTCGCGGGTTGCATCCTGCCATTCGTCGATATGGTCGACTCGCCGCTTCTCTTCGGCGCAATTGCATGGATCGTTGTGTCGGCATATCGTGAGGCGGATCTACGTCGAGATGAAAGGATCACCGGTCGCAAACGCTGGCGTCATCCCGCCACCGCACGGGCCGCTGCATTCCGCGACGCAGGAGCCGACTGGGGAGAGACCCTGATGACGTTGCAGCAGGAAGGCTTCGCGATCGGTGACCGAGTAGCGGCAGTTCGCAAGCTCGACGGCCTCAACCACCATGAAGCAGCGCGTCTCGTCAAGTTCTACCGGCATCCAGCCTCAACGCAACCAACGTAATCGCTTGCCTGCATTCAGATCAACTTCCGGCATACGTGTCGCGGCGAGCGATCGCGGTATCCAGTGTGGGCTGTGAAGAGGGTTGGCCGCCTTGGCCAGCACGATGCCAGGTCCATGACTAGACACACAACCGGCGCAATTACCGCGATCACGAGTTATGACTTACTGGCTATGCCGTCGCTCCGACGGGTAGCGGCATAGTTAGCACCTAAGCACGTATTCACTCTACCGAGAGGCAGCGCGTCAGATGGCGTGGCCGAAGCAACCTGAACGTCTCCGTGGCCTCACGGCATGGGTCTGGGTAACTTTCCACTGCGCGCTGATGCTCGCCGCTTCTTTCGCAGGCTTGCTGGCGCTGATGTTCGCGTTCTTCCAGATGCACGTACTCCCATTAATCGTCCTCTGCGCAACCATCGTCATCGTCGCACTTCTGTTGACTTGTTGGATAGACAACAACTGGTTCCCATACCCCGCCGTGGTGTCGCTTGGATTGGTCGCGTTCGGGATGCTCTGGTTCGGGCTTGCATTGAGGACGCCGCTACCTGGCGAAGCCGCCGGGGCGATCGTCTTCGGACTCATCTTCGGCTTGATGTCCGGAGTAACTGGATCATTTCACGACCGGACTCTAGAACTCATCGGAGATCGATCGATCGAACTTCGCTGGGCATCGGTGACGCTCATTGCCATTACAGTGCTGTTCGGCGGTGTCGAACCGCTGCTTCCAGTTTGGGCAACCGTTGCCATCTCCGGGAGCATGATCCTCAGCGGCCTCGTCCTCGCCTGGAGACTCCCCAAGGTCGGATCTCCACACATAGCAATCGCCATGCTTCCAGCCGCTGGTGTTGTGGGTTGTATCGTGCCGCTCATTGATGTGATTGATTCGAATGTTGGTCTTGCTCTACTATCCAGTACGCTCCCGTCGTTCGTCGCCTTCGCATACTTTGTCGCGATTCTATGGCGTGACGACCGGATCTGGGACCTCATACGATGGAGTCACCCGGCCGCCGAGCGCGCCACCCAGCTGCGCGAATCTGGCGCGAACTGGGATGAGACGCTGAGGACACTCGAACAGGAAGGCTTCCGTTTTGCCGACCGGGTCTTCGCGGTGCGCGAACTCGAACGTCAGAACCACTTGGAAGCCACGCGCTTCGTGAAGTTCTATCAGCACCCTTCCTCAACCAGCGAACCCTGACACCTCCGATCGATACAACAGCCGTGCCGTTGAACGCGATCACGAGTATCCTGTGTGGGCTGCGCGGAGGGTTGGCCGCCCTGGCCAGCACGATACCAGTACCACGGAGGAGAACCAGTGACCGTCGCAGAGACGACGACCGCCGTAGAATCAAGCATTATCCGTAACCGTCCCCTGATCACGCTCGCACTCGGACACTTCACCATCGACCTCTACGCCGGGTTGTTACCCGTCATGTTCCCGCTGTTGTCAAAGGAATACGACCTCGACCTCGCAACGGTTGGGTTGATTGCGCTTGCCTACAGCGGGATGGGATCGATCTCACAGCCGTTGTTCGGCTGGCTGGCAGACCGGCATGGGACGCGGCTGATCGGTGCCGCGCTGGTCTGGACAGCAGTGACGTTCGCCGGAATCGGCTTCGCGCCGTCGTTCCCGTTGATCCTGATCCTGGCCGGATTGGCCGGAATCGGCTCCGGCGCGTTTCACCCATTCGGCGCGCTGAACGCCAACGCCGTCATCACGCCCGGCAAGCGTAACGCCGCGATGTCGGTCTACGCCTCGGGCGGCACGCTCGGCTTCGCCATCGGCCCGCTGATCGGCGTCGGCCTGCTGGCGTTGATGGGCCAGCGTGGAGTCGGGCTGATGCTGATCCCTGGCACAGCCATCGCCGCATGGCTGCTGTATGAGATGCGGACGATCGCCGTCAAAGGCCGAGGGCGCGGCGGGACGGTCGATGCCACGATCCCGCCGATCCCGAAACTGGCGATGGCAGCCGTCATCATCGTCATGATGTCGCGCTCCTGGACGATGTCGAGCATCTCAACCTTCGTGCCGTCCTGGTACGACGACCTCGGCTACTCGGCGGCCTTCTACGGCGCGCTGGCGACGACGATCACCATCTCCAGCGCGCTCGGCACAATCGGATCCGGTTCACTGGCCGACCGCTACGGTCGTCGGGCGCTGATCGTCGGCTCGCTGGTCCTCTCGATTCCGACCGTCCTGCTCTTCGCGCAGTTCACCGGACCAATCGCCTTCGTCACTGGTGCGCTGGTCGGACTGCTGGCGGCATCAACAGCGCCGCTCCTGCTCGTGATGGCTCAGCAACTGATGCGCGGGCGGGCCGGTGTTGCCAGCGGCCTGATCCTCGGCCTCGGCTTCGTCACCGGCGCGATCGGCGTCCCGATCACCGGCGCCGTCGCCGACGCCATCGGCATCCAGGACGCCATGCGTCTCCAGACCATCATCGTCCTGCTCTCCATCCCGGTTGCCCTCTGGCTCCCGACCGAAGCCAAGGTCGAAGAGATGCACGCGCGACGGTAGCATCCGGACCTGTTGCGAATATTTCGATTACGGCTACAATGGTGCAGGGGCGACAGTTGGAAGGTCACACGATGGCGACGGAGTTCGAGACAACCGAGCCAGCAGTAGCAACTGACGAGGAACAGGTAATCCTGCGTAACATCGAGGCGTTGCTCGCGGTTGATACCGAGCATCCGGCGATACTGGTCAGCCCTGAAGGGGAGACCGTTGTCCTCCCTGAGGCCGCGTTTCAACTCCTTCGCAAGGTCGTCCATCATCTCGCGAACGATGAGGCCGTCTCTGTGATCCCCATCAGCCGGGAGTTAACCACTCAGCAGGCAGCCGACCTCCTGAATGTCTCACGCCCCTACCTGATCCAATTGCTTGACCGAGACGAAATCCCCTACCATCGGACTGGAACGCATCGACGGATCAGGCTCGACCATCTGCTGGACTACAAGCGTCGTCGTGACGCAGACAGGCGCGAGGGACTGCGCCAACTGACGCGCAAGAGCCAGCGCATTGGCCTCTATGATCGTCCCGAGTCCGCCTGAACTGTGCCAGGACCGATCGTTGTCCTTGATGCGAATGTGCTCATTCCTGCGGCCCCCCGTGACACGCTGCTACGAGCAGCGGAGCGCGGTCTCTATCAACTGCGCTGGAGCGCTGAAATCCTGGACGAGGTCGAGCGCAACCTGGTTGAGAATGATTTGACAACCGCCGGCGACGCTCGCGATCTCATCAATATCATGCGCGGATTCTTTCCCGAAGCACTCGTATCCGGATTCGAGGGCTTGATTGACGCGATGCCAGTCAACTCGAAGGATCGCCATGTCCTCGCCGCAGCCGTCCATGCCCATGCAGAGATCATCGTGACTGAGAATCTGCGAGACTTCAGTGAACAGGCCATGGCACCATATGCCATCGCCGCGCAGTCTATCGATGACTTCCTTGTATCGCTGGCCGAGCGATCGCCTGCGTTGCTTGCTCAGATCGTCAACGAGCAGGCTGCAGACCTGGAATCTCCACCCGTAACTCTCGATGATCTGCTGGACACGCTGGCTGGCTGGGCACCCGTATTCTCAGAGAACATTCGTCGTCGTTGATCTCTGCCGAGACAGCGGAAGGCGACACCCAATTACCCACTGCCCCAGTCAGGGCAAAGACAGATCAGCGCGGCTGACCATCCTCGCGTTCCACACGACCATGAAATGTTTGCTCGCCCGGTCAGGACGGTACCTGTCCCTTCCGACGTTTTCACGACGTTGCCCTGCACCTGATACTCGATGAGGTCGATGCCAACTGCGGCATCGACAGCGTCATGAGGAGGAATCGATGGGCGAGTCTCGAGCCGTCACCGTGATCGCCGGATTGGTTTCCATCGCCGCAGCCATCGCGTTGCTGCTATCCGGCATGCTCCACCCGGACGCAGGCAACACGGACAATCACCGCGAGGCGTACCATACGATGGCGTCGGGCGCGAACTGGGACCTCTCACACTGGATGCTGCTGATCGGCTTCCTGCTGATCACAGTCACGCTCGCGCTGATCATGGACGTACCTCAATTTGCAGCGAACCGCTTGATGATGGCGTCCGCCCGTGTCGCGACGATCGCTTCGCTCTTCATGACCATCCACGCCGTTCCACACCTGCTTGTCTCCAGCGAACGTGAGCAACTTGCGAGCGGCGGTGCTGCCCCACTGTACGAGTTCACGCGCTGGACCGAGGCTGTCGGCCTTCCATTCTTTGGCCTGTCCATCGCGGCTGTTGCCCTCGCCAGTATGCGCGGCCACGCGCTCGCCGGACGCTCGATCGCAATCCTTGGTGCGATTGGCGCTCTCGTCTTCGGAACGGCTGGCCTGCTGACGGCTGGATTCGCGTTCGGCGCCGCCGACGTCCTCTTCCCACTCAGCGCACTCATCTCGCTCTGGTTGTCATGGCTGGGTGTCGGACTGGTCCGATGCGCCCTGGCCCAATTCAGATGGTCTACTCTGCAGAACGAGGCACCAGGCCACACGCAGGACCCGGCCGTAGCCATCTGATCGACGCACGATCATCCACCCAAAACGTCAGACGGGCATGGAGTGATCCATGCCCGTTCGTGCGTTCAGGTGATAACCGTGCTACTGTCCCCGGATCAACGTCGCATTCAGTGGAGAGATGCTGCATGAAGGTCTACATCTCGGTCGATATCGAGGGGGTGGCGGGCGTCATCGACCGCAGCCAGGGGATGGTCGATGGCGGGCATGCGTTCGAGCTTGGGCGGGCGTTGATGATGGGCGAGACAAACGCAGCCATCGAAGGCGCGCTGGCGGCCGGGGCAACCGAGATCGTTGTCAACGATAGCCACGCCGTGATGCGCAACCTGCTGCCGACGCAACTCCACCCGAAGGCGACGCTGATCCAGGGGCGGATCAAGAACTGGTTCATGGTCGAGGGGCTGGACGAGACGTTCGACGCCGTTATGCTCGTTGGCTACCATGCGCCGGCAGGTGTTCGCGACGGCGTCCTCAACCATGCGTTCCACCCCCTACGAGTTGCGCTACAACGGGCAGGTCTGGAGCGAGATTGGGCTGACGGCGTCGGTTGCAGGACATTTCGGCGTGCCGGTCGTGCTGGTGACTGGCGACGATGCGGCCGTTCGTGATGCCGAGGCCTGCTTGCCGCCACATGTCGGGGTCAGCGTCAAGCGCGGCATCACCCGGCTCAGCGGCGAGAGTGTCCATCCAGACGTCGCCCGCGAGCGGATTCACCAGGGCGCGCGGCAGGCGATCGAGCGGTTGGCCGAGTTCGAGCCGTTGAAGGTGCGGACGCCGGTTGAGATTGAAATCGACTTCTACTACTCGCCGCAGGCCGACGTCGCCGCGCTGATTCCGACGATCGAACGCACCGGCGACCGAACCGTTCGCTTCGTCTCGCCCGACGCGCTGGAGGCGTACAAGACCTTCCTGGCGACCTACTACATCACCCGCGATCTCGTCTGATCGCAGCAGGCTGTCGTACCGCCGCAATGCCGGGTACGATGCGCCAGCGTGGTTCGGCAGCGTGAGGGATCGAGAGAGGTGGCGAGGATGGCAGCACTGGCAGGCAAGGTCGCGATCGTGACCGGCGGGGCGTCGGGAATTGGGCGGGCGATTGCCCTGCGCTATGGGCGCGAAGGGGCGATCGTTACTGTCGCCGACTGGAACACGGCTGGTGGCGAGGAAACAGCCGCGATGATCCGCGAGGCAACCGGTCGGGCGACCTTCGCGCAGTGCGACGTCTCCGACCCGGAACAGGTCCAGGCGATGATCGACCGAGCGGCGGCCGATGCTGGACGGCTCGACATCATCGTCAACAACGCCGGTGTTGGCGGGACCGGCCAGGCAGCGGCTGATATGCCGGTCGATGCGTTCCAACGGGTGATCAACATCAACCTGCTCGGCCCGTACTACGGCGCGAAGTTCGCCATCCCGCATCTGCGTAAGGCCGGTGGCGGCTCGATCATCAACATCGCCTCGACCTACGGACTCATCGGTGCGCCGAACACCCCAGCCTATGCCGCCGCCAAGGGCGGTCTGGTGATGCTCACAAAGCAGATGGCTGTCGACTACTCACGCGAAAACATCCGCGTCAACGCAATCTGCCCCGGCTTCGTCGACACCGACCTCGGCGGGCGACGCGCGCGAATGTCGCCGGAAGACGCAGCAGCAGCACTCGCCCAGCGTGAGGCACGGGCCGCGATCCAGCCGCTCCCACGTCAGGCCCAGCCAGATGAAATCTCCGGCGCAGCCGTCTTCCTCGCCAGCGACGACGCATCCTTCATCGTCGGCGCGATCCTGACCGTCGATGGCGGCCAGACGATCCTGCATAACTGGGGCGAGTATCACCAGTAACCGGAGAACGCAACGAACGATGACCGATGACTTCTATTGCGACGAGTTGCTTTCAGGTCGCACGCCGGTCCAGGTCGTCGAGGAGACGGCTAACGTGCTTGCATTCCATCACACGCGGCCTTCGTACGCCGTCCACATCGTCGTCATCCCGAAGCGGCACATTCCATCGCTCCTTGCGCTCAGTGACGCCGATGACAGGTTGCTGGCCGAGATGTTCGCAATCATCAGGCAGGTTGCCGCACAGGTCACCGATCAACGCGGCGCCTGCCGGGTCGTCACGAACATCGGCGCCTACCAGGACTCCAAACACCTGCGCTGGCACGTCTACTCCGACCATCCAGCAAGGTGAGGCGAGCGCCGTTTGCTATCCCGAGCAATTCCGTCGCACGCGGAGACTTCCCCGTTGGTCGCCCAATCCTCCCTTTGTGATCCTGAGTAGTCCGCCACAGCGATCTTGACGGACGACATGTTCGGGATAGCCACCCCGCTCCCCCTGTCATCCCGACGTAGGAGGGATCACGTCCTCGTTGACTGATCGAGGCGCGAACGAGTCACGAGATCCCTCCTTCGTCGGGATGACAGGGCAACAGATAGGCGCAACCCGACACAATCATCGTGGGAATCAACTGAGCAAACGCGATGGACGACAAAGAGGAGGCTAGCCACCCCCGAATCCCGTACTACCGACGCATGACCTGAACGCCTGCTCCGGCTTATCATTAGTAGAGATTGATGCAGCATCGGGAAGAGGAGCTAGCCATGCATCACAAGTTCAGCGAGATCAAACCGTGGGCATGGGCCTCGATCAGCGCAGGGATCGCGACGGCCGCCGTTCTCGGGACCGTTGCTGAGGTCGTCCGCCGCAAGGTCGACCAGATCGCGACGCTCGACCCAGGTGCGCCGTTCGACCCCTACTACGGTCTGGCCGAGTACGCCGTCAACGTCGAACCGGCCTGATCGTCAGGCGGTTAACGCGATCTCCAGCGCAGCCATCGCCGCGTACCACTGCGGCTCGATGACCCCATCGGTGTTCGCCATCGCCACCGTCGCTATCCCGGCGTCCGGGACCAGCACCAACTGGCTGAGGAAGCCAGTGTCTTCACCATCGTGCCGGATGATCTGCCGGCCCCGGTAGGCGTTGCTGAACCACGAGAGACCGACGCGCGCGTGTGACTCCGGACTGACGCGCGCGACAGGTTGCCACATCGCCTCCAGCGACTCACGCGACAGCACCCGAGCGCCGTCGAGTTCCCCACCATTGAGATTCGCCAGCGCCCAGCGGCACATGTCGTTGACGTTCGAGTAGAGCGTCGAACTTGGCCCGTGGGCGCGGTTGTACGGAAACACGTCACTGACGACGATCTCACCTGCCTCGTTGACGACGTGACCGCGACTCAACAGGTCCGGATCAGCCTCACGCACGAGCAACGTGCTGCGCTCCATCCCGAGCGGCCGCAGGATTCGCTCGGCGATCACCGACTCGAACGTCATCCCGCCGACCTTGGCGAGCAGGTCGCCCAGCACCTCATAGGCGATGTTGGAGTACTCGAAGCGTGCGCCCGGCGCGTCGATGAGTTCCCGGTCGGCCACCGACCGGACGTAGCGCTCCAGCGCGCCATCGTCGTACTCCGGCCGGTCCCAGCCGTAGTCCTCCTCGTCAGGCATCCCGGCTGTATGGGAAAGCATCTGCCGGATTGTGATCTCGCTGGCGCGCTCGTCGGCCATCGTGAAGTACGGCAGGTGCCGGACGACCGGGTCATCCAGCGCGATCAGCCCGTCCTCGACCAGTTGCATGATCGCCGTCGCGACGAACGGCTTGGTGACCGACGCCATGTGAAACAGCGTCTCAGTCGTCACGGGCCGCTGGTCATTAAGGCTGGCAACACCGAAGCCACGCCCGTAGACCATCTCGCCGCCAGCGACGACACCGACAGCCATCCCGGGAACCCGCATCAGCGCGATCAACTGCTCGATGAACGGAGTCAGCCGACGTTCCAGCGCATCCGCGAGTGCGACAGGTGCCATGCTACCCCCTCAGACGATGCTGGCCGGAATGTCCAGGTGCTACTCGTCTTTCAATTCTGGCGGATAGAGGTAGTAGTTTGCAGCGCTGGCCGCCTGACCGCCTTCGTGGACAGCCGTACTGATCTGGTGCGAGTGCAGCCGGGTAACGTCACCGGCCGCGTAGACACCGGGGATGTTGGTCTTCTGCTCCGTATCGACGGTGATGTAGCCGCGCGGGCTGAGTTCGACGCCAAGCCCTTCGATCAATTCGGTCTGTGGCGTCTGCCCCTGAACGGCAAAGAGTTGGTCCAGTTCGATCGTCCGGCCGCCGTCGGTCCGAATCTCGTGGAAATTACCGCCCTCGCCATGGACGGAGTCGATCTTGTCGTGGATCAGCGGTATCCCGGCGGACTCCAGCCGCTGCTGGAACTCCTCGTCGATCTCGCAGTCGGCAGAGTTCGTCAGGACCGTCAACTGGTCGGTGAAGCGGCGCAGTTGCATCGCCTCTGACGCGGTCGCGTTGGTGTTGCCGACGACGACAACCCGTTCGCCCTTGCAGGCGTAGCCATCACAGGTGATACACCAGAACATACTGCGGCCAACGTACTCGTCCCAGCCCTCGAAGTGCGGATAGTGATCGACAACCCCGGTCGCGATGATGACGGCGCGCCCACGCCACTCACCCGCCTGACCGGACGCGACGAACCAGTCCCCGTCCTGCCGGACCTCGATGATCTTGCGGTCGAGACAGGCGGCTTGCGGATACTCGCCAAGTTGCTGACGCCCCAGTTCGCGCAGTTCTCGCGCCGGGACTCCACCCGGAAAACCAAGATAATTGTGGTTGATCTGATGCCAGGTCGAGCGTCCCTGCCCGGCGTCGAAAACGATCACACTCCGATCGTAACGCGCCAGATACAGCGCCGCCGACAAACCCGCCGGCCCACCACCAACAACCAGAACCTCTGCCTCACGCTTTTCAGTTATGTCTTGTTCTTCGGACACGCGTACTCCCAACGATTCCTAATGGCTCGCCCTGCTATCGTCGTACCATCCTGCAAGGGCCGCGCCGCGATCGCTGGAAGCGCCACCATCATGATGGCCTCGCGTAGGGGCGACATCGTGATGTCGCTCTGCTCGCCCGCCCGAACGCATCGGTGAGGAACCAGGGCGACATCGCGATGTCGCCCCTTCGCGATTGTATTAAGTACGTTTGCGGGCGCGTCTTACGCCATCGCGCGGTAGGCCGCGACAGCCTCGCCGAGGCGGGCGACGGCTTCGGCGGTGTCCGGGGTGCTGACGAGGATGACGTGACCGACGCCGGCCGCTTCGTACTCCTTGAAGACGGCGGCCATCTCCTCGGGTGTGCCGGTCAGCATCCGGTCGGGGTCGATCGTCTCCGGCATCTTGTCCGGCGCGAGGTCCGGGAAGGCGGTCGCGACGCCAACCGTGACCTCCAGCGTCGAGGGATCGCGGCCAACCTGCTCGCAGGCGGCTTCGAGGGCGGCGCGGCGTTCGGCCAGCATCGTCGGCTTGCCGAGCCAGGCCGTGTTCCACTGGTCGGCGTACTGGGCCGTCAGCCGCAGCATCCGCTCGCCTTTGGACGCAATCAGGATCGGCGGGCCACCCGGGCGCGGGCCACGCGGGCGCATTTCGCAGTTCGGCGCGCTGTAGTACTTGCCAGTGAAGTCGACCTTGCCCTCTTTGATGAGGGGGTTGATGATCTGCATCGACTCCTCGAAGCGGCTGGCGAGGTTGTTGAACTCATAGCCGAATGCTTCGAACTCCGGCTGGTGCCAACCGGCACCGAGGCCGAGGATGATCCGGCCATTGGAGACCTCGTCGGCGGTGATCGCCATCTTGGCCTGCAGCGCCGGGTTGCGCCAGGCCGTGCACATCACGATCGTGCCAAGTTCGACGCGGCTGGTCGCCTCGGCCAGTGCGGAGAGCATCGTCCAGCCCTCCCAGATGCCGCGCGTCGGCTGCTCGGGGAACCGATACAGCAGGTGGTCGTAGACCCAGACGGAATCGAAGCCCGCCTCCTCGGCCTGCAGCGCCATCGCCCGCAGTTCGGTGTACGGCGTCGGCGCCTCGGTCTCCTCATGCTCGCCGAGCATCAGGGCATACCCGATCTTCATTGACCCTACTCTCATTAGTGTACGAACGTCACTGATCGACGGCAGATTGTAAGCCATTCAGGCAGCGATTGGCGTGAACATCGTGAAAATAACCAACCCCGATTCGAGATCCCTGATGTTCCTGCCACGCTGGAGTTCACCGGAGCAGGCAGCCACCCCTGATCTGGCTCCAGCGAATGGAGAAACCACGCCAGACGCCCCGCAGAACGGTCCCGAAAATTGGTTGAAACTACGTACACCGTCGCCGGATCCGCCGTACTACACTGAATCGCATCGTCGCCCGAGAGGAGCGTTGTGGCAGTGCGTCGTCCAATTCAGGTCGAAACGACCGTGACGGTCCCCTATACACCCGAGCAACTCTGGCGCTATGTGGCCGACACACAGCGGATGGACCGTGCCGTCGGGCTGCCAAAGGCGCGCTTCAGCCGCATTCCGCGCCCCGAGGGCGGCGAGATCGTGACTGGCGAATATCGACTCGGCAAACGGCTGGTCTACGCACGCTGGCAGGAGCATCCGTTCGTCTGGGAGCGTCCGCGTCACTACAGCATCGTTCGCGAATACACGCGCGGCCCGATCGTTCGATTCCACGGCGGTGCGGAACTGGAGCCAATCGCGCCAGAGAATGGGAATAAGGACCGGACGCGGATCCGTGTCTATGGCGAGTTCACGCCGCGCCACCGGATCTTCGCGCCGTTCGTGCGACTGTACGTCGCCCATCGGGCGATGCGCCGCTCGCGAGAGCAGTATGCAACCATCGCCGCCTACATCGCCGGGCAGGTGTCACAGCCGTTTATCAACACCCCACGGCCCGCACTACAGGCGCGATACGCGACCCACGTGCGGATCGCAGCGCGGCTCGGACAAGCGGGCGTCGAGGCACAGATCGCCGACCGCCTCACCAGCTGGCTGCTGGAGATGGACGACGAAGCCGTCGCCGGGATGCGGCCAATCGAACTGGCGCACGACTGGGGTACGGACGAGCGCGCCACGATCGAGGCGTTCCTGCGGGCGACGACGGCCGGCATTCTGGACATGCGCTGGGAACTGATCTGCCCATCCTGCCGGGGAGTCAAGGCCGAGGCGATCCACCTGCGTGACCTCGCCAACGAGGGCTACTGCCCGGCCTGCAACATGCCATTCTCCGCCAACGTCGATGAGGCGATCGAAGCGCGTTTCTACCCTGCGCCATCGATCCGCCGCGCCGAAGTCGGCACCTACTGTGTCGGCAGTCCGATGGACACGCCCCACCGGCTCGCGCAGGCGACGGTGCTGCCCGGTGCGGAAACAATCTGGCGGCTGCGCCTGCAACCTGGTGACTACACGATCCGCTCCCCGCAGAGCCGGGGCGTCGTGCGACTGGAAGTGCGACCGGAACACGTGCTCAGCGCCGCATACCTGACGTTTGAGCCAACCGTCATCATGCCGGAACACCTCCAACTGGCGGCAGGCGATGTCACGATCCGGCTGAGAAATCAGACGCCACACATCCTGACCGCCGCGCTCGACGATGGCCGCTGGGTCCGGCTGGCACTGACGCCCGGGACCCTGATGACGCTGCCGGCCTTCCGTGCGCTCTTCTCGGTCGAGGCGCTGGCGGTTGGCGTCGAGCTATCGGTCACGCGAGTTGGCCTGCTCTTTACGGACCTGGCTGGTTCGACCGCCCTCTACGAGCGGGCCGGTGAGGCACGCGCCTTCCGGCTGGTTGGCGAGCACTTCGAAATCCTGCAGGCCGCAATCGAGGGGGCTGGTGGGGCTGTCGTCAAGACGATCGGCGACGCCGTCATGGGGGCGTTCCCGGATGGCGACGCGGCGCTACAGGCAGCGATCGCGATCCAGCGAGCGATCCATACGCTCGACACCGGCGGACTTGCCGACCCGGCGCTGCTGCTCAAGATCGGCGTCCACGCCGGACCATGCTACGCCGTCACCCTCAATGACCGGCTCGACTACTTCGGCGGCACCGTCAACCTGGCTGCCCGCGCCCAGCACGAGGCTCAGGGCGGCCAGATCGTCGCAACCGCGTCTGTCTACGACGGCGCAGCGAACCTCATCACCACCGCCCGTCTCGTTGCCGACCCATTCGACGTGACGCTGCGCGGCATCAGCGCCCCCGTCCGCCTGTACCGGATCGACTGTGGGAAGCAGCCGCTCGGACATTTGCACGACACGACACACCCCACAGGAGAGAGCGACATTGCGATGTCGCCCCTAGTGGTTGAGATGAACTGACGCCTACCACCTGAAGGACACGTTGATGACTGCACATCCTCGCGACGCGAATCGAATCCGGCCCGTCATCCCGGCCATGCGCTGGCTGCTGTTCGTTGCCGGGTTACTCGTTCTCGGAGCAGGGAACTCGCTGTTTCTGTTCTCGACCCAGACGGATGACTACTTCGCGTGGACGATTGCCAATCCGTTGATCGCGGCGTTCCTGGGTGCGGCGTTCTGGTCAAGTTGCGCGCTGGAGTTGCTGTCGGCGCGGGAGCAGGTCTGGTCGCGGGCGCGGCTGGCCGTTCCGGCGGTGCTGATCTTCACGATCCTGACGGCGATCGCGACGATGATCCATCGCGACATCTTCCACGACACCTGGATTGCCTGGGCGTGGATCGCGATCTACCTGATCGTCCCGCCGGTCTTCATGGTCGTGATTGGGATGCAGTTGCGGACGCCCGGCATCGATGAGCCACGGCAGTTCCCGCTTCCGAACTGGTTACGGGCGATATCCGTCGTTCAGGGGGTCACGCTCCTCGGCGCGGGTGGCGCGCTGATGGTTGCACCGCTGGACGCGATGCGAATCTGGCCGTGGCCGCTGACGGAACTGACTGGCCGGGCGATTGGCGCATGGCTGGTGGGCCTCGGTGCGATCGCCATTCAGGCCGCCTGGGAAAACGACTTCCTTCGCGTGCGCGCCGCCGCAGTCTCCGCGCTCCTGCTGGCAGCGCTCGAAACGGTCGCGCTGGTGCGTTACCCCGACACCGTCGCGTTCGGCAGCGTCCAGGGTTTCGTCTACCTGGCCGCGCTCGCGAATGTCGCCCTCGTCGGCGCCGTCACGCTTGCTGGCAACCTGCGCGCGACGCGAACCCATGCAGCCGCAGCAGCAAGCGTCCCGGGTTGAACCACTGCCGGTGGACTGAAACATGCAAGCCATCGTGGCTGGCCTGCTCCCGGTGGGTCACCTCGTTAGCCATCGTTCGTCCAGCGAACCGGTGATGAAACGTTCAGGGGTATTGCATGAGATTCCGCGCGCTACTGGTCGTGTTGCTGCTGAGCATGATGCTTACAGCCTGTATGAACGACGACAACGACGACGAGCCAACGGCAGCATCCGCAACGACGCCCACGACTGAAACCGCTGCCTCGCCGACAGCCGCCGAAGCATCACCGACCAGCGACGACGCGACGGCGTCGCCAGAAGCGACGACAGCATCATCGCCGACCACGGCTGCATCGCCATCGGCATCACCTGACGCCTCACCGAACGCTTCACCGGATGCCTCGCCGGTCGCGGATACGGTCATCCCCGACTCGCCGGTCGGCGAGCGGTTTGGCTGGGTGCTGGATCTGATGAACAGCGGCGCGACCGACCTGACGCCGGAGATGGTCGAGGAAGCCTTCGCGCCGGAGGTCCTCGCCGAGTTGCCGCCGGATCAGATGATCGCAACGCTCCAGCAGATCGCGGCCAGCGGGCCGTTCACCTTCGAGGGATTCTGGGAGCCGCCAACGTCCTACGAAGCGGTTGGCCTGCTGACGGCTCCTACGGGCGACGAATTGCTGATGGTTGTCGTGGTCGAGGAAGCCGAGCCGCATCGGATGATCGGCCTCAACTTCCAGCCGGTTCCAACGCCGATTGAACTGGCCTCATGGGACGACCTGGATGCCCAACTCAGCGCGCTGGTTGCCGAAACGAACTTCCTCGCGGCCGAGATCGTCGACGGCCAATGCGTCCCGGTCCACGCGCTGAATGCCGACTCGTGGCTGGCGATCGGATCGGCCTTCAAGCTGTATATCCTCGGCGAACTGGCCCGCAAGATCGAGGCTGGCGAGGTCGCCTGGGACGACGAGTTGGAGATCAGCGACGCCTGGAAGAGCCTTCCGTCCGGCGTCATGCAGGACGAGCCAGCCGGGACACCCTTCACGCTGCAACGCTACGCCGAACTGATGATCTCGATCAGCGATAACACCGCGACCGATCACCTGCTGCGCGCGCTGGGCCGCGAGAACGTTGAAGCGATGCAGGCCGAGATGGGCCACGGCGAACCGAGCCTGAACACGCCGATGCTGACGACCCGCGAACTGTTCGCGCTCAAACTGGTCATTCCACAGGAGACGGTCGACGCCTACCTTGCCGGCAGTGACGAAGAGCAGCGCGCCATCCTGGCAGAGGTCGCCGCCGCCGAACTATCGCTGGATGACCTGACGGAGTGGACCAGCCCGCGCGCAATCGACACGATTGAGTGGTTCGCCTCGGCCGAGGACATCTGCAATGCGATGATGTGGCTCCATGACGCGAGTTCCCGTCCCGGTCTCGAACCACTGCGCGACATCCTCTCGATCAACTCTGGCGTCCCGGTCGACGACGAGGCCTGGCCGTTCGCAGGCTTCAAGGGCGGCTCCGAACCGGGCGTCCTCAACGGCAACTGGATTCTCGAACGCGCCGACGGCCGCACCTTCGTCATCAGCGCCAACGTCAACGACCCCACCCAGAACATCGATCAGGCCACCGTCCTGCGCCTGATGATGGGCGCGATGGATCTGCTGGCGACGGAGTAAACGTAGACGGTGAGGTGTCAGGTGTCAGGTCACAGGTGTCAGGTGTCAGGTATCAGGTGTCAGGGGAACCGGTCGGCTCACTCCTGACACCTGACACCTGTGACCTGACACCTCATCCCCGCGGCACGTTCCTTGCCGAACTAGCGACAGTCGGCAGTCCGCGACACAGCGAGGTGGATGGAGGAACGCGCCGTGGCTACTGATCCGGTACGTCAGATTCATCGAGACGAAACAGATTCCCCGTATGACCTGAATCTCCGCAAGGCGTTGACGCGAATCGCGGCAGCCCCGCCGTCGGTCGATGCGCCCTACCTGACCGTCAGTCTCGACTGGCGGCCCGAGGGGAGCCAGCCACACACGCGCTACGCCCGTCAGGTCTTTGCAGAGCAGGTCGAACAGATTCTCACCAACTATGAGCCACACACGCTCGCACACGACAGCCTGACGGCTGACATCGAGCGAATCGCTGGCTGGCTCGACGGGCAGGCCGACCCATCGGCGCACGGCATCTTCATTGTTGCCTGTCTCAACACGAACGTCTTTCATGCGCTCTCACTGAACATCCCGCTGGAGACGCGCGTCGTCGTTGGGCCGACCCCGGCGTTGACGACGCTGGGGCGCCTCGCTGAGGACTACGCCAGTTTCGCGGTCATCCACGCCGACCAGCACGACGGCTATATCGACTTCTTCAGCCAGGCGACACACGAACGGGGTGTGGCGTTGCGGGGCAGCGTCTTCCCACGGCAGCACCAGCAGGGCGGCTTCTCACAGCGCCGCTTCCAGAACCGGGCCAACGAGAAGGTCGAAGCCTTCGCACAGGCGATCGCCGAAGAAGCCCGCGCGGCAATGGAGGACAACCCTGTCGAGTTCGTCGTCCTCGTCGGCGACGAAACGATGACCAGCGCACTGAACAACGCGCTCCACGACACGATCAAGGACAAGGTCGTCGGCACTGCCCGCGGCGATATGCGCGCCAACACCGATGAACTGCTGGAACTCGTCCTGCCGCTAGTGGCCGAGGCCGAACGCAAGCAGGAGATGGACGCCGTCCAGCGTGCCAACGACGGCCAGGGGCCGGGCGGCCACGCGACAGCAGGTGCCGAGGATGTCCTCGTCGCGCTCCAGTCAGGCCAGGTGATGACACTGGTGATGAACGACGACTTCCAGGGCACCGGCTGGGCCGACTACACGATGCCGGTCTATGGGGTCGGATCACCGCCGAAGAAGCACCCGGCGGGAGGCGAAACCGACCAGATCGTCGAGGTCGTGCTTGAAGACGAGATCGTCCGGCTGGCCGTCCAGACCGGCGCCGACATCGAAATCGTCCACTCGTCGGTCCCGGTCGAAACCAACGGCGACGCACCGATCCGGAAGGCCGACGACGAGTTCCCGCGCTCAGACGCCGCTCAAACCCTCGACCAACTGGGCGGCGTCGCCGCCATCCTCCGCTACACGCTCAGCGACGAGCAGTCAGTCGCAGACGCGTAGCTGTTGGGATTGGGGATTGGGGATTGGGGATTCGGGATTCGGGGATGTCGAAAGGATCAGTTCCCTTCAAGACCCCCAATCCCTAATCCCTAATCCCTAATCCCTAATCCCCAATCCCAAACGCCCTACTCCCCGTACCGCCACTCGTAATAATGCCGCCCGACATTCCCAGCCTCGACCTGCCAGCCTTCGGGGTTGGCGGGGGTGTAGGTCAGGACTCGGCGTTCGAAGGCCTGGACGAGGACGGGCTGCGACTGACCGGCGACGAGGACAGTCGTCCAGTACGGCTCGGTCAGCGGCAGACCGGTGGCGTAGAACGGCGAGAGGAAGAGTCGATCGACTGCCAGGGCGTCCTCGCCAACGATGACCAGCCCCTCCGAGTGCATGAACTCCCAGAAGACAGACGCGACGGTGTGGCCAGTGTCGGGGACGAACGTTGCTGCCGTCACACCGTACGCAGCAAACGATTCATCGCTGGTGACCTCGCCGTCGCGGGCGACTGTCTGCGTCACAACTGCGTCCACCTCCAGCGCCGGAGCATCCATCAGGCTGCCGAAGGTCGCGTAGGTCGGGGCATCAGCGTCGTTCGGGTCACCGGCCACACCGATCTCGGCTGGCGCGAGCGGCGTGAACTGGTCGTCGCCGTCCTGTCGCTGGCCAGTCATCAGTTCACGCGCCAACAACCCGTTCGTGACGTACCAGAGGCCGTCGTCCTCTGCGTCCGGATTGGTGATCTCCATCCGGCTCTTGTCGAAGTACTGGACCAGCCGCTCGCCATCGGGGCTGTCGGCGTAGTCCTCCATCATCGCTGCGGTGAACGGCTCTGGCCCCCACATCCAGGTCCGGTCAACAGCACCAGACGCGACCGGCAGATCCGTCCGCTGCCACGTTCGCAGGAATGCAAAGTTACCGATCGTCAACGGCTCCACGGTGAAGGCAACCGGAGCCGATGCGCCGCCCGGCTCGGGGTTGACGACACGAACATCGAACGATCGACCCGACTGCAACTCCGCGTCACTGAACTCGACCGAGAGCCGGGTGCTATCGAGGAAGGTCGTCTCGCGGGAGACGCCATCGACTTCGACGACCGATTCCGGCACGAACTGCCGGCCATGGATCAGCAGTCTGAATCCGGACACTCCCGCCATGACTGACGCTGGCGACAGTTCGTCGATACCTGGCGCGGGGTATTCATCATGGACGACGATCCGGAAGACGCTACCGGTCCGCATGTCGGCGACATAGACCTCGCCGTCCTCATCCTCTCCGAACGAGGAGATCAGCAGGTTGGTCGAGAGGAGCAGCGAGCGGTCCCAGCCGCCGTCCTCGCCCTGCTGGAGCGCATAGATGCGGCCAGAGCAGAAATCGGCAAACAGGTAGTCGCCCTCCAGCGCGGGTGACGCCGTGCCACGATAGACGTAGCCGCCGGTCACCGAGCAGCCGACCGAGTGGTCGTAACTGTGGATCGGCATGGTCAGCCCCTCGGTGTCGCACTCGACATCCGTTGGATAGCAGAGCGGCCCCTCCATGATGCTCCAGCCGTAGTTCTCACCACCGGTGCTACCGGCAGGCTGGAAGTTGATTTCTTCGTACCCGCTCTGGCCGACGTCAGTGATGAAGAGATCGCCGGTCAGCCGGTCGAACGAGAACCGCCACGGACTACGCAGGCCATACGACCAGATTTCCTCCTGCGCATCCTCGACACCCACGAACGGGTTGTCGGGCGGGATCGCATACGGCTCGGCGCTATCGACATCAATCCGCAGGACAGTCCCGAACAGCGTCGCGAGGTTCTGAGCATGGCCGTACGGATCGCCCGGATCGCCAGTCCCCTCGTCGCCGATGCTCATGTAGAGGTAGCCATCCGGCCCGAAGGCCAGCATCCCGAGGTTGTGGTCGGCCAGCCGATCCGGGATCGCCAGCAGGATCGTTGCGCTGTCCGGATCAGCCCGATCGGGATTCTCGCTGGAGACCTGATAGCGGCTGACGATGTTGGTGCCTTCGCCGTCGGTGTAGGCGACGTAGAAGGTGCCGTTCGTGGCGTAGTCGGGGTGGAATGCCATCCCGAGCAACCCCTGCTTGTCGCCATCGGTGTGGGAAACCTCATGCAAGTCGAGGAAGACCTCGGGTTGCTCCCCATCCCGCGCAACACGAATGATGCCGCCACGCTCCAGAACGAACAGCCGCCCGCTGCCGTCACCGGCGTGCGTGACATACACCGGCGCGAACAGCCCACGCATGATGGGTTCGAGCACGATGATCGGCGGGTTCTGCGGATCGTGGGCCGCTGGTTGCTGCCTCGCACTCGTACCGGTAACCGGCACCAGCAGCGCCAATATCACCAGCAGCATCAATCCCCGGCCACGTCGCATTCCCACGCCCCCATCCCTTCCCATACCCACACGCATACAGGACGACGGCTCGCGCTAACCGAGTCGTCGTCCTGCGGCAGTCACTCACGGTATTGCTGTCGCGCCACCTGCGCTGGTTCACCCGCCCAAACGAGGCAGCGACCTGTACATGGTCGCTGATTGGGCTGGGAGGGTCAAGTCGGCGGGATGCGGGACGTGGGACGCGGGACGCGGGACGCGGGACGCGAAGATCAGGAGCTATTCACATCACGCATCACGCATCACGCATCACGACCCCTCGCGTCCCACGTCCCACGTCCCGCGTCCCCACTCCGAGAGACGCTACCCGTTCACGACCGTCCCGCCATTCGGGTGCAGGACCTGTCCGGCGATGTAGGAACTATCGTTCGAGGCGAGGAAGACGTAGCAACTGGCGACTTCTTCCGGCTGGCCGGGGCGTTCCATCGGGACATCGGAACCGAAGGTCGCGACCTTGTCCTCGGGGAACGTCGCTGGAATCAGCGGCGTCCAGATCGGCCCCGGAGCGACCGCGTTGACGCGGATGCCGTCACCGACCAGTGCCTGCGAAAGCGAGCGGGTAAAGGCGACGATAGCGCCCTTCGTCGATGAATAGTCAAGCAGTTGCGGGCTGCCCTGATAGGCCGTCACCGAGGTGGTGTTGATGATGGTACTGCCCTCGCCGAGATACGCCATCGCCGCCTTCGTTATGTAGAACATCGCGAAGATGTTGGTCCGGAACGTCCGTTCGAGTTGCTCGGCGCTGATGTCAGTGATGCTCTCCTGCGGGTGCTGCTCGGCGGCGTTATTGACGAGGCAGTCGAGTTTGCCCAGCTCCGAGACGGTCTGCTGGACAATCTGCTGGCAGTGCGACTCATCGCCGATGTCACCCGCGATCGTGATGCAGCGGCGACCGTAGCCCTCGACCATCCGCTTCGTCTCTTCTGCGTCTCCATGTTCGTCGAGGTAGGAGATTGCGACGTCGGCGCCTTCCTTGGCGAAGGCGATTGCGACTGCCCGGCCGATGCCGCTGTCGCCGCCGGTGATCAGCGCCACCTTGCCGTCCAGTTTCCCACTTCCACGATGCTCTGGGTCATCAGCCTGTGGCCGCGGCGTCATCTCGGCTTCGATTCCCGGCTGCCGGTCCTGGTGCTGCGGAGGCATCGTCTGCTTCTGATCTTCGGACATTTCTGCTCTCTTCCCTGTGGTGCGGTGCTATGGCCCTGCCCCGGCAGATGCAAGGAACGTACCCGGACTGGCACGGCCCGTGCGCCGTCTGGTTCCCGATAACACTGAATCTTGCCCAGCGATGGAGGAGACGTTGACACTGATTGGCTTCCACGCGTCCCACGAGCAGTTCCCACCCAGCGAGTTGCTGGAGTACGTCCAACTCGCCGAGCAGGCCGGTTTCACGGCGGCCATGTGCTCGGACCATTTCCTGCCCTGGAGCGAGTCGCAGGGGGAATCCGGTTTCGCATGGTCGTGGCTCGGCGCGGCGTTGGCGAGGACGAGCCTCCCGTTCGGAGTCGTCAACGCCCCCGGCTACCGCTACCACCCGGCCATCATCGCCCAGGCCGTCGCGACGCTGGTCGAGATGTTCCCCGGTCGCTTCTGGGTTGCGGTCGGCAGCGGCGAAGCGATGAACGAGCACATTACCGGCGAACACTGGCCAATCAAGTCGGAGCGCAACGCGCGGCTGAAGGAATGCGTCGATGTCATGCGCGCGCTCTGGGCCGGGGAACTGGTGGTCCACGACGGGCGGGTGCGCGTCGACGAGGCCCAGCTCTACACACTGCCGCCCGAGCCGCCCCTCGTCGTCGGGGCAGCCCTCTCGGTCGAGACAGCCACCTGGATGGGCGAATGGGCCGACGCGCTCATCACGATCAACCAGCCGGACGGCAAGGATCGCGACGTGATCGACGCCTTCCGCGACAACGGTGGAAGGAACAAGCCAGTCTACCTGCAGGTTCACCTCTCGTGGCACCTCGACGAAGACCAGGCACGCCAGAACGCCTTTGACCAGTGGCGCACGACCGCCCAGGACAGCAAGGTGCTGGCCGACCTGCGACTGCCGCACCAGTTCGAAGCGGCCGCCAAGTTCGTTCGCCCCGAGGATATGGATGGCGGGGTCCGCATCTCATCCGACCTCAAGCAGCACGTCGAGTGGTGCCAGGAGTACCTGACCTACGACCTCACCGGCCTGATGCTCCACAACGTCGGCCGCAACCAGCGCGAGTTCATCAACGCCTTCGGGAACGATGTCATACGAGCGCTGAGTTGAACGTACCGAGTGCCGAGTGCCGAGTGCCGAGTTCGGTTCAACTCGGCGCTTGTACGTGGCACCTCGCTTGCACGCTGCCCATAAGGGGCCGCACGTCAGCCACATGGGAGGAACACGCTCTATGGCACATCAGGAAATGATCATCGCCTGGCTGAACGACGCCTACGGGATGGAACAGTCGATCACCCACGTCCTCGAAAACCATGCCAAGGACACGAAGGACCATCCGGAACTGCATCGCGGCATCCAGCAGCACCTCGAAGCGACCAAGCGACACGCCGAGATGGTCAAGGCAGAAATCGAACGGCTCGGCGGGAAGACCTCAGCCGTCAAGTCAGCCATGTCACACGTGATGGGTATGGGCCAGTCGGTCTCGACCGGGATGGCCAAGGACGAGTTGGTCAAGAACGCGCTGGCCGACTACTCGACCGAGCACATGGAGATCGCCTCCTACCGGGCGCTCCAGGCGGCCGCGCAGGAGATCGGCGACCAGCAACTCGCCGCCACCTGCGAGACGATCATCGCCGACGAGATGGCAATGGCCCAGTTCCTCGAACAGAATCTGCCACTGGTCGTCTCGATGACCCTCCGCGAGCAGATGGACGCGCACATGGACAACCCGATGTCCGGTGAGATGGGCGCCCAGCCGTAGCGCTCGTTCGTTTTGCGTCCTTCGGTTCACGCCTCAGTGATTCATCACCCCGGTGGTGTCGGGTTGCGTCAGCCCGCTCCCCCTGTCATCCCGACGAACGGAGGGATCTCGTGACTCGTTCGCACCGCACGGGTTCAACGAGGACGAGATCCCTCCTGCGTCGGGATGACAGGGCAACAGGGTCGGCAATCCTCGAACGGTTCAACCGTCGAAAGCCTTTTGGCGGGATACTCAAGACGACGAAGCAGAAGCATCCAGCCACGGAGCAACCGCACGCATCGACGACTCCGGCACCAGCGCACCCGCCGCGACGATGGACGGGGCGAGCGCATCCATTCGTTCGCAGATGGCCCTGACTGCCTCCTGCTGCTCGGCGACGGTCGTCGAGAATGGAGCGCGGCTCTGTCGCCTGTAGCGCCACGGCTCGTGTCGCAGCAATCGCTCGACATCGGCGGTAACGCCGTAGAGCATTTCGAGCATCTCGTGGAACGCGACTCCATCGCCGCGCAATCGTGCCTTGCTCGTCGGAACGATCATCATCCAGAAGAACGCCGTCTGCTCCGAGAGCCGCTGGGCACGCTCTGCATCGGTCATCGTCGCCGGTAGCGGTGCAGCGGGTATCTCGACGGTGTCGAACAGCAGGCGAGTATCGGCCGATCTGGCAGCGTTCACGGCTGGAACGAAGGTCCAGTCAACCGTGACTCCACTAGCGTAGACACATGCGGTGAATGCCCCTCCATCGGGTGCGTTGTAGTGGTTCTCCATGACGATTGCCGGTTCACCGATCGACTGTAAGACTGCCCGCCGCTCCGGTGTCGTCCCGGCGCCAACCTGATGTGGGCGATGGCAGACTCGTTCGGCGAACTCGTCGGCGACGACGACGGTGATATCGACATCGCTGAGGCCATCCTGCTCGTCACGCCCGAAACTCCCGCTCAGCCAGGCTGCCACGAAACGATCGTCAGCCGTCAGCACCTCGATAGCGGCCGCCAGCATCCGGTCGCGCTCGGCGCTGTGTTGCGTGGCCCATCCAGCGTCCACGACGGCCACCCCTCCGGTTACCCGCGCGTCAATCTGTACCAGCGGGGATCGTCCTTGCGCGTCGACTCGGGAAGGCCAGACGGATCGAAGCGCTGCTCCTCGACGACCTTCCAGCCGGGGTAGATCGCCTCCAGTTCGGCGCGGTCGGCGCCATCCGGCAACATGCCGCGCTTGCGGGGTGCCAGCGCGTACATCAGCAGCGAAGCATCCGGTGCGGCGACGGCGTTGACCAGTTGCCCGACCGCCATCCGCTGTGCCGGGTCCAGCCCATGGACGGTCCCGAAATCGACGATCAGCCGGTACCCCGAGCCGATATCTGCCGGTTGCACCTTCGACACATCGCCTGCGATGAAGCGCACCTCGACCCCAGCCGCAGCCGCACGCTGCTCGGCCTCGCGCACCGCCTTTGGCACCAGTTCGACGCCCGTCACCTGCCAGCCACGACTCGCCAGCCGGACCGACCAGACGCCGGTCCCCGAGCCGAGATCAAGCGCCCGACCCAACGGCGTCCCGTAACCAGCCTCGATTCGTTCGAGCATTGCCAGCGCCTGCCGCGCAGCCGGCAGCGTCTCAAGCCGCTCCCACGGCGTAAACCCAAACCGGTAAACCAGCCTGTAGAACAATGCGCTCAAACACACCTCCGGCGAATGTGAACTTCAGGCATGTTCCCCTGTCATCCCGACGCAGGAGGGATCTCGTCCTCGTTGAACCCGTGCGGCGCGAACGAGTCACGAGATCCCTCCTGCGTCGGGATGACAGGGACTGTGGATGACCGGAGCATTCAGTACTCATCACTACCGAACGTTCGGCATGACCTCCTCGGCCATCAGCCGGATCGTCTCGTGGTCCTTACCGTCGAGGAGTTGGTAGATGAAGTACTGCATTCCAGCATCGGCGCGGGCCCGGTAGTACTCGGTGATCTGCTCGGGCGTTCCGAGAACAACGCCACGTCCGGTCGGTGGGATCTCGTCGCCGAAGTAAGAGCGGAACTTGGCGCGGGCTTCGGCTTCAGTCGGCGCGACCATCAGCCATGAGACGAAGTGGGTGCGCAGAATCTCATCATACGGACGGTCAACTGCCTCACAGTGCCGCTTGAGGACATCGAGACGATCCCGAATTTCGGCAGTCCCCGCCAGAAGGTCGCGGGTGAACGGGCTCTCCGCCTGGACAGGATCGCCGAAGTTGCAGGCATCGGCGTAACGCGCGACCTGCCGGAGCGTCACCTTTTCGCCGCCACCGGCAATCATCAGCGGTGGGGCCGGTTGCTGGATCGGTCGCGGATCGATCCGGACGTCTTCGATCGCGTAGTGCTTGCCGCTGTACGAGAACGGCTCGCCAGTCCAGAGTCCTTTGACGATTTCGACCGACTCGACCAGCTGCGACTGGCGAACCTTGACGCTGTCGAAGGATTTTCCGAGCGCCGCGAACTCCGGCACGGCCCAGCCAATGCCGAGGCCGAGCATGAAGCGGCCCCGACTCAGGTTGTCGAGATCGGTCGCCATCCGCGCCACCAGCGTCGGATGCCGGTACGGCTCGCAAACGACGACCGAGCCGAGCATGACCCGCTCGGTCGCGACCGCCAGCCCGGCCAGCCCGATCCATGGATCAGGACTGAACGAGGGATGATCGTGGAGAAACAGCCCATCGTAGCCGAGCGAATCGATCAGACGGCCCGCATCCATCAGCACCCCGAGCGGGTCATCATGGAGCGTGACGTCGAGTTGCGTCGTCCGTCGCCGCATCGCCGCGACCTGGACTCCAAAGCGAACGCCCGCATCAGCCTTCGCGACCCATGGGTGCCGTGCCATGTTCGATTCCCCTCACCGTGTTGCCGTCCGACGTGCGGGGAATCTAACCGATCCGAAGCCGCTTGGCTACTCGCCGCGATCCGGGACGTAGCGCATCAGGACGACGCCAGACGGGAACGGGCGCGATTCGACCAACTTCAGGTTGACGCGCTGGCCATCGGGGAAGACTTTCTTGCCACTGCCGAGGACGATCGGATAGACCAGCAGGCTGTACTCGTCGACCAGATCGTTCTCGGTCAGGGTATGAACGAGGACGCTGCTGCCGTCAACGTAGATGTCCTGCCCGTCCTGCTCCTTCAGCGCGCGAATCTGCTCGACGACGTTGTCGCTGATGATTGTCGAGTTACGCCAGATGGAAGTGTCGGTCAGGGTGGTCGAGACAACGTACTTCTTCATGGCGTTCAGTTCATCGATCCAGTCCTCGCCCTCCACACTATCGAAGGCGGTGCCGTGGATCTCCCACGTCTTGCGGCCCAGCAGGAAGGTATCAGCCTTGGCCATCGACTCACCGAAGTGCATGCCAATGTCGTCGTGCCAGTACGGGTGCGTCCAGCCACCGTGAGTGAACCCGCCCTCGGTGTCCTCATCTGCCCCACCCGGTGCCTGCATCACGCCATCCAGCGTCACGAACTCGGAAACCACCAACTTCCGCATGTCTATCCTCCTTTGACACCAGGAACGGCCACAGCGCCGTCACGTAAGGTAGTCGTCCGGCGCAGGCGGAAATCGACATCATTGATGCCTGCCTGCGAGACAGCAGAATACCGCAACCTTTCCGGGCTTACGGATCGACCAGGGCGAACGGTGGAATCAGGCCGCTGGCGTCGAACTCCTCGATCGTCATCCCATAGGCGACGTAGTCGTAGTGGCGACCGCCGGTGTAGACAAGGCGGCGCAGGCGGCCTTCCTGCTGGAAGCCGAGGCGCTCGAAGAGGCGTAGCGACGACTCATTGACATCGACGATGTAGGCGTTGACCTTCTGGTAGCGCAGTTCGTGGAAGTAGTAGCGCAGGAGGAGGGCGATCGCTTCGCGCGCGTACCCCTTGCGTTGATGTTCGGGGCGAATCGCGATGCCGATCTCGAATGTGCCGGTTCTCCGGTCGCAATCATGGGCGTTGACCGAGCCGACGAGCTCGCCTGACAACGTCTCAACCTGGAAGTGGAAGGTGTCGTTGTCAGGCGTTCGTACCGCCTGCTGCTCGCCCCATTGCCGCGACGCCTGGCGGGATCGCGGGATGTGCACCCGGTCGAGCCAGCGGTACATCGCGGCCCTCCGTGTCGGCTGGGCGTAGGTGTCAGGTATGAGGTGTCAGGTGTCAGGAGTGCGAAACGATTCGTCAGCGAACGCGCCAGTCTCCTGATACCTGATACCTGATACCTGTTACCTGTTACCTGTTACCTGACACCTATCCCACTAGGCGTCCCGTCGCGTCAGTGTCACATATGCGGCACCGATCACAATGACCAGCCAGGCGGCGACAACGACAGCGGCGATCGCCGGATCGAGGTACATGTCCGAGTCATTGACGTGGCCGAGCGAGAGGCTATCGGCGGCCGAACTTGGCAACAGGCTCAGGACGTTCTCCTGCCACCAGCGTGGGAAGAGCGCGCCAAACATCGACGGGGCAAAGAACACGGCAAGGACGAGCGTGATCGGTGTTGCAATGCTGCGGAACAGGAAGGCGAAGGTCGCGCCAATCAGCGGGAAGAGCGGCGATGTCAGCGTCAGCAAGACAATCGTTCGTAGCACGTCGGAGTCCGACAGCGAAACGGTCGGCATGTCGTATGCGCCGAGGATCGCCATACCAACCGCCAACGACAGTATCGTGATCACGAGCGTCGCAACCATCGTCACGACACTGATCAGGACGACCTTGGCGGCCAGCAGCCGGCCTCGCTGCGGCGTCACTGCCAGCGTTGTCCGAATCATGCCGCTGGAGTACTCCGAGGCGACCAGGTTCACGCCGAGGACGATCAGCAGGATGCTGCCGAACGCCATCCCGGCGAGCGAGAAGGAGATCGGCTCGAACGAGGCCTGGTCGGATGCATTCCAGTCGTCATACGTCGAGCCAACCGCCAGCCCAATCAACGCCGTCAACCCGACCGCCAGCGCGACCGCGATCAAGAGCATGATGTAGGTCGAGCGGGTCGAGATCATCTTGGTCCACTCGGACTTCAGCGTCGCGCCGAACCCAATGTTCGGCTGCTGGCGCGTCGTGGAGCGGTCAAGAGTTGCTGCGGACGATGCCATTAGCGAACCTCCTGTTCGGTTGGAGCCTGCGTCGGCTCGGCGAAGACGGCGGCAACGGCTTCGGGCGTACCAGCCTGGTACTCAACACTATCGCGGGTCGTTTCCATGAAGGCCGCTTCGAGCCGCGCGCGCTGTGGCGAGAGTTCATGCAACCGGATGCTGTGCGAGGCGGCGATATCGCCGATCTGGGCGGCCTCGATGCCGCTCACGATCAGTGCACCGTCATCGGCAATCGTGATGGTCGCTCCGGCGTTGTCGAGGCGTGGCGCCAGTTCAGCCGCCTGCGGCGAGACGACGCGAACGTGGCTCTTGGTGCTGCGCTGGATGAAGTCGGAGACACTCGTGTCGGCGATCAACTTGCCGCGCCCGATCACGATCAGGTGGTCGGCGGTCTCTTCCATCTCGTTCATCAGGTGGCTGGAGACGAAGACGGTTCGCCCTTCCGAGGCCAGCCGCTTCATCAGATTTCTGATCCAGAGGATGCCCTCAGGGTCGAGGCCGTTGACCGGCTCGTCGAACAGCAGAATCTCCGGGTCGCCCAGTAGCGCCCCCGCGATCCCGAGCCGCTGGTACATGCCGAGCGAGAAGCCGTTGATGCTCTTCCCGGCCACCGATGTCAGCCCGACAATGTCGAGGACTTCATCGATGCGCGACTTCGGCACCCCACCGGCCTGCGCCATCCAGTTCAGGTGCTGGTAGGCCGAGCGGCGGCCGAAGACGGCTTTGGCGTCCAGCAGCGCGCCGACTTCGTACATCGGCGCAGGCAGTTCACGGTAGGACTTCCCCTTGATCGTCACCGATCCTTCGGTGGGATTGTCCAGCCCGATGATCATCCGCATCGTTGTCGACTTCCCGGCGCCGTTTGGGCCAAGGAAGCCGGTCACAATACCTGGCTTCACATCGAACGTGAGCCCGTCAACTGCCTTCACGTTTCCATAGTGTTTTGACAGGCCACGAACTTCTATCATGCGTTTCGTCCCTTTCTCATATACCAGTCAATACGCACGCGCAATGCATAGGCCGTGAGCATGAATCGCCTCAGCCGCTTCAGGTCGCCTTACTACGCAGCGGGATATCTCGAATCAGCCGCCAGCCAGCGACGATGATTCCGGCCAGGATGGCCGCGTTGAGTAGCAGCGCCGGCAGTGGGTGGACACTTGGAATCGTTACATCGAGTGTCAGCAGTGAGAACGCTCGTGAATCGCGTGTCTCAAGCACTGCCTCGGCCAGGATGAGTGGGAGCCAGATGATCCCCACCACAGTCCAGCCAGCCTCGTCGGAGCGATAGAATCCCGCCCCGACAGCGACGCCGGCGCTCGCCCACAGCAGCAAAGTGAACACAACTTCCGTGAAGATGAGATGAACGTCGGTGCTCGATCCATACAGCCGATCCGACGACACCGACTGGTTCCAGCCCATCGACGAAAACAGCGCCTTCTCCAGCAGAAACCCGATTACCGCGATCAGCGCGAAGGCAATCGAACCCACGACTGCCAGCCGCAGCAGACTGCCGGCCGCCTCACGTCGTGTTCGTCCGTGGGCCACCATTGCCGGCACCATCGTGTAGGCCAGATAGCCACAGACGATTGCCATGAACCAGCGTGGTGCGCCATTGACCATGTCATCCCAGGTGCTGCTCGTCACCGTCCCACGGTAGTCGATGCCAAATGAGATAACCGTCGTCGCGATCAACATCGCGAGCCAGAACAACCCCGCCAGCCAGATCTGATCGCCAGCCTGCAGGCTTCGCACCTTCCACCCCAGCCGCAGCGATGTCTGCTGTCCCTGCTGCTGTAACCGCGCGATCATGCTGCTTCCTCCTCTCAGTTAGTCGGTCGTTGCGCAGGCCAGCCTCAGCGTTTCGGGTTGCGCACGGGGATGTCGGAGATGAGCCCCCAGGCAACCGCGGCCGAGAACACGTAGGTGATGAGGCAGACGACAATCGCCAACCCAAGATGGAGACCCGGAGGGTCGAACAGCCACTCCAGCGCCGAGAACGGTGCCGCAGACGGCGACTCCAACACGAACCCCGCCACGCTGAGCGTGAGTGACGACACGAACAGTGCGAATGCACCCTCCCCTTCGGAGCGATAGAATCCCGCCCCAACAAGCACACCGGCTGCCGCCCAGACGAGGAATTGCGGCGCGTACTGCAGGAAGATGAGATGTACCTGCCCGCTGGACGTGTACCGCTGCCCGGCGTCAACAGCCTGCGGCCAGTCCATCACCCCGTACAGCACCCGCTCGATCAGGAACCCGGCAACGACCAGCAGGGCGAGCGCGACGGCCATGACGACCGTGAAGATCAGTATCTGCACCGCCGTGTCCCGACGGGTCTGCCCGTGAGCGATGGCTGACGGCAGATAACTGAACGCAATGAAGCCGGACACACAACCCACGTACCAGTGTGGGATGATCCGGACGAAGACGTCCCAGCCACTCTGATCGATCGACCCCCAGATCGCGACGCCGATTACCAGCGCTGTGACAACCAGGACCACACCAATCCAGAGGAGCCCGGCAAACGCGAGGTGGTCGAGGACCAGTTGGCGTGGAAAGGTCCAGGTCCGCCCCGTCATTGACATCAACTGTGGACGTTCGCGAGCGATCATGACGTTTCCCTCCCCTCCGCCAACTATTCCGACTTCGTCTTGATTGGGATATCGTGGATGATCTTCCAGCCGCCCCAGACCAGCGCTGCAAAAGACAGCAACCCAATCGCGACGATCAGCACAGGGTGGAGCGCCGGTGGGTCCCAGACGAACCGGAAGAGAACGAGCGGCGACCCGTAAAGCGTGCCGATCGCGAACTCAGTGATGGCCACCGGAATCCAGGCGACCGCCAGCGCGGCTCCACCAGCCTCTTCCGAGCGGTAGAAACCCGCGCCGACCGTGAAGCCAGCCGCCGACCAGACCAGGAAGCGGATCAGATACTCCGCCACAATGAGGTGGACCTGCCCGCTCGACGTGAACAGATGCCCGTCGTCGATCCCATGCGGCCAGTCCATGACCGCAAAGACAGCCGCTTCGATGCCAAACCCAATCGTGGCGAGGGCCGCGAGCCCGGCCGAGAACACCACCAGGTAGACGAGCGCCTCCTGTGCAAACTCGCGTCGTGTCTGGCCGTGGGCGATCTGGGCCGGCAGGAAGCTATACGCCACGTAGCCAGCCATGAACGCCACAAACCACTGCGGGATGGAACTCACGGCGTCGTCCCAATAGCTGCCACCGACCGAGTCCCAGATGTGGTTCCCGACGGCGACACCCAGCACGATGACCAGCAGGGCCAGCCAGAGCAGGGCCGCCAATCCCAGATGATCCTCGACCATCCGACGCGGGAAGGTCCAGTTGCGGAGCGGTGGCAGGCGTCGCTCCTTTGCGACATCCGTGCGCGCGATCATTGCGCGCCTCCTTTCGATGTCAGATAGACGAACAGGTCCTGCAACGGAACTGGTTCCAAATCCAGACCTGCGTCGCGCGCGTGCTGGTGCTGCTGCGCCGTCATCTGCCCATAGACCGTGACCGACTTCGTCCGGCCCAGTTGCCGCTCGTTGAGCACCGTCAGGCCGTTGGCGAAAGCCTCGACCTGCTCGGCCGGGCCAGTCACCGTCGCGCCACGGGCCGTCAGCGTCTCGACCGGCTCGTGCAGGACCAGCCGACCCTTATCGATGATGACGACCTCCTCGAAGATCTTCGCGACCTCCTCGATCAGGTGTGTCGAGACGACGATCGTTCGTGGGTGGGCGATGTAGTCGCTCAGGATCTCGTCGTAGAAGCGGTAGCGCGATGGCGCGTCCATCCCAAGGTAGGTCTCGTCGAACATCGTCAGTGGCGCCCGTGCCGCCAGCCCAAGGATGGCTCCCAGCGCCGACTGCTTGCCGCGCGAGAGTTCCTTGACCTGCTTCTTCGGGTCCAGTTCGAACCCATCGAGCAACCGGGCGGCGTAGTCCGCATCCCAGTTCGGGCGATGGCTGGCCACGAACTCCAGCACGCGTTCGATCTTGTCGTCGGAATCGGGGATATCGACGCTCTCGCGAATCAGCGCAATCTGGCGGGTGACTCGTGGGTTCTCGAAGACGGGCTCGCCGTCGATCAGCACGTCGCCACCGTCAGCCTTGCGGAAGGCCGCCAGGACCGAGAGCAGCGTGCTCTTGCCGGAGCCATTGCGCCCCAACAGTCCGTAGATCTTGCCTCCATCGAGCGAGAACGAGAGTCCATCCAGCGCCGTCGTCTTGCCATAGCGCAACGTCAGGTCGCGCACATCAACCTTCATCATCGTGCTTCCTCTTTTGCCGCTTGCCGGATGTACTCCATGACCTCTTCCAATGGGATATCGATCGCGCGCGCCCTGACAACCATCGGCTCGACAAACTGGCTCATGAAACTCTCACGCTCGTGCTTGAGCAGCGTCACGCGGGCGTTCTCAGCCACAAACATGCCGATCCCACGCTTCTTGTAGAGGATCCCTTCGTCAACCAGTTCCTGAAACGCCTTGGCAGCGGTTGCCGGGTTGATGCGGTAGAAGGCTGCGTACTGGTTGGTAGACATGACCTGCTCTTCCTCAGCAAGCGCCCCGCTCAGGATGTCGGCCTTGATCTGGTTGGCGATCTGGCGATAGATGGGGCTTTTGTCGTCGAACATCGGTGCCTCGATGCGTTCAGTGGTTCATTACTCTACTAATGAACCATATCACCAGCGAACCTAGGTGTCAATGAGTCACGGGGTGGTGCGTGATGCGTAATGCGTGATGCGGGACGCGGGACGGGGGACGCGGGACGCGAAACCTTGGTAGGGGCCGCGCCTCCGTGCCGTCCATGCGCCCGCAGGCGCTCGGTGAGACGTTGGCACGGTTCCAATATGGGTCACGAACGTCTGCGCTCGCGTTTACACGCCCATTTATCGACGCAGGCGCCTCACGGCGCAGGGCCGGCACGGAGGCGCGGCCCCTACCAGACCATCGCGTCCCTCGTCCCCCGTCCCACGTCCCACATCACGCATCACGCATTACGCATCCCGCGTCCCGCGTCCCGCGTCCCGCCCGCACACAAAACCGCCCGGACGAGGCTATTGCTCGTCCGTGCGGTGCTTCGGTGGTTGTGATATCGAATGAGGGTTAGCGCGAGGCGAGGTAGGCCGTGCTGGCGGCGAGTTGGGTTGAATAGCCCATCTCGTTGTCGTACCAGCTGGCGACGGTGATCAGCGTTCCGTCGAGAACGTTAATCAGCGGCAGGTCGACAAGCGCTGCGTGCGGGTCGCCGATGATGCGGGTTGAGGACCACTCCTCTTCCAGCACATCCATGACGCCCTTCATCGGACCTCGCGCCGCCTCGCGGAAGGCGTTGCGCAGTTCGTCAGCGGTGGTCGCACGTCCAACGGTCGCGTTCAGTTCGGCGATGCTGCCGGTACGGGTTGGGACACGGTAGGCCTTGCCGGTCACGTTGAGGTCCGGCCAGATGAACTGGAGCGCCTTGGCCGCACCAGATGACGACGGAATGATGTTCTCAGCGGCAGCCCACGAGTCGCGCCGGTCCTTCATCGGCTGGTCGGTCAGCGCCTGCGAGTTGGTGTAGGCGTGGACGGTCGTGAAGAAGCCCTTCTCCAGTTCGAACTGTTCCCGCAGGATCTTGATGACCGTCGCCAGCGAGTTGGTCGTGCAACTCGCCATGCTGATGATCTGGTGCGCGTCAGGGTCGTACTGCTCCAGATTGACACCCGGCAGCAGGACGGCATCACAGTCATCGAGCGACTTGCTCGGTGCCGAGACGACAACCCGCTTCGCGCCTCGGTCGAGGTGCGCCTGGGCACCCTCGCGCGTCGTCGCCCGGCCAGTGCAATCGATGACGATGTCGACGCCCAGCGCCGACCAGTCCGGCAGTTCGTTCATCGAGTTGACGTACTGAATCTCGCGCCCGCCGATCACGAAGCCGTTGTCGGTCGCCTTGACCTCCTCGGGCCAGACGCCGTAGTTCGTGTCGACCTTGAAGAGTGCCGCGAACGTCTCCGTGTCGCGGATGTCGGAGACGGAAACCGGCACGAAGTGCCCATCTCGCAGCGCCGCCTTCAGCGTCGAACGGCCAATTCTCCCGAACCCATGAATCGCGATCCCGGCCATCGGTCGTCCTCCCTCGTCTTGTGACAACTCGCACACGAACTATTTACGCACATGCGACGGATGCGATACGCCATCTCATCACATCCCATGCCGCGCCGAAGACTGGCGGAGATACCTCAGCACCCATCAATCGTTGCGATTGCCCGCTCAAGGACCGTCTCCCACGGGCGCGCCGGGATAGCCGGGACACCGAGCCTGGCGCATTCAGCGCGGAGCCACTCACTGTAGCGCCAGCTCGACCGCGCGCGGCGTTGCAGATGGTCCGGCTGCTCGCCGCGCTGGAGATAGTTGCTGAGGATCTGCCCCTCATCCGCTTCATAGAGGAACAACCCGCGCACGTGTCTCGCACTATCGCCAGGCTGTAGCGCCAGCGACGGCAGGATGAAGTCGCCTTCAAGGACAACAGGAGCACAATACTCGACATGGTTGGCAATCACTGGCGTCAGCGCCTCGGCCATCACTGTCGCGTACGCGATCATGTGATCGAGCTTCGCTTGATCGTCCATCCGCAGCGCCTCGTCGAAGTGTGTGCGCCAGTAGTGCAGAGGTGGGTACTGCTCTGGTGTCGTCATTCGCTCGAGGACGATCTGGAAGTCATCGACTTCGGTGATGCCGACGCCGTAGTGCCGCGCCAGCCGGTAGCTGACCTGGGTCTTGCCAACGCCGCTTGCCCCGCCGATCAGCAGCACGCGCCAGGATGGCTGGCCCTCGCTCACTCCCACAATCTATGCTCTCCGAATCGGTAAATGAAGATGCTCGCGGACGGACAGTTTCGCGCCGCCAGCCAGCAGAACTCCAATCACCGCCAGCAGCGTGACAGTCGCGCCGATCATGATCGAGGTCGGAGCGCCGTAGCGGTTGGCGATCGAACTGGCGATCAGCGCGCCGAACGGGGCCGTGCCGGTAAAGACCGTTGTGTAGACGCTCATGATCCGGCCACGAAGTTCGTCCGGCGCGGCCGTCTGGACGGTCGTATTGGCGATGGCCATCGTCGTCGTGCTGCAGAGGCCGATTCCGGCCAGGACCAGCATCGCGACCGGCACTGCCAGCGGGATCGCGCCGACCAGGCCCAGCAGCAGGTTCCCAATGCCCAGCGCCGCTGCCGTCGTGAACAGCATCCAACGTCTGACCGACGAGACGAGGAAGGCCAATCCCAGCGCGCCGAGGAACGAGCCAACGCCCATCGACGACATCAGCAGGCCGAACGAGCCGGCCCCGCCGGAGAGATCGTTCTTGGCCAGCAGAGGCACCCAGATGTTGAAGTTCATGCCAAAGGTCGCGACGAACCCGACCAGCACCACCGGCCGCAGAATCTCCGGCGTCCGCCGCACGTAGCGCAGCCCCTCGCGAATCTGGTCCAGCCGCCGCTGCGTCACCTTAGCAACGGCGACCGGGTTGACCTTCATCATCAGCAGCCCGGTGATGACAGCGACGTAGGAGACCGAGTTGATCGCGAAGCAGGCAGCCGGACCGAACGCTGCCAGCAGCGCACCTGCCACTGCGGGTCCGACGATTCTGGCCGCGTTGAAGAGCGAAGAATTGAGCGCGATCGCGTTCGGCAGATCCTCCTTGCCGACCATCTCAACCACGAACGCCTGCCGGGTCGGCATGTCGAACGCGTTGTTGACGCCCAGCAGGAAGCCAAGCAGGTAGATTTGCCAGAGTTGGATCGTGTCGGTGAACGTCAGAATTGCCAGCGTCCCGGCCAGAACGGCAGAGATCGCCTGGGTCGCAACCAGCAGCCGCCGCTTCGGCACCCGGTCGGCAACGACACCCGCGAACAACCCGAGCACCAGCATCGGCGCGAACTGGAAGACCGAAACGAGGCCCAGCAGGAACGCCGAGGAGGTGAGCGAGAGCACGAGCCACGACTGCGCCAGCGTCTGCATCCACGTCCCGGTGACCGAAATCAACTGACCGGAGTAAAACAGCCGGTAGTTACGATGCCGGAAGGCAGCCAGCCCTCGTGGCAGCCGGGACCGTTTACGGCGCGATTTGTCTGCTGGCGCTTGCTCGCTCATACCCCTCCCCAGGTTATCGTCCCTCACTCACCAGAGATCACGCAATAGGTCGCAACCGCATGTAGAAACCACTAGTCCGCCGGCTCGGTCGCATGGTCCAGTGCCTGACGGTGTCGCTCAGCAGTGGCTTCCTTGATGTCACGAATGGCCAGCGCCGAGAGCGCCCCGATCAGGCAGGCAGCCGCGCCGACGAGAAAGGTGATGTGCAGGCTATCGACGAATGCGTTCTGGATCGCCAGGAAGACGTCCGGCAGCAGGTTCGCCTGATCCTGCGGAAGTGCACTCGCGATATCTTCGAATCGGCTCCCCCTCGCCAGCGTGACAACCTGACCCCGGACTCCGCTATCGATCGGGACCGACTGCAACTCGGTGCGCGTGTGGGATGCGACCTGCGACTGCAACAGCGAGCCGAGGACAGCGATCCCGAGCACCTGTCCGACGTTGCGGGTGGTGTTGAGAATGCCCGACGCGCTACCGGCAATCCGTGGTGGCACCTCACGCATCGCAGCAGCCGTCATTGGCGCAAAGGTCATGCCCATTCCCATGCCGGTCACGATCAACGCCGGAGCAAGTGACTGCCAATCGGTATCGAGGTTGATCCGGCTGACGATGAAGGCGATCCCGAGCGTCATCAGCGTCAGGCCACCGGTGAGAATCCAGCGCGCTCCGAACCGGTCGGTCATCCGTCCAGCCAGCGGCGCGGCGATCATGATCATCAACGACATCGGAGTCATTGTCAGACCGGCCCGGATCGGGGTCATCCCCAGTACACCCTGCAGGAAGAGCGTCATCGGGAAGAAGATGCCCAGCATCCCAAACGCAACGACGAAGGCGATGACGTTACCGACCCAGAAGTTCCGCAATCGGAACAGTTCGATCTTCATGATCGGATCGGCCGCACGGCTCTCCCACCAGGCGAAGATTGCCAGCAGGGCGAGACCGGCAAGAAAGAAGCCAACGATAGCCGGGTCGGTCCAGCCCCAGTTGTTGCCTTCGATCAGGGCGAAGACGATGCCGAAGATGCCGAATCCGGAGAGCAGGACACCGGTCCAGTCGATCTTACGGCTCGCCAGCGGGTCGACCGACTCGGGGACAATCGCCAGCGTCGCGAGGATCGCGATGATGCCGACCGGGATATTGATGAGGAAGACCCACTCCCAGTCATAGTTCGTCACGATCAGACCACCGACGATCGGACCGACGACGGCGCCGAGCGCGACGATCCCGCCCCAGATGCCCATCGCGGCGCCCCGCTTCTCAGGCGGGAAGACAACCGTAATCAGCGAGAGTGTCTGCGGCATCATGAAGGCGCCGCCAAGACCCTGCAGCACGCGCGCGGCGATCAGCGCGTTCACGCCGGAGATACCGACGAGATCACCGAGCCAGCCGGACGCGCCGCAGAGCGCTGAGGCGATCGTGAAGAGCGCCATCCCGACGACAAACAGCCGCTTGCGGCCGAAAATGTCGCCCATCCGGCCGAAGGCCAGCAGCAGGACAGCGTAGGTCAGGATGTACGAGTCGAGTACCCATTGGATCTCCGAGAGATCGGCACCAAGACCGATCTGAATCTCGCGCTGGGCGACATTGACGATCGTCGTATCCAGCAGCAGCATGAAGATCGCCGCGCAGAGGACAATCAGTACCATCCAGGGATTCTGGCTGCCACCCTGTCGCATCATCGCGTCGCGTCCTGCCTGGATATTCGAGCCGTCTGATCGAATCGTTGCTGACATGACAATACCTTCCCCAACCGTGTCACCTTCGACGCGGCTACTCATGGTCGTCCTGACGTACTGCCGCACGCGTCGCGGCACTAGCGGGATTGGGACGGAGCGGTCAGGTGACCGTCCGGCGTTCGGAACTCCTCTGGCACTGGCGGCAACTCGTCTGGATCGAGCCGGAGCGCCATCACCAGCGCCTCCAGCGAGCGGAGAAATGCGGGACGATCGGCGGGATCAAGATGGTCGAGTGCGGCTCGCATCTGGCGTAGCCGCAGTTCATGGAGTTCCTGCGCGAACGCACGCGCCTTCGGCGTCAGATCGACAAGCACCTGCCGGCGGTCAGCCGGGTTCACCTCTCGAACGAGCAACCCCTCCTCGACCAGCCGATCGATCTGCTCCGAGGCGGTCGGCATCGTGACACCAAGTTCGGCCGCCACCGCACCGACCGTGCAACGGCCATTGCGGTAGACATTGCCGACGATCTTGATCTGGGCAATTGGGCGCCCTTCGACAATCGGATGCCCGGTAAAGACAGCATGCATCCGCCGCGCTATCTCAGGGACCAGGCCCAATGACCGCTGAATGATCTCTTCGTCCCGCACCTGATTCCCTTCGGCAGTCGAATACTTCGGTTAGCGAACTGTATGATCTCCGAAGCATCTCCATCCGTCAACCTGCCTGTTTGGACAGGTGTCTTCACTACCAGAGCGAACATCAGGTGTTCCCACCCGGGCTTCCATGCGTTACGATGCACGCACACGCATGCGCAAGTCTGTGATTTCTCAACCCTGCATGACGCAACCCGCCATCATTGGCGCACAGCGATCGTGCAGGAAAGTGGTTGACACTTACAGTCGTGCAGAAGGAGGTGCCGGATGTCGAGCGACGAAAACAAGGCGCTTGTCCTGCGCTGGTTCGCGGAAACGGACCGGGGCAACCTCTCGATCATCGACGAGTTGCTACCAGACGACTACGTTGACCACAATCCACCGCTTCCCGGACTGCCACCGGGTCGCGAAGGTGTGCGGCAATCGGTACTGATGCTACGCGCAGCCTTTCCAAACGCCATCCACATCATTGACGAGCAGACTGCCGAGGGCGACAAAGTCATGACGCGCCTGCACGTCCGAGCGACGTTCGAGGGAGAGATCCTGGGCTTTCAACCAACCGGGGCGATTATCGAAGTCAGTGGCGTCGCGGTCCATCGCATTGCAGATGGGAAACTGGTTGAGCACTGGGCGCAAATGGATATGGCCGGGTTCGTACGGCAACTGGAGCCAGTCACGGACGCCGCCCTGCCCGGCTAGCCATGTTCCACGAGCCAGCGCAGGGCTGCGTCGATGTTGGCCTGTTCTGCAGCGGCCCGTGTTCGCTCTCGCGGCCCGGCGAACAGCAACGCGCCAGTCGCCACGACAATGTCCAGATAGTATCCGGCGTGCCGACGGCGCAACTCAGAGGATTCGTCCTGGGCGTGAAGCTGCTCGATCGCAAATTCGCGGATCGTCTCCATCATCGTGAAGCGCGGCTCACCATCTGGGCCGTCACTCCGCTGGACGAGGCTGTTATCGACCAGCGCAGCCATCCCTTCCAGCATCTGGGCGTCGATCGTCGCGTGATTCATGAACGGACCGATCCCGCAAACTGTCGTCGCGGCGTCAAACGTGCATCCACCGGGAAAGACCGCAAGGCAGCGCAACAGAAACTGCTCGCCAGTGGCGAGGAGGTTGTAACTCCAGGCAATCGTCTGGTGCATCGTTCGCTGTCGTTCGGGCAGATCCCTGGCGCCGCCTCCAAGGAGCCACAAACGTGTTCCCGCAGGGCCACGCCCAAGCCGCTCCAACAAGGCTTCCGCGGTGAGCACCTTCAGCCGCGCAGCCGCCAACTCGATCGCTAGTGGCAACCCGTCAAGGCGAGCGCAGAGCGCGGCGATAACCGCGGCGTTGTCGTCAGCGAGAGCAAAATCCGGACGGACGCGAGCGGCTCGATCGACGAACAGCGCGACGGACGGGTTCTGCATCAGTTCACCAGCCGGGGGCAGATGCTCGACGTCCGGCAGCGGGAGCGGCGTGACCGGGAACTCCTGCTCACCTGAGAGCCGCAGCGCGGCGCGACTCGTCACCAGCATCGTGAGGTTGCGACAACCTCGCAACAGATCCAGCAACAGCGGTGCACCCGCTACGACATGCTCAAAGTTGTCGAGGAGTAGCAGCAGACGCCGGTCGCCGATCTGAGCGATCGAGAATGCAATCGGGTCGCGATCACCCGGAGCAGGCGGCGCGAGCGCCCGGGCGATGGCTTGTGCGACATCGGCCGCTTCACTGACCGGCGCGAGCGGTACGAAGATGACGCCATCGACAAACACGTCCGTCATCTCGATTGCGGCCTCGACACTCAGCCTCGTCTTGCCGCAACCACCCGCACCCGTCAACGTCACCAGCCGTACGTCACGCCGTTGCAGGAGATCGTGCAGCGCCCGAACCTCGCGCTCTCGTCCGACGAAGCTCGAAAACTGCACTGGCAGGGTGTTCAGAAGTCGTTCATTGCCCGGCACGTCGTCACTACCTGGCCGGGCCGCAGATTCGAACGCGGCTCGCTGTTCGGGTGTGAGCTGTAGTGCATCCCCCAGCAATCGGACCGTATCGGGATGAGGACGGCGGCTGGCGCCACGCTCGAGATCACTGATGGCGCGCACACTGATGGTCGATCGCTCGGCCAGCCGCTCGTGGGTCAGGCCCGCCGTCAACCGGTAACGCTTGAGGAGCGATCCGAACGATTGGCGAGGTTCCATCGGCACACCCTCACCTGCGGGACACGCCAGTACCAGTTCCACTTCGTTCCAGGAGACCGAAGCGTAACACGGGACTGCCTCACAAACTGCATGCCATTCCGTGTGTGTTCTGCATGGTGTTTCGACGTACGTGGGCGCAGACTGGTCTCCACACCAGTCTCACCAATTCAGCGCACCGAAAGGAGTCCGATCGTGCAGGAGACGACCGATCAGAGCCTCTACCAGCGCATCGGTGGTTACGATGCAATCGCCGCTGCGACCGACGACCTGCTTGCACGCCTGCAAGCCGATCCACAACTCGGCGACTACTGGAAGGGCGCCAGCTCCGACAATCGCCGCAAGGCGCGCCAGTTGATCGTGGATTTCATGGCCGAAGCAGCCGGTGGCCCAACGTTCTACAACGGCCGCACCATGCAACTCTCCCACGATGGCATGCACATCAGCGAGAGTGACTGGCAGGTATTCATGCACCACTCCGCCGCGACACTGGCCCACTTCGAGGTTCCCGACCGCGAAACGAGTGACGTCCTCGCCTTCTTCGAGAGCCTCAAATCAGAGATCGTCGAAGCGTGATCGCTACGACCCGATGCAACGAACACACCTGTCGTGGCGCCGGAGGATGAATGGCCGCCGACTACGTCGCGCTCGCCCGCGGGATCCCAGATGACCGGGACGACCTGATGCGGCAATATCGCGACGAGGTTGAGCCGACCATGGCGTCCTTCGGCGCCGCCTATAAGGACGTACCTGCGTCATCGGGTTGCGGTTGTCGAAGGCGACTTCAGGTCAGCCCTCGGCCCAACGACCGTCGAGGTCCCCGGTTGGGAGCAATTGTGGGCCTGGTATCACTCAGACGAGTACGCGCCGCTCACAGCGCTGCGCCATCAACACACGCGTTTCTATGTCATCCACCAGGTTGAGGACGCCAGGCACACCCTGCGGCTGCACCCCCGTGTCACAAATATCCATCACGCACGTCAGATAGTTGAGACATCGTAGACCGGTCGAGCGACAGCATCGAAGGCAATGCTCCATACGCGACGCTCGGCTTCACTCTCGCCAGGACCTTGACGAATGGGCACGTTTTCGGTTCCCTTGAGCGGGTGATCTTATGCACCTAACTTTGCATAGATTTCTATGCACTCCGCGCGATTTCGAGGGGAACCGGCATCGGGTGCACCTGTTCATGCTCGGCGCGAGCCACGAACGCGCGCCGCTCGCCGTTCGCGAGCGACTGGCCTTCAATGGCGATGATCTGACGACCGGTCTCCAGGCACTCTCAACCATCGCCCATGAGGGCGTCATCCTCTCCACCTGTAACCGGACTGAGATCTACGCCCTCTTCGACGACCCTGACGGTCGCCGGCAGTTGCGCGACTTCGTCAGTACGACCCGCGACCTGCCGCCAGATCTACTCGAACAGGCCAGTCAGGAATGCGAGGGGCGTGACGCCATCCGCCACCTGCTGCGCGTCGCCAGCGGACTGGATTCGGTCGTCCTTGGCGAGCCGCAGATCCTCGCGCAGGTCCAGTTCGCGCTACGTGCGGCGCGAGAGACACGCACCGCCGGTCCGGTCCTGACCCGCCTCTGCACCGAGGCGCTGCGAACCGGCAAACTGGCCCGCACCCGAACCGGCATCGCCCGCAACCGGCTCTCGATCGCCCACGCTGGCGTCGACCTCGCAGCCGACCGGTTGGGCAGGCTTGCAGGCCGTCGCGTCGTCGTCGTCGGTGCCGGTGAGATCGGCGGCCTGACCGCGCGTATCCTGCGCAACGCTGGCGTCGCCGACCTCGTCATCAGCAACCGCACGTTCTCCCGCGCCGAAGCCCTGGCGGCTGATACGAATGGCCGTGCCGTGCCGCTGGCCGCACTCCGCGCCGAGATCGCCAACGCCGATGCCGTCTTCGTCGGAACCGTCGCAACCGGCTACCTGATCGACCTGCCGATGATTGGCGAGCGCACAACGCCGCTGGTCGCGGTCGACCTGTCCGTCCCGCGCGCGATCGACCCCGCGATCGACAGCCACCCGCTCGTGCGACTCTTCACCATCGACGATCTGGAGGAAGTCACCGCTGCCCAGAAGGAGAAGTACGAGCACGAGGTCCACCAGGCCGAAGCGCTCGTCGCCGACGCGACCAATGCCTTCTGCGACTGGCTGCGCATCCGTGATGTCGTCCCGACCATCGCTGCCCTCCGTGACCACGCCGAAGCGATCCGCGAGAACGAACTCGACCGCACGCTCCGCCGGCTCCAGCATCTCTCCGAGCGCGATCGCAACGAAGTCGCCGCGCTCTCGGTCGCGATCGTCAACAAACTGCTCCACGACCCGATCACCGGCCTGAAAGCCGACGCCCTCACCGGCACCCACGAGGACGTGGAGCAAATGATCCGAAGGTTGTTCGGGGTTGGTGCGGACCCCTCCCTTACTCCCTCTCCCCTGAGCGAAGAGGGGGAGTAAGGCCAAACGTGTCACGTTGGCCACTCCGAACTTGGCTCCCCTCCTCCGCGTCGGAGAGGGGGTTAGGGGGTGAGGTTTGCCCCCGCCTGACCGCAGAAAGAGGACTCGATGCCATCAACCACACTCACCCGCTCTCAGGCCGCGATTGAGGCAGCGCGGGATGTCATTCCTGGCGGGGTGAACTCACCGGCGCGTGCCTTCCGTGGAGTCGGCGGCCAGCCGGTCTTCTTCGAGAGCGGGCGCGGCAGCAAAGTCCGCGACATCGACGGCAACGAGTATATAGATTATGTTCAGTCGTGGGGCCCACTCGTCCTCGGCCACACTCATCCCGATGTTGTTGCCGCCATCACCGAACAGGCGCAGCGCGGCAGCACCTTCGGCGCGCCAACCCTGGCCGAAACCGAGCTGGCGACGATGCTGACCGAGATCGTCCCCGGAGCGGAGATGGCGCGGCTGGTCTCGTCCGGCACGGAAGCAACGATGACGGCGCTGCGTGTCGCCCGGGCTGCAACCGGCCGCAACAAGATCGTCAAGTTCTCCGGCTGCTACCACGGTCACGCCGACATGCTGCTCGTCCAGGCCGGCAGCGGCGTCGCGACGCTCGGCCTACCCGATTCCCCCGGCGTCCCACCCGGCGCGACCGCCGACACGCTGGTTGCAAACTACAATGACCTCGCGTCGGTCGAAGCGCTCTTCAGCCAGTTCCCCGACGAGATTGCCGGTGTCATCGTCGAACCGGTGGCCGGTAACATGGGACTCGTCCTGCCGGAGCCAGGCTTCCTCGAAGGGCTCCGCGACCTGACGACCCGGCACAACGCGCTGCTGATCTTCGATGAGGTGCTCTGCGGCTTCCGCGTCCACCCGTCCGGCGCTGCCGCGAAGTACGGCATCACGCCAGACCTCGTCACACTCGGCAAGGTCGTCGGAGGCGGCCTGCCACTGGCTGCCTACGCCGGTCGCCGCGATGTCATGTCGGTCGTCGCCCCCGCCGGCCCGATGTATCAGGCCGGGACACTCTCCGGAAACCCGCTGGCCGTCGCCGCTGGCCTCACGACGCTCCGCATCCTGCGCGAGCCCGGCGTCTTCGAAGGTATCGAAGCCAAGACCACCCGCCTGATCGACGGCATCGCGTCCGCCGCAACGTCGGCTGGCATCCCTGCTCAGACGACCCAGGCCGGCACGCTCGGCTGCGTCTTCTTCAACAGCCAGCCGGTCACGGACTGGGATACCGCCGCTACCAGCGACACCGACCGCTTTGCGAAGTACTTCCACGCCCTGCTCTCACGCGGCATCTACGTAGCGCCATCACAGTACGAAGCCATCTTCGTCTCCGCCGCCCACACCGACGCCGATATCGACACCACGATCGCAGCGGTCACGGAAGCAATGCGCGAGATCGCGTAAGAGCAGCATGGGAACCCCAAACGGGGGCGGCAACCGCCGCCCCCGTTCGTCATGCCGGCTCATCAACGGTCAGAACATCGCATGGATCAACTGATACCGAGGTCCGCAATTCGAGATTAGGCTGCTGACACCGACGTTGGGTTCAACGACTGCCAGAATCCCGCAGCCGCTGCTCACGCCGCTCCTGTCGCACTTCCTCGACAACCGCAGTCAGATCGCGGAGTACATCGTCTGGATCCTTGTCAGCATTCCGCCCCTGAACGCGCTGGACTATCTTCCAGTTCGCCTCAATCCGATCGCCGCGCAGTCGCTCGTAATCCATCGGACTCATCACCACCAGTCGTGGCTTGCCCTGATCCTCAATAATGACTGGCTCATCAATATCGAACAGCGTCCGAAGGTCGGTGTCATCAACAGCGATTGTCCGCACCATCTGATCTGCTCCTCTGTACTCGCGGACGGCATGCCCGAGGTGTACACCGCGACTACCCGAACGCCGTGAAACCGTCGGTCTGCAACTCGGCCAGCATTCGCCGGACGCGCTCGGCAGTCTTTGGAAATGCGTACTCCGCAACAGGAACTGCCGACGGCCCAGATTCAACGTTTAGCGCCGTCTCCTGGACATGGTCCAGTTCTATGCACCAGGCCAGCGCCACTTCCAAGGCCCGTTGCAGATTGCCCCGCGATCCAATGAACTTCGGTAGCATCGTTATCAACACCGCCGCATTGAACATCCCGTTTTCCTCGGCGACGGCCGGGAAAGTCACAATCTCGCTGAACACCAAGTATTGGGCCGCTCGCATTCGGAGGGATGATGCTGGTGAACCCATGTTCGTTCTCGAAGCGCACGAGAAAGAGGCCGGTGTCGATCGGTGGCAGAAGCGTATCCCCGACGCGCAGGGAAGTTGCGCCGTCGTACCGGACAAAATAGTCGGACCATTCGTAGACGGCATAAGTGGCTGGCGCCAGCAGTGGATCATCGCCCAGTGCAAGGACGGGCCGTGTTGGAGAACCCGGCCACAGCCACCCATGACCGTCGTCGAATGCGATTGCAGCGTCGTGATTGATGCTGACGATCCCTCCGGGTCAAGGATTGCCTCAAGGTGGAGGGATCATACGTGCCATTGCGGGAACACGCAATCGTCACGGTCAGCGTTCACCACAGCATTACCGTCGACCGGCGGAGCGCTCTGCGGCTTGCGTCTTCCGGCCTCGCATTCGGCTCCAGACGAACCAGCCGACGAGGGCAATTGCTGCGAGGATGACGGCGTACTGGAAGTAGCCGACGTATTCTTCGACTTCTTCCCAGTTGTCACCGAGGAGATAGCCGGATCCGACCAGGATACCGTTCCATGCGGCACTCCCGAGAGCCGTGTAGACAATGAAGATCGGCAGCGGCATCTTCGTCAGACCGGCGGGGATCGAAACGAGACTGCGGACGACCGGGACGAGCCGCCCAATGATGACGGCTTTGCCGGAGTAACGCTCGAACCAGCTGTTGGCCTTGTCGATGTCCGATTGCTTGAGCATCACGTAGCGGCCATAGCGGTCGACCAGCCAGTAGAGCCGCTCCTGTCCGAACCAGCGCCCTACCCCATAGAGGATCAGCGCGCCGACGACCGACCCGAGTGTCGCCGCCAGCATCACGCCCCAGAGCGTCAGGTCGCCACGCGAGGCCGTGAAGCCTCCGAGCGGCAGGATGATCTCCGACGGCAGCGGCGGAAAGACCGTCTCCAGCGCGATCAGCAGCGCGATCCCGGCATACCCAAACCGCTCGATGATGTCGACAACTCGATCTTCTATCCCAGAAAACATGCCCAGCCTGTCAGTTGGTCAGCGTGTCAGTTGATCAGTCGTTAGCCTGGTGGCTGTGTCACACAATGTTCCCCCGATTCAGGTACCGGAGGATGTGAAAGCATAGCCCATCTGTGCATCAGGTTGTCAGCCAGTCAGTCCGTCAGTTGGTCCGCCGAGTATGATGTCATTCCAATTGAGACTGACCGGCTAACTGGCCGACAACCTGACCAACTGACTGGAAGGCGAATGGCAAATCGCTGATGGCTAATGGCTCCCTCTCATCGATCCCCGTCGGCACCGAGTTACATGGCGTCATCGTGCGTGGGTACGGGCTGTACTACGACGTCGCCATCGATGGCATTGAGGGCGAGGTGCTGCGCTGCACGTTGCGTGGGATGCTCAAGCGGCAGCGGCGACGGACCGACCCGGCCGCGGTCGGAGATCGTGTGCGGGCAACGATGACGACGCCGGAGACGCCGGAGGGCGATCCACCGGAGGGCGTGATCGAAGAGATTCTGCCGCGTGTGCGGGCGCTCTCGCGGCTCGCGCGTGGGACGCAGGATGTCGAGCAGGTCATTGTCGCGAACCCCGACCAACTCGTCGCCGTCTTTGCGATTCGCGAGCCGGAGCCGCACCCACGCCTGATCGACCGCTTTCTGCTGATCGCTGAAGCACGCGACCTCTCCGCCATCATCTGCTTCAACAAGGCCGACCTGGCTGACCCCGGCGACGTCGACGCCCTGGCCGAGCCGTACCGACCAGCCGGTTACCCGATCGTGACGACCAGCGCGCGGACTGGCGAGGGCATCGACGAACTCAAGGGGATGCTGGCCGGCAAAATCACCGCGTTCGCAGGACCGTCCGGCGTCGGGAAGTCGAGCCTGCTCAACGCCATCGCGCCCGAGCGAGCCGAACGGACCGGCGAGGTCAGCCAGGCGACCGGCAAGGGCCGCCACACAACCACCTGGACGACCCTCTTCCGCGTCGCGCCCGATACCTGGGTGGCAGACACGCCCGGCATCCGCGCCTTGCGCCTCTGGGGTGTCCAGCCGGACGAACTGGACCGGCTCTACCCCGAGTTCCGTCCCCATCTCGATGCGTGCTACTATGCCGACTGCCGCCACATCAACGAACCGGGCTGCGCGATTCTCGCCGCCGTCGAATCTGGCGAGATCCACCCGGCACGGTACGAGAGTTACCGATCGTTTGTCGAGAACGACGAGTAGGCAGGAATCGGGACGCGGGATACAGGGGAGTTGACGGTCATTGCGCCGTTTGATGTCCGCGTATCCCGAGTCCCCATTCCCGAACACACGGAGGAGCATGGACGCACTGAAAACCGCCACAAAAGACGTGCTCGCGGCCCAGAAGCAGGCGATGCGGGATGTCATCAGTGGGCTGGATGCCGAGGCACTGAACTGGAAGCCGCTGGATGGGCAGGACACCAACTCGATTGCAGCGCTGTTCGCGCATGCGCTCGATGCCGAGCGGTTCCTGATCGCGGCAGCGGTCGATGTCACGCTCGATCGGGACCGTGAGGCGCAGTTCCGCGTCAAGGTCGAATCGGCTGACGATCTGCTGGCGCTGATCGACCGGACCGAGACCGAAGTCAACGGCTGGATCGATGCCCTGACGCCGGAGTTCCTCGCGGCGGAAATTGCCCGGCCCAACCGCACGCGCACCGGTGCCTGGTGGCTCCTGCACGCCATCGAGCACTCCAACGAGCATGTCGGACAGGCGCTCCTAACCCGACAGCTCTACGAAGCACGCTAGGCCATCAGGTATCAGGAGCCAGTTCGATCGAACCAGGCACGCCTGATACCTGATTCCTGATTTCCTACCTCGACTCCACTACGCATAACGCGACGAGTTGGCACCGTCCTTGCACTTTGTTGCACAACGTTCCTTGGGCGGCTGGTGCAGGAGCCGGCCGTAGTAGGCCAACTGTAAGGATGCGTATGCGACTGCTACGACGGTCCGGGACCGCAGGCATCGTGCTCCTGCTGGCGCTTGTCCTCAATGTCCAGTTCGCCGAGGCTGGCCGGCTGTGGTGTAAAGCAGACCCGGTCGTCACCCTCAACGGACGAATCGTGACGATCGCGCTGGCAATTCCGCTGGAGTACCTGCTGCTGGTCGATGGACCAACCCTGATCGAGATCACCACACCACCGGATGTCGACCGCCGGCTGATACTCAACGATATCGGGTTCCTGCGTGGATCGATCGTCCGGTTCAAGGACGGCGAGGGTTCGGTCGTCAACCGGCAGATTCCGGTCACGATTACGGCGTCCGTCCCGATCAAGACATCGCGACTGGCGCCGGGTGAAGTCGTCCCGCTGGAGATCTCGCTGCTGACCGACTATCTGCACTACAACACGGTGCGAGGCACATCTGACCAGACAACCATGGAACTGGTGATCTACGGCCACTGGTAACGACGGGCCAACGCCAGACGTCACCCGAGGGCCGTCGCTGTTACCGGCGCCACAATTGACCGATCGACGGGAGTATGCAGGTCTGTGAGCGAGCTACGAGCCGCTACGAAGGCCTATCTCGCGGGGCTGCTAGTTGCAACCACCGCCGTTACCGCTGTCGCGCTCATGGATTCGTCCTCGCCCGATTCGCGTGATGCCATCCTCGCGCTCTCCTTCTGCGCGCTCCAGGCACTGGCGATCTCATTCCCGATCGAACTCGGCCCACAACAGAAGATCGCGCTGCATACAACGGTCATCTTCGCGGCCGTCCTCCTCTTCGAGCCGGCTGTTGCGATCGGTATCGTTGGAGTCGGGACACTGCTCGGACAGGTGCTCCGCCGCCAGCCGGTCGAACAGGTGCTCTTCAATACCTGCCAGACCGCACTCCAGGCCGGACTTGCCGGGCTGCTGCTGGGCCAGTTCGCTGATGCGCCAGGTATCGTCGATTTCGACCGGATCGGTGACGTGCTCGGTGCGTTGAGTGCCGCCGTCGTCATCGAGACAGTCGAGATCGTGGCGATCTCGATCATCATCCGGCTCGAAACGGGTCAGTCGCTCCGGTCACTGATATTCACCCTGCCCGAAAGCAGCCCAATCGACGATCTCTCGCAGTTCGCGCTCGGGCTCCTGACGGCCGTCACCGTCCACGCCCATGCATGGACTCTGCCGGTCGTTGTGCTGCTTGGAGCGCAGTTGCACCGTGCGGGGCAGCGCAATCTGGCAATTCAGCAGCACGAGCGACGGCTACGTGCCGAGACCGAGCGGATCGCACACGCGCGCCAGGAGTTCCTGCTGACCGCGTCACACGAACTGAAGACGCCGATCACATCGGTCAAGATGGCCGCCCAACTCCTCGATCGCGCCGTCATCCAGCGCCATCCATCGCTCAGAGTCGATGACGAGAGCATCCAGCGCTGGCGCGATCAGTTGATGCTCGGGGTCCAGCGTCTGGAACTCCTGGTGAGCGATCTGCTGGACGCAGCCCGCATCCAGCAGGGTCGGCTGGAACTGCACCCAACCCCCGTCGACCTTGCCGACATGGCCCGCTCGGTCGTCGATCGGTTCGAGATCGCCTCCGAGCGGACCTCGAGACACCGATTGACGCTCGATGTCTCCGGGCCAGTCGAGGGAGTCTGGGACCCGTCCGGCATCGATCAGATCCTCACGAACCTCGTCTCGAACGCATTGAAGTATTCGCCGGACGGCGGCACGGTCCGCGTTCAGATCGAGCGCGAGGGCGAAGACGCGGTCCTCAGTGTCAGTGACTCGGGGATCGGGATTGAGCCTGACCAGCAGGCCGACCTCTTCAAGCCGTTCGCCCGTAGCCTGACACTACGGCACGGCATCAGCGGCACCGGCCTCGGTCTCTACATCAGCCGCCGCGTCGTCGAGCAACACGGCGGGACGATTGCGCTCGACAGCATCCCCGGCATCGGCACGACGATCACCGTCACCCTGCCGCTCGAACCAATGCTGGATGACATCGCGATCATGGACGCCGAGACGCGCGAATCGATCACGATGTCGTAAGGGACGGGAATTGGGAACCGGGATCCGAGGCTCAAGACCCCCGAATCCCGGTTCCCGCCGTACCTACCCGAAGAGTCGCTTGGCGATCTCCTTGAGCATCTCAGGATCGACACCGCCGGGGGCGGTCAGTTGCGGCTCTGCCGCCAGTTCAGGTGGCGGGAAGCCCTCTGGCAGCCCGTCATCAACGACCAGCGGCTGACCATCTTCTGGGTGCGGACCCTTCCAGACGTGAACCATCTGCTGGTAGTCGTTCGGCGAGAAGCGGAACATCCGCAGGTGCAGGCCGCGCTCTTCGAGCGTCGCTGCCTCCGGGAACGCCTTGTTGCTGATGTCGGGAATCGGGAAGAGTTTGCTCAGATCGGCGCCGGTCAGCACCTCGAGCGCGCGGGCGTAGGCGACGATGTGGGTGCCACCACGGACCAGCAGGTACCCAAGCATCGCGCGAGCCGCCGGATCATCGACCATCTCGTAGACGCGGATCTTGTTGGCTCTGGCCCCGCACTCCAGGAAGAAGTTGTGGAGCAGGTCCAGTTTGAGGTTGCCGCTGTTGAAGACGTAGGTCCCGTTCCATGGATTCCCCATCGAGTCGAAAGGGACCGCCTGCTGGCCGCTGGAGATGAAGTGGTAGGAGTTTCGCGCGTCAGTCGCGTCCTTCAGCGGCGTCTTGGTCGGGTCGGTGCCGCGCTTGGTCGCGCCGGTCAGCAGCAGATTGATCGTGTACGAGACCAGTTCGACGTGGCTGAGTTCCTCGGCAGCGATGTTGGCGATCAGATCGTAGAACGGCCGGTACTCTTCGCGGCCACGAAAGTTCAACGACTGTGTCGTGTAGTTCATCAGCGTCGACATCTCGCCGAACTTCCCGCCCAGCAGTTCCTGGACGGCGGCTGCGGAGTTGGGCGAAGGTCCGTTTGGCTCGGGGAACTCTATCGGTAACTGATCCAGGCGTACATACATACGGTGCTCCCTCGTTCTTCTAGCGGCGACTACGTGTGGGTGACCGTCAAATGGTCACTGCCCATTGACGCAATGGCGGTGCCATGTGGAGGAGCCTGGATGTCCCAGAACATGGCGAGAGCGGCCAGGACCAGCCTGCCACTCTCGTTGCTCTATGTTGACCAGGCGATGCACCGCATCCGGGGAGCGCCGCCCAGGGTATGTGGTTTTGCCCTGTTTCTACGCAACCAGCGTGCCAGATTCCCGGCGCGTCGGAGCGCGTCTCAGTCGATCAGCGTATTCGCAAACACCTGCCACGCCAGCGCCGTTTTCGCCAGCAGGCTCAGGAGGATGTACGCCTTCTCGCCGAACAGGTAATCGCGCCACGGGCCAACGCGCTTGTACTGGAGGACCATGTTGACGGCGAAGCTATTGAAGAGCAGGAACAGCGAGACGATGATCCCGTAGACGAAGGTCGGAATACCAGCACCTTCGGCCCGGACCTCAGCCCCGATCACCTGAATCGTGATCACGACCCACGGAATCGCTCCGGCCAGACAGCCAAGCAGGAACGGCGACCAGTTCACCGGCGCATCCGGCCGGTTGACGTGCTCCATCACCATGCCCGACAGGATCATCGTGGCGTTGACGCCGAAGATCGCGACAATCGCGCCCGTATCGCTCACACCAGTAACCTGCGCGATCAGTACGATCATGATCGAGGCGCTGATCGAGTACTCCAGCCAGCGCGCCGTGTTTCGCTGCCGGGCCAGGTTGTCGCGGTACCAGGGCCAGACGCCCGGTGCTGCCATCAGCAGATGGTCGATCGCCGCCAGCAGCAGGAAGACCGCCACCAGTGGGCCAATCGGCACATCCCAGAGCGTCTCACGCGGCGTGAAGTCGCTCCCCGGCGGGCCAGCCGTGAAGGATGCCGTCAGCGGCAGCGTAAAGTCATTGCTCAGTGCGAACAGTGCGATCGCCTGAACGAGATGGATGAACCCGACGATCAGGTTGTAGAGCCGCAACCGCGACTGGTCGACGCGCGTAGCGGTCTCCGTAACCGTTCGTCGTGACGCACGAGTGCCGACCCCGACCGAAGTACGGTCGGCCGCTGATGCTGCAAGTGTTCCGCTGTCAGGATTGAGCCGCGCTGGCTCCGCATGATGCATCGTGTCTTACCTGTTTCATTACGGCGGTGTGATCGCCGGGTAGTCAATTGGTCGTGTGTAGTTCTGCAAAGACGATCCGGCGCTGGAGATAGCCGCCCCCTCCTCCATCGAACGGCCCATCGCAGGTGATCAGGATCAGTTCGGCCCGCTCCGATGGACCGAAGACGCGGTCGAGCGGTGCCTCATCGGTCCAGAAGACGACTGACTCTCGCACGACGAACGTCAGGTCAGGCCGCCCCGTTCCCATCCGGACGACGATCTCATCGCCGGGCGCCAGATCGTCGAGGTTGTAGAAGACGGCTGGACCCGTTCGCGAATCGAGGTGGCCATCCAGCACCGCCCGGCCCGGGTCGCCCGGGAGCGCCCCGGCTTCGAACCAGCCGACGGTGCTGTAGTCAGCCGGAGCCGCAAGTTGCCCGCCATCCGTCACGCCAACCGGTACGATCGCCGCATCGATGCCGATCCGAGGGATTACCAGCGACATCGGCGCAAAGCGCGCCAGTTGCGCCCTGCCGGCCTCGGGGAATGGCGTCGAGGGTGTGACAGGTATCGTGGCAAGACTGGTCGGCTGGATCGGAGATGCCTGCGTCGGCTCAGGCGTTGGGGTGATGACGATTTCCGGTGTCGGGGTCGCTGCCTCAGAAGCGTGGGGTGCATCACCGACCGGCGACGGACGTTCCTGCACAACCCCGACTGCCGGACCATCTTCCGGCGACTCGCGCACATCGCCCCCGGCCCGCGATGTCACGAGTGCCGCGGCGCCCCCCAGCAGGAGGAGCGCCGCGACAACCAGGGCGGCCGGCAACCGTCGCGAGAGCCGGTCAGTTGCCATCGTTAGCGGGAGACCTGGCGACGGGCCAGGACGAGGCCACCAGTCGAGAGCATCAGCATCAGCACTGCGCCAATCGCAACCATCTGGGTGGTCGAGATCGCGCTATCGGTCGCCGTACCACCGGCACCGGTGTTCGGCATGGCGGGCGCCTGCGACGTGCTGGTCGTGCTCATCGGGTTGGTCGCATCGACCAACGGCAGGACACCGAGGCTGCCATCGCCGACCAGACCGACCGCGAAGACGGTGTAGACCGTGCCTGCCTCGGCGACGAAGCCGTTGATGTCGAGCGCACTCGTCTCAGTTCCGGTCGGGCGAACCTGCAGATTGTAGGTAGCAGCGTCGACCGGCAGGTATTCCGCGGCAGTCGGGAAGGCAAGGTTGTCGATCAGGACTGGGCCACCGGCGACAGCAATGTCAACCGCTGGAGCATCAGGCGAGGCATGGACGACGCGGATGTGTGCCTTGCCTTCAGCCGGGGCAGCATTGTTGTCCTCAAGAACGAGCGGCTGGATATCAGCGACCTGACCGACGGCCGCAACCGTGTAATCCATTCCACCATCAAGGGTCAGCGTCGCCTCGATGACGGCGTCGGCGGCAGTACCACCGGTCGGCGTCACGGCGACATCGTAGTCACCAGCCGGCAGCGCGATGTAGTCGGTCGCGTCCTGAAAGGCCAGATTCGAGATCGCGACCGCGCCATCGACCCAGATGTCGACATTCGGCGCGTCCGGTGATGCGTGGACAACGCGGAGTCGAGCCTGATCTTCCTGTGCAGCCACACCGGCCGCCGGGATCAGCGCAAGCAGCGCGAAGACGAAGGTCAGTGTCGCCAGGCGACGCATCGAGAACCAACGTACTGACATGGGATGTCCATCCTTCTACGGATCGCCGGTCGTCATTCGACGCGACGAGTAACTGAACGCCAGGAACCAGTGCTCTCCCGAGCAGATTTCGAAGGGTCTATCCTTCTCCCAGATCGCCAGCGTGACCGGTGTTGCCGGCGACTGCGGCGCAGTATAAACTAAACCTATAGTTGAGGTCAAGATATTGATCTCGATTCGTTCTGATCGACGCCAGATGGCGTCTGCTTACGGATTGAGGCACGCATGAGGGAACGCCATACCGAACCGGATCTGGTCCCGATTGGCGCTGTCGTCGAACAGCTCCAGCGCGACTACCCGGATGTCACCCACTCCAGCCTGCGCTTCCTCGAACGAGAGCGGCTGATTACACCGACCCGAACACCGGGAGGCCACCGGCTCTTCACACCGGACGACCTGCGCCGTATTCGCCAGATCAAGGACTGGCAGGCGCAACGACTTTCGCTGGATGAGATCCGTGGTCGTCTTGAGGAACAGGCAGCCGTCAGCGATCCGGCAGCGCTCGCCCGCCAGTTCCTCGACCTCGCGCTGGCCGGCGAGACGCTGGCCGCCCAGCAGACGATCCTGACCGCCAGCGACCTTGGTCTCCCAATCACCACCCTCTTTGCTGAAGTCCTCCGTCCGGCCCTCTGGGAACTGGGCGATCGCTGGCAGCGTCACGAGGTCTCGGTTGCCCAGGAGAAGGAAGTCTCGGAGGCAGCCCGCGACCTGATTGCCGAACTGACCTTGCGTTCCGCCGGTTCGGTCGATACCGGCGAAGGTGGTGTCGTCGCCGCCTGTGTCGCCGGGGAGCGGCACGAACTTGGCCTGCGGATGATCAGCGGTCTGCTGCGCGCGCGTGGCGTCGGCGTCCACTTCCTTGGCGCCGATGTCGCACAGAACTTCCTGCTGGATGCCGTCACCCGACGTCGCCCACGCGCAGTCCTCATGTCAGCGACCGGCGACGACCTGTTGCCGGCCATCAAATCGGCCGCTGCGGCGTTGTCAGCCCTCGATCCACGACCACGCCTGCTCGCCGGTGGCCAGGCTGTCGAACGACAGCCGGAACTGGTCGCCAGCTGGGGCGTCGAGCCACTGACGCTCGGCAATCTCGATTCAGTCGATGCCCTGACGGTCAGCCTGCTCGGCGATCAGCGCTAGCGGGCGCTCGACCAGGGGGTTGACAGATCGGCTGCATACGTCTAGTATTCAACCGTTAGGTTAATTAACTGCGAGGTTCACTATGCAGGTGTCAGTCGATCAGCTCAGTCAGACGTTCGCGGCCCTGGCCGACCCGACCAGACGGGCGATTCTGGCGCGACTCGTCGATGGTGAAGCCACCGTCACCGAACTGGCCGAGCCTTTTACGATGAGCCTGCCGGCCATCTCCAAGCACCTCAAGGTGCTGGAACGGGCCGGGTTGATCTCACGCGGGCGCGAGGCGCAGTGGCGTCCCTGCCGGTTGGAATTGCACGCGCTGGAGGAGGTCGACCGGTGGCTGGCCGAGTATCGCCGCCTCTGGGAGGAACGCTTCGACCGGCTCGACGATTACCTGCAATCGCTCCAGCCACGCGAGTCGCCAGCCGGCGATACACCGGACACCGATCCCGACCGCTAACCGGACGGCCCCACCCGATTGTCACTTGCCACCTGGCGCAAGCTGACCGACACCGACGCACGGGCGACGACGCCCTGCGGACGAGGAACAAAGGAGCGATCAGATGATCGAGGCGCAACAGGCCACGACCGACCGGGAAATCATCGTCGAGCGATCCTTCGACGCTCCCCGCGAACTGGTCTTCCGGGTCTGGACCGATCCGGACCATGTCGTGCACTGGTGGGGGCCAAACGGCTTCACGACCACGATCCACGAGATGGATGTCCGGCCTGGCGGTTTCTGGAGTTACATCATGCATGGTCCGGACGGCACCGACTACGACAACCACGTGGAGTACATCGAGGTCGTTCGCCCCGAGCGGCTCGTCTACTGGCACGGTGAGCGCGCGGACGATCCGAACCGCTTTCACGTCACGGCGACCTTCACCGAGCATGATGGCCGGACCAGCCTGACGATGCGCACGTTGTTTGCGACGGCTGCCGCCCGAGAATACGCCATCCGTGAAATCGGCGCGATCGAAGGCGCCAACCAGACCCTCAACCGCCTGGCCGAGCACCTGGCCAATCTCTAGCCCCTGAGGGCACGGCAGAGAGGAATGATCAAATGCTGATTCGCACACACATCGGCGTGAGCCTCGACGGCTACATCTCCGATACCGCCGGTATGCCTGTCTGGGATCTGGCCCCCGGTTGGGACCACGGTAAATCGCATGGCTATGCCGAGTTCAACGCCGGGAATGACGTCGTCATCGTCGGCCGCAACACGTTCGAACTCGGCCACGAAGCCTGGACCAGCGAGAAGATGTGGCCCTGGGACGACAAGCACGTCTACGTCCTGACCTCCCGCCCGCTGCCCGGCGACGTGCATCCGAACGTCACCGCACCAGACGGCGGCCCGCAGGAACTTGTCGACCACCTGCGCTCAGCCGGCTTCGAGCGCAACGCCCAACTGCTCGGCGGCGCACAGGCGGTCCGCGCGCTGCTGGAGATTGGCGCCATTGACGAGTTCGGCATCATCGTCCTGCCGATCATCATCGGTGGCGGCACACCACTCTGGCAGGCCGGCGTCGCGCCCCGCAACCTCCAACTCACCAGCCAGCGAGGGTTCCCCGATGGCGCCGTCCAGATGGTCTACGCAAAGCCGTAGGTCATACCGCCATCAGCCTGTATCGATCACGAACGTGGAATGTCCACCCAGACATTCCACGTTCGTGATCACAGCGTGTTCGACAAGACCAGCGATCCCATCCCCCGTAAAACATCATCCGATTGGCGATCTCCCATTGGCCCTTGACATCCCGGCACAATCGGTTACTGTACGTATAGGACAGGTGTTCTATTCTGTCGCGACAGGATATTCCGTTCGTGGTACAAACGCTCGGGAAGGCGGCGCTCGACAAACGATGGTACAGGCGATGAGCGAGACGACGACCGACCAGATGCGCGTATATGTGGACGAGGTCTACCGGACCGAGTCCCGCCGCGTCTTCGCAACACTGATTCGCCTGCTCGGCGACTTCGACCGCGCCGAGGACGCAATGCACGACGCCTTCATCGCCGCCGTTGACCAGTGGTCGCGTGACGGCATCCCGGCCAATCCGCGCGCCTGGCTCGTCTCGACCGGCCGCTTCAAGGCGATCGACGCGATTCGCCGTCGCGCCCGGTTCGACAAGTCGCTGGCGACGCTGGCCGAAGACCTCGACGAGTCGTTCGGCGACCCGGCGGCCTACGATGACGACAACGTCGAGGACGACCGTCTCCGACTGATCTTCACCTGCTGCCACCCGGCCCTCGCGCCGGATGCCCGGATCGCGCTGACCCTGCGCGAGGTCTGCGGCCTAACGACCGAGGAGATCGCTCGCGCCTTCCTGACAGCACCATCGACGCTGGCCCAGCGGATCGTCCGCGCCAAGTCGAAGATTCGCGACGCGAAGATCCCCTACGAAGTGCCATCACGCGCCGATCTGCCCGAGCGACTCGATACCGTCCTGCACTGCATCTATCTCGTCTTCAATGAAGGCTACTCGGCCTCATCCGGCGATTCGTTGACGCGAGCCGATCTCTCCGGCGAGGCGATCCGGCTGGCGCGGCTGCTGGTCGAGTTACTGCCTGAGCCGGAGGTCGTCGGACTGCTGGCGCTGATGCTCCTCCACGAATCACGCCGGGACGCCAGGACGACGCCGGATGGCGACATCATCCTGCTGGAAGACCAGGACCGCTCGCTCTGGAACCAGCGTCTGATCACCCAGGGAACCCGTTTGGTCGAGCAGGCACTTCGCTCGCGCCGCTTCGGCCCGTACACGCTCCAGGCTGCCATCTCTGCCGTCCACGCTGAGGCACCGAGCGCTGACGCGACCGATTGGCCGCAGATCGTTGGCCTCTATGACGCCCTGCTGCAGATGACCCCCTCGCCGGTCGTGGAACTCAACCGCGCCGTCGCCATCGCAATGCGTGATGGCCCGGAAACAGGCCTGACAGCCATCGACGCCATCCTCGACCGGGGAGACCTGACCGGCTACTACCTTGCCCACTCAGCCCGAGCCGAACTCTCCCGCCGCCTCGGCCGCACCGACGACGCCCGCGCCGCCTACACCCGCGCCCTCGAACTCACCCAGCAGGCACCCGAACGCCGCTTCCTCGAACGACGGCTGGCGGAGTTGGGCTCGCCGGGATGCGGGACGTGGGACGCGGGACGCGATTGAAGAGACTTCCGCGTCCCGCATCTCGCGTCCCGTGTCAGAAACCAATTTTCAGACCGTTGTCGATTTCCGATCTTCCCGAACGACTACTTCATGTAACGGGCAGGTGGCCCGGTACCGGAACGGTTCAGAAAGGGATGGTCCACAATGGCGTCGATCGCTACCTCTACCTCCGCCTCCGCACCGTCGGTCTCCCGTTCAATCGGTCGTGGGCGCTTCGCGAAGATCGGAATCGCAACCGTCGTTGCGGCGACGATCGTCAACGTCATCGCCTACTACATCTTCGGTCTGTTCGTCGATTACAACCCGGACTTCGTCGTGCTCTCGACACCGGGCGGCACGATCTTCTACACCGTCGTCTGTTCGATCGTCGCGGTTGCCGTCTACGGCGCGCTGGTGCGTTTCACCGCCAACCCGGTCCGCAATTTCAAGATCACCGCGGCGGTCGTCCTCGTCCTCTCGTTCGTCCCTGACATCGCCTACATCCCGACCGTCGAAGGGTCGGACAACCCACAGATCGTCGTCCTGATGCTGCTCCACGTCGTCGCGGCGGCCGTCATCGTCCCGATGTTGACGACCCTCGCGCGGCCGGACGATCGCTAATCTCACTCGGCGGGGCGGCTGTCGAAACACCGCCCCGCCGATCGACAACTACGTGTACGGGGAGACGGAACATGCCACTGATCGACGGCGATCAGGCGTCCGGCTCCATGAAGGAGAAGGGAAACAACGATGCGTTTCATGGTTCTGGTGAAGGCGACCGAGGAATCCGAATCGGGCGTCATGCCCGACCCTGAGACGATGACCAAGATGTTCACCGAGATGGGCAAGTTCAACGAGGAACTCGTCAACGCCGGTGTCATGGTCGCCGGCGAGGGCCTCCTGCCAAGTTCGAAGGGTGCCAGGGTCCATTTCTCCGGCGAGAAGCGGTCAGTCACCGATGGCCCGTTCCCCGAGACGAAGGAACTGATCGCCGGCTTCTGGATCTGGGAACTCAACTCGATGGAGGAAGCAGTCGAGTGGGTCAAGCGCTGCCCGAACCCCGGAATGGGCGAATCGGTCATCGAGATCCGCCAGATCGCCACAGCCGAGGACTTCGGTGATGCGCTCACTCCCGAACTGCGCGAGCAGGAAGAGCAACTACGGGCACGCACCGAGGGGCAGTAGCCCTCGTCACACTCACAGGAAGGCGCCGGGTCCATTGCGGACTCCGGCGCCTTCCTGTGTCACACCTATCTGAGGATCGTCACGACCGATCGCACCTCGTCGATCAGCCCGCTACTTCTGCCGGTTCGTTATTCCAGACGCCTGACGTAGCCGCCGCCCGTGCAAAGTCGCTGAAGTCACGTGGCTCGCGGCCCAGCGCACGCTGGACCCCGTCGGTGATCTGCTCGTTGCGACCGTCCAATACGGTCGTGAAGAGGTAGTCGATCAACCAGATGAAATCGCCGGGCAGGCCCAGTTCGGCCAGTCCAGCACGATACTCTTCCGGCGTCACCGGCACGAAGCGAATCTCGCGCCCGGTCACGGCGGATACCTCGGCAATCGCATCGGCAAATGTCAGCAATCGGGGTCCAGTGACCTCATACAGTTGACCAGCATGACCAGCGGTGGTCAGCGCCGCAACGACCACATCGGCGATATCGTCGGCGTCGATGAACGGCTCGCGAACCGCCCCGACCGGCAGCACCACCTCACCGGCGACAATCGGATCACGCAGGTAGTTCTCGCTGAAGTTCTGCGCGAACCAGCTCGACCGGACGATCGTCCATTCGATGTCAGCCGCTTTGACGACCTCCTCGGCGCGCTCGGCTTCCGCTTCTCCCCGGCCAGAGAGCAGCACCAACCGCTGAACCCCACGGCGCTGAGCCAGATCCGTGAATGCCTGAACGACATCGACCGCTCCGGGAACTGCCAGGTCCGGGTAGTAGGTCAGGTAAACCGCGCCAACTCCGTCCAGGGCCGCGTCCCAGGTGGCCGGGTTCTCCCAGTCGAACGGCACCTCGGCGGATCGCGATCCGATCCGCACCGGCTGACCCAGCGCAGTCAGTCGCTGGGCAACCCGCCGTCCAGTCTTGCCCGTTCCACCAGTAACCAGTGTCGTCCCGATGTTCCGCATGGTTTCCCTCGCATTCGTTGCGATGACGTCAGCGGGTCCGCATTGACCCATCCTGCCGATCGCCTGACCGAGCAGTGCGTCCATCGTGACATGCGATAGACGTCGTTTCCATGCCCATTGATCGCCGTTTCATGCTCATTCGTCCACGCCTGATAGACGATGCATCACCAGCGATCTTATGATCTGAGCATGAGTGCGATACCTGTTTCAGTCGATCCGCTTGGCGAAGCCCTGCATGTGCTGCGGATGAGCGGCGGCTTCTACAGCCGCTGTGCCTTCTCCGCGCCGTGGGGGCTGGTTCTGCCGCCGTTCCCCGGCTCGATGATGTTCCACGTCATCACGTCCGGTCACTGCTGGCTGGAAGCCGAAGGCCGCGAGCCACAACTCCTCACGTCCGGGGATCTCGCGCTCGTCCCACATGGCGAAGGGCACCGGCTGGTAAGCGAGCCGGGGCAGCCTGGAACCGGACTCTTCGACGCGCCGCGCGATCTGGTCAGCGAGCTCTACGAGATCATTCGGCTCGATGGCGGAGGCGTTCCGACGTCCCTCATCTGTGGGACGGTCACCTTCGACCACCCTGCATCACGCCAACTGATCGCGCTCCTGCCGAGGGTGATCCACGTCCAGTCGTCCGACTCACCACAGTCTGAGTGGATCCAGAGCACGCAACGATTGATGGCAGCCGAAGCGCGACAACTGCGGCCGGGTGGCGAAACCGTCATCACTCGCCTGGCGGATATCCTCGTCATTCAGGCGATCCGCGCCTGGATTGATGCCGACCCTGCCGCCCAGTCCGGCTGGCTCGGCGCGCTCAAGGATCGCCAGATCGGCCACGCACTGACACTGATCCATCGCAACCCGACCGACACCTGGACCGTCGCCCGGCTGGCCGACGAGTGCGCGATGTCCCGCTCGGCCTTCGCCGCCCGCTTCACGCAACTGGTCGGCGAAACCCCGATCCGCTACCTGACCCGCTGGCGAATGCAGGTCGCGCTCGACCTCCTGCGCGACGAGGACGCCACCGTTGGCGAACTCGCCCTGCGTCTCGGCTACCAGTCCGAAGCCGCCTTCAGCCGCGCGTTCAAACGGGCCATCGGCGTCTCACCCGGTGCCGCTCGCAGCCAGCGACACGGATCAACAAACGAATCGAAAAACTCGTCCGGCCCAATTGTCGATTTCCCGTCTCTCCAATCGACTACCTGATGTCACGAGGTTGTGACACCGGTATCGAACTGGAAGGGACGAACCAACATGCGGAAGATCGTTGCAGGACTCTTCATCTCGCTCGACGGTGTGACCGAGGCCCCGGATCAGTGGCACTTTCCGTACTGGAGCGACGAGATGGGCGAGGCTGTCGGCTCCCAGATGGCTAACTCGGACACGATGCTGCTCGGCCGCGTCACGTACGATGGCTTCGCTGACTACTGGCCGAAGCAGGACCCCGAGCAGGAACCGATTGCCGCCTTTATGAACGAGACGCCGAAACTCGTCGTCTCCAACACGCTCACGTCCGCCGACTGGCAGAACTCGACGCTGATCTCCGGTGATGTCTATGGCAAGTTGCGCGAGATCAAGGCGCAGCCAGGCAAGGACATCGGGATCACCGGCAGCGTCAAACTCACCCAGTCCCTTCTGAAGGAGGGCCTGCTCGATGAGTTGAACCTGCTGGTCCACCCGATCGTCCTCGGCAGCGGCGAGCGCCTCTGGGACGGTGACACCGGCAACGTCCCGCTGGAACTGGTCGAATCGAAGAACCTGCCCAACGGCGTCGTCCAACTGGTCTACCGGCGAGCCTCCAGCTAAATCCGCGACATCCAACCCACCGGCAGGGGCGAGGCAGTACCTCGCCCTGTTCCCCGTTGATATGGCCAGGATATCAACCGCACGCGGGACACCGGCATATGCCGCCCGAGTGTCGAAAAGGACAAGGAAGCACCTCGCCCCTGCAGGTGGGTTCAGGATCGTCAAATCGACCGCGGCGCGTCTCAGTTTAGGGGTTGCCTTACGGACACACTGTACGTACACTAGTTCTACTTGGCGAAACCGACATGCAGTCCAGCAACGACCGGTTCCTCCGGCCGTACTCGTAATGAAGCGAAGGACGGAACATCAATGAGCGGAGTTCGGGTTCTGGTAGGGACGCGCAAGGGCGCATTTATCCTGACCTCAGACGAGAAGCGCGAGGAGTGGGATGTCTCCGGTCCACACTTCGCCGGTTGGGAGATCTACCACCTCAAAGGCTCGTCACTGAATCCGGATCGCATCTACGCATCGCAGTCCAGTGGCTGGTTCGGTCAGACGATTCAGCGCTCCGACGACGGCGGCAAGACCTGGGAGCCGGTTGGCAACCAGTTCACCTACGACGGCGTCCCTGGCACCCACCAGTGGTACGACGGCACCCAGCACCCGTGGGAGTTCACCCGCGTCTGGCACCTGGAGCCGTCGCTGCACGACCCCGAGACGGTCTACGCCGGTGTCGAGGACGCGGCCCTCTTCAAATCGACTGACGGTGGCCAGACCTGGCAGGAACTCTCGGCCCTGCGCGAGGTCAAGAGCGAACTCTGGCAGCCGGGCGCCGGTGGCATGTGTCTCCACACCATCATCCTCGATCCCAACAACCCCGATCGCATCTACATCGCCATCTCGGCGGCAGGCGCCTTCCGGACCGACGACGGTGGCAAGACCTGGCTGCCGATCAACAAGGGGCTGCTCTCGCCATACGAACTCCCCGACCCGACGGCAGATGTTGGCCACTGCGTCCACAGCCTCGCAATGCACGCCTCGAAGCCGGATACCCTCTTCATGCAGAAGCACTGGGACGTGATGCGCTCCGACAACGCTGGCGACATGTGGCACGAAGTCAGCGGCAACCTGCCGAGCGACTTCGGCTTCCCGATCGGTGTCCACGCCCACGAGCCGGAGACGATCTACGTCGTCCCGATCAAGAGCGACTCGGAGCACTTCCCGCCGGACGGCAAACTGCGCGTCTACCGCAGCCGGACCGGTGGCAACGAGTGGGAAGCACTCACCAACGGCCTGCCGCAACAGGATTGTTACGTCAACATCCTGCGCGACTCGATGGCCGTTGACGCTCACGAGTCGTGCGGCATCTACTTCGGGACGACCGGCGGCCAGGTCTACGGTTCGAACGATTCGGGCGACACCTGGAAGGCGATCGTCCGCGACCTTCCGGCAGTCACGTCGGTAGAAGTGCAGACGTTGCGATGAGCCCGGTGATCCGCGTCGAACTGCCCTACCACCTGCGCAATCTGGCCAACACCGGCCGCGAGGTCGAGGTCGCCGTCGCTGGCCCCGTCACCCAGCGGACGGTTCTCGACGCGCTCGAAGAGGCCTACCCGATGCTGCGCGGCACGATCCGCGACCACACGACGAAGCAGCGCCGGCCGTTCCTGCGCTTCTTTGCCTGCGCCCAGGACCTCTCGCACGAATCGCCCGACGATCCGCTGCCCGCCCCTGTCGCATCGGGCGAGGAACCATTCGCCGTCGTCGGCGCGATGGCTGGCGGCTAGCCCTCGTACTCAGCACCGGCCCCTGTCATCCCGCTGGCGCGTTATCAGGGGCCGGTGCAACCATCTCTTGCAGCATCTCCCGAATCGGCTTACGATGCCCATCAATCGCTAACCGGAATATTGTGTGAATGAATGAGGGTATCGTGGTACCTGTATCACTGCGTCGATTATTCCTGCTATCGCTGACGACGATCCTCCTCGCGACGAGTGTGATCGTTGCACCCGCGGCGATGGCACAGGTGCCAGACGTCACGCCACCGAACGTTGACGACCCGGGAACAACCGTTCCAGATGACACGTTTGACCGGATCCTGTTCGACATCATCGACGAAGAGTCAGGGTTGGCGTCCGTCACATTCGGACTGCTACAAAATGTGACGGTCTCGATCGAGCCATATACACCAGGAACGACAGAACCAGTTGCAGTCGAACTTGACGTGGTCAATTCGTCTGCGCCGGTTGCATTCGCCGTGGCCATGCGCGATGTTGCCGGCAATGACCTCACCTGGTACGTATATGTCGATCTCAGAACGCCCACGGTCCGCGTTTACGTCAACACAACCAGTGCGTTCCTGGGGGCAGATCTGCCTTATGAAATCCAGAACCTGCCGATCAACGGCCCAGCGTCCACCCGCGCCAGTGTGCAGCGGACATTGATGACAGCAACGCAGCTTGCGATCCTGCTGCATGACAATGGTCAGGATCAACTCGCCTGCCTGCAGTTGAGCAACCTTGAACTACAGCTCCGCGCGCAGATCGCCAAACGGCGCATTGCAGCCAGGGACGCCGAATCCGCCTTGCTGTACCTCGGCCTGAGCCGGGTCGGACTGAGCTGCCCTGGCATGATGACGTTCTAGTGCATCGAATCGAGCGCGTATCCAACGAATGGACGATGACGCCAACATGTGTTGTGGCGCACAATACGAGTCTGTCAGTGGCGAACGCGAAGACATCTTCGTGGGCTGACATCGCCAGTTTTTCGCGTCCAGATAGGGAATCAGGAACCATGAAGTACATGCTACTGGTCTACGGCACCGAGCGAGAGTGGGACGAGCCATACCGCGAAGCCTGCTACGCGGAGTCGGGCAAGCTCGTCGAGGACATCAAGGCCAAGGGCCAGTTCGTCGCGACCTCGCCGCTCCAACCGACGCCAACCGCCGCCAGCGTCCGCGTCCGCGACGGCAAACGGCTGGTGACCGACGGGCCATTCGCCGAGACTCGCGAACAACTCGGCGGCTACTACATCGTTGACGTCGATTCCCGGGACGAGGCGATCGAGATTGCAGCCCGGATTCCCGGCGCCCGTAACGGCACCATCGAGGTCCGCGAAGTCATCGAACTGGCCGGCGTCTCGAAAAACTAACCATCCAGTTAGCCAGTGAGGGCCATCCCGGTCTGCAGAATGGCCCTCACTGCTACGCCAGGTATGGTCGCGGGTCAAAGAAGAGCCGAACCGTCGCAATGCGGCCCTCACGGACCGTGAGCCATTGGACGACCGTGATCGTGACCGGCGGCTTGGAGGTAGTCAGGTCGTAGACCTGGCAGACATGCTCATCCTCCCCAAACAGCACACGCCGCTCGACGCCGGTCATGTGTGCCGTCACCCTCTTCATCGCGTCGATGTACTCGTCGACCCCATCGGTCGTCCCGAGTGGCCCCACGAACGACACATCGTCGGTCAGAAGCGTTCGCATCGTCTCGAAATCCTTCGCGCGCAGTGCCGAAAAATAGCGGTCCACGACACGCTTGGCATCACTCGCCATGCTCACCTCTACTTCGACTTCTCTAAACCAGATCGTTCCGCCAGCCAGCGGCAAGACGCGTTCCAGCCCGCGGCTGAAAGACGTTTCGACAGAACTGTCGATTTCCGCGCATCCCACACGACTACTCAGTAGAACGGCGCCGCATGACGGGTGCCGCTAACGATGAGCGAGTGAAAGGGATGCCACGATGCAGGCACGAATCCAGTCAGGTCCGTTGTCATTTGGTGCGCCGCTGGCCGGCCGGATCGTCAGTGGGCTGGCCGCCCTGTTCGTTGCTGTCGATGGCGTCATGAAACTCGCGACCCCTGAGCCGGTCGTCGAAGCGATGGCCGAACTGGGCTATCCCGACCGGATGACAGTCGGCATCGGTGTTCTCCTGCTGGCCTGCCTTGCTGTCTACCTCTACCCACGGACATCGATCCTCGGCGCTGTCCTGCTGACCGGCTACCTCGGTGGCGCGATCGCCGCCCAGGTCAGGATCGAAGCACCGCTCTTCTCGCTCGTCTTCCCGGTCATCCTCGGCGCGATGTTCTGGGGCGGGCTCTACCTGCGCGACGAGCGGCTGCGGTCGCTGGTTGCCCCGCGCGACTAACGCACGCATCACGCACGACCCCGACGGGAAAGGCACGCCTTTGATGCTACTGGAGAACAACGTCGCGGTGATCTATGGGGCTGGTGGGGCGATTGGTGGCGCGGTCGCCCGCGCCTTCGCCCGCGAGGGAGCCAGCGTCTTCCTCGCAGGCCGCACCCAGTCAACGCTCGCGACAGTCGCCGATGAGATCCGATCGACCGGTGGTACTGCCAGCATCGCGATCGTCGACGCCCTCGATGAGGAGGCTGTCACCGACTTCACCGACGAAGTCGTCGCGATGGCAGGACAGATCGATGTTTCGGCCAACCTCATTGCGTATAGCGACGTCCAGCAACCGTTGCTGGAGATCACCGTCGATGACTTTCTGCAACCGATCGTTCACGCAATGCGCTCGCACTTCCTGACGACTCGTGCCGCTGCGCGTCACATGATCGAACGTCGCTCCGGCGTCATCCTCACCTTTGGCGGGGGTGGTCCGCAGACACTGCCCGGTCTGGGCGGGTTCAAGGTCGCGCTCGATGCGGTCGAAGGGCATCGACGCCAGTGGGCGATTGAACTTGGCGAATATGGGATTCGTGTCGTCACCCTGAAGACCGGCGGCATTCCGGAGACAATCCCGGATTCGGTCGCGGAGAAAGATGCAATCACCGCCAGCATCGCGAGTGCAACGCTGCTGCAACGCGTCGCAACGCTGGCCGATGTCGGCAATGTGGCCGCCTGGGTCGCGTCTGACCTGGCCCGAACGATCACTTCGACTGAAATCAATATCTCGTGCGGTGCGCTCGTGGATTAGCCTGTCGATGCAGGACACGCCACTCCGGAATCACTCGTACGACTCGCGACCGCAGCAGGCGGAAATGCAATGGACGGAGGGCAAGATGAAATACCTGTGCCTTGTCTATCAGGATGAGCAGATGCTCAAATCATTACCCCCGAGCGAGTACGACGCGCTGGTCGCCGAGACGCTTGCTTACGACGCAGAGATTCGACTGAGCGGTCACTATGTCTGTTCCAGCGCGCTGCAGTACGTCGAATCGGCAACGTCGATCCGTGTCCAGGGCGACAGGCTCGCCATCACCGATGGACCGTTCGTCGAGACGCGAGAGCAGATCGGCGGCTACATCCTGATCGAAGCGCGCGACCTCAATGAGGCCATCCGCGTTGCTTCCCGGATGCCACCGGCCCGGATTGGCGGCATCGAAATCCGGCCGGTCATGGAATTGTCGAACCAGTGCAGCACAGCCGATGTGACACGTTAGGAAACGGGCATAACGCTGATGGGTACCGTACGACTGGATTTCACACTATCCCTTGATGGCTACATGACCGGCCCGAATGTCAGTGTCCAGCATCCGATGGGCGAAGGTGGTCTCCGTCTCCACGAATGGATCCTTGCCGACCAGATCAGCGCTGCCGACGCCAGGATCAGCCGTGAGGCTGCCAGCAGCGTCGGCGCCGTCATCATCGGGCGTAGGATGTTCGATGTCGGCGTCGGTGTCTGGGATGACACGCCGTTTCCGGTGCCAACCTTCGTCCTGACCCACGAGGTGCGCGAGCCGCTCCCGATGACCAGTGGTACCTTCACCTTCGTCAACGACGGCATCCAGTGCGCACTGGAACGCGCCGCCGCCGTGGCTGGTGACAAGCACATCCGGCTGATGAGCGGAACGGTCGCGCGGCAGGCGCTCGATGCCGGCCTTGTTGATGAGATCCATATTCAGATCGCGCCTGTCCTGCTGGGACGTGGTCAGCGGCTGTTCGACTGCCTCAATCACTCCGGCGTCGAACTGGAGCAGGTCGAGGTGATTGCCTCTCCCAGCGTCACCCACCTGCACTATCGTGTCGTGAAGTAACACCCACTGATTGGACGCACTATGGCAAGGAACATCATCTACTCGATGCTCGTTTCGATCGACGGCTTCATCGCCACGCCAGATCGCGGGCTCGAATGGGCCACCGTCGACGAGGAGATGCACTCGTTCGCCAACGCAACCGAGAGCGACATCGATACCCACATCTACGGTCGCCGGATGTACGAGACGATGTCCTCATTCTGGCCGACCGCCGATCAGATCCCTGAAGCACCGGCGTACATCGCCGAGTACGCACGCATCTGGCGCGATATGCAGAAGGTCGTCTTCTCGACGACACTCGAAACGGTCGACTGGAACGCCCGGATCGCCCGCGGTGACATCACAGGTGAGGTCGCCAGCCTGAAGGCACAACCCGGTAAGAACATATCGGTCAGTGGCGCCGAGATCGCTGGAGAGTTCATGCGGCTCGGGCTGGTCGATGCCTGCCAGATGTATGTCCAACCGGTCGTCCTCGGGCGTGGCATTCCGATGTTCCGCGAGCACGACCTGCACCTCACCATGCAACTGGTCGATTCCCGCGTCTTCGACTCCGGCGTCGTCTTCCTCCACTACCGGCGATCCGGAGAAGGGAACGCATAACATGGCTAGCGGCTTTTCAGCACAGCGGCTGACACATCTGCGCGACACGATGGCGAGTTACGTCGAGCGGGACGAGGTGCCGGGCATCGTCACGCTCGTCAGCAGGCATGGGGAGACACACGTCGATGTCTTCGGCGAGTCGGTCGCCCGTGACTCGATCTTCCGCATCTCATCGATGACGAAGCCAATTGCGGCGGTCGCGGCAATGATCCTCGTTGAAGAATGCCGGTTGCGGCTGGACGATCCGGTCGATGACCTGCTGCCGGAACTTGCGAACCTCCGTGTCCTGCGGCGAATCAACGGTCCCGTCGACGACACCGTTCCTGCCAATCGGTCGATCACCATCCGAGATGTGCTCACGTTCCGGCTCGGCTACGGGATGCTGCTGGAATCGCCGGACGAGTATCCGATCCTGCAAGCGGTCAGCGATCTGGGTATCGGCGGTTTTGGGCCACCAGACCCCAACGCTCCACATGGTTATGACGAGTGGTTGCGACTGTTGTCGACGCTGCCTCTCCTTCACCAGCCAGGCGAACGCTGGCTCTACAACACCGGCTACAGTGTGCTCGGCATCCTGATCGAGCGAGCCAGCGGCCAGCCGCTCGAAACGTTCCTGCGCGAACGCATCTTCCAGCCACTCGGCATGCACGACACCGGTTTCAGCGTCCCATCGGACAAGATCCACCGGTTGACCGACTGCTACTGGGGCAAGAACGACGATGACACCTTCAGGCCATTCGATCCGGCAGAGGGCAGCGCCTACAGCCAACCGCCGAACTTCGCAGATGCCGGCGCCGGGCTGGTATCGACGATCGATGACTACGCCGCCTTCGCGCAGATGCTACTGAACAACGGCATGCACGGTAACGAGCGCATCCTGTCGCGCCCATCGGTGCAGGTGATGACGACCAATCAGCTAACGCCCGAGCAGATCGCGACCGGCGGTGTCCTACTCGGCGAAGATCGTGGCTGGGGATTCGGCATCAGCATCACGCTCCGGCGCGACGGCATTGCCGCGACACCCGGCCGCTACGGCTGGGACGGTGGCCTCGGCTCGACCTGGTACTCCGACCCGGAGGAAAACCTGATCGGCATCCTGATGTGCCAGACCGTCATCAACGTCCGGCTCTTCAGCGACTTCTGGACATCCACCTACCAGGCAATCGACGACTAACACGAACGATATGAGAGGAACGAGACAGCAGGTGCTTCGCGAGCCAAAGGTTGAAACGCGTCCCGAGCAGCCAACGATCTCGATTCCGATCGAGGTCACGCTACGGGAATGGGGACGCGCCAACGCGCTCGTTTCCGAGACACTCCAGTGGTTACTCGGCAACGGGCTGGAACCGGCCGGACCACCCTTCTTCCGCTATCACGTCATCGGCGATCAGGACATTCCGTTCCGCCTCGATGTCGGCTGGCCGGTTGGCAGTGCCGTCAGCGGAGACGAGCGCGTCCGGGCAGGAGTCATTCCAGCAGGTTCGTACGTGTCTTCGATACACAAGGGCCATCCCGATGAACTGCTCTGGTCGCTGGCATCGCTGGCGAACTGGATAACCGAGCGTGGACTGATGCCGGCGCTCGAGGCTACCGAGGCAGGCATCAAGTGGCAGGGTCGGTACGAGTTCTACCTGACCAACCCCGAGGAACAGCCAGACCTCGACCAGTGGGAAATCGAAATCGCCTACCTGCTCGACGACACAGCGCCGGGCAGCGACCTGCCGCGCTCGATCGGCAAGCCGGCGACGCGGGCGCTCATGCAGGTCGGTATCTTCCGGCTCAATCAGCTAACGACCTGCCGCGAGGCCGATATCCTCCGGCGACACGGCGTCGGCCCCAAGGCGATTCGCATCCTCCGCGAAACCCTCGCCGAGCGGGGGATGGCGTTCGCAGGAGACGAAGACCACTCACCGTAACGCTTTCGTGACGCTCGGGTGCTAGTCTGACCCCATCGCCGGCTGCGCGAAGGGACGGAACGATCGTGCTCCATTGGACACAGCGACTTGCCTGGACAATGTTCGGGGTCACGCTGGCGTTGATGGCGCCGATAGTCATCCTGCTTTTCGCCAACCGAAACGAGCCTGACATCTGGGCGCTCGTTGAACCGCAGGGCATCGCAGGTGTCATTGCCGCGAGCAGCGTTGGAGTTCTGCTAGCGCTCCGCCGGCCGGGCAACGCCATCGGCTGGCTCCTGCTCGCGTCGGGATTGCTGGCGCAGCTCGGCGACGTCGCAACGCTCTGGGGAATCCACGGCCTGGAGCATGTCTCGATCTGGCTACGGCCAGAGTCTAGCCGGTAGAACCCTCGCGGACACGATCAGCAAGCTGGAGTTACAGCATCGTCCCGCGCGATCTGGCATACTCCCTCGCCTTGTCTAACGAACGCCCACCAGTATCCCCGCCGGAGGACCATGTTCACCCTGCTGCGTATACGCGACTTCGGCCTGCTCTGGCTGGCCGGGCTGATCTCGTTCGCTGGCGACGCTGCGCTGCTGATCGCGCTCCCACTGCATGTCTACCAACTCACCGACTCAACGCTGGCGACGGCGATTGCGCTGGCTGCCCGCTTCGTACCTCGGGTGCTGTTCGCGTCCGTCGCCGGTGTCTTCGTCGATCGCTGGGACCGCAAGCGGACGATGGTTCTCACCGACCTGTCACGGGGAGCCATCCTCCTGCCGATCCTGATCGCGCCCGACACGCTGGCCGTCGTCTACACCGTCATGATCTTCCATGGCGCGATCGGCCTCTTCTTCGCGCCGGCCGAGGGCGCGCTGCTGCCGAAACTGGTCGGCCAGGAACATCTCGTCGCTGCCAACGCCCTCAACTCACTCAACAACAGTTTCGGCATGCTGATCGGCCCGGTTGCCGGGGCCTTTCTGTACTCGCAGGGTGGGATCGGCGGGATCGTCATCGTCGATTCTGCGACCTACCTCCTGTCCGCCCTGCTGATCAGCCTGATCGTCGCCGACGCCCGCCCGGAGCGCGACCCGGAGGCGCCATCGGGCGGCGCGGCCTGGACACGGATGGCGTCCGACCTGCGGGCGGGGATCGGCGTCGTTCAACGAAACCTGTCGCTACGGGTGCTGTTCGTCTCATACATCCTCGCTGGAATCGCTGAAGGCGTCTTCCTGACGCTCGGCCTGGCGCCACTTGTCCTCGATGTACTCGGCGGAACCTCGGCGCAGGTCGGCTGGGTCGCGTCCGCGCAGGCGATCGGAGGCTTTGTCGCCGCGCTGGTCGTCGTCCGGCTCGGCCACCGGATGACCAAGCGATGGCTGCTCGGCGGTGGGTTCATCGGCGTCGGCCTGGCCGACCTTAGCACTGCCAACGCCCACCGCGTCGCCGGAACCGGCACAGCGGCCGTTGGCGTCGCGATGGGCTCGATGGTGCTGGCTGGTCCACCGTCGGTCGCGGGTGGAGCCGGGATGCAATCCATCATTCAGGAGCAGACAACGGACGCCTACCGGGGTCGTGTCTTCGGCGCATTCTCCTCGACGACCAGTATCGCGATGCTGGTCGGCTTCGCCGCTGGCGGCTTCCTCGGCGACACCGTTGGGCTGGTCCCAGTCCTCAGCGCTGCCGCCCTCATTCGAGTCGTCGGTGGCGTGCTGGTTTTTGCGCTGTTACCACGCCACGAGCATGCACAGGCGATGTCAGTCGTTGGCGAAACCCCTCCCCAACCCCTCCCCTGAGAAGGGATGGGCTTTTCGCCGCACCGTATCTAAAGCCCCTCCCTTTCCAGGGGAGGGGTTTCTAGACACTCACCGGCTCTAATAGCAGCCTCCATCCCTCACGTGGACTCGGGACCGAGGGCTGCCAGCCGACGAGTTCCTTGAACCGGGCGTTGGAGACACGGCGACTCTGTTCCGTCACCGGACGCACGACGGCGCCTGCCAGCAGGTAGGCCAGCGTCTGTTCGACGAGTGGCTTGCCCACGATACTCAGGACCGCCTCGCGTATCGCGCGTTGGGTCATTGGCTCATCATCGACGACGTCGTAGATCCCCGATTCTGCGCGCTCCATCGCTGCAACAATCGCACTGGCAGCATCATCGATCCAGAGGGACGAGAGGTACGCGTCATCCGGCCCGGGCGTCAGGTAGACACCGTGCTGGATCGCTTCAAGCGTCTCCCTGGTATGGATCGACGTCGGGCCATACAGCAGGCCGAGTCGAAGCGTGATCCCGCGCTTGCCGGTGCGTGCGAAGCGCTCGACCTCCGCCTCGGCGTCCAACGCCGTTCTCACCGACAGCGATGTCTCAATCTCAGCCGTTTCGGCGTCGATCCAGCGGTCGCCGGAATCGCGATAGACGAAGATGATGCCCGGATAAACCACCACCTCGACGTTGTTTGCGATAGCGGCGTCGACCAGGTTACGCGTTCCCTCAACCCGAATCCGGTCGTTCTCCTGCCACGACGCAGGATCGGGCATCGCCGCCGCAGCAGGGATTCTGGTCGCCAGGTGCAGGACCGCATCAACCCCGACCATCGCCTGCATCAGTCGCTCCCGGTCGTAGAGCGTCCCTTCGACGACTTGCACGCCAGCCTCTCTGAGCCGCGCCGCCGTCCGCGCGCTGTGCGCCAGTGCCAGCACCTCATGCCCGCGCTCGCGCAGCATTCGCAGCGCCGGTACTCCCAGCACGCCCGTCCCACCTGTCACAAAGATCTTCATCGATCGCTCCTGTCGTTCACGTGAACGCCCCGTGGTCCGCCGTTGGACCACAGAGAGGAGACGATCGAGCGTTCGGATGTGTGACAGGGTTCAGCTGGTGGGCGGCGTCACCCGCTCTCGGAGATGGGCGAGTTTGATGGGATTCAGGACCGAGTACAGCCCCGTAATGACCCCATCAGACATCTCGATGCTCATCGCGTTGACGAGCGTCTCTCCATCCCACCAGAGGATGCCGTCCACGCCATTGAGCGAGTGGAACGAGAACGTCAGGCCGGGGAAGATCTTCGTCAGCAGCCCGGCCTGCTGGCGAGCGACGTTGGTCCGACCGACGATCGGCCGCCGAGCAGCGCGCACTTCCGCACCACCATCGACCCAACTGGTGACATCAGCCGCCAGCACATCCTCCAGGCGGCTGAGATCACCGCGCCGTGCCGCCTCCAGAAAGCGCTCTGTCAGTCGCTGCTGGTGGTCGCCTGCGACACAACGGCGACGTTCAGCCTGGCCAACCCGCTCCCGCGCGCGCTGAACGAGTTTGCGAGCAGCCGCGCTACTGTTGCCAAGCACCTCGGCGATGTCGTCGTAGCGGTAGTCGAATGCCTCACGCAGGACGAACGCTGCCCGCTCATGCGGCGTCAGCCGCTCCAGCAGGACGAGGAACGCCAGCGAAACATCGTCACGACCGGTCGCCTGCTCCTCCGGCCCCGGCGCGAGGTCTGCTGTCAGGACCGGCGATGGCAGCCACGGCCCGTGGTAAGCCGCCCGCGTCACCCGGGCCGACTTGAGATGATCCAGACAGAGGCGGGTGATGACCGTCGCCAGATATGCCTTCGGCGAGTCAACGTCGTCCCGGGCCGAGGCATAAAAGCGCAGAAACGTCTCCTGCACCATATCCTCAGCCTCGCTGGCATCCCCCAGCATCCGGTAGGCGATTGAGAACAGGTACGGGCGGAGCGTTTCGAGGTCGTTCATAGCGGTTCCGGGAGAGATGAGACGCGACAGCCGAGCCGATGAAGACGCAAGGATACACGCGACTCACGATTCGGCACTCGTCGTTGGCCGCAGCCAGAGCGAGACGTGCGCCGGTTGCATACTCTCGTTCACCACTGCCTGTAGGTCGGAACTGAGCGCGTCCAGATCAACCTCATGCCGCAGCCGGGAGGCGAAGCCTTCGACCATCCGGGCAGCGTCGTACCTGCGACGGTAGAAGCGACGATCGACGACACGCTGAATCGCACTCCGCAATGGCGAGAACATCGCGGCAGCTACCAGTGTCGAGGCCGCCGTGACAATGCTGGACGTCGCACCAGTCATCCAGCGCAATGCGCCGCCGAGCAGCAGGACCATCGCGAGATACACCAGCACCAGCGTGACCGTCAGTGTGAGATAGACCAACCCCCGGTTGATCAGCCGCTCGATGTCATACAGCCGGTAACGCAGAATCGCGATTCCGATCGCTACCGATACGCCGAGCGATCCAACCGGAAAGAATGCACCTGCGATCGCCTTCAGGAACCAGCCCTGGCCTTCGGGAAGTATGACGTTCGTCAGAACCTGCACGATCAACGACAGAAAGACGACACTCAGCGCAAGTGCCAGCCACTGGAGCTGGCGCCGCTCGATGCCGCGCGAGCGCTGGAACCGCACGACAAGGGCGCTGAAACTGATCAGGGTTACTCCCAGTGTCGCTGGCACGGCGAGAAAGCCCAGACGATCGCGGATCACATCGACTCCCGGAATCACCAGTGGGTTCGTCAGTTCCGGTGAGTCGGCGAAGATACCGTTGACCGGACCTGAGCCGAACGTCAGCACGACCATCGAGATGATGAACGTCAGCGCGACGGCGATGCCTACCATCCGCCAGCGAGGTGTCAGCGGGTGCCCGGTCGGGAACAGGAACGCCATCGACATGATCATCCCCTCGAACCCGCCGATGAGAGTGATGTTCGCCACGACAGCGAGCACCTGTTGCCAACGGTCCGGATCGCCATCCAGGGTGGCAAAGATCGTCGAGGCACTGAACACGCCGAGACAAAACGACGTGCTGCCGATCGCGAGAACCCAGCCAATCCGGTTGCGTGGCTGCCGTGACAGGATGAGCACTCCAATGATCGGGAAGCCCAGGATTGGCGCCGCAAACCCATACGACCAGTCATCGCCGCGCGGAGCGACGACGATCAGGATCATCAGGATGGCCTGCGAGACAATGCAGAACGCGGCCAGCGTACCGCTGATCCACATTGCCCTTCGTCCAGTCACGTTCGCCCCTCACCACTTCGTCTGCTGGTCCGCTGCCAGCGTCGCAGGTCGTTGCGACCGATCAGCGTTTCCCTCCCGGCGTCGGCCGCAGCCAGAGCGAGACATGCGCGGGCTGCATGCTCTCTCTGACAATGGCTTGCAGATCCGCGCTCAGCACGTTCAGATCGACTTCATCGCGCAGGCGGGCCGAAAACCCTTCGATCATCCGGGCAGCGTCGTACCTGCGCCGGTAGAAACGGCGATCGACGAAGCGCTGGATCATCGAGCGCAGTGGAGCGAAGAACGCGACGGCAATCAGCGTCGAGACTGCCGTCACGAAGCCGGACGACGTTCCTGAGAGCGAGCGGAGCACACTCCCCAGCACGAGAACGGCGCCGAGATACACCAGCACCAATGCGAGCGTCAGTGCCACGTAGACCAGGCCACGGTTGACGATCCGCTCGATGTCGTACAGGCGATAGCGCAGGATAGCGATCCCGATCGCGATTGGGATGCCCAGCGTTGCGGAGAGGAACATAATCGATTCAGCGACGCTGGTCTGCCAGGCCGGCAGGACCGGCATCAGCAGCCTGGAAGCCAGCAGCGTCACACCCACGAGACTGAGCGCCAGCGCCAGCCACTGCAACTGAAGTCGCTCGACTCCGCGAGCCCGTCGAACCCGCGCGACGATCGCCGCGATACTGACGAGCACCACGACCAGGCCGGCCGGTACGGCGAGGAAACCGGCCCGATCGCTGAACGTCCCGATCAGCGCGATACCGAACGGATTGGTCAGTTCCGGCGTGTCCTCGAAGTACCCACCGAGTGGTCCCGGCGTGAGCGAAGGAATCGCCAGTGACACGAGGAACAGCACGCCGACGACGCTGCCGGCCGTTCGCCACCCCCTCGACAACGTTCTGCCCGTCGGAAAGAGATACGCCAGCGTCAGGATCAGGCTTTCGAACGCACCGATGAAAAACACATTCGTGAGCCACGCAAGTGCCTGCTGCCACCGGGCCGGGTCAGCGTCGAGCGTCGCGAAGACGACCGCCGCCGAGAAGAAGCCGAGGTTCGCCAGTCCCCCGAAGGTGACCAGGAGCCAGCCGATCGTGTTGCGAGGCTGTTGCGCGACGATCACGGCGCCAACGGTGGGATAGCCCAGCAGCGTCGCCAACCAGGCGTCCCAGCCCTGCGGAGTCGACACCATCAGGGCCATCGCTGCCGCCTGCGCGAGCACGCAGAGCACGGCAATCCCGGCCGCAGCCCTCGCCAACGTCACCCGCAATGCCATGCCAACATCCCTTGCCGGTCGCCTGAATCTGCATCAGCCGAAACCCGTGACACGACGATAACAGAAGACCGTCACGAGATCGTTACGGGCGTCAACGCCGCTGATTTCCCATCAGCATCGCGGTTTGGCAGCCGTGATAGGGTGGAGGGGCAGCCTGCGACGGCGCAGCGCTGCCGCGAAACAACGTCTGATACGCGTACCGCAAGGAAGGAACTGCCCCCATGGTACACGTCACCGACACGGCCCTCGACCGGTTGGAGATGGTCCGCAACGAGAACTCTCTCCCAGCCGATCAGGGGATCGCGCTTGTTCCACGTTCGGCAGGCGAACTTGGCTTCATCGCCACTACGCCGACTGCCGAAGACCACGTCATCGAACGGGATGGCAAACCGATCTTCGTCGTCCCGGCCAACTTCGTCGAGGCGTTCGACAAACTCGTCGTCGACTACAACGAAACACCTGAGATGCAGGGGTTCACGGTCACTCAGGCCGAGTAGACTGAGCGCGACCGTCATCTGATCGCGATTCCGCCCCTGACGGCTACCGTCAGGGGCGGATTGTCATCTGGAGTAAGCAGGAGACACCATGCAGCAGCCAGGCTGGTATCCCGACGAACTCGCCTATGCAGGTGAAGAGCATCTCGACGAGCGTTACGTCGAGACGTACAACCGCAAGTCTGCCCACGACCACAGCGGCGACCTCGAAATCCTGAACTCGATGGGATTGAACGCCGAGAGCGTGGTCGTCGACCTCGGCTCCGGGACCGGCACCTTCGCGCTGGCCGTCTCGCCGCATTGCCGCCGCGTCGTCGCCGTCGATATCTCACCGGCAATGCTCGCCTATCTCGCGGCCGAGGCCACTGAGGCCGGCATCGACAACGTCGAGATCGTCCGGGCCGGATTCCTGAGCTATCAGCACGAGGGCGATCTGGCCGACATCGTCTACTCGCGCAACGTGCTCCACCACCTGCCCGACTTCTGGAAAGCTGTCGCCCTCACGCGGGTGGCAAACATGCTCAAGCCGGGAGGCGTCCTGCTGCTGCACGACCTCGTCTACAACGTCGAGCCGGACGAGATCGAACCAACGATCGAAGCCTGGCTTGCCAACGCCCGCGAGACACCCGACGAAGGCTGGACCCGCGATGAACTGGAGACGCATGTCCGTGAGGAGTACAGCACGTTCAGCTGGCTCCATGAGGCACTGCTCGAACGGTGCGGCTTCACGATCCGCGAAGCGATCTACCGCCCATCACGGACGTATGCGGCCTATGTCTGCGTGAAACGATAACGCGGGTCAGGACGCCATCGGGGTTGGCGTCAGATCGCCCAGATTGAAGCCCAGGAGCCACTGCAGGTCATCGACGGTCAGGATGATGCCGGACTGTTCGAGGGTGGTCGTCAAGCGCTCCAGGGCGTCGAACAGTGGGAGGTTGAGGGCAATCGCCTCGTTCACTGTCGTCACGATCAGTTGCTCGACCCACGGCGCGATTGGCGTCGTCGGGTCGGGCAGCAGTCGAGGATCAAATCCCGGCGGTCGCTCGAGCAATCTCCCGCTTAGCGGATCGAGTCCCCGTCTGGCCTGCTGCAATATTGTCTCAAGCCCGGTAAGTCGCTTCACCGCATCTGCCTCGCAACTCGGACGGTCAGCGCAAAACAGAACCATCCACGTTAGATTGTGAGGGGTTTGCGGACGATACCGACAGACCTGTATGTCCCATGCGTATATAGGCATTCTGTGCCCCGGCGTTCGGGCTAATTCTCCCAGTACGATGGTCCGTGTTACGCCGAAAGTCGTGCAGATGAGCGGGGTGTGACGCGGCATTGCCCGTGCCTTCCGCCCGATAGGTAGCATGCGCTATGGCCCCTAACCTGCGATTGGCGCGTCGGAGGTAACAATGGCGGACGGGAAGCGACCGTTCGATATCGACGAGGCGTTAGCGAAAATCGAGGAGGCAGTTCGCCCGTGGCCGAAGGCGGCCCTGTTCGAACTGGCTGAACTCGGGTTCGACAGCCCCTTCGAACAACTCATCGCCTGCATGATCTCGATCCGTACCCGGGACGAGACGACGTTACCTGTCGCCCAGCGGCTGTTCGAGCGCGCGCGAACCCCGGCCCAGATGCTGGCACTCGCACCTGACGAGATCGATACGCTCATCAACGCGTCGTCATTTCACGAGGCCAAGGCGCGCCAGATCCATGAGATCGCCCGGCGGGTCGAGGCGGAACACGATGGCCAACTCCCCTGTGACGACGACCTGCTCCAGTCCCTCCCCGGCGTCGGCCCGAAGTGCGCACACCTTGTCCTTGGCATCGCCTGCGGCGAGGGGCATATCTCGGTCGATGTCCACGTCCACCGCGTCACCAACCGCTGGGGGTATGTCCAGGCGAAGACGCCGGAACAGACGATGCTGGCGCTCGAAGGGGTTCTGCCTCAGGAGCACTGGATCGATATCAACCGGCTGCTGGTGCCATTCGGCAAACACATCTGCACCGGCAAGCTACCGCGCTGCTCGACCTGTCCGGTGCTGGATATGTGCCAGCAGGTCGGCGTCACCAGTCACCGGTGACAGATTGACGACGCCCTGCCCGGACAGGTAGCACCTACGTACGATCGGGCCGCGATTTCACCCGCAAACCATGACCAACAGGCACTATCACGAGCAGGATGCGGCTGTCAGACTTGGTGGTTGAGGACAGGCCTGACCTGCTCAATCCGTGATGCATTCGGGGTATCAGCCAGCGTCGACCCATATGTCTGAGGGATGATCCTATCGTGCGCCCAGCATCCGTACTCGCGAGGCTTCAACTCGGGCGTTCGCAACGAGTCATCCTCATCGCCAGCCTCATCTACGTCATCTTCTTCGTCGCCTGGCTCGTGCTCGCGCCTGTCTCGGGACCCCTCTACGACAATATCAGTGACATCATCAGTGTCATCGGCCCGACGCTGCTGACGCTCGCCCTGTTCGTCAACTCGGTCCGCCTGTCGCGCCGCAATCAGATCGGTGGGCGATGGACACCGTCGTTGCTCGCCGTCGGGGTGCTGCTGTTCGCGATTGGTGATCTTATCTGGGCCTACGAGGAGATCTTCCTCAACCGGACAACGCCATTTCCCTCACCCGCCGACTTCTTCTATCTCGGCGCCTTTCCGGTCGTGATGGCCGGGATCATGTTGACGCCCGTCGACCGGCAGAAGGCCTCGTCACGCGCGCGAATCGCGCTCGATGGTGCGCTGATGACACTGATCGCAACGGCCTTCAGTTGGTTCTTCGTGATCGGCCCGACGATAGAGTCGGGCGGGAAGTCACTCTTTCACACGCTCCTCAGTGCCGCCTACCCGCTCTGTGACCTGCTGATCGTCGCCTGCGTCGTCATGCTCTGGATGCGCGTCAACGACCCGCTGGTCGCCCATGCATTCAGGATCATCGCGGTCGGATTGCTGTTCATCATCGTTGCGGACACCCTGTTCTCCTTCATCGAGATCCAGCAAGCCTACGAAGCGGCCTACGACATCGTCGATATCAGTTGGGTCATTGGGTTCGTTGTCTCGTGCCTCGGTATTCTCGTGATGCAATCGCGTCGGGATGAGGTCGCACCGATGCGGCAGCCGGCGACCGCGACATCGGGATCGCAGGGCCGGAGTCAACTGATCCAGTCGCTCCTGCCGTACGGCCTTGTCCCGCTGGAGATTCCGATCCTGCTGTACTGCTGGTTCTCACCGGAGAACGGTGCCCGTGAGATCGGGATCCTCGTCCTCAACTGCATGATGGTTGGTGTCGTCGCCCTGCGGCAGATCGTATCCAACGCGGAGACGGCCACGCTTCAGCGCGAGACGATGGAGTACGCACGTCGGCTCGAACAACTGGCGACGACCGATCCGCTCACCGAACTGGCCAACCACCGAACACTGATGTCAACACTCGATCAGGAGATCGAACGAGCCGAGCGCTACGGCCGCCATGTCTCGATTCTGTTCCTCGACCTCGACCACTTCAAGACGATCAACGACTCGCTGGGTCACCCGAACGGCGATGCGGTTCTCACCGAGGTAGCCCACATCATCAGCACGACGATTCGAGGCGTCGATACAGCCGGGCGCTGGGGTGGCGAGGAGTTCCTCATCATCCTGCCGGAGGCCGATCGTGAAGCCGCAACGACGATCGCCGAGCGTGTCCGATCGTCGATCGCGTCACGAACCTTCGCAATCGGCGGTGGCGCCCACATTACCTGTTCGATTGGTGTCGCTACCTACGGCATCGATGCCCACGACCGGGACCTGCTGGTCTCGCTGGCTGACGAAGCGCTCTACGCGGCCAAGCGCCTCGGCCGCAACCAGGTTCGGACAGCGGGCGACCCGGCGACGACTGGCGTCTTTGCCGATGGCGCAGGCCACGACCATCGCGACGAGATATCGCTGGTCGGGATGACTGGCGCACTGACGTCGCTGGTCGCCGCCCGTGACCAGTACACGTCCGACCACTCAGACGAAGTCGGCAAACTCGCCATGCAGATCGCCGTCACACTCGGCCTGACAGCGTCCGAGGCACAGACGATCGGGCAGGCCGGTCAGTTGCACGACATCGGCAAGGTTGCCGTCCCCGACGCCGTCCTGCGCAAACCCGGCCCGTTGACGCCCGAAGAATGGTCGATGATGCGGCTGCACCCGGTCGTCAGCGCCGAGGTCATCAGCCACGTCCCGGCCCTACGACAACTTGTCCCAATCGTCCGTGGGCACCACGAACGGTTCGACGGCGGCGGTTACCCCGACGGGCTGCGCGGCGAGGACATCCCGCTTGGCGCGCGGATTCTGGCAGTCGTCGACTCCTACTCGGCAATGACGACCGATCGTCCCTATCGACCGGCCCGTTCATCAGCCTGGGCAATGGACGAACTCCGCCGCAACGCCGGATCGCAATTCGACCCCGCCGTCGTCGCCGCACTGGAACAGGTGCTGGTCACCGACCCATTCGTCCCCATCACCCACGACCACCTCGAGCCCGCTGCCACCTGATGTAGGGATGTAGGGACTAGGGATTAGGGATTAGGGGTTAGGAGAGTGCCGCGTTTCTCCCTAATCCCTAATTCCTCACCCCCTATCCCCTCGCCACGACGATGTCTTCGCCGTTCGGGCCGGGGCCGATCTCGACCAGCCCTTCGTGTTCGGCGGCTTCGAAGTACGAGCGGGCACTCTCGAAGCCGAAACTGGTGAGCGGGCGCTCGATCCGGCGCTCGATCGCATCCCGAACGTCGTCGAGCGAGGCGGCCCCATCCTCGCCGCTGGCTTCCGCAACAGCCGGCAGGAGCGGCTCAAACGGATTCTCCGGCAATGCGAAGACGGCCTGCACATCCGGGTGCTTGTGGTCGTAGGAGAACGTGTTGTAGGTGTAGGTCATTCCGGTGTCGGGCTGGATACCGGTTGCCGTCTGCCGGGTCAGGATTCCGATATCGGCGAGGTGGTTGACGAGAACACTGACCTGCTCGCGCGAGAGCCGCGGCAGGACACCATGGAAGACGAGGTTGTCGACCATGTACTTGAACGTCATGTACAGCGATCGCTCCTGCAGGTCATGCAGGAAGGTCAGCAGCCGACGCTGCTCATCCATCGAGAGATCATCGAGGTGGATGTTGAAGGAGTCCTGGATCTCCCGCTCGCGCTGGTCCGCCTCGGCGGCTGCCTCGGGGGAATCCAGTTCAGGCTGCGGCGAATCGGTCAGCGATGCGTAGTCGAACCCGCCGATCGTGCTCAGCCGGACATGCCCGGCATCAGCCGCCCGCAACATCAGCACCCGGAACGGCAACCCGTACCAGTCGCGCGCCGAGAAGCCATAGCGCTCGCGCAACGCGACGACCAGTTTCGTGAAGGGCAGCATGTCGCGGCCTGGCTGCTGGCGCAGAATTTCCTTGATGTACTCGTAGGTCGTCTCCAGCGGCGGTGCGCCCGCAGCCGAGACGGCTGCCACTTGCCCAGCGGCCTCGTCATCGACCGGCTGGATATCGCGTTCGTAGACCATGACTTCGTCCGCCGAGGCCGAGAGGAACGCGCTCGTCGAGTAGCCAACTCCGACGATCACGACCCGCCGCCCCTGCAGGCGCAGGTGGTTCAGCGCGTGGATCAGATCCTGATCGCCGGTGACCAGCACAAACGTCGTAATGTTTGCAAAACGCCCACACAGGTCGACCGCGTCGACCGCCATCCGCACATCGGCACTGTTGCGCACCCCGCCCGGTACGTAGACCGGCTCAATCCCCGCGCCGTAGAGATTCGGCGCGTCCAGCCGCAACCGTCCGTCGGTCCAGTCGGCGTAGGCTCTTGCCACGACGACACGACCCTGCTCGCCGACGGCCTCCATCAGCGAGTCGAGGCTCGGCGCGATGTGATACCGATTCTGGAGCGACCACTTCAGATTCTCAAAATCGATCAGCAACGCAACATCGCCCCGGTTGAGCGCCGTCCCGCTGCGAGCAACGCCTGCTGGCCGTTCTGGCCCTGCATCCGCTTGCATCTACCCGGCCTTTCACCTGCCGATCGGATACTGCCGACCGGCGCTGGTTAGATGCAGATGATACAGATGGAGCGTCCGCAATGCGTAATGTACGACCACACAACATCAACGGCGCGCGACCGCATTGCAGGAGCGACGTCACGAAGATACCCTTTCAGGAACTCAGGACGACGCAACCCCGTTCATCGACGCACGACACCAGGAGCATCCAATTGGTCGCCAGTCCAACCGACCACGAACCCTATGCCGACGAACTGATTGCCGAATTCATCTTCCTTCCAGACGGACATGAGTCAGTTGCAGAGGCACGCGTCGCCAGATATGGCGTTCCAGTCTGGGCGCTGATTGGGTATCTGCCGGCGGCGAATGGTGACCTCGGCATGATCGCCGAGGCATACCAACTGCCTCTTGATGCCGTCCTGGCTGCATTTGCGTTCTATGCCCGCCACCGAACCGACATCGACGCTCGCATCGCTGCAAACGCCGCTGGTATCCGATAAGTGGCGCGCTTCTTCCTCGACAATGACTTCCCACTTGGTACAGGAATCGAGCTACAACGGATGGGGCACGACATTTCATCCGCTCGATCCACGAACCGTGAGCATTGTCATGACGAAGATCAGTTGCTGTACGCTGCAGCAGAGAACCGCATCCTTGTGACCCACAACCGGAGAGATTTCGTGTTGCTACACGACGCCTGGCGACGGTGGTCGCGGGCGCGGGACATCTCTGAGCAACACGCTGGCGTGCTGGTGCTTCGACAGGGGAACACCTACCGCCAATATGCCAAACACATTGCAGAGTACGTCGATCAGTTGGAACAGGTTGCCAACGTTCTCCATCTACAGGAGAGCGATGGTCAATGGGTGGCGTTTGCACATCCAGCGTAGCGACAGTTGCTATGCGCGACCTTCGATCACGATCAGCAACGGAAACCCAATGAACTTCGCCGCCACCGGCACGACCAGCGCCAGTTCCTCATCACCTAGATACTCAGCAACGCTGACCTCGCCAAACCCGGCCCGTTCGAACGCCGACTGATAGTCAGCCAACGTGTGCCGGACGGCCCCGAGCCGGTACTCGGTGCCATCGCGCTGGAAATTGGCCTCCTTGCCGGCCTCCGCCATCGCCGGGTGGTAGACGGAGAAGATCGCCCGCCCGCCGGGAGCCAGCACCCTCTGCATCTCGCGCGTCACGATATCCAGCCGGTCCAGATGCTCGCCAACCAGCGCGCAGAGAACGACATCGAACGAATCATCCTGAAACGGCCAGATCGCCTGCAAATCCGCCTGAACGAATGGCACGTCCGGATGCCGCTCGTGCGCAACCCGCAGCATCCCCAGCGAGAAGTCGATACCCATCACCCGCGCGCCACTCGCGAGCAATGCCGGCAGGTTGCGCCCGGTTCCACACCCCGCGTCGAGCACGCGTTCGCCGGACCGAGCGTTAACCGCCGCCACCGTCACCCGCGCATCCATCGCCACGACCGGATTCGGCGTCACATCATAGGTCGCAGCCCAGAGGTCGTATCCGGCACGAACGCCGGGGCGTTCCACACTCATTACGCATCACTCATCACGATATGCTGTCCCCGAATCCGACCTCACACGTTATCACTGATACCAGGCGAACGACGACCAGCGAAGAAGGGCGCGACGGGTGCGAGCCGAGGTGCCAGCGAAAGGCTGTATCGAGACAGTGGCCGACGAGGTGCTGCTCGTCCGCGCGGCGCAGGCCGACGCTACCGCCTTCGCGCCGCTCTACCAGCAGTACTACCCGCGCATCTACCGCTACCTTCGGGCGCGCGTCAGCACTGACGAAGATGCGGCGGACCTGACCCATGCCGTCTTCGTGCGGGCGCTGGCGGCACTGCCCGAGTATCGCGATCGAGGACTGCCGTTCGCGGCCTGGCTGTTCCGGATCGCGCGAAACATCGCCACTGACTCCCAGCGCAGGCACCGGCCGACCGTTGATCTCGACACCATGCCGGAGGAACGCTACGCCACCGGCGCAAACCCGCCTGAGCAAGCCGCCCTTGCAGCCGAACGACTCGACCGCCTGCGCGTCATCCTCGCAACGCTCGATAGCGATAAGCGCGAACTCCTGACGCTTCGCTTCGCGGGCGGTCTGACCTCGGCAGAGATTGCCGCTGTCGTCGGCAAGCGCGAGGGTGCCGTCAAACGTCAACTGTCACGCATCATCCAGGGACTACGGGAGCACTACGGTGAAGCCTGAACGACAGATCCGCGCCACCTACGCCGACCTCCTGCCGAGCGCCGATCCCACCACCCTGCGCATCGTCGGCGACCTCGATGACCTCTACACGAGCGCGCCGATCCCGGCAACGCCGCCATTCAAAACGCTCATCGCCACCCGCGCCCGTGCCGCCAGCCAGATCGGAGCCGACGATGGCCCCGAATCCGCCATGTTCGGCAACCATCGCGGCATGAGTTCGCACCGCTCCAAGCGTGGCTGGCTGCGACAGGGGTTCGCCTTCGCGGGCGCTGCCGTTGCCTTCACGCTTGTCGCTGCCATCCTCGTCCTGCTGTTCCAGAACGACGACGAGAGAGGGATCACACCTGGCGCGCAGCCGACTGTCGCATCAACCGGCGTCCGTGAGATCGCCTACGTCAGCCACGGTGCTGACGACGCCCCGGCGCTGGTCGCGACCCGCTCCGATGGTTCAGGCACACGGACCATCCTGAGCGGAGGCATGCTGAGTCACCCCGCCTGGTCACCGGACGGCCGATGGATCGCCGTTGCGGCTGGTGGAGACAAGCCAATCGGCATCTACATCATCGACGCCCTGACCGGCGACGCCCGCCAGATCACCCACCCGGATGGAACCGACTCCGACCAGTGGCCCACCTTCTCGCCGGATGGCTCGCAGATCGCATTTGTCCGAAGCGGCTCTGGCAGCACCGACCTCTGGATCGTCGATATCGCCACCGGCACACCCGATAAACTGACGACGCAAACCAATGCGCAGTCGCCGGTCTGGTCGCCGGATGGCACTCAGATCGCGTTCACGAATCTCGTGCTTGACGGACCTCGCCCGACCGCGGATGTCTACACCATCGACATTGGCGGCAGCGCGCCCCGCAAGATCATCCACAACCCTGGCTGGGACACCGCGCCGACCTGGAATCCGGACGGCACCCAACTCGCCTTCGTCAGCGACCGCGACGGATCGTCCGACATCTTCATCGTCAACGCCGATGGCTCAGGCCTCCGCAACCTGACCGACTCGCCCAGCAACGAGTCCTACCCAGCCTGGTCACCGGACGGCAACTGGATCGTGTTCGCCAACGGAGACGATGGCGCGTACTCCATCAACATCATGCGTTCCGATGGCTCCGACATCATCCACATCGCCGATGCAGGCGAATACAACCCGCCCACGTGGTCCCCGGACAGCCAGCAGATCGCCTACGTGACATTCCCGCCCATGAACGCCGACACAACCGCCCCACGCGACGATTCGCTCGCCCTCGGGACACTCCACGTCGTCAACCGCGACGGCAGCGGCCACGTGATCCTCTCGGACACCGTCGCCTTCACCGCGCAACTGGCCTGGTCGCCAGTCCTCGTACCGTCCGACGACGCAACGCCGGAACCGTCGCAACCAGTGACGTCGAACCCCGACCAGATTGCCTTTACATCGATCCGCGACGGCAACCCGGAGATCTACCTCGTCAACGCCGACGGCACTGACCTGACGCGGCTGACCGACAACCCAGCTGCCGACCGCGTCATGGGGTGGTCGCCGGATGGTCGTTTGATTGCGTTCATCTCCAATCGCGACGGCGGTAATCAACTCTTCACGATGTTCGCGGACGGCTCTGGTGTTCGCCGTGTGACGAGTGAGCTGGACATCGCTGGTAGAGTCGTCTGGTCACCGGATGGCGCATGGATCGCCTTCACGGCCAACGGCGCCACGGCTGGCTTCTTCGACATCTACGTCTGCCGCCCGAATGGATCGGACCTGCGCAAACTGTCCGACACGGACGGCGTCAACACCGACGTGGCATGGTCGGTGACCAGCCAGCAGATCGCGTATCGCAGTGACGGTGGCCAGGCTGGCAAGGACGAGATCGTCGTCGTGAACATCGACGGTAGCGGCCGCAAGTACCTGACGAACGACGGTATCGGCCAGCGCGAGCCAGACTGGTCACCCGACGGCGCGCGGCTTGCCTTCGGCCACGCATCGCACGAGATCGAGATGCCCGACAACAGCATCGCCCTCGCCGACACGATTGCTTTCTATCTCCTGACGATGCAGGGCGGGGAGCAATTCCGGCCAACCGAGATCGTCGGCTCGACGCCGCGTTGGTCGCCGGATGGCACCTATCTCGCCTTCCGCCGCTACGCCGCCAGCGCAGAGAATCCAGTCACGACCGCCGAGACGCTGCACATCGTCCAGGCCGATGGACTGGAGACCGGCAGGATCGTCGGCATCGAAGGGGCGATGCTGGACTACGACTGGTCTGCGGATGGTCAGGCGCTCTCGGTCGTCATGTCGAATGTGAACCCCGACGGAGGCGTCGGCGATGACCGCAGCCTCTGGGTGGCCCAACTCGACGGCTCCGCGCCGGTCCAGATCGCAGACCAACTCGAACACAACACCGGCGCACGCTGGCGGCCCGATCCGTCGCGCACGCCGGAATTGACGAAGACCCCGCCCTACATCCCGCCGATCATCGAGACACCTACGACCGACACGCTCATTCCGAACGGGCTGGAGAACCTCGCCCCGCTCCAGCCAAGCCAGGAACGCCACTTCACGTTCGACATCAGCGCCGACTATCGCAGCGACGAGAGTGACTTCCTGCAATGGAACGTCGAGGGCAGCGAGCGAATATTGGAGGATGGCACTCGCCAGTTGTACCTGATTGCCCGTGACGAGAGTGACGACGTCATCATCGAATACGTCAACAACGGCGAGCGATACCGGCTCGCGCAGCGGGGTTGGATCGAGACCGATGTGTTTCCGGGTCCGGTGGCTACACTACCGCACGAGTTCGGAATCGCCTTGCTTGAACCACGGCTCGCTGGAAGCAGGCTGTTCGGCGGTGAAGCAGGGAATCTCATCGACGAACGGCGAGATGGGAACGTCCAGATCTCGCGATATGCAACAGACAGTATGGAGCGGATCGACGAGCAACTTGGCGTAGAGGTTGGCAACGCTTACTACGAGATCTTCACCACTGCGGACCCTGTTCAGGTCATGCGGACACGGCAGGTCGTCGTCGCAACCGATGGTACGGAGTACACGCTGTTCGATATCACGTTCGAGAGCGTCGTCATTGTGCCGGCAGAAAGCGGTCCAGGCAACTACGTCGTGCCTGACGCCCCCGCCGGTAACTTGCTCCGTTACACTCCGCCTGCCCGACTCCCGAACGGCTTCACACTCGAACGGCACGAGCGCGACGCTCCAGCCCGGGAAACACTGATCATTTCAGGGCCATCCGACGTCCAGATCACCGGTATCATTTCGCCCTCTCGCGGCGGCTATGACACTCGCGTGATGCAACAGCGAGCGATCCGAGTCGGTGGCATGACGGTCGCGACCGGCGACATCGCTGGTGGAGTCATCGCATGGATGTCGGAGGAAGCCAATGGCTGGCCCGTCCTCGCCATCTGGGACAACGGCCACTACCGAATCGAACTCAGCATTGACGGCGTCACGAGCCGCGACCAGTGGGACGAGAACGACCTCGTCACCCTGATCTATGCGCTAGCCGGTGAGCAACCTGAGTGATGAGTGCGCACCCCCTGTCGTCCTGAGCCGCAGCGAAGGACCTCTCCGCTTTGACGCCTCATGGGGTTAGCGCGGGGGAGGTCCTTCGCTGCGGCTCAGGACGACACAGGGGTGCGCACTCGTTACTCATCACTCACGCTGTAACGCCTCGATCACCGGCGCGAAGGCTTCCAGTCCGGCGACGGTGTTCGGTTCGATCCAGATCATCGCGTGGGTGATACCAGCGTCCTCGAACGCGCGGAAGGTCGCGGCAATTTCGTCGGGAGTGCCGCTGATCGGGGCAATCTCGGTCCAGTCGGCAGTTCGGCCAGCGCCGAGCGGGAGTTCGACGAAGACGTCGGCCAGTCGTGCGAGGCTGGCCGGGTCGCGGCCCAGTTCGCGGCAGTCGGCGTCTACCCGGGCCTGAGCGGCGATGATGCCCTCCAGAGAGTTGTGCGTCTCCAGCCCCGAGGCCGTCCAGATATCGGCGTAGCGGACGGTCAGTTGCCGCATCCGTGGTCCACCGAGGTTGCCGATCAGGATCGGGATACCGTTCGGCCGTGGGCCGCGTGGACGTAGTTCGCAGTCCTGCACCTGGTAATACTCGCCGTCGAAGTCGATCCGTCCCTCACGTAGCAGCGTCGTCACGATCTCGACCGCCTCGGCGAAGCGGGAGACTGGCTTGTCACGCGGGAAGCCGAAGATACGATGCTCGGTGTCCGAGTCGCCGGCGCCAAGGCCGAGGATGAGACGGCCTTTGGATATCTCATCGACTGTCTCGGCGATCTTCGCCAGCAGTGCAGGGTTCCGGTAACTGGTGCAGGAGACGTAGGAGACCAGTTCGACGCGCTCGGTCGCGGCGGCCAGAGCCGAGAGGACCGCCCAGCCCTCCCAGTAGTTCTCATACAGGTGGTCGAGGACTCCGACGAAGTCGAAGCCGACTGCTTCTGCCGTCCGCGCCATCGCCAGGACATCATCCCAGCGGGGATTGGCACCACCCATCATCTGCTCGCCGCCGGTCGGCAGGTAGGTTCCCAACTTCAGTCGCCCGCGTTCCCCCGCCATCCTCACCCTCCCATTATCGTCACGGCTCTACGACACAGGATACGGTGGCTGTGTGACGGGCGGTTTGTTGGGGACGGGAATCGGGAATCGGGAGTCGGAATTCGGGGGCCTTGAAGGCCGCACAGACTCATTCAGGAACACGGAGGTTCAATCTCCCCGAATCCCGGTTCCCGATTCCCGATTCCCGCCCACCTACGGCACTACCCTCGGCGACTCACGCAGGACGCGATCGTTTGGTTCCTCGGGCTGGTAGTGCTCGGCAGCGCGCTGGCCGAAGGTCGTCAGGAACGACTCGGTGATCGGTGTCCGGCTATCGCGGCCGAGGTAGCGCTGTGTGTCGCCATTCGATGCAGGAAGCAGCCGATTGACGAGCGTCATGATCTCGCTGGTCAGGCCAGGGAAGAGTCCGTGGAAACCGGCAGCGAGTTGCGCCGGCAGGCCAATCGTTACCTCGGCGTCACCGCGTTTCAGCGCGGCGACGATCTCACGGGCGGCGTAGTCGGCAGAGACCGTCAGGCCCGGTGTGCTCGCACCAAGCCCGAACCAGGTGTATTCCTGCTCGTGCTGCCCTTTGAAGATCGCATTGATGTGCGAGCCGGTCCGCATCAGCCCCGGCACAACCGTCGTGACCTCGATACCGTCCTTCGCCACCTCGGCCCGCAGCCCCTCCGAGAAGCCGACGGCCGCGAACTTGGCTGACGAGTACGACAGCAGATGCGGGACGCTGACCTTACCACCGATCGACGTGATGTTGACGATTCGTCCGCCGCCCTGCCGCCGCATGTACGGCAGTGCCGTCAGCGAGGGATAGACCGTCCCCCAGAACATCGTCGCCATCGTGTCCTCGAAGTCGGCCAGCGTCTGCGACTCCAATGGCCCGACCATGATCGTCCCGGCGTTGTTGATGACGACATCGATCTGCCCGAAATGGCGCACCGTCGCATTAATCAGGTGCTCGACCTGCTCGCGTTCGCGGACATCAGTCGGGATTGCCAGGACATCTGCCGCACCCTGCGCCAGCAGGCGCTGCCGGGCGGCCTCGAGGTCGCTGGCACTCCGGGCGCAAATGACCGGCAGCGCCCCTTCACGGACCACTTCCTCCGCCAGCGCCAGCCCAAGTCCGCGCGAGCCGCCGGTAATCAGGACGACTTTTCCGGCCAGATCGATCATCGACCGTCGCCGCAACAGTTCACGCGCCAGCAACGCCAACCCGATCCCTGCGGCCAACCCGCCCAGCATCCGTTCCCGGTCGTTTCCCTGCTGCATCGCCGCCCGCCTTGTCGTTTATGTCATGTTCAGCGTCCATTTCCCGCCGCATCCAGCGCAAGATCGGTTCCGACCGGGAAGCCCTTCCCCAGCCGCACCAACATAACCAGTGTGATCGACACATCACACATCACGCATCACGCATTACGCTCGTCACACCCCATCCCTCAACGCCAACCACTCATCCAGCGAGCCGACGGTCGGGTCGACCTGACGGATGGCGTAGTATGGGATCGCCGGACGGTACTCCTCGAAGACGCGGCGGAGTTCGCCGACTGGTTCGTCGTGGATGTCGACGCGCAGGTCAACCCGTGAGAACGTCTTCTGGTCGTAGACGAGCAGCGCGGCTGAACGTTGACCGCCGTGTTGCCCTCCCGCATCTCGCCCCGCCTCGATCGCCAGCAACAGCCGATCCTCCAGCGGTTCGCCGGCATGAGTGAGGTAGGCATCCTCCATCGCGTCGAGGATGTGCTCGCCGGTCAGCGCGTTGCCGAGGACGATGTAGCCCTCGCGGCAGCGGTGGCCGCAGTAGTCGCGGTTCATGCTGCCGGTTCGCGCCGCCGTGAAGCCATCGTCGTCGATGACGCCGAGTTGGCGATACTCGCAGTACGGGTCGGCCAACGCCATCTGCTCGATCACGCCCGGTGCCTTGTAACCCATCTCCAGCAGGTTGAGCGCCGTCTGCCCCAGCCGCTGGTCGGCAATCGCCATGATCGCAACCGCACCGAGCCGTGGCCTGATGAACGGCACACGCACCCCGACTGCTGGTGAGCGCGTAGCCGTCCCAATCCCAAGCATCCCTGTCTGGTGGGAGCGCGCGATGATGGTGAACGTCATGGGTGGCTCCTTTCAGTCGCGGGGTTCGGGAGTCAAGAGTCGAGAATCGGGGTTAGGCAGCCTCGGTTCCCGACTCCCGCGCCCCGATCTTCTCCAGCACGGGTGCGAATGCCTCGACGCTTCGGATCGTGTTTGGGACGAGGTAGGCCTGAAGGTGGCTGATGCCTTCGTCCGCGAACGCCTGGAGGCTGGCGGCGATCTCGTCCGGCGAGCCGGTGATTGGCTCGGCGGCGTCCGGCTTCATGCTCGGGCCAATCTCACGCTTGCCGGTCATGTCGATCATGACCGAGACGCTGCGTTCGAGCGTCGCCGGGTCGCGGCCAACGTCGGCGCAGGCGGCATCGACCAGTTCGCGCATTGGCGGCACCTGGTCGGCGTTGCTGCGGGTACCGGAGAGCCAGGCGTTCCAGATGTCGACGTGCGGCAGCGTGATCCGCAGCATCCGCGGCCCCCGTGAGCCGATCATCAGCGGCGGGCCGTTGCGGCGTGGTCCGCGTGGACGCAACTCACACTCACGGGCCGAGTAGTATTGCCCCTCGAAGTCGATCGCCCCGTCACGCAGCAGGCCGCGAATGATCGTGAACGCTTCCTCGAAACGGCCCACACGGTGATCGTGCGGGAAGCCGAAGGCGCGGTACTCGGCTTCGTGATAGCCGGCGCCAAGCCCGAGGATGACTCGCCCACCGCTGATTTCATCGACCGTATCGACGATCTTGGCCAGCAGGGCCGGATTGCGGAACGAGGTCGGCGTCACCAGCGAGCCGAGCTCGACCCGCCGCGTCACCGCTGCGACCGCCGCCAGGATCGACCAGCACTCCCAGACCCCCTGCTGATCCAGCATCGTCATCTGGTCACGGTAGATCAGGTGGTCGACGAACCAGACCGAGTCGAAGCCAATCTCCTCAGCCAGCCGCGCCATCGACGAGAGGTCGCTCCAGCGTGGAGTCTCCCCCGCCATGTCGAACTCGGCCTCCGGCAGGATGATCCCGAGTTTGAACGATCGTTCCCCCGCCATCGCATCCTCCGCCTCTCGATTCCGGCTGATCGGTGTGGCGGCATCTTCGCAGACATGACCTGACTGGTACAGCCCATGACAACAGAGGCATTGCGCCAGCGAGTCACAGGGCGTATACGTACATTACACATCGGGCAATGACGCGAGAAAGAGGAACCAGCACGATGGCACGACCGCAGGCAACCAACGATCCGGACGATGAAGGTGCCCAGCAACTCGACCAGATGCGCGCCGCCGTTGCTGATGAGGTCGCGGCTCTCCTCGCCCGCCTGCCCGACGACGCGGGACTGCTGGAACTGACGATGGCCGAAGGGAACGACCCGTCCGGCCTCGAACACCTGCTTGCCAGCCTGCCCGACACCGACGACCTCACGACACTTGCGGCCTCGCTCAATGACCCCGAGGCACTGGAACGTCTCCTCGCCACCCGGGACACCAAAACCCAGTAGTAATCCTGTCCGCCCTTCGGCGGCCTGATTCCGTCAGAGAGCCTACCGGCTGAGTATTCGGCTGGCAGGTGACGCTGTTGATGGCTGCGTACCCCTCTACCGTGGTCAGTTCTACCCACCGGAAATACCGTAGCCCCGCCCCGGCGAAATACGCAGTTCGCGGGATGCTGCCCGGTAGCCGTCACCATAGGCTGAGTCATGCTGGAGACACTGGCGTCTCCACGCGGAGCGATCGACGTTCGATCGGCACTCTATCCGTGAAGGAGGCTCACCGTGACGAATCCAGTAACCCGCCTGCCCGTCTCCCAACGTTCCATCGAGATCGCCAGGTCGATGACCGACCTTGCGAGGTTCCAGACCGACTCGACCTGGGCACGCCGGTGCACCGAGCCGGGCATCTCTGACTTCACCTTCGGCAACCCGCACGAGATGCCGTTGAGCAGTCTCGTCAACGCGCTCCAGTCCTGGAGCACGCCACTCAACAAGGACTGGTTCGCCTACAAGTCCAGCGAGCAGGAGTCGCGCGAGGTCGCCACGGCTGGCCTTCGAGCGCGGACCGGCGTGCCGTTCGCCCCGGAAGACCTCGCGATGACCAATGGTGGCATCGCGGCGCTGATGATCGGGATCCGAACCGTCATCGATCCCGGCGATGAAGTGCTCTACTCGCAACCGGCCTGGTTCCTGTACGACGCGCTGATCGTCGATGCCGGCGCAACGCCGGTGCGCGTCGATATCGACCCGGCCACCTTCGACCTCGATCTGGCCGCAATCGAGGCCGCCATCACGCCACGCACCCGCGTCTTCGTCATCAACTCGCCGCACAACCCGACCGGAAAGGTCGTTCCGTCGGAGACGCTGGCGAAACTGGCGACGATCCTTGAGGAAGCGTCGGCCCGCAATGGCCGGACGATCTATCTGCTCTCCGACGAGCCGTACGCCAAACTCGTCTTCGGAGGCGGCCGCGCGCCGAGCCCGGCCGAGCATTACGCCGAGACGCTGGTGGCTTACTCGTATGGGAAGCAGCACCTCGCGCCGGGTCAGCGGATCGGCTTTCTGGCCGTCTCGCCCCGCTCGGCCGCCCGCGAGGAGATCCGCCGCTCGGCGTTCGTGACGCAGATCGCGACCGGCTGGTCATTCCCGAACGCGCTGATGCAGCACGCGCTGGCCGACCTTGAGAGTGTCTCAATCGACCTCCACCACCTGCGCCGCAAGCGCGACCGGATGACCAGCGCACTACGCGCGATCGGCTACAACGTCCACGTACCGGACGGCACCTTCTATCTCTTTCCGAAGGCGCCAATCGGCGACGATCGCGCCTTCGCCGAACTGCTCGCCAAACACGATGTCTTCGTCATGCCCGGCGACTTCTTCGGCACCCCCGGCTACTTCCGTATCTCGCTCACGGCCAGCGAGGAGATGATCGAACGCAGCCTCCCAATCTTCGCCGCCGTCTACCACGAAGCCACCGCCCTCGAATTGAGCGCGGCGGCGGGGTAACGGACCTCACCCCCCAACCCCCTCTCCGTCGCGGAGAGGGGGAGTCTGGTTCGGAGTGGCCAACGCGACACATTGCAACGAGCTCCCCCTCTCCGCGACGGAGAGGGGGTTGGGGGGTGAGGTTTGCACCTCCATGAAAGGACTCACCATGCCCTACGCCATGAACGACCTCGACGATGTCCGCATCTACTATGAGTACGCAGGCGGCGACGGTCCTCCGCTCGTCCTCTACCACGGTAGCGCGACCTCGTCCTTGATGTGGAAGCATCTGGGATATGTGGAATGGTTGACCGAGGAGTACCGCGTCATCATGATCGATGCGCGCGGTCATGGCCGCAGCGACAAGCCGCACGATGAAGCCGCGTACACGATGCCGCTGATCGCCTCCGATGTCGTCGCCGTCCTTGACCGGGCCGGGGTGGAACGCGCCAGCTTCTTCGGCTACTCGATGGGTGGCCGCGTCGCCTATGGACTCGGCCTGCACGCGCCGGAACGGTTCGACTCGTTCATCATCGGTGGCGGCACGTTCGAATCCACACCCGACGGCTTCGACAACGCAACCTTCCCCGGCGCGCTGGACACGATTGCATCCGAGGGCATCGAAGCGTTCCTCGACCGCTGGCACGAGCGGCTTGGGATGCCGCTGCCGCCCGGTGTCCGCGAGATGTACCTCGCCAACGACAGTAAGGCAATCGTCGCCTACCTGCGCCGGTCGCAACGCGAGCCATCCCACGAGGCGGCGCTGGCCCGGATGACGATGCCAGTCCTCCTCTTCGCCGGAGAGCATGACACCGATCGGCTCGACAACTCGACCGTCGCCGCCACCCGCCTTCCCGACGCAACGCTGGCCGTCATTCCCGGCGAGGACCACGCATCGACCATCATTCGCGCCGTCAAGGTCCTGCCGCACATCCTGCGCTTCCTCGCCCGAGTGAACGGCGAGCAGGCAGAAGCAGCCTGATATCCGCCGTCCGACGTGTACCGGAGTGACGGTCCGGCGCACTTCGGACGGTTCTGTGATCGCGTCGTTACCTGCCTCGCAGGAACCAGATGCGTTGTCGTGGTTGCTGCTTCGGTTCGACTGTCTCGAACATCCACGCCTGGCGGTTGAACTGATCGGCCTTTCTGGCGTGTTCCTTCAACCGATGTGCCCCAAAGTATCCGAACTCTTCCATGGTCTGTCTCCGTTGGCGTTGCCGCGCGCCACATTGCGCGCTTCCTGACACTAGCGCTTGCCTGGCCCCTCAACTACGACAGAAGTGACTATTCTCTGTTGCCACGTTACGGTGGTACAACGCGGATCTACGTACAATCCTGAGACGACGAAGGCTTGACGGGACATCAGGACAGGGAGAAGGGGGACAACGATGCTGAAACATCGCGAGGTCGCCGACTGGCTCGACGAGCGCCAGCAGCGCTTCATCTCGATCTCGGACCAGATCTGGGAGTTCGCCGAGGTCGCGCTGGCCGAGACGAAGTCGTGCCAGTTGCAGGTCGAGGACCTGGAGGCCGACGGCTTCCGGATCACTCGCAACGTCGGCGGGCTGCCGACCGCCTTCATCGCCGAGTGGGGCGAGGGCGGGCCGGTCATCGGCTTCCTTGGGGAGTACGACGCGCTGCCGGAACTCTCGCAGAAGTCGCAGGCGCAGCAGGAACCGCTCGTTCCGGGCGCGGCAGGCCACGGCTGCGGTCACAACCTGCTCGGCACCGCCAGCCTCGCGGCTGCATCAGCCCTGAAAGCCTGGCTCCAGGCGACCGGCCGCCCCGGCACCGTCCGCTACTATGGTTGTCCGGCCGAAGAGACCGGCGCCGGCAAGGTCTTCATGGCCCGCGACGGCGCCTTCGATGGACTCGACGCCGCCATCACCTGGCACCCCGGCAGCCACACCTCGGTCATGCTCGGTAGTTCGCTGGCGATCGACCACGTGACGTTCCGCTTCTTCGGCAAGACGGCCCATGCGGCTGGTGCGCCGGAGATGGGCCGCTCTGCCCTCGACGCCGTCGAGTTGACCAACATCGGCGTCAACTACCTGCGCGAGCACGTCATCGACTCGGCCCGCATCCACTACGTCATCACCAACGGCGGCGGTCAGCCGAACGTCGTCCCGGCCGAGGCCGAAGTCTGGTACTACATCCGCGCCCCGCGCCGCGACCTGCTCGACCCAATCACCCAGCGCGTCATCAAGATCGCCGAAGCCGCCGCGCAGATGACCGAGACCCGGCTGGAGATCCACGACTTCTACGGCGTCCACAACTACCTGCCGAACGTCACGATCGGCAAACTCGCGATGGACGTCCTCGAAGGGCTCGGCCCGATCGAGTTCACAGAGGAAGAGGAAGCCTACGCGATGGAGATCTCCGAAGCGTTCGGCGAGGCAGCCCGCATCCGCTCGCTGGAACACGCCGGACTGCCGAAATCGATGGCCAACCGGGCGCTGATCGGTGAGCCGCACCCGCCCGCCGACGAGGGTAAGACGATGTCCGGCTCGACCGACGTCTCCGAAGCCAGTTGGAACGCACCGACCCTTCAGCTCTGGTCGACCTGCTTCGCGCTCGGCGCGCCGGGCCACTCGTGGGCCATCACGGCGACCGGCCAGATGTCGATCGGCCACAAGGGCATGATGCACGCCGCCAAGGCAATGGCCATCAGCGCCGCCCAACTCGTCGACGACCCGACCCTGCTGGCACAGGCCAAGGTCGAGTTCGAAGAGCGCACCGGCGGCTTCACCTATAAGGCTGCCATCCCCGAGGGCGCCGAACCGCCAAAGCCGCACATCTAGATGATGAACCTGGGGGCCAACGTCCATTGGCCCCCAGTCGGGTCGCTTCGGTCGCTGTCAGGCAGCGATCGAGCTACGCCCAGCCCAGCTGCTTCAGCGTGTACCCATCGTTCCAGATCTTCGTCATGTGCCGGATCTTGTCATCCTCGAAGCGCATCACATAGACGTAGTCGGCAGTCGCTTCGTTGCCAGTCGGTGGAACCGGACCGCCTGGACCCGTCTGCGTGCCGTGGACGATACCGTACACGGAGACAACGTTCCGCTCCGCATCAGTCGCGAAGGCCGCAATCTCGTAGGTCAGATCTGGAATCGGGGTCAGCAGCCCCTTCATCCAATTGGTGTAGTCGTTGAGCGTGGAGATCTCGGCTAGCGTCGCCGCCTGGCACGAAAAGCTGGCGTCCGCATGGCACCACGCCTGGCAGACGTCCCACCCCTTGCCGGTTTCGCAGGCATCGAAGAACGCCATCGCCGTTTCGGACATCGACATCGGTCAACCTCCATACCGTAACGCTGCATCGGGCATCGCCATCTCAGCGTGTGACGACGCCGCACCTCTACCCGTCCAGAACGGATCGGGGCATCGAGTTGCACGTGCCAGCCGTTCGACGACGCGACCGGCACACGCTGCGCTGTGCCTGACTCTTGCGTCGTGAAGCCAGGCCCATAGGGATGACCAGACCACCTGACAGTCGGCGTCTCCAGTCGTTCCACCCCATCCACCACGGCGTGCCCATCGAGATAGACAACGAACCCGATCTGGCCAACGCCGGCTGGCACCAGGTGCAGTCGATGCATGTGGCCTTTGGTGAGCGTCCCGCTTGGTACCGCACAGACAGCGGTGAAGCAGGCGAGATCATCCTTATCTATTGACGGCTCGATCGATTGAATCGTCACGCCCCACCGGGTGTCACCGGACGTGATGCCGACCGGTAGTGGCGTTGCGCCGCATTGGCGACTGGGCAACACTGGCCGTGGTTACCATAGTCATGTCGACTCCAGCAGCATGTAGCCTCACAATCACGAGCGCACCGGTGACTTCGCCTACAAGGCCGCGATTCCCGAAGGCGCGGTGCCGCCAAAGCCGTATATCATCTCGTGCGAATTGACGTTGTCGCGTGGGAACCAACGTCGCGGGTAATTCAGCAAGCGGGTCGGACGGTCTGATATGGCAGCGGAGAACGACACCACCAGTGGCATTCCAGCAATCGTCCCACGCGGTGCAGGACACCAGTTTGTCTGCTACGCGGACGCCTGTTCCGGTGTACCCGGCGCTCCCCATGAGGCAACCTTTGCAGCCGTCAACGCTGTCGTTGCACGCTTACAGCCCCCGCCGGACTTTATCCTCTTCCCTGGTGACGAAATCCAGGGTTTGACCGCCGAGCCAGAGGACTTGCATCGCCAGTGGCGGCACTGGTTCGACAAGGAAATGGCCTGGCTCGACCGGCAAGCCATTCCGCTGTACCACACGACCGGCAACCATACGACCTACGACGCGGCCAGTACCGCCGTCTTCCGCGACGTTCTGGCGCACCTTCCCCGAAACGGCCCACCTGGTGAAGAAGGACTCGCTTACACCATCCGTCGGGACGACCTGCTGGTGATCGCTGTCAACACGCTCTCGTCCGGCTTAGGCGGTGAGGGATGCGTCGAGACTGCATGGCTCGACCGCACGCTCGCGGCACACGCCGACGCCCGCTTCAAGTTCGTGATGGGGCATCACCCCGTTCATCCGGTCAATGGGTTTTCAGGAGCGTATCAGCGTGAACTTGGACCGGAGTATGGCCGGGAGTTCTGGCAGGTGCTGGTTCGGCACCGCGTCATGGCCTATCTGTGCAGCCACATCCTGGCCTTCGACATCCAGGCTCACGACGGCGTGCTGCAACTGGTGACTGGCGGTGCCGGGACAGCACATCGGATGCCGGATGAGACGGAGTATCTCCATTGTGTCCAACTGGCGATCGACGCCAATGGACTGCGCTACCAGGTCCTCGATACCGCAGGTCACGTTCGTGAGTGGCTGGCCTGGCCGCCCCAGTTGCCACCGGCTCCATCCTGGACACCGGTACCGAGCGATACCCACGCGACTCCGAGCATTCCCGTCTCAGGTGACGACGGGTCGGCAACGCTCATGGCCTGGCGGTGCAGCGGTGTTGCAGCGTCAGACAATGATGGCACGCCACAGACACTCCTGAGCGGATGGAATCCAGGATCGGGGCTGTCGCCGTTGTGGATAGGGCTTCTCGGACGCGAACAACGCCTCGCCATCACGCTTGCTCCCGCGCCGGGTCGCAGTCCACACCTCTGGCTGGGGCCAACGCTCGAACGCGGGCAGCCGTTCGAGGTGCAACTCCTGATTCATACGGGCATGGGGCCGGGCGGGATCCTCTCGCGCAGTCGGGATACGGACCCATGGTCTTCCCTCATCGCAGCCTCGCCGTGGGGAGCGGAGCGTCTCACCTGGCCTATCCGCTGGAGCGTTGGTCACGACCGCAACGATCCTGCCGACCGGCCGTTTCGCGGACACCAGTTGCACATCGCCTGGTGGTCAACAACGGAGCGCATTACATCAACGAACCACGACTTCGAATGATGTGATCAACCCACCGGTCACTACCCCTTCATGCGAAAGTCCAGACGGAAATCATTGCGGGCCCAGATCCCATCTGGTCCGCGTGCTTCGCGCTCACCACCGACGCTCAACGCCGTTCAGCGTAAGCGTGTCGCCGTTGGCGGCAGTCAACAACCCTCCTGATGCAGCCTCGGCCCGACCAGTCGATTTCTCTGGCAGCCAAACGACTATCCATTGCCGGTCGGTCTACCCAGATCAGCGTGGCACCTCGCCGGGAAATCACTGAGAACATCAGAGGAGATAGAAATGCCAACTGTCAACGCCAATGGAGTCGCTATCGGCGTCGAGTCGTTCGGTGACGAAGATGCGCCACTCGTCCTGCTCGCGGGTGGGCCGACAATGCTTTCCTGGCCAACGGCACTCTGCGAGCGCCTTGCTGCCGGTGGTCGTCGCGTGGTGCGATACGACCTGCGCGATAGCGGTGAATCGACGACGCTGAACCCGGACGCTCCCGCCTACACCCTGCGCGATCTCGCTACCGACGCGGCAGCGCTTGCCGATCGACTCGGCGGCTCTCCGGCACATCTTGCAGGTATCGGCATCAGCGGGATGGTCGCCCAGGTGGCCGCGCTCGACCATCCGGGCGCGTTCTCGGCACTCACCCTCGTCAACACCCGCCCGGTGGCGCCCGGCAAGCCTGACGCCGACCTCCCTGACCATGACAAGGCGACAACAAAGCGTCTGTTCGCGCTACCCCAGCCCGACTGGGATAACCGCGAGGCAGTTGCGGAATTCGCCGCCGCCCGTGCCGAGATTCTCGGCGGCGATTCCGTTGCTGCTCGTGAGACTGGCGCACATATCTGGGACCGCACGCCGAACACTGAGCCCTCGGTCCAGATGAACAACCAGTTGGGAATGGTGTTCGCAAAGCTGAATTGCCGTCCCCGCTGGCGCGAGCGCCTGCCCGAGATCGCAACCCCAACACTCGTCGTCCATGGCCGCCACGACCGGTTCTTCCCGGTCGGCAACGGCGAAGCCATCGCGCGCGAGATCCCAGGGGCGCGGCTACTCGTCCTCGAAGCGGCCGCCACGGCTCTCCCCGATGCGGCAGTTGGCGAAGTCGCCGAGGCGATGCTCGCACTCGGATAACGCTCTGCACTTGCTGTGTGGAACAACGCCAGCGCAACCCGCAGAAGACCAGTGCCAATGTGCCGGGTTCCGATTGGCTCTCAACTGGACCAATCGGAACCCGGCACGTTGCGCCTCTGGTGACGCCTCAAGAAATGACCGACGCTACCGCTCCGCCGAAGCGATCACGAATACTGCCGGAGGGCTGGTATAGGCGCCATCGTGTCGAGGCACTTGGGCTGTTCCGCGAAACGGGCGATATGGAACGTGTCGCGTGGACGCTACAGTGCCTGGGATACCTCGCAATCGACCAGCGTGACGTGACTGGCGCCGCGGCACCGTTGCGCGATGCGTTTAGACTGCGCCGCGCCCAGCGTCACCTGCCGGGCCTGGCTATCGTGCTCGACGGCATCGCTACCCTGAGTGTGTGGAACGCTCAGCACGACATTGCCCGAGCACTGTTTGCAGCTGCCGACGACCTCCGTGCTGCGTCGGGCGTCCAGGCGGCAATCGACGAGCCAGCGGTGATCGACGCGCGTCGTGTCGTCGGTCCGCTCAGCGGCGAAACCGACCGCGTATCGTCGGAGGTCGATGCGATCCTCGGCGATGTCGATCGGATGGTTGCCGCTGTGATTACGCCAGCCTGAATTGATGTCTCAACGTCCCAGAATGAGCAGGGTGATCAATGCTTGCAGCAGATCCATCACGCCATCGGTTGTCCGCAATCGTCTGGGTGTGCCTCGCGCTGCTGCTCGGCCTGGCTGCCTGCGGCGATCGTGACACCAACTCGGCACAGTCCGTGAACACCGTCGGTGTGACCGAGACCTTGCCGACCGCTACCGTTTCGCCGTCACCAGTCCGTGATGCCAGCCCAACCACCGTTCCAACCAGCACGCTCGCTGCCGACGCATCACCAACGCCCCCACCATCGAAAGCCACGATACCGCCCCCCTTACCGGGCAGACCAGATCAACCTGTGATCACGGCATTGGACGCCGCGACCGGCACGGCACGCTGGCAGCACAACCTCGTCACGCTCAGCGATCTGCTGGTTGGAGGCGATGCGCTCTATTTCATCGACGAGACCCAGTCGTTGGTTGCGCTCGACCTGATCACCGGGACGGAACGGTGGCGCGTCCCGGTGCCGAACAGCAGTGCGCTCAACGTCGCAGACGAGACAACGGTGTATCTCGACGTCAATGGGGCGGTGCACGCCATTAATGCCGCCGCCGGGCAGGAGCGCTGGGTTGCGACCGGGTTCGTCGCTCTGGCGGCTGGCGACGGAATCGTTGTGGGCTGGTCATCTCCGGATACTGGGTTGCGAGTGCTTGACGCGGAGACCGGCCAGGACCGCTGGGCGGTCCCGGTCGGCAATACGGGCTTGACAGGACTGCCGATCATCGCCGGTGACACCGTCTACGTGGGGCTGCCTGCAAGCGAACGAGGCGGCGAGGGTGTCTACGCCCTCGATGTCCTCGACGGCACAATCCGGTGGACCGTTGAGATTCCCAGCGGGCAGGCCATCGACGTCGAGGCAGGCAACGTCGTCATCTTCTCGTTTGTGAGCACCAGGGAGGTCTTCGCTGTCGACCAGGCGAGTGGGCAGGAGCGCTGGCGCCACACGATTCGGGATGAGTCTTCTGGTATCGAACAGGTCGTTTCCAGCGACGACAGCGTGTACATCATCGCCCCGGGGTGGGATATCGGTTCACCAGTCGTCGCGCTCGAATTGCAGACCGGAGCCGTACGGTGGGAAGCCGTGAGCTACCGCCCACCGATTGGCGCCACCACCCGACTCATCGTCGTAATGGCGGATCATCCGTCGCCCGAAGATGCCAGCCAGGTTGAGGGACTGGACGAACTGACTGGTACGCCAACCTGGAGTTACGCGAGCGGCGATCTCCGAGAACTCGTCGTGAGCGAGACGACCGTTGTCGTGTCAACCTGGGAGTAGACGACACCCTGACGGCCCGGTGGAAACCACGGTTCCAGACACCAGAGAGTCAGGCATTTCATAGCGTATGATTCAGCGCGACCGGATCCACCTGTCCGGTGCAACCTCTGGAAACTGGCGGGTCACGTTCGACAGCATCGACAACCACCCGAACCAAACCGTCCGCAATGGGAGATACCGTGGTTGGCCTGCTAGAGATTCGACGCCGCAAGACCCAGTTCGCGCTGATCGCCAGCGTCTTTGTCCTGATCGCCTACCTGGTCATGATGATCAATGGCCTGGGCATCGGGCTGAACCAACTCGCCGGAAGCGCGCTGCTCAATATGGACGCTGATGCGTTCGCCTACTCCAGCGACGCCGGACGCAGCGTCATCCGCTCCGAACTCAGCCAGGAAACGGTTGACAGCATCCAGACGGCTCCGGGTGTGGACGAGTCTGCGCCGCTTGCCTATGCCGCCGCGAGCTACGAGCGCTCCTCGGGATCGATCAGTTCGGCAGCATTGATCGGCTACGATCCCGGCACGATTGCCGAGCCAACAGTGATCGATGGACGAGCACTCACAGAGGACGACCAGCATGGCATCCTCGCCGACACCACCTTCCTCGACGAGTCAGGGCTGTCCATCGGCGATTCGCTCACGGTCCGCCTGCGCCTGCAAGCGGTCGAGTTGACGATTGTCGGCGAGATTGACGAGGGCGCCTTCTTCTTTCAACCGGCCGTCTACCTGTTGCGGTCGACGCTGATCGACCTGAAATACGGCACGGCACTCGACGGCGGGGGTCCGGTCGCCAGCGTCGTGCTCACTCAGGGCGACGACACCATCCGCTCCGGCGAAGGCTTTGAACTGGTCGACAAGCAGACCGCCTTCGACAACATCGAGGGCGTCGCGGGCCAGCAGTCGACTGTCCAGGCACTCCAAGGGTTCGGCTACATCATCGGCGCGATGATCGTCGGGGTCTTCTTCTATGTCCTGACACTCCAGAAGATCCCGCAGTTCGGCATGCTCAAAGCGCTCGGGGCAAGCAATCGCTACATCATCGGACAGCTCCTCATTCAGGTCATCGTGATTGCCGGCATCGGCATCGCCCTCTCGCTCCCGCTGGCGATCCTGACCGACCGGGGCTTACAGTCGCTGCCCGACTCGGTTCCGATCGCATTCACGACCAGTATGTTCGTTACCACCTGTGTCGCGCTGCTGGTGACAGCCCTGCTCGGCGCGATTTTCAGCGCGCGGCAGGTGTTGCGTGTTGATCCCATCATTGCCCTCGGGCAGCAGCAATAAGAACTGAACCGGGCAAGGGAGTCACCACAAGACATGACCGGATTGTTAGAGATCACCAACCTCACGAAGACCTACGGCAGCGGCGAACAGGCCGTCCAGGCTGTCCGAAATATCTCGCTGACTGCTGACGGCGGCGAATTCATCGCCGTGATCGGCCCGAGCGGCTCCGGCAAGACGACGCTGCTGGCGATGGTCGGCGGCCTGCTCACCCCAACCGACGGGAAGATCACCGTGTCTGGCCGCGACATCGCGCGCCTGTCATCCAGCCAGCTGGCCGAGTTCCGGCGCCAGTCGATTGGCTATGTCTTCCAGGCCAACAACCTGTTGCCGTACCTGACAGCGCGAGAGAACCTGCTCGTGATGAGAGCCATCGGTGCTGGACGCGGCGCCAGCAAAGAGCGCGCCGACCAGTTACTGAACGAACTCGGTCTGGAAAAGCGCGCGAATGCCGCTGCGACGGAACTCAGCGGCGGTGAGCGCCAGCGCGTAGCCATCGCACGAGCGCTGATGAACGACCCCGAACTGGTGCTGGTCGATGAGCCAACAGCCAGCCTGGACTCATCCCGCGGCAAGCAGGTCGTGGAACTGCTGATCGAAGAAACCAAGGCCCGCAACAAACTGGCGATCATGGTGACACACGACCTCGACATGGCCGTCAAAGCCGACCGCATCTTCGAGATGCGCGACGGCGTCCTGAGCGAGCACACGGGCTAGCAGTCGTAGCGAACAGCGACATCGCCTGATTTAACGCTTGCATCGGCAAGCTGGTAGATCCTGTTGCCTTGCGACGCGCCATCAACGAGAATGCACCATCCGAACAATCTCAGACCAGGCAGTGAGGCTCCGGCTTCACAACCGCCGAGCGCAGCACCAGCATGTCGTCATCGATCGATCCGAAGGAGGTGCTCGTGTCCACTCCGCGTCAAGGTGACACTGCCCAGCCGCCGCCTGCCGTACTCCTCCAGATGATGACCGGGTACTGGCTGTCCCAGGCCCTGCATACGGTCGCATCGCTTGGGATTGCCGATCTGCTCGCCAACGGCGAACGGTCGGCGGAAGATCTCGCAGCCGCGTCGGGTGCCAACGAACCAGCCCTCTATCGAGTCATGCGCGCGCTGGCCAGCGCCGGAGTCTTCAGCGAAGTCAAACCCCGGCAGTTCGCCCTGTCGCCACTGGCTGACCTGCTCCGGAGCGATGTGCCGGGCTCGATGCGCTCACTCGCGCTCCTCTACGCGGAAGAACAGTACCGCGCCTGGGGCGACCTGCTGCACAGTGTCCGGACCGGAGAACCAGCCTTCGAGGCACGCTATGGGATGTCCTATTTCGACTACCTCGCCGCCCATCCCGACGCCGACGCGGTCTTCAACGACGCAATGACCGGCTGGAGCCGCCAGGTCGCCAGCGGGGTCGCAGACACCTACGACTTCTCACCGTTCACAACGATCGTTGATGTCGGTGGCGGCTATGGTGCGCTGCTGGCGTCGGTGCTGCAGCGCACGCCGGATGCCCGGGGGGTCCTCTTCGACCTGCCGCACGTTGTGGACGGGGCGCACGTAGTACTCCAGGCGTCCGGTGTGCTGGATCGATGCGAACTCGTCGGAGGCGATTTCTTCGCCGCCGTTCCCGAAGGCGGGGACGCATATATCCTCGCCCAGATCCTGCACGACTGGGACGATGCCCGCTGCATCACCATTCTCCAGCGCATTCGGGAGGCGATCCCACCACATGGCCGGCTACTGATCGTCGAACTCGTCATCCCGCCAACGAACGAGCCGTCGTTCGGGAAATGGCTCGATGTCCACATGCTGGTCCTGCTGAGCGGTCGCGAGCGGACGATCAACGAGTATGCTGCCCTGTTCGAAGCCGCAGGCTTCTCGCTCGGGCAGGTCGTTCCGACCCAGCCCGGCCCGTCGGTGATCGAGGCGATTCCGGCCTAAAGCAGGAGGCAGAGCGCCCCGTTCTGCCTCCTATTGTCATCGTGAGTAGTGCACCACAATGATCTTGCCGGATGACATGTTCGGGAGTGCTGTCCCATTTCCCCTGTCATCCCGACGAACGGAGGGATCTCGTAACTCGTTCGCGCTGGACGGGTTCAACGAGGACGAGATCCCTCCGTTCGTCGGGATGACAGGGGAACAGAACGACGCAACCCGACGCAATCACTGTGGTGGACTACTCAGGACGACAAGGCGGGGCGCGGTACTTCGGCAATACGTTGTAATCCGGTAACAACACACATCGCGAGACGTGCTATTGCCATCTCACCGCCCGTCGCGGTCGCCGTCAATCCGGGACAGGCCGAAGTGCTCGACAATGCGATCTGCTGCCGCCTCTGCTGGAAGATGTGTGATGTCCAGCCGCAGGTGCGGGACATCGAGAGGGAACGCACCGCCGCTGTCGTAACGGTGGGTGGCATCGGTCTGTTGCAGGTAGTCATCGGTGACCCAGTACGGGTGCTTCTGCCGCCAGCGATCTTCGTTGCGGTTGCGTTCCATCCGTACCGCCAGCGGTGCAACGAGTTCAACACACACCACGCGACCGCCGGACTGAAACGGCTCGAGCCAGCCACTGATGGTCTCCATGTCGGCAGGCACATCGAAGCGCCACGCCACCGTCGTCACCACATCCAGTCCCGCAACGTACGCTTCCGCGAAGAACATCCTCCGCCAGGCGTCGCTCAACCGCGTAAATGACGGGGTGCCGAACGGGAAATAGGGCGACAGCGCGTCACTGACAACGTGGCCGTGAAACAGCCGGAATCCTGTGACACGACTCAGTGCCTGGCCAACGGTCGTCTTACCGACGGCTGGCGGACCGATCAGACAGACGAGTGTCGGAGGCTGGTCAGGTGTCTGCATCATCGCCCGATGATAGCGCGTTCCACAGCCTGTACCAACGGACAGCGCGTTGACCGCACGTCACACCGTAGACTGTACGTACACATGTTCGCAGGCGTGACGTTAGCGAAGGATTCGACGCATGAAATTCCTCCTCACCTCCGCCGGTATCAAGAACCCGAGCATCCATGGCGCGCTGCTCGACCTGCTTGGGAAGCCGATCGAAGAGTCGAGCGCACTCGCGATCACCACCGGGTCGTACGGGCACGGATGGGTCACGCCTGAGGGAGCCTGGCGGTTCCTCAGTGGAAATCAAACCGACACCCCGATGGTCGAGTTGGGATGGAAGTCCGTCGGTGTCCTGGAACTGACCGCGTTGCCCAGCATCGGCGCAGAGCGCTGGACTCCGTGGGTTCAGGAGACGGACGTATTCCTGGTCAATGGCGGCGACGCCCGGTATCTGCACTACTGGATGCAAGAGTCCGGCCTGGCCGAGATCCTGCCCTCGCTCGATGCGGTCTGGGTAGGCCTGAGCGCCGGAAGCATGGTCATGACCCCGAACATCGGTGACTGGGACGTCGAATGGCTACCTCCCACCGGTCGTGACGACACGATGCTCGGTCTGGTCGATTTCTCCATCTTCCCGCATCTGGGACATCCGATGCTGCCAAAGAACACGCTGGCTACCGCCGAGCGGTGGTTCGCCGAGTTGTCCAACCCGGCCTACGCGATTGACGACGACACCGCCATCAAGGTAGTCGATGGCACCGCCGAGGTCATCTCCGAGGGGGAATGGAAACTCCTCACCCACTGACATGCCGCTCGGAAGATCGATCCGCGAATCCCGGCCCTGTCGGAAAACGCATCACTACCGCGCTGGTAAAGAAATGGAAATGCACGTTGAAGATGCTGCTCACGTCTGCCGGGGTCAGGAACCCGAGCATCCAGACTGCGCTGGTCGGTCTGCTGGGCAAACCAACCGCCGAGTGCAACGCCCTCGCGATCTCGACCGCCTCCCACGGGCATCCGATGGCCGGGCCGCCCCGGGCATGGGAGTTCTACAGCGGCCGGCCAACCGAAACGCCAATGGTCGAACTGGGCTGGAAGTCGGTCGGCGTGCTGGAACTGACCGCGCTGCCCAGCCTGGGGAAAGATCGCTGGCTCCCATGGGTCGAGCAGGCCGACGTGCTGCTGGTCAACGGCGGCGATACCCTGTTCCTCGCCTACTGGATGCGCCAGTCCGGACTGGACGAACTACTGCCGACACTGGATATCGTCTGGGTTGGCCTGAGCGCCGGTAGCATGGTGATGACGCCCAGAATCGGGCAGGATTTCGTCATCTGGACGCCACCCGGCGGTGGCGATGACGCGCTCGGATTCGTGGACTTCTCGATCTTTCCGCACCTGGATCACCCGATGCTGCCGAGCAACACGCTGGCCAATGCCGAGAAATGGGCCGCTGGTCTCGGCAACCCGGCCTACGCGATCGACGACGAGACGGCGTTCAAAGTCGTCGATGGCGAGATCGAAGTCATCTCCGAGGGGAACTGGAAGCAGTTAACTCCCTGATCCGGTCACGTCCTGCAGTGCGGACACAATGGCTGCCGTCGCGGCGCGGGTTCCATCGACCGGGCAGCCATCCGCACCAATCCGGAGCGCACCCCAACGCAGTGCGTGCTCGACACCACCTTCCACCATCCGGGCGGCGTCACGTTCTCCAAGATAGTCGAGCATCATCGCCGCCGAGAGTATCTGGCCAAGCGGGCTGGCGCGATCGAGCCCTGCCAGTGACGGTGCGCTGCCGTGAATCGGCTCGAAGTAGGCCGCTTCATCACCGATGTTCGCAGACGGGCACAGACCGATCCCACCGATCGTCCCGCCAGCGAGGTCGCTGAGGATATCGCCGAGGAAGTTCTCCATCACGAGGACATCGAAGCGCTCCGGTTCCATGACGAGCGCCTGAGCGGCGGCATCGGCATAGAGCGTGTCAGCTGCAATCTCCGGGTACTCCGCAGCGGCCTCCTCGAAGATCGAGCGGAAGAACCCGAAACTGCGCAGGACGTTGCTCTTGTCAACGCAGGTGACGCGCCGCTTGCCGTTGCGGCGTCGCGCCAGTTCGAAGGCATAGCGACAGACACGCTCCACACCGGGGCGCGTCATGAACAGCACGTCGCTGGCGGCCCAGTCGTTGGCAACGCCTCGGCCACGTGATGCGTACAACCCCTCGGTGTTCTCACGCACAATCACATAGTCGATCTCACCCGGTTCGCGGCGGATCGGCGCAGTGATCCCGGGCAACAGCCGGGCCGGGCGCACATTGGCGTAGGTGTCGAGACCGGTGCGCAGGACGCCGCCCAGCAAGCCGGCCTCGGTCCCATCCGGCAGTCGCACGCCCGGCAGCCCGACCGGACCTTTCAGGACGGCGTCGGCAGCACGGCAGGCAGCCAGCGTCTCTTCAGCGATGTTGCGACCCGTCTGGAGATACTCGCCAGCGCCAGCCTGCCGCTCGTCCAGGTCGAGCCGAAACCCTCCATTGAGCCGTTGTACGGCTTCAAGGACCGTCAGGGTCGCCTGCACGATCTCCGGCCCGATTCCATCTCCGGGAATGACGACGATCCGATACGTGCGCATGCCACCCCTCCCCCGCTGTGTCCACCCCCGCTCCACCGGTTGCGGGAACGCCCTCAGTGTAGAACGTGAGCCGGAATGCGATGACGACACACCCCTAATGGTATGGTGATCGATTCGAACTGGTTCCGGTACGGATGCGTATGTCGAAACCAGGCTGGCGCGTTCGACTATCTGATGAAGGGTGTTCGGATGGGCACCCGTGGATGCTGGCGAGTATCGCCGAACCGAGTCATGGTACGAGGGGAATCTGCATGTCTACTGAGGATGTCCTTGCCACGATGCCACCGATCGTCGATCGGGCCACCTGGCAGGAGCAGGTCGCTGAGTTGCGCAAGCGCGAGAAGGCACACACCCGCGAGGGCGACGCAATTGCCGCCGCTCGCCGGAGGCTGCCGATGGTCGAGGTCGACCCAGCGACGCCGCTGATCAGCGCGAACGGGCAGATCACCCTCCTCGACGCCTTCGAGGGCAGGAGAATCCTGTTCGCGTCCTACACGATGTGGCACACCGGCAACGATGCCGCCGGTCAGTGCGAGGGTTGCACGTTCAACAACGCGCACGTCCTCGAACTCGGCTACCTGCACTCGCGCGACGTCACCTTCGCCGTCTTCTGCGACGGACCGTTCGAGGAGAGCAACCGCTACCGCGAGTTCATGGGCTGGGAAATGCCGTGGTACGCGGTCCCGGCTGAATCTCGCGAGCGTCTGATCGCCGGACGCCACTTCGGCATGAAGTGCTGCTACCTGCGCGATGGCGACCGGGTCTTCGAGACCTACTGGACGACCGGCCGCGGCTGCGAAGCGATGGGCAACTCCTACGGGATGCTTGACATGACCGTCTTCGGGCGTCAGGAGACCTGGGAGGACTCGCCCGCAGGCTGGCCACAACCGTTCGACAGCAAACAGCCCGGCGACGCCTTCCGCCTCAACGGCCGCCCGATCGCGCAACTATCACGCATCGCCGCCGGCCGCTCCGATGACCTCGGAAATGCCGGTGAATCAAACAGCAGTCACTGCTGTCACGAGAGCGAGACGTAGACGCACTACTCTCCTCGTACAACCGCCGAGTGGTGAACCACTCGGCGGTTTTGGGTTATGTCGTCTCCCGCCACCTGTCATTCCGACGAACGGATGGATCTCTTCCCCGTTGAACCCGTGTGGCGCAAACGAGTCACGAGATCCCTTTGGTGGACTACTCAGGAGGTCTTTGACCAGTTCCTGCGACGAAGGTTCGCGCTCCTCGATCGTAGCTACAACACCCGGTCGCGCGAGCGGTAGTCCTCGATTGGCCAGGCCTTCATGCCGCCGGTGAAGACGCTGATGATCTTGCCGTCGGCGTCACGCTCGTAGCGGTAGTGCTCGCCGACCGAGCCGTAGGGCGATCCGCCCATGATCCGCAACGTGTTGGCATCGACGACCGCCAACTCGATCGGCTGGATGACCGGCGACGGCAAGGCCGGGCTGCTGGCGAACAGCTTTCCGCCGAGAAGATAGACATCCGTCACGCCCCAGAGCGCGGCGAAGCGCCCGGTGAAGCTCGACAGGTCGATCTCTTCCTCCGGCTGGTCAGGTGCCTGGAGCGCCGCGCTGTTGGTCAGGCCGGAACTCAGCGAGAGCTTCGGAGCGACCGCACGCGCCTTGTCGAGGATCTTCAGGACGCCTGCCGCCAGTTCCTCGGCCGGGCCATCGACGGCGTTGGTCAGGACCGAGATCGCCAGTCCTTCGTTCGGGTCCCACATCGTTCGGGTGATGTGTCCGGGGTAGCCGCCCGAGTGGCCGACCATCCGGTGGCCGTCGTAGTAGTGGATCGTCGTCCCGTAGCCGTAGCCATCGCGTGGTGCCTCGGGCGCGAGTTCCGTCCAGACGGCTCGCTGCATCTCGTTCTTCGAGCGGTCGCTGATCAGCCGGTCGTCGCCGAAGAAATGCGCCGAGGCGAACTGGACCATGTCCTCAGCCGTCGAGTAGAAGCCGGTTGCGGCCGCCATCGAATGCGTGTTGACGTGCGGGATCACCTGCCGGTCGGTCCAGCTCGCCAGACCGCTGTGGCCGCCTGCGTAGTCGGACAGCCGTGCCTCGTCCAGTTCCGGCCCAGTGTTCTTGAGGCCCAGCTTCTCGACGATCGCCGTCTTCGTGTACTCGTTGTAGCTGCTGCCGGACGCCGCGCCGATGATCATGCCCAGCAGCGAGAAACCGATGTTGGTGTACTTGAAGGTCGATTCCGGCTGGCGAACGGCACCCTCGCGAATCGTGATCTCCAGCAGTTCATCCTCGTTCGGGAACGGCCGGCTGTGCGCCCAGTAGGTCGCATCAATCCCGTCGCGGATGACACCAGCGGACTGCGAAACGAGTTCGCGAACGGTCGCGTCCGCCAGCGGGGAACCGGCCTCCTTGAGGGCCGGAATCCACTGTCCGGCCGTGTCGTCCAGCCGTAGCTTGCCGGCCTCGACCAGTTGCATCATCGCCGTCGCCGTAAAGGTCTTCGAGTGCGACGCGATCCGGAACAGATGCGAGGTCGTCAGATCCTCACCCGTATCGAGGTTCGACTTGCCATACGCCTTGCTGAACTGCAACTTGCCATCGAACCAGACCGCCACCTGAGCGCCGGGCGCCCGCAACCGCCAGACGCGGTAGTCGAGCCACGAATCAACGTAGGCCAGCGCCTCCTGCATGACCTCGACCGCTGAACGAGAAGAATCAGCCACCGTATTGCTCCATTACTTGCTGCTCGAAGCATTCGTCAGTCAGCTCCACCAGCATATGCCGGTAGAGCCCGGTGCAGGCTATCGAAGCCGAAGCAACTGTGCAACCAGTCCGGCCCACATCTCTATATGTCGTTCGACCGGCATCCCCTTCCATGACATTTGTCCTGTTCAACCCTCACCAGAACGGTGTCAGACTGTCAGTATCCGACCCAATTTGTAGGACGACGCGCAGTAGATCGCGTCGACGATTCCTGAACAGGATCCGCCCGTGCAATCGACCGAGTCTGGCTGGGGTGTCGACCACAACCTCGAATCCGAACGCGAGGTAGCCAGGTTCATGGGTTCCTGGCGCCTCTTGCGCTGGTTGCTGACACTGATCCACATCGCCATGGGCGCCCTGGCGTTCATTGGGTACTCCCCAAATTATGGGCCGTCCTTCATCGGGATGGTCGTCGTACTCGTGATCATCCTGCTCATCGATGTCCTGCCAATCAAGCCTGCCTGCACGTTACTGGTGGCTCGCAGAGCTGGCATCCGGGTTCTCATGATCGGCGTCGCGCCATTCACGCTCGTCCGTGATGGTGCGCGGTTCCGGCGAATGTCAGGATTCCGCTACCCAATGCCAACCGGTGAGTTCCTGCCAACCTCCACGACCGTCGATGCCCATCTTGCTGCCACAAGGCAACTCGAGCAGGCCATGCAGCGTGGTCATCTCTACACCGCCGCACTCTTCGTCGTGCTGGCGCTCGTGGCCTATCCACTGACCGGTGGATTGCTGGTATCTGGCCTGTTCATCCTTGCGATGCTCAAGGAACTGCTGTTCAGGTGGTCGCGAATCTATAGCACCCGCCAGTCGACTTCATTCATCGACCGTTTCCCGACGATGCGAACAACCTGGGAAGCGGGCATCCGGACGGCCGCATTGGTCGTCGAAGGAACTCGCCCGCGTGATATCGACCTCAACCAGGTCCAGGACCTGCTCAGTGCGCCACGAGGAACGATCCAGTACGTCTCCGGGCGACTTGCGGCAGCCGCCTGCCTGCGAGACCGTGGCCAAGTAGCGTACGCGGCGCAACTGGTCGATGAGGCGCTCGCCGCCTCCCGGCGAGACTTCGGCCAGACCCACATCTCGGCCCAACTTGCGGCTGCCGGGTTTGCCGTGACGGTGCGCAATGACCCCGTGACAGCACGCAAGCTTTACCGCTCGGCGCGGCCACGGCGCGGCGACCAATACATATTCAAGCTGGTCGAAGCACAGATCCTTCAGAAGGAAGAGCGGCCCGAAGACGCCCGTAAGGCCGCACTCGCCGGCCTTCGATTGATCCCTAAAGCGATCTCGAAAGGCGACGCCGCAGCTGCGAAAGAGCAACTCGAAGCGCTCGTTGGTGTGGCATCCGAGCCAGCGCGACCGCAAGCAGTCGCTCCTTAGAGCCGTAGCCACCACTGTCGTTCTGAGTCGCGGCCCCATCATTATGCATCGTGCGAAAGCGCATACAGTCGCTAACACACCGTTGCCCAATCAATCCCAATCCGGTAGGGGCGACATCGCAATGTCGCCCTGCTCCCGGCGTGGACAGGTCAGGGTGGCAACGAAGGGAAGTCCGATATTTGTCCCCACGGCTAAATGCAGCAAAGAGGGCAGCAGCCAAGGACGACAGGGGTGGCTACCGTCTAACGTAGGCGATTGCCATCTCGACAGCACGGCATGACCGGCGCTACAGTGTCCTACCAAACCAGATAGACCCGCATGCCGCCGTCTCACGAGGAGGATGCGATGGATCACCGGCACCCACCTGACGCGGATCGTGGCGAACTCGACGCGGTCGTCGTCGGGGCAGGCTTCGCGGGGCTCTACATGCTCTACCGCCTGCGCGAGATGGGGCTGCGGACACGCGTCTTCGAGATGGGCAGCGATGTCGGTGGAACCTGGTACTGGAACCGCTACCCCGGCGCCCGCTGTGACAGCGATAGCATGGACTACTCCTACTCATTCTCCGAAGAGTTGCTGCAGGAGTGGGAATGGACCTCACGCTACCCCGACCAGGCCGAAATCCTCAACTACTTGCGGCATGTCGCCGACCGCTTCGACCTGCGCCGCGACATCCAGTTCGATACGCGGGTGACCGCCGCTCACTTCGACGACACAACACAACGCTGGGCCGTCACAACCGAGCAGGGCCAGCACCTGACGGCGAAGTACGTCGTGATGGCGACCGGTTGCCTCTCGGCGCAACAGGTTCCGCAGATGCCCGGGCTGGAGTCGTTCCGGGGCGACTGGTATCACACCGGCGGCTGGCCGCATCAGGGTGTCGATTTCACCAGCAAGCGCGTCGGCATCATCGGGACCGGTTCGTCCGGTATCCAGGCGATCCCGGTCATCGCCGAACAGGCGAACCACCTCTACGTCTTCCAGCGCACGCCCAACTACAGCCTCCCGGCCCGAAATGGACCGATCGACCCGGAGCGGGTCCGTGAGCTCAAGGCACGTTACGTCGAGTACCGCAAGGAGATCCGCTACTCGCGTGGTGGCTCGGGCGTCCCGGCCCCGACGAAGTCGGCGCTGGAGGTGTCGCCCGACGAACGCCAGCGCGCCTATGAAGCGGCCTGGGCACGCGGAGGTATCGGCTTCGGCTCGACCTTCACGGAAATGACCATCAACAAGGAAGCCAACGACATCGCCGCCGAGTTCGTGCGCTCGAAGATCCGCGCGACGGTCCACGATCCGGAGGTCGCCGAGGCGCTCTGTCCCTACTCCTACCCGATCGGCACCAAACGCGTCTGCCTCGACACGAACTACTACGAGACCTACAACCGCCCGAACGTGACGCTGGTTGACCTCCGCAAGACCCCAATTGAAGCGATCACGCCCGATGGGTTACGGACCAGCGACACTGAGTACGCACTCGACAGCATCGTCTTCGCGACCGGCTACAACGCGATGACCGGCGCGCTACTGGCCGTCGATATCCGTGGCCGGGGCGGCCAGCCGCTACGGGAGCGCTGGGAGGCCGGACCACGCTCCTACCTCGGCATCGGCATCGCCGGATTCCCGAACCTGTTCACGATCACCGGCCCCGGCAGCCCGTCGGTGCTGACCAACATGCCGGTCGCCATCGAGCAGCACGTCGAGTGGGTATCCGACTGCGTCGCTTACCTTGAGGAACGTTGCCTCGCGACGATCGAACCCGCGCCAGCCGCCGAGGACGCCTGGGTTGAGCACGTCTCCGAACTCGGCAACGCGACGCTCTTCCCGCTGGCCAACTCCTGGTACATGGGCGCCAATGTGCCCGGCAAACCACGGGTGTTCATGCCCTACGTTGGTGGCCTCGGCGTCTACACCCGGCACTGTGAACAGATCGCAGCCAACGGCTATGAGGGGTTTGTCCTGACAGCGGGATGAAGTGGAGCAGCCACAATGGAGAACGGACACAACCGGGTCGCTCTCGTCACCGGCGCTGCCAGCGGCATTGGCCGCGCAACCGCGCTGGCCTTCGCAGCCACCGGAGCGTCGGTCATGCTGGCCGACATCGACACTGACGGTGGCGAGGAGACACGAGCACTGATCCGCGACCAGGGTGGCAACGCGGCCTTCATGCGCGTCGATGTCGCCGTCGATGCCGAGGTCGCAGCGATGGTGGCCGCCACCGTCGAGCAGTTTGGTCGTCTCGACTGGGCCTTCAACAACGCCGGGATCGAAGGCGTCGTCTCCTCGATCGTCGACTACCCCGAGGAGGTCTTCGACCGTGTCAGCGCGGTCAACATCAAGGGTGTCTGGCTCTGCATGCGGCACGAGATCCCGGTCATGATCGAGCAGGGCGGCGGCGCGATCGTGAATACATCATCGATCGCCGGGTTGGGCGGCAACCCGCACGTCATTGCCTACACCGCCAGCAAGCACGCCGTCATCGGCATGACGAAGTCGGCAGCCCTCGCCTGTGCGGCCGACAACATCCGCGTCAACGCCGTCTGCCCGGGCATCATCCAGACACCGATGATCGAGCGGCTGACCGTCGAGGCCTTCACCCGCGAAGGGTTCGATGCCGTCCAACCGATCGGCCGTCGCGGAGAGCCGGAAGAAGTCGCCGCCACCGTCGTCTGGCTCTGCTCGGACGCGGCCTCGCTCGTAACCGGCATCATCATGCCGGTCGATGGTGGCGCGTCGGCTGGATCGCGGTCGACCACCCGGTAACCATCCCACCCCGGAACAGGATGCGACAGCCTCCCGGAAGCATGTGATACTGGGCCAGATCACGGTCACAGACAATCAGATGCGGGAGGGGACGAGTGGGCAAGCGTAGCCAATGGGTGATCGACAAGACTGAGGCGGTGTCGAGCGACGGGATGGTCGCGGCGATGCAGCCGCTGGCGGCTGAGGCTGGCGCCGAGATGCTACGGCAGGGTGGCAACGCGATCGACGCGGCCGTCGCGACAGCGCTGGCGGTTGGCGTCGTCGAGCCGTTCATGAGCGGTCTCGGTGGCATCGCCTTCCTGACTTACCATGATGCATCCACCGGCCAGACGTTCGGCCTCGATGGCAGCACGGTCCTGCCACAGGCGATCCGGCCCGAGATGTTCGAGATCCTGCCCGGTGGCGGGACATCCGGCATGTACGGCTGGAAAGCGACCAAGGACGACGCCGCCAATTCCGGCTGGCTGACTCCAGGTGTGCCGGGGATGCCGGCCCTGATCGGCGAGGCGCACAAGCGCTACGGCCGCCTGCCCTGGAAGGACGTCGTCCAGCCTGCCATCCGGTTGGCTGAGGAGGGCTACGAGGTCAACCACTACATCGCGATGGTGACCTCGGCGGCCTACGCCAAACTCAGCAAGGTTCCCGAGAGCCGCAAGACGTTCATCAAGCCGAACGGCGCGCCCTACGCGCCGTCGCTTGGCGGCGCCGGTGATCGGCTCGTCCAGCAGGATCTGGCGCGGACGCTGCGGCTGATCGCCGACGAAGGGCCGGACGTCATCTATCGCGGTGAGATCGCGCAGATGATCGCCGACGACATGGCTCGCAATGGCGGCCTGATCACGATGGACGACCTGGCAGCCCACCAGACGCTCGACTTCGAGCCGCACATGATGGACTACCGTGGCTACCAGATTTACGGCCAACTCCAGAACAACGGCTACCCGACCGTCCTCGAAGCGCTTCAGATCCTCGAAGGGTTCGACGTCGCCGGGCTGGGCTACCAGACGACCGAGGCACTGCACGTCATCATCGAGTCGCTCCGACGCGCCTTCCTCGACCGGCTGCGCTACCTCGGCGACGCGGCCCTGATGCCGGTCCCGATGCAGGGCGTCATCTCGCGCGACTTCGCCGCCGAACGACGCGCGACGATCGATCTGAACGCGGCTACCCCCGGCGAGGAGCCGGGCGACCCGTGGAAGTACGATCCAAGCGGCAACGACTGGCGCCCGGAGCGGGATAGCGGCGCAGGCGAGGGCCAGACGACGCACATCTCCGTCATCGACCGCGACCACAACATGGTCTCGTTGACCTCGACACTGGGCGGCGTCTACGGATCGGGCGTCGTCATCGCCGGGACCGGCATCGTCCTCAACAACGCGACGATGTGGTTCGACCCGGAGCCGGGCTCCGTCACATCGATCGGCCCTGGCAAGCGAACGATGTCGGCCGCCTCGCAGGTCGTCATGCTGAAGGATGGCAAGCCGTTCGCGGCGTTTGGCTCGCCCGGTGGCCGCCGTGTCATCTCAGCCGTCTACCAGATCGCCGTCAACCTGATCGACTACGGCATGAGCATGCAACCTGCCATCTCCGCCCCACGCATCCACAGCGAAGGGCGCGACAGCGAGGTCTCGACGCGCATTCCGGACGAAGTCCGCAACGCGCTGCGGGCGTTGGGCCACGAAGTCGTCGACCGCGAGGAGAACCTCTCGACCAACTTCTTCGCCCGCCCGAACGGCGTCATGATCGATCCTGATTCCGGCGAACTCCGCGGCGGCGTCTTCCCCTACACGCCAGCGACCGCCGTCGGCGTCTAGCGGGAGAAGCAGATCGAGAGATGGGAATCGGGAATCGGGCCGCCAGTTCCTGATTCTCGATTCCCACGTGTCCAAACTACCGTATACTGCGCCCACCACGGACGAGGGGATCCTGGTAGGAAGCATTCCACGTGATGCTGGACGTCGGGGTGGCGTCCGAATCGAGTGAGAGGAAGAGATGGTGGTGTTCCGAGGGAGCCGTCTGCGGCTTGCAGCGCTGCTGATGGTTCTGATGTTGCTGCTGCCGCTCGTCGTTGCCTGCGGTGGCGACGACGATGACGATGCCGATCCAACCGCAACAACCGCGTCAACCGAAGCCGCCAGCACTGAGCCAGCTGGCACCGGCGACGCAACCCCAACCGAAGAGGAAGAGGACGAAGAAGAAGCGACCGCAACCGAGGAGGAAGAGGACGAAGCCTCGCCGACCACCGGTGGCTCCGACGCTTCCCCGACCACCGGCAGCGGCAGCACCGGTGATGTGACCACCTTCGGGCCATTTACGCCCGAGGACCTGTTCTTCGGCTACGAGATCGACGAGCCGGAGACCGAAGGCGGCGTCCTGATCGAGGCTACCGCCACCGACATGTCGACCTTCCTGTCGATCATCACTCAGGACGTCCCATCGAGCGATGTCCAGGGAATGATCTTCGAGTCACTGGTAACGGTCGACCCGACGACGCTCCAGCCGGTTGGCCTGCTGGCCGAGTCGTGGGACATGAACGCCGACGCCTCGGTCTACACCTTCCACCTGCGTGAGGGTGTCAACTGGTCGGACGGCGAGCCATTCACGGCCGATGACGTCCTGTTCACCTACAACGCGTTCATGGACCCGGCCACGAACTCGCCGCGCGTCAGCGACATGACCAGCCAGATCGAGAGCATCGAGATTCTCGATCCGATGACGGTCCAGTTCAATCTCAAGGGTGCGTTCCCGGACTTCCCGATTGACCTCGGCGTCTACAACCTGATCGCCGAGCACATCTGGGCGGATGTCGAGCCGGCCGCGATGGCCCAGGACCCGGGTTCGACCGGCACCGACCCGTCCCGCGTCGTTGGCACCGGCCCGTTCCTGCTTGAGGAGTGGATCCCGACCGACCACGTCACGCTCGTCGCGAACGAGAACTACTGGAACGGCGCGCCGATCCTCGACGAGTTCATCTACAAGATCCTGCCGGACGACTCCGCAACCGTGAACCAGCTCAAGACTGGTGAGATCGACTGGGGTGCCCTGACGCCGTCGGCGGTCAGCGAGTTCGAGGGTGATCAGAACGTCGAAGTCATCGACTTCCCGACGCTCTCCTTCTCCTTCTATGGCCTGAACCTCGACACGACCAAGACGACGCTCTTCCAGGATGTCGAAGTTCGCCAGGCGCTGATGTACGCCCTCGACCGCGAGGCGATGCTCGAATCGATCTACTTCGGGTTCGCCGAGATCGCTGTCGGAACGATCCCGACCATGTCCTGGGCCTACAATCCGGACGCGGTTGAGATGAAGTACCCGTACGACCCAGCAGAGGCCGAAGCGCTACTGGATGCAGCCGGCTGGGTTGACAGCAACGGCAACGGCGTCCGCGACAAGGACGGCCAGGAACTCTCGTTCGAGATGAACGGCATCGCCGGTAACGCCGTCGCCGAAGCGACACTGGTTGCCATGCAGGAATACTGGGACCAGATCGGTGTCGAGATGACGCCGGCGCTGGAGCCGTTCCCGGCTCTCGTCGAGCGCATCGCCCAGACGTTCGACTTCGAAGCCTTCCTCGTCGGCTTCAGCTGGGGTGCCGCCGTCGACCAGTCGACGATGTTCATCTGCGATGCCACCGGTGGCAACGGCTTCAACATCACCGGCTACTGCAACGAAGAGGTCGACGCGATCCTCGCTGAGGCACTCAGCGAGCCGGACCAGGAGCGGCGCATGGAGCTCTACGCTGAGTTCCAGAACATCGTCTCCGAGGAACTGCCGGAGTCGGTCATCTTCTTCACCCGCGGTATCAACGGCCTGAGCAACCGCGTCCACAACGTGTTCCCGAACACGGTCAACGAGCGGTTCAACGCCCAGACCTGGTGGGTCGAGCAGTAACCCCAATTTCCGTGGTATGACAACCGCCCGGTGTCGAGCGAACTCGATGCTGGGCGGTTGCCCTTTTCAGCAGAGCAAAGGTGGGCGCGATGACATCTCACCCAGCGTGGCAACAGGTCAGCGGAAACGCCGCCGAAATCTACGCCTTGCACCTCGTCCCGGGAATGTTCGCCCCCTGGGCACCGGTCCTCGTCGATACTGCCGGAGTTCAGCCAGGCGACCGAGTCATCGACATCGCCTGTGGCACCGGCGTCGTCGCCCAACTGGCAGCCGAACGCACCGGAGCGACCGGCCAGGTCGTCGGCCTCGACGTCAACACCGCGATGCTGGCCGTCGCTCGCGCACAGACCACCGGCATCGAGTGGATTGAGGCCAACGCCCAGGCAATCCCGCTGCCCGATGGCTCGTTCGACGTCGCCCTCTGCCAGCACGGACTGCAACAGTTCCCGGACCCGCTGGCAGCCCTGCGCGAGATGCGCCGTCTACTCGTCAGCAACGGACGGCTCGCGCTCTGCGTCTGGAGCCACCTCGACGGTAGTCCCGGCATGGCCGCGCTCGTTGCGGCCCTCGAACGACACGCCAGCCCGGCAGCCGCCAACAACCGCCGCGCACCATTCGCCCTCAGCGATGCCCGTCAGGTTCACTCGCTGATCGAGAACGCCGGGTTCCGCGAGATCACCGTTCGCACAGTCGCCCAGCCAACCCGCTTCCCGAACCCGGAAGCCCTCGTCACCGCCCAACTGGCCGCGACGCCGCTCTCCACCCTCGGCGCGATCGATGACGACACCGTCCGCGCAATCCAGGCCGATGTCCGCGAGGCAATGGAGCCCTACCGCAACGGCGACCAGTTCGCGATCCCGATGGAAGCGCATGTGGCATTCGCCAGAGCCTGACGTGGGTAGCGAAGATTGCATTCCCCGACAAAATCACTGTGGCGAACTACCCAGGATGGCAAAGAGAGCGTAGCGTCTGGAATCCGCTCCAGAACAAACCTTCTGGAGAATCCCGCCGACCGGAAGACCGATCAGGCTGCCTGTCGGTACATCGGGTAAACAAAGCGGAAGAACTTGCCGAGTTCGTGAATCAACCGAGGTAGCGGGAGCTTGCGTTTGGTCGGGTCAGCGTGCTGGAACATCCCGAACTCGGTGTAGCGGACACCGGCCCGTCCACCAAGCGCAGCAACCAACCGCCGCGACTCATCGACCGGAATGACCATGTCGTCGCGGTCGTGACCGACCATGATCAGCGGCGCGTGCAGACCCTCCAGATACGTCAGCGGGGACAGTTGTGTCAGCCGCTCCTGCATCACAGGTGGCAACTGGCGTAAGGCAGCGCTGGCCGATTCAGGAGCCAACGGCGTCAGCAATGGCAGGATCAGCCTGGCATCGTCCGACAACGGCTGCGGATCACAGCTGGCACCGTCCGGCAGAGATCGCAACAGGAGCGTCGCCTCGTCGGACTCCAGCAGCGACGTCATCGAGCGCTCGTAGACAGCGCGCGTCACTGGATCGACCGCCCACGGGACGCGACCGCTCATTGTCATCCGCGTCGCGCTGGCGATCGCCTCGCCGAGCGTCCACATCGACGCATACGGCGCGAAGGCACCGACGAAGCGAACGCGCTCGCGGACCAGCGGCTGAGCAGCCGCCATCAGCGCGAACGATGCACCGACGCAGGTGCCCAGCAATCCGCTCCGCGCTGGATCGATCCCTGGATGCGCCAGTAGCCGGTCATACGCCAACGCGATATTGTCGATATCGACCGGATCAAGCCGCTGGTCACGCATGGCTGGCGACCAGTAGAGCAGCGCCGCGAAGCCGGAACGCGCCAGCGCCTCGCCCAGCCGAGGCACCTGCGGGTGATCGATCCCAAACGGCACAACCCCGAGGCAGACGACCATCCCTGGGTGCGGTCCCGACGTCCCCGGAAGATACAGATCGCCAGTCGCGGTGCCATCCCGAGTCGGGTATTCCAGCCGCTCGACGGTTGGTGATGGCGTCACCCGATCGATCAGGCCGGACGGCATCGTCGGCAGCACCTTCAGGAAGAAGACCGTCGTCCTGACGGCTGCCAGCAGCCCTGTTCGCAGTTTGGGCATGTGACCGACCACCGCGCACTCCATCCGCTCGCCAGTCGTCCATCCTCGATCATCTATCGCACGGTACGCGTCGCAGGCGCGACAACTCGACCACCGCCAATGTCACAGCGGCGTACCAGAATGCTCGCCTGTAGCCGCCTGATGGCATCGAACGTGTAGTGCAACGCATCTGCGGATGCCGAACGCACCAGGGAGTCAGCGACGAATGAGAATCTGGGATGTCCCACCCGCGTGCCTGTGTCGCCAGCACCTGCTCGGCGAGCACCGCGAGTTGCACGCGATCTGGACGATCCTGACGACCGGCAAGACCGGCTACACTCGCCATCCCGAAACGATCCGCTGGCAGGGCAAACTTCGCGCACTCTGGCTCCGCCACGAAGCACTCGTCGAAGAGATGGCGCGTCGTGGCTACCAGCACGCCAGCCCACTCGACGAGTCGCTGGCGACCGGCGAGGCTGTCCAGACTGACTTCGTCGACCCCATCCCGGACCAGTTCGCGCTCCTGCGCGCCAAAGGCTGCGACTGCCGGATCAATCCACTCGAATAACAGGAAATGTCGATTCTTCCTCCGACCAATCGACAACCAGGTGAACGCGGCAACGTGGCCGCTCGCTTTTAATCTGGAGGAGGAAGATCGTGCGCAAGCTGATCGTCCAGGCGTTTTTCTCGCTCGACGGCGTGATCCAATCGATCAGCGCGCCGACTGAGGACACCGAGGGTGGCTTCAGGTACGGCGGCTGGCTGACGCCACATGTCGATGACGATTTCATGCAGTCCGTCATCGAGTCGATCCAACAGGCCGGTGCACTGTTGCTCGGCCGCAAGACATATGAGATTTTCTCAGCCCACTGGCCACTGGTCAGCGACGATGATCCGGTCGCGGCTGTCTTCAACCACGTTCCCAAGTACGTCGCCTCACGGAGCCTGACCAGCGCTAATTGGGCCACCTCGACCATCCTGCGCGACGACGTTGCTGACGCGGTCAGGGACCTCAAGCAACAGGACGGCGGCGAGATTCAGGTCCACGGTAGTGGCGATCTGATCCAGACACTCATGCAGCACGACCTGATCGACGAGTACCGCGTCTACACGGTCCCGGTGTTGATCGGCACCGGGAAGCGCCTCTTCAACGAGGGCACGGTCCCGCGCACGCTACGTCTCGTCGACACCCGGACGACGTCTACCGGCGTCATCCACAGCACCTACGAATCGGCTGGCGGTCTGACGGTCGGGACATATGAACCCGAACAGGGAAACTCAGCCTGAGCGCATCTGGAAAACGCCGTCGCGGGACGATGCCGGCACCTGTCGATTATCACCCCCGGCCAAACGACTACCCAGTGAAGGCGGCAGCGTTGCCGCTCGTCCTGCATGCAACGGAGGTAGCAGATGCGCAAACTGGTCGTTCAATCGTTCGTCTCGCTTGACGGTGTCGCGCAGGCGCCCGGTGCGCCCACTGAGGACACCGAGGGTGGCTTCGCGCACGGTGGCTGGCTCGTGCCACGACTGGACGATGCGTTTCTCCAGTTCGTCACCGAATCGACCCAGCGGGCCGGGGCACTCCTGCTCGGCCGCAAGACCTACGACATCTTCGCCGCCAGTTGGCCATTGATCGGCGACGACGATCCAGTCGCCGCCGTTCTCAACCACATCCCGAAGTACGTCGCCTCGCGAACGTTGGAAAATGCTGAATGGAACAACACGACGGTCATCAGCGGTGATGTCGCGGAAGCGGTTGCTGCGCTCAAGCAGGAGCCGGGCGGTGAGATCCAGGTCCACGGCAGCGGCGACCTCGTCCAGACGCTACTGCGCCATGATCTGGTCGACGAGTTCCGCATCCTGACTGCCCCGGTCCTCGTCGGCAGTGGCAAGCGACTGTTCGGCGACGGCACGATCCCGCGCGATCTACGTCTCGTCAGCACCCAGACAACACCAGCCGGAGCCATCTACAGCACGTTCGAGCGCACCGGCGAACTCACGGTTGGTGCATACGGCCCCGAGCAGGAGTCCTGAACACCCATGGCCGGGGTGGCGCCTACATCCGCGCCACCTCGGCCAGGTAGTGGGCACGATTGAGCGGGTTCGGCCCGACTCGCGCCCGAACCGGCGGCTCTCCGGCGACCGGCACGTAGCCGCTGAAGGTCGCCAGCCAGCCGCCGTCGCCGCGCGTCAACCCGGGTAACTGCTGCTCGACACCGCGCAGTTCCGCAGTCGGAATCGAACAGACCAACCGGGTCGTTGCGCCGTCGTTGATGACATCGCGGATCGTCGCCCGCGCCAGCACCAGCACCCCACAAACCGCACCGAAGGTGTCCTCCGGTATCTCCAGTTCCAGCGTCTCGAACGGCTCGCAGACCTCCGTCCCGGCCATCGAGACCGCCGCCATCAGCACCAGCGGTGTCAGTTTGCGGAAATCGCCCGCCGTGCTGACCGGCGACCAGAACCCGGCATGCGTCAGCCGGACAAGGCAATCGGTCACTTCCCAGCCGTGGATGCCCTGCTCCAGCGTCTCGTAGACCGTCTCCTCGATCGCGCGGTAGAAGGCTGGTGGCAGCGAGCCGAGCTCCCGTTCGTAGCGAATGCCGCTGCCGGTCGCCCCCGGCTCGACGTGGAAGCCGACCGTCCCATAGAACGGATTCTCGCCCTCGCCGATGATTTCGAACGCCGCGCCGGTCCCGACAACCCGCTCGATACAGATCGTCTGGCTCGGCCCGAACCATGCCCCGACGCCGTACTCACGCAGCAGCGTCTCGGTGATGACCTCCTTCTGCACTTCACCATAGAGGCGCACCGAAATCTCGCCGGCGTCGTTGCGCTGACGCAGCGACATCAGCGGGTCCTGCTCGGCCAGTTGCTCCAGTCCCTCGCGCAGCCGCGTGATCTGGGCCGGATCGAGCGGCTTGACAATGCTTTCGAGGGCCGGTGGTGCGAAGGCCGGCGCGATCTCCTCATCGCAGCCCCCGCTGCCGATTCGGTCACCGATCCGCACCGAGCGCAGTCCGTGTAACGCGGCGATCTCGCCCGGCCCGACCCGGTCGGCGGCTGTCGTCGCACCGGCCGCGAACCGGTCGACACCGGTGATCCGCTCCTCGATCTGCTCGATTTCGCCGAACGGATTGCGGCGCTGGAGCAGCACCCGCTGGCGGACGGCCAGACTCCCGCCAAACACCCGAACGTAGACGATCTTCTCGCCCGACGCCCGCCGTGTGATCTTGAAGACAGTCCCATCGGCTGGCCCGTCATCCGCCGTCGTGACGACCGGCAGCCACTCCTCGACGCCACTCAGCAACTCGCTCACGCCAACGCCGGTGATCGCCGAGCCGAAGTAGAGCGGGACGACATCACCAGTCGCGACCTGTGCCCAGAGTTCGGATTCAAGAAACGCCCGCTCGAACTCGCCGCAGCGTTCAAACTCCTCGATCACCCGCTCGCTCGTCTCGGCCAGCAGGTCGGCAACCTGCTCGCACCACGCCGGGTCGTCGCGATCGACCGGTGTGACCCGCGCCTCTCGGTCGCCCAGCCCTGTCGCCACGTTCATCGGCACGAGCCGCAACTTCAGTTTGTCGCGGATATCGTCGAGCAGGCTGGCATCCCGCGCCCCGAGCCGGTCGATCTTGTTGACGAAGATCAGCAGCGGCAGTCCAGCCTCACGTACCGCCTGTGCCAGCCGCCGCGTCTGCGACTGGACCCCTTCGACGGATGAGATGACCAGGACAACGCCATCCAGCACGCGCAACGACCGCTCGACCTCGGCGATGAAGTCACCGTGGCCGGGAGTATCGATCAGGTTGACCTTGCGGTCGTTGAGTTGGAACGAGACAACGGCGGACTTGATCGTGATCCCACGCGCCCGCTCGAGTTCCAACGTATCGGTTTGGGTTGTGCCTTTGTCGACGCTACCGAGCGACCGGATCACACCAGCCTCAAAGAGGATTCGCTCGGTCAGGCTCGTCTTACCAGCGTCTACATGCGCCAGAATCCCGATATTGACAATCGCCATTCACGACACCTTCGTTGAAGAAGCATCCGACGATGAGGGTAGTTCGCGATTGCCGCATCGGTCGCTCCTTCTTCGCGTCTCGCATGACTCGGTCACATATCGGTCGATCCTGACATGGCAGGAGGGGACGTATCGTATCAGATGGGGGTGGGGATTGGGGATTGGGGATTGGGGGGGTCTTGAAGGGACATGTTCCGTTCGACACTCCCGAATCCCCAATCCCCAATCCCCACCCACGTCACACAAACTCGTTGAGCGCATCGACGACATGTCCGGGCAGGTCGGCGCCGCCGTGGCCTGCGTCTTCCATCACCACCAGCCGCGTCGTTGTCCAGCGCTTCATGAGCAGCCAGGGCGTCTCGAGTGGGCCACTGACGTCGTAGCGGCCGTGGATCAGGATGCCGGGGATACCGTCGAGGTTGGCTGCATCGCGGATCAGTTGATCGTCGTCGAGGAAGGCGTGGTTGCTCCAGTAGTGCGTCACCAGCCGGGCGAAGCGCAGGCGGAAGGCCGGGTCCTCGTAACGCGGGTTCGGCTCATACCCCGGCACCAGCGAGACGTGCGTGTCCTCCCAGCGGCACCATTCGAGGGCAGCCTTTTCGTGTACAGCCGGGTCGGGGTCGGCCAGCATCGTCGCGTAGGCGTCGATCAGCCGCATGTGCCGCAGATGCTCGGGAACCGCGTTTGCGAGTTGTTCCCACTCACGGGGGAAGATCCGCCCAACGTCCCCGGTGATCCACTCCACCTCACGCCGCGAGGTCGTCGTCACCAGCCCGAGCACGAGCGCGTTGACTCGGTCCCGGTGCGCATGCGCGTAGGCCTGCGCCAGCGTCGCACCCCACGACAGCCCAAGGATCGTCCAACTCTCGACGCCCAGCATCTCACGCAGCATCTCGATATCGGCGATGAGGTGCTGGGTGGTGTTGGTGCGCAGGTCCGTCCCCGGCTCTTCAGCGCGTGGCAGGCTCCGGCCCGCCCCACGCTGGTCGAAGATGACGATCTTGTAGGCGCTTGGGTCGAAGAAGCGTCGCTGGCCTGGCGAGGCGCCCGAACCCGGCCCACCGTGCAGGTACAACCCCGGCTTGCCGTTCGGGTTGCCGCAACACTCCCAGTAGACCTGATGTCCATCGCCGACATCCAGCATCCCGCTGTCATACGGCTCGATCTCAGGAAATCTGCGGTCCATCTGGCCCCCTCCTGTGCTGGTCCGGATCAGGGGCGAGACTATACACGACGCCGTAACGGTTCCGTGACGATGGGGTGATACCGTAGCGTTGCACAGACCGCTATGAAATCGCTTCACTCGACAGGATTCTGGACGATGAACTGGTGGAGCAGACCGTGGTCATGGATGCAGCAGCATGCCCGGGGCATCGCGCGGACGACGTGGCGGCTCAGCCTGCTGCTGTTCCTCGTTGCGATGACGCTCAACGCACTGATCCTGCTCGATCTCGCCCCGGGAGGCCATCTCGGGTTCACGAGCCTCTACTACGAGCCAGGTTTTGTGCTACTCGCCGGCCTCGGAGCCATGATCGTCATTCGCTGGCCCGACCAGGTGATGGGCTGGCTCTTCTGCGCGTGCGGACTGATCGCCAACATCACCTCGACGACGTTGACCTACGAGCAGTTTGCCGGTATCGAACCGGAGCCTCTCCTCGTTCCAGCGTTGTGGATCACGAACCTGCTCGGGGCTACGCACCTGATGATCCTGCTCCTGGTCGTCCCGTATCTGTTCCCGAGCGGACGGCTCATGTCCCAGCGCTGGCGACCGCTGCTTATCTGCTCGATCGTGTTCATCCTGGTCGGTGTAGTGCATGACACCATCGCGACCGACATTCTGGGGGTGGACGAGCGGAGACACGACGCCAACCCCACCTACATCCCGCATCTGGGCGACACCATCTCCGGACTGACTCCACTTTGGCTCGTCCTCCTTCCAGTCGTCCTCGTGGGTGCCGTGGCATCGCTCATCCTGCGCTACCGGAGATCGCACGGGGTCGAGCACCTCCAGATTCGCTGGCTGGCCTGGATGCTGTCGCTGATCCTGACCTTCGTGTTCCTCTTCATCGCAGGGCAGACGCTGCTCCCCTCGACGTTCAATCCCGATGACGACATCTGGACGTTGCCCGAACTGGCGTTCGGCCTGACCGCGCTCCTCCTCGCATCGATTGGCATCCCACTGGTGATGGGGCTGGCGGTCCTGCGCTACCGGCTCTACAGCATCGACCTGATCGTCAACCGGACCTTGGTCTACGGAGCACTGACACTCGGCCTCGGCGCGACCTACTGGGTCGGCGTCGTCCTGCTCCGGCAATCGCTCGATCCAATCACGCCCGGCTCGAATCTCGCCGTCGCCGGATCGACGCTGGCTGTCGCCGCGCTCTTCCAACCGCTCCGGCAGCGCATCCAGAACGTCGTCGACCGCCGTTTCTTCCGCCACAAGTACGACGCCGCAACAACGATCGACGCCTTCAGCGTCCGCCTCCGAAACGACGTCGACCTCGACAGCCTGCTGACCGATCTCCGCGTGGTCGTCACCGACACCATGCAGCCTGCGTCAGTCTCCATCTGGGTCCGCCCGCCACAACGCCTTGACCGGCCCTGACGAGTGCCTTCCTGCACTCGGAGCGGACGTGCCACAATCAGGGACACATAGCCGCACCTTCGTGCCGCAAGGATCAACGCGTGCCAGATCCCGAACATCGCCCGGACACTGCGACCGTCGCGCGTCTGCTGCGCGAGCAACTGAACGACGACGTCGAGGAGATCCGGGAACTCGCCGGTGGCTTCTTCTCCCGCGCGTTCGCGTTCTCGGCAGGCGGTCGTGATTATGTCGTGCGACTCAACGCCGAAGATCACGCCGCCGAGAGTTTCGCCAAGGACGACTACGCCTGGCGTCATTTCGCGTCATCTACCCTGCCAATCCCTCGAATCGTCGCAACCGGCACGTTCGACGGAAGCGCCTTTGCGATCAGCGAGCGCGTCGCTGGCCGGACACTCGACTCCTGCACACCCGCCGAGCGCCGGGCTGTCCTCCCGGCCCTGCTCGATACCCTGGACGCGATCGGACAGGTGAGCGTCAGCGCATCAGGCGGCTATGGCGACTGGGACAGCAACGGGCAGGGACGGTTCGCGAGTTGGCCGGACTTCCTCGCGTCGGCAGCCGATAACCACCCGGACGGCTACTACGCAAACTGGCACGACTTCTTTCGTTCGTCATTTCTGGAACGCGATCTCTACGAGTCGGTCTTCCAGCGGATGATGGACCTGGTCACCAATCTCCCGGCGCAACGCTCGCTGGTCCACAATGACTTCCAGTTTGAGAACGTGCTGACCGATGGCACACGGATTACCGGCGTCATCGACTGGGCAAACGCGCTTTACGGCGACCCGCTCTACGATGTCGCCTGGCTCATCTGGCAGTCCGCCAATCCCGGCTGGTGGTACGACGATGGAGCCGCCATCCTTGGCGCACGCTACGGCTCGCTGCCCCACTACGCCGAACGGATCGCCTGCTACCAGTTCCACATCGGACTCGACCACCTGCGTTTCTACACCCGAACCGATAACCGCCCGATGTACGACACAACCCGGGAATGGCTACTCAGCGTGCTGGCAGCATCCAAATAACCTGATGGGCACTCCCGCCAGTCCGGTATTGGTGCTATTGTGACGGTGTTCGCAGGTCATCGAACTCCGGAGACGCACCCATGCTCTCGAACGCTGCCGCTGCTGCCGGACAACCACCCCGCCTTGCCGATCGGCTGGCTGCGGCTCGACAGCGCCGCTTCGTCGGCCGCCAACCGGAACTCGAACTGTTCCGCACGTCGCTGCTGGCGGAGACACCGCCGTTCGCGGTCCTCCACCTCCACGGTCCCGGCGGCGTCGGCAAGACGAGCCTGTTACGCGAGTACGCGCGAATCGCAGCCCAAGCTGGCAGAACCGTCGTCAGCGTCGATGGCCGCAACGTCGACCCATCACCACCCGGTTTCCTGAGCGCCGTCCGCAACGCGATCCAGATCGACGAGACGACCGCCATCGTCGATGCCTGGCCGCCAGACAGCCTGCTCTTCATCGACACGTATGAGGCCCTTGCCCCGCTGGACACCTGGCTGCGGGAGGTCTTTCTGCCGCAACTGCCGGCCGAGACACTGGTCGTCGTCGCCGGTCGGAACCCACCGGCTCCTGCATGGCTGACGGATCTGGACTGGTCGGACCTGACCCACAGCCTGCCGGTTCAGAACCTGCGGCCCGAGGAGAGTCAGGCCTACCTGACCACCCGCGGTGTCCCCGACGATCACCACGCCGATGTGCTCGCCTTTACCCACGGTCACCCGCTGGCCCTCGCGCTGATCGCCGATGCTCTCCAGCGCGGCGAACGACTCGCTCGCTTCAACCCGAAGGATGCACCGGACATCCTGCGTGTGCTGCTGGAGCGGATCGTCGCGGATGTCCCCAGCCCGCTCCATCGCCGCGCGCTGGAAGTCTGCGTCCTCTCCAGATCGACGACGGAAGAACTCCTCGCGCAGGTGCTGGAGGTCGCCGATGCCCGCGACCTGTTCGAGTGGCTGCGTCACCTCTCGTTCATCGAGCAGGGACCGGATGGCGTCTACCCGCACGACCTCGCTCGCGAGGTGCTCAACGAGGATCTGCGCTGGCGCAGCCCGACCGGACGCCGCGACCTCTCGGTCAGGCTCTCGACCTGCCTGCACCACCGCTTCGCCCAGGCGCATGGGATCGAACAACAGCGAATCTGGTTCGACCTGTTCTTCCTCTACCGGCACAACCCTGTCTTCCGGCCATTCTTCGACTGGTCGGCCTACGGGACCGCCTACGCCGAACCTGCCCTGCCCAGCGATCATCCAGAGATCGAAGCGATGGTCAGCAAACACTTCGGCCACGAGTCCGCCGCCATCGCGCGTCACTGGCTCAACCGGCAGCCCGAAGCGTTCCTCGCCTACCGCGACCACAGCGGCGCGCTGTTCGGGTTCATGTGTCATCTGGAACTGCACCGCGCAACCCCGGAGGACATCGAGACCGACCCGGCTGCCGTCGCTGCCCTGGCGTTTGCTGAGCGGCACGGCCCGATCAGGCCCGGCGAGGAGGTCGCCCACCTGCGCTTCTGGATGAACCGCGATGTCGGCCAGGGCGTCTCGGCAGCACTCAACCTGACCGCCGTCAACTCAACCATCTACTGGACGACCCACCCAAAACTGGCCTGGAACTTCATCGCGATTGCCGACCCGGACTTCCTCGAACCGCACTTCACCGGCAGCCACCTCTGGCGCTACCCCGAGGCGGATTTCACGGTCGGTGACCAGCGCTTCGGCGTCTTCGCCCACGACTGGCGTGTCGAGCCAATCGCCGACTGGCTGATGATGAAGAAACGCCTCGCCACGGACGCCCCGCCCCGCGCCAATCCTGCTGCGCCAAACCCGGACACCACACCGGCGCACCTCTCCGACGAGCAGCACCTCGCCGCCGTCCGCCAGGCACTCCGCGACTTCGGACGCCCCTCGGCGCTCGCCCGGAACCCACTCGCCCGAACGCGCCTGGTGGCCCAGGCCAACGAAGACGACGCCCCCGGCGTCACCCTTCAGCGCCTCCTCCGCGAAGCCGTCATGTCGCTCAGAACCTCGCCCCGCGACCTGAAACTCCACCGAGCCCTCTGGCACACCTACATTGAGCCAGCCCCAACCCAGGAACGCGCCGCCGAACTGCTCGACCTCCCCTTCAATACCTACCGCTACCACCTCGCCCGCGGGATCGAGCGCGTTGCAGACTGGCTACGCCAGCAGGATTCCTCATCACCCTGATGAGGGTTGGACACGGGTCTCCATCGTCTGCGCCCGTGTGGATACCCTCATGTCGTCCGGCAGTCGCCTGCGGGCGCGGACAGGTCTTAGACCTGTCCCTACGGGAAGGAGCGCGGTACCGCACCGATTCGGCAATGATTCGGCAGGTTTTCGGCTGGAGTCCCGGCAGTTCCTCGCCATAGTCTGGTCCTCATCGACAGCGGATGAATGACACTCGATGAGGAGCGCAGCATGGATCGAGAACTGGCCGGAAACACGGCAATCGTCATCGGTGGCAGCATCGCCGGGCTGCTCTCGGCGCGCGTGCTGGCCGACCACTTCGCACGCGTCGTCATCCTCGAACGCGACAATCTCTCGGATGGCACAGGTACACGCAAAGGCATCCCGCACGCGCAACACGCCCACGCGCTCCTACCGGGCGGTCTCCAGGCGATCGAAGAACTATTACCCGGTCTGGCGCAGCAACTCCTGACCGCTGGTGCGGTCCGGGGGAATAGCCGCTTCTTCTGTGGCGGCGGCTACCACGCACGACCGTCCGGTGGACAAGGCGGTTTGTTCGTCAGCCGGCCACTGCTGGAAGCCCGCATACGCGCCCGCGTCGTGGCATTGCCGAACGTCACCCTGCGTGACCGGGTCGATGTCCAGGGACTGACGGCCAGCGCTGATCGCAGCCGCGTGACTGGCGTGGGCGTCGTCGATCGCAGCGCTTCCGGGACGAGCGACGTGCTTCCCGCCGATCTGGTCGTCGACTGCAGTGGACGCGGTTCGCGCACATTGGCCTGGCTTGAAGCGCTCGGCTACCCGGCGCCGAACGTCGAACGTGTTGAGGTCGACATGGGCTATGCCACCCGCATCTACCGACGCGCACCGGACCATCTCGGTGGCGATGTCATGGTCAACATCGCGCCGATGGCCGCGAACCCGCGTGCCTGCGGGATGCTGGCGCAGGAGGGCGATCGCTGGATCGTCACGCTGGCCGGTTACTTCGGCGACTACCCGCCAACCGACGAACATGGCTATCTCGACTTCGCGAGAAAACTCCCCGTCCCTGATGTCTACGATCTGATCCGGACGGCTGAACCACTGTCGGAGCCGATCGCCTACCGGTTCCGGGCCAACCAGTGGCGCCACTTCGAGCGGCTGGACCGCCTCCCGACCGGCTACCTCGTCCTCGGAGACGCCCTCGCCAGCTTTACGCCAATCTATGGCCAGGGCATGTCCGTCGCGGCACTGGAGACACAGGCGTTGAGCGGCTGCCTCACCGCCGGAAGCGAGCGGCTGGCAGCGAGGTTCTTCGCGGAGGCGAGCAGGATCGTCGGCGTCGCCTGGGGCATCACGGTCGGGAATGACAAGCGCCTGTCGCATCAACCAGCGCGAACGATGCCTGCGCGGCTGCTCGGCTGGTACATGGATCGGCTCCAGATCGCTGCCCGGCACGACCCTGCGGTCGCCGTCGCCTTCATGAAGGTCTGCGGCTTCCTCGCACCGCCCCCATCACTCCTGCTCCCGGCCATCGCCATTCGTGTGTTGCGTGGCAACCTGCGTCCGGCTCAACGACGGGAGATGACGATTCCGGTCTCACAACCTGCACAAACCTGACCGATGCCTGCGGATTGACGGGTCGCATTATCACTGAATGGCTGTCACATCTCGTGCTAGACTGATCGGCAACAGGTGTGCCGAAATGGCACACCTGTCCCATCAGGAGCGTTCGTCGCTGCGACCGGGATGCCGGCTGCATCGATCCACGAAATAGAGGCCAAGCTTGTCGGTTCGCACCCGCAACAACGTCAAGGTCAGCGGTCAAGGGACCCGGGCGATGGTCTTCGCCCACGGCTACGGCTGCGACCAGAACATGTGGCGCTTCGTCACGCCCGCCTTCGAAGACGACTACCAGATCGTCCTCTTTGACCACGTCGGCGCGGGGCGATCCGACCTGACTGCCTACGACCGGGCGAAATACAGTTCGCTCGACGGCTACGCCAGCGACATCATCGAAATCTGCGCGGAACTGGGGATCGAGCACGGCGTCTTCGTCGGCCATTCGGTCAGCGCGATGATCGGCGTCCTGGCGGCCATCCGCGCGCCACAGTGCTTCGACGACCTCGTCCTGATCGGTCCATCCCCGCGCTACATCAACGACGACACCTACCTCGGCGGCTTCTCCGAGCAGGACATCCGCGAGTTGCTGGAGTTCCAGGACCGCAACTACCTCGGCTGGTCCGGAACACTCGCGCCGGTCATCATGGGCAACGCCGACCGGCCCGAACTGGCCGACGAACTCAACAACAGTTTCTGCCGGACCGACCCGGATATCGCCAAACAGTTTGCCGCCGTCACCTTCCTCTCCGATAACCGGACCGACCTGCCGAAACTCCAGGCACGCGCGCTCGTCATGCAATGCTCCGAGGACGCCATCGCGCCCCTCCAGGTCGGCGAGTACGTCCACCGCGAGTTACCCAACAGCGAATTCGTCCTGCTTGGCGCGACCGGCCACTGCCCGCACCTGAGCCACCCGGACGAGACGATCGCTGCGATCAAGGAGTTCCTGCCATAGTCAGGTTGCTGCCGAAAGGATCCAGAGAAACCGCATGAGTGGGGAACTCCTCAGGGAATCGCTGGAGGACCTGTACGAGGATGCCCCCTGTGGCTACATCTTCACGCTACCCGATGGCACGATCGCGCGCGTCAACAACACATTCATCGCCTGGACTGGCTACACCCGCGACGAATTCGATGCCGCCCGCATTCAGGATCTCCTGACCGTCCCCGGCCGAATCTTCTACGAGAACCAGTACGCCCCGCTGCTACGCATGCAGGGTTCGATCAAGGAAGTCAGTTTCGACCTGCGCTGCAAGGATGGCCACCGGCTACCGATCCTCGTCAACTCCATCCTGCGCACCGACGCTGACGGAAAGCCGACGCTGATCGCCAGCACGATCTTCGACGCCACCGACCGTGAGCGCTACGAGCAGGAACTACGCATCGCCCGCGAGCGCGCCGAACAACTCGCGACGATCGTCACCGTCGCCAACGACGCCATCGTCCGCACCACCCCCGACGGAACCATCGAGACCTGGAATCGTGGCGCCGAGCGTCTCTTCGGCGCCGGCCAGCCCGACGCCGTCGGGCGGATGCTGTGGGAGTTCCTGCCGGCTTTCCGCACGGAAGCGGACCGGCAGATCATCTACCAGGAACTTCGCGCCGGTCGCCCGGTCTACCAGGATACGGCTGCCCGCCGGGCCGACGACAGCCAGACCGACATTTCGATCGGGCTGATGCCCCACGCGGGTCTGCTCGGCGAACTGGTCGCTATCTCAGCCATCATCCGCGACATCAGCGAGCGTCGCGCTCTCGAACGGCTTCAGCAGGAGTTCCTGGCGATGACCAGCCACGAACTGCGCCACCCGCTGACCAACATCAAGGGCCAGGCGCAACTCATGAAGCGGCGCGAGCGCTACAGCGAACGCTCCGTCGATGCGATCGTCGAGCAGACCGAGCGGCTTGGGCGGCTGATCGACGACCTGCTGCTGGCGTCGCTGATCGAGGCCGACCGCTTCGACATCCGCCGCGAGCCGGTCGACCTCGTCCGCGAGGTCTCGCAGGCAGTCGAGGAACTCCAGTCTGCCGAGCACCCGATCGTCACCGAGAAGGCGGTCGATTCGATCCTGATCCTCGGCGACCGGCAGCGACTCGGCCAGGTCATCTCCAACCTGCTCTCGAACGCGATGAAGTACTCACCGGAGGGGTCCGATATCACCGTCCGCATCGACGCGGACGCGACAACGGCCCAGGTCGATATCAGCGATCGTGGCGTCGGCATCGCGCCCGAGGATATCCCGAATCTCTTCAAACGCTTCTACCGCACCGACGAGGCCGCCCGCAACGCCAAGGGGCTCGGCCTCGGTCTCTACATCACCCACCGGATCGTCCATGCCCATGACGGCACCATCACCGTCACGTCCGAGGTCGGGTCGGGCAGCACGTTCAGCATCTCGCTCCCGCGCTACACTCGCGCGCCACGCTAGCGCGGCATCCGTCCACGCATGTCACAATACGCCGTCGGTATCCTCCCCTGAAGCATCAGGGCTGTGAGCCTGGAGGCGTGGAGACGCATGGCGGAAACCAACGAAACTTCAACCCTGCGAATTGGTCTGGCGGCGGCCCGCAACGCACCGACCGTCGAGGAGCGGCTCGACACCCTCGACCAGATGCTCGGTGAAGCGGCCGAACAGGGCGTCGCGATTGTCTGCTTCCCGGAAACGTATATCCCCGGCCTGCGCGGGATGGACTTCCCAGTCCCACCACCCGACCAGCAGCGGCAGCAGGACGCACTCGAAGCGATCCAGGCATCGGCCCAGCGGCACAACGTCGCCGTCGTCGTCGGGATGGAGTGGGAGTCGGCGCTCGGTCTCCACAACGTCGCCTTCGTCATCGGCCGCGACGGAACGATCGAGGGCTACCAGCCAAAGAACCAGATTCCGGTCGAGGAAGCGCCCTACTACGTCCCGGAAGGCACGCGACGGCTGTTCGAGATCGACGGCGTCCCGTTCGGCATCACGATCTGCCATGAAGGCTGGCGCTACCCCGAGAGTGTCCGCTGGTCAGCCGTTCGCGGAGCAAAGTTGATCTTCCACCCACAACTGACCGGCAGCGACCAGACCGGCCCGACGCTCACACGCTGGGGCGACTCCGAATCGCCGTACTATGAGAAGGCAATGATCGCCCGCGCCGTCGAGAACACCGTCTACTTCGCCAGCGTCAACTACGCCATGCGCTATCAGGAATCAGCGACGACGCTGCTCGACCCGGACGGCAACTGCCTCGCCCACGTCCCCTACGGCCAGGAGCAACTCCTCGTCTATGACATCGACCTCACCCTCGCGACCGGCTTCATCGCCCACCGCTACAACCCAGCCTTCTACCCACCCTCGTAGGGACAGGTCTAAGACCTGTCCGCGGCCGTGAGGCCGACGCGTCAATACATGGCACTTCGGTTGGGCCGCGAACGTCTGCGCTCGTGTGGGAACCGGGCCTGTATCGAACCGTCAGCCTGCGGGCTGCGGACAGGTTTGAAACCTGTCCCTACGAGAATCGGGCGTCGGCGTGCTAGCATCCTCCGACGTGGTGACAACAAGGAGGTTGGATGCGGTCGGAGACCAGGGGGCAGTTGGACGAGACGTCAACGAGTGAACACCACCCACGCGGCTCGGTTGGTGAAGTGCTGGCCGTCTCGACGCGGTTGGGGCTGACATCGTTCGGCGGGCCGGTCGCCCACCTCGGCTACTTCCGTGATGAGTACGTCGTTCGCCGCAAGTGGATCGACGATCAGGCGTATGCCGACATCGTTGCCCTCTGCCAGTTCCTGCCGGGACCAGCCAGTTCGCAGGTTGGAATCGCGATCGGGCTGGTCCGGGCCGGCTTTCGTGGCTCGGTGGCAGCCTGGCTCGGATTCACGCTCCCCTCTGCGCTCGTCCTGCTGGCGTTCGCCTATGGCGTCGATCGCATCGGCGGCATCCTCGACGCCGGCTGGCTGCACGGCCTGAAAGTCGTCGCCGTTGCCGTCGTCGCCCAGGCCGTCTACGGGATGGCAACCAACCTGACGCCGGATCGAGCACGGGCAACGGTCGCGATCCTGGCGGCGGTCACCGTCCTCGTCTGGCCGACCGCGATCAGCCAGGTCGCCGTCATCATCGTCGGCGGGCTGATCGGCTGGAAACTGCTGCCACGCGCCACGATCCAGCCGGTCCGGTCGCTGGCAGTCAGCCTCGGGCGACGGGCCGCGACTGTCTGCTGGGGACTCTTCATCGGCCTGCTGCTCGGCTTACCGATCCTGAGCGGGCTTGTCGATGTTCGCGCAGTGGGGATCATCGACGGGTTCTACCGGGCCGGATCGCTGATCTTCGGCGGCGGTCACGTCATGCTGCCGCTGTTGCAGGCCGAGGTCATCCCACCCGGCTGGGTCACGAACGAGGAGTTCATCGCCGGCTACGGTGCAGCACAGGCGATCCCCGGCCCGCTGACAACCTTCTCCGCCTATCTCGGCACGATGGCCTGGGATGGGCCGAATGCCTGGATCGGCGGCACGATCGCGCTGGTGGCGATCTTCACGCCCTCGTTCCTGCTGGTGATCGGCACGATGCCGTTCTGGGACATCCTCCGGGCACGCGTCGATGTCCAGTCGGCCCTGCGCGGGATCAACGCCGCTGTCGTCGGCATCCTGCTGGCCGCCCTCTACGACCCGGTCTTCACCAGCGCCATCACCGCAACCGAGGACTTCGCGCTCGGACTGGTCGCCTTCGGCCTGCTCGTCTTCTGGAAGCAACCTCCCTGGCGCGTCGTCGTCTTCGCCGCGATAGGTGGCGAAATCGTCAGCCGGTTGTAACCCCTTCTCAACCGGTTCACACCCCGAACAATGCGACACTCTGCCCGTCGGAGGACACACCATTTTCGCTAGAAGGAGACGACCATGGATCACATCTGCGTGGCGCTCCCAATCCTCGACGGCAAGGTCGACGACGCCAGGACGTTCATGCGTGTCCTCGAACAGGAACGCAAGTCCGAGTATTCCGAGTCAGAACAGCAGATCGGTATCACGAAAGAGTGCTGGTTCATCGCCGAGATCCCGACCGGGCCACACCTGATCGCCTACATAGAGGCGGAGGACTTCAACACGGCGCTTGGAATGTTCTCGCAATCGCAGGGCGAGTTCGACATGTGGTTCAAGGAGCGTCTCCACAACGCGACTGGCCTGGACATGAACAACCCGCCACCCGACATGACCCTGCCGGAACTGCTGTCCCACTACGAGGCATCCTGACGACTCCTGTACCGCGCCCCTGACACACGCTTCCCCGACGGCATGCCGATGTGACCTCCGACACCGGCCCTCGTCGTCAGATCACGCCCACCATTTGTCTTCCTGAGTAGTCCACCACAACGATCTTGACGGGTGCATGGTTTGAGGAAGCATCATCCCGCTCCCCTGTCATCCCGACGAACGGAGGGATCTCGTCCTCGTTGACTCCGTAGAGCGCGAACGAGTCACGAGATCCCTCCTGCGTCGGGATGACAGGGCAACAGACACACGCAACCCAACACAACTACAGTGGTGAACCACTGAGTGGTTCACGACCCCGGTGCTGTCGTGCTGCCTCCGTCTGTTGCGCTGTCATCCCGACCGGCGGACGGATCTCGTGCCTCGTTCACGCCGCACGATGACAATGGGGGCTGGTGCTACGATGCGCGCGGGCATGGCGCTCGGTCTACACATCGCATAAGGTCGAGGGAGGAACACCCGTGGCACAGGAGAACAACGCGCGTGATCTGGTGCTGGCAAATCTGTCGTGGCCGGAAGTGGACGCGATCAAGGATCAGGTCGAACTGGTGCTGCAACCAGTCGGATCGAACGAGCAGCATGGGCCAAACCTGGCCCTCTGCATGGACATCGCATCCTCGTTCGAGTTCTGTCGCCGCGTCAGCGAGCGGCTCTACCCGAAGGTGCTGGTCGCGCCGCCGATCCCGTGGGGCGTCTCGTTCCACCACATGAACTTCCCCGGCACGATCACCCTCAGCAACGAGACCTTCATCCAGGTCATCACCGAAGTGGTCGCCTCGCTCCATCACCACGGCTTCAAGCGCTTCATGATCGTCAACGGCCACGGCGGCAACATCCCGGCCATGAACGTCGCAACCGTCCGGATCAAGGAGGAGGTCGAGCCAGACTTCATCGGCGCCGGTAGCTACTTCTTCTTCATGGACCGCGAGATCCATCAGCGCTTCGGCGCGACCCCTTACACCGGCCACGCCTGCGAGGCCGAGACAGCCCGCGCGATGGAGTTGATCCCGCAGCACGTCAAGTACGACACGATCGCGCCCGGCGACATGACCGACCTGATGTACGAGTTCAACCAGACACTCAAGAAGTTCAACGTCAGCGTCCCCTACCGCTTCGACGAGATGACCCGCAACGGCGCCCTCGGCGACGCCCGGATTGCCACGCCCGAGTACGGCAAAGCCCTCGTCGACAGCGCCCTCGACAACTTCGCCAACTTCGTCGAGGAACTGCTGGCGAACAGCTGATTGGATGTCGCCAGGTAACGACCTCCACGCAGGGAGACATTGCGATGTCGCTCTACGTGGAGGTCGTATCCGATTCGGGATACCGGCATCAACTCCGCGCGGCTTCGGGAACGATCCCTTCGTCCATCGATGACGGCTGCCCCGCGGCCGCTATCGCCATCCGCGCATCGTGGATCGGGCGGTAGCGGTCGTAGAGCGTCACGATCAGTGTCAGCAGGAAGGTGAAGAATAGCGGGCTCGCCAGCTGGAAGTTGTCAACGCGCCCAGGTAGCAGGAACAGGCCCAGCAAACCGACCGAGAGGTTGATGACCGCCATGACCAGGAACTCCTGGATGATCGAGCGCCAGTGTGTGCCACGCTGGGCAAGCCATTGGCTGATGAACGCATTGACGGTGATCACATACGCCACGGCGGCGATGATCGCGATCGTCGAGGCCTCCAGATCCGGCAACAACTGCGAGAAGATGACCGTGATCAGCCCGACGAGGACGATCTTCTCGAACAACCCATGCCGGATCGAGCGTGTACCACGAACTGCCAGCGCATCGACGGGCACCGGTCCGAGATGCTGGTTGACATCGAATGTCAGCGTCCAGTCGGGACGCGGGATGCGCGACCGGTTCCGCCAGATCGCGACGGCGGCGGCAGCGATGAGCACCAGTAGCAATGGCGCAATCCACGGGTTGTCACGCATCAGATCAGTCGTATCGAGCTTGGCGATGTGAATCCAGGTTTCCTGCGGCAGCTTGATCACGATCCAGATGAAGGCCGCCGCCTGGAAGATGCGCTGTGGGCTGAGCCTCCGGAGATTCCAGCGGGTCCGGATGCCCTCGTACCAGATGAAGAAGTACTCGAACGTGTTCGGGAAGATCAACAGTAGCGCCCGGAAGCCACTGAGCTCGAATGCCGTCGCTCCGATGAGCCGATAGAAGTAGAGAAAGCGAGAGACCTTGAAGGCATAGTGATCGGCCCAGTTACGCAGCGTCGAGAGATAAGCGATCGCCAGGTAGTAGATGTCCAGCGCCTTGTCATATGACTGGTAACCGTCGAGGTTCAGCGTCGTCAACTGCTGGAAGATCGTCTGGTCAGCGGCGTCGATCAGCAGCGCTGCAACGATGGCCGGAACCGGGTAGCGCGGGATGAACAGTGGAACCCCGAAGCGCGCCAGCACGACGACCAGAAAGACGAGCAGGTTGGTCACATCCGTCACGGTCGCCTCCTCTGCGATACAGGCTGCCGGGCCTACTGATCGGTCTCGTCGTCGGTGAGAAGTTCAAGCGCCTCGCGGCGGGACAGCGTTGTCTGGGCACCGGTCCGGTAGCTATAGCGCAGCAACCAGAGGGCGGCGCCGACGATAATGATCGGTGCAGCGAGCATAACGGCCTGCGGCCCGGTAAAGTGCGCGATGAACCCGACCGCTAGCACCGTCACCAGAATCAGCGCGTTTTCCTGCGTCTCCTGAAGCCCGAAGGTCGCGCCCTGCCGGATTGCCGGCACGCTGCGGCTGATGAAGTTGGCGACGGCTGCGCCCGAAGCGGTCGAACCGAAATTGACAGGAATCGCGATCACCGAGGCCGCCAGCACCTTGTCGTTGATGCTGGCGCCCAGCAGTTCCAGCAGCCGCAACGGGCTGACCGGAGCGAGGAACGGCGTCACCAGATCGATGATGCCGAACAGTGCCAGGCTGACCGCCGTACAACTCACCGCGACGGTCGCCAGCCTGCGCTCTCCCCAGCGGGCGATCAGCGGCGGCGCCAGGAACGTGCCGAAGGCGTACCCGACGGCGGCCGGTGCGAAGATGTAGACGCTGTTGGCCGGGTCGGTGTTGAGGACCTCGCGGACGTAGAGCGGGACCAGCGTGCCGAACGCTTCCATCAGGGCGACCACGATCGCCCCGGAGAGAATCATCGTCGCGACGGCCCGGCTACCGAGGATCCAGTTCGCTGTCGCCCGCAGCGAAAGTGCCTGTGGCTTCCAGTCGATGCCGCGCAAGGCATCCGCGGCGCTCTGTCCTCCTTCGCGCGGCATTGCCAGGGAGCGGACGGCCGCCAGCGCACACAAGCAACCACCGACATAGAGCACCGTCTCGATGTTGGACACCTTCATCAGGATCGGCGCCAGCAGTGCCGAGCCAAGACCAGAGGCGACCGAGCCGATCACAGCCACCAGCGCGCTGGTCACGGCCAGTTGGCCTGGCGTCGCAACCAGCGCGACGGCGGCTTTGAGTCCTGGCGAGACAACCTGCATGATCATTGTCGCCAGAAACATCAGCAACATCAGATCACCGGCACTGGTGCCGAGGAACGATGGAATCGCGAAGCACAACGCAGCCATCATTCCCTGTCCAGCCGCCAACGCGACACGCTTCGACAACGAATCGGCGACCATCCCACCCTGGACTCCGAACAGCAGCGCCGCCAGATACGCCGATGCGCTCACGAGCGAGATCTGCACCTGCGTTGCGCCGATCTGCCCCAGATGGACCATCGAGCCATATGAGATCGTCGACATTGCCGCCTTGTTGGCAGCCCGCGAGATCGCCAGGACACGCACCTCACGATGCCTGAGGACCGTCCCGTAGCCAATCCGGGCGGAGGCATCGGGCTGATCAGCGGCTGGCGGTGCGAGCGTCAGTGGATCGAGCGGGGCGTCCTGTGCCATCGCTACCCTCGGTTCAACGGCTCAACAGCGGCCTGTCGTCGGCGATTCCGATGCCCGATGATAGGGACGACGTTCGCCGCCAGGGATCGCCCGATTGGTATCAATTGGTATCAGCGCGCAACAGGACGGTGACAAATCTGGCGATGATCGTATACTGAACCTATATCTCCACCTGTTGTGTGTTTCTACTGACGCATTGCTGCGATTTTCGTTCGGACATCTGCCTGCTTCTCCCGGCGCACTGTCTGGCGCATTGTGGGAATCGGCATCCGAGGCATTTCTCGCGTGACTCAGCCCTCAGCGGAGGGATGCCAATGCGAACGGCAGAGCACATTCCCAGTACGGACCATCCGACCGAGGCCGGAATCAGCCGGTCGCTGCGCTGGCCCTGGCGGGTCTGCGCTGTTCTGGCAGTCGTCCTGCTCTTCGTCGCGAATCTGGAGGCCTGGGCCTACCCCAACGTCGCCGACACCTCGCAGTTCGTCGGCACAACCCGCGATGTAATCGAACGCGAAGAGGTCCGCGAGGCACTGGCAACGCGGATCGTCGATAGCCTGCTAGTGGACGCGCCGACCCTGCGTGCGTCGATTGGCGACACCCTGATCGCGATCGTGACGGGTCTGCTGGGGAGCGAGCGGTTCCAGGCCATATTCTCGGGTGTCGCGACCCAACTCCAACTGGCGCTTGTCCACGGTGAACGACTGAGCATCGTCATCGAATCACCGGAGTTGCAGGCGGTCATCATGGCGATGGTCCAGATTCTTGCTCCAGATCGCGCGCAGGAACTCTCACTCGAAAATGGCACGCTCCAGATCGAGTTGTTCAGCGACGCCGTTCTGCCTTCGTATAAGTCCGAGATCACGATCCTGCGCTGGGCCGGGATCGCCGCCGGCATCGTCGGCATCGTCCTGCTTGCGTTACCGTACGCAGTCCGGCGCGACCGCTGGTCGGTGCGGCTCGCGGGTATCGCCCTGGTCAGCACAGCCATCATCACCTTTCTGGTCATCGTGCTGGCCAACCGAATCATCGACATTCAGATCGACGACCGGCAGTTGCGAACGGTCGTCGCGCACATCACCGACGGGTTCTTCGGATGGCTGATCGCCCAGACGACCGTCCTGCTGCTGCTTGGAATCGCACTCTGCGTCTATGGATTCTCGCTCGAACGGTGGTGGCGACGGCTGGCGCTTCGGCCGGCCGAGTCCGCAACCGTCCCAGGCTAGTAGCGGTTGGGGCGGAGGGGCCGCATGTCCACAAACCAGACGGCGAGAGTTCGGCGGGCGAAGCTCCTGAGGCCCGAGCCGGGGAGTGGGATCGTCGCGCGCCCGCGCCTACGGTCAACGCTGGATGAGGGGCTCGCAAAACCGCTCACCCTCGTCTCCGGCCCGGCCGGATGCGGGAAGACGACGCTGCTCAGCGACTGGCTGGCGACGGTTGATATGCCTGCTGCCTGGCTCTCGCTCGACGAAGCCGATGGCGACCTGACCTCGTTCGTCGAGCATCTGATCGGCGCTGTCCAGTCCATCGCTCCGCTCGCCGGGCAATCGACGCTCGGGCTGTTGCGGATGGCTGACGCGCCCGCTGCCGCCGACCTCGCGACCGAGTTTGGCGACGAGTTACTGTCGCTTCGGGACCACATCGTTGTCGTGCTGGATGACTATCACGCAGTTGACGATACCGAGGTCGACGAATTCCTGACGACACTGCTCCGGTATCCTCCGCCGCGCCTTCACCTGGTGCTGGCGTCCCGGGTCGATCCATTCCTGCCGCTGGTCCGGCTCCGCGCCCATGGGTTGCTGGCCGAGGTGCGATCAATCGACCTGCGCTTCACGACCGACGAGACACGCGCGCTGCTGCGCAACGCGACCAGCAGCGAGCCCGACCCCGAGATCGTTGATCTGCTGCAGGAACGCACCGAAGGCTGGGTCGCGGGGTTACGGTTGGCGACGCTCGCGCTGCGGGACGGCAATGCCCTCACCGCGCTGGCCGGGGCCGAATCCTCGATGCAGGCATTCCTGGCCGATGAGATGGTCACCGGACAGCCCGAGGACGTCCAGCGCTTTCTGTTACGTACAGCCGTGCCAGAGCGCCTCTGCGCTGGCCTCTGCGACGCGCTCTTGGATCCAGCGACGATCGCGATCGGTAGCCAGCCGATGCTGGAACGCCTGGAGCGGGCTGGACTGTTCGTGATCCCGCTCGGCGAGGATCGCCACTGGTATCGCTACCACCATCTGTTCCGCGACCTGCTCCTCCGGAGGCTCGCGGAGACCGAAGGGGAAGCCGAACTTCGCCGGCTGCATGGCCGTGCCAGCGTCTGGCTGGCCGACCACGACCTCGTCGACGACGCCATCCCCCACGCGCTCGCCTCGGGCGAGCCAGCCGCAGCAGTGGAACTCGTCGAACGCCATCTCCAACCCGCGCTCGCCGAGCGACGCTGGCCGACCGTCGAGCGTTGGCTAGGCCTCCTGCCGCCCGAACAGGTTCAGAGTCGCGTCGATCTGCTGCTGGCGCGGGCATGGATTCAACGGTTTCGCGGGCAATTCGATGCCATGGCATCAACGCTCGATCGGGTCGAGTCGATGCTGGAGCGGCGCGACGAGAGGGCCGAGCCACCCGCCGTAGAGCGATGGCGTGCCGAGGCGACCTTCATGCGGCTGGCGTTCCTCACGAGCTACGACACGCTGACGCAGACAATGCTTGATGCGGCGACGCGAGTTGTCGAGACAATCCCTTGGGAATCGCATGCCGCCTCCCCGACCGCGCTCATCTTCGTCGGTGGCGTCCGGCAGATGGTAGGTGACGAAGATGGTGCACTCCGCATCCTGACCAGCGCGCTTGCCGAGTCCGCAGGCCGCTCTGATCCATTCGGGTTGCACTACGCCCAATGCGCGTATCTCGGGCTCATCGCCGTCTGGCGAGGTGCCGGTGATCTGGCGAGGTGCCGGCGCGCAGCTGAAGACCTGCTGGAGTTGGCGACCGCCCACGAACTAGGATGGGGAGCCTCGGCTGCGCATACCTATCTCGGAGCGGTTGCCTACGAACAGGACCAACTCGACAGCGCGATCGGCCACCTGTCGGCGGCGGTCGACGAACCGGAAGTGAGCGGAGCCTTCCTAACCAACGCCTTCCTCAAGCTCGCGCTGGCACAGGAGATGGTGGGACGCCGGTCCGACGCCGACGCAACGATCAACCGCTTCCTCGACCGGCTCATCGCGACTGACGCCGCGACTGTAATCTCGACCGTCCGCTCCTTCCAGGCCCGGCTGGCACTGGAACGAGGGGCGCTCGCGCCGGCACTTCGCTGGCTGCGCACGAGCCGCCTCCCTGGTCCTGGCGGAGCAGTCCACGACTTCGAGATCCCACTCCTGACGCGAGTGAAGGTGCTACTTGCCGAACGTTCCCCCGCTTCCCTCTCCGAAGCGGGCGCCGCACTGGATATCCTGCTACGACACGCCGACTCGGTACACTCGATGCGAGTGACGATTCCAGTGCTCGCCCACAAGGCGCTGGTCCAGCAGGCTCAGGGAGCATTGGATGCAGCGCTGGCGACGATCACCGACGCGCTCGCACTTGCTGAGCCGCGCGGCTTCGTCCGCACATTTGTCGACCTCGGTGCACCGATGGCGACCCTGCTCAGCTTGTACCTGCAAACGCCAGATTCCTCACCGTCCTGGCCGCTTGCGGCCCGGTTGCTCGGCGCCATCCAGACACGACCGGCAGTCGCCGCGGCACCACCGCCTGCCGTCATGGCTGCAATGGTGGCAGAAGAGGCAGCGGCACACGATGACATGCCGATCGTGGAGCGCTTGACCGAGCGGGAACTGGAGGTGCTCGACGGGCTGGCCAAGCGGCTGTCGAACAAGGAGATCGCCGAGGAACTGGCGATCTCACCCCATACGATCAAACGCCACACAACCAGTATCTACGGCAAGCTCGGCGTCTCCAGCCGCCGCCAGGCAATCCGCCGGGCGCTGGCCGCGGGCCTGCTTCCGGCTGGCTGAGAACGCCGGTGTGCGCAACACCTGATACCAATTGATACCGTTTGGGCGATCCCCAACGACAACCACTACGCATACGATCGTCGCGTCAGAACTACTCGCGACATGGCGCCGCGACGACGACGCCCGAAGCCGTGAGAGGCAGGGACATGTGTTCCCACCAACGCCTTGATCGCAGCTGGTATGGGGCCGGGACGTATCTGATCCGCGTTCGGGGATCGCTGCGCGCCAGCTGGTCGGACCGGCTGGCCGGGATGCAGATCGAGCCGGATGACGGCAATCCGGATTGCACCCTCCTTGAAGGACCACTTCCCGACCAGACAGCACTGATCGGCGTCCTCAAGGGACTCTACGACCTCGGGATGCCGCTACTCCACGTCGAGCGCATCAGGAACAACGAGGAGGGGCGGTTCGACTCGATCGAGTGATGCAACCCGGTCAGGAGAGGAGAGATCCCTGGCTGCCGCTCGCGATGACACCGACGTGACCGAGAGTCCGCGCGACGGAACGCGGTTGTCTGACTAATCCGGGGGCAACGCACCGGAAGGAAGGGAACGCTGATGGTAACAATCACTGAATCCGCTGCCGATGTTCGGGCGCGCGAGGTCGAGCAGCAGATGACCGACGACGAGCGGTTCTCGCTCATCATCAGCATTATGGGCTACATACCGGGGAGCGCCGTCGGGGGACGTGACGCTCGCCTGCCCGAGGATCTCCCGAACATGAGCGCCGGCTATACGCCGGGTATCCCACGGCTCGGTATCCCGGCAATCCAGAGCAGCGATGCCAGCATGGGCGTCACCAATCCTGGCTACCGACCGGACGATCCGGGCGCGACGGCTTTCCCGTCGTTGATCGCCCTCGGATCGAGCTTCAACCCGCAGATCGTGCGCGAGGGTGGCGAGGCCCTCGCCCGCGAGGCCCGGAGCCGGGGATTGAATGTTCAGCTTGCGGGCGGCTGCAACCTGATGCGCGACCCACGCAATGGCCGCAACTTCGAGTACTTCTCCGAAGATCCATACCTGACCGGTGTTCTGGCCGCCGAACAGGTCAACGGCATCCAGAGTCAGGGCGTCGTCTCGACGTTGAAGCACTACACGCTCAACTGCAACGAAACCAACCGCCACTGGCTCGACGCCATCATCGACCCCGACGCCCACCGTGAGTCCGACCTGCTGGCGTTCCAGATCGCAATCGAGCGCTCGCAGCCCGGCTCAATCATGAGCGGCTACAACAAGATCAACGGCGAGTACGCCGGAGGGAACCACCACCTCCTCAACGAGGTGCTCAAAGGCGCCTGGGGCTACAAGGGGTGGGTCATGTCCGACTGGGGCGCGACGCCGAAGTGGAACTACGCGCTGGCCGGCCTCGACCAGGAATCGGGTATCCAGGCAGACGTACTCCTCTGGGGCAAGGAAGCGTTCACGGATGAGCTCAGGAATGCCTACGCCAACGGAGAGCTACCCAGCGAGCGCCTCTCCGACATGGTGCGCCGCATTCTCCGCTCGCTGTTCGCCGTCGGTGCGGACGCCTGGGAACCGGCGCCACCGGTGGACATGGCCAGACACCACGAGATCGCGCTGGAGGGTGCGCGGCAGGGCATCGTCCTGCTGAAGAACGACGGTGCTCTGCCACTCCCAACCGACAAGCCGCTGAAGATCGCCGTGATCGGCGGCTACGCCCAGCAGGGGATCGTCAGTGGCACCGGCTCGGGCGCGGTGGCCCCGGTCGGCGGGTTTGCCAGTGTCATCAAGATCGGCGGGGCAGGGGTCATGGGGAAACACCGCAACCTCTTCCTGTTCCCACCGCCCCCACTTGAGGAACTCCAGGCGGCGCTTCCGCAGGCGGTGTTCGACTTCGACCCCGGCTACACGCCGGCCGAAGCCGCGTTGACGGCGAAGCGCTCCGACGTCGTGATCGCCTTCGGCATTCGTGTCGAGGGCGAGGGCTTCGACAGCGCCGACCTGTCGCTGCCATGGGGGCAGGACGCCGTCATCGACGCCGTCGCCTCGGTCAACCCGAACACGATCGTCGTCCTGGAGACCGGCAACCCGGTCTCGATGCCCTGGCGCGACAAGGTCAGCGCGATCGTCGAGGCGTGGTACCCAGGGCAGGCTGGCGCCAGGGCGATCGCCGAAGTCATCGCGGGTAAGGTCAACCCCTCGGGCCGGTTGCCGATTACCTTCCCGGCCAGCCTCGACCAGACGCCACGTCCGGAGTTGCCCGGACTCGGCACGCCGTGGGGAACGCCAGTCACGATTGAGTACAACGAGGGCGCCGAGGTCGGCTATCGCTGGTTCGCGAAGACCGGTGCGGAACCGCTCTACCCCTTCGGCCACGGCCTGAGCTACACAACCTTCAGCTACAGCGACTTCGACGCGAGCAATGGAGAGACGATCACCGCCAGCGTCACCGTCACCAACACCGGCGACCGGGCCGGCGCCGATGTGCCACAGCTCTATCTGACTGAAGCGGCCGGCGAGCAACGGATGCGGCTGCTCGGCTTCGAACGCGTCGAACTTCAACCCGGTGAATCACGCCGCGTCACGTTGACCGCCGACCCACGGCTGCTGGCCCGCTTCGATGGTGCGGCTGGCCAGTGGCAGATCGCCCAGGGCACCTATCGAGTCGGCCTCGGGAAGGACGCCGGTTCCCTGGAACTCAGTGGTGAAGTGACGCTGGAGGGCAGGCAGTTCGGAAGCTAGAGCGGCTTGCAGGATCACGACCCTGCCGTCCTGACGAACGAAGGGAAACTCGTGACTCGTCAGCGTTATGATGCGTCAATGAGGACGAAATCCCTCAGTTCGTCAGGATGACAGGGTTCAACGGTTCTCGGGGCGGTTTCCTGAAAACCGTGCGAAACGCAAGACGTGAGAGATCAATGGAACAGCAACACAGCAGCGCACCGGCCGCGACACTGGAACACAGCGATCACGCTGTCAGCCATGCGCCGGTCTCGAAAGCGATCTATGGATTGATTTCCGTTCTGGCCGTCCTGCAAGCGCTGGTACTGCACCCTCCAACGGCGCTGCAGGCAACAGTCGCGCTGTTCGGGACGACCGTCGCGGTCGCACTGGCCGACGCCTACTCAGAGTCGATCGCCGAGATGCTTGTGAAGCGTCATAGCCTCAGCATGGACGACCTGCGGAAGATCGGGCGGGATGTCGCGCCGGTGATGACCGGTGCGCAGGCGCCAACCGTCGTGCTGCTCGCGTCGGCGCTCGGACTCATCTCGCTCGATCTGGCGCTGACACTGGCCCAGATCGTCGCGTTCGCGCTGCTGTTCGGCTTCGGCTGGCGGGTCGGCCAGCTGCTCCATGAGAACTGGATCCGCCAGATCATCAGCGGACTGTTCCTGCTGGCCATCGGCGGGCTGGCCGTCGGCATCAAGACGGCCTTCCACTAGCAGGTCGCGACGATCACCGGAACGGAGGTGGTGAGACGCGATGCCGACCGATATCGACGAAGTCGCCGACGCGACGCTCACGCTCGGCACGCATTTGGCAGGAGCGGCGATCGTCCTTGTCGTCGGCTACATCCTCGCGCGCCTCACGCGGAGGTTCGTCCGGCACCTGCTGGAACGGCCACAGGTGGCCGACGCGATTGGGCCAACCGTCGTCCAACTGCTGATCGGGGCCGCCTACTATCTCGTCCTGGCGATCACGGTTGGGCTGGCGCTGATCGAACTTGGCGCGTCGGCGACGGTCGTCGGGACGGTTGCGCTCGTCCTGATCGCGATCGTCGCGGTCGCGCTGCGCGAGTCGATCGCCAACTTCGCGGCGACCGTCAACTTCCTGCTCTTCCAGCCGTTCAAGCGCGGCGAGATGATCGAGACGATGGGCCAGTTCGGCACCGTCCGCGAGATCCTGCTGTTCAACACCGTCCTGCTGCTCCTCGACCGGCGGCTGGTGACACTGCCCAACAGCAAGATCCAGGAGAGCGGCATCATCAACTACAGCCGGATCGGCCACATCCGCGCCGACATCACATTGACCATCCCCTATAGCGCAGACCTCGATCACGTCCGGGCAGTCATCGCCGACGTCGCGCGACACGACCGGCGCGTCCTCACCCATCCACCGTTCGATATCGCCGTCGATGCCCTCGGCGAGGATGGTGTCCGGCTGCTGGTCATGCCGATGGTCGCGCCCCAGCACTACTGGAGTGTCCGTAACGATCTGCGCGAGCAGATCAAGGCGCGCTTCGACGCCGAGCAGATTCGATTCGCTGCCCCACGACATGATGTCCACCTGACCACCCACACCAGCGACATCGTCCAGCCTCGTTGAGCCCGCAGCAGCAAGTACCCTTGGGTCGTTTTCACAGTCACGTCGAACACTGTCGATTTCCGGTCACTCCGTTCGACAACTATCTAGAACCGCCCTGCGAACGGGATGCAGGGCGTAGCGCGTCACCGATGATGTCGAAGTTAGTTGGAAGGAACACCACATGCCCCAGCCAATTGCCCCATGTCTCTGGTTCGATGGCGTTGCCGAGGAAGCCGCTAACTATTATGTCTCGGTCTTCAAGAACTCGAAGATCCTCACCATCGACCGCTTCACCGGAAACGATCCCGATCCCGACGGTTCAGTCCTCTTCGTCGAGTTCGAGATCAACGGCCAGCCGTTTCAGGCGCTCAATGGCGGACCGATGTTCCAGTTCTCAGAAGCGATCTCGTTCTCGGTAACCTGCGACGATCAGGCCGAGGTCGACTACTACTGGGACACGCTCGTCGGCGACGGTGGCGAGGAGAGCCATTGTGGCTGGCTCAAGGACAAGTTCGGCGTCTCCTGGCAGATCGTCCCCCGTCGCTACTACGAGATGGCCCGCGACGCCGACCGCCGGCGCGCGACCCAGATGGTGCAGCGGATGTTCCAGATGTCGAAGCTCGATGTCGCCGAACTGGAAGCCGCCTTCAACCAGTAGCAACCAACCGGAACCGAACGCACGAAGGAGGACTATCGGAAGAACCGCAACGCCTACCTGACTGAAATCACCTGATGATGGGCACGACACAGGAGTAAGCCAGAACATGCAGCAGCCACACGTGAGCACCTACCTGAACTTCGAGCGCAACACCGAAGAGGCGTTCAACTTCTACAAGGCCGTCTTCAAGACCGAGTTCCTCGGCCCGATCATGCGCCACGGCGATGTCCCGGTCCCGGAGGGCGAGCCAGGTGCTTCCGAGGAGAACAAGAACCTCATCATCAACGTCGCCCTGCCGATTCTCGGTGGCCACATCCTGATGGGCACCGACGCGGGCGAGAGCGTGCTGGGCATTCCGCTCACAATGGGCAACAACGTCCACATCGCCCTCCACCCTGACAGCCGCGAGGAGGCCGACCGCCTGTTCGCCGAACTCTCAGCGGGCGGGAGGATTGAGATGGAGATGCAGGACATGTTCTGGGGCGACTACTACGGTGCCTTCACCGACAAGTTCGGCGTCCACTGGATGATCAACCACTCAACCCAGTCGTACCAGCCGTAACGCAACGCATCACGCATGGCGGCGAGCACCGGTCCAGCATGTCTGGGCCGGTGCTCGTTCGTTGTGGCTATTCCGGCAGCAATAGCCGCCCGAGCAGCCCACCAACCACCCGCCAGTCCGGCGAATGATCCGGGTGATACTCCAGCCGCTGGCGCTCAAAGTACTGAACCGTCACGCCGTCGGGATCGGTGAACTCCTCGCTGATCGGAAAGCCGAGGATCGCCAGACCGCCATTGGCATTCCAGAAATCGCGGAAGCCGAAGCAGAGCCGGTGGCCAGTATCGGGGAAGAAGGTGCAGTTGGCGTCGCTCTCGACATCAAGCGGCTGGAACGGCTCGGTCCCGAGCAACCCTTCGCGCTCGGCCAGTTCGACACCCAGCAGGCCGAGCGCGACATCGTAGCGCTCCGGCCACGAACCGGGCTGCCATTCGAACCTCGCCCGCTCGAAGTATTGCGTCACGAACCCGGTCGCCGGGTCGGTGTACACGTCGGTGATCGGGTAGCCGAAGACGATCAGCCCGCCGAACTGGTTCCAGTACGCCAGAAAGCCGCCGCTGACGGTATAGCCCGTCTCAGGGAAGTAGCGGCTGGTCGGCTGGCCGCCACGCAGCGCCATCACCCGCTGGACAGCCGCGTCGAACGCAGCGGCATCGAGTTGGCCGTCATCGAGCGCGTCAGCGAGCACCGTCACGACAACCTGCCCCTGGCTGACATCGCGCGCCGAGCAGAGGATCAGGTCCATTCCGGCCCGGGCGGCCAGCACTCCGCGCTCGGCATAACCACCGAAGTCGCTCAACGCACCGGCCTCCAACGCGTCGGTGATCGTCACGCCGCCGAATCCAAGCCGCTCGCGCAACTCACCCTGGACAATCGTCGCCGACAGCCCGGCCGGATAGCCCCCGTCCAGCACCGGGTAGACCGCCCACGACAGCATCACGAGATCGACACCAGCCGCGATCGCCGCTTCGTACGGCGCTTCGTCGATTTCCCGCAACGTCTCCAGCGAGACCGGCAGCGTCACCGGTCCAAGATCGGTGTTGGCATCTGCGCCAGCCGTCCCCAGTCCCGGAAAGTGCTTAGCGACAGCGGCGACGCCCGCCTGCTGCTGGGCGGTGATGAACGACTCTCCGCAGACCGTCACCGTCTGTGGGTCGTTGCTGAATGACCGCTCGTACTGGTCGAGGAAATCACCCGCCTCGCGATAGACACCCAGCACCGGCGCGAGGTTGACGTTCATCCCAACCCCGGCTAGGTTCTGCCCAGCCTCGGCACCGGCCTGACTCGCCGCAGCAGCCGGATCCGCCGCTTGCCCGACGTCCTTCGCCGATGCCTCCGGCCCGCCGGGCATCCGCCGGACGAGTCCACCCTCCTGATCGGTCATCAGCAGCAACGGCGCCGACACCGGACTTCGCTCCTGTGCCGCGACGAGTTGATCGACCACGGCGGCGATCTGCTCGCGGCTCTCGATGTTCTCAGCGAAGAAGATGACGCCGCCAGCCTCTCCAGCCTCAATCTGCTGGATCAACGCTTCCGGCACCGTCGGCCCCGGATAGGAGAAGATCACCCGTTGGCCAGCCCGTTGGCGCGATGTCATCCCAGCCTGCGCAAGTGCTCGCGATGGGCCAGGTAGCCCTGATTCCAGCCGGTCGAGTGTGCCAGCCAGCGGTGCTGCAACTCCGAGCGCCGCCATTCGCTTCAACAGTGTTCGTCGATTGATCATCGATCGCAGTCCTCCCAGATATCTGGTCGCGATACTTTCAGTCTCTACGCTACGCCCGCTGTCAAAGTTCCGTGGCACCGTGCTGGCGTTACCTGCTCCACAAACGACCGCGCATTGCGTTCCGAAGCACAGGAGGACGATAATGCGCGTACACCGACAACTGGAAAACAGCCAGCACACGATCGATGGTCGTACGGAGGGAACGGGCATGAACGCGCGTAATACCAATGGCCAGGCAGGTGTCGTCGTCCAGAGTTTCACCAACCCGGACGACGCAATCCGGGCGATCCAGGGACTCAAGAGCGTCGGCTTCGCCGAGCGCGACATCGACGTCGTCGCGCAGGATGACGCGCTCGAACAGTCGATCCGCGATCAGGCCTTCCCCGACGAGCCAGAAGGACCGCTCTCGACGCTGGCCGGTCGAATCACGTCGCTCGTCCACCGCCTCACCCACCACGGCGTCGAGGAGGGGCATGCGCTTGAGTACACCGGTGCGGTCGAAGCCGGTCAAATCCTCGTCGCGGTCGCCGCGGGGAATCGCGCGGAACTGGCCCACGACGTCATGCACGACGGACTGGCCTACACCGGCCATATGCACGCCTCCAGCGAGCATCACCCATACCTCGATTCGAGCACCGGCTCAGGCGCAGGCGTCGCGGCCAGCCTCGGCACCGCCACCGGTGTCACGCCTGGCTCCGGCTACGAGGGCAACACCGGCTCGACGGCAGGATCATCGCCCGGTGTCCTCGGCCAGTATGCCCCCGGCGCCGACACCCGCAACCCCAACGACGACTTTCCCGGCCACGAAGCCCACATCGAGGGCAGCGCACGCTGGATGACTGCCGCCGATGCCAATGAACTGGATTACGACGCAATGCGAGATAACACCATCGACGATTCCGAAATCGGCGGCGACGGCGAAACGCCACTCCGCGATGTCGCCCCCGAAGACTCCGCCGACGCCATCGAAGCCGGCATCTTCAATACCGGCAGCGGCTCAACCGGCAACCCGATCCTCGACATGAGCGTCGGCACGACCGCCGGCATCACACCCAGCATCGACACCCTCATCGGCGAAGAAGAAGGCGACGGCTACACCGACGTCGACGACGATGATGATGACGACGACGATGATGATGAGGACGACCGCTAGAGGCTGACAGCCATCGTGCTAGACTTGCTTGCAGAGGAGACGTTGCACCATGGCTATCCGTGCTGAGAAAACGACACCGACACCAATTCCCGGCGTTCGCTACATCTCCAAAGAAGAGGGGATAGAGCGGCTTGATCGTGCTGCGCGCAAGTGGCTTGGCATGCCCGGCGAAGAGTTCGTTCGCCGCTATCGTAGTGGAGACATCCCCGATCCTGATCGACCGGAAGTCATTCGGCTCTCGTTCCTGATGCAATACGCTGAAGAATAGCCAGTTGCCAGGCCACGACCCATATCACGCCTTCACGAATTACATTCGGCCGATGAGAGAGGCGCTCCAGTGCATTACGCAGGAGCGCCTGATTCTTGCAGATCGATCCATGAGGCTCATGGCTGGAAATGTCTATCCGATTGACATCGGATTGGACGATCCAGTCCCGCTCCGAGTCGAGCCAGGATATCCCTCAATAGGGATAACAATCGCGCAATCCATCAGAATTGAAGAAACGGGATCGCCAATACGCCAGGCTCGATTCGCAGTCAACGTTATTCGATACTTCTATGCCCTGACAACGGCCGAAGGCAATGAGATTCTCGCCTTTCACTGGTCGCCTCAGGACAGCGACCCTGACAAGCGACCCTATCCACATCTCCATGTCGGTGCCGTTAATCTCGATCCAAACGGCATCATCCGTCCGGGCACGTTCCACAAGATGCACATACCAACTGGTCACATCTCCATTGAAGCCGTCATCCGCCTTGCGGTGACCGAATTGAGCGTACGTCCATTTCACCCGGACTGGGAACAGATACTTGAGCGAACCGAGGACGCCCGTTCAAGCTACTGAGCGTTCGTCAACTGTAATGGAGACCCTGTCCCGTTATCCGAGCCAGCACGTGTTCAGCCGGCGACCGCGATCGATCACAGATCGATCACACCAGTCCGTGCTCAAAGGCGAACGCCGTCGCGGCGGTGCGGGAGTTGACGCCCAGTTTGTTGTAGACCGATTGCAGGTGGCGGGCGACGGTGCGGGGGGAGATGTAGAGCGCTTCGGCGACCTCAGCGTCGGTCATGCCTTTGGCAACCAGTTGCAGCACCTCGACCTCACGGACCGAGAGACCGCCGGCGGCCCGGACGACCGGTTTGGCCGGGATGCGCCGTTCGATTTCGGCAGCACGTTCGAGGGCCGGCTTTGCGCCAAGTCGCTCGAACACCTCGCGGGCTGATTCGAGCAATGGAGTCACGTCCGAGAGCCTGCCGCTGGCGATCGCCAGTTCGGCCTGGCTGAGTTGGGTCAGCGCCCGCTCGTATGCTGCGCCGCAGGCGTCAGCCAGCCGTCGCGCTTCGTCGAGCAGGAGTGATGCCGTGTCGTAAGCGCCGCTGGCCGTCTGCAACTCGCCGAGGAAGCGCTGGGCCGCCAGGAGCACCAGCGGCTGGCGTGGGACGCGGGCGCGCTCGAGCGCGGCGTAGCCTAGTTCCCGCGCCTGACCAGCGTCGCCTTCCTTCAGCGCCAACTCGGCGCGCAGCAGCAGGCTGGACGCCCGGTCGGTCAGCCGGCCCGACCAGTCGAGCCAGTACTCGTGGGCATCGATCCACTCACGGGCACGGTCGAGCAGCCCCTGGTCGAGTTTCAGGTGGGCAGCCACCCGTTGCATCGCCAGCGTCCGGACGAAGAACGGGCTGCTCGGCTCGGTCTCCGGCCCATGCGGAATCGCCACCTGCACGCGCTGCCAGGCGAGGTCCCAGTCACCACGCATCCACTCGATTTCGGCCATCGCGGCCAGACTATCGACGCGCAGGAAACTGGTCGACTGGTGCGCCGTCGCGCTCTCGTACGCTTCGTCCCACTCGCCGCGGGCGATCTGCTCCGGGAAGAGCGGCAGCAGTGGCTGGCCATCCTTGTAGGTCGCGAACGTGCTCGTCTGGACCCAGAGCTTGGCGTACTCCTCCAGGACATGGTCCCGCGCTTCGAGGTCAGCCGTGTAGTAGATCAGGACCGCCTCCAGCAACACCCACTTCAGCGCCGCCGCCGCCATGAAGTTGTTGCCCAGCCCGGCGAAGTGCTCGCTGGCCCGTTCCAGCGCCTGCCGCCCCTCGTCCGGCTTGCCGGTCGCGGCATATGCCAGACCGATTCCGAACAGCGCGTGGGCAATCTCGCTGTGGTGCGCCGGTGAGAGTTCGCCCTGCTGACGTTCGAGGCAGCCCAGGCCGACCCGGATCGCGTCGTCGAAGCGTCCGTGATGGGCCAGCCACTGCGTCAGCGGCCCCTGGCTCCCGGCGTAGCCACGCCCCATCGAGAGCACCCGCTCGTGGTCGTCCGGCGAGAGGGCGTCGTAGGCATCGACCGCCTGCCGCAACTCGTTCAGCGTGTTCTCGCCAATGAACCCTTTGATCCGCGCGCGGCTCCAGAGGACAATCGCGTTCAGCGCCCGGTCCTGGACCTGTTCGGTCAGCCAGGCGGCCTGCTCCAGGTAGCCGAGCGCCCGCTGCGGGTCGGTGTAGCGATACGCCTCGGCCAGATTGCAGAGCAGCCAGCCACGCTCTGCCGCCGAGCCGTTGTCGCGCTCCAGCAATCGCAGCGCCTGCTCGTAGCGCTCGACGGCGTCCTGGGTCGCCCGCGCCCGGCCGGCGCGCTCGCCAGCATTGACCAGCCAGTGGGCGGCCCGTGGATCGCCTGCCCGTTCCAGATGATGGGCAACCATATCGGGATCGGCGTTGGGGCGCGTCGCCAGAATCTCGCCGATCTTACGATGCCAGGCCAGCCGCTTCGGCAGCAGCATCCCGTCGTAGAGGGCCTCACGTACCAGCGCGTGATCGAAGCGCAGACTCGTCGCGCCCGGCTGTTCGACCAGCAGTCGCGACGCGCAGGCCTGCTCGATCGTCCGGTGCAACACCTCGTCATCGACACCGGCCACCTCACGCCAGAGCGCCAGCGGCACTTCCGTCCCGATCACCGCCGCGACCTGCAGCAATTGCTGCGACTCATCGTCCAGCCAGGCGACATGGGTATCGATGATCTGCCGGATCAGGAGCGGCACCTGCGTCTCGGAGAGGTCACCGAGCGTCCAGCCGTCGCCAGTCGCCATCAGTAGACCATCGTGCTCCAGCGAGCGCAGCAGTTCCTCGGTGAAGAACGGGTTTCCCTCGGCATAGTGGTCGAGATAGTGGACCAGCCGATCCTCGTCGTCCGCCGGTAACTCATAACGATCGACGACCAGTTGCCGAATCGAGTCGTTCGCGATGCGCCGCAGGCTGATCCGAACCGGCCGCGCCTCACGGACGAAGTGCGGCAGGTAGCGATAGAGCGGAGACTGTGCCGACAACTCGACATCGCGATAGGTGACGATCACCAGCATCCGCATGTCGCGCAGGGAACGGGCGATGTAGCGCAGCAACTCCAGGCTGGCCGCTTCGGCCCAGTGCTGATCCTCCAGCACCACCACGACCGGCGTCCGCGCTGCCAGTTCGCGGAAGAATCCCAGCACCTGGGTGAACAGCACATCCTGGCTCGGCGCGCCGATCGATCCGGCTGGGACCGCCAGCGGCGGAACCGGCGGCAGACCATCCGGCAGGTCACCCCGCAGGAGTTCACTCCACGACCCATACGGTGGCGTAAGCGCCAACTCGTAGCAGGCGCCGAACAGTACCAGCGTGCCGGATTCGCGCGCATGATCGGCCAGCGCCTCGACCAGCGCCGTTTTACCGATCCCGGCCTCACCACCGACGAGGACCAACCGGCCCTGTCCGGCGATGGCATCCGCCAGGCTCTCTCGCAGGTGTGCGATCTCGGTATCGCGGCCATAGAGGGCCGGACGTGCAGACAGTTGAGTTACGGACTGTGTACGCGGCATCGTCGGACAGTCCCACTCGATCACACGAGGTTCGTCACCAGACCACTTCCGTCGCAATAGCGGCGTGTAAATGAATATAGCACGCCGGGTCGTAGCGAGAGTTAGGATTCCAGATTCCGGATATCTGTAACAACCGTGCCTGCCGGGCTAGGCAATTGTGACCACACCACCGCCCCTGACATCCGCACGATTGGTCATCTCGACGGATGGCTCCACGGTCGACCCCTCCCTACGATGCTGACATGGCGACGATGCTGTCGCCATGGTCAACACAAGCGCCGCGCTCGCGACGGTGGAGTCGTGGCGCCGTACAAGGAGGTACTCGGTGATCGTCCGTGAAGCCGCGCCAGCGGATGGCGCAGCCCTGCTCAGGGCGATGGATAACTGTCCTCAGGGTCACGATCTGATCGTGAATCTCACCAACGCACCCGACTTCTTCGCCCGTTCCCGCATCTACGAACAGCCGCGCGTCTTTCTGGCGGAGGAGGATGGCCAGGTCGCCGGTTCCGCTGCCTACGCAGTCCGCACCCTCTGGATCGACGGACGTCCGATCCGAACAGCCTACGAGTTCCAGTACTTCGTCTCGGCGGCGTTTCAACGCCGTGGCGTCGCCTCACGCCTGCGCGAGCGGATCGAGGAGGATCTAGCCGCCGACGAGATCGAACTGACCAGTTCGATCATCATGTGCTCCAACCAGCCATCGATTCGCCTGTTCGAACGCTGGGGATTCTCCTGCGAGAGCGTGCTCCCAATAACCGTGCTGGTGACCAGCGCCCACGCGAGCACCGGCGCCGACCACGCCGTCCGCCCGGCCCGGCCCGACGATCTGCCAGCCATCGCCGCCCTCCGCAACGCGACCTGGGCCGATGCCGATTACTTCAATCCACTCAACGCGGAGGATCTGGCGGCGACCATCGAGCGGATTCCCGGTGGCAGCCTCGCATCCCTCTCCGTCCTCGAAGACGGCGGGGATATCGTCGCTGCAGCCGGATTCTGGCGCTGGCGCGACGTCCAGCAGATCACCACCGTCTCGATGGCGGACTACCTCGTTGGCCACCTGCCGGGCGTCCGCGTTGGCGAGAGTTGGCGGCACTGGGGTCTGACGCCGGTCGGCTTTCGCCACCCCGACGACCTCCGCAGGCTGCTTGGACCGCTCTGCAACACCGCCCACCAGAACGGGATCGAACTCCTCGGCCTCGTCACTGACCCGGACCACCCCATCAGCGACGCGGTCCGCGACCTCCCGTCTTTCCCGGTCGCCATCGGCCTCTTCGTCAAACCACTGACGACGACACTTGCGACCACCAACCGGCCTGTCTACGTCGATATCACGGATATCTAGCGCGGGGTCGGGAATCGGGATTCGGGGGCATCGAACGGAACGTGTCCTTTCAACCACCTCGATTCCCGAATCCCGATCCCCGATTCCCGACGCAACCCACGGAGCGCACTACCATGTCCACCCGCCCATCCGCTGTCATGGCCGTACTCTCAGCTGCAGTCTTCATGTTACTGATCGATGCGACGATCGTGAACGTTGCCCAGGCGCGAATTCGCGAGAGCCTGGATGCCAGCCTGACCGAGATGCAATGGATCATCGATGCCTACCTGCTGACCTTCGCGATCCTCCTGCTGGCATCCGGCAGGCTCGGAGACATCTTCGGACGCCGCCGGATGTTCACACTCGGGATCGGTCTCTTTACAGCGGCCTCCGCCCTCTGCGCCGCCGCCAGCCTGCTCGGCGATCTGACCGGCCTCCCTGCCACCGCCATCCTGATCGCTGCGCGGGCACTTCAGGGGGTCGGAACCGCCGCGATACTGCCGCAGTCGATGGCACTGATTGCGGTCGCCTTCCCGCCCGAGCGACGTGGCAGCGCCTTCGGGACAATCAGCGCCGTTAGCGCCATCGCGACTGCGGCGGGTCCACTCAGCGGCGGCCTGATCCTGGCTGGGCTCAGTTGGGAGTGGATCTTCCTGATCAACATCCCGCCCGGCCTCGCCGTCATGGTCGCGGCCCAGCGGTTCCTGCCCGAATCGTCCGATACCTTCGCGAGCCGCCGCTTCGACGTGCCGGGGATGATCCTCTCCGGCGCGGGATTGCTCGCTATCGTCGTCGCGATGATCGAGGGCGCGCACCTCGGCTGGTTGCACCCGGCGATCGTCGGCCTGGCCATCGCCGGTATCACATTGCTGATCGCCTTCGTCCTCTGGCAGCGTCATGCGCCCGAGCCGATGATGCGGCTGGAACTCTTCAGCATCCGAAACTTCTGGGCTGGGAATGTCGCGATGGCGCTCATCAACATCGCCGTCCACGGCTTCGCGTTACCGCTGACCATCTTCCTCCAGGGGCCAGCCGGGTACTCGCCACTGAAGGCCGGTCTGGTCATCGCACCGTCTGCGATCTGCATGGCGATCACTTCGCCGCTGGCCGGGAGACTTAGCGACCGGATCGGCTCGCGGCGGCTGCTCGGTGGTGGCTTCGTCCTGATCGCTGCCGGTCTACTGCTGCTGGCTGGCGAGGCCGAGCGCGACGTCTCCTTCCCAACCCTGCTGGTCGCGATGGCGATCATCGGCGTCGGCTGTGGCTGCGGGTTCTCACAGGCCAACGTCGTCCCGATGCGCGACGTGCCAACCCGCCTCGCCGGTAGCGCAGGCAGCATCCTGACGACCACCCGCGCCTCTGCCCAGGTCCTCGGTGTCACCTTCCTCTCGTCGCTCCTCGGCTGGCTGGCAGCGACGAACGCACGTGACACCATCTCGCCAGCGTCGCTACCGCCCACCACCCGCAGCGACGCAATCGACGCCGTCGGCGAGGGCCGCTTCGACCACCTGACGACGCTCGGCACCACCGCCGACCAGATCCGGATCGCCGCCCTCACGCGCGACCTGCAGGCCGCCTTCGGTGACGCCATGCGCCTCACGCTCGTCGTTGCCGCCATCGTCGCCCTGCTCGGCGCCGCAACCGCCCTCGTCGTCCGCGACCACGTCAGCAAGCGAACGCCGGTGCCGTGTGTGGTGGAGGTGGCTGGGGATTGAGTGGCGGGATTCGGGATTCGGGATTCGGGGTTGTCGAGCGTCGAGCGGCCCAATAACGGCTACGAGATGTTCAACACCCCCGATTCCTTGGTCCCGAATCCCGCCCCAATCTCGAAAATGGTCACTACTACTCACCCACCTCCGACTACCCACACCCAGACCTGAATGGGTGTTTTCCGCGATGCCACATTGAGGGCAACCACCTATCCTGAGCGACGTTGGCAATGGGTGCCGGTGACGACGATGTCGCCGGGAAGTTCGTGAAGGAACGTGCCATGACCGCAGCACCGTTGACGCTGCTCGCTGTCCTCGCCCACCCTGATGATGAGTCGATGGGGGTTGGCGGAACGCTCGCGAAGTACGCGAGTGAGGGAATTGCAACGCACCTCGTCTGCGCCACTCGTGGCGAGGCCGGCTGGTTCGGCCCGCCGGAGGAGTACCCTGGCCCGTTCGCGCTCGGCCAGATCCGCGAGCGCGAGTTGCACGCCGCTGCCGATGTCCTCGGTATCCGCTCGATCCGCTTCCTCGACGAATGTGACGGTGCGCTCGACCGCGCCCAGCCGTCCCGCGTCATCAGCAGGATCGTCCGGCACATTCGCGATGTCCGCCCGGATGTCGTCGTCACCTTCGGTCCGGATGGCGCCTACGGCCACCCCGACCACATCGCGATCTCGCAGTTCACGACGGCAGCCGTCATGGCAGCCAACGACGTCGGCTATCTGACCGATGGGCTGGAGCCGCATCAGGTCCAGAAGCTCTACTACATGGCCTACCGGGCAACTGAGATCGCCATCTATCACGAAGCGTTCGGCGAACTGGCGATGAACATCGACGGCGTGACCCGACGCTCCGTCACCTGGCCCGACTGGGCCATCACCACCCACCTCGATACCACCGACTTCTGGCGACAGGTCTGGGAGGCAATCCTCTGCCACCGGACCCAGCTACCCGGCATCGACGCGCTCACCCGACTGCCGGAAGCAAAGCACCGCGCCCTCTGGGGCAATCAGACGTTCTACCGCGCGCTCAGCATCGTCAACAGCGGCCGTGAGGTCGAGGACGACCTGTTCGCCGGGCTGCGCAGCCGGCAGGTGAGCCCATGGAAGGAGGGCATCATCTTCTAGTCCGAACCCCGCCGGAGATTCTCAGACGATAACCAGGAGGGTGGCAATGTCTGCCACTTGAGTGAGACATGCCTGAATCAAGGAGGATTCACCGTGCGTCGACGACTTCTGACGCTCTTTGCGGTGGCCATGACGGCCATCACCCTGTTGATCCCATCGTTCGCAAGCGCGAAGACACTGCCCGAGGGCGTCATCCTCGATGAGCGCACCCGCAACGCCCGCGCCGATCTGGAGTTCAAGCGTGGCTGTATCGAGACCCACATCGATATCGTCACCCAGGTCACGCATCAGGACTGGATGGACGGCACCGTCTACGACGACGTCCTCGCCGGTATCTACATCGACTCGTACAACCTCTGCACCGACGAGTCAGTGCTCGGGATCGAGTTCTACGCCGAGGATTTCGACGTGGATGTCAACCAGAAACTGATCGGTGCGCGAATGCGCGGCGAAGCAATGGCATACAACTTCGTCGGCGAAAACAGCGGCGATATCCCGGTCAAACTCGACGTGTTCTGGGTTCCGGCCGGTCGCACAAAGACCGTCACCGAGACCGACGAATTCATGTCCCCACTGCCGACAACTGGCGAGCAGGTCCTGACGATCTCGAACTCTACCGATTACGAGCGCCGGGCGATCGCAATCGGTGTCCTCAAGGTCGGCAACCAGACCTTCCCGATCTTCGCCCATGGAGAAGAAACCCTGCTGTACGGCTTCGACGCCACCTGGAAGATGGCCCCGGCCGAGAACTAGAGCAATACCGTCCCAACACGATATCGATAGCCCCTCCCCGCGTCGGGGAGGGGTTCGACCCTTCCGCACCACACGAAAGGAACACGATCAATGTCGATCGCAGAACGCGCTATCTCCATCAACGGCGAACAGATCGTCATCGAGGACGAGGCGCTCGAAACCTTCATCGCCTCGATCCGCGGTCAGGTCATCCGCCCGGGCGATGCCACATACGACGAGACTCGCAAGCTCTGGAACGGGATGATCGACAAGCACCCGGCCCTGATCGTCCGCGCCACCGGCACAGCCGATGTCGCCGCCACCGTTCGCTTCGCCCGTGACCACCAGATCCTGCTGACCGTGCGTGGCAACGGCCACAACGTCGCTGGTAACGCCATCGCCGACGGCGCGCTGATGCTCGACCTCTCGGCGATGCGCGCCGTCCAGGTCGATCCAGTCGCACGGATCGCTCGCGTCCAGCCCGGCGCCAACTGGGGTGATCTCGACCACGAGACGCAGGTGCACGGCCTCGTCACGCCAGGCGGCCAGGTCTCGACGACCGGCATCGCCGGGTTCACGCTGGCCGGTGGGATGGGCTACATCCGCCGCAAGTACGGCCTGGCCTGCGACAACCTGATCGGCGCCGAGGTCGTCCTGGCCGACGGCTCGGTCGTCCGCGCCAGCGAGACGGAGAACCCCGACCTCCTCTGGGGCTTGCAGGGCGGCGGCGGCAACTTCGGCGTCGTGACGTCGTTCGAATACCGCCTCTTCCCGCTCGGCCCGGAAGTCGCCTTCGTCAGCACGATCTACTCGCTCCAGGATGTCGAGCAGATCCTGCGTGGCTGGCGCGCCTACAGCGAGCAGGCTCCGGACGAAGTGACGCCCGACTTCTACGTCTGGGGCATGCCGGCCGCGCCGGGCGTCCCCGAGGAGATGGTCGGAATGCCGATCGTCTTCATCGCCGGGATGTACGCCGGCCCCGCCGACGAGGGCGAGCGGATGCTCCGGCCACTGCGCGAACTGGCGACGCCGATCGCCGACGAGAGCGGCATCGCGCCGTACACGATGGTCCAGTCCAAGGCAGACCCGCTCTTCCCGAACGGGCTGCTGAACTACTGGAAGTCGGTCACGCTGGCGTCGCTGGATGCCACTGGCATCGAGGCGGTCCTGCGCGTTGCCCACGAGCGGCCAACACCGCAGACGTTGATCGCCCTGCGTTATCTCGGCGGCGCGATCAGCCGCGTCCACGAGGACGCGACCGCCTACGGTAACCGCAGCGCGCTCTACAACCTCAGCATCGACACGACCTGGACCAACCCGTTCCAGTCCGAGGAACTGATCGGCTGGACCCGCCAGGTCTGGTCGGAGATACAGGAAGCGACCGGCGCCGGCGTCTACCTGAACTTCGCCGGATTCGCCGAGGAGAACAGCAAACTCGCCGAACTCGCCTACCGCTCCAACCACGACCGGCTCGTCGCCCTCAAGCGCAAGTTCGACCCGACGAACCTGTTCCGGACGAACGTGAATATCAAGCCGTAGCCACTTGGTAGCCATTAGCTGATCGCTCTTAGCCGTTAGCCTGTTCTCATGTATCGGAAGGGTCGATCCTCTCGACACGCATGGACAGGCTAACGGCTAAGAGCGATCAGCTAATGGCTACCAAGTGGCACTACTCTTGCCTGCACACCGCGTACGGGGCCAACCGAATACATCACGTTGACCTGCGGGTTGACGTTGTCCCTGGAGGTACGTATGCGCTTTATTCCAACGAGTGCCCACGGCATTCTCGACTATCTGGTCGGGCTTGCCCTGCTGGCAGCACCATGGTTGTTCGGCTTCTCCGACAACGAGACCGCCCGCTGGGTGACGATGGCCTTCGGTGCCGCCGCCATCCTCTACAGCCTGCTGACCGACTATGAGATGGGCGTCATCCGGGCGATCCCGATGCCGGTCCACCTCGCCCTCGACGCGATGAGCGGCATCCTGCTGGCTGCCTCACCGTGGCTGTTCGGCTTCTCCGAAGAAGTCTGGATTCCGCACGTCATTGTCGGCGTCTTCGAGATCATCGCGGCCCTCTCTACCGAGACCATACCGGGACGAGACGACGACCGCGTTCACGCCAGCCGCTAACCACTCGATCAGAAACAGGCAAACGGGAAGCGGGGAACGGGCATTCATCACCCGTTCCCCGCTTCTGCAATTGCACGGCTGACGAACCACTACGTAACAGGACGACCTTGCCGACACCGATCAGTCAACTGACCAACTGACCGGCTGACCAACTGACCGGCTAACCGGCTTCCCACCCAGTCCGCGCCAGGCGCGCAGGACATGCGTCGACTCGTGCAATTCGGTGAAGCCGAAGCCGAGCGACAGAACCAGCAGCCAGCGCTGATCCCAGAACCAGGCCGCACCGAGCCCGGCCACCGTTAGCCCAAGCAGGAATGTGCGCCAGCCTTCGAGCCGATCCACCATCCGCACACCTCGCCGGATGAGGCTACGCCGGCCATCCCGGCCGCCGGACAACCCCAGCCAGATGTAGAGAAGCCCCCAGACCATGACTCCGATTCCGAGGTTATGGAACCAACCCGCCTCATAGATCGTGCTCAGCATCGTGCCCTCCTTCGTCGCGGTATCCGAAGCGCCGGATCACTGCGTCGTATGGCAACGATAGGCACCATCGATCATGAGGTCGATTACCTCCGAGGTCATGTCCATCAGACGAACAGGGGGCCATCAACAACGATCGGCCACGTACGAAAGCAACAGACTGGCACGACATGTGCTGCATCAGACGTGGAAGACGAGCCGTCCACAGATCATCGATACGCGTATCGAGGAGGGGCCAGGATGGATCGCGACCGGATCAGTGCAACACTTCTCCGATTCCTCTATCTTCGCTGGAACGCGGCAGGCCGCTCCCTGCATCCGGAGGCTGCGACGGCGACGGAAATCGCATCCTGTGTTGACGCGGAACGCTGGCTGCTCCACGACCTGCTGGCCGACCTGACCGCAGTCGGCCTCGTCGAACGGGTCGAAACCTCGCGCAACAACAAGGAACTGGCAGGCTACCGGATCTCCGGCAGTGGCCGGCACGTCGTCCTGACCGACCGCAATACCCAGCGACGCTCCCACTACGACCATTGAGCGATCACCAGAGTCGTTGGCTAAGCCTTCAGCACTACCCATCACGCCATCATGTGAACGGGGATCACCACAATAGCCTGATGACACGATCGTCCTGCAGCAGTCAGACCAGTAGAATAGTGAATGCGCCACCGTAACCTGGGTTAAGAGGCTGGATCGATGATGAGCACGAGCATCGAGCTTGACGAAACACTCCTGGGCCGTCTCCGCAAGGTAACCGGCAAATCACGACAGACGCCCGAGACAACCGCTGCTCAGCTCCTCGAAGAGGGACTCCGGGCGCGAGAATTCCCCGGCATCCACTTCCGCGATACCGATACGGGCCACCAGGCGATGGTGCCGGGTATCCGCGTTCCGGTCTACTTCCTGGCACTACTCGCTCGCGAGGTAGACGAGGATATTCAGACGATCGCAGATCATTACGGCATCCCAACCACCGCAGTCATCGTGGCGCTTGACTATATCCGCGCATTTCCTGACGAGATCGAGCATGACATCGTCGAGCACGAGGCTGCTGAAGATCACCTGCTCGCGACGCTGCCTGCTGACAACATCATCGTCGTACCCTAGTGCCCCCTGTCGCGCTGGATGAACACCTTCCGATTGCGCTCGCTGATGCACTGGAGCAGGCTGGCGTTGATGTCATTCACATCTCCAGGTGGCAAGGGCAGAACCTGAGAACATTCGGCGACGACGTGATTCTGGCCGCGACGACCGCAGCAGGACGAGTGCTCATCTCGCGCGATGCGAACACATTGCCAAAACTGGCATACCGGTGGACCAATGAGGGTCGTCATCACGCCGGTCTCATCGTCTTGCCAAACTCAATCAGACAGCACGATATTGGCGGAGCACGCAACGCGATACTGCACATCATTCGTGACGCCGACAGCGAAGCGTTCGTCAACCGCGTGATCTTCGCCCAACGACAGCATTGACATGCTCGATCAGGACCGTGGTGGCGTCGCCTACCCGTGTCGCCCTGCCCGCAGGTTCTCGATCACCTCGTGAGCGGAGTTGTGGCCCGGCGCACCCATCACGCAGCCACCCGGCCATGCGCCGGAGCCGCAGAGGTACAGACCGCGAATTGGCCCTTCGTAGCTCGATGAGCCGGGGACGGGACGCATGTCGAACGCCTGCTCGGGGACCAGTTCGCCCTGGAAGATGTGGCCGCCGGTCAGGCCGAAGCGGGCTTCGATGTCGGGTGGGGCCAGCGCCTGCATGCCGATCACGAACCCTTCGAGATTCGGCGCGTACTCTGAGAAGCGGCGGATGGCATGCTTCGCGATCTCGTCGCGGCGCTCGTCCCAGGTGCCGTCGGCCAGTTCGTAGGGGTAGTACTGGGTGAAGATCGAGATCGTGTGCTTGTCGCCGGGCGCCAGCGTCCGGTCGACGGCCGATTGCGCGTGGACGGAGAAAAACGGATAGTCGCTGGGACGGCCATTGCGGGCGTCCTCGTAGGCTCGCTGGAGGTAGTCGATCGACGGCGCGATGTGGACGCCGCCGTTCTGGCCCCAGGTGTAGTCGCGCCCATCCAGCGCCGAGTAGCGCGGGAGTTCCTCGACAGCCAGGTTGATCTTCATCACCGGCGACTCGATCTGGATCGCCTCGATGTCACGGACATACTGGTCCGGTAGTTCGGATCGCTCGACGAGTTGCAGGTAGGTCCGCTTCGGATCGGCATTCGAGAGGACGGTCTTCCCGTAGACCTCCTCGCCATCGGCCAGCGCGACACCGACCGCCACGCCATCACGGACGATCACACTCGCGACCTCCGCGCCCGTTCGGATCTCAACGCCCTCCAGCCGGGCGACGCTCGCCAGCGCCTGCGTCACACTGCCCATCGCGCCCCGCACGTAGGCCCACAGCCCGCGCTTGCCGGTCGCCATCCCCATCGAGTGGTACAGCTTCACGTAGCCGGTCCCGGCATCGCGCGGACCGCGGAACGTCCCGATCAGCCCAAGCGCGCAGGTGCTGCCCTGCATCATGTCGGTCTCGAAGTAGTACTCAGCGATATCGGCCACCGAGCCGAGGATCATCATCCTGAAGACGTGGCTATCCCCCGGCTGGTCGAAGGCTGCCGCGAACTCGGCGAAACTCGGCGGGCGCCGCAGGATGAACCGGTCCATGATCTCGCAGGCCCGCTCGACCATTGCGTCGTAGTGCGGGTACGCCTCGGCATCGGCCTTCGAGAACCGGGCGACCTCCTTCAGGAACTCGTCCATGTCCTCCCAGTAGACGACCGACTCGCCATCCGGCAACGGCGAGAACGACTTGGGCGTCCGCGGGATCAACTCGACCCCATGCTCCCAGACATCCAGGTCGTTCAGGATCTTCTGCGGCGCCAGCGAGAGGACATACGAACCGGTTGAGGCGATGTGACCCGGTGCGCCGTCGATCTCTTCTGAAATCGCTGCTCCACCGACCGTGTGATACCGCTCCAGGACGCAGACCTCATAGCCCGCCTTCGCCAGGTAGCAGGCCGCGACCAGGCCATTATGTCCACCACCGATGATGACCGCGTCGTACGTCTTCACCGCCCCGCTCCTTGCTGACCGTGATGCGTGATCTGCGATGCGGGTATTGTCGCTTGACACTGCTGTGCGTCAAGCCGGACGATTGCATGTTCTGCAGGATGGAGGGACGCCAGTGCGAGACATCATCGGCGGCTGGAGCGAGCCGGAGCGGTTCGACGCCTATCTCGACAACTGGCAGGCGATCCTGGCGCAACGCACGCGCGAGGTCGTCGATCGGATCGCCGCAATCGAGGGCGTCCGGGGGCTGATCCTGGCCGGGGGCATCGGGCGCGGTGCCGCCTGGCCACTCTCGGATATCGACCTGATCCCGATCTATGCCCCCGGCACCGTCGATGCAAGCGCTGCCGCAATCGACGCCATCCGCCAGCACCTGCTGCTACGTTGGACTGCCAAAGGCTGGTGGACCGGCATCGATATCGGCCGGCTGGCCTTCACGACCAACGAAGTCGATACCGCCCTGGCGACCGAAGCGACCATGATCCCGGCGCTGCTGGCCGACGACCGCTGGTACCACAGCATCGACAAAGCCTACGGTGGCCAGCCGACCTACGACCCGGACGGCCTCGCCACACCCCTCGCCCACTGGTTAACCAGCCACCGCTTCACCCCAACCATCGTCTCCCTGCGGATTACCCGCGCCAGCACCGAACTCCACAACGCGTTGAGCATCTGGGATATGTCGCAAACACCTGGCGACCCACATGGTGCCGTGCGTGCGATCCACGATGCCGTCAAATGGCTCCGCGCACTGCTCCTCGAACGCTGGGGCGAACGCGACGCTTCGCTGGCCAGAGTCGGCACACGCTTCGACCGGCTTGCCAGCGCGCACGGACTGGTAGACGTCGTTGCGACCACCCACGCTGTCTGCGACCTCGACGACGCATCTGTCCAGCGGCGGATGGCGATCGCGCCGGACTGGCTCCACCTTCGTCACGACCGCTCGCTCCGCGCACGGCGGCTGATTGGAGAACCAGTCAGCGCGCTGGAAGACGCCCGCGATGTCCTGCGCGTTTCGACGCAGTACGCGCTCCGCCAGCAGACAACACCCCCGTTTCCTGCCTGGCTGGCGATACCTGAGCGTGCCGAATCGCTGGCCGAGCGATTCGGTCAACTCCGCAGGTTGATCGACCATTGCGGCATCGCAGAACGGGCTATTGACGAGCGATCGTCGCGCAAGATAGATTGACAATAGTTTCACACCCGCGTACGATGCTGGCGCGTTGAAACCCTCTACAGGCAGTTAGTAGTGCCGCACTTAACGCATCTCGCTTGGTGTCCAACCGTATCCTGCACGCCTGATCAAGACCGATCATCCTGATCCGCTCGGTTCCGAGCGAGGATCGATCGCCGGTATCGCATGCCCGTCGCAGGCAGCTACGGCCACCCGTCTGCCAGAGCGATTGCCTCATAGCGTCGGCCGGTGAGGGAGATTAGCGCGACCAGCCAGGCAGGTCCGTTCGGGTTGTCGATAGGGAAATGACAACGGAGGACGATTCGTATGGATGAGATCAAGATGCCCGTCACGAATCATTCACTGTCCCGGCGCAACTTCATCAAACGCGCGACACTGCTCGGCATGTCACTCCCGATCGCTGGCTCCCTGCTGACCGCCTGTGGTGGTGACGGCGATGACGACGACGACAGCGACCCGACCGCGACCGAGAGCGGCGCTGCACCGGAAGCAACCTCAACCCAGCAAATTTCCGTTCAGGTTCCAACTCCGACGCGAGCCTCCGGCGCATCGACAGCCGAAGCGACCGAAGCCTCCAGCCCGGAATCAACTGTCGCGGCGACCTCGCCGGCCGGTTCCGGAACACGGGGTGGCAGCGTCGTCTTCCTGCGTGAGGGCGATGCCAACAACGGCACCTACGACCCCGTCCTCAGCGACGACAACGACGTTATCTGGGTCATCTTCAGCGTCTACGAGACACTCGTCCAGACGAATCCGACCGGGACCGGCATCGACCCCTGCCTGGCCGAGTCGTACGAGATGTCGGAAGACGCCCTGACGGCCACCTTCAACCTCCGGCCCGACGTGAAGTTCTCCGACGGCACCGACCTGACGACCGAGGACATCATCTTCTCCCTCGAACGCGCTCGTGACACCGAGGAGAGTCCCTGGACCTTCACGCTCGCCCAGGCGCAGGAGATCAGCGCCCCTGACGACTCGACGATCGTCGTCAATCTCTCGGAGCCATACGCACCGTTCTTCGCCGCGATCGCCATGTTCAACAGCGGCATCATGTCGAAGGCCTTCTTCGACGCCAACGCGACCGAGTCCGACTTCGGCGGGATGGGGATCGTCATCGGTGCCTCCGGTGGGACCGGACCGTACGCGATCACCGAATGGTCGCCGGACCAGCAGACCGTTCTGACTCGCAACGAGTTCTACTGGGACACTGAGCGGCCCTATATCGACGAGATCACGATCCGGACAGTGCCGGATTCCAACAGCATGATCCTGCAACTCCAGGGCGGCGATGTCGATGGCGTCATTGGCCAGACCGCCATCCCGTTCAACCGCGTCTCCGAACTCCAGGGCGACTCCGACCTGCAGGTGGTCATCTCACCGGCGGCCTACAACTACTTCGCTCGCGTCAACGTCGCCTACCACGGCGTCGATAACCCGCTGGAACCGCGCCCGCCGTTCGACGATATCCACTTCCGCAAGGCGATGGCGCACGCGATCGACTATCAGTCGCTGATGGATACCGTCCAGTTCGGGATCGCCGAGCCGTCCAACAGCATCCTGCCGCGCGGCGCCCTCTACTGGAACCCGGACCAGGAGTCACCTGCCTTCGACCTGGAGATGGCGCGTGCCGAGATCGCACAATCGTCGGCGCCGGATGGCGCGGATGCCGAGGTGCTGATCATCACCGGCAACGCCCAGCAGGAGGCGATCGCGACGGCCCTCCAGGCGATGTGGGCTGAGATCGGTGTCAACCTGCTGATCACGCCGGTCGATACCGCCGTCGCGGCCGAACGCACCAACTCCGGCGATTACGACGTGCGACTCGGCGGCTGGACCAACGACATGATCGACCCCGACCAGATTCTCTCCTACTTCGTCCAGCCCGAGGCATCCGGCCATGCCAGAACAGGCTACTACGACGAGCAGGCGTCCCAACTCGTCACCGAAGGCCGCGGCGAGGTCGACGACGAACGCCGCCGCGAGATCTACTACGAAATCCAGCAACGCTGGCTCGACGGCCCACTCTTCTACCTCTTCAACATCCCCTACGTCGCAGCCGTCAGCAGCCGCATCAAGGGCTACCACCAGAACCCGCTCGGACCGTGGTACTTCAAGGATATGTATGTGGAGGAGTAGTTAGCCGTTAGCCGTTAGCCGTTAGCCTGTTGGTGTGTATCAAGCGGTTCGACCCGGTCGATACACCACAACAAGCTAACGGCTAATGGCTATCAGCTAATAGCTAAAAGGACCCCCGCCTATGTCACGTGGCCAGTACATCCTGCGACGGCTGGTGCAGATGATTCCGGTGGTGTTTGGCATCACCATCATCATCTTCGTCATGATACGGGCGATTCCCGGTGATCCGGCGATCACGATGCTCGGGGAGAAGGCGACCGACGAGAAGATCGCGTTGATGCGCGAGAAACTGGGCCTCAACGAGCCGGTCTACATGCAGTACCTCTACTACCTGCGTGACCTCGTGACGCTCGACCTCGGTGAATCGACCCGTTATCGCGTGCCAGTCGATACGCTGCTCTGGGACCGGCTGAAAGTGTCGCTCTCGGTCATGCTGATGACGACGATCCTGGCCGTCGCCATCTCGCTACCGCTGGGGATGCTGGCCGCGCTCAGGAAAGACAGCATCTTCGACAACATCGTCCGCTCGGTCCTGATGGTGACGTTCCTGATGCCGACCTTCTATACCGGCATCCTGCTCATCATCGCGCTGGCCGTCAAGGTCGACCTCTTCCCGGTCTCCGGCTATGGAGAAGGGTTCTTCGACAACATCCGCCACCTGTTCCTCCCGGCCCTGACACTCTCGCTGGCGATCTCGCCAATCCTGATTCGGACACTGCGCTCCAGCATCCTCGAAGCGATGTCGTCGGACTATGTCAAGACTGCCCGAGCCAAAGGGCTGCGCGAGCAGGTCGTCATCAGCCGGCATGTCCTGCGCAATGCGCTGATCCCGACCATCACGCTCCTCGGCGTCAGCATCGGCGGGATCATCGGCGGCACGATCGTCACCGAGAAGGTGTTTGCGCTGCCGGGAGCAGGATCGCTCCTGGTCGATTCGATCGCGGCCCGCGACTACGCGACCGTTCAGGCGTCGGTCATGATCGTCGCGATGCTGGTCGTCCTGGTCAACCTGCTGACCGACATCGTCTACTCGTTTATCGATCCACGCGTGCGATTGGGGTAATGGGATGGCAGTCCCGCAAGCGACGAGCGACGTACCGGTTGAAGCCACCGTCAGACGGACACTGGCGTCGGCTGAACGAGGACACCGGCGAGGTATCGTCTGGCGGATGCTCCGCAACCGCAACCTCGTCATCGGCGGGACAATCCTGCTGATCCTGATCGCCAGCGCACTGCTTGCACCGTGGCTGACTTCCTACGGCCCGCTCGAACAGAACACCCGCAACGCGCTCCAGGCTCCCAGCCTGGAACACCCATTCGGGACCGACAACTTCGGCCGCGACATGTTCTCACGCGTCCTTCACGGCGGCCGGATCGACCTGCGCTTCGGCCTGCTGGCGGTCGTCGCGCCGCTCGTGATCGGGATCGTCCTCGGCTCGGTCTCGGCCTACTATGGCCGCTGGGTCGACTCGCTGCTGATGCGGCTCGTGGATATCGTTCAGGCGTTCCCATTCCTCGTCCTGGTCATCTTCTTCGTGGCTGTCCTCGGCCCTGGCCTCTGGAACATGGTCTTGGCGGTCGCGCTCGTCGCCTGGGTCGTCTACGCCCGGCTGGTCCGTGGATCGATACTGGTTGAGAAGAACAAGGAGTACGTCATCGCCGCCAAGGCGATCGGCGGCAACGACTGGCGCGTGATGCGACACCACCTGTTTCCAAATGTCGTCACGCCCTGCATCATCTACGCGATGGCCGATATCGCCGTCTACATCGGACTGCTGGCGACGCTCAGTTTCCTCGGCCTCGGCGAGCGGCCACCGGCGCCCGAATGGGGCGCGATGATCTCCTCGGGGCGAGACTACATGGTCACCGCCTGGTGGATCTCAGCCATCCCCGGCGCAGCGATCGTCGTCACCGGCATCGCCCTCAGCCTGATCGGCGACGGCCTCGCTGATATCCTGCGTCCCGGAGGTCGATAAACAGCGACGCAGATCGCACGATGACAGGACAACACAGGTGAGTGTGACATTCGATTTCTCGGGCCGGAGCGTGATCGTGACCGGCGCGGCGCGCGGTATCGGGCGGGTGATGGTCGAGCGGTTCACAGCGGCCGGGGCATCGGTGGTTGCTGCCGACCGTGACGCCGACGGACTGGCCGAGACCTGCCGCAACCTCGACCCCGAACGGGTCGTCTCCCTCATTGCTGATGTCAGCACCGAAGATGGCGCGGCCAGCATCGTCGAAACCGCCGTCCAGCGCTTCGGCAGGCTGGACATCTGCGTCAATAACGCAGCCGTCGCGCCACACGCGTCGCTGTTCGACGAGCGCGTCGAGGTCTGGGACACGGTTTACGCCGTCAACACGCGCGGGACGTTCCTGATGACCCGTGCAGCCGCCCGGGCGATGATCGAGGCCGGTAATGGCGGCCGGATCGTCAACTTCTCGTCCGGTGTCAGCACACGCGGGTCTGCGGGGGCAGCCGCCTATGCATCCAGCCGGGCCGCGACCGAGTCGTTCTCGCGGGTGGCGGCCATCGAACTGGCGCCACACAACATCCTCGTCAACGTCGTCAGCCCCGGCCTGATCGACACCCAGCCAAAGCCGCTCCCGCCCGTCATGGCCGAGGGGCTGGCCAGGCGAATCCCTACGCTGCCGCTGGCCCGGCCCGGTGAGCCGGATGAGGTCGCGTCGGTCGTCATGTTCCTGGCCTCCGAAGCCGCCGGTTACGTGACCGGCGCCGTCTGGAGCATCGACGGCGGCGCCAACATCGGCACGCGCCCCAGCGGCCCGATCATCGATGATGACCCCCGCTACGATTGGGTTACCGGCCGAGCGTCAACAACCGAGGGATGAGCGCGCTTCGACGTCGCCAGCATGGCGAACGCGCAGGCTATGAAGGAGAGAGCAGATGGCAGAGAAACTTCGCGTGGCCGTTCTGGGTGCCGGGACATGGGCGCAGATGGCGCATATCCCCGGCTGGCAGCGCGACCCACGCTGTGAGATCGTCGCGATCTGCGACCCGGTTGGCGACCGCGCCCGCGACTTCGCGACCCAGTTCGAGGTGCCGGAGCATTCGAAAGACTGGCAAACGATCGTTGGCCGCGAGGACATCGACATCATCGACATCGTGACGCCCTCCCACACTCACCACGAACTGGCCGTCGCATCGCTGGAGGCCGGCAAACACGTCCTCTGCGAGAAGCCAGTCGCCTTCGACTTCCGACAGACCCGTGCCGCCGCAGACCTGGCCGCCAGCAAGGGGTTGAAGACCAAACTCGGCTTCACCTTCCGCTACAGCCCGGGTGTCCGCTATGCGAAGTCGCTGATCGACGAAGGATTCGTTGGCCGGCCATTCATCTTCAATGGCTACGAGCAGAACTCGCAGTGGCTCGACCCACAGACTCCCCTGCGCCAGTGGAAACCGGACGCCGACCAGTCGGTCCTCCAGACCAGTTCGCTGGAGGGCTACGGCGCGCCGGTCATCGACATCGGCCACTGGTGGGTCGGCGCGGACTACAGCAGCGTCGTCGGCACGATGCGCAACTTCATTCCCGAGCGCGTCGTCCGCGACACCGGCCAGATGACGCGCGTCAACATCGACGACGGCACCGTCTATCTCCACGAGTTCACCAACGGCGCGATCGGCTCGATCCAGACCAGCTACGTGACAATCGGCAACTACCCCGGCATCGAGGCGCGTATCTACGGCGAACAGGGCGCGATCATCTGCCGGCTGGTCGAAGAGTTCGGCGTCGCCGAGACGATCAAGGTCGCGACGCCCGACGATGTCGAGTTCCGCGAACTGGAGATCCCCGAGCGCTTCTACCCGGTCGGCGGCCACCCAAAGGAATCCTGGCGGACGCTCTTCTACGCCAACCTGATCAACGACTTCATCGACGAGATCCTCGACAGCGGAGAGCGCAACCAGGGCAACTTTGCCGACGGCGCCTGGGTCCAGGAGGCGATCAACGCCGTCGAGCGCTCGTTCCACGAACGCCGCTGGGTCGACCTGCCGCTGGAGTAACGGCACCCGCCCCCGAAGCACGATTCGGCCCAGACAGCAATCTGCGGGCGTACCCCTGACACTCTGTGTCATAAGGACACCCGCAGACACCCGCATCCCGCTGGTGTCCAGCGCGCGCGTCGTCTATCCTCCACGGCGTGCATGCATCGATCCCAACCACCAGCCGAAATGCTTGAACGACTCCGTCCGCTCGCCCGGCGGTGGACGACGCCACTGGTCGCGCTACTGGCTGGGCTGCTCGCAGCGACCCTGCGGCTGCCGTGGCTGGCGAGTTCCCCACCGGGCTTCTCACTGGCCGAAGCCTGGGCAGCCCTGGCCGCCCGCGATCATCCAGCCAGCGACTGGCTGCTCCCGAACGTCGGACCACTCGACACGCAGGAACCCGTCTTCACCGCTCTGCTCTGGATGACCGGCACGCTGGCCGGCTGGGGCGTCGACGGCGCACGGCTGGCAGCCGCGTTGTCCGGAATCATCGCGGCCGTCGCCTGCGCCCTCTGGTACCGGCGCGCACTCGGCCCACTCGCTGGCGTCATCGGCGGAACGCTGATCGCCGTCGAATTTCCCTGGCTCATCCTGAGCCGGCAGGCACAACCCGCCATCACAGCCGCGACACTCGCCGCCGTCGGCCTCTGGTGCCTCTGGGAGGGTCTCGGCCCAGCCAGGCCCGACGACCGATCGACTCCATCCGCCAACCGTGGCTGGTGGGTCATTGCTGCGGCGATCGCCTTCGGCCTCGGCTTCTCGGCACACCCAACGATGCTCCCGGCGCTGGTCATCGTGCCGCTCATCGCCGCGATCCTCTATTGGCACCCCGACACGGGACCCAGCCGCCCCGCGCCATCGTGGCTGCTCGGCAGCCTCGCCTGCCTGCTACTGCTAGCCACGCCTGTCGCGATTCAGGCAATCACAAGTCCAGACGACTTCCGCGACCGCATCGAGCAGGACTGGGATGGTAACGGCTTGCCCGACAGGCTGGCCGGACCAATCGAGACACTGAACGGCTACGGCGAAACGCTCCTCTCAATCACCTGGACCGGCCACGACACCGCGACGCTCGGAGGTCCCGACCGGCCACTGCTCGACCCACTGCTATTGCTCTGGTCGATCGCGGGCCTGCTCGCCCTCGTCGCCCGGCCACGCAACCCGCTGCATCAGGTCGCCGCGCTCTGGCTGCTGGGCTTCAGCCTGCCGGCCGCCCTGCTCGATCCCGGCAACCCGGCGCTGCTGGCACCCGCCCTGCCGGTCCTCACGCTGCTCCCGTTGCTCGGCGTCGACGCGGCTATCGCCATTGCTCAACGACACCGGCCAGCCAGCATCGGTCCGACGAAAATCGTCATCGGCGTAACGCTCGTCGGGAGCCTCGTCTGGTCGCTGATCGCCTATCGCGACTGGACGGATTCGGACACGACCTACCACGCCTTCGACGCCGGCCTGCGTGACGCGCTGGCAGCCGTCGACGATCTCGCGCCCGGTTCGGCTCCCGTCTACATCGCGACAACGCCAGCCAAGGCGCCGCTACTGGACTACCTCGGCCCAACCGGCGAGCATGACCGCATCCAGCGCGCGATCGACCATCGCAACACGCTCGTCGTTCCCGCCGATGGCGTCGGCTACATCGTCACGACCGACGCGGAACCATTGCCAGCCGACCTGCGCCGCCTGCTCGAAGGGCAACAGCCTGTCGAATCAGGCACGACACCATCCGGCAATCCCGGCTGGCAACTCTGGATCGCCGGGCACGATGTCCGCGATGGGTTGCCATGGACACTGCCTGCACTCAGTTTCACCGATGGCTTCAACCTGGCCGGCTTCGACATCCAGCCCGACCTCGGCGACGTCGCAACGACCGGCAGACTCCCCGACCCACCCCGCGTCATCGTCACGCTCGTCTGGGATGTCCCGCGTGGTGCGACGCCACACATCGCCCGCGTTCGTCTGGTTCCGACCGAGAGCGCATCAGGCATCCCCGAAGAGGACGCGACACTGGCCGAGGCCTGGCTAACGACCAGCCCACCGATCGCCGCCGGCAACCGTGGCCGCGAACTGGTCATCGTTCGGATGAGCATCCCTGTACCCGAGAGCCCCGACCTGATCGTCGAGGTCCAGGCCGGTCTCACACGCGCTGACGGCACCGTCCAGATCCCGACGAACGGCGGCCCCAGCAGTGCTGGCGACTACGTGATCCTCAACCGCGTTCAGTACGTCCCCAACAGCACCACACCCTGAGCCACCCCGCCTCCACGCGAGACATTCACAGACACAACCAACGCTCACCAATCCGTCATTCACCCGATGAGTCCGCGTCCATATCTCACACATCACTTCGTAGCCGAGTTGCAGACCGGTTACCCCATCCTGGTCGTCCCAAGCCGCAGCGACTGTTTCGGAGCAGGAACACGGCGTTTGGGTCGCCATACTGAGTAGTGCAACACAGTGGTTGCGTCAGATAGGAGAGCAGCGTTCGGATTGTCATCCGCTCTGAGCCGCAGCGAAGGATCACCTGTCCGTGATGACGTGAGCGGTTCGGGCGATGAGCGACGTTCTACCGATCGCCACGCTCCTGTGTCGTACGCGGAGCGATCTTTCGCTGCGGCCCAGGATGACCGGGCTAAATGGCACGTCCAACCCGACGAATCACGATGGAGCACTGCTCAGTAGTCCACCACAACGATCGTGACGGATGGGACGTTTAGGATAGCCACCCCGCTTCCCCTGTCATCCCGACGAACGGAGGGATCTCGTGACTCGTTCGTGCTGCACGGGTTCAACGAGGACGAGATCCCTCCGTTCGTCGGGATGACAGGGCAACAGACAGTCGCAACCCGACACAATTACGGTGGTGAACCACTCAGGACGACAGGAGCATCTTTCTGAGAACCGCTCTAGTCCGATTGCTAACCCGACCTAATCCGACCTCTAGCTGGGATATGTCACAGGCAACCAGTACCAGCCTTGAGAAGCCGTATTGCCAGGATGGATACCAACCCTCCCCAGGCACCTCCGATCCACCGCGACCCTACTCCTCGCGGTTGCGTTCTACATCACACAACAGTGTTCATCATGACGCAACGCAATCAGTCGCGCTGGTTCTTCTCCTCTGCCCAGCCGTCCGTATTTCGACCATTCGACCTGAGGGGATGACTCTGAACGCGAAACGCCGCTGACGTGATGTCAGCGGCGCCAGGGAAACGGTTGTATCTGGAGAGACGATCGTCGAGGCGGGGTTAGCGCTGCGGCAGATAGCCGATCAGCCGCAGGAAGGCTTCGATCCGCTCCAGATCCCAATCAGTCATATCGATCTGGATCGAGATCCCCTGCGGCAGCCCTGGCAGAAGCGACGCATCCTGCTGATTGGACTGAACGCCACCCGGCAGGAGTTGCGAGAACTGGCCGCTCGACGGGTTGGCTGGCGAACTCACCGGCCCCACTCCCGGTCCGGCCACCGTCCCTGCGGCGCTATCAGCGGCACCCTGCCTCGTCGCGACCGGATCAACTGGCCGAGCAGGCTGGCGGCTGGGTGTCGTCGCAGCGCTCGCGCGACGTTCCATTAGACGCCGAATCCGCTCATCGAAGCCAGGCGCCAACTCGAGCCGGGTCGTTTGCCCACGAACGCCGCGCCGGTAGGTGCCCAACCCAGCCTCATCGGCCAGCCGGTAGAAGAACGTGCGCGCCTCTTCCACACGGTTGCGTGGCTGGCCGAGGCGCATATCGACCTGCCAGATGTGCTCAATCCACGGTCCATCGAGCACGGTCGCCTCAGCCGCCAGCGCCCGCTCCAGCGGAAAACGGTACGGCGGGTAGGCCAGCATCGCCTCAACGAGCCGGTCGCGTAACTGTGCCTGATCCGGAGCGTAGGCCAACTCGTCCCCACGGCTGGTCAAGCGGGTATCACCGCCATCGCTACGCTCGACCAGGCCAAGTTGCTCCAGGGCGTTGAGTGTCTCGCGCAGGCTCTCGCCGGCACCGAAGCGAGCCTCGAGCGATGCCCGGTCAGCACCCTTCCCCTTGCAATAGTCGAGGACATTCGACATCTCACGCCAGTCACTGCGATATGGCAACGCAATCTCAATCGCCATCAGATCACTCCACTTACACGTCGGGTGCCGACGCTGCTACCCGCCACAACCCTGGCCGAACCCGCACACCCCAACCAGCACTCACAACCTCAGCCCGCATCCAGGACACCCACATCAGCCGGTCGACGCTGCCCCTGTCCAACACGCTCAGCCAGGAGCCTACTGGACCAGACCGTGATCAACCCGGACCATTGCCACCCCCAACCTGCACCCATCCGACCCGCCCCACTCGTCCTGTTTTTGACTTTTCTATATCTCAAGCAGGGTCGGCAAGTGCTCCCATCCCAATTATCCAAGTGTAATACGCACGCGCCGATGATTCAAGCGTTACTCGTGGTAGCCGCACGGGAGGTTCGAGATCTTTGCACTTGATTAGATCTTCTCACTTGGCTTATCTATTCTCAAGCGGCTCTTGACGACTATCCAAGCATTAACACACGTGTAGTAACGCTTGAGTTGGCGAGTTGCGAGTGTTAATGTATATGCATTATGGCAGGACTCTCTGCCAGTCGTGTCAGCCCATGAGGGACCATGACCACCCGGCGGACGATCGATCACCAACCAATGGACGATCACGACTCCCCGGAGCGAGCCGGCCATAACGGCCTGCCATCCGCCAGGACCTCGCCGAGCCGATCAAAGCGCTCGACGCTCGATCCCGCGAACACCAGCTCAGCCGCCTCTGCTGGCGAGCGGCGGATCCCGAGCAACGCTGACGCGGCAGACGACACCCCCGCTACGGACCGCAAGCGCATCACGGACGAAACGGCCGATACCCGGCTGGATGCGTCAGGTACTACCAACGAGACTGCGACTGACGATAGCGACGCCGCCGAGCAGCAGGAAGAATCCGCCGATCGAGCAGGTGTCGACACCCGGCGTCGCGGCTGGTTCTGGCACTGGAACAACGTCGTCACCCAGTACGCACCATTGATTGGACTCAAGGGAGTCGGACTACTCAACTCCTACACGGTCTGGACCGATCGACGCGACGAGTCGCCCCATCGCGGGTTCGCGTTCCCCAGCCAGCAGTCCGAAGCCGACTTTTATGGAGAAGACCGCGCCGAACTGATCACCATCAACAAGATCCTCGTCGCCCTCGATCTGATCGAGATACGCAAGGAGATGCTGACCCGCGTCGACGAACGAGGTCGGCGCTGGCGAGTGCCACACAACCTATATCGCGTGAAGGATCGCCCTGACGGCGTGGATTTACGTGCTCGTGACGTGATGAACGTGGCGATACTTGCCACAAAAGACGATGCAGTGTTCCGATACGTCCGCCGGGTCTTCTCGGAACGGTTCAAGCCAATCGATGGCGACAACGTCTGGCACCGAATTCTCGACGAACTCCGTACCGATCCGACCTGGCAGGAACTGCAGGAACGCACACGCGCAATCGAAGCGCGTGCCAGTGCGCGGTCGCGTGCCGGACACCAGCGCCGGAATGGGTCGAACGCGTCAAAGCCCAGTGCCCAATCGAGCGGTGATGATGCCGCGCCGACTGCCTCAGAGTCACTGACGAGCCAACGCCGCGACGGCGACTCGTTGCCCACCGCGCAACACCCCACGCCTGATCTGGGCGATCCCCGAACCTCTGTTGCAACGTCCAACACTGGTTCAGATGTTCTCGATCCGACCGATGTTGAACGGACCAACAGAGGATCGGGGGTCGATGTTGCTGCGAGCAACAGAGCTTTCGACCGAAATGGGGCGAGCGTTGTTGCAGGTGGCAGCAATGGTCACCAATCCGTTGTTGCTCCCAGCAACACTACGTATGACCAAGACAGTTTCACAACAACGACGACAACAACGAGCCGATTGCGAGATGAGATGACCGGCGGCCAGCCGTCCATCCCGTCGCCGGCTCCGTCCCACTCGGTAGCGGTGGCGCCACGCGATGCCGCAGGCGTTGCCGAGCGCGAGATCGACACGACGACAGAGAGAGGGATCGCAGGTGTTCACGAATCGGCTGCGGGCCGGCTGGCGACTGGCCAGCGGCTGGATGCGATGGAGGGATCCACTGATGAGCGACAACCAGCAGGAGCGCGAACTGGCAGCAGCCCGCGAGAGCGGCGTCTGGCTGACCCGGCCGCAGGAGGGCCCATGGTCGATCCGAGTCCATTGGTCGTTTCCACGTTCGAAGCCGCCAACGACCGACGGGTCACTCCACTTGAGCGACACCTCCTTGCCGAACTTGAACGCGATGCCGATCCTGCGGCTCGTGCCGCCGGGGCGACCGGTGCTGAGTGGGTCGTCGCCGCAATGCGTGAGGCGGTCTCGTCTGGCTCAGCCTTCGTTGCGCCGAAGCGGATCCGCGAGATCATCGCGCGCTGGTCGGCAAACCCACGCAACGCGCCGTCGTCCGCGCCATCGGTAGCAACGGATGACAATGACAGCCCGCTGTCGGACGATTCGGCGACCGATGTGCGGCTGCCCGGCGGCGCGAGCGGCACCGCGATCTGGAACGCCACTCTCGACGACCTCGCTCGCACCCTCGACCGCTCCGCCTTCGATCGACTGCTGGCCGGTAGCCGGATCACCCGCTACTGGCGTGGCACCGTCGAGATCACCGTCGCCAGCCACGCCGCCGCTGACAAACTCTCCAACGAATATCGCGGCCTCGTCGAACGGCAGATCAACAGCCGCCTCCGCCGACCGGCCGCCATACGGTTTGTCGTCAGCGAGACTTCAGACGAAAGACCTGACTCCGACACCGCTCCCCCCAGCGACCCAGCGGTCGCAGAAGATTCGTCGTCGCCCCTGCTGATTGATGAGAGTCAGGTTGAGATCGGCCGGCAGGTCTGGCTCTCGCTCCAGGCCGACCTCGCCCGTGTCGTCTCCCCAGCCGACCTCGACCGGCTGGCCGGTGTCGTCGTCCTCGGACAGGACCCAACCGGCCACATCCTGCTCGGCACCCCATCGCCGATGGCACGCCGCCTGATCGACCGACGCTATCGCTCCGACATCGAACGGTCGCTCGCGGCGTTGTTCGGCCAGCCCCTCCCGATCCGCACGCTCGACTCCGCTGACTGGTCGATCTCCCGCGCCGGGTAACCCTGCGCGGGAGTCGAGCGCGTGTGATTCATCCCTGTCACTTTGATGTAGGTCGCGTCGAGCGTGATGCACCTCTCCCGGCCGCTCAAACCCCGCCGACAGTCTCGATATTGGAAGATGGCCGCCCACATCCGGGGGACGAACGCGCCGTCCTCCGGATGCACTATTCCATTAGAGATGTAGCGAATCGAAGATCGACGCAATGTCATCACGTGCCAACCACGACTGACGGCAGGCGTCATATCCCGCTTTGAGAAGGTCAGCCACCTGGTGGTTTGTCCAGTTCTGGCTCAGATGGCTCGTCACGCTTGAGTGCATAGGTCACCCAGGCAGCGGCAGCCAGCATCAGGAAACCGCTGACGAGGAAGACATATCGGATATCGACGGCGGCGGTCATCCCCGATCCGGCCAGCGGACCAATCGATCCTCCGAGCGATGTCGCTGCGGCCGTGAAGCCGTAGATCGCCCCGCGCCGCGCCGGGGGCGTCAGGTTCGCGACGATCGCGTTGGCACTTGGCAATATCCCACCAGCGGCGATCCCGAACAGCCCCTGCAGGACGATCAATTGCAGGACCGACTGGGCGAACGCCTGTGGCAGGTAGAGCAGGCCAACGGCGAACGACGCGGCGATCAGGACGGGCCGTAGACCGATCCGGTCGGCCAGTCGTCCGAGCGTGACGGAGGCGACCGCGCTGGTGAGTCCGGCAACGCCGAGCGTCAGGCCGGAGAGGGTCGCCAGGTTGGTCGACGCGTTCGCGATCTCCTTCACGAACAGCGGCATGATCGGCTGGACCGCGCCGGACGCGATCCGCAGCGTGAACATGACGGCGATCATCGCCAGCATCGTGCTCCCGAGCAGCATCGTCCGAAGCCGCATCCCTGGCTGCTCGTCGATCGTGCTGCGCGCTTCCCTCGTGAACTGCTCGCGCACCAGCAGCAGGACGATCACCCCGCCAACGAACAGCATCGACCCCGCGACGACGAACGTCGGCCGGTAGCCGATCTGGTCGGCCATGATCCCACCCGCCAGCGGGCCGATCGAGCCGCCCGAGAAGACCGCCATCTGCATCAGCCCGAGGCCATAGCCCATCCGCTCCTTCGGCGTCGTGCTGGCCACCAGCGTCATCGAGGCCGTCACTGTCCCGGTCACGCCACCTTCGATGAACCGCAGGATCAGCAGGTGCCACGGACTCGTCGCCAGGCTCATCAGCCCGATCGTCAATGATCCTGCGAACATCGCTCGCAAGACCATCGGCTTCCGCCCATAGCGATCCGCAACGATCCCCCACAGCGGCGCCGAGATGGCCATCACCAACGCCCCACCAGCGTTGATCACCCCCGCCCAGAGCGCCTGCGATTCCAGCGACGTCGCACCCAGGTCTTCTATATAGAAGGGCAGAAACGGTGCCCGCAGGCTGAACCCAATAATCGTCAGCATCTGCGCCACCCAGAGCGCGTAGAGATTGCGTTGCCAGGAGATGGTCATTTAGCTGTCAGCCATTAGCTATGAGCCTTTAGCCTGTTGGCATATGCGGTGAGCATCTTCCGGACTTCTGTTACTTCAGAGGTCAATGGTGCAGAGTCTTTCGGGGCAATATAGCCAACGCCCTCGGCGAATAGGAGAAGATAATCGAGCTCACTGGCGGAACCCATCGCGATCTGCAGGTATCTGGCAAGTTCCGTTCTCGTCCCTCGTCCGCACCCCTCTGCGATGTTTGTCGGCACTGAAACCGCCGCCCGGCGAAGCTGAGAAGTGAGACCAAACTGCTCGGCCTTTGGGAACTGCTCGGTGACGCGGTAGACATCGACGGCGAGAAGATGCGCCCGTTCCCATACCTTCAGTTGCCTGAAGTCCCGCACCCTAACTCCCCAACCATTGCCGCCAAATGTGCACACTGGCCCAACAGCGCGCATCATACAACCACGGTACGCATCCGCGCGCACTAACGTTGTTCTGGACGATTCGTATCTGGCAAAGGCTAATGGCTAATGGCTGACAGCTAATAGCTACCTAACAACCACCAACGCGATCGCGCCGTCCTGCATGGTTGCGCTTTGGACGTGGTAGCCGGCTTCGGAGAGGGCGGCAGCGATCTCGACGTTGGTGGCGTCGGCCAGGTCGTCATTAGGGATGACGAAGCTGAGCGGGCCGTTGAGCGAGCCGCCGTCGAGGACGACCGAGCCGTTCTCGGCCCGGATCACCGATTCATACGTGCCGCTGAGGCCATAGGCGCTCAGGTCGACGGTGATGACATCCGGGGCGATCGTGATCGTGACATCGTCGATTGGGCCGAGGTCGCCACCGGCCGCCAGACGCTGGTTGATCTCGTCGTCGGTGATGACGATCTCGCCTTCCGGCGCATTGGCAATCTGAGTCGCGATCTGCGCGTTCACTTCGTCCCGAACGCCCGCTCGCAGATCGGTGACAGCGGCATCGCGCACCATCGGCTTGACGATGTACGTGCTCGCCAGCAACGCTCCGATCAGGAGCGCGACGGCAAGGATGCTCAGGACGCCGAACGCCAGCAGGCAACCGTGTGGTCTGCCCCGTCGCCGGGTGCGCCTTGGCGCAACGGTTCTGCTATCCCAGACTCCCGTTGCGTCGACGGCTGGATCGACCGCTGGCGCCGCGTCGGCGTATCGGACGGGAGCCTGCTGGCCGGTGACGGGCCGGCGGCGCCGGAACCGATCGCGTGGCTGGGCTGCCTCGTAGGCCTCGTGGGTAAACGGCCGGCGGCAGGCACGGCAACGCTGGCTTCCGAGTTCATTCCGGGTGGCGCATTGCGGGCAGATCATGAGGTTTCCAGGATGGGAGCCAGCAGCCGGGGCGCTACGTGGTCTGCGGTCTGACGGCTCTGATTGTATCGCACGCTCACGGTCCCTCCTTCGCTGGCCCCATTTGCCAGCCGGTCCGCAGCGATTGACAGCCGCTGGATTCCGCTGCTAGGCTGCCCCCGCTTGATTGCGACAACTCACCCGCGCCGATCCGGTCACGAACGTCGCACCGGCTCGGTCGGTCGGTACCCTGGCTCACTGGCTGATCTGGAGGGTGACATGACGTGTTCTTCCTCGTCCTTCCGGCGAATGCTCCTGCTTGCGTTCCTCGTCGCGGCGCTGACCACCGCCTGCGGTGGCTCCGACGGCAGCGGTGGCGACGATGCTGAAGCAGCCGAGGAAGACGCACAGGCGAGCGCAGCGCGCGAGTTATTCGTGGCTAAAGGCTGCGCCGAGTGTCACGGCGAGTCCGGCGAAGGCACCGATACTCCGCGTACCGCCCTGATGGGTACCCGGATGATCATCCAGCAGTTCGAAACCCGCGTCCGCAACGGCCGAGGCAGCGCCATGCCCGCCCACACCCCCGACCAGATTACTGATGAGGAAATCCGGACACTGTTCGACTGGCTCAGGGAGTGAGGTCGAAGTGCCGAGTGCCGAGTGCCGAGTCCTCCGGTAGAGGTGTCGCACTAAGTAGCACCCCGGTGGCCCTTACCTGGTGACTCGGCACTCGGCACTCGGCACTCGGCGCTTCGATCTCCCCACTCGTCCGACCGTACCGCCCTGACTATGCCTTCTGGCTATGGCCTGTCAGGCACAGGCTGCGTAGACTGGTGATGTGCCACCGAAACTGGAGGCTACGTTGTTGGGCAAATGTCCTCGTCGCTCACGGGTGCCGGTTGGGGTCGACGCTGGATAGCTGTGGGGTGTCAGTCTGGCCCGCGCTATCGGACGTCTCCCGCGTCGAGGTGTTGGATGAATGTCCTGGTCGTCGAAACCGATCCCGCCCTGCGCCGCTCGCTGGAGTTTGCGCTGGCGATGCGTGGCCACCTCGCCGTGACGGTCGAGGGGGCTGCGGCTGCCCTCCGCGCCGCCGCCGACGACCGCTACCTGCTCGTCATCGTCGGGCAGGTCATATCCGGCACCGATGTCGAGCGCACGTCCGCCGTCCAGCAACTCTGCCGCACGATGCGGAATCTGCCCGGCTACGAGCGCAGCAGCATCCTTGTCCTGGCTGGCCGCAACGAAACCGATGCGATCATGGGCGCGCTCGATGCCGGTGCCAATGGCTACCTGAGCAATCCGATCGACGCCGCACAACTGCGTGCGCGGATCGAAGAAGCCGAGCGCTGGGCCGGGCTGACACTGACCGAACATGACCCACAGCCTGTGCCAGCCACCCCGGAACCATCCGGTGGACAGATGGCTCTGTTCGAATTAGCCGCCGATCTCGCAGTCGTCCTCGATACGACAGGCCGGGTTACTCGCGTCATCCACGAGCAGCCCAACATCCTCGGTGCGCGACGGGTGCCGCTCGAAGGTGTCAGTATCTACGCGCTCTGCCACCCGGACGACGCCGCTCGTGTGCTCGACTTTGTGACCGCCGCGCTCGACCAGCCTTCCGGCAACCCACCCGTCCAGACCGAGTTGCGCTTTCTCCATACCGACGGCACCTGGCGGGCAATGGACGTCAGCATCGCCAATCTCTCCGATCTGCCATCGGTTGGTGGGCTGGCGCTGGTGGCGCGGGATATCACCCACCGGCGCGTCGCCGAGCAGGAGATTCGGCGTCAGGCGCTCTATGACCCGCTCACCAGCCTGCCGAACCGGGCGCTCTTCTTCACCTATCTGGAGCACGCCATCGCCCGGGCGGATCGTCGAAGCGAGCCGGTCGTCGTGATGTTCATGGATCTCGATGACTTCTCCCTCATCAACGCTCGCCTCGGCCGCGAGACTGGCGACGCTGTCCTGGCCGGCATCGGCGAGCGGCTTCGGACGACGCTCCGCGCGACGGACACCGCTGCCCGGATGGGCGACGATGAGTTCACAGTCCTGCTGGAGGACGTTGGTCACCTTGATGAGGCCGAGGTGGTCGCCAATCGACTGACCAGCGTGCTCCGCTCGCCGATCGAGGTCGGCGGGCAATCAATCGTCGCGCCCGCCAGTATCGGAGTCGCCTTCAGCCACCCCGCCTCGCGACTGCCGAATGTCCCCAACGAAATCCGGCTCGGCGATCTCCTCCGCCAGGCCGACGCCGCGCTCTATCGCGCCAAGTCGACCGGGAAGGACCGCTGGGTCTTCTACGACGCCACCACGACCAGCAGGCCACCCTCGGCGTTGCCATCGACGAGCGACCTCAGCTGGTCGCGCTGACCTGTATCGCAGTTTACAGCCGATCTGTATCACGCACGGCAGCCGTCAATGCCGTTTTGGCCGATGATGCATACATGAGATCGACGGGCCGCAACTGACAACCGGCTCTCGTGATCGAACTGGAGGGTATCTGGATGAAGAGGATCCGCCACATCGTCGTGACGATCAAGCGCGACATTGCCGTCGCCGTCATCCGGCTCTCCGGCCGCGTTCGCCCGGCCCCGGTACCGGTCCCCACCCGGAACACGGGCTACCCGCGCCAACGCTGACAACACCCTGAACCTTCCTTTCCCCCTATCCCTATCCCCATCCCCCATCCTCTGAGGCGGGCTCCCCACCCGCCTCTCTTTATGTCCAGCGTGGCGCGTGAGGTGTCAGGTGACAGATATCAGGTATCAGGAGGATGATGTTGATGAGGTCAACCGTGGCAGCAGCCATGCAGGTTGCCTGAAGCGACTGTGTGGGGCAGCAGCGTGGCGTGTGCCCTGTCATCCTGAGCCGCAGCGAAGGATCTCTCAGCGTTAGTGACACGAGCGTGATGATTGGCAGAACACCGTTTCCTGTGTGAACTGCCCTCGTCGTCAATGCCAGGAGATCCTTCGCTGCGGCTCAGGATGACAGGGCACACGCCACGTCCTATCCGACACAGTCGCTGTGGTGCACTATTCCGCATGACTAAAAGGGGTGCGTTCCTGCACCCCGCTCTTAAATCTCCCTGAAACCTGAAACCTGTCACCTGACACCTCACGCCTCATCCAGGCACTCGGCGTTCGAGTAGCCCGAGCGGAAGGGTGTGACGGTTCCGGCGTCGGGGTTGTAGCTGTGACGCCAGACACAGGCGGTGTCGTTGGCCAGCAGGTGGATTGAGACAGATGGCTCCTCGGAGATCGTCGAGACGCGGTGGATGTCACCATCCGGCGGGAGGAGTGCGAAGAACTCGCCCTGCTCGACATCCTGCTCGACGGTCACTTCCAGACGGGCCTCGCCGTCGATCGCGCCATTGTCCAGCCTGCGATAGACCGTCTCGGCCTGCCGCCCCCGGTAGAGGCCGATCAGCCCCCAGGCGAGATGGTCGTGGACTGGCGTGGTCGATCCCGACGGGACGACCAGCGAGAACAGGCAGAGCGATCCGTCCTCGGCGCGATAGAGCGCATACTGCCCGATCCCGCCACCCATGCCACTCGTCTCGTCGGGAGACGCGTATTCGTCGGGTAGCCAACCATCAGCCGCCAGGAGTTTCTCAAACGCCGGTTGCAACAGCCGCACCCGCTCGGCGTCCGACTCCACCGTACCTATCAGCCGCTGCGTCTCCTCGACCAGCGCCCGAATCTCCGGTGTATCGACGATGTAGCCAAACGGCCCCTGCTCACCACCATTGCTGAAATCGCACATCGTTGTTGCTCCGTCTCACTGTGCCATCCCCTGTTGTCCTGATCCGCATCGAAGGACGACGGGGACACGTCATCGCATCAGCCTAACCCGTCATCTCTCAAAACGAAACCGGCGCCGGGAGTAATCCCAGCGCCGGTCCCCTCATCATGCATCACGCATCACGCATTACGCACCACGACCCGCTACCGCCGCTCCTTCGGGATGACGAACTTGTGCGCCATGTGGGTCTCCGAGAACGAGACGACCTTCACATCGAGGTAGCCGGCAGAGCGGCCGCTGCTACGGACGGTCGATTCGCTGATGCCTCGTTTGCCCTTAGGCGTAATGACCCAGATTGCACCATCCCGCCGCAGGAATGGTTCGAGCGCGTCGATCTGATCGAGCGCATTGGCGGTCTCCGCCCGTAGCAGGATTTGGTGCAGTCCCGGCGCGAGGCTGTGCTGCAGCACATACGACGTTCGGCCGCGTAATTCGGTCAGGAACTCGGTGTCGGTCATCCCGAGTAGCGCGACCCGTGCGTCTGGCCCAATGTCGAGGGTGTCGAGTCGCGACGGTCGGTGGCGAATCCGGTCGGCCCAGCGCTCGGCCATCGCTCCCAGTTCGAAGATCGCCAGGCTATCCCCGAAGCCCACTTCGAGAACGCCATCGCCGGCCGCAACCGAGTGCATCTCGGTGAACGGGATCGTCAGCCGAAAATCGCCGCGAAACCGAAGGTCGTCAGACTCCAGCAGCGCCTTGCCCTCTGAGACGCTTTCGCGATAGCGCGCGATACAGACTGCTTCGAGTCCCATCAGCGCCCTCTCCAGATACCCGCGAACGTACGCAATAGTGAAAGTATACACGACCTAGTACGTACATATAGTCCGAACAGGTCACGTGGATAGGTACAGAGGTCATGCCTTTGTGCAGTCAAACGCATGGTACCCCCACGGACCGAGGTCCAGATAGAGCCCGCGCGTGGCAAGGTCGTCGCCGTCGCGCAGGTACTCATCCTGTCCGAGGAGGTCAGACAGCCGCCATCGATCGCCTGCCAGGTCGATGGGCAGGCGCAGATAACACTGGCTGTGGTGTTGCGCATAATTGACAGCAATCAGGAGCCGATCCCCGCTATCCCCAGTCCACATATATGAAACGAACGCATCATAGCTCAGGTTGCGTTCCCAGGCTGCGATAGTGTCGACACGCTCCCAGCGACCGTTCCGAACGCCCGGTCGCTGCAAGACCGCCAGCAACCGCTCGTAGAACGCTGCAAGGTCGTGGTCAACTGCCTCCGCCGGCCAGCGACAGAGTTGAACTGGTAGCCGGATTCGTCGGCCTTCGAACTGTCCCTGGTGGAAGAGGCGCAGTCCCGGCGCGAGGTAGGTTATGACCGCCGCTGCCTGGTGCTGCCCATCCTCGAACGTTGCCGCTGCCCGTGGTTCATCGTGGTTCTCGATGAAACGGGCCAGCCCCTGTTGATAGTCTAACTCAGCGTTCAGATGTGTACGTACACTGTGTACGTTGCCTTCTCGCAGCCGGTCGTACAGCCGCTTGTCGTAGGCGTAGTCGAACCCCTGCTGCTGCATCTCCCATTCGAGGTCCCAGTAGACCTCGGCCATGAAGGTGAAGCCTGGCACTGCCTCACGAACACGCTCGATGGCGCCCGGCCAGAAGGGCTCAGTCCGTCGCCCCCAGGTCCGCTCGAAGACGTCCGGCAACAACAGCATTGCCATGTCGCAGCGAACGCCGTCACACTGCCCTGCGATCGTCAGCAACTCCGCCAGCATCGCCTGTTGGAGTTCCGGGTTGCTGTAGTCCAGTTGGAGCGTGTCGGTCCAGCCACTGAAGTACGGGTCGCGCCCGTGCGCGAGTGTCCGCTCGCCCTGGCGCGTCGCCATCCGCGTCCAGTTTCCCGGCTCCCGCGCCAGATCCTCCTCGGTCCCGTTCACGAAGTAGTCAGGCTGCTCCCAGACCCAACCATGGTCGAGCCCCATGTGGTTCGGCACGAAATCGAGCATCAGCCGGATGCCGCGCTCCCGCAACCGCTCGCGCAACCGCGCGAGCCCCACCGCCCCACCGATGTCCTCCCGGACCGTGTACCCCGCCACCGCGAAGCACGACCCGCAGACATCCTCGGGCCGGAAATCCGGTAGCGTGTCCCGGTAGACCGCCTGCAAGTCTGCATGCACCCGCGCGACTTCGGTCGACTGCGGCCCTGTTGCCCAGACACCCAGCAACCAGACCCAGTCGAACCCCCAGCCAGCGATCTGGTCCAACTCCGCATCGCCGACATCATCCAGCGTCGCCACCCGCCCCAGCCGCTCACCGATCGAGTGCAGCCACGCCCGCGTATTGATCTCGTACAGCGCCGGATTCATGACCCGCTCGCTCCTCGCCACTGAATTGACCACCCACCCCGTAGGGACAGGTCTGAGACCTGTCCCTACGAGAGGCATCTGTGCGGCACGATAGCACGAAACGTCCCTTCTCCCAGTTGGTGGAAGAAGGGACGTTTCGTGCTGCGGTTCCTTATAACCCGGTTCCC